>Ga0116227_10000101_pt1 | contig 140614 bp, 109 predicted proteins | sample S1TSphgellanicum_FD_89693 | JGI IMG/M metagenome (GOLD analysis project Ga0116227, IMG submission 89693) | Host-associated microbial communities from peat moss isolated from Minnesota, USA - S1T2_Fb - Sphagnum magellanicum MG | ecosystem: Host-associated > Plants > Peat moss > Unclassified...
CGGCACGCCGTTAATCTCATCGCTGGTGCTTGGATTAAAACTGGTTCTTTAATAATGACGATAAAAATGAACGATATGAAATTTTGGAAACTCATCCCGGTCGTGCTGCTGGTTACGCTTGCATCATGCAAGAAAAACCTGACGATCGATTTAGATAACAAAACCGTTGCCGAAGGCTACTACGATTCGTCGCAAAAAATTGAACAGGCCGTTATTGGCGGCTACGTGGATTTGAGAAGAGCCCTGACGGCTAACTATGGCTTTCTGATGTACGGCGAAGCCCGTGCCGGCGATGTGCAGGTGGTTGTTGAGTATCAGCAAGCCGTTGCCACTCAGCAATTAAAATCAGACAACCGCTATGTAAAGCAACTAACCGACTGGGGATATTTTTACGATGTAATTCGCGATGCTAACGATGTGCTGGACAACATCAGCAAAGCCGATAACGGCGTGCTGACCACCTATCAACGTAAACTTTACCGCGGAGAAGCTCTGGCGCTGAAATCAACCGCATACTTTTACATTGCCCGCATTTGGGGCGATATCTTATCGGCCGAGGGTAATAATTTCGGTAAAAAATTAACTAATGTTGAGGCCGTTACGCTGGCTGCTACGTTTGCTACAGAAGCCAAACCGCTGTTACCATGGCGATTATTAAGTGACGACGGCATCGAAAGCGCGGCTTTAACCGGCATCCGTTTCAGCAGGACATCAGTTACATCTTTACTGGCCAGCGAGCAATTATGGCTGGGTAAACCGGCGGATGCTTTTACAACGCTGACCAACACTTTCACTACCACTATTACTACAGATAGTCTTTCTGATCTGGGGATCTCGTTGGGCGCTGACAGACGTACCACTATCCCGCTGAAACCACTGGATGCAAGTGCAGTCAATATCCCGTTAGACAGGTTTAACGCTATTTATCCAACGGGCGATGCACGTCGCACCAGACTGTTCAACATTGCAGCTACGCAGGCTACATTCATTGTTAAAGATGCTACCATACTGCCGCTGATTACTCAAACAGAAATTAACCTGCTTACCGCCGAAGCGCAATGGCGCACCGGCAAACTGGCCGATGCAAAAGCATCCCTGATTAAAGCTGCTGCGGGTGCCACAGAGAATTACAGCAATTTAACCGACGCAACATTTGGCGATGCATTATTAAACGAACGCAGACGCCTGCTGATCGGTACCGGACAGCGCGTGTTCGATCTGATCAGATTTGGTAAAGTGCCGGCATTTATCACCACTCTTACCGATGCTGATGTGCAAAAAGGCGCTGCTTACTGGCCGCTTTCGGCAAATAGTATCAGCGGCAATTCATTAAGTCAAAACAGTTATTGGTTATCGAAAAATTAAATCTAATGAAGGCATTAATACAAAGAATTTGTTTCCTTGTTGCAATAACGGTGGTCCCGGCATGGGCAATCGCACAGTCGAACCTGACTGGTAGGGTGATTGACGAAAAGGGCGGACCCGTGATTGGTGCAACTGTAAAAGTTAAAGGAAAACAAGTCGGAACTTTAACGGATGTTTCAGGCAGTTACCGTATCCCGGTTAGCGTTGGCGATAGCATCCTTTGTACCTCTATCGGTTTCCAGCCTAAAGGCGTACTGTACAAAACCGCTGCGGACCTTACTATCCGCATGAGCGAGGATAACAAAACCCTGGGTCAGGTACTGGTAGTGGGTTACAAAAGCCAGTCGCGGCAGGAGATCACCGGTTCGGTAGCCTCCATTAAAATGGATAAAGTTACTGAAACCCAGGCGGCAGAATCATTCGAATCATTGCTGCAGGGCCGGATAGCCGGGGTAAATATCCAGCTAAATTCAGGCGAACCGGGCGCAACACCGGCCATTATCATCCGTGGTTTAGCTGCGGTAAGCCGCGATGACGCTTCGGCGCTATCCGAGCCATTGTATGTGGTTGATGGTGTGCCCATCATCTCAAAAACCAGCAACGAATTCTCTATCACCAGCACCAACGTACTGGCCGATTTAAACCCAAGTGATATTGAAACCGTAACCGTTTTGAAAGATGCATCTGCGGCCGCTATTTACGGTTCGCGTGCGGCAAACGGGGTAATTTTAATCACAACAAAAAAGGGTAAAATCGGTAAACCGCAAATTGGGTTCAACCTGCGTACAGGTATCAACTTTGTGCCCAAACTGCTGGATGTAGCAGGCGGCGCTAAGGAGCGCGAGCAGGTGCTTGGCTTATACCAAAAATATGCGCCTTATGGCACATTTGCCCCGGCCATGTATACCGATACAACCAACCCTTTCTACAATAACTCGTCAGACTGGCAAGGATATTTATACAATACTTCAGTTACGCAGGATTACAGCAGCTCTATCCGCGGGGCAGGCGATTTTGGTCAGTACAGCATTAGTTTGGGTTATATGGATAACAAGGGTATTCTTTTCAATACCGGTTTTAAGCGTTACAGCACCATGACCAGTACAACCTTCTATGCGTTGAACAAAAAACTAATTATCAATAACACTTTAGCTGTGGCTCGTACCGATCAGGGCCGCAACCAGGGTGTGCTGTCAACCGGTTATTCCACTTTACTGCCGCTGCCCGATAATTCAATCGTAGCAGGTGCCGAAGTATATCAGCCGGGCCATATCAATAACGTGAACGATCGTGTTCGTTTCAGCTCGGATGCAACGCTGAATCTGGTGAAAGATTTAAGCTTTAAAACCAGCTTAAGTTTAGAATATCTGCGTTTGATGCAGGATTCATCGGCCATGTCGCGCCGTACGCTGAAAGGCGATGTGCGCAGCGGTGCCGGCGAAAATCGCAACCTGTTAATCCAAAATACGTTAAGCTATGCACCAACCTTCGGCAAGCACAAAATCAGCTTACTGTTAGGCCAAAGCGCCGAGCGTTTGGAATCGAAGGTAACCATTGTGAATAACGTAGCCAGCACGCAGTCGTTATCGCAAACCGTTAACGGTCCTGTAGGGTATGCCATAGGTCGCAGTAACTATACAGCTAACAGCCTGGCCTCTTTCTTCAGCCGTTTAGATTACTCTTTTGATGAAAAATACCTGGTGGGTGCATCTATCCGTACGGATGGTTCGTCAAAATTTGGGGCGGCTAACCGCTGGGGTATTTTCCCGTCAGCATCAGCCGGCTGGAACATCAATAAAGAAGAAATTTTTAAAGACTGGAAATGGCTGAACAACGCCAAAATTCGCGGTAGCTACGGTTTATCAGGCACCACCTGGAATAACGACTACCTGGCCCTTGGTATCATGGACGGCGGATCGTTAGATCAGTATAACTCTTTGCTGCAAATATCATACGGAGGGGTATCAGGCTATACGCCAACCTGGTACAACGGTTTCAAAAACGATAATCTTACCTGGGTAAAAACCTCTATGGGTAACATCGGTCTGGATCTTTCCATGTTTAACAACAACGTAGAGTTTATTTTTGATGCCTATCAAAAATACACCAAAGGTTTACTCTTAACTACCGATTTGCCAACCACATCGGGCTACAACACGGTTTACCGTAACGCTGCCGATGTATTGAACCGTGGTTTGGAGTTTACCTTAAACACCAACATCCCGGTAGGTAAAAACTTCACCTGGAACACCGGTTTAAACTTTGCCTACAATCAAAACCGCGTAATGTCCCTACCTAACGGTAATGCCGATATTGTTAAGGTTGGCCCGCAAGGCGGTCAGGATTTTGGTACGGTGATTAGGGTAGGGGCGCCGCTTAACGGTTTCTTCTTCTACCAGTCGCAAGGTATTTACCAGGCCGAAAGCCAAATTCCGGTTAACCCTAAAACAGGTGCGCCGCTGTTGGGCTTAAGCAATAAAAAGCTGGCCGTGGGCGACCGTAACTTTAAAGATCAAAACGGTGATTACGTGATCAACGTGTCAGACCGTGTGTACGCCGGCGACCCCAACCCGAAATGGACCGGCGGTTGGACTAACGATTTTAACTACAAAAACTTCGGGTTAAACATCGTATCTACCTTTGTAATGGGCCGCGATATTGTGAACTCTACTTTGTTAGACAGGTTACGATTGGGTAAAAGCTTTGCAGGTTCATCATCGTTACCAAACTTCGATAATTATTCAATCTGGCAAAAAAGTGGCGATGATGCCAAATATCCAACCCTGAACCCGTGGATCAGCACCTCACAGATTGTTAATTACGATTCGGAATACGTAGAAGACGGATCTTATTTCAAGATCAAGTCGGCCACCCTGTCTTACAACTTCACCAAAAAGAATATAAAAAGGCTGCCGTTTGACAGGCTGCGCGTGTACTGCACCATAGATAACGTAATCACCTTCCAAAAATACAGCGGCCCTGATGCCGAGCTGGTAAGTGTGGATGGTTTCGATATCTCTGGCGGTTACCCCATGCGCCGGATGCTGTTGTTCGGTTTGTCGATAGGGTTGTAATTGTGAGTGTTAAATAGATAAAAGATAATGAAAGTGGTGTAACAGCCACCGGAAACAAAAAATAAAAAACAATAAAATGAGAAATAAGATAATTGCCGCGTTTCTGCTGGTTATTATGCTTGCCGAAACAAGCTGTAAAAAATGGTTGGACGAGAAGCCAATCAATACAGTAACAGAAGATCAGGCTCTGCAAAACGGCACGGATGCCGAAGGTGCGGTGGCCGCTGCGTTTGCCATCTTCCGCAGGGCTTTATCGGGCTTGACTAAAGACGATACCCCTGCCACCACCCGTAACGGATCATGGGGCGACTATTACTTCTGGGGCGATTCGCGCACAGGCGACTGGATCACGCCGAATAACGACGGTGACTGGGGCGCAGGTTTTCAAAATCACCTGATCCAACGTACCGAGCTGGAGCCGATGAACAACTGGCGCTTATACTATCGCGCCATAGAGCAGTGTAACCTGGTGCTGGAAAAGGTACCGGCTATCACCAACAACCTTACCGATGAGCGTAAGGCACAGTTACTGGCCGATACACGTTTCCTGCGTGCCATGTCTCATTTCTATGCGGCACGCATCTGGGGCGATATCCCAATTAACCTAACCGCCCGTAACGTTGAGCCATTAGGCCGCCGACCATTAGCAGAGGTAATGAAGATGGTGGTTACTGAAGTAAACCTGGCTTTACCTAACCTGTTGTGGGAAAATAAAGGGACGATTAAAGAATCAAGATCGCGCGGTACCAAGGGCGCTGCTTTAGCTTTAAAAGCGCACGCGCTGATGTGGCTGAAAGATTACCAGGGCGCTTCAGATGCTATTAAGGAGATCATCGCCTCAAATAACTTCGAACTGGTGCCTATTAACCAGTTCCGTACGATGTTTGATACCGGCGAATCGCGCGAGATGATCTTCATGATGTATTACGATGCCAAAAAAGGCGAGTATTCAGATTACTATGGTCATATCATGACTTATTATCTGACAAATCCTTACACATCACGTGATAACCTGTCGTTAGCCGTAGCTAAATCAAAAATTCTGGAAATCTACCCGGACTATGCCCGCGATAAATCAGATAAACGTGTGCCGGAATATTTCCAGAGTATCGATTTCTCGGTAAGCAGCAGCGAACTTCGCCCAATTAAAGCCGATCCTTTGGCCAATGGCGAGCGGGAGATCATGTTTGCCAAGTTCCGTAAAACTAAAGACAGAAGCTACAGCCTGATGGATGCCCCGGTTCCGATTTTCCGTTACGCCGATGTGCTGCTGCTGAAAGCCGAAGCTGATGCCCGTTTAGGCCGCATCACCGATGCGCTGGATAACCTGAATAAAGTACGTATCCGAGCCGGCATCCCGCAGTTTACCCGTGATGATGCGCCGGTAGTAATTGAAGAAGTATTGCAGGAACGCCGCAGAGAATTGATCGGCGAATTTCACCGCAGCTATGATCTGGTACGTTTAGGCCGTTTGCACGAGTTTAACAGCTATATCACTGCACAGGGCGAGAAAGACGGCGCCGGTTTCTTCCCGGTGAGCCGCGAGGCTTTTGCCAACAACCCCAATATGGAGCAAACTTATTACTGGCAGTTTAATCAATAACCTACAAAACGTATTCAACAATGACAAAATTGATCAAACTAATGGCCATAGCCGGCTTGCTGATGATGGTGAGCTGCAAAAAGACCTATTTTGCTGATGGTGGCACTACAGTTAACGTTTCGGGCGAACTGGGTGTATCTACCATGGATTATCTGCAACGCGAATCAAAATCATTCGATACGCTGGCCCGCCTGATTAAGATCAGTGGTCTGGAATCGGCAATAAACGCCAAAGGCAATACCTTTTTAGCCCCGCGCGATTACTCGATCCATAACTTTTTTAAACTGCTGTATCCAGATGCAACCAAAATGCCAAAGACGCTGGAAGATCTTTCTCAGACAGATAAGGACTATATCTCGGCTGCATTGAAAAATTACATCATCCCTAATCAACAAATTGTACGCAGCGGCCTAACTACTGCTTACAGTTATGCCACCACTTTAGGCGGCGCCAAGGCTCGGTTTAACATTACCAACAGCGATTACCTGGGCAATGTGAACATGGGCGCAAAATACATCCAGTTTTCGCTGAATAAGGCCCCGGCGGGCAGTCCCGAAGTGTACCAAAGTGTACAGGTGGTAAGCGCCGACCTGAAATCGACTAACGGTATTGTACATGTGCTGGCTTCTGAAACACACATTTTTGGATTTAATTAATTGACGATGATGAAACTAAACAAATATATCGCAGCGCTTTTAGTAGCCACTTTAGCTACTTGCGCTTCACTGTTGCTGGGCGGCTGTCAAAAAATCCCTGCCGAAGGAAGCATCGCACCGGATATCTCTTATAAAAACCGGAAACAATACGCCGTATCCGGGCTGCAGCTCAATATCGGCGAATTCCAGGCCTCGTCGTCAACCCTGCCGCTGAAATTTGAGGTGGTTGCCCTGCGCGAACTTACCGGAAAAACTGTAGCTGCCATGAGCGAAAAAATCCCGGTAGTGCGCTACAAAGAGCCTATTGTAGGCAACGAAACCCCTGCCGAACTGAAATTTAAAACCGATACGGTAATGACTCCGGCGGTAAGCATTAACCCCTTCACCGGCCAGCTGGAAATTCTGGAAGGTAACAAAATCAAGGCTGGCGAATATCATTTTGATGTGAAAGTAACCAACACCTCGGGCAGCAAGGTGCTGACGGATGCGCTGGTAGTGGAGTTTAAAGAAACCGACGTAAAATCTTTTTCAACGGGCATGGCTAAAGCGCCGGTAATTGAGCGTGTGGGCGATACACCTAATCAGATCAAGTTTGTAGGTTATTTGAACAACGTGCCGCTGGCCGGAGATCAGATCGACTTTACCCAAAACCGCGCTTCTGGCTTTAAAGGCACGTTTGTGAACGATGCTGCAGATGGCGAAATCTGGCAGGTAAAATTCCCGGTGAAAGAATCGGATACCTATGTTACCTGGAGGGTAGTTGGCACCGGTGGTGCGGTAAGCTACGTAAGCGAAAACTTCAATTTTGTAATTGGTTTGCCGGGCAGTTATGTAATCCGGTTATATAAATAAGCAAGAGATATGAAACAGATTATCAAGCACTATTGTATAATCCTGGCCATCTTTTTAATAGCAGGTCAGTGCGCGTTTGCGCAAACTAAAACCAAAAAGATTTTGGTGATTGGTGTAGATGGTATCATCAACACCGCTATCGATTACGCGGCTACACCAGGCATCCACAGCCTGATTGCCAACGCATCGTACAGCATGAATGGGTATGCCGGTATCCCGGGTTACGCCAGTTCGGGCTGGGCTACGCTGCTTACCGGCGTATCTTCTGATAAGCATGGGGTAACTACCAATAAATCATACACCGGCAACAAGTTTGCCCAATACCCATCGGTAGTGAGCCGGATTAAAGCCGGCGCACCGTCCATCATTATCGGTTCGGTAGTGCGCACGCCAGAAATCAATACTTTGTTAAACCAATCGGCCGATCAGAAATTTCAATACAATACCGATCAGGAAGTTTATAACAAATCGCTTGAACTGGTGAAACAAGCGGATATGGGCGCTTTGTTTGTTCAGTTCAGCAGCCCGGCCGATGTGGGTAACTCGGTTGGCTACCAGTTACGTCAGGCCAATTACGTATTGGCTATCCAAAAAATGGATGAGTACGTAGGCGGTTTACAGGCTGCTATTGCGGCACGTAGCGGATATGCTAACGAGGATTGGGACATCTTCTTTGTATCTACCAACGGCGGTACCGAAACCGGCGTACCGGTAGGCACTAATCCCGAAGAAATTAACGTACCGGTAATTTTGGCAGGCAACGAGCTGGATAAAAAAGAACTGGTAGGCGCCACCTTAGCGCCACGTGCAGGTTCTGATAATATCCTGACTATCAACAAAGCATCATCGGGCGAACGTACTTACGTGCGTGTACCCATTAAAGGAACACCGCTGCAGGGCATGAGTAAGTTCACCATTGAGTGTTGGGTAAAAGCCGGTGCAAACGATAGTGACCCTTCTATCATCGGTGATAAAAACTGGGATTCGGGAGGTTACCCGGGCTTCACTATCTGCCGTAGTGGTAACACCTGGAAAATTAACATCGCTAACCAGGCATCGCAACGTTACGATATCGGTTCATCTAAAGCTTTAGAAGATGGCAATTGGCATCATTTGGCTGTTACTTTTGATAAAACCAGCACCTGCGCAGTTTACCAGGATGGTGTGAAAGTAAACGAATCGGCGCTGACCTACAAAGCTACCGACAATATGGCTTCGCCATACGATTACCTGTGCCTGGCGCAGGAAGGTACACAGGTTTACAGCGGCGGCGCGCCAAACTGGGCCGGATCATTCAACGAAGTACGCATCTGGACGGATGTATTGACGCCAGAAACTATCCAGAAGTATATGTACCTGCGCAACGTAGAAACCAGTAATCACCCTAATCTGGCTTCATTAAATCTTTATTTAAAGATGGATGATACACAAGGCACGGTGGTAAAAGATTACAGCGGCAAAAACCGTAACGGCGAGTTAGTAGGCACCGCCAGCGAGCGCCACCCGTTTTACCCGATTGGGCTTACCGATGTTTTTGTAAACGTACTAAGCCACCTGGGCATGCGTGCTGATGGCAGTTGGGGGGTAGAGGGCACGGTATTAAAATCAAACCTGCCATACCGCTTATTTAAAGTAAACTAATTAATCCTGATAGATATGACAAAGAGATTCCATTTAAGATCAGTTTTTGTTGCAATCGCGGCATTAATGGTGGTGGCTGGGGCCAGTTCCTGCTCTAAGGAGGTACTACGCCCTACCAGCCTTCAGGGCGATCAACTGGTGGCCGGCCGTTTAGATGGCACCTGGGCTTTCCCGAAAGATATGGTAGCGCCAACCAATGTGCCGACAGAGATCTTCGGTAACATGAGGTTGGTTTTTACGACCGATGCATCAGGTAATCCATCCAAATTTATTGCCCAGGATTGCCGTATTGTGTTCAGCAATGCGGCAGGCGCCTGGAAGATCGCCGGAACAGCCGACAGCGCCAAAGTGAACCTGGCCGGTGTAACCCCTGTTGATGATTTTACCGTGAAGGTTTCATCAAATAAACTCACCATCTCGTTTTTTATGGGATGGGAAAATACTGACACCAAAGTTACCGGCAAAGGAAACTTTAAAGTAACGCTCGATCGTCAATAAACCCAAACCGATTTAACGTAAAGATTTTCAAAAACAGATATGAAGAAAATGTACAAAAAGCCGTTCGGTGCAGCCTGCACTGTGGTAATGCTTGGCCTGGCTTTGTTCTCGTCATGCAAAAAGGATAACGATTACACGGTTGATACCGCCAACCCGCTGGTGGTAAGCTATAACCCAACCACCACTGTGGAAGGTGTAGCCGTAACCAGCAACCTGGTATTAACCTTTGACGAAATAATTAAAAAAGGTGCTGGTACCATCACTATCGCCGGCAAGGCTGATACCCAGCGTATCAATGTTACTTCGGATGCGGTGACTATCAGCGCCGATAAAAAAATCGTAACCATTAACCCGCCTTTAGATTTAAAAGCCGACCAGGTTTATACCGTAAGCCTGCAACGCGGCCTGGTGAGTGATCTTTTGGGCAACCCATACATGGGTTTCCCTAACGGCCAATCGTGGACGTTTAAAACCGTTGGCGCAAGTGGTTTGCCCCTGGTAGGTTTAAGCCCGTTGCCGGCCAGCACCACGGGTTCTATCCTTCGCGCCGAGCTTACTTTTGCCGGCGATGTGAAAAAGGGTACCGGTAACTTTTCTATTTACGAGGCTACTGGCAACATTAAAGTAGCCGATATCCCGGTAACCGGTACTTCGGTTATTGTGGATGGTAAAAAGGTAACTGTTAAATATTCAGCACCGTTAAAATTCGGTACAGCTTACTACATCCTTGCCGATGCGGGTACTATTGTAAATGCTGATGGTAAAGCATTTGAAGGTTTCTTAACCCCGGCTTCATGGGCGTTTACTACCACGCCGGGCAGCGGCACGGCTTTAGCGGTTTACCTGCCTTTAGATAATGATTTGAATGATGCCAGCGGTAACCGCCTGGACGCTGCACAAGGCGATCTGGCTACCGCTAAAGTAAGTTTCGTAACCGATCCCGACCGTGGCCGCGTAGCATCATTTGTAGCCGGTTCTTATGCAACATTGCCTAAGCATGTGCTGTTAAGGCCATCGCTTACCCAAAACTTCAGCTTTAGCATGTGGGTAAAATTACAGGGTATCGGTTCAGATCCGGCCTTGTTCGGTAACTCTGATTGGGATAGCGGAGGCAATCCTGGTTTTGTGGTAGCTACCGATGGCGGCGATACCTACACCGGTCCTGGTTCATCAGGCCGCGGCTGGCTGGTAAAAATTACCGGTGATGCAGGTGGCGCCAGCAACCGTATGGACTGGCGAGCCAATGAAACCGTACCCCAATCAACCGCATTGGCCGACAATAAATGGCACATGATGACTACCGTGGTTGATCAAACCGCTAAATTGTTGCACGTTTATATTGACGGTAAAGAGTTTATCAATCCGGCCAAAGCAACCAGCTTTGATTTAAATACGCTGAAAGGCCCACTGTGGGATAGCAAGAACGATTATCCGTTCAATATTTGGGAAGACGGTACCGGTAAATACAATTCAGGCGATGGTACCCGTAAAAACCTGGCCGGTTTGGTTGATGATGTACGTATTTACAATAAAGCCCTGAGCGCTACCGAAGTGGCCGGCTTGTTTGTAACACACTAAATAACTATAAACAAGCCCGGACGGCTCTGTTTGTCCGGGCTTGTTTAAGAAAAACTATAAGCACAAATAACGTTATGTCCAATCGCGAGGGTTATTTACATACGGAAGGCGATCTGAATCTAAGTCCCAGCCGGGTAAAATGGAGTGAAGGTATTGCCGACGAGTCTACAAAAGAGGCTTTACAGAAAGATGCGGATCATTTTCTGCATCAGGCTTTGTCTACCCCATGCCTGGATGTGATCGATACTGCCGGAGGTATCTATATCACCAATCTGGCAGGAAAATCGTACATGGATTTTCATGGCAATAATGTGCATCAGCTGGGTTACGGCAATCAATTTATTATCGATAGGGTAAAGGCCCAGTTAGATCAGCTGGCTTTTTCACCGCGGCGCTACACCAACTTGCCGTCGATAGCTCTTGCCGAGCGTTTATCCGCTGCAACCGATCATCAGCTATCGCGCGTACTTTTTGCACCGGGTGGTACGTCGGCCATTGCCATGGCTATGAAGTTGGCCCGTATTTATACCGGTAAGTATAAAACTATTGCCATGTACGATGCTTTTCATGGCGCATCGATGGATAGCATTTCGCTGGGCGGCGAATTTGTGTTTCAGCAAGGCCTTGGTCCGCTGATGGCAGGCAGTATCCACGTACCGCCTATTGACACTTACCGGGGTATGTGGTTTAATCCAAACAACGTGGATGGGGGAGATTTGGCCTACGCCGATTACCTGGAATACGTCATCGAAAAGGAAGGCGATGTAGGCATCCTGGTGGCCGAAACTATCCGCAGTACCACCGTGCATGTCCCATCAAAAGCTTATTGGAAACGGGTACGTGAGATATGTGATAAACACAGTGTATTGCTGGTATTTGATGAGATTCCTATCGGGATGGGCCGAACCGGCGCAATGTTCGCTTATCAGCATTATGATATCGTGCCTGATATTTTAGTGTTGGGCAAAGGTTTGGGTGCAGGTGTTATCCCAATAGCTGCCATTGTTTGTAAAGACAAACTAAACGTAGCCGCACAGGTTTCTCTCGGGCATTTCACGCACGAAAAAAGCCCATTAGGCGCAGCTGCTGCTTTGGCCGCTTTTGATTATATGGAAAGCCACCAAACCTTAAAACACGTGGCACAAGCCGAAGCCTTTATGCAGCAACGCCTGCAGGAGATGAAAGAACGCATCGGCGCCATTGGCGATGTGCGTGGCAAAGGATTGTTGTGGGGAATAGAACTGGTAAAAGATCAATCAACTAAAGAAAAAGACACCCGTGCGGCCGATTTGGTACTTTACAAATGCCTGGAGTTGGGCTTAAGTCTGAAAGTATCTGACGGGAATGTGATCTGTCTTTACCCGCCGCTCATTATCACATTGGAAGAATTGGGTGAAGCACTGAATATTTTAGAACAGGCTATTGCTTACGCAATCAGCCAAACAGAATAACAAAAACAAAAAATCTACTTATGAAAAAATTATTTTACGTCGCAGCCATTTTAGCGCTTGGCGGCATTAATGTACAGGCCCAGCAAACAAAACATAAAGACCTGTTTCAGCACGTCATCATTATTGGTATTGATGGTTTAAGCAGTCAGGGACTTTTAAAAGCCGATGCCCCTGTAATGCACAAACTGATTGCCGAAGGCGCTTTTAAAGAGAAAGCCCGCACGGTATTGCCATCTTCCAGCTCATCAAACTGGTCGGCGCAAATTTTGGGCGCTGGTCCAGAAATTACCGGCGTTACCTCAAACGATTGGAAGCCAAATGCCAAACACATGACCCCGGCTGCCACCAACAGCGTAGGCCGTTCGCCAAGCATCTATGATATCATCCGCCAGCAACGCCCGCAGGCTGAGCAAGGCGTGGTTTTCCATTGGGATGACTATGGCCGTTTGCTTCAAAAAGAAATGGTAAATCATTACGAGTATGCCGAAACCGAATCGAAAGCTGCCGTAAAGTTTGCTGATTATATCAGCGATAAAAAACCAATGTTTGCCCTGCTGCACCTGGATCACGTTGATCATGCCGGTCATGAAATTGGCCACATGACACCTGCTTATCTGAAATCAATTGCCAAAGCCGACAGCCTGGTTGGCCTGGTTTTAGCAGCCATTGAAAAAGCCGGTATGAAAGATAATACCCTGGTGATGATTGTTGCCGATCACGGTGGTATCAACAAAGGTCACGGTGGCGAATCAGACGAGGAGATCAATATCCCGGTGATTTACTATGGCAAGGGTGTAAAAAAAGGTTACAAAATTCAACAGCCTGTTTATCAGTATGATGTTGCCGCAACGGTAGCGTTCATCTTCGGTTTGCAAGTACCGTACTCATGGACATCGCGCCCGGTAAAAGCGGCATTTGTTGGTTATAGCGAGCCTGCCAATCTAAATGTGGGGTTGAAATAATCCCCGGCTTCCGGCAAATAATCCTGGCAACAGGATTTGATACAGAATGCATCTCATTAATCCCTATAAGCTCCATAAAAAACGAAAGCTTTCAGATTGAGTTCTGAAAGCTTTTTTGTTTAGTATTTGTGATTGTTTGGTTACAATAGCGATTATTTGCGCTGCACTCTCGTTTTAATACTTTGTGATTTGCGACCTCAATTTTTAATCTATATTTTCAACCCCTACAATTAAACCCCTATTCATGGAAGACGATATCCTGATACAGATAAGTAACCGCATCAAAGAACGCCGCCGCGAAAAAAACATCACCGTACAGGAACTGGCCAGCCGCGCCAACGTAAGTAAAGGCCTGATATCGCAAATAGAAAATAGTCGCACTATTCCATCGCTGATTGTGCTTATCGATATCATCAAAGCGCTGGATATTGATTTGAACATATTTTTTAAAGATATCCGCCATAAAACCGAAAGCGACGAGCCCATTATCAACCGCAAAGAGAATTATCAATATTTTGAAAAGGAAGATGCCATCGGCTTTCAGTATCAGCGTATTTTTACCCGTTCGATGAAAAGCTCGACCGTGGATTTTGTAATCCTGGAACTGGCGCCCGACTCTCACCGCGATTTGGTGCAAACCGAAGCTTACGAGTACAAATACATCCTCACCGGCGAAGTGGAGTACCTGTTTAACGATAAAAGCTACACCCTCAGCGCCGGCGACTCGATGCTGTTTGATGGCCGTATTCCGCATACGCCTAAAAACAATACCAACCAGCCGGCCAGTATGCTGGTGGTTTATTTCTTTGAAGAGAATCCGTAGGCTTAAACTTATCTTAACATCAATTTAGTTTATTATTAATAAACATAGTTTATAATTGCTAAACCTTAACAGCGTTTAGCATGGCAGAACAAACGGAAGATCAACAACGGGCAACATCGGTGTTGTTGAATACTTTAAAAAACAAGGCAGCGCAATGGCCTTACGGATTGGTCTCTGTTTTGGCGGCCATTTCTGCTTTTGGCGCTTACACTTCCATGTACGCCTTCCGCAAGGCATTTGCTGCGGGGAGTTTTTCGGGTTTGGAATATCTTAATGTTAATTACAAAGTCTGGCTGGTAATTGCGCAGGTTTTAGGTTATACCCTAAGCAAGTTTTACGGCATTAAGTTTATTGCCGAAATTAAGTCGCTTAGCAGGGGTAAAAGCATCCTGCTGCTGATTGGTATTTCGTGGATGGCTTTGCTGCTTTTTGCTTTTGTGCCGGCGCCTTACAATATCGTTTTCCTGTTCATCAACGGTTTTCCGCTGGGGATGATCTGGGGTTTGGTGTTCGGCTATATTGAAGGCCGTAAGGCTACCGAATTTATGGCGGCGGTGCTTTCAACCAGTTTAATTTTTGCATCAGGATTTGTAAAAACGGTTGGGCGTACACTGATATCTGATTTCCACGTGAACGAATACTATATGCCATTTTTAACCGGCGCTATTTTTGCCATCCCGCTGTTGTTGTTTGTGCTGATGCTGGAAATTATCCCGCCGCCCAACCAGCAGGACCTTCAGCTGCGGACCGAACGCGTGGCCATGAGCGCCGAAGAAAGACGCGCATTTTTAGCCCGTTTTTTACCGGGTATTATCCTGACGGTGATTGTTTATATCATGCTTACCGTGATGCGCGATATCCGCGATAATTTCGAGGTTGAGATCTGGGCCGGGCTGGGCGTAAAAAGTAACAGCATTTTCACCACTATCGATTCTCAGATCTCCATTGCCGTATTAGCCGGCATCAGTTTGCTGATTTTGGTTAAAGATAACCTGAAGGCATTCGGTATTATCCATTGCTTTATCATATTCGGCTGCCTGCTGGCCGGTGTGTCAACTCTGCTTTTTGAATCGAATAGCATCAGCGCCATCACCTGGATGACCCTGGCCGGGCTTGGCCTTTACGCCGGTTATGTGCCCTATAATGCCATCTTTTTCGAGCGGATGATTGCATCGTTCAATTATAAAAGCAACGTGGGGTTTATCATGTACGTGGCTGATGCTATCGGTTATCTGGGTAGTATCAGCGTACTACTGGTGAAGGAATTGGGTAACCCCGATGTGAAATGGGATGTATTTTTCAAAAATGGTTTGCTTACCATGGCTGTTATCGGCGCTACCGCGGCATCGCTATCTTTGGCTTATTTTTTACAGAGCGCGCGTAAATCGCGGTCGGCCAATAAAACTTTAAATTTATCTGCTATATGAGTAATAAAACAGCCATCGTTATCGGCGCGGGTATTGTTGGTTTAGCCACTGCGCGCGCGCTGGCCATCCGGGGTTACCAGGTAACCGTATTCGAGCGGAACGAGCGGGCAGTAGGGGCCTCTATCCGTAACTTTGGGATGGTGTGGCCTATCGGTCAGCCAAATGGTGTCTTGTTTGAGCGGGCCATGTTATCCCGGTCCATCTGGAAACAAATTGCCGAAGAGGCCGGTATCTGGCACGATGAAGTGGGCTCGTTACACATGGCTTACGCCGATGATGAGTTGAGGGTGATAGAAGAGTATGTAGATGCGGCTAAAGGTATCCGCAAAGTGTCATTACTTACGCCTGAGCAAACTTTAGCAAAATCGCTGGCGGTTAATCCTGAAGGCTTAAAAGGAGCCCTTTGGAGCGACACGGAGATGATTGTAGAGTCGCGTATAGCCGTAGGGCAAATCGCTCTATACCTGTCTGAAAAACACGGTGTAACATTTTATTGGAATACGGCGATAGCCGAAGTCAACAAAACTATTGTTCGCAGCGGCACCCGCACCTGGACAGCTGACGAGGTTTTCGTCTGCGGCGGTACAGAATTTGAAACCCTGTACCCCGAGTTATTTGCTGCCGCGCCAATTACCAAGTGTAAGCTGCAAATGATGCGAATGATTGCCCAGCCCGATGGCTGGCGCATTGGCCCTTCGTTATGTGGTAGTTTATCCATGGTGCATTACCCGGGTTTCCAGGTGGCGCCTTCATTGCCGGCTCTACGCGAACGTTTTAATGAGCAGTACGCCGACTACCTGAAATGGGGCATCCACGTTATGGCGTCGCAAAATCATACCGGTGAGTTAACTATCGGCGACTCGCACGAATACGGCTTGGTGCACGATCCGTTTGACAAAGATTTTATCAACCAGATGATCCTGGATTACCTGGCTACCTTTACCCGCCTGAAAGATACCCGCATTATACAAACCTGGAATGGCATTTTACCTAAATTAACCAACGGCCAAACCGAACTGGTGCTGGAAGCTGAGCCCGGCGTAACCATTATTAATGGTTTGGGCGGCAACGGTATGACGCTGTCCTTCGGCCTTTGCGAGCAACTGATTGCATCGCGCAGCAATTAAAAGCTAATTTTTCAATTTTTTTAAAAAAGCAAAGCCGGTGACTGATCGTCACCGGCTTTGCTTTTGTGATGTTTTTAAATTTTAATATTGATCGATGATCGGCAGCAATTCCATCAGGTTATTGATAACGTAATCAGGGGCGGCGGCCTTTAGTTGTTCGGCTGTATGGGCGCCGGTAGTGATGCCGATGTTAAGCGCACAACCCGCATTTTTGCCTTCTTCGATATCAATGGCCGAATCGCCTACTTTAATAATCTCGGCCGGATTTACGTTGTATTTCTTAGCAGCGAATAAGATCATATCGGGATCAGGGCGACTGCCGCTTACATCGGTAGCGGTAACCAGTTCGTCGTACTCGCGGCCTTCTTTCCAATCCAGCATATCAATAATCGATTCAGCCACAGCGCGGCTGTAGCCGGTGTTTAGCACGGTTAAAATATGGCGCTTTTTCAAGGCCGAAAATAACTCAATGGCGTTGGGTTGGGGCACCAATTGATTGGCCTGATAGGCCTCAGTTAACTGCCCGGCAAAGTTATCGTAAATGTCATCGGCCAATTGGGCATCATCATTACCCGCGTAAACGCTCAGCACGCTTTTAATGGCCTGTAGTTTTTCTTTTCCGGCACCCTCGGCTAACACCTGGTCTAAAGTGAAGTTATAACCGGCTTCGTTTATTGTTTTTTGCAGTGTTTTGTAAACTATGTTATCTTCGTTCACGGTGGTGCCCGCCATGTCAAAAACAACCATTTTTATTTTTGTAGTCATATCTAATATTGTTTAGCAAAACTAAACATACTTTATTGATAATAAACAAATACTGAGTTAAATTTTAGTTAATATATCTTAAGTATTTTTGGTAACCGAAACTTATTCTGAAGTTAGGGATGTTTACATTTATTGAGCGAATCTTTTTTAATGTCAAATTTTTATGAGCGAATCACGCCGCGAGTTTATCAAAAAAGCAACTCTGTTAACAGGCGCCGCCGGATTGTTTTCGGTAATGCCCGAATCTATTCAAAAAGCGCTGGCCATTAATGCCGAAAAAGGCAGTACATACCTTGATGCCGAGCATATTGTGTTCCTGATGCAGGAAAATCGATCGTTCGATCATTGCTACGGCACTTTACAGGGCGTACGCGGTTTTGACGATCCGCGGGCTATGCATTTGCCAAATCTTAACCGCGTTTGGTTGCAAACCAACGAGGCCGGCCAAACCTATATTCCTTTTAACCTGGATATAAAAAATACTAAAGCCACCTGGATGCAATCGTTACCGCACTCGTGGAATAACCAGGTAAACGCCCGCAATGGCGGTAAAATGGACGGCTGGCTGGAGAACAAAAAATCGGGTAACCGGGAGTACGCCAGCATGCCGCTGACGATGGGTTATTACGACCGCCGGGATATCCCGTTTTATTACGCGCTGGCAGATGCTTTTACCGTTTGCGATCAAAATTTTTGCTCGTCGTTAACTGGCACCAGCCCCAATAGGACTTTTTACTGGTCGGGCACCATTCGCGAGGAGCAGAACGAGAATGCCCAGGCGCGGGTAAATAATGGTGAGATTGATTACCATGATCTGACCTGGAAAACTTTCCCTGAACGTTTGGAAGAAGCCGGAGTTTCGTGGAAAACCTATCAGAATGAATTAAGTGTAGGCGTTGGTTTTGAGGGCGAGGAAGACGACTGGCTGGCCAATTTTACCGATAACGATCTGGAATTTTTTAAGCAGTACAACGTACGCCTGCACAAAGCTTACCGCAATAATTTGCCTAAGGAGTTAGCCAGTGTAGAAAAAGCCATTGGCGAGCTGCAAAAACTGGAGCAAACCGACGAAAATAAAAAGAAACTGGATCAGCGTAAAACACAACTGGAGAACATCAAAAAAGAGATAGCGGAGTGGACTGCTGAACGGTACGAAAAACTGTCAGATTTTGAGAAAAATATACATCAAAAAGCTTTTGTTACCAATGTGAATGATCCGCATTATCACGAATTGGAAATGCTTACTTATGATGATAACGGCACCAAACGCGAAGTAAAAGTTCCTAAGGGCGATGTACTGCACCAGTTTAGGGCCGATGTGCATAGCGGAAAATTACCTACCGTATCCTGGCTGGTGGCGCCATCCAATTTCTCCGATCATCCGGGTTCTCCGTGGTACGGGGCCTGGTATATTTCGGAAGTTCTGGATATCCTGACCAAGAATCCTGAGGTGTGGAAAAAGACGATTTTTATCCTGAATTATGATGAGAACGATGGTTATTTTGACCACATCGCGCCGTTTGCGCCGCCGCACACCGCTAAACCCGAAACCGGTAAATGTTCGGCCGGGATGGATACGCGTGTGGAACATGTAACCAAAGAGCAGATTGATAAATTGGGTGAAAAAGAAGGCCACCGCCGGCCCGAAAACAGTATTGGTTTAGGCTTCCGTGTGCCAATGGTGATCGCTTCGCCATGGAGCCGTGGGGGATGGGTAAATTCTGAGGTATTTGACCACACGTCCTGCCTTCAATTTCTGGAGACTTTCCTGAATAAAAAATCAGGCAAAAAGCTGATGGAAACCAATATCAGCGATTGGCGCCGTACCGTTTGTGGCGATCTGACCTCGGTTTTCAGACCGTACAACGGAGAGAGGATTAACTACCCCATATCGCTTGACAGGAACAAGACCATCCAGGGGATCTACAACGCAAAATTTAAAGAGCTTCCGCATAATTTTAAGCAATTGAGCGAACAGGAAATCAAGACGGTAAATGCCAGCCCGGCATCATTTCAAATTTTCCCCCGGCAAGAGAAAGGCAAGCGCCAATCCTGCGCATTGCCGTATCAATTACTGGCAAACGGCCGCCTTAATGCAGCCGGCGATGCGTTCGAAATCAGTATGAAAGCTGGACAGGGGAGTGGCGCGCCATTTTCGGTTTATACGCATCAATCGGATTTGCCGGCCGGGCAAATGCAGGTATGGGATTTTGCAGTAAAAGCTAACGACGCGGTAAGCTATCAATGGGCCTTAAATAAATTTCAAAACAGTAAATATCAATTGGTATTAAATGGGCCTAACGGTTTTCAGAGCCAATTTTCGGGCAATAAAAATGATCCGCAAGTAATTGTAGATGTAATGCATAGCAAAACCGGCGAACTGGAAGTATCGCTGGTAAATCTGGATAATACCAAGGCTCAGCATATTACTATTGCTGATGAATCGTACAAGCAACCGGCGCAAAAAATCACCCTGAAACCGGGCGAAAAAATCAAGAAGATGATTAACCTGCAAGCCAGCTATAATTGGTACGATATCAAGATCTCGGTTGAGGGCCATCAAGACTTTTTACGCAAATACGCAGGCCGGGTAGAGACCGGTCAGCATGGTTTCACCGATCCGATGATCGGGGCTTAAGCATACTGCAAAATTCTATGAAAATTAATCTAATGTAACTTTCAGAATTAATTACTTCCTGATCATGATATCTTCCCGGGCGGCCCACAGTGTTATATCCTGTTTGGTCAGTGCGGCAGCCATCAGATCGGGAAACTTATCGGGGGTGCAAGCGAACACCGGCACACCCAGATCGGCCAGAAACTGGGCGTTGTTGTGATCGTAAGAAGGAGCGCCGTCATCATTAAGGGCAAGTAGTACCACTAATTGAACACCGGATGCCACAATCTCGGCCATGCGCCGGCGCATATCCTGCACGTTGCCGCCCTCGTAAAGGTCGGTGATTAACACCATTACGGTATCCGATGGGCGTGTAACAATCTGCTGGCAATAAGTGAGAGCGGCATTGATATCTGTACCACCACCCAACTGCACCCCGAATAGTAATTCCACAGGATCGGTCAGTTCATCGGTTAGGTCGGCTACGGAGGTATCAAATACCACCATTTTGGTTTTAACAGCCGGTATAGAAGCCATCACACTGCCAAAGATTCCTGAATAAACCACAGAAGATCCCATTGATCCGCTTTGATCCAGGCATAAGATCACATCTTTTAAAGATGAGCGCTTACGACCATAGCCAATACGGGTTTCCGGGATAATGGTATTGTATTCTGGAAGGTAATGTTTCAGGTTTTTGCGGATTGTGGCCCCCCAGTTAATCTCGTTATGCCTGGGGCGCATATTGCGTACGCTTTTGTTCAAGCTGCCAACAATGGCTTGCCGGGTAGGCTCGGCCAACTTCTTTGTCAACTCATCCACCACTTTACGTACCACCTGCCGTGCCGTGTCCTTTGTTTTGTTGGGGATTACGCGGCTCAATGTCATCAGTGTGGCCACCAGGTGAACATCCGGCTCCACGGTTTCCAGCATTTCTTTCTCGAATAACATCTGGGTGAGGTTAAGCCGCTTCAAGGCATCCTGCTGAATTACCTGCACCACACTGGATGGGAAGAACTCGCGAATATCGCCTAACCAGCGGCTCACGTTAGGTGATGAGGCACCGAGGCTGCCACTGCGTTCGTTATCGTACAAAGCCTCTAAGGCACGGTCTACTTTGATATCGGCATCGTTCAGGTCGTATTGCGTGCCGTCCTGCTGATGCCCGCCCAAAATGAGGCGCCATTTGCGTAAGTGTGGTGTTTCAGTTGCCATTTTTAATTTTCAAGCCCAGTAATGCCATCATCACCGGCAGGCCTTTTCGGCCGCGTTCCTCATCAAACCCTAACTCGTGTACAGGTCGGCTATGTCCGCCGCTTACACCGCCAGACTTAGCCTTTTCGCCGATCTTACGCCTTTCGGGCGGGGAGAAATGTGCGAAAGTGCGCCGCATTAGTGGCAGTACCTCCATAAATACATCGTCATTAAGCCCGCTTATCCAATTATCTACAACTTGCCATAAATCTTCGTCAAGCAATAGCAATGTGCCGCTACCTTTTAAAAAACCTTCAAGCCAGGCTGCGGCGGTGACTGGCGCGGTTGCCTGCGACATGGCAAAACTGAAATGTTGCATCAGCTCGTCGCCACTGATCAGCCTGCTGTCGTTAAGTAAGCGGGTGCTATAGCCGCCAATAATTGGGGCACTATTTTTATTCGCGGCAATCAGGTTGAGGGTTTGCTGCCAAAGTTCGGTCATGCCTGTTTGCTGTAGTAAATTTACACCATCATTGATCTGCTGGAAAAGACCGGCCAGCAAATTGGCAGCTTCTTCATCTATACCCATACAGGCGCTTGGCAGGCTCACGCAAACGCGGGTAAAAATACTGCTGATGATCCCCAGCACCATATCTGCGTCGGTTTTGCGCACGTTGCCGTAACGTGCCACGTTGATCAGACCTGGTATCGATGCCATTAATTCCAGCACATCGGCCGACGCCGCGGCCAAGTTGTTCAGGCGTAGGATCAGAGCTTCAATGGCGTCTGGCAGTTCGGCAGGGATACTCCGCTCCAGTAAACTGCTAATCTCCTTCAGCAAAACGGTTTTGCCAAGCAGTGACAGCACACTGCCGGTTGCCGCCTCTTCTACCGTATTGCCTAAGTTACCCCGCTCAATGATCTCGACTGAAAAACCGGGATCCCACTGTAACCGCCATTGCTCTTTAAAAGTGCCTTTGCCAGTTACTTGCTGCATGCGGCCCCAGGTTATCCCCAGCAGTTGCAGGCGATGCAATAAAATACTTCGTTGCAGGTCTGTGTCGTTACGCAGGTCCAGTGTGTAGTCTTTATAATCGGCGGTGGCCGGTAGCCGTAATTTCTTTTGCTGTTTTTCAATATCCAGCTGCAGCGGTGGCTTAGGTATATCCACAGGTACTTCACCTATCCGGTGCCCTACAATCAGTTCATCATGCACCAGTTGTAGTAATATGTTTTCACCGTTGCAAAGCACGCTAAGCGTTGCTTCGTTCATCTCCTCCAATCCGGCTTTTGGCAAATTACGCAGCGAGGCCAATGCCTCGGCTAATCTTACCGCCTCTATGATGTGCGCAGTGGAGGTATCCATCTCTTTTTTACGGAACAGTTGTGCTACGCCGGCTAACCAAAGCGTGCCATCATCTTGCGGATGATGCCAGATATGATCATACCATCCCGGCGAATTGATACCTGCGCCATAGCCACTGTAAAAGCTTAAACGGTTAAATGTCCAGGGTATCCAGGTGCATTCGGTTTTCACTTTGGGGAGACCTTTTAAAAGCTCACTGTCGTCCTTTTGCGATACCTTGGCCTGTAAAGCGGGTACATGCCAGGCACCGCAGATCACGGCAATGGTATGGAACATCTCCTTCTCTGCCTGCCGTATGGCGCGGCGCATATAAGCCTCGCGCATTTGTTCCAACCGCTGGTCTTTCTTAGGGAAATTTTCGCGCAAGGCTTGCATGGCTTCGCTTATGGCATCAAAAACGTCTACATTATCGTTACGATATTCAAAAGCGTGCTCCCACCATTTTTCGCTGTCAGTAAAACCCGCAGCGTCTGATAGGTAGCTGATCGGGTTACGATGGACTTGTTCTTGTACCGGCGCTTCTTCTGGCGTTTCGCGCTGTATTTTTTTTTCGATCAGCATTTGATTACCGGCCGGCAAATCCATAAAGCGCACATGGATATTTTGCCGGCGGGCGTATTGAATAGCCTGCCACTCGGGCGAAAACTCTGCAAACGGGTAAAATACGGATCGCTGCGGATCATCGGGCTGGTAGCATAATAAAGCCACCGGCGGGATAAGCCCTGCATTGCCGACCCATTGCAGCATGGCATCGGCCTCCGGCGGGCCTTCCACCAGCACAATATCGGGTTTAATGGTTTCCAAAAACGCTTTCACATTCCTGGCCGAACCGGGCCCATGGTGCCTTATACCTAAAAGATGTACTGCCATAATTTACAGATCGCGGCAAGCCCGGTAAATATCGCTCCACTCGTTACGGGGTTTCACTATTGTTTCCAGATATTCCTGCCAGATGAGCTTATCCTGTACCGGATCTTTTACTACCGAACCGATAATGCTGGCCGCCAGGTCGGATGCTTTTAACCGCCCGTCGCCAAAGTAGGCCGCCATAGATAGGCCGCTGTTCACTACCGATATGGCCTCGGCAGTACTCAGACTGCCGCTCGGCACTTTTATTTTAGTTTTACCGTCAAGCGAAACACCGCTGCGCAGTTCGCGGAAGATGGTTACAATACGGCGGATCTCTTGCAAGGCCGGTGGTTCGGCAGGCAGTTCCATTATTTTTTCAAAACTCTCAACCCGTCGCCTTACGATGTCAATTTCTTCGTCTATTGAATCGGGCAGGGGTAAGATCACCGTATTGAAACGACGTTTAAGCGCGCTGGAAAGTTCGTTCACACCTTTATCGCGGTTATTGGCGGTTGCGATGATATTAAATCCGCGTGTGGCCTGCACTTCCATATTCAACTCGGGTACCGGGAGTGTCTTTTCAGAAAGGATGGTAATCAACGTATCCTGAACGTCGGAACCGATGCGGGTCAGTTCTTCTAAACGGACGATCTTACCGTCCTTCATTCCGCGCATTACCGGTGTTTCTACCAAAGCCTCTGGCGATGGGCCCTGAGCAATCAACCGTGCATAATTCCAACCATAACGTACCGACTCTTCACTGGTGCCGGCAGTACCTTGAATAATTAGGGTAGAATCGCCGCTGATGGCTGCCGACAAGTGTTCGCTCACCCAACTTTTAGCTGTACCGGGCAGGCCGTATAAAAGCAAAGCGCGGTCGGTAGTTAAAGTAGCCACGGCAATCTCCATCAGGCCACGGTTGCCTATATATTTTGGCGTTACCTCAAAACCGTTCTTTAGCTTACCGCCTATAAGGTACGTCACCACGCTTTGCGGCGTTAGCAACCAATTGGCCGGGCGTTTGCCGGTATCTTGTTTTTTAAGTTCTTCCAGTTCCTGCGCGAACAACTGTTCGGCGTGCTGACGTAATAGCTGTGACATATGTTTGGTATTATGCGTTGAAAACTTGTTGTGTTTGCTGTTTTAAAACCAATAGTTTACTCAGGTGCTCACGAGACCTTTCCCATGCGTTCTGCAGGTTAAGGTCCTTAGGCTCTATGCTGTTCAGTTTGGACAGCGCGGCAGTATGGATTAGCCGGATATGCTCTTTAAAAAAGTTTTTATTGTATTGGTAAGGGTTGTTGGCCATAAACGTCAGCGCCGTCAGGGTAAAGTCCGGTTGCCATTCGTCAGCGATAACTAAAGCATGGTGAATGACGCCGGATGGGTCCTGATAAAAAAAGCGCATCAGGTATTTTTCCTGTTCTGTAGGCGATAATTTATAGATCAGGTCAACATAAAAGCCTTTTTGAGATAGGAAGAATGGGAACCATTCTTCAGCATTATAACGCGAGGCTGCCAAACCAACAGCCGACAAGATGACGTTAGCATATTTTACCAGGTAATCAAAAGCTTGAGCAGCTGTACAATCAAAATGCTTTTCCCAAAACTGTGGGGGTACATAATTAGCCAGTTGATCGATAACATAAGTGTCATCGTCGAAATTGCTCTTTCCCGGTGCCATTTTTTCTATGCCGGTTTTAAAGATGCTTTCGTCAAGGTCAATTGGCAATTTAAGTTGGATGGAGGTTTTGTTTACCAGGCCTAATAGTCCTTTTTCCTTTTTAAGGACGACAGCCCGATTAAGCACCTCTTGATATTTCGCGATCACCGACGAACCCGGGATGCTTTTGAGCAGGTCCAACACCGCATCCTTCACTTTGACGCTTTTTTCTGTTAGCAAACCTTCCAACCATGGCAAATCATCAGCCCCGGTGTTGGTCTTCATTACATTCAGCAGATCTGCTTTTGTAGCGGCGTTCTCCTGCTCCCAGGTTTCCATGACCAAACCCAATGCTTTATTTGGTTCGGAAAGGCGGATATTCGCTAATACTTTCAGACGTTCCACAGGTTTACCGCTTAGCCAAAGTTCATCATCATCAGCAGCTGCAAAAAAATCCCAAACAGGGTTAAACTTGCTTAACCATTCACCACGTTTGCCGCCACACGCTTTAACTAACGGTTGTAATGCTGCATCTTTAGTGCATCTGTCTAATAGCACAGGTAAAATTTCAGGCATCATTAACTGGCTTTTGGCTGCACATTGTTGCAGCCAATAATGCAGGAGCCAGGTGTTGTCCTCCTCTAAAATATTTTTGAGTAACGAAGCTGCATGGACGGAGCAGTAGGGCTGTATTTCCGATTCGCATCTGGACAGACCGATATCGGGTTTTTGTAAGGGCTTGAAACCCGAACGCCTGTAATTACCGATAACTGCCGCTCTCTGCAAAAAGCGATCTTCTTTATCAAGGCCTTCGTTAGTGTCGATCAACGCTATAACATTAGCCAATCCGTCGGGTAGTTCGTCACGGGCAGGCATCGGTTTATCAGTGCCCAGCATAGCAGTATTGATAATAGTATCCCAGGCTTTCATTAAATACTTTTATAAGTTCGTTGATACCAAACACCAAGCGGGCGATATTCGCCTTCACTTCCAATTACCGCCATAGTAAGCGGTTCTCCGCCACTTAGCGTCATTAAGGGCCAAATTTCTGTAAACCCGGCGGGCAAACGGCACAAATCGCCATAGGCATCCTGCAACCACCAGTTTTGCTGATATTGTACCGGTTTCAAATCGGCGACAACTACCGGCACCATCGACCGGAAGGGCAAGCAACTGTTTAGATAGGTTTCAGCTTCGGCAACCGCCTGCCACCCCGTTAAAGGCTTGATCTGATGACCGACGTTAGATAGTACCCGATGCGTTTTAACTATAGCACGATAAGGTATTGTCGAGGGGAAAAAGACAAGTTCGGCTTCTAAGAACATGCCCGGTGATAAAGCTAACTGGCCCGATTGTACCCGGGCAATAAATTGTAATACCAGCGCACATTGACCGGTATTTATGCTGTAAAGCCAGTTACGCTCAACAGTGATCTGTTGTTCATCGGTAACTTCTTTACCCAAAACCAGCCAGGTATCAGTCAGGCCGGCTTGCTGTTTCAACTCCTCCTGATTCACTGTAAAACCAATAGCTGCGCTGATATCCTGCCTAAGTAACTCATCCAGGTCGGCAGCATATTGATAGGCATTCGCGATGGTGTAAAGCTGGGTTAGTTTATCCATAAAACTGCTTTGCCATCCTTCCTGCCAAAAATTAGTGCTGGCAAGTTCGCGTACCATAGCGGCAAGTCCGCTTGCTTGGGCATCTACCATGCGGCGGGCCATCCCGTCCCAATAGGCCGCGCTTTTTTCAGGCATACTTAGGATGCCATTACGGACAATATCCTTCAGCCATACCAGTAGATCAGTAATGCCATCATTTACCTTTTGTTCGCGAGCTTGTTTGCGCTTTTGCTGGGCAGTTTCGTCGATAGGTTTATCAGCTTGTTCTGTTTTTTTCTCTGCTTTTTCCGCCTTTTCTCCTCGTTTATTTATCCAGTCGCTTACCCAGGCAGGCATTTCTTTTTGGGTAAACAAACCCGGCTGACGGCTATGCAACAACATTAACCCCAACCCGTGTTTACATGGGAATTTACGGCTGGGGCACGAGCATTTAAAGGCTATATCGGTAAGATCTACCTGAGTTTGATAGGGTTTGCTACCGCTGCCTTGACATTCGCCCCACAGCGCCTGCGGACTAATACCGGTAGTGACCCATTTAGACGAAGAGGCCAAACCAGCGCCGGCTTTTTTTGACGCATCGTCTGGCGCTAAAGCATATATTTGTTCTTCAGTGAGTTGCAAAATAAAGGTAGCTGTGATAGTTTAACGTCAGGCTCGAGCTAAAATAGGATATTAAAGTGCTTGTACAAAGATTTTTTTTGATAGATCAGGTGGCCAGGCAAAACTTTCCTAAAAAGCACAATCCGGTAATCGCGGGTTCAATTAAATCTCCAAAAACTCCTTCTTGTATTCGGATGGTTTTTTCTTCATCTCGTCTTTAAACAGTTTATTGAAGTTGGATAAGGTAGGAAAACCCGAACGTTCCGCAACCATTGTAATACTCAGGTCTGTCCCGGTTAGTAACTGGCAGGCGTAGCGAACGCGCAGTTCCGTAATAAACTTAGCGAAGCCCTTATTATTGGTAGTGGTAAAATATCGACTGAAAGAACTGGGAGACATGCAAACCAGTTCGGCCAGCTCATTCAATTGGATCTTTTTCCGATAGTTTTTCAAAATATACTCGTACACTGTGCCCATCCGGTAAGTCGCGTCCTTTTTAAACGAGTCGAGGTATTCCTGCCGGGAGATCATTTGGTAGTCTTTTGTTTGAGCCAGCAAATGCAGGATGTTTAACAATTGTATCAGGGCGGGTAGTCCGCTTAGCGTGATCAGTTCCTGCATCAGGCCGATCACCTGCGCACGGACCCCGCCGTGGAAAGACAGACCGCGCGACGACTTTTGAAACAATCGCTTTAGTTGTACCAGTTCCTGCTTGCCCATCAGGTGTTCTCCAAGAATACTTTCCTGTAAATAGATCACAATGCCCCGTACTTTCAGTCCGCTGTCCCGTTCAAAATAGGGCTCGTCACTGCGCCATAAATGGGGCAGGTTAGAGCCGATTAGGATGAGTTCACCCGGCCCGAACGTTTGAATGCTGTCTCCGACAAAACGCGTACCGGTTCCCTCCAGCGGAACGAATAGCTGGTATTCGGAATGCGAATGCCATACCGGATCGAAATGCTGGTCTTCGAGATACCTGACCGCGAAGATCTGGGTTTCGGGGATAGATGATTTATGCAGGGCGGCTTTCACGATTGTTTATTTGCGCTGAATTTACTAAATGTCGATTGTAAATTGACAAGATACAGTCAGTTTTCGTCAAGAAACAAAAAGCTTTCGCCGCCATATTTGTACATAGACCTGTTTAACTTGCTTTCATGAAAAAATACGTACTTATTAGCCTGCTTTGCCTTGCCGCTTTATGGGGTTTCCGCAAAAGCGAAACCCCGCATCGCCTGGAAATTTTGCTTTTGGGCCATACCGCCACTCATCACGAATCGGGCAAACTGGCCGAGATCATCAGCCAGGCCTTTTTTAAAGACGGGATCAATATCACCTATACCACTAATATAGATGACCTGAACGATGCTACACTGGCCAAATATGATGGTTTAATGGTTTATGCAAATTACGATACGATCTCCAAATCGCAGGCCGAAGCGTTATTAAACTATGTTAAAAGTGGCAAGGGCTTTATTCCGGTGCATTGCGCTTCATTTTGTTTTCGCAATAACGACGAGGTGGTAAAGCTGATTGGCGGGCAGTTCAGTACTCACCAAACCGGGACCTTCGGAATGACTGTAGTGGATAAAAAACACCCGGTTATGAAAGGAGTGACCCCATTTACCACCTGGGACGAAACCTATGTGCATACCAAGATCAATAAAGATATCCATGTAATTACCGAGCGGGTAGAGGGGGAGCATCATGAACCCTATACCTGGACCAATACCTACGGCAAGGGCCGGGTTTTTTATACCGCTTACGGGCACGATGAGCGCACCTGGAAAAATCCGGACTTTTTAAAACTGCTGGAGAACGGCATAATTTGGGCAGTAGGCAAAAAAGCGGAGAAGGAACTGGCGAAACTGCCTAAACCAGCTCCCGAGTATACCGAAGCTGAAATCCCGAATTACGAAAACCGCCCGGTACCGCCGAAACTACAGGCCGCCTTATCTCCGGGCGAATCGCAGCTGTTGACGCAGATCCCGGTAGATTTCAAAATGCAGTTGTTCGCCGCCGAACCGGATATAGAGAAACCGATAGCGATGAACTGGGATGAGCGGGGCCGCTTGTGGATTCTGGAAACTATTGATTATCCAAATACCGTACGGGATAACAAAGGCGAAGGGTTAGACCGGATCAAGATCTGTGAAGATACCGATGGTGACGGAAAAGCCGATAAGTTCACCATTTTTGCGGAGCATTTGAATATCCCTACCAGCATTGTTTTTGCACGTGGCGGTGTCATCGTTGCGCAAGCGCCCGATTTCTTGTTCCTGAAAGATACCGATGGAGACGATAAGGCAGATGTGCGCGAAAAGCTGATGACCGGCTGGGGTACCTTTGATACGCATGCAGGGCCATCTAACCTAAAGTACGGGTTCGACAATAAGATCTGGGGAACGGTGGGCTATTCGGGCTTTAATGGAGTTGTGGGTGGCGAGCATTTTAACTTTAACCAGGCGGCCTACCGTTTTACATCTGACGGGAAGAAAATGGAACATTTGGGCACCACCAGCAATAATACCTGGGGATTGGGATTTTCTGAAAATAATGATGTATTTATCTCTACTGCCAATAATTCGCACAGCAATTATTTAGGGATTCCATTGCCTTATCTGGCCAAAACCGGAGTTAATCCTGCCATATCAGTTAAAAAGATTGAAGGCCACTACGCCATGCACGTAGTCACCAAAAATTTGCGCCAGGTAGATGTATTCAACGGTTTTACCGCCGCTGCCGGACACAATTTATACACCGCCCGTAACTTTCCCGAAGAATACTGGAACAAGGTGGCCTTTGTTAATGAGCCTACCGGTCGGGTAGTGCATAAAGCGATTTTAGAACCGGATGGTTCGGGCTTTAAAGAAAACGATGGCTGGAACTTTTTAGCCAGTGCCGATGAATGGCTGGCGCCCGTACAATCTGAAGTAGGGCCAGACGGCGCGGTTTGGGTGAGCGACTGGTATAATTTTATCATCCAGCATAACCCTACGCCCAAGGGTTTTCAAAATGGAAAAGGCAACGCCTATATCAACCCGCTGCGCGACCGGACGCACGGCCGCATATATCGCATCGTTTATAACAACGCCAAACCATCAACCATCACCAAACTGGATAAAAATAAGCCGGACGAATTATTGGCCGCTTTAAAAAGCGATAACATGTTTTGGCGGATGACGGCCCAGCGCCTGATTGTTGAAGGCGGGTATAAACAACTGGCTCCCGAACTCATTCAACTTACGCAAGATAGATCTGTTGACGCTATCGGTATCAATGCCCCCGCTATACATGCTTTATGGACTTTACAAGGTTTAGGGCTGATGTCTGATATCGGAACCTTAAACGCTGCCGAAGTGGCTTTAAGCCATCCTTCGGCAGGTGTACGCAAGGCCGCCATGCAGGTTTTACCTTTAACCGAACGCTCCATGCTGGCCATTCAAAAAGCGGGCTTACTGAATGACAATAATTTAAATGTTCGCCTCACCGCTTTTTTAACGATAGCCGATATGCCGCCGTCTGAAGCCATGGGTAAGTTGTTACTGGCTGCTCAAAAAGTACCACAAAACGCTAACGATTACTGGATCAGCAAAGCCATCCCTGCTGCTATTGCCACACATGTGCCGGGCGCCGGCGAAGAAATGCGGGCAACTGCTAAAGCAGAAGCCGAGCGCTTCCAACTATCGAGAGCGAAAGTTGACCAGTCCGTGAAGATTACGGTGGTGAAAAATGCCATGAAATATGACACTAAAGAATTTACGGTAAAAGCGGGCAGCACTGTCGAGATAACCTTTTACAACCCGGATTTTATGCAGCATAACTTAATCATCCTGCAAAAGGGTAGTTTGGATAAAGTGGGCGCGGCTTGTGATAAACTGGCGCAGGAACCGAAAGGGCTGGAGCAAAACTATATTCCTAAAATGCCGGAGGTCTTATTTTCAACTAAACTGATTAACCCCGAAGAGACCTTTAAACTGAAATTTAAAGTGCCGGGCGAGGCGGGCGATTATCCCTTTATCTGTTCCTTTCCCGGCCATTGGCGGATTATGAACGGGCTAATGAAAGTTGTTAAATAGTTAAACGGCCTATGTCATTACCCATAAAATTTGGCGTCAGCACCTGGCTGTTCACTTCACCTTTTCAGACATCGTCTATCGAAGAACTTTTTCCTAAGATAGCGGCGATGGGTTTTGACGTGGTGGAGATTGCGGTAGAAGATCCCGCGCTTATAGACGGGCAAGCCGTAAAGGCATCTTTGACCAAATACGACCTGCAAGCAGTTGTTTGCGGGGCCTTTGGCCCGACCCGAGACCTAACCCATGACGACCCGGCCATTCATCAAAACTGCTTCGACTATATTGCTTCCTGTTTGGACCTCTGTGTGTTATGGGATACCAAATTTTTTGCCGGCCCTATGTACTCTGCAGTGGGGAAGGCACGGATGCTTTCACCCGAAAAGCGGCAGGCCGAATGGAATTTGGCCGTGCAAAATCTTCGTATCGTTTGTGAGATGGCTGCGGAGCGGGGTTTAGAAATAGCCTTAGAGCCGCTGAATAGGTTTGAGTCGGATTTGGTAAATACTGCCGCTGATGTAATGCGTTTGGTGAAGGATCTTAATCATCCTGTTGCTAAAGTAATTTTAGATGGTTTCCACATGAATATTGAAGAACCCAATATTGAAACTGCCATCAAACTGGTAGGCGACAAATTGATTCACGTACAGGTAGCAGAAAATTATCGTGGCACCCCCGGCAGCGGGCAAACTAATTGGGATGCGTGGAAGCGGGGGCTGAAGGCTATGAACTACAACAGGACGATATCTATGGAAAGTTTTACCCCTGATAATAAAGAACTGGCGGAAGCAGTCTGTATCTGGCATCCGCTCGCTGAGAGCCAGGATAAGTTTGCATCGGAAGGATTAGCATTTTTAAAACAATGGGCCAAATCATGAATAAAAAAATCAATGTCGCCATCATCGGTCTCGGTTTCGGGGCTGAGTTTATTCCCATCTACCAGCATCATCCCGATGCAAATATGTACGCCATTTGCCAGCGCGATCATACTAAGCTGCATGAGATTGGTGATGCCTTCGGTATTGAAAAGCGTTACACGGATTATGAAGAATTGCTACGTGACCCGGAGATTGACGCGGTGCATATTAATACCCCCATCCAAAACCACGCCGAGCAATCGCTGAAAGCCCTGCGCGCCGGCAAGCACGTGGCCTGTACGGTGCCCATGGCAACTTCTGTGGAAGATTGTCGCCTGATTGTGGAAGCTGTCAAAGAGACCGGCCTTACGTATATGATGATGGAAACCGTCATCTACAGCCGGGAGTTTTTGTTTGTGAAAGAACTGTACGAGAGCGGGGAGATGGGCCGTTTGCAGTTTTTGCGTGCCTCGCACCAGCAGGAGATGTCCGGTTGGCCGGGCTATTGGGAGGGTTTACCGCCCATGCATTACGCCACGCATTGCGTGGGGCCGGTGCTGGCTTTAGCTAAAGCGGATGCGGAATATGTATCCTGCTTTGGTTCTGGGCGTATTGATGACAACCTCATTGAAAAATACGATTCGCCGTTCGCTATTGAAAGTTGCCACATTAAATTCAAAGATTCGGACCTTGCTGCCGAGGTAACCCGTTCCCTTTTTAACACGGCGCGTCAATACCGCGAAAGTTTTGATGTTTACGGTTCAAAAAAAACTTTTGAATGGACATTGGTGGAACACGAACCTTCTGTGATCCATACCGGCGAAACGCCTGAAAAAGTGACGATCCCCGATTACGCGCATTTGCTGCCCCAACAGATCCGGGCGTTTACCACAGGCGGCGTTTATGATGCCGGCAGCAACCAGCATTTGTCGTTTATTCAGGGATCGGGCCATGGCGGTTCGCACCCACACCTGGTGCATGAGTTTGTATCTGCACTCATCAATAATCGTGAACCTTTTCCCAACGCCCGGCAATCGGCCAATATTACCTGCGTCGGCATCCTGGCGCATGAATCGGCGATGAATGGAGGAGCGAAGATCAACCTGCCGGAATTTACGCAAAGCTGAAAAATCGTTTATACAGACGAGTCCCGTCAAGGTAAGTCCAAAGGTGGGGACCGCCGACCTCATGAAAAGATATTTGAAGATAACTGCACGGAGTTTAGCTTTATCAATTTGGCCGGTAGGTTTGCTGTTCAAATTCAAAATTTGAACAGCTGGCTTTTCCCGCCCACCTTTTCGCCGAAGTCGCGGATGTTGTAGGTAAAGGTGAGTAAGCCGTAACGCCGGATGGTGCTGCCCTGCATATCTTCGATCAGGTTTTCACGGATGGTGCGGGTAGCCAGAATGTTTTGATCTAAAATATCATTCATGGCCAGTTTAAGCTGCCCGCGGTTGCCTTTCAGGAACACGTAAGTGATGGCCGCGTTCCATTTATAATAGCTTTGCAATAATCCACTAACGGCATTAGGATTAAAGCGATAATCCAGTTGGCTGTCGAATACGAAATGTTTGCCCGGCCGAACGATGATCTCGCTTTTCGCATCATGATAATTAAGCGTTTGGCTGCTGAAGTCAGCAGTTTCGTAGCTGCTGCGATAGTGGGTAAAGGTATAGGCCTGATTCAGTTCCAGTTTGTCATTAAGGTTAACCCTGATCTCCGCCGATGGCCTGATATTTAAGGTTTGATAAGCGCTTTTAAGCTGGTTAAGCATTACAAAGGAATGATTGAGCGAACTACTGTTGGACGCGATAAAGGATACCTGTCTGTTGTTTTCCATTTTCCAGTCTTTTTGAAAGCCCAGGGAATTACTTACAGACCAGGCACCGTTGGTATTTATGGGAATGGTGGTTTGTACCGCCGCGCCGCTGATGGTCCGGGATACAATGACTGCATCATTAATGGTGCTGCCGCTCAGGTTGAAATTATAGGTTAGCAGGCGCTTGGTATCGTATTTACGGACGCTTAAACTCAGTTGATCACTGACGGTGGGCCGCAGATCAGGATTACCGTTTCGGATAAACAGTGGGTTGGTATTATCAATAATCGGCTGGATATAGGCAAGCGCCGGTTCGCGGAAACTGCGGTTATAACTCAGATTCAGGATATCATAACCTAAATTGAAACTGGGCAACAAATAACGATAACGTTGTTCTACAGGGCTGCCCGATGAAAAAGTATTTTTAGCATCAAAAGTAGACACACCGATACCCGGGCCGAAACTCCATTTTTTTACTTTCCATTTAATGGCCGCAGTTGCATCAACGCGGGTGCCGGTATGGACATAATTTTGGTTGAGCGCTGGCACAGGAATGATATATTGTTCAAAAGTGTCTGGGTAATAGGTGTTTAAATCATTCTGATTTTTGAAAAAACTTGGAAAGAACTGTGCGCTGAACGTAACCGAGGGACTGAACAAGTCCGAATAGGTGATGTAGGTGGTATTGTTCACATTCAACACATCATTCTTGCGCAACTGGTCTGTTTTGCTTTGCGTGGCTGGCTGATAGAAAACGTTTTGAACGATATTGTACAAATTGTTATTAGCATCATCAATCACTGTGTAGTTGTTGAAATTTAAGTTGCGGCCCTTTTTGGTAAAAGTGGGCATGATCTTAAACCAGGAGGTATAAGTTGTGGAATGATTACGCCCGTCCTGATTGTTATCACTGGTGTTCAATAATCCTTTTTTATCTGATTCAGAAGTCAGGTTAAAAAACTGGTTGGTGTTTTCCTTAACAAACACCAGTTGCGGCCGGTATTCCAGTCTTAATTTCGGGGTAATATTGAATCCTACCCTGGTACCTATCATGTGCGCGTATTGCAGCATTTGCTGACTGGTGTTTTGTCGGCTGGTCAGCACGGTATCGTTATATAACTGCCGGGTATTGCGCAGCTCGTCGTAATCAGAAACAACCGAGCCGTAAAAATAATTAAGGCTGAAATCTACTTTTTTATTAATGATGGTATTGTAATTACCGCCGCCGCCGGCAGAGGTCATCAGGCCATTGCCGAATCCGCCGAAGGACACTTTATCTATAGAAAAACCGCCGTTCCCGTTGCCATTGGCATTTCCCCAGCCGCTCCGATTAAAGCCGCCGACCGAACGGATATCGGTAAATGAAAAGGAGGCTTTATTTAAGTTGTTACCGTAGCCTAAAATACTCAGTTGCGTGGTATCCCTGAAAAAATTCAACAAACCGCCCACTTCAAATTTGTCTTTCACCCCGCCGCCGGCGTAGGCTTTACCAAATACCCCTTTTTTAATGCCGGGCTTTAGTTTCAGGTTGATCACCTGGGGGATGTCCGCTTCGTTCATTAAAGGGTTAAAGCGTAGCGCCTCTTTGTCGTTAGTCACCTGCACTTTATCAATCGTATTGGCAGGTAAATTTTTGGAGGCGATATGTACATCACCACCAAAGAACTCTTTCCCATCGACATAAATAGTCGAGACCCGTCGGCCGTTCACCATGATATTGCCATCCTTATCTACGTTAACGCCTGGCAGTTTGCGTAACAAATCTTCCACCAAAGCGTCCGGTAAAGTTTTAAAGGCCGCCGCATTAAATTCTATAGTGTCTTTACGCACTACTACCGGCGGCCTTTCTGCTCGGATCATCACCTCTTTCAGATCAACGGAAGCAGTTTTGATCTTTAATTCCCCCAGATCAAGCACTGGTTGAGCGGCCTGCAGGTCTTTACGGTACACCGTATAACCCATATAGGTTATGATCATCCTTAAGCCTACACCCATCGGCAACGCCGTCACCCGGAATTCGCCCTTGTCATCGCTTAAACGATAACTGACCAGTGTGGTATCGCTGGATTTAAAAATACTAATGGTTGCATAGGGAACCGGTTGCAGCGAAGCCGAATCGATCAATGTGCCTTGAATCACACTTTTTTGTGCTTGTGATAAAAACGAACATAAAAGGAGTGACAGGATTAGTAAAAGTTGTTTCATGGTCTAAAAGACACCTGAAATTTGGGATGGTTACACGATTTCCTGCAAAAGAGCTAATAGAAAAACGTCTCCGTCACAATTTTATCCTCCTTCACTCCAAAAACCGCGATCTCTGCGGCCTGGATGCGCTGACCATTTTTAAAGGTCATATCGCGACCCATGGCCAGACTAAAATAATCGCCGCCGACTACCGGCTCACTCATGAAAAAGCTGTGCACTTCGGCAATGGTTTCCTGCCTGGCTTTAGATTTGGCTAAAATGGCTTCGATGCCTTTGGTGACGGTGGGTACACCCATGACCAAAGCATGCTCGGGTTCCGTACAGATGATTTCCGGGCTGTACAAAGTTTCATAAATTTCTGCTACCTGCCTTTCTTTGAAAAGCGCATAATAGCGATCGGCTATTTCTTGTGTGGTCATATATTTTTTGATTAATGAATAATCAAAAGTAGTCTGCATTTTGATACTAAAAGTATGAATTAGTCTTGTATATTTGCTTTATCGTATCAATTTCAAATGGATGCCTTAAGCTCTATATTAGATGCCACCCGGCTTAAAGCCGTCGTTTATCATAAGGTAAACCTGGAGGCTCCATGGGGACTGGATATTGTTAAGGACGAAAATTCGCAGTTTTGGCGCCTCGTCAGCGGCAATTGTACCATCGGCACACCCGGCGGACAAATCATTAACATGGCAGCCGGAGACCTGGTATTCGTACCCCACGGCAGCGCCCATTGGATAGCCGATCATCCTGAAAGCCTCCGGATGCCATCTCCGCAATTTGTCCAGGCACGCCGGGAGGGGAGGGCTGTTTTTAATAGCGGCGGTGAGCCCACCGAACTTGTGGCCGGGCATTTCGAATTTGACTATCAATCTTTACATCCCTTTCTCAAAGATCTGCCTTCCATTATTCACATCAAGCAATATGGCACCGATAATCACGTCCTCCTTCGGCAAATTACCCAATTGATGTTCGAAGAGCTTCACAACGAACGCCCCGGTAGCAGCGTCATGCTAAAAAACCTATCCGAGATCATGTTTGTGAATATCATCCGGGCTCACTTAGCACAAAGCCCGCCCGCGAACGGCTTTCTTTCGGCCTTGAACGATCCGCGCATTAGCAAAGCCTTAAAACTAATGCAGGACAATCCCGAAATCAATTGGACGCTGGAAATAATAGCAGTTGAAATCGGCATGTCCCGCTCGGTGTTCTTTAATCAATTCAAGAAATTAGTCCGTGAAACCCCGCTCGATTACCTGACCAACTGGCGCATCCGGCAGGCCCAAATGCTACTGATAACAACAAATACCAATATTTCTGAAATCGCTGCCAACGTAGGCTATCGTTCGGAAGCTGCTTTTAACCGCATCTTTAAAGCTAAAACAGGGCAGACCCCAGCGGTGTATAGAAAAATTAAATCTTATTGAAGAAAGATTTTTCTTTGCTTAGTGGTAATTATACCTTACAGCAGATCGTTAAGGAGTTTGGATGACGGATGAGAGTCATGTGAGGAAAGTATTGACTTTAGGCCGATAAATCTTTCAGTTATAAAGCTTTATTTTGACCTATGGAACAACAGGAACTTTTTGTTAAAATGGCCATTGATGGCTGGCATCAGCAGATTAAGGCGACCAATGACACCCTTAACAAAATCAGTGAATCACAATTGGTGAACGAGATTGCACCCGGCAAAAATAGGGGCATTTATTTGTTAGGCCATTTGGTAGCCGTGCATGATCTGATGCTGCCGTTACTGCGATTTGAAGAGTCGGCCTATCCTGAACTGGTAGGTCCTTTTGTGAAATCACCGGATAAGACGGTAGCGGATTTGCCATCCGTTAGCCAACTGTTGGAACAATGGAACTCAGTCAATGAAAAGCTAACAACTTATATCAATAGCTTACCAACTGCTGAATGGTTCACGCGACACAATAGCGTGTCAGAAGATGATTTTGCTAAGGAGCCGCACAGAAACCGTTTAAACCTGTTGTTGGGCCGCACAAATCATCTGGCCAATCATCGCGGGCAGTTGGTATTACTGGTGCAATAAATTGCGGCGGAATTGTACCGGTGAAACGCTGGTACGTTGTTTGAATAATTTATTGAAAGATTGCGGATGCTCAAATCCCAAACTGTAGGCGATCTCGGCTGTGCTCAGGGTAGTTTGGTTCAATAATACTTTAGCTTTCTCTATCAATACCAGGTGAATATGCTGCTGGGTAGTTTTGCCAGTCAGTGTTTTGAGCATATCCGACAGGTAACGTTGCGACACATTTAGGTGGGCGGCGATATCTTGCGGAGAAGGTAGTCCGTTAATTACGGTGTCCGAACGCTCAAAACATTCGTTTAACCAGGTATTCATCCGGCTGATCAGTTCATGATTCAAATTTTTCCGGGTCAAAAACTGCCGGTTATAAAAACGGTTGCTATGATTGAGTAACAACTCAAGTTGGGATATCAGCACATCTTCGCTGAACTGGTCTATTTGATTATCCAGTTCTGCTGCTATCGCTTCAAAAAGGACGCTTACCGTTTGTTTTTCTTTTTCAGACAAGAATAAAGCTTCGGCCACAGCATAATCAAAAAAGCCGTAATTGTGGATGCCATGTGCCAGCGAATGGCTGCTTAATAATTCGGGATGAAAGTATAAAGCATAACCCTGGTAATCGTCCGGGTCGGCGCTCATTTGCACTATTTGCCCGGGTGCCAAAAAGGCCATACCACCTTCTTTAAAATCATAAGTACCTGGTCCGTATTTAACGAAACCGCTAAAGTTGCGTTTAAAAGTGATTTTATAGAAATCCAGCATAAACCAGCTACCGGCATCGCGCAGATCGATCTTGACCTGATCGTAATTCACCAGGGTGATCAGCGGATGCGCAGGCGGATTTAATTGCAGCCTGCGCATCAGATCGCTTATGTTATCAAACTTAAGAGACTTATCCATCAATATAAAGATAGCGCTTTAACCTTGAACCGACGGACGAATAACGATATCACCCACATCCACATTATCGGGCTGTTCAATTGCATAAGCGATTCCCCGGGCAATCGCTTCGGCCGGAATAGCCATTTGAGCCGCATTCTTTTGAATCGTGTTTCTGACTTCCGCATTCTTAATATTACTGGCAAATTCAGTAGCTACATAGCCCGGCGAAATACCGGTTACCCGCCAGCGCCCCTGCGATTCCTGCCGCAATGCTTCTCCGATGGTGCGTACCGCATTTTTGGTGCTGGCATAAACGCCCATCGTGGGCACAATGCTGATCCCGGCTGTTGAGATCACATTAATGATATGGCCCGAACCTTGTGCTTTAAAAATTGGTAAGGCTGCAGCGATGCCGTATAAGGTGCCTTTAAGGTTCACGTCGATCATCTGTTCCCAACCTTCTATATCCAAATCCTCCATTTTATACAATTGGCTGATGCCCGCATTATTGATCATCACATCCAGTTTGCCAAAGCGTTCCACCGCTAATGCTGTTAATTTTAACAGATCTTCCCTGCGTGTCACATCAATTTCCAAAAATGCGGCCTGGCCGCCGTTTTGTTCAATTTGGCCAGCCAAACTTTTCAGCAGATCGGCGCGCCGCGCACCTAAAACTACCTTAGCGCCCCTGGCCGCTAATAATTCGGCGGTCGATTTTCCTATCCCGCTGCTGGCACCCGTGATCGCCACTACTTTAGCTTCAATTCCGTTTTTCATAAACATTAATTTTATGCAACAAAATTCCGGAAATAAGGCGATCCAGATGTAGCCGATAAGGGTTGATATGTAGTCTTTATGGTATTCAAATACGCAACTTATTGAACAAATCGACCATGGTACCATAATCCAGGATAATTTTTAGCATATCGTCGTTCATCGTAACAAAACCATACGCCTTACTGGTTGCGCTGTCGTTATCCGTCATTATGGTCGACGTGTTAATATGCCGTGAATGCTAAACAGTTCCGGCAATCCAATCTGGGATATATCGTTAAGAAAACCTACCATGAATAATTTGGCCATTGGGTGTAAGCGTAATGTATTTTAGGCTACAACAACCGTAGATTTGGTTAGGTAGGCCTGTCATTAAAGCGGAATCTTTGTGTTATGAAGATTATTGTAACAGGTTCATTAGGAAACATCAGTAAACCGCTTGCGCAGGAACTGATTGCAAATAGTCACGAGGTGACCATTATCAGCAGCAAAGCAGACAAAGCAGCGGAGATCGAAGCGCTTGGTGCGAAAGCTGCCATTGGCTCGATAGAAGACGTTTCGTTTTTAGAAACGGTATTTGCCGGTGCAGATGCCGTTTATGCCATGAACCCGCCAAACTTTAGAGCGCAGGATCAAATTGGCTATTATCGTAACGTAGCTGAAGCTTATGCTCAGGCGGTAAAAAGAACCGGTGTTAAGCATATTGTTTATTTGAGTAGTTATGGGGCTGATCTTGAAAAAGGTAACGGAATCATACAGGGTTCGCATATCGCTGAAGGTATTTTGAACGAATTGGAAGGCGTTAACGTGACCTGCCTGCGCCCGGGTTATTTCTATTATAACCTTTATCATTTCCTGGGAATGATCAAAAGCCAGGGCATTATCGGGACCAATTTTGGGGGCGATGATAAATTAGTGATGGTTGCCTCGCAGGACATCGCTTCCGCGGCTGCAGCAGAACTAACCAGCGCCGCCCCGGCAAAGATCCGCTATATTGTTAGCGATGAACGTACCTGTAATGAAGTAGCAAAACTAATTGGCCAAGCTATCGGCAAACCCGATTTGCAATGGTTGACTTTTAGCGATGGACAAGTTAAGAACATCATGCTGGAGCAGGGCCGGCCGCCGGTAATCACTGATTTACTGGTGGAGCTGGGTGCCGCGATACATACCGGTTTACTGCGTAGTGATTATGAAAAGCATAAGCCGGAGTTGAGCAAGACAAAATTACCCGTATTCATCCAGGAATTTGCGGCTGCTTATCACAATGCCTAACTTGCACTATGTCGGATCAACCCCTGCGTATTAAAACCATCAGCGAATTCCATCAGTTTATGGAGCTGCCCAAACCCGGCCATCCTTTAGTAAGCGTGGCCAGGTTTGAGGATATTAAACGCACCTGCACGGCGCCTTTCAGTCGTATTATGGATTTTTATTCCATTGCCATCAAACGCAACTTCAATGTAAAAATGAAGTACGGCCAGCAGGCTTATGATTTCAACGAGGGCATCATGTTCTGTATGTCGCCGGGGCAGGTGTTGCGGGTAGAGACGGATCATCAGCAGGAACGTAAACCGACGGGCTGGAATCTGCTGATCCATCCCGATTTTCTTTGGAATACGCCATTGGCCAAAACCATTAAGAAATATGCCTATTTCGATTATTCAGTAAACGAGGCTTTGTTCTTATCAGCCAGAGAAGAGGAGTTGCTGATCAGTATCATGCAGTGTATTGATGAAGAATGCCGCGCCAATTTGGATCAATTCAGCCAGGAAGTCATCATCGCACAAATTGAACTGTTATTAAAATACACCGATCGTTTCTACCACCGGCAATTTATCACCCGCAAGATCAGTAATCACCAGGTGCTGGACCGTTTAGAAGAAATATTAAATACTCATTTTGCGGGTGAACAGGTGAGTTTACCAACTGTTCATGCTATTGCCGAAAAGTTGCATATGTCGCCCAATTATTTGAGTGGCCTGCTGAAAACGTTGACCGGGCAAAGCACCCAGCAACATATCCACGAAAAGTTGATCGAAAAGGCGAAAGAAAAACTGTCAACAACAAACTTGAGCATCAGCGAAATCGCCTATGCTTTGGGATTCGAACATCCACAATCGTTCAGCAAACTGTTTAAGACGAAGACAGATTTATCGCCGGTCGAATTCAGGCAGGCGTTTAATTAAAACGTCAAGGAACCCTGTAAAGAGAAAATGAGGTACTTCAATATGATCGGTACTTTGAAGATATGATCAAAGCACCGATCGTTATTCGATTAGGCTGATGCTAATACCAGCTCGGTGATCTTTGCAAAAGCCTGTTCAAAATCGGCTTTGATGTCATCAATATGCTCAATCCCAACCGCTACCCGCAATAAACCCGGAGTTACCCCGGCAGCAGCCTGCTCGGTAGCCGACAATTGCTGATGAGTGGTAAGCGATGGTTGAATGATAAGCGTTTTTGCATCGCCCACATTGGCCAGGTGGCTAACCAATTTTAAGCTTTCGATTACTTTTCCGGCGTTCTCCTGGCCGCCTTCTACTTCAAACGACAGTACCGCACCGTAACCATTGGTCAAATACTTTTTAGCCAATGCATTATGTGGTGACGAGGCCAGCCCCGGGTAATTTACTTTGGCCACCCGCGGGTGTTGCTCCAGCCACTGGGCCAGTTCCAACGCGTTGTCTACATGCCTTTGCACACGCAGTGATAGCGTTTCCAAACCCTGTAAAAGCAGCCAGGAGTTAAACGGTGCCTGCGATGCCCCAAAATCGCGTAAGCCCTCTACACGGGCACGAATGATGTACTGTATATTACCGAACGGACCGCCAATGCCAAATACGTTGGCAAAAACTAAGCCGTGGTAGCCCTCGGCAGGTTGGATAAACTGCGGATATTTACCATTCCCCCAGTTATAAGTGCCGCCATCAATAATCACACCGCCAATGGTGGTGCCGTGGCCACCAATCCATTTCGTGGCCGATTCTACTACCACATGTGCGCCATGTGCCAGCGGCTTGAATAAATAGCCGCCCGCGCCGAAAGTATTATCCACCACCAAGGGCAAATCATGGCGTTGAGCTACCGCTGCTATCTTTTCAAAATCGGGAATGCTGAAGCCCGGGTTGCCAATGGTTTCTAAATAAATAGCTTTGGTATTGCCATCAATTAGCTCTTCAATACTTTCAGCTGTATCATCAGCAGCAAAGCGCGCCTCTACGCCCAACCGTTTAAAAGCCACCTTAAATTGGTTATAAGTGCCGCCGTACAAATAGGGCGAGGTAACAAAATTATCTCCAGCCTGCAAAATGTTGTTAAGCGCAATAAACTGAGCAGCCTGTCCCGACGCTGTTGCCAAAGCGGCCACACCACCTTCGAGGGCTGCAATGCGCTTTTCAAATACATCGGTAGTGGGGTTCATAATCCGGGTGTAAATGTTCCCGAATTCTTTAAGTGCGAAGAGATTGGCAGCATTTTCTGCGCTGCTGAATACATAAGAAGTGGTTTGGTACAATGGAACTGCACGTGCACCGGTAGTAGGATCAACGTCCTGACCGGCATGTAGCTGAAGGGTCTCGAATTTCAAAGCTGTAGCTGACATAAAATTTTGTTTTATAGGTGAATGAATGATCAAAAAAGCTAAAGAGGGGGGCAGGTTGGCTGCGCTAAATTTTTAGTAGCAGCAACAATGATCGCACATGGCGATCAGCAGGGAAGTGGCAGAAGAAGAGGTATGATTTAAACCTTTCATGTTGTAAAAGTAACTGGCAAAACAATCAAATCAAAATAAAACTATAAAATCTATGGAGTTTGTAGTTTATTTATAAATATTGCACGATAATGTCTATGTGATTTGTAGTAATTTATACTTTTGCCGGCTGTAATGATTGAGATTAAAAATGTAAGCAAAGTATTCCGGCAGAAAAACCGGGAGATACACGCGTTACAAAGCGTGTCTTTAACAATTCCTAAAGGCCGTATTTTCGGCGTCATCGGCTCCTCGGGAGCTGGTAAAAGTACCCTGATCCGTTGCGTTAATTTGCTGGAGCGGCCAAGTTCGGGCGAAGTGATAGTGGACGGGCAGGATTTAATGCGTTTATCGGCCAAAGAACTTTCTGCAGCACGCCAGGAGATCGGGATGATCTTTCAGCATTTCAATTTACTGGCGTCCCGTACGGTGAGCGATAATATTGCGCTCCCGCTTAAACTCAACGGTACCTCTAAAGCCGATATCAAACTTAGGGTTGCCGAATTGCTGGATCTGGTAGGGATAAGTGAAAAAGCTAATGAATACCCGGCCAACCTTTCCGGCGGGCAAAAGCAGCGCGTGGCCATCGCGCGTGCGCTGGCCGTAAATCCTAAAATACTGCTTTGTGATGAGGCCACGAGTGCCCTCGATCCGGAAACCACAGCCTCGATACTGGCGCTTCTTAAAGATATTAACCAACGTTTCCAGATCACCATATTGCTGATCACCCACGAAATGAATGTGGTTAAATCTATATGTGATGAGGTTGCTGTAATTAGTGATGGGGAACTGATAGAGCAGGGCAAAGTGAGCGATATCTTTGCGCATCCGCAAACCTATCTTACTAAAAGATTTATAGCCTCGTCGCTGCATGTGGCCCTGCCACTGCCTTATGAACAAAAATTAGGTGTGTTCTCTCCGGAAAAACAAAAGCCCGTTGTTAAGCTGGAGTTTAGCGGTGAATCCGAAGACTCGCCGGTGTTTGCGGAAGCTGCTCACTTATTCGGTATAAACTGCAATATCATTTGCGCCCAAATGGATTACGCCGGCGAAATGAAATTCGGCATTACCATTGTAGAACTGAGCGGCAAAATTGAGAACAGCTTATCAGCGCTTAATTATTTTCGGGATAAAAAGATCAAGGTGGAGGTGCTGGGTTATGTCTGAAGCCATGTTTTGGATGATCGTTCGGGGTACCTGGGAAACGATCGTTATGACTTTTACCGCCGGTTTTTTCGGCTTCGTGATTGGATTGCCCGCCGGTGTGTTGTTGTTTATGACGCGCAGCGGACAGTTGCTTGAAAACCGGTTTTTAAACCGGTTGATCGCCATTGTAATCAATATATTTCGTTCCATTCCGTTCATTATTCTTATCGTATGGATGATCCCCTTCACCAGGCTACTGGTCGGTACTTCGATTGGGGTGGAAGCGGCTTTGGTGCCGCTGAGTATTGGCGCTGCACCTTTTATAGCCCGCATGGTGGAGAACAGCCTGATAGAGATTCCTTACGGTTTAATTGAAATGGCACGATCAATGGGGATGCGGCCCTTGCAATTGATTAGAAAAGTGTTATTGCCGGAAGCCCTGCCATCAATCATCAACAGCGCTGCAATTACTCTAATCACGCTGGTAGGTTATTCGGCCATGGGCGGCGCAGTAGGGGCAGGTGGCTTAGGCCAGATCGGCTATCAATATGGTTATGTGGGCTACGATGTAGTAGTGATGAACACGGTCTTGATCTTATTGGTCATCATCGTATTTATCATTCAGATTGCTGGTAATCTGTTAGCTAAAAGTGTCGATCATCGTAAATAATCAAATTAAAAAAACATGAAAATAAAAGGTATATTATCTACAGGCTTTGCCGCACTAACGCTTGGTTTAGCCAGTTGCGGCGGCCGCGGAACTAAAACTAATACCTCCAATCATATAAAGGTCGGTGTAGAATCAGGCCCGGAATACGTGGTAGCTCAGGCCGCGCAAAAAGTAGCCAAAGAAAAATATGGGCTGGATGTAGAGTTGGTACAGTTTAACGATTACGTAATGCCGAACGCCGCTCTGAACCAGGGTGATATCGACCTGAATGTTTTTCAAAATAAGCCCTACCTGGATGTGCAGGCTAAACAGCGAGGGTATAAATTTGCCATCCTGGGCAATACATTCGTTTACCCGCTGGCAGGTTATTCTAAAAAGATCAAAAATATCTCCGAACTAAAAGATGGCAGCACCATTGTAATCCCTAATGACCCAACCAATAGCGGGCGGTCATTGCTCTTACTACAAAGCGCAGGGCTGATTAAACTAAAAGAAGGCGTGGGTTTACTACCGACAATCAACGATATCACGGCTAATCCAAAAAACCTGAAATTGCTGGAACTGGAAGCCCCGCAATTGCCGCGTTCATTAGATGACGCACAGGTTACTGTGGCCGTAATTAACAATACCTTCGCCGGCCCTGCCGGTTTGGTTGCCAAGCGTGATGGGATCTTTGTAGAGAACGAAAAATCACCATATGTGAACATCATCGTATCGCGAGAGGATAATAAAGCGCAGGATAATGTTCAAAAGTTTGTAAAAGCCTATCAGTCGCCCGAAGTAGCCCAGGCTGCGGAAGTAGCATTTAAAGGCGGCGCGATAAAAGGGTGGTAAAACGTACGTGTTAACAATTTGAGCCACGGTATGTTGAGGTGTAATTTTGTTAATGTAGATGCTTTGTTTTTGTAGCCTGTAAACGAATTTTAGCTACAACAATCGGCCATTCGGTCAGGAGCGTTCTTGCTTTGTTTATTTTGTGCTAACAAAATAAACAAAGCATATGAAGATAGTACTTACGAGCTCAATCAATACTGTTGGAAAGCCGCTAACCACAGAATTGGTAAAACAGGAACTTGATATAATTGTCATCACTTGTTGTTTACCTGCTAACAGAAAATAAAAAATGCGCCTGACCTCGTGTTTTGGAAATAACCGTTTCTTTTGGTTCGGTACTTAGTTCGGTGATGTTCATATTAAACACCTGCTCTCGGGGGAGCGATACACTCAATTATTTTCAGAAGCGGATTTTCCGATAGTAGGAGTGTAGTTGCTGATTCATCGGGTATTGAGGAGGGAGTCATACCCAAAACCTTCACGATGTAGTGGACTGTTCTAACCTGTTCGCCATTTCCTATACGTTACAGCTATCGGTCAGCCTTTTAACTGGTAAACTGCAACTGGATCCCAACAAATTACAATAATCATAATTCACTTAAAGTTAACTGAAGTGTACTTTAATAAAATTACATATTCTATTACTATTCTTTATTTTATGTCAATTTTGTAAAGTGTTTGTTTAAAACTGTTTTTTATGAAAATTGTAATTTGCTATTTCTTAAAAACGGTCACTTTTACCGGCGATAGAGATCAATGACTACGAGGTGAGGATAACCTGCACTATTTTTATTGATCATAAATGCTCAGTTCAAGGATTTTATCGATCGCATCGTCCTGCAAGGCTCCGCCGGTAACCGAACAAGAACACCCGGCCCGTACGGACAGTATATTGGCCCGGGCCGGTTTATTATGCAATGGCCATTTGATGCGACAGGTACCCGTTTACCTGGATTCGGCTTACCGGGCTTTTCCGCAGGCCGGCCCGGGTGATCGCTGGAAGAAATATAACCTGCTGATTAGTTATTATTTGAATTACGAATTTGCTCCGCAAAGAGCGCGGCTATATGCTGATAGTATGGTGCTTTTGCTAAAAAAAAAAACGACAGCATACCCCGAATATCATGCCTGGTCGGTATTTGCAAAAGGCGATGTACTGATGGCGGAGAGGCGTTACCAGGAAGCTTTCGCGGCTTATTACGAGGGTTCTCAGTTTGCCCTGCACTATTTGGATAGCTGTAATGTTGGCCAATTTACTTACAAATTGGGGTTGGTTAAATACAAACAGGGACAGTATCAAGAGGCTCTTCCTTACCTGCGTCGAACCATTCGCCAGGAAATGGCCTGTAGCTGTAGTACGGAATTTAATACCGCTATCATTCTTCCCCAGTCTGCACTCAATACTATTGCGCTTAGTTATCAGCAACTTAAACAAACGGATAGTGCGCTTGCATGATACGGACAGGCATTAAAACTGATTGGAGAGCGCGGCCCCCGTTTCCCAGAACGTGCCGGAGAGGCTGAAGCAGCCAAAGGAGTAATTTACGGTAATATGGGCGGCTTAGAGCTGGAACAAGGTAAGCTATTGCAGGCTGAAGATCATTTGCTCAGCAGCATCCGTATTAATAACCGACCGGGCTACGAAACTGGCGATGCGCTGACTGCCAAGCTTAAACTAACCGATCTGTATATTCGTTCAGGCCGTAAAGCAGAGGCCCAAAAGTGGCTCGAAAACAGCCGGCAACAGCTTATCAGTCAGCAAGCCCTGCACCGGAAAGATGATGCTTCCCAGCTACGTTGGCACCGCCCGTATTGGCAGTATGCCGACCATTGGGAGGCTGTAACCCGTGCTTACCAAAGCTTACAGCGTTATTATACATCGCAGGACTCACTACGGGAGGTGAACCTGGGCTTACGAAATGCCGATATGGAGATGGCCTTCCGCTCAAGCGCCCAACAATCTCGGCTGGCTCTACTGAATAAAGAAAATGAGCGCAAAAGCGATTCCTTACGTGCGGTATTGATCATTACGCTGCTGATCCTGTTACTATTGGCTGTGATTGTTTTTTACCTTAGGCGCTCTAAACACCAGGTTACAGAACTGATCAACCTTAACCGGCAAATCGGTTTGCAGAATATCCGGCTACTGGAAGCGCTGAATGCTTTGGAGCAAAGCCAGCAGGAACACGCTAAATTATTGAAGATTGTGGCACATGACCTACGCAATCCGGTGGGTAGTATGACCATGCTGGCAGCGTTATTACTAAAAGACCAAAGCCGGAAGAAAAAAGATCGGCATTTGATCGAACTGATCGAAAAATCGGGACGGACTGCCCTGGAATTGGTGAGCGAACTTTTACAGGTGCAAAAACCGGGAGATCTGCTGGTTAAAGAACCGATGGACCTGGCGGCCCTGCTGGAATTTTGCGCTGGAGTACTTCGCCCTTTAGCCGCCGAAAAAAGCCAAAAAATCGAACTGGACACACTTACGCTAACCGTTAATACCAACCGGGAAAAGCTATGGAGAGTTGTCAGTAACCTGGTGGCTAATGCCATTAAGTTTAGTCAAATTGGCGCCAGTATCCGTATCCGGCTGGACCTGATTGATGGAGAGGCGCTGATCAGCGTAAACGATCAGGGGATCGGTATCCCGGACCACCTAAAAGATCAAATCTTCAGCACTTTCGCCGGTATAGGGCGTAAAGGCACGGCAGGAGAACAAACTTTTGGTTAGGCCTCTTTATTTCCAGGCAGATTGTGTAAGCGCATGACGGACGGATTTGGTTTGAAAGTGAAGTTGGCAAAGGAACAACGTTTTTTGTTTCACTGCCGTTGCAGGCAACCAATTAGTGAGTATTTAACGGAATCTGTCATTTTATTGAATTATGGCAAAGGCCCGGCACAAAACTTCTGGTTGTTTCAGTTTTGGTAAAATGGAAAGTGTTCTGTTTTAATAATTATATTTAGGCAAATTTTTGATCATGAATAAAGTTTTTAGTCTGGGTTTGTCGTTCGTATTTTTAATAATCTGCTGTAATGCAAATGCGCAGCAAAGGGCTTTTGTAGATGTGAGCGGTTTGGATATGAATGTGAAGCCGGGTGATAATTTTTTTCGGTTTGTGAATGGGCGTTGGATGGATACGGCGCGGATTGCCGGAGATCAGTCTGGGGTGGGTTCTTATAGCTTTATGAATATCCCGCAGAAGCGATTGCTTCAGCGAATTTTAGATAGTGTTTCCAACGCAAAAAATACTTTTGGGAGTGTGGAGCAGCAGGTGGGTGATTTTTATGCTTCAGGGATGGATGTGGCAACAATTGATAAGAGAGGATATCAACCGGTTAAAGCGGTGCTTGCCAGCATTGATGCGATCGGGAATGTGCTATCACTGATGAAATTTGTGGCGACAGAGTTGCGTTCGGGAAATCGATCACTGATTAGTTTCGGTATTGGCCCGGATGATCAAAACAGTGGGTTTAATATCGCTCATGCTTACCAGGCTGGTATTGGTTTACCGGATAGAGATTACTATTTTAAAACAGATTCGGCAACGATTCGAATTCAGCAGGCCTATAAACAATAATTGGTTACACTATTCCAATTAACGGGGAGTAACTCTGCGGTAGCTAAGAAGAACGCAGATATAGTCTATGGTATTGAAAAGGAGCTGGCTGCTGCGCATAAAACAAATATTGAATTAAGGGATGTGCATGCAAATTATCATAAGGTAAAAATTTCCGACATTAATAAAACTCAGTTGAATATTGGCTGGCTGGCTTTAATGACAGATTTGGGTGCTAATACAGATGAAATTGATATGGCGCAGCCGGGGTATTATGAAAAGCTGAACAACCTTTTAAAAACCATATCTATTAACCATTGGAAGCTTTATTTAAAGGCGAATACGCTGACAAACGATGCGCCGACTTTGAGCAAAGCTTTTGTGGATGCTGATTTTGGCTTTAATAAGATGCTGAGCGGCCAGGCGGTACAGAAATCGCGCAGGCAGATTATGACCGAAAACGTTGATGGCTATTTGGGGATGGCTTTAGGGCAACTTTATGTAAAAAGATATTTCAATGAAGACTCTAAGAAACGGGTGTTGGCGTTAGTGAACAACTTACAGAAAGCTTTTGAGAATCGGATCAATCAGTTGGATTGGATGAGTGACAGCACCAAGACCAAAGCTAAAGAGAAGTTGTATGCGATCACCAAAAAAATCGGTTATCCGGATAAGTGGAAAAGCTACGATGGAGTGCAGATAAGTCGCACCAAGTTTTTTGAGAACGTGCTGGCATTGAACCAGAATGAATACAAGGTTCAGCTTTCTAAATTAAATAAGGCGGTTGATAGAACTGAGTGGTTTACTACACCGGCAACTGTTACGGCTTATTATAACCCGGCTCAAAACGAAGTAGTGTTCCCGGCAGGCATTTTGCAATATCCTTATTTTGATTTCTCGGCAGATGATGCTATCATCTACGGCGGTATCGGTATGGTTATCGGGCATGAAATGACCCACGCCTTTGATGATCAGGGAGCACAGTACGATAAAGAGGGTAATGTTATAAACTGGTGGACTAAGGAAGACTTCCAAAAATTTAAAGCCAAAACCCAGCAGTTGGCCAACCTGGATAGTTCATTTACGGTACTTGATACCGTTCACATTAAGGGCAATCTTACCCTGGGTGAAAATACCGCCGACAATGGTGGTATAGCTATCGCTTACGATGCCTTTAAAATGACACCGCAGGGAAAAGATACCATCAAGATAGATGGCTTTACACCCGATCAACGCTTCTTCTTATCCATCGCACGCATCTGGCGGGTAAAAACCAGGGATGCTTTCTTACGCACCTATGTCAATACTAACCCGCATTCGCCGGCTATGTGGCGCGTGAACGGCCCGCTAATGAACTTCGCACCGTTTTATAAAGCGTTTAATCTACAGCCGACAGATAAGAATTATAAGTTGGAAAATCAGCGGGTAAGGATTTGGTAAGCAACTCCATAAGTGTGGACGATGGAATGCCGTCAGTAATGTGGAAACCAAAATATTAGCACTTAAATCATAATGATCTAATTTCCTCTATTTTTACATGTATGTCGAATATCAGTTTGATTATTGAAGAAAGAGCGGCAAGCATTGGCAGCTTTATGGTTGGTCGATTATTGCCTTTCCGCGAGAAAAGAATGGTTGGGCCTTTTATATTTATCGACCATATGGGGCCGGTAAAACTAAACGAACGCGATAGTTTCGATGTAATGCCGCATCCGCATATCGGGCTTTCTACCTTAACTTTCTTATTTGAGGGTAGTATTTTACACCGGGACACCCTGGGCAATGTTGCAGAGATTAAACCAGGTGCAGTAAACTGGATGACCGCCGGGAAGGGCATCGTTCACTCGGAGCGGATGCCCGAAGAAATGCGCCACGAAGATCAGATTTTACATGGCTTGCAGATATGGGTGGCCTTACCCAAAGAACTGGAACAAATGGAGCCCGAGTTTTTCCATATCGACGCTGCGCAACTACCTGCCTGGACAGAAGGCGATCTGCAATTCAAATTAATTGCAGGTGAGGCTTTCGGACATCAGTCAGCAGTTCCCGTATACAGTAAACTCTACATGGTAGAGATCAAAAGTACAACCAGGCAAACTGTTAATGTAGGACACGAACTTTACGGCGAAACGGGCTTATATATCCTGGAAGGCCAAATTGAAAGCGAGGGGAATGTGTATCACCCTAAACAATTGTTAGTGGCTAAAGAAAGCTCCTTATGCGAATTTACGCTGGAGGCTGGCACTACAATCTATTTATTTGGTGGGGAACCTTTCCCCGAAGAACGTTTCATTGATTGGAACTTTGTGGCGACTAATAAAGCACTGATTGCTGAGGCCAAACAGCAATGGATTGATCAAACTTTCCCTAAGATAAAAGGCGATGATATGGAATTTGTGCCGTATCCTACTTTCCCCAAACGGTAACGCAATTTCTGACCATTTTATCCTGTGCAGAACCTCTATAATGAACCGTTCGCTACAATAGAATATTCATATTCCCAATTGCGTAAGGCTAATTTGTCCGAACACCGGTATCATTAAAACCGTATAAAAGCCGTATGAAAAATATCCGCAACGTATTCATTTTAGCTACAGCATTTTTATCGCTTTTCATATCCTGTAAGAAGAATCCATCAACCAATGAGCCGGCCTTAACCGGTTGCCGTATTAGTTCATTGAAAATGGCGGAGGCCGAAACAAAAATGAACTATGACCCACAAGGAAACTTAAAATTGATTACAGAATATCAAAACAATACCAAAATGGGGTATACCGAATTTACTTACACTACATCACAGATTGTTGAAAATTTATATGACAACACCGGCGGACTGTCCGGCACCGCTACCTATACACTGGGCAGTAACGGATTTCCCAAATATGTAGTATCGGACGGTTACGGGACTACAGATTCTACTTATTATACCTATAACTCCAACGGTTATTTGATAAAGCTTGACAAGCGCAATTATCTTAAAACCAACAATGTGTTTCAATTGAACTACTCGTTGACCGAAGATTATACGATAACCGATGGCAACCGCACCCATCAAAAAGAAACCGTGAGAGGGGCATACCATTACGACCGTGATGTAGATTACGAATATTATATGGATCAGCCCTATTATACAGGTATTAACGGCGACTATCCTTTTTTAGGTAAAACCAATGCTTCGCTTTTAAAAAAGATGAGTTATACAGAGAGTAATTATCCTACCGTTGTAAGTCATCAATATCAGTTCGATGCTGATCATAAACCCATAAAACTAACCAGTACTTTATCCGGCAGTACAGATATCACCAACATATCATTAGACTATACCTGCAATTAAAGCAAGCCATAATTTGGGTACGCCTCAATACATAAGCTTTAGATAGTTGGAATATCGTTATTTGTATTTTTCGATCACTGTGCAATACATCATCCCTGAACCGTAAGCCGAGCGGCGTTCGTTCACTTTATTTACAATACCGTAACCAAGCCCTTCAAACAAAACTTTTAATTTGGCAAAGGTAATCGGGTAGGGTACCCAAAGATTGGGTTTGTCGGTATCGTATTCAATGATGATGAAACGAGGAGAATCGCTAAACAGCACTTCCAGTTTTTTGATCAGCGCTGTTTTATTGGCTACATAATGCAGGGCATTGGCAATCAGAATGCCATTAAGTTTAGAAAGATCTAAGTCGTCATGTTCAAAGTCGGCTTGAACAAAATTAATCCCTTTTTCATTGATTCGCTGGTGCTCGCATCAACGGCGGTGATATGGCTGCCTGCAGGTAACAACTCAATTAACGCCTTTGCAAATGTTCCCGAGCCGCAGCCCAGATCCCCCAATACTGCATCCCCCCGCCGTTAACTGCGTTGCTAATGAAGGATAAGGCCTGCTCATGCGTCATAGGCCGAAGATAAAATATTATCTTTAAACAAATTTGAATATGGTAAGCAAGGTGCAAAAAATCCTGGTGGTGGAAGATGATCAGGATATTGGGGCGATTTTAAAATATATCCTGGAGGATAAAGGTTACGAGGTTAATTTATTGTTATACGGTAGGCCGGTACCTGAAACAATTATTAGGTTCGGGCCCGACCTGATCCTGATGGACATCATGCTCAATGATGCTGACGGTAGCGAAATTTGCAAAGAAGTTAAAAAGCAATACCCAACTTTGCCTGTCATTCTTTTATCAGCTGGTTATTATATGCATACAAATGTCTTGTTTGGCGGCGCGGATGATTTTATTGTTAAGCCTTTTGATGTGAATGATGTTCTGCTAAAGGTGAGAACATTGCTGCATTAAGGGAATGTTTATAATTAGTTAATGGAAAATTGATATAGCATTGAATTGCACGGGCTACTTTTGCCTGGGTTGCGCTGATACATTAATTATAACATATCCAGGCCCCGCGCAACATGTAACTGGGTGTAAACGGTTGAAAGTTATTGATAATCAATGGTTTTTTAGTAATTATAGTCCCTTCAAAAAGATCGGCTAAAGGAGATTCTTCAGGGATAATTTCAGCAATTGCGATAAGCAGCGGTATATAAAAATCTATTTTTTTCTTACATTCGATTCCCATCTCTTAAACCTTAGATATGAGCAATCGTGTTTCAAAAATTGTAGTTTCCTGTATTTTAGGGGTATTCACCCTTTATTCGGCGACTGGCTTTTCGCAAACCAAACCAGACAACAAGAAAATCATAATAGAAGCGCAAAAGGTGATCAAAGCGTATCACGCTGGGGCAGCTAAAGCTAATAACCTTGTTAAGGTAGTTTATTTTCAGGGTAGCGACAGGGAACCATTGGCTAACTGGAGCGAGCGATTGGACCGTGTGTTAACTGCCGTTAATGATTTTTATAAAGCAGAGTTTAAGCGATACGGCGTAACAACTGATGGCGTTAACTTCGAAAAATCAGGAAAAAAATATGTGATCACGCTTATTAAAGGCGATCACGAATCAAAAGCTTACAACGATAACTCAAACGCGCAAATTCAGTCAGAAATCTATAAAAAGGCAGGAGGGAAGATCGACTTTTCTAATGACCATGTATTGGTGCTCACCGGACTAAGTTTTGTAAGAGATGACGGCGTTTATGTATTCCATTCACCTTACAATGGGTCTGGATCATCAGAGCGGGGCGTTTGTTACGCAGCGGATAATGAATTACTCGACCCTACGTATTTAATCGATAAAACCACACGCATGCGTTTTACGGAACGGCCGGGCATGTTTAAAGATTGCCTGGTTGCCGAATTTAACAGCTGGTACATCGGCGGTATCGCGCATGAGATGGGGCATATGTTTGGTTTGTATCACGATTTTGGCGATCCGGACGAGTTGGCACCGTCGACCATATCATTAATGGGTGAATATGGCAGCCGGCATTTTGAAGATTATCGTTGGGGCGGTCAGCGAACTGCACAACTGTCAGCAGCAGGCGTTTTGCAGTTATTGAGTAACCCCGTTTTTACCAAATCACAAAAAGAGATCAATACCTACTCGCCGGTTAGTTTAAGCGATGCAAAGTTTGCAATGACGGAGAACAGCCTGGTGCTTAAAACTGATATCGGCGGCAACATAGTTCCGTATGCAGTATCTGTACTAATTCATTCCATTAAGTTAGATGAGTATCGTAATGAAAGTTCGGTTTCCCCAATATCGGCGTTCGGGCCCCTCAGTATTCCATTAAAAAAGCGACCGGTTGGCGATTATCGAATCACCTTGCTTTTTATGTTTCCTAACGGGATGGTACAGCCTTTTTTTAAGCAATTTCGGATAACTGACACAGGTGCTGAATTTATAGATATGCCGGGCAGCGGCACGGTGGATATTAGGGCTTATTATACCCGCCTTTCCAAATCAGACAAAACGCCGGGCGTTCAACAAAAGTTACATATTTTAGAAAGCATCCTTAATCCGGCACCTTTGGTAAATGCCGATACTTTTGGCGGCGATAGCCTGTACCTGTCAGATGCAAGGTGGGAGGTAGGCAATGTTGGCTGGGAAAAGCCCGCACGTAATTATTTTACCACCGAGTATGAAGAAACTTTTTTCCTTGAAAGCCAGGGCCGGGTTTTTGAAAAAGGAATCTTTGCGCACTCGCCATCGAAATACATTTTTCAGTTGAATAAAAAATGGAAGAGGTTTTCAGCCTTAGTCGGGCTGCGGGACGGTGCGCATCAGCAAGGATCAGCCCGATTTACAATACTTGGCGATGGGGAGGTACTTTACACATCGCCCGCGCTAAGAGTAGGGCAGCGTGCTAAAGTTGATATTGATATCAGTAATGTTAAGCTGATTGAGCTTAAAGCCGATGGTACAGAAGGACATAACTATAACTCATGGTCGGTATGGCTGAACCCTTTGTTAAAGCGCTAAAACGATGAAAAGAGTTATAATTGTATTATTCTTTGTTTCGGTATTAATCGGTTCGGTTTTGGGACAAAATACCACTCATGATCTGCAGTTTAAAACATTGGCCACCCAATGGGATGAGGCTATCCCGCTGGGTAATGGTATGCTGGGTGCGCTAATCTGGCAAAGAGATGATCATTTAAGATTCTCGTTAGACAGGGCTGACCTTTGGGATTTGCGGCCCATGAAGGGCTTGCACCGAAAGGAGTTCAGCTATCAATGGATTATGGGGCAGATAGATAAAAAAGATTATACGCCCGTACAAAAATATTTTGATGCGCCGTACGATGCAGAACCTGCGCCTTCAAGAATACCCGGTGGCGGGCTGGAGTTTGACACTAAATCCTGGGGCGATGTACAGTCGGTGCATTTACATATACCAACCGCTGTATGTGATGTAAAGTGGGCCAATGGCACTATCTTAAAAACATTTGTAAGCGCTACCAAGCCAGTAGGTTGGTTCAGATTCGAGCATTTGAGTCAGGACTTAGTTCCGCAATTATTAGCGCCACGTTACCAGGGCACAGTGCGCACCGCGGGCGATCCGGTGGGCGGCGATGACCTGTCGCGGCTGGTATATCCTCAGGGCGATATCATCAGGCAGGGTAACAATATAACTTATAATCAAACTGGTTGGGGCGGGTTTACCTATCAAATAAACGTGCGATGGAAAAACATCGACGTTACTACTGTTGAGGGCACGTGGAGCATCTCAGCGCGATATCCGGACAAACAATCATCACCTTCAGCATCGTCCGTAACAGACCAAGGAATGGCCCGGGGGTATACAGTCGACCAAGCTACACATATGGCTTGGTGGAAGGATTTTTGGAGTCGCAGCAGCATCCGGGTGCCGGATGCTTTGCTGGAGAAACAATGGTATCTTGAACAGTATAAATTTGGTTCAGCATCAAGGCCCGGCGCGCCGCCTATATCGCTGCAAGCGATATGGACAGCCGACAATGGCCGTTTACCGCCATGGAAAGGAGACTACCATAACGATCTGAATACCCAGCTCAGTTACTGGCCTGCTTACAGCAGTAATCATTTGGATGAAGCTATGGTGTTTTTAGATTTTCTGGATAAAACGAAGGCTAACTATAAACGTTATACCAAAGCTTATTTTAACACGGGGGGCTTAGCGGTGCCTGGCGTAACTACATTGGATGGTACCGAAATGGGCGGTTGGATTCAATATTCGCTTTCGCCAACGGTAGCTTGTTGGCTGGCCCAGCACTATTATTTACAATGGCGATATAGTATGGATAGGGTTTTTCTGCGTACGCGTGCTTATCCCTGGCTGAAAGACGTGGCTACCTTTATTGAACAAATCACGGTATTGGATGCAACTGGGCATCGTAAATTGTTGCATAGTTCCAGTCCCGAAATAAATGATAACGATATTTCGGCCTGGTTTGATCAAAATACAAATTACGACTTAAGCCTGATGAAGTTCACTTTTAAAGCGGCAGCCGAACTGGCAGGTGAACAAGGCCTACAAGAGGAACAAACGCATTGGAACAAAATACTTGCGGAGTTTAACGACTATGCATTAACTAAGAATAACGAACTGATGTTTGCGCCTTCGATGGCCTACAATCAATCTCACCGGCATTTTTCAAATATGATGGCCATACACCCGCTGGGGCTGATTAAATGGGAAGATGGAAAAAAAGCGCAGTCTATTATCAAAAACTCCATCCACCTGCTGGATAGCGTTGGCCCCGATTATTGGTGCGGTTACTCGTATGCCTGGCTGGCCAACATGAAAGCCAGGGCTAAGGACGGAGAAGGCTCAGCTAAGGCTCTTAATATCTTTGCCAGCGCATTCTGCTCCGTTAATAGTTTTCACCTCAACGGCGATCAAACCCGGTCGGGCTACTCCAGGTTCACTTATCGGCCGTTTACGCTGGAAGGTAATTTTGCATTTGCAGCTGGCCTGCAGGAAATGTTACTACAAAGTTATGCGGGTTTTATAGAAGTTTTTCCGGCCATACCCGCCAATTGGCAAGACGTATCATTCCGGGATCTGCGCGCCGAAGGGGCTTTCCTGGTCAGTGGTAAAAAAATCGCAGGCGAAGTTACTGAAATCAAGCTATTTGCAGAAAAAGGAGGGACCGTTAAACTAAAGCTACCTTTCAAATTTTGGCAGGCAACACAAATGAAAGATATTAAGAAAATAACAAATCGCGGGGATGGCTTCATTAATTTAGATTGTAAACCCGGTGGAATGGTAGTATTGACGGTAAAACATCAATAAGGCTGTTAAAAAATATTGTCGTTTAGCAATCGCCCGGAAAATGGCGGAGCTATAGATAGCTGCAGGTATTGCGGTAAGGTACAGACCAGTTTTTCTCTCGTTCCGTTGGCGCCCGGCCACTCGTTATGGGGCCATGAGATATTATAAAAAAAAGCAGCGGCATTGCCGCTGCTTAATAGAATTAAATAAAAATTGAAAAAAAGACCTTTCAGTTTACCAACAACAGGCCAGCCAGATCAGGCCGTATAAAACCAGCCCCGCTGTATAACCATCAATTCAACTCGTACTTTTTACGTAGTTTTTGACTGGTTTGATAAGCAAGATCGACAATAGCTTGCGGATACCCGAGTTTTTTTAGTACAGCGATGCCGTTCCTGTTTTTAAGTACACCTGCTTTGATCTTATAATCAAAAATTAGCCCCTCATCGGTCACTTGCTCTTCGAAAGAATAGACCACATTTTCATCCCCCAAAAGTTCAGCCAGTTCCAGATCGTGTGTGGAAACGAAAACCAGGTTTCCCTGGGCGATGAGATAGGATAATACCGCGGTTGCGGCACCAATCCGCGGAAGTAGATCAGGCCGAGGCGTCTGCGGAGTTTGCCTATTCGTTGCAAGCAATGTCCGGTTTGCTCATCTGTAAAGCAATTTTGTTTTTGCAAAAATTGGCCTGTCTGGCAAAGTTGCAAAAGTTGTGGCAAAGAATGGGTGTATTTGAAAATATGTTTCTTGTTGAAAAAATGTACGCAGGCGTTGATAATCAGTATGCCCAGCAGCGTCAGAAATAAGTAGCCGTTTGGAAACACACTGATTAAAGTTATTAATAAGACGATGAATACAGGTGCGGCATGAATATACCATCGGATCCAATTATTAAAGGGCGATTGATGTGGGGCCTGAAAAAGCTCGGGGAGGTAATAAGCATCCGCCTGGCCTAAATCACTTAGGACTAACTCAATTTCCTCTCGTGATCTGTTATCGGCCGTCAGTTGTGCAATTTTTTGTTCCAGTCGTTGCAGATCAATATCACCAGCGTCTAACCGATGTAATTTTTCAAAAAGCAACTGCTGTCCCGGTTTGGAACGGGTACGATCGATAAAGTTAAAAATATCCTCGGTACCCAAATCTGTACTCGTCGCGCCAGACAGGTATTTATTTGGATCTTTTGTGCCGAGATACTTTCCAATTTGCGAAAAATTGCGATACGCGGGATTCACCTGCCCCCAAGCTAACCGAATCTGCTGCAATTTTTTTGCCGTTAGTTTTTTTTGTGCGATTTGGTTAAGCAGGATAATCAGGGTAGCCAGAAATAATGCGGCCAGCAGCCAGTAAATCATATAATATTTTAATAGTTAGACCCCGGCTGCTTCTATAAGTTACAATTGGCGCGATGACTGAAAAAAAATATGATGTAAGGCAATAAAGCCACGAAATTAACAATGGCATTTACCCTCTGCAGCAATATGAAAATATAATACTTTCCAGGTTAACTGCGCATTTTTTTGACATATTCGCTGGGTGATTGCCCGAATTGTTTTTGAAAAGCCCGCGAAAATACTTTGGCCGAACTGAAACCGATCAGATCGGAAATTTCATAGATGCGATAATCATCCTGCAACATCAAATCTGCAGCTTTTTTTAGCCTGGCCACCGAGATAAGCTCATTTGGAGTGAGGCTTGATATGGCTTTAATTTTCCGAAATAAGGTTCTTCTACCCATATTCATTACATCAGCCAGGCGGTCGATATCGAAATCCACATCGTGCATGTGCGAATATATTGCCTTGTTCAACATATCCAGGAATCTACTGTCGGCGGCAGAATGTCCCAGGGTGCCCAACGGAACTTCGGGAGTTTCGGCAAAATGCGCCATGATTTTGGCACGGTTAAAAAGCAGGTTTTTAATTTGTACTTCAAGATGTCCCGTAGAGAACGGTTTTTCAATATAAGCGTCGGCACCTTGTTCAAGCCCCTCTATTTTAGATTGCAGCGTATTTTTAGCCGTGAGCAGAATAATAGGGACATGGCTGTATTGCAGGTCGTTTTTGATCAACCTGCAAAGCTCCAGCCCGCTCATCACCGGCATCATTATATCACTAATTACCAGATCAACTACTTGCTCATTTAACACCTCCACTGCCTGAGAGCCATTCATGGCTTTTAGGATATGATAGCTTTCAGTAAGTACACCAGCTATAAATTCCTGTATATCCGATTGATCTTCTACAAGCAAAATAGTTGGAAGATCATCGGACGGATCATTTTGATCTCTTTCTGCAATGGATAAAGTTTCGGTAAACACCGGTTTATCAAAAAGATCGAACTCGATAGCCTGATGTACCGGTAGGCTTATCGTGAAAATATTGAACCGCTTGTCCGTAACCAGGCTAATTGTTCCGTTATGAATCTCGGCCAATGATTTGGCCAGCGGCAGACCAAGACCGGTACCTTTGTGCTCTGCGTCTTCCATTCGGAAAAAAGGTTGAAATATATCTTTGTGTGCGGATGCGGGAATAAGCGCGCCATCGTTTTTAACTTCAATCAGGAAATCGGGGGCGTCAGCAACAACATCCAGTAATTCTATTTGGACAAAGTTAGTAGCGTATTTTACGGCGTTGTTGATCAGGTTGCTCAGTATTTTATGAAATGCTTCCAGATCGATATAGGCATATATCATCCTGGATGGAAGTATCAGGATATAATTAGCTAAACGGCCTTCAGTGTAGGTTTTAAAAAGCGTATAAATTTCTGTTACTAATGATGGTATGTCGGTTTTAACAAAATTTAATTTAAGACCTTCTTTTTCAATTTTTCGAAAATCCAGTAACTGATCGGTCAAACTTAGCAAGCGGTTTGTGTTTTTTTGCATCAGCGCAAAGTTTTGCCTGATTTCTTCTAAATTTTCGCTTGACATGGCTTTTTCCAGTGGGGCCTTAATTAAGGTCAGCGGCGTCCGGATCTCGTGGGTAATATTCGTAAAAAATTCTATTTTAGACTGATAGATCTCCCGGGCCATTTCGTTTTCCAATTGATCTATCTTGCCTTTGTTTTTGCGCTGCATTTGGGCGTGATAAGTATAAAAACCATAATATATAGCAACGCTACTTATGACTACGTAAAACAGATAAGCCCATATACTGGCATAAAATGGTGGGTCAATGTCTATTATCAAAGTGGTTTCAACGGGATTCCAGGTACCCGCACTGCCGGCGGCTTTTACTTTTAATGTATAGGTGCCGGGGGAAAGTTTGGTAAAATATATTTTTCTGTTAGTATTTAAATAAGTCCAGTCTTTTTCCAAGCCATCTAATTTGTATGCGTATTTGGTAGATTGCGGTGCGATAAAACTTAAAGCCGCAAAATCGACACTAAAAGACCGCTGACTACTTGAAAGTTCAATTTTTTTTGCATCGATGATAGACTGTTTTAGAGGGCTGTGGATATCATTAAGCAACACCTCCTGGTTATCTATCTGAAAACCGATAATATAAACACTGGGCGGAGGGCCGGATAACGGGATAGACAAAGGATGAAATCGGATCAATCCTTTAATACAACCAAAATAAAGCCGCCCTGCCTGATCTTTAAATGCTGAATTATAGTTAAACTGATCGCTGAGTAAACCGTTGGCTGTTGAATAAACGTTTAGTTTACCGGTTGAGCTTGTGAAGCGCACTAAGCCTTTTGTGGTAGTAATCCATAAAAAACCATGATCATCTTCCAATATTTTAAACATGTAATTACTGGGGAAGCCGTCAGCAACGGTATATCTGACAAAATTTTTACTGCCCGGCAAATATTTATTTAACCCGGCTTCCGTTGTAAACCATAATTGGTGGCGGCTGTCCTGAAAAATACTGGTAATGGTGTTACTGCTGATAGAGGTAACATCGCGGGCATTGTAAAAGTAACTGCCCTTGTTTCCGTTTGCCGGGTTAAAAAAATACAATCCGTTTCCGGATGCCGACCATAAAGTACCCTGATCATCTTCGTAGACGGCATTTACAAAAATATCATGCCCGAATTCGCCCATTAAGCTAAATTCGTCAGTTGCTGCGTTATATTTATATAAGCCTCTTGGCGTGGCAATCAGTATCTGCCCCGCCCGGGTTTTGTAAATTACCCTGACGTAGTTTTCTTTCAACTGCCCCGGTTTTGCGCCGGCCAGGTAGTGTTTAATCAGCCCTCCGGTGTTCAAATCAAACACATCAATACCATGATCTAACGTACCTATCCATAAATCATGACCGTTTAATAATAAGCCGTGTATATTAGTGCTGGAAAGATTTGCTACCCCATTATTGAAAGATTTAAACTGCAGTGTGTAAGGATTAAAAATGTTTAATCCGGCATCTTCTGTACCAATAAATAACTCGTCATTGTTTCGGCCTTGCACCATTTCCCGTACAGCACTTCCTTTAAGGCTCCCGGGAGATGTGTTAGGAAAAAATTTTTCGAAAAACGAATTTGCGGGATTACAATAATTAACACCGCCAAAATAAGTGGTTGCCCATATGCTTCCTTCTTTATCTTTAAAAAGCGCGTAAACCGCATTGTCTGATATGGCATAGGGGTTGGCAATATCTTTACGCAGGTTAGTGAAAGTTTGCCTGAGATGATGATATACATATACGCCTGATTCGGTAGCTATCCAGTACTCATCACCACCATTGTTCAGAATATCCCTTACAAACAAATCAGTGTGATCTGCGCTGTACCTGATCAGGTCACGGTATCCTCCTGTCTTTTTATTGAATAATTTTAATCCCTGGTGGGTCCCGATCAGCATACTGTCCTTACCCATACTGCACATTACCTCGATAGATCTTGCACTTACTATACCCGAATGAGCAAATAAATCGTAGTTGGTATAGCTATGTTTGGCAAAATCATATTTTGCCAAACCATCTTCAGAAGAGATCCATAAGTCACCATTTCCGTCCATCATGGTTCCCCTTATTCCTGCCTTATTTCCCAGATACGCGGTATATTGTTTGGTTTTTCTGTTGTACCTGTACAAAATAAAATCTAAGATCATCCACAAATCACCGTGAGGATCCTCCCTAACCGCAGCCACATCTTTTCCTTTGGTAAACGCCAGCAGGTCAAAAGATTCATTAACGCTGTTATAGGTGTACAGTCCGTCTAACGTGCTAATCCATAATAACCCGGTCTTATCTACAAAAAGGTTGTTAATGATGTTGCTGCCCAAGCTTTTAGCATCTCCGGCCTTATTACGATATGTTTTAAAATTATAGCCGTCAAAACGGTTCAAACCATCTTTAGTACCAAACCACATAAAACCTTTGCTATCCTGTGCGGCGCAAAAAACGGTATTATGTGACAGGCCATTTTCTACTTGGTAATGCCGAAAATAGAGCGACTGGCTGTTAACGTTTCCCCTTAGCAAAAAAATACTGAGGATAATGCAGCAGATAAATGATTTCAAGCTTTATAGTTTTTTTGAGCCCGAGCCGGGCAGGTTTACATTGCTAAAGTAAAATATTAACACCTGATATAATAGTGACGACCAAGATTGACACTATACGGCCCCAAAATGGCACTCTGGGTAACCTGTAAAAAAAAGCGCTTTCGTTTTTTTACGGTATTAAAAACCAACCAATAAAACTTAAAGATTAAATATTCTGTTTGGTCGCCATTTTACTGTAAAGCTAATTTTTCAGACAGCGTTTGGCATGTCTGTAAAGAAGCGCTTGTGTAGATGACGGCCGAAAGATTTCAGACTATTTAACGAAACAAGCGATTGACACTTTATAACGCCCGATTGCCTATGATGAGATAAACTACTATTAATAAAAAAAGGAAATCGCCAATATTTCCCGTACCAGCCTTAATTATAAAACCAATTATTTCAATTAACCTTAATGTTAAATTATGAGAAAAAATCTTCGTTTCATGCAGGCCATGAAATCGGCAAGACTTTCAAAAGTTCTTATCCTGTCCCATTTGATCCTGTTTATAGTGATCATTTCGACGCTCCGGAGCGCTGCTGCCAAGGTCTATGAAAACCCCGCAAATGCACTTACTGCCGCGACAATCAGCGGTAAAGTTACCGATGATACCGACCAATCATTACCTGGTGTTACCGTCAAAGTAAAAGGGTCAAATCTTGCCACCGTAACCGATGCTAATGGTAATTATACACTAAACGCGCCGGAAGGTGATGTTACGCTTATTTTTAGCTTCGTAGGATACGAAACGCAGGAAATACCCGTGCGGGGGAAACCAAACTTAAACGTTAAACTTAAAGCGGCTAACAATTCTTTAAACGAAGTTATAGTGGTGGGCTATGGCGTTGTAAAGAAAAGTAGTTTAACAGGTGCAGTTACCAAAATTAGCAACGAAGCTTTAAATACTTTACCAACAAGTAACGTTGTAGATGCTTTACAGGGTAAAGTGCCGGGGGTTACCATCGGCGCCGAAACCACTCCCGGTTCTACACCGAGCATCCTGATCCGAGGTACCCGGTCGATTACAGCGGGCAACGGGCCTTTATATGTAGTAGATGGAATTGCATTGAGCCCGGGAGCAACCATTAGCGATTTAGCCCCGACAGATATTTCATCTATAGAAATATTGAAAGACGCAGCGTCTACCGCCATATATGGTAGCCGGGGCGCTAACGGTGTAATTATGGTTACTACCAAACGCGGACGGGTTAATCAACCGTTGGAAGTTAACTTTAGTACCTACGCGGGGGTTAATCAACCGCAGATACCTAAACTAATGGATGGGCCACAATTTATTCAGTTCAGGCGTGATGTAGCCAGGATCAATCAAAATGGCGGTTGGGCAGCAGGCTATCCTACCGATGCCACCGTTTTTCTCCCGGCTGAACTGCCAACCGTAAACAACGGTAATTTTGTCGACTGGCAAAAGCTACTATTCAGGAACGGTCGCACCCAATCATATGATGCCAGCGTTTCGCATGGGTCTGATAAATCGCAGGTGTTTTTCTCGCTTGGTTATGTAGATCAGCAAGGCTATTATAGAAACACAGAGAATAAACGGATCAATTCGGTTTTAAATGCCGATTTCACGGTATCGAAAATTGTAAAAGTTGGCGTATCGTCCCGGATCAGCAATTCCGAATCGTTGAACTCCAATCAAAACGGAGCGACACCACTGGCTTATATGAACCCGCTGGCCCAACCCTTTGATGCTGATGGCAATCTAATCAAATTTCCCTCGGCCAAAAACGGAAATATCTGGAATCCCTTAGCCAATTATTACTATCCGTATAAAAATACCAATAATAATCTGCGGGCAAATAACGTCGCCTATGTAAATATATCTCCGATACAGGGTTTAACCCTCCGATCAAATTTCTCGCTGAGCGTAAGTCGTTCACCTACGGATATCTTTTACAGCACCAATACTTATGATATGGGCGGCAGAACCAACCATGCCGAGCAAAATAATTCGATTAATAATGATATGGTTTGGGATAATATCCTAACCTACATCCGCGATTTTGGCCCGCACAGTATTAATTTTACTGCTGTTTCCAGCTTCCAGTCCTCAACAAACACCTCGTCTAACGCATCGGGCGAAGGTTTCCCGATAGATGATATCAACAGCTATAATTTAAGTACCGCTACTACTAACATTACCATTGGTAGCGGTTATACCAAAACTGCTATCGAATCTTATTCGGGTCGTTTGCAATACGCTTATAAAGACAAATATATTATTAACGGAACTTTTAGGGCAGATGGCTCATCTGTGTTGGCCGAAGGGCATCAATGGGGCTATTTCCCTTCTGTATCCGGTGCCTGGATTATCAGTAAAGAGAATTTTTTCCAGTCAAAAGTCATCAGCAACCTTAAACTGCGTGGGAGCTATGGTACCGTAGGTAACTCAGCCATAGGCGCTTATTCAACTATCGGTGTGGCCGCAGGGCGGGGGTACGATTTTGGGGCAGTGAATGTGTTGGGTTATAAACTTAACGGGCCTATCAATACCGATTTGAAATGGGAATCATCAACCACGGCAAACATTGGCCTGGAGCTTAGTGCACTTAAAGACCGTGTTACAGCGACGTTTGAGGTTTATAATACCAAAACAACCGATTTGCTGCTAAGCAGAAGCTTGCCGACACTTAGCGGTTTTGGAGCCGTATTGCAAAATATCGGGCAAACCAATAATAAAGGTTTCGAAATAGGTATCAATACCCGCACTATCGATAATAAAGCATTTAAATGGAGTACCGATTTAAATGTTTATTTCAATAAAAACGCAATTGATAAACTGATCACCAACACCGACCTGCCTAACAACAATTTATTTATCGGGCAACCGGTAAACGTTTATTACGATTATCAAAAAGTAGGTATCTGGCAAACAGATGAAGCTGCTGAAGCTGCGAAGTACCAGCGCGTGCCGGGTGATGTAAAAGTCAAAGATCAGAACGGTAACGGAACGGTTGAAGCCATTAATGACCGGATTGTACTTGGCCAGGCCCAGCCCAAATACAACTTGTTTATGCGCAATAGTTTTGATTACAAAAACTTTAACCTGGCTTTTGCCATGGAAAGCAAACTGGGCCATATGGTTACCAGTAACTTATTAGGTGGCGAGATCTTTTATGATGGGCAGCGTAACGTTCCGGCATCATTGGCCGGCCATTACTGGACACCGGATAACCCAACCAATGATTACCCGCGTGTTGGCCCTTCGCAACCCAATGGTTACTCACTGGTGCAATACCGCAAAGCCAGTTATGTAAACATGCAGGAAATATCGTTCGGGTACAATTTTACGCAGATTAAAATTTTCAGAGCGCTTCAGCTATATGGCCGGGCAAGAAATCCATTTTATGTGTATCGTGCAGACAGGAATATCGACCCGCAGGCACCCGGTTTTGATATCAGCGCTTTCCGCAGTTATGTGGTGGGCCTGAATGTTAAATTGTAACGAGCTAATGTTTAAACATTAAAATATTATCAAATGAAAAAAATTACGATAGGCCTGATTTGCATAGCCCTGCTGGCTATGAATTCATGCAAGAAGTTTCTTACAGAAGATCCTAAAGGAAGGATCACGACCAAGTATTTGGCTACCCAGCAAGGTTTGAATGACTTGCTGACCGCCTGTTATTATGATACCCGTGGCGTAGTAGAACAATTAGGCTATATGGGCAATGCCGCTTCGGACGAATGGACCTACGGTGGCCAGGCACAGGATATCCGTTTACTAACCGAATGCCGTACGGCTGATTTTATCAGTTCGGGTAATAACCAGGCACTGTGGTCGTCGCTGTATTCTAATATCAATAATTTAAACTACGGTTTAACCAACATCGAAACAACTGCGTTTACCGATGCCAGTTTAAAAAAGCGGGTAAAAGGCGAGTTATCGTTTTTAAGAGCCTGGCAATATCATTTGGTGGTAGAAACCTGGGGCACTGGCGCGCACTATCAAACCACACCATCTGACGGACCGGTTACGGTTGGTCACCAGGTAAAGATTGAGGATTTTTATAATTTGATATTAGGAGATCTGAATACTGCAATCGCTAATCTTTCCGCGCAACCTTTTCAGGCGGGCCGGGCATCGGCGTTCAGCGCTAAAGCATTAAAAGCACGTGTACTGATGTCATTAGCAGGTTATCCGGATGCTACTATTGCAGCAGCAGGTACTACAAAAGCTCAAATTTATACCGATGCAAAAGCGTTGGCCGATGACGTGATCGCTAATTCGGGCCGTAAGCTTTTAACTGACTTTAAATCGGTATTCGATGTTTTTAACGAAAACAATAACGAGATACTGTGGGCCGTGCAAAATACCAGTGTTACACCCGCTACCTATAACCAAAACGCCGCGGGATTGCACCGTTATTGGGTAAGCCAGTATAATTTTTCGGCACATACCTTAAAAAGCGTAGCCAAATTGCCGCCACATTCTATTACCTATGGCCGCGAGTTTAGGATACTAATGCCAACCAAATGGTATTTACAGCTGTTTAACCAGTATGATAAACGCTATAACGGGAGTTTCATCTCATCGTACTTAAAACTAACTACCAATGCAGATAATACCGAAACTCTTACTGCGGGTGATACAGCGCTCATCAGACTGCCAACAGTGGTTAGTCCTGCAACTTATGCTGCTTACGCTGCCAGAGGCATCCCGATAGATGGTATTGATGACTATTATAACCCGACTACCAACGTACCAAGCAGCAGCGGCCGGTCTTATTATATCCAGTTCACCAAATACCTGGACCCGTCGCGTTTAACCGCAAAGCAGGAGACCCAGTTTAAAGATGTGATCGTTATTCGCCTGGCAGAAATGTACCTGATAGGGGCTGAATGCGCCATGAACCAGGGAGATAATGCCACTGCCGCACAATATCTAACCACCTTACGTGCAAGGGATTTGGTAGCCGGACATGAAGCCGATCTTGCTGTTAATCCTGCACAAATCAATATCGATTATATCCTGGACGAGCGTTCGCGCGAATTGGGTGGAGAGCTAATCAGGTGGTTTGATTTAAAACGAACAAACAAACTGGTAGAACGGGTTAAAAAGTACAACCCGGATGCACTATTTATCACTGCCACGAATAACGTAAGGCCGGTACCGGTAAATGAAATACTGGCGGTAACCAATCCCGATTCATTTAAACAAAATCCCGGTTATTAGTAACGGCTTATTTAAACGCAAATACGATTAAGCATCTTAGTTAAATTGGTTCGAAAGGCTGCAAGTGGGTTTATAGTTTTCCACTTGCGCCTTTTTTAAAACCATAATATTATAAATATCATCTTATGAAGAACATTTCATTATCATCGAAAACAGTTTGTATTGCGATCCTTTTATTAGTCACGTGCTTTGCAGGCCGGGCTTCTGCAGCCGACAATTTTAACGTAAAAAATTACGGTGCTAAAGGCGACGGAAAAAACATGGACTCGGAAGGTATTAACAAAGCCATCGATGCCGCAGCAGCTGCCGGGGGCGGAACAGTTTATCTTCCTGCCGGTACCTATCTGTCAGGCTCTATCCACTTAAAAAGCAATATCAATTTATACATTGATCAGGGCGCAACTATAGTGGCCGCTGATCCAGGCCCCGGTGTCCCTTACGATGAGCCGGAAGTATCGCTAAATGATAAGTACCAGGATTATGGACACAGCTATTTCCATAACAGCCTGATATGGGGCGAAAAATTAGAAAATGTCTCGATTACCGGCACCGGAACTATCTATGGTAAAGGCTTGCTGCGCGATAACAAAAGTCCTGATAAACGCCCAAATAAAGCCATCAGCCTGAAACTATGCCATAATGTACTGATACGAGATATCACCATTTATCATGGCGGTTGGTTTGGTATCCTGGCTACCGGGGTAGATAACCTGACCATTGATAACGTAAAAGAAGATACTAACCGCGATGGAATGGATATTGACTGCTGCCAGTATGTGCGCATCTCTAATTGTACGGTTAATTCTCCGTTTGATGATGGTATCTGTTTAAAAAGCAGTTTTGCGCTGAATATGTTCCGCGCAACTGAAAATGTGGTAATTACCAATTGTATAGTTAGTGGGTATAATGAGGGGTCAGTAATTGACGGTACTTACAAACGCCGCCCTATAACGCCAGGCTTTACTAATGTACCTACTGGTCGTATCAAATTTGGCACCGAAGCAAATGGTGGCTATAAAAATATCTCTATCTCTAATTGTGTGTTTGATTATTGCCGCGGTCTGGCTTTGGAAGCAGCCGATGGCGCTATTATTGAAAATGTAACCATTGATAACATCGCCATGCGCGATATCATGAACGCGCCGATCTACATCAGGGTAGGAGCGCGGATGCGCGGGCCTGAAAGCACTCCAATCGGCCAGATCCACCGGGTAATGATCAGCAACATCGTTGCTTACGTTGGCGATCCACGTCAGGCGGCCATCATCAGTGGTGTACCGGGCGGGAACATAGAAGATATCAGCCTGAGTAATATCCGGATTTATACCAAAGGCGGCGGCACTAAAGAACAGGCCATGCGCGAAATGCCTGAGATTGAAAAATCGTACCCTGAGCCTGGGAATCATGGTATTACTTCGGCGTACGGTTTTTATATCCGCCATGTAAATGATATCGATATGCGCGATATTAAGATCATATCGCAAACCGATGATCAACGCCCGGCTTTTGTGATAGACAGCGTAGCAGGTATCGATCTGCGCAATATTAAGGCAACACGTACCGGTAGCGTTCCGATTTTCTCGCTAAAAAATGTAAAAGACTTTAGTGTTACTCAAAGCCTTGAAATTAAAGATACCAGGATAAAAGAAACAGCTAAGAAGGAAGTGAATTAAAATATCGCCACGCTATGGATAACATAAACGAAAAAATCTTTAAAATCGAATCTTTTGACGAGGATGGAAATATCAAGACACGGGTATTAAAGCATTTGCTTTTTTTTATTTATTCGGAATATGTTAATGCGCCAGGCGATTATAACTGCAATATTAAATTGCTTTCTAATGGAATCGTTTTTCTTGAGAGGGATAGGATAGAGGGGATGCTTTTGGAATACGCCCATAAAGAAGGATTAGAACCTGAATTTATGGATTGGATAGAGAAAGCCAATCCTTTAAATATCAAACGCAACAATTGAACTTATCAGATTATTAAATGAGAAGCTTATTTTATATTTTGAGTATCTGTGCGATGCTCATCATCTCGTGGAAATCATCAATTGCCCAACAAACACCTGCGGTATGGTCAAAGGCCCGGGCCAATCAGTGGTACGGGAAACAACCCTGGCTGGCCGGCAGTAATTACCTGCCCAGCAATGCTATTAATCAGTTGGAAATGTGGCAGGCCGATACTTTTAGCCCGGCGCTGATTGATAAAGAATTAGCCCTGGCACAATCGCTGGGCATGAATACTATGCGGGTTTTTCTGCATGATCTTGCTTTTGAGCAAGACTCTGTTGGTTTTGTTAAACGAATTAACCAATTTCTACAGATAGCGGATAAACATCATATCCGTCCGCTGCTGGTTTTCTTTGATTCCTGCTGGGATCCTTTCCCTAAGGTAGGGAAACAACGTGCGCCCAAACCTTACACACATAACTCGGGTTGGGTTCAAAGTCCGGGCCAGCATGCCTTAAAAGATGCGGCTCAGTATCCGCGATTAGCGTTGTATGTAAAATCGATAGTTGGTCATTTTAAAAATGACCGCAGAGTATTAGCATGGGATATCTGGAACGAGCCTGATAATATGACTGGCGCAGCTTATGAAAAAGTTGAACTGCCGGATAAAGTAAATTACGTGTTACCCTTATTGGCAAGCGCTTTTGAATGGGCCCGTTCAGGGCATCCCACCCAACCGCTTACGTCTGGAATTTGGGTAGGGGACTGGTCTTCAGAAGCGAAACTGAAACCGATTCAAAAATTGCAACTTCAACAGTCGGACGTTATTAGCTTCCACAATTACGATCAACCAGATGAGTTTGAAAAGCGCATTAAATGGTTACAGCATTATGGTAAACCCATTATCTGCACTGAATATATGGCCCGCCCCAAGGGCAGCACTTTTCAGGCCGTTATGCCGATTGGTAAAAAATATCATGTGGGTATGATTAACTGGGGTTTTGTTAACGGAAAATCGCAAACCATTTATCCATGGGATAGCTGGACAAAAACCTATAATGCACCGCCGCCACTTTGGTTTCATGATATTTTTAACACTGATGGAACGCCTTATAAAAAAGAGGAAACCGATTTTATTAAGAGCCTGACAGCAAGGTAAAATTTGATCAGAAAATTTATTATCAATACCTGAAATTTTAAAACAATTGAATATTTTAGTATGCTGATTTTCAGAAAATTAATCAGTTTAAACCAATTAGATCCCGCCCGCACAATTCCATCAAAATGAAAGCCTTAAAATCATTGGCCGTTGCCGTATCTTTTCTGTTATCAGCCCTCATCAATTTTTCGTTATATGCGCAAAGCAACCCCGTTGTTGAAGGGGTTGCCGATGCCGGCGTAATTAATTTTAACGGCAAATACTACATGGCCGGTGTGGCAACCAACGGTGGCTTTTATGTTTCAGATGATCTTATTAAGTGGACTGGCCCGGTGCATGTATTTTCGATGGATAATGATTGGACCCGCGGAAAACCTTTTGGAGATAACCAGATCCACGCCGCCGATATCCATTATTGGAACGGTAAATTCCATTTTTATTGGTCGGTTAATTATTGGGGGCTAAAAAACATGACGGTACAAGTTGGGCATGCCGTTGCCGATAATATCCTGGGGCCTTATACCGAGCCTGTAAAAAAAACCTGGTTTGATAGTCGCATAGATGCCAACCTGTTTATCAATACTGATAGTACCTTCTACTTCTATACGGTGAAATTTACCGATGGCAATACCATTTGGGGGCAACCCATGGCCGACCCATGGACGCTTAAAGGCAATCCCAAATACATGTTTAATTCGTTGCCCGAAACCTGGGAGCGGTACGATAACAATGTAAACGAAGGCCCCTGGGTTATGAAATACCGTTCGAAATATTACCTGATGTATAATGCCAATCATACCTCAAACCAATATGGCAATTACGCATTAGGTGTGGCCGAGGCCGATGATCCGCTTGGGTTTAACAGCGGGAACAAATACCCTTACCCGGTTGTGCAGCAAAATTTGACGGATAACCCTGATGAGATGAGGTATTTCTTCACCTCATCACTCAAAAATTTCACCGGATGGAAATATACGTTTGAAAAACCCGGAGATGATTGGGCGAATGCAAGTTTTACCGATTCGGGCTGGCAAACCGGCGAAAAGGGTTTCGGTAATCAATTGTATGTGGGAGGTACTGTAATCAGGCGGCAAACTATATGGAACAGCGATGACATATGGGTGAGGAAGCAATTTACAATGACACAAGCGCCATCGCTCTACCTGCAGCTACTGGTTAACCACGGAGGACCTACGGAGGTTTATATAGACGGGCAATTAGTGTACAACAGCACGGCTACCGATTACGCAACAATTAACCTGAAGAGTGATATCATACAAAAATTAAAAACAGGCAGCCATACCATCGCCGTTCATAGTAAAAAGGGGAGACGGGCCGCCAACGTAGATATCGATTTAATAGATCCCTTAACCAAGCCGGGCGATGATATCCTGTTAAACCCCGGTCAGCCTAATATTTTAAAAGGCCCTAACGGGTTTGAATGGTGGCTGGTATACTTTGCCATTAAAAACGGCGGACGACGCGGTCAGTTTGTAAACCGGGTACTTTTTAACGATCACGAATTAACAGTAGATGGCCCAACCGGCAGTAAAACACCCGGCTATCACCCTAACCCGGCTTTACCGGTATTTGGCGATGGTTTTGATGATGAAAAAGCGCTGAACACCAAATGGGATATAAAAGCAGGTAAATGGCTGTTGCAAAACAGCGAGTTAAAACAAAGCGATGCGACGAGCAAAACTACTGCCATGATCAAAAGCCACAAAGCAAATAACTACCTGTTTAAAATTGGCGTAAAAAACGATGCTACATTAAAGGGAAATTCAGGTATCGTTGCTTACTATGCCAATCCGTCTAATTTTTTGGAAGTTGGGATTAATGCAAAAGAAAACGCATGGTATTCAAGATTGGTAAAAGACGGCAAGGAATCTGTTAAGAAGAATAAATTATCAACCGAATTTAATTTCAATGTTTACCACAGCCTGTCGGTATACAAAAACGCCGGGCGATTTGATGTGTTGATTGATGATAACCCGGCGCCCGGTAGTAACCAAATAAACGCTGCGTTTGCTATGCCCGGTATTCCCGGTTTATTTACCCAAAACAGCAACGCCACTTTTGATGGCGCAATTTATAACCCCGGTTGGGATGAATATAACTCCACCATTACCGGATGGGGCAATGCTACAAATGGTGAAAAAGCCAGCGGAGTATGGGCAGCCTCTAAAAGCGGACTGGTTCAATCAGCAAAGCAGGGAACTTTTTCTGCCTTTAAAGGCGACTTGCTTAATCAATATGAATTTGGTACACAGGTTTATCTTAACTCAGATGCACAATTGGGCAAAGGAATAGCAGGCATTTACCCGGTTTATATCGACAAAGATAATTACGTACAGACAGGAATTGATTTAGCAGCGGGCAACCTTGTTATTTCCGAAAAAACAAAAGGTATAGCATCCAATACAATCATTCCTCTTAAGCGTAAGGTAGTTAAATATCCCGACCCTAAATTTGGCGATGGTTTGGAGAAGTTTTACCAATTGAAGAAAAACACCGAACTATCATCACTGGAGATTGTAAAATCCGTTTACGATAAAGGCAATTTTGAAATTAATCAGTTCGATTCGTTAAAGGTTTTTTACCGGAATAATGGCGAATGGCAGCCTTTGGATTTTAAAGTTGTGGCGCGTGATGATCAGGCTGTTAATAAAATTGGGTTTGATAAAATAACGGCCGACGCCATCAGGTTAGTAAGCGCTGCTGCCGATAATTCGGTACATGTTTACAAACTGTACGTTACCGAGGAAAAAACATCCGACTATAATTTAAGGGCCGTTAAGCTAAGTGATAGGTTGATTTTATTTCTGGATGGAAAGCAGGTTACCGAAATCAATAAATCATGGCCGGCAGCCCAGGTGGGTTTGTTTGGCAAAGATATTCCTGTTACTTATAACGGCTTAACGCTTTTTGAAAAATAACATGATTCTGTATCATAAGCATGTTTAGCCCTTTTGGGTTGCGAATGCGGTTTATTTGTTGTACACGCTTATTATCTAAAAATGTATTAAATGAAAATAACTGCGTAGCCGCCGTCATAAGTCCAAAGGGAACAGTAATAGTTTTTTATTTAAAATATTTCTTTGCAAATTGTATAAAAGCAGGCCAGTCAAGTGAGTCTGTATGGCCACCCTCATGAAATCGGAAAGCAAGATCGCTATCAATCAACGATACATCTGGCGCAGGCATTTGCAGGCCTGCAATACCTTTTTTACCCAATAAAGTATATACAGGCGTAGCTGCAACACAGGCCTTAAATTCACCAAGCGGATCGGCCCAGATATCCTGTGTCCCGCCGGTAACAAATAGGGGGCGCGGCGCTACCAGGGCCATCATTTCATGCGCATCAACCGGAAACGCTTTCCAGTTGCCTCCATACTTTATAAAATTCGGGGCCATCCAATGATATTCATTTTCGGCAGCAATCAAGTCCAGGTTTTCGCCAAAGTTTCTTTTCTCAAGCGATGCACCGCCTGATCCTGAACAACTGGCGAACACAATAGCCCAGCGCTGGTCCATCGCCCCGGCTAACAGGGCGGTTTTGCCCCAACGCGAGTGTCCCTCAATACCAATTTGTTTAGGGTTGATGGTTTTATCCGTCTCAAAATAATCCAACGCCCTGCTTAGGCCCCAGGCCCAGGCTCGCAAAACACCCCAATCTTCCGCGCCACGTAATTTACCTTTGTTCATCAACCCAATAATGCCCTGGCTTAATCCGGCGCCATTATCGGCCTGTACACTGTTAGTGTCAAATATCGCTATAGCCCAACCGGTATCGATAAATAATTTTATAGTTTCGGCGTTCCCTTTGGTATTTGACGAGGCGATAACCATTAACGGCACCGCGCCATTTGCTTTAGCCGGTAAATACAGTACCAAATTAATTGCCGGGCTTGCTGCCGGGTAAGCCGAATTATCGATATGACCGGTGATAGTCTTCTTAATCGCGTTGCCGTTCAACGCGGTTTTATCAATATCGCCAACTTCAAACGTAACTTTGGGTGTGTTTTTTGGGACACGACCAAATACCGAAGTTTCATAGTCATTGACTATCTCCGGGCGACGTAGCTGCCACCATAACCGGGCATTGGTAACCGGTTTGCCATTTTTCAATATTAAGGGATCGGATAGGGTATAATCGTTTGCTTTATCTTCGCTGTAATTTACCCAGGCGCCCCAGGGCGAGCGGGTTAGCGACATGCCTTTGGCATCGGTATAACCGTTACCGTTACTTCTTGGGACTGCACCTTGCGGACGAGTAGGATCATCTGACTGAAGCGGCAGCACCGGTAACTTAATGCCTAAACTTTGCAGCGTTTGCTGATAATCGGCTTTGGTTAATGAATCGGTCTTGGCGCGATCGCGCGCGGCTTGCTCTTTGCTAACTTGTGCCCGGGCACTTGCCGACATCAGTACGACTAAAACCAGTAATGCTGTTTTTAAAGATGACTTCATTATTTTATAACTCTTTATTACTAACCTCCTTCAACTTTGTATCGGGGATAGGGTCGCTGTTAAATACTCTAAAATTCTTAACTGTATTTAACAGAAATGTAGGTGTCCCTGTTATCGTCTGCGCGCGCACATGCTGAAAATCGGCACCATCAACATTATCTAAAATGAAAGCCGGGCGTAAATCTTCCTTCAAATAACTAACTTCCACATCGCTCATTTTTAAATCTTTAACATTCCTGATAAAAAACCCATAGGCAGGCGTAATGCCCCAGCGGTTGGGATCTGGGTAGCTATCAATCAAGGCTGGAACTTCGCGATTGGCTTGTGCTTTAGTGCCACCACCTTTAAAGTAAATATGTATATTGTTTAAGGTCAGGTCCTCTATATTGTGGCCAGGGATGCCGCTGATAATTGCGGCCTGCTCTCCTGTTACATCGTAAGCTACAATATTACTTATCATTACCCGGTGCAACTGGCTGTAAGGATAATCTTTTGGGCCGCGCATACGGGCTCCTAACCGTACAAATATCGGTGCATTTAAAATATCGCGCATAGTGAGATTGCTAATGGTAATGTCTTCTAACTGCGCACCGTCGACAGTCTCCAGCGCCAGCCCGCGGCAATGATCAAATACGCAATTGCTAATGGTAATGTTTTTAAAGCCTCCGTTAGATTCTGTCCCCAGTTTAATGCGGCCTGTGGCATCTTTCCTGCCGTTCTTTTGACAGGTGCCGTCTAAAAAAGTTCCTTCGTTATAACCTGATACCTGGCAATTGGTAATGGTTACATTTTCGGTTGCGCGGGGATAATTCAGCGCATAATCACTTTTTAAAACCAGTGCGTCATCGCCGGGGGCGTTGATGCTGCAGTTAGAAATTCGCACATTTTTGCTTGATATCAGATCAATGCCATCACGGTTAGTGTCGATTTTGATATTGTCGATAGTGGCATTATCAACAGCGGTCAGTAAAAAAGCAAACCAGCCGCCGTAAAAAACGGTGAAATCTTTCAATAATACATTGCGACAAAGTTTTAAGGATATGGCTTTGTTGGCATAACCATCGTTCTTTTCTTTTTGATCTTCCCTAATCAAACCACCTTTCCCCGAGATTTTTCCGGGACCAGTTATTGAAATATCGTGCAGGTTTACCCCGACAATTAAACTGTTGTTAAAATGGCTGTGGCCGTAATCCTGGTACAGGTCATTATCAGTTTTTTCGGGCGAATCGTATTTAACGGTTTCGCTGGTTGTTGCCGCAACTATAGTAGCCCCATGGTCTATATATAAGCCGATATTACTTTTGAGATGTATAGTTACAGAAAGATAATTGCCGGCCGGGAAATATACCGTGCCGCCCCCGGCTGTTGATGCCGCATCGATAGCTTTTTCAATAGCTTTGGTATCAATGGTTTTACCATCGCCGGCAGCCCCATACTTTTTTACATCGTAAACCGGCGCCTGGGCCAATGCGCAGGTTACTTTGAATAATATGATAGTTGCAGCTAAACTGTAAGATAAATTTTTCATAACCCAATTTTATTAATGTTCAGATTGTCCTGGTATTTCGGGGATACCCGGATCATCCAATACCTGCAAAGCCGTAGCATCGCCGATATTTTTCCAATCCCATAACACCCAAACCACTTTCTTTTCTTTGGTAACTTCTATCAATTGCGGCCCTTTGCCGGCTTTGCCCCGCGATGTGAATATGGTATTACCGTTAGCCAGCCTGGTGCAACTTTGCGGGGCCGATGTAAATTGATATTGGGCGGGTAAATCGGTTTGGCAGTTAAATTCCCACACGGTTTCGCTTTTTGAGTTCACTTCACGGGTTAACCAGTCCTTTTCGTCGGTGATGAGTGTATTACCATTTTTTAGCCTTAAAGCTGCCCATGGCGTCGAGATATTATAAGTCCAGATTTCTTTGAAATTTTTATCATACTCTACCACCTTATTCATGTTAAGGAAAGGGATGAGGTAGGTACCCTGCGCAGTAACGCGCGCACGCCTGAATTGCCCATGGATACGGTTCGGGTCGGCAGGTTCTATTGCAGGTAATTCCTGTTCTACCTCCACCTTATTGGTTTTAATATTGATGATTATTAATTTAGGTGGCAAGCCGTTATAAACAAACATCACCCGATCTAAACCAAGTGGCTGAACGGTGTGTGCTTCGGTATGGTCTGCACCGTTCGGTACTTTAAAATCATATTTCCAGATTACTTTTTTATCGGGCGTTATTTCGGCTACATACTTCATTCGGCTAAATAAAATATTGCCGTTTGATAACATCCACACATCGTCAAATTCGGGTCCTTTACCGGTGTTGTAAGTCCAGATAATCTTTCCATCCTTAACCAGGAACATCCGGTTACAGTTTTCGCCGACATATAACATAGGATGCTGCGCTAAACCCTTGCCAGGCAAATTGGCTGGTGTTTCTTCAGTTGATGGAATTAGCGGAGCAAATTCCTCTTCAGCAGCCATGGCGGGCACGTTTGCTGTAGTAAAAAGATTAAGCACATCCATACAGGGCGTTGCGCTTGCGGCTTGCTTTGATATTTTGCCCGTTGTTTTAGTGGCTTTTTGGGCAAAAAGACAATTTACGAATACTGTAAATACCAATGCAAGTAGTATACACTTTTGACGATTCATGGTTTATTAATTAGTTGTTAATGGTGATGTATTGCTAAAATAAACAGGCTTATTGTTTAAATATTAAGACCAATCCCGGTTCTGACTGATCATTTTTAGAGGCAGCTGCCAATCCAATTTTATCGATCAACGTGCCGGGTAGGGTAAACTTATTGCCTTTCCGAATCACTTGTGCTGTAATATCGGTAGCAGTGTTGCCTGCAAGATCCTGAGCGTAGATGTGCGAATAATGCGATGGTTGAGTAACCTGAAGGGTTAAGCTATTATAGTGACCGAATATCCCAAAAGGTTTATCAGATCGTTCTACTTTTAAAACTACGTTGGCCCGGGGCGTTAAATATTCGCGGCCTATAGTGCGACCAATAGAAGCAATGGCAATGGCCCCGTTAGGATACCGGGATGCCAGGATATAAGGTTTGATGGTATCACCTTTTTGAAGGTTTACTATGGGTTTTTCAAGGCCGCGGGTAATTATCGCCGGTGCCTGGAAGGCATTGCGATAGCCTTTACCGTGATTGCCCATCCACGATTCGCGCGCTTCCATCATCCAATAATCGTGCAATAAGGTTGTATCTATATAAAAATCAGTTTTGTCGATGCCGAAAGGTAATGCAATCCGGTGCCATATAACCGCGCGGGTCACTTCGTCAAGCCGGTTTTTCAGATCCCGGCCCACCGGCGGAAAGGCATAGTCTTGAGTGCCATTTGGTAAATCGCCATTAAATTCATGCCGCATAATACCGATAGCGCTTCCGGTACCTACAGCAATGTAAGGTTCATCTTCGCAATTGATCACGCTTACTGCCCGACCTTTGGGTAAGGCTGTTAAAAGTTTGCCGATCCGGTCTATGGTATGTGGTACAGCAATCACATTTTCTACATCATAGGTACGATAAACATCTGCCGACGACAATACCGACGGTGTCATGGCCTGTTCTATGATGAGGTTTGGTGCAACCTGCTTCCCTAATTTGGTTAAAAAAGCGCGCCAGTCCGCTTTTTTTGAATCGTTACCCCAATCTACTTTCCAATAACTGATGCCGGAATTTTCCATCCAGTTAAAACGCTCAGTCCAATAGGTAACACTATCGGTAGTTTTAAGCCGGGGCGCCTCCTGGGCACAAATCCATAGCCCTAAACCTTTCCAGCCAAGGCTTTTTGTCTTTGTTGATAATGTAGCTAACTTTTGTTCGGGTGTCAGGCCTTTAACCGAGGGAAACCTTTCATCATTTACTATTAAACTACCGTAATAACTTTTATCGCCGTTTAATGGTGTTTCCCAGTCATCATCCAGTACCAGGTAAAGGTCTTTGTGTAATTTGGCAAACATAGCTGCCCAGTTTTCATACTTACCGTTACCGAATATGTTTTGTTCGGTCATGGCTTGCCTCATTACTGTTGACGGTTGGTAACTGGTTACATAACCCTGAACGTTCCACGTGCAGAAATAATCGGGTGCCTGTGAGGGAGTTGCTGGTATTAATGAAAATTGTTTCTTCTGCGAGTACCCGATTAAAGATAAAAACAAAGAACCGATCAACAAGACAAGATTACGTTTCATGAGGAGGAGCGTCATTAATTTAACCCACAATATCAAGGTTTTATCGCGTAAAAAGAACGTTGTTTTTTTTCTTTTTACGCAATCGTTCCCGCCTAAAACAACACAAGTTATTTTGGGATAGTGGTAGCTTAACTCCTTTTTATTTCCTTATTTGAGGCTTATCAGGTGACTGATCTGTTCGGCAAGCTCTTCCAGGTCGAAGGGTTTGGCAACAAAGGCATCCCAGCCGTAATGGCCCAAAGAATCGATGACCCGCTGGTGGGCGGAGAGCATGATCACGGGTATATGTTTAGTATCCGGATGTTTTTTAAGCTGTGCACAATATTCGCCGCCGTTGATACCGCCTAATAAATAATCTAATAATACCAAGTCGGGCTGCATCTCTTTAGTTAATGAAATAATATCGGTTACGGTGGCATACGCAGCTACTTCATAGCCTAAAGAGCTTAGCCAGTCGGTAAGCAATTCGAGAATGTCTTGCGTGTCTTCAAGGATCAGGATTTTTTGCGACTTGATATTGGCGTTCTGCATGGTCTCATCTTTCATGAGCAAGATAACAACGTACCGTCGATTTTGTTGTGAGAGCCGTTTAAGCAAGTTATTTGAGCCGTATGGGAAACCATAACTGATGTTAGATGTTGACCTTTGTCGTATGAAAAACATAAAGCAAATCAATTTAGGCCAAAATGGCCCGCTGGTGTCTAAACTGGGTTTGGGCTGTATGCGCATGTCTTCGGTATGGGGCGGCCCAACACCTAACGAAACAGAAAGCATTGCAACTATTCAGCAGGCGTTGGATAGTGGCATTAATTTTTTAAATACAGGTGATTTTTACGGTGCCGGCCATAACGAAATGCTGGTTGGTAAAGCAATCAAAGGCCGCAGGGACAACGCTTTTATCAGCGTGAAATTCGGAGCCATTTTTCATAACGGCCAATGGCTGGGATTGGATCTACGCCCCATAGCAATCAAGAACTTTATTAATTATTCGCTAACCCGTTTGGGTATCGAAACCATTGACCTGTATCAGCCTTGCCGGATGGATAACAGTGTGCCAGTAGAAGACATTATTGGTACCATAGCCGACCTGATTAAAGAAGGTAAGGTGAAACACATCGGTGTATCAGAAATTACAGCTGAGCAATTGCGTAAAGCCAACGAGGTGCATCCGATAAGTGCGCTGGAAATAGGCTATTCTTTGGCCGATCGCCAGATTGAAAGTGAGCTTTTACCTGCGGCAAAAGAATTAGGTATTTCGGTAGTTGCATTTGCCAATACAGCTGAAGGTTTACTAACCGGTGAAATGAAAGCGCCATTGCCGGCCAATGATTACCATAGCCATTTCTCCCGTTTCCAGGGTGATAACCTGATCAAAAATCTGGATAAAGTTGAAGTGTTAAAACAACTGGCCAGCGATAAAGGCGCCACGCCAACGCAACTGGCCATAGCCTGGGTAAATGCACAGGGCGATCATATTATGCCGTTGGTAAGTATGAGCAAAAGATCAAGATTGCCGGAAAATATAGCTGCGATGGATACCAGCTTTAGCGCTGAGGAAATCAATTTATTAAACAATACTTTTGCTGTTGGCGCTATTTTAGGCGGCACTTATTTACAACGTTAATGGTAAACCCCGAAGAAATATTGCCCGGTGTGATCTTTTACGCTTACCTATCGGCCGAGCGGAAAGAGAAAGTATGTTTCTGGAACCACCATACGCTGGTTTTGCAGGTCTCGGGCCAGTTTAGGTTGGAAACAAGTAGTCAGTCCGTAGGTATGACTACCGGAGAAATGTTGCTGATCGGTAAAAATCAGTTGGGGACAATTACCAAGACACCTCTGCCGGCTGGTAATTACGAAACTATTATCATTTCCTTGCAGGAAGACTTGCTACGCAAAATTGCGCTGGAAGAAAAAATAGAGGCGGGCCCGAAATATATCGGCCCGCCTAACATCCTTATCCCGACTGATGAATTTCTACAGGGTTATTTTCAGTCCATTGTACCTTATGCCCGTCGCACCTCGGCGGCGTTAACCGAGGAAATGGGCATCCTGAAAATAAAAGAAGGAGTGAAGCTGTTGATGAACGCTATGCCCGGGTTGCGCAGTTTCCTGTTCGACTTTGCCGAACCATATAAAATTGACTTGGAGAAGTTCATGCTCAGTAATTACCAATTTAATGTACCGGTCGAAAAATTTGCCCAACTCACAGGCCGCAGCCTCGCAGGCTTTAAGCGCGATTTTCAGAAGACTTTTGGCGCACCGCCGCGTCACTGGCTGCTTGATAAAAGATTAAGTGAAGCGAAACACCTGATCGAAACCAAACATCAGAAGCCTTCGGCTATTTACCTTGATTTGGGTTTTGAAACCTTGTCGCATTTCTCGCACTCTTTCAAGAAAAAATTCGGTAAAGCGCCAACGGCTTAATTTATGATATTATAGCTCAGAACTTACGTTTAGTTTTGCTGCGCGAACATTTAAACTCAAAGAGAAATCGCAGAAAAATTGGCGATATTTTAAGGCTTACCAGGAAACCAATCCCACTTGCGCTAAAGCCGACATTAATGGCTCCAAAACGATCGCCTGGTAAGGAAAACGATCAGGTAAACTAAGCCCCGGCATATGTATATCTGCCAACCGCGCGCTTTCCGCCATCAAAGCGTTGGCTATCGATACATAATCCAGCAAGCAGGCGTATTGCGTTCCGTCATCCTTATTGGGTAAACATGAAAAAGTATTTTCTAAAAAAGAAATCAATGGCCCATTGGTAGCGAACGATGCATTCGCTCCCAAAAATAAGTACAATTGATCCGCATTCAGAGATTGCGCCTCCAGCATACTGATGGCTGTAGAAATATGCTCATGCAACTGCAGGAAAAGAACCGACTCCCGTAATTCATCCAACCTTTCGGTCAAATGGGCAGTAATACAGTAGTTCCGGTCAAGGAACCGAATGAAAATCGTTCGCTGTATAGCAATATTCATAGTTTGTACCACCAATTAAAGGTAACGAAAATAATTTAAGCTATAGCTTTAATTATTTCGACAATTTAAGTGTAGGAGGGTTTAACCTGTGTTTTTTTAATTTGTTTGGATGAGTGGAGTGTTTTTTAAAACATAATCTACTTTTTTTCTATTATCATTTCGACGGGCCCCTCGTTATATCTTACCTGTAAACCGAACAAGATGTCCCCGATCGATCCGCGCAATCTCGAAACGCTCAAAAAGCTCATCCTGTCTAAAACCGGGCTCAGTATCGCTACGCCTGGAGATTGTCGTGTCATCTCCTTCGCAATCATGCAGCAAACTAAACTGGGAGTGAGCGAAACCACCATTAAAAGATTGTATGGCTTTGCCATTTGCCGCTTCAGCCCCTCAATTTTTACCCTTAACGCCCTGTCTATTTACTGCGGTTACGAAAGTTGGGTCGCTTTTTTAGGTACCCAACCAGGGCAGCCGTTAAGCGGGGCTATCGAAGATCCTTTAATGCTGGCTCTGCTGAATACGCCAATTGCGACTGTGCTTTTACGGGCCGACCAGCCCGAACTGATTATCGTTACTTACAACGAAGCCTATGAAACGATAACTAACCTGAAGAACCGCCCGGTAAGAGGGCTGTCGTTCTGGGAAGCATTTGATCCCAAGCAGGCTGGTAGTTACGGGCCAACGTTGCTGTTAGAGGCTTTCCACGAAGCAATCCACACACAACAGCCTGTTCAAATGGAACCGCTCCATTACAACATAGCCACAGGCTCGCCCAATGGGCTCGAACTGGCCTGGTGGGATGTCAGGGTGCTGCCTGCTACTTATCATTCTGTAGTGCGTTACCTGTTGCTGCAAGTACATAATATCACTAACGATGTTGTACACCAGGATGCGATTGAGCAGGCGATTATCCGCGAACTAACACTGACTGAGGATCTGGCCAAAACCAATGTAAAACTGTCCGAATTAAACACAAATCTTGAACTGCGGGTATTTGAGCGTACACAAAAATTATATGAGAGTGAAGCCCGGCAACGCGCTCTGATTGACAACGCGCCTGTGGCCATTGCAGTTTTGAAAGGCCCCGATCATGTTGTAGAAACAGCCAATCGCGAGATTATTGCTTATTGGGGGAAGGCCGGCAAAGTGGTTGGGCTGCCGCTGGCCAAAGCGTTGCCCGAGCTGGAAGGCCAGCCCTTTATTGGTATTTTGGATAACGTGCGGTGCTCCGGCATTCCCTATATTAACAATGAGCTTGCCGCGTTGCTGGATTTTGACGGCCAACTGGTAATCCGTTATTTTGATATGATTTACCAGCCAATCCAGCATACTGCAGGTATAACGGACAGTATCTTCATTGTAGCAGTAGATATCACCGAACAGGTTGCTGCCCGCAAACGTTTAGAAGATTCGGAATCTATGCTGCGACTTGCTGTTACGGCCGCCCGGATAGGAACCTGGTCAGTGATTCCATTTAAAGAGGAAATTAGCTACAACGCAGTGTTTGCAGCTATTATGGGCTGGGAAAATGAGTATCCGATGAGCTATCAACAAGCGTTGGGCCAGGTGACAGAACCTTACCGGGAGCGAATCATCACCGCGATATCGAATACCATAACCGACCATACCGACTATGATATCACCTATCAGATACAGCGTTTTAATGATGGGGGAATTGCCACCGTGCGGGCGGTTGGTAAAGTTACCTTAGACGATTCCGGCGAACATCAGATTTTCTCGGGCGTGTTACGCGAACTGCCAACTAACGATCTATGAATTGTACCGGATATTTCATTAGTAAAAGTCCCTGTAGAAAATGCCGCGGTTTCTGCATCATGGAAGGACGGGCGCCTGGTGTTTGAAAATCAACCGTTAGAGAGTGTGATAGCCGCATTGGGCCGCCGTTATATAGTAACAATACATGCGAAAACAAATTGCTTGCTATATCGGTTAGCTTAAACATAGCTAACGAACCGGTAGAAAATGTACTGCTTGAAGTAACTAAACAACTAAAACACGGCGCCCAAAAGTGATGATACAGGGCAGTATAAGAAAGTTGTAACGCAATATTATATAGAATGATAACGATCTTAAATTGATCGTAAAGTATTGTTTTTTAATTCCTTAAAAAGAACGTTTTGGTAAACGTGTTATGAAATAACGGACGATATAGCTGTGGTAACCTGTAGCCGATAATTTACTTTTGATATTTTTTTGGCGTCATACCGATCTCTTTTTCGAAGGCGCGGGCAAAATGCCCAAGGTTGGTAAAACCTAAGTGATACCCAACTTCAGAAACGCTGAATGACCGCTCTTTCAACAGGTTGGCTGCGCGTTGCATCCGTGCCGATTGATAATAATTGAATACGCTTTTACCAAATGTTTGCTTAAATAGTTTACGCAGTTTGGGTTGACTCATATTCGCGTTGGCGGCGAGGTTTGCGATATCCGGCGGCTCGGCCAAATGATTGATCAAATGGCTTTTAATAGCGTAAATAGCTTTGATATCATTCAGATGAATGCCACCGACGGTGAATTCTTCGCGCTGCGTTAGCAAGGCAAATACATAACACATCAGTTCTTCGCATTTTAATTTATAGAAAAGGTTTTCTAACGGCGACGAGACCGGAGGATGAAGCATTTCACTACCGGTTTTGATCATCTCGAGGCTGATGCCGGTCTCAAAAACGAAATTATCTTTGCTGTTTAAAACCGTCGTTACTATGGGGTGCTCAATCGCGCCAAACAGTTGCCTTAAATAATTGCGCGAAACAGCGATGGTTACACTGCCGAAACTGGTTTGAGCAGGCATCTCCATCACCGCGGAAACGGCATGTTTACAGATGGTTACATGCGGTTGCTCTGCAGTCAACTGATCCAAGGGCGGAAACAAACCGCTCATTAAAAATACAATATCGTCCTGGTCGTCGGCTATTTCGTTTGTGCGCTCAATCGTGATCGCTTCGTAGAGGTAATAATTGCGGATCATAACCCGAAACTCTTTACCGAAGGAAAAACCGGTAATATAACCGCCCCCTTTTGTTTCGGGGATACGGATATACCGGCCGTCAACGGTAGCGCCTATGAAATTGGCCAGTTGATGCGCAATACCGCCGCCTTTATCAGTAAGAGTTATTTTCATTTACGACTATTTTATAAGCGATAGCGATTATTATTAGCCCTAAGTTATTTAGAATTTTGGCTTATGTTATTATCAAATAAAAAAGTAGCTATTATTGGCGGCGGCCCCGGTGGTTTAACCTTAGCACGTTTACTGCAATTACAGAGTGTGGATGTTAAGGTGTATGAATGGGATTTTAATGCAGATGTGCGGGTGCAAGGTGCAACGCTGGATTTGCATCAGCATTCGGGGCTTAAGGCGATAAGAGCCGCTGATTTATGGGATCAATTTATCAAAACGTATCGCCCGGGCGCAGACAAAAGCCGGATTGTTGATAAATTTGGCCATATAATATTTGATGAACGCGAAAATGCGGATCCTGACAATTTTACAAGCCCATATTTCAGGCCGGAAATTGACCGCGGGCCACTGCGTAACTTATTATTGGCCTCGTTAGCACCAGACACTGTTGTTTGGGATAGCCAGCTTTTAACGCTTTCTGAAAATGGAAACGGCTGGCAAATGGAGTTCAAAAATGGATCGCGTGCTATCGCCGATCTGGTTATCGGCGCCGATGGTGTAAATTCAAAAACGCGTCCGTTTGTAACAGATACTAAGATTTCTTACGCGGGTGTAACCATAGTGCAGGGTAATGTTGCAAATGCCGCAGCAAGGATCCCGGAAATAGTTCAACTGCTGGAAGGTGGGAAAGCGAATATATTCTCAGATCAAAAATTTTTGCATATTTCAGCCAAAGGCGATGGCAGCGTAGATTTTTATCTGAGCGGCAGGAAACCGGAAAGCTGGTCAAAAGATCATAAAGTATTGCTTACTGATCCTGAAAATGTAATCACCTGGTTCAAAGAAGAAATTGATGGTTGGGATGAATTATGGCTATCGTTGGCGCGACATACCGATTTGCCTTTACTGCTACGACCGCAGTATGTTATCCCGGCAGATCAAACTTGGGATGCTAAATCTAATATCACTTTACTGGGCGATGCCGCGCATATTATGCCGCCATCGGGCGAAGGCGTTAACCTGGCCATGCTGGATGCTGTTGAACTGGCGGATGCTTTAACAGGGGAGGGTTTTGAAGATATACGATCAGCGGTTGCCTTTTACGAAAAGTCAATGCTGCAAAGAAGCAACGCAGAATCAGTGGATGCGATGGAAATGACGGCTTGGATGCATTCAGACCGTGCTGTTGCGGAAATTACCAGGATGCTGGGGTAAGGTTGGTTTGTTTAGTGGTAGCGATATAATTTTACTTTGGTTAACGCTGGAAGATGTTATTTTTGATTCATGAATTATGAGTTGATCCTCAGAAATATACAGAAACATATTGACCTGGATGAAGGGGAAATCGCTCTTTTTCTCTCAAAACTCAAGATCAGGAACAGTCCTAAAAAAGCACTACTGCTGGAAGCTGGTGAAAACTGCCGGTATATCAGTTATGTACATAGTGGTATTTTACGGGCCTATCATTTGGATAAAGAAGGCCGGGAATCTACCATCATGTTTGCTGCGCCGGATTGGTGGATAACAGATATGTACTGTTTTTTAAATAGCAGCCCGGCAATGATGTATATCGAAACCCTGGCAGATAGCTGCATTATTCAACTCAGCAAAGAACATCTGGATCAATTATATATCGAAGTGCCTAAGCTGGAAAGATTTTTCCGTATCCTAATGCAAAATGCCTACACACGTGAGCAGCTAAGAGTGATCGAGAATCTATCTCTGCCTGCCGATGAACGATATGCCCGGTTTTTGGCAAAGTATCCCCGCATTGCCGAAGCCGTAACACAAAAGCAAATTGCCTCGTACCTGGGTATCACCCCCGAGTTTTTAAGCGCGATGAAAAAAAACAAAAAATCTTAAGCTACCTTAATTTTTTGCCGGGAAGCATTCCTTTACTTCGCGTAATAATTACAAAAACATTCCCACATGCTGATATTGATTGCAGGGCCGTACCGAAGCGGCACTAATGATGACCCGGTTTTAATGCGACAAAATCTTGACCGGTTGGAAGCCGTTGCATTGCCCTTATTTAGAAAGGGGCATATCCCGATGATAGGGGAATGGGTTGCTTTACCACTTATCCATTTAGCTGGCTCAACCCAACCGGGCGATGCGGCTTGGGAAGAAATTCAATACCCGGCGGCCCATCGGCTGCTTGATAAATGCGATGCAGTGTTTCGTATTCAAGGTGTTTCAAAGGGGGCGGATGAGGATGTGCGGATTGCAAAAGAGAGAGGGTTGGCAATCTATTACGATTTAGCAGAGGTGCCTGATGAGCTTGGATAAGATCAGGTTGTTAAACACGGAGATCCTTTCGGATAATTGGTACACCCTTCGGAAGATCACTTATGAGCAATTGCAGAAAAATGGTACCTGGAGCACCCAAAGCCGTGAGGCCTACGACCGTGGAAACGGAGCAGCTATTTTACTTTACAACAAGATATCAAAGTTAGTTGTGCTGACCCGGCAGTTCCGCCTGCCAACTTACCTGAATGGCAACGCAGACGGCATGTTGATTGAGAGTTGTGCGGGTTTACTGGAACGTGATGATGCCGAGGCCTGTATCAGAAAAGAAACCGAAGAAGAAACTGGTTACCGGATAACCAAACCCGAAAAGATATTTGAGGCCTATATGTCACCAGGCTCCGTTACCGAGTTGTTGTATTTTTTTATCGCCGAATACGAAAGTGATATGAAAGTTAGCGAGGGCGGCGGACTGGCACACGAACAAGAAAATATCGAAGTGCTTGAAATGTCTTTTAACGCCGCACTGGAGATGATTGATACCGGCGAGATTAAAGATGGTAAAACAATCATGCTGCTGCAGTATCTACGGTTAAAAGGCATCCTATAATAGCATAGGCGGTTTAGGATGCCGTTCTTTTTCTACTGCATCTAAAAAAATCAATCGAAATCAGTCTATAAAGTCTAACACAGCTAACAGGTCGTCAATTACAGCGTCCGGATTTGCGGTTTGAAGTTGCTCGGCGGTATGCTTTTGTAAACTAAGTTATTCTCGTTTACAGTAGTGCCGGCCATGTCGAACACCACCATTTTAATCTTATTTTCCATTTTAAGGGTATGTTTTTTTGAATCAAATAACGCCGCCCATCACTCCATAGCCAAATAGCCGGTTAACTTTAGATAGCAATATTTATAGTAATAGATATGATTTTTTATAATGTTAATATTTCGATAATATTTGAAGCGTTAGCGTTATTAAAGGATACAATTCTTTAATATTTTGATATTATTTTAAGCTGGATTTGGTAATAAGGCCAGGGTAGTTTTGCGGAATAATTTAACCCGCAATATGAAAAAAACTTTACTTCAAATTTCCCGTCTGCTGCTTATTATGGTAGCTGTACTGGCTTGGGGAAACGTCTTCGCCCAAAACAAGACCATCCGGGGTATCGTCCTTGACGAAACCAATCAGCCACTACCCGGGGTGACCATACAACTCAAAGGAACTACTTTCGGGGTGGCTTCAGGTGTTAATGGTCGTTTTACTATTTCGGCTGCCAAAGGGCAAATTCTGGTATTTAAATCAATCGGTATCGTTACCCAGGAAATTACCGTTGGTGACGATGCAGACCTTTCGGTTAAAATGACCAATGACAACAAATCATTAGTAGAAGTAGTTGTAACTGCTTATGGTGTACGTAAAGAGGTAGCCAGATTAGGTTATGCCATTCAGGAAGTGAAAGGCGAGGACCTGATCAAAGCGCGCGATGCCAACCCGGTAAACGCGCTGGCCGGTAAGGTAGCCGGTTTAACAGTTGGCGCCAGCTCTGAGATGTTTGGCCGGCCTGAACTGGTATTACGCGGCAGCAAGGATTTGTTGTTTGTGGTAGACGGTTCGCCGATTAACTCTGATACCTGGAACATCAGCCCTGATGATATCGAAACCTACAGTATCCTGAAAGGCCCTAACGCGGCTGCACTGTACGGCTCACGCGGTATTAACGGCGCCATTGTTATTACTACCAAAAAAGGCACAAAAGATAAAAAAGGCTGGCAGGTTGATTTCAACAACAGCCTTGTGCTGGATGGTTCGTGGATAGCGGTACCTCAAGCTCAGACAGAGTACGGTCGCGGTAATGGTTATCACTACGAATATCAGGCTAAAGATGCAACCGTAGGTACACTGTATACTCCACAAGCTGATGTTTTATATGACAACGGCAACCGTTTAGGCGAATACGGCCCGCGTTTTGAAGGCCAGTTATTGCGCCAGTTTGATAGCCCTTATAACCCTCTTACCGGTGTAAGAACGCCAACTCCATGGGTTGCAAAAGGTATCAACAACTATGATAATTTTGCACAGCAGGGGTATACCAATACCAGTAACCTGGCTTTCAGTGGCAGTGGCACTAACTACGCTACCCGTATGTCTTACTCTCACCTTTATCAAAAAGGTATTTTCCCTAATACAGCTATTAATGCTGATAATTTTAACCTGAGCGCCAGCTATACCATCAATTCTAAATTGACTATTGACGGTAATGTTAACTTTAACAAACAGTATAGCCCAAACATCCCGGAGGTTACCTACGGCCCGCAGAGCTATATTTACATGTTTAAAGTATACGGTTCGGCAGATTACGATGTACGTGACCTGGAAGATATTTACAAAGGTCCGCAGGGTGTTAATGACCTGGTTCAGTACGCACAGGAATATGGCCGTTTGAACAACCCATGGTTTGTAGCCAAAAAATGGTTACGCGGTCATGATAAAACTGATATCTACGCTTACTTAAAATTAAACTATCAGTTTAATAAAGATCTGAGCTTAAGCTTACGCTCTACTGTTACTACCTGGAATCAGAAAAAAACAGAACAGGTACCTTCTTCTGCTAACCTGAACAGTTATACCGGTATAATCGCCGATTACTCATTTGGTTGGTTTGGTGATTACAGGGAGGATGATCGTCAGTTGTTTGAAAACAATACCGATTTTGCTTTAAACTATAACCACAAATTCAGCAAGTGGAATGTTAGCGGCTTGTTAGGTGGTAATGCCCGTTCATTTAAATACGATTCTTTCTACGGTACTACCAAAGGCCTGGCCTTACCTAACGTTTACGCGTTATCAAACACTGCTTCACCACAGGAGTGGACCTGGGGGTCGAAAATGCAGGTGTATAGCGGTTATTACTCGTTTGATTTGGGTTACGATAAATACCTGAACGTTAATACCACCGGTCGTGTAGATAATCTTTCTACGCTGCCTTCAGCAAATAACACTTTCTTCTACCCGTCTGTGTCGGTGTCATCTGTTCTTTCAGATTATATCAACTTCCCTAAAGCCATTTCTTTTGTGAAATTACGTGCTTCAGTTGCCGATGTAAAAGGTGCTTTAACTACTTCACAAGTGCCTGCCGCTATCACTTTGGCTACAGGTAATGGTATCAATACTTACCTGGGTTACAGCAGCGATGTTTATACTCCGTATGATGGCCCAAGCTACGCTAACCAAAATTCAGCGTCATTTGCTACGTATTACAACGGTACAGCATCAATAGCTTATTCTAACATATTGGCTAATCCTGCCCTTAAACCTTATAACCGTTTATCGTACGAGTACGGTGCCGATATCCGTTTCCTGAAAAACCGTATTAGCCTGGATGCAACTTATTTCGATACAGAGAATGGTCCGCAGATCTATCCTTATACGCTGGCTCCATCAACCGGTTATTCTGCGCAAAACCTGAATGCCATTACTACTAAACGTACCGGTATCGAATTATCTTTAAACGCAAGCATTCTTAAAAATCCAAGAGGTTTAAACTGGGATTTGGGAATTAACTACAGTACTTTCAAAGAAACCTTAACCCAGGTATTAGAGAACGATAAATCTGTAAGTACACTGGCCTTAGGTAACCACGTTTATAAAATTGGCGACCGTTTAGATGAAGTGTTTGGTACTAAATACCTGCGCGATGGCAGCGGCAACGTTGTTTATAAATCAGATGGTACTTTGTTAACGGCTTCTGGTACAAACGCTCAAACCACAGGTTCATTAGGTTTCCTTAACCCCGATTTTACTTTCGGTATCACCAACAGATTTGCTTATAAATCTTTCGGTTTAAGCTTCCAGTTTGATGGCCGTATTGGTGGTAAGATATATGATTACAACTATTTTGCAACCCGTCAGGGTGGTTCTGACCTTTCAACAGTTACAGGTGTTGTAGGTGATGCCCGTTATGCGGAGTGGATGTCTACCAATACAGGTACCAAAGCGCCTACACCTGCATTAGTAGGTAACGAGCTTGGCCGTGGTGTGGTAATTACCAGCGGTACCCCGGTATTTGTTAACGGTGTTATTGCCAATGCTGATCAATTGACTTACGGACCGAATAATACTCCAATCCTGGTACAAACCTATTTAAATGGTACCATCAAAAACATTGATGAAGCCTGGATGATCAGCCGTTCGTTCGCCAAACTGCGCGAGGTAACTTTGAGCTATAATTTACCACAAAGCTGGTTGAAGAAATCGTTTATCAGAAACGCAACCGTATCATTAGTTGGTCGTAACCTGTTATACTTTGCAGCACGTAAAGATTTCGACATCGACCAGTATGCATCGGGCTTTAACTCAAGCGATCGTTCTACCGAGAACAACAATGGCTTGCAAAGTTCAAGTACCCGCAAGTATGGTTTCAACCTGAACTTCTCTTTCTAAACACCTTATTTGATCAATCATAAAATGTATCATATGAACAAAACATTAAAAATTTTGGTTGCCGGCCTGATGCTGACTGCCTCAGTTAGCAGCTGTCAAAAGGGCAACCTGGTATCTAATCCCAATGCCGTTAATGCTGATGCTACTATCCCCGTAGCTTTAATTTTAAACCACATTACCGCTAACTTTATTAAAGTGGAAGAAAAACCATTTGATAAAGATGCTACTTACAACAAAAATGCTTACAAGGCCGATCAGTACCTGGTATCAAACTACGATAAGTACTGGGGTACAAACGAGTACAGCTGGAGCTATTCGGACAACGCTTACGAGATACTGAAATATACCGTGCAGTTAGAGATCCAGGCCAAATCGCAATTAGGTGCAACCAATAACAAATACCTGGCATTGGCTAAGTTTTTCCGTGCCTATGCTTTCATCTGGTTATCGCAACGTGTAGGTGATGTGCCGATGAGCCAGGCAGGTGATGCGTTGCATTACCCAACCCCGGTTTTCGACTCTCAGCATGATGTTTATAAGGCTTCACTGCAATTGCTTGATGATGCGAATACCATGTTCAACAGTATTTTAACACCTGCTACACAGAATGTTGCATTCAGTCCAACCGGTGATATTTTCAATTTAACCAACCTGCAATGGCAAAAACTGATTAACACGTATCGTTTACGTGTTTTGATCAGCCTGAGCAAACGTGCTGATGATAATGCCGACCTGAATATTAAAAACCAGTTCAATAGCATTGTTAGTAACCCTACTGCATACCCGGTAATGACCGCTAATGCCGATAACATGGTTTACAAGTTTAACACAGTGAACTTATATCCTAACTTCGGGCAAGGTAACGGTGCTTACAATAACTTCCTTTTTGTGGGTAAGGCGTTTACCGATATTGCAGTGGGTAACTCAGATCCGCGTGTTTTTAAAGTAGCTACACCGGTTGATAAAACAAATTTTGCATCATTTGCAACTTACCAGGGTGCGCCTACAGGTGCTTCTATGTCATCGTTGTTAAATAACGCCACTTATTCTTATTTCAACGGTTTCCGTTATTTCGGTGCAAGTACCGGAACAAACGCAGAACCGTTTATTTTTATCGGTTACCCTGAACTGTGCTTTAACATTGCCGAAGGTATTAACCGCGGCTGGGGCGGCAGCTTAAGCGCTATCGATGCGCAAGGTTGGTATAATAAAGGTATCACTGCATCATTTGCTAATTTTGGCTTAACTGTTAATATGAGTGGTGCAAATACAAACCAGTCGTTCTCGGTTTATGATGTTGCCGGTGGTGCAGTTGGTTCGGTTACTACTGATTATGTAACCTTCCAGGCTAAAGCGGCTTACAACGCAGCTAATCCTGCCACAGCATTAACTCAGATCTTGAATCAAAAATACCTGGCCCTGTTTATGAATTCGGGCTGGGAGGCTTACTACAACTATCGCCGTACCGGTGTTCCTGCTTTCTCTACAGGTCCAACTAATACTGGTTATGGTACCGTAGCGGGTCAGGTAGGGATCATCCCTCGCCGTTTCTTGTATTCGATAGACGAGATCAATGCGAATAACAATAATTATAAGGCATCTATCAACAGCCAGTTTGGTGGTACTGATGATGTAACCAAGGATGCTTGGTTAACAAAATAAGGATAGAGTTTTATTTACACAGGGTGCCCCAACCGGGCACCCTGTTTTTTTGCTTAATTAAAAATCATGAAAAGATATATTTTAATCGGTTTGCTGGTGTTAAATGCTACCGGGCTATTTGCCCAAATAGCTGATAGTGCCAAACGCAAAGTAGCATTACAAGGTGCGGTGAATTTTAGAGACCTGGGCGGTTATGCTACCAAAGATGGGCGTCACGTAAAGTGGGGTAAGATCTATCGCAGCGCCGACCTGAGTAAGTTAACTGACGCTGACCTGGCAGAACTGATGCGCCTTAAAATTACCTATGATGTTGATCTGCGTGGAAATCAGGAGTCGGCACAAGCTCCGGATAAATTAAACCCTAAAACCGATTATATCCTTTGCCCTGCCGGTAGCGATAGTTTAAACACCTGGATGAAAGATATTACCAAGTTTAAGGGAAACCAGGGGGATTCTATCCTTACCTCGTTTTACAGTAATACTACTTATTTGGCTGGTCGTTATAAACCGTTTTTTAATAAGCTGCTTACCGTGCCCGATAACGAGAGCCTGGTTTTCCATTGCACCGCCGGTAAAGACCGTACAGGCATGGGTGCTGCTTTGTTTTTATATAGCCTCGGTGTGCCTTACGATACTATTGTGAACGATTACCTGGCCTCTAATTATTATCGCCAGGGCGAAGCTCAAAAGTCCATCCAGGGTATGAAAATGATGGGGATAAACGAGCAGGTGGCTAAAGATATCATGAGCGTGAAAAAAAGCTATCTTGATGCTACATTTGAAGCTATCAAGAAAAAATATGGTTCGGTCGACCAGTTTCTGCATACACAGTTGGGGCTGACGGATGCGCAAATAAAAACCTTAAGACAGAAATATACCCAATAACTATAGTCCAATGTCCGCCCTTCGGAAAAGGCTTTTCCATGTTAGCGAGCAGGCCAATATAGGGGTTTTCGAACCCCGGCCTTCGCCATCTTATTTTAAAGAAATTCAAGCTGATGTGGTTTTTGCCATTAGTGAAGCTTTATTGCCCAATTACTTGTTGCCGAGGGATTGCCCCTGTGTAACTTATTACGCCGGGCGGCATACTACCCAGCACGACCGGGATACCTTTCTGGGTACTGAAAATCATATTATTTGTGTCCCTGTTGAGTGGCAAACCCGTATAGTTGAAAACGGTTGTGTATTGTTATGAGTTTCCTCCAAAAACTTTCGTTTTGCTGGATAAAAACGCGGGCTATTACATTTCTTACCAAAAAGTTAAGCCTACCGGCGTAACGGTCATCAGTGATTGCCTGGCCGCGTTGCGTGAACGCGGCGTAGAAATTCGGTTTATCAAAGATATCCTGCAATTGAGTGAACCGGTAAAAAATTCCAGCCTCAACTATTCCCTTATCCGGATGCGTAATGCTTAGCCGATTAGTTTTGGTTGATCATTGTATCGAACCTTCTTTATTAGAGTAATGCGTTTGCTCATTATTATTGCTTTTACTCTGCGTTTTTTTTCCGATGATTTGTTCCCGGTGTGTCAAGCCCCAAAAATGCAGCTCGTTCAATACTTTCTCCAGTGAAAGGCCGTGCGGGGTGATGTTGTAATCGACTGTGGGAGGGAAGGTAGCGCGTACTTTTCGTTCGATAAGCTGACTATTCTCCAGTAATTTTAACTCTTTAGAAAGCGTTTTATCGCTAATGCCGGTAACAGATTTGGAGAGTTGCCCGAAACGTTTAGGTCCATCGGAAAGTGCAAAAAGGATGAGTAATTTCCACCGGCCTTCAACCGCCTCAAGCGCGTCTTTGATAGAAAGCATGGTTTTAGGGCAGCCGCCGTTCAGCATATTTTTCTGTGTTACTATCTTTTGGGAAAGTACTATCCAAACGGCAAGTACTGTCAATTTGATAGTAAAGGTAAGTAATTTTGAGGCATGAAAATATTAAACATTTTTTTATGGGCCGGCCAGGGCCTTTTGGCGGCAATGCTGATCTGGGCATCAGCAATGAAACTGTTTGCACCTGCCAAAAAGCTGGCCGCTATGTGGCCCTGGACGGCAACAAATCGTAAATTAGTTAAGCTGACAGGCGTGTTAGATGCAATGGCGGCAATCGGGTTGGTAATCCCTTTTCTGACACCTTACGCTGCCATAGGTATCGCTCTGCTAATGGTAGCTGCCATTACCTTTCACGTTTCCCGCGCTGAGGCTGCGCAGATTGGGATTAACATCTTTGTGCTTGCCCTTGCCTTATTCATTGCTTGGGGACGTGGTTTATTTATTTAGAGCAGAAAAACAGCGATATGATATATTTACATCACATAAAAAAGAGTGAATTATGGTGTAATGGTATCACATTTTGGTGAGCAGGGCGGCTTTGGCGGTAGGCTTGCCGATGCGTTTATCGCGGCGGGCAACACATTCGCAAAGCGCTATTGCCGCTTCTTCAAAATCTTCATGATCATCTTTTAATTGCAGCCAATTTGATTCGAAGACTTCCTCGCCAAAATCAAAATCACTAACCGCCGGGATTTCCGTTTTGAGACTTGCATGGTCATCCCTCCGGGTCGCTATCCAAATACCATTATGCTGCGGATTCTTGCCTACCTTGCGGAAAATCAGTACGATCTTACCTTCAAAATAAATGTAGAACATACCAATAGCTGGTTTGATGACTACGTTAGCGGGCAGGTAATCCAGCAAAAAATCAAAAGGCATGGGCTTTTTCATTATTGCAAAGATATTTACTTTAGGCGGAGAGCCTGGTACGCGCGGGCGCCGTCCCCGTGTATTTTTTAAAAAAATTGGTAAAATAAGCTGGTTCTTCAAAACCCAAACCACCGGCAATCTGGGCAATACTCCAATCGGTGTGTTGCAGCAGCGCCTGGGCTTCTTTAATGATGCGGTCGGATATTACACGACTGGTGGTACGGCCTGTCATCATTTTCACCGAGCGGTTTAAATGGTTGGTGTGCACCGCCAAACCTTCGGCAAACTCGGCCGGTGTGCGTAAAGCCATAGCTTGTTCTGGTGAATCAATAGGGAATTGCCGCTCCAGCAATGCCATAAATTGTGCCGTAATACGGGCCGAAGCACCGGCATGGCTTTCTATGGGAACAACCGGCAACATGTTCAGCGCTTCATGCATCAGTATGCGTAAATAACTGCGCAGCATATCGTATTTGGAGCGGTAATCGGAAGCCATTACGGTACGCATCCGTTCCAATAAGCCCGATATTAGTTCTAACTGCATATCATCGAGTTCCAGTACATGGCCTTTGTCGGGTTGGAACAAAGGAAACTCAGGCAGGCGCCCTTTATAATCATCTGATTCGATAAACGCCTGGGTAAACAGGCAAAAATAACCGGTCTGCGGCCCCCCGCCCGTTTCCCAGGCCGAGGGGACCGCCGGGCTGGAAAAAACCAACGCCTGGCGATCTATTTTTACCTCTTTATCCGCATAGATCATCTTACCCTTACCAATCACCAATGCCACCTTGTAAAAATCCCTGCGACCAAAAGGGGAGCGACTTAAACAAGGTTCGCGCCTGAAGACGTTGAAATGGCCCTGACCGGTATTGTTTTCGGCAAACTCGGTTTGTTCATCAACAGGATGGCGGCGATAAAAGTCGGCAAGGGTTTCAATTGGTTCCATTTTTCAAAGATAGTGTTTGATTATTATAGGTCAAAATGACGATATGATTATTGAATTAATGTTAGATGTTTGAATGTTATAAATTATTGATTGAATAATATAATATCGACAGCCTTCGATCATTCTAATTTTGTGGCATGGAAACCGGATTCAGAAAATGGATCATCGTTATTACGATCATCACATCTACAATTATAGAACTCATAGATACAACCATTGTTAACGTATCTATCAATACCATGAGCGGCAACCTGGGCGCTTCGCTGGAAGATACAGCCTGGGTGATCACATCGTACGCCATTGCAAACGTAATCATTATCCCTATGACCAGCTTCCTGGCCGAAAAGATTGGCCGGAAGCAATATTATATCGGATCGATATTGCTGTTCACTCTGGCTTCAGCCCTGTGCGGGTTCTCGACCAACTTATGGGAATTGGTTGCGTTCCGCTTTTTACAGGGCGTCGGCGGCGGTGCTTTACTTTCTACTTCGCAGGCAATTTTATTCGAAACTTTTCCGCCTAAAGAACGTGGCCTGGCCAGCGGTATTTTTAGCCTGGGTATTATCATAGGGCCATCAATTGGCCCGGTAATGGGTGGTTACATTGTAGATAACCTAAGCTGGCAATGGATTTTTTACGTCAATATACCGATCGGTTTAATGGCGGCTTTGTTATCGTTTATCTACCTGCGGCCTACCAAAGGATCAACCGATGACAGGCGGATAGATTGGCTGGGTATCTTTTTGCTTGCGATAGGAGTGGGGGCTTTACAGGTAGTGCTGGAACGCGGTGAAACGGATGATTGGTTTGCGGCGAACTATATTATTGTGTTGAGCATCCTATCGGCCATTTCCCTCTCGGTACTGGTTTGGTGGGAACTGACAACGGAGCACCCGGTGATCAATTTCCGGGTATTGAAAAGCACTACATTATCCATATCTGCTATCATGACCTTTGTATTGGGTTTCGGATTGTTCAGCGCGGTGTTCGTTTTCCCTCTTTATGCACAACGCATTATCGGTTATTCGGCTTTTCAAACCGGTACTATGCTGTTACCGGGCACTTTAATGGCGGCTATGATTTCGCCTTTTCTGGGCCGCATGTTGCAAAGCGGGCTGCGCCCGCAATACTTAATTATCACGGGCTTTTTGTTCTCGGCTATCTTCGGCTTTTTCATGTCCAGATCAAACCTGGAAACAGGCAGCGCTTATTTCTTTATCCCACTGATTTTTCGCGGACTGGGTGCTGCGTTACTTATTGTACCATTAACGGCCCTGGCAGTTTCTGAATTAAAACCCCAGGATATCCCGCAAGGGGCAGCCCTCAATAATATGATGCGGCAAATGGGTGGCTCCTTTGGTATTGCCCTCATCAATACCTATATCGCCAACCGTGCGGCCGTTAACCGTACCGCTTTAATCACCCATGTAACCGCCAGCGACCCGGCTACACAAACGCGGATTCAGGGTTTTGTTAACAACCTGATGGTACACGGGGCTACTTATTTGCGGGCCATGCAGCAGGCCATCGGTGGTTTGGAAAATACCGTGGTGCGCCAAACCTTTTTGCTCAGTTATATGGATGCTTTTTTATTATTAGCAATAATGAACGCCTGCTGCATCCCGCTGGTAATCATGACGATCAAAAAGCGAAAAGCAAATGCTCCACAAAAGCCCGTGGTTGTTTCCGACCATTAATCCAGATAACCTTTTAACGCCCAGCTGCGTGAATTTGCACGCAGCCTGGCCAGCGCTTTATCTTTAATCTGCCGCACACGCTCGCGGGTAAGATCATATTTATCGCCGATCTCCTCCAGGCTGTGCGGCTGCCCGTCACCTAAACCAAAGAATAGCGTTAATACATCTCTCTCTTTTTCGCCCAACAGGCGTAGGCTTTGTGCTACATCTACTGATAAAGATTCCGTCATCAGCCCTTTATCTGTGCCAGGGTCTGCACTTTGCAAAACATCGAGTAAAGTATTGTCCGCTTCGCTGGAAAACGGAGAATCATATGAAATATGCCGAGCCGAATGTCCCAGCACGTCGCTCACTTTTTCCGCAGTAATTTCCAGGCTTTCTGCCAACTCATCTGGTGTTGGCTGCCGTTCGTATTGCTGCTCCAGTTGCGAAGCTGCTTTAGCAATTTTGGAAAGATCCCCGACTTTATTTAACGGCAGCCGAATCATCCGGGATTGTTCATTAATAGCCGACAGGATAGACTGCCTGATCCACCAAACGGCGTAAGAAATAAATTTGAAACCCTTGGTTTCATCAAAGCGCTTAGCAGCTTTAACCAAACCAACATTGCCTTCGTTAATCAAATCGCCCAGGGTCATACCTGAACTTTGGTATTGTTTGGCTACCGAAACTACGAACCTTAAATTTGCGGTAGTTAAACGTTCTAAAGCGGCCTGGTCGCCTTCTCTTATTTTTTGCGTTAAGATCACCTCTTCCTGAGCGGTAACCATCGGAATCTTGGCAATGTCTGACAAATACTGATTCAACGATGCACTTTCACGATTGGTGATTGACTCACTGATTTTTAGTTGCCTCATTTATGTAAATATTTAATGTGAATATTAAAGATTTGGTGCCTTAAGATGCGCGGTGAGCAGGATAATCTTCAGAGAGATTGCAGTATTTACTGATGCTGGCGGGAGAAAGGTATTGCTAAAATCTTTAACGTACAAAGATAAGGACAACAGCTAAAAATAGTGTTGTCCTTATGTCAGGAAATGTCGGATTAATTAAATAACGATGATTGACGTGAAATAAACATTAACCTTTTCAATTTTGTGCTTACCGTGCAGACAAGAAAATTTTAAACAGGTTAAAGCGGTTTCCAATAAACGTGCGGAATATCACTGAAAATTTGATTGATACAGGCGGCCCGAATTTATTATGTTAGATATCTTAAAAGCCAAATCCTTCCTTGTTTCTTTTAGTTATCGCAGCTTCAGTTCTTGGGATAAGCGCATCTATTCCAAAGTCTATTACCTGTGCCTGTATTTCTTCTATAAACGGGCGAAAGTTATCATTATATGCTTTAAATGCCGATTGATAATCACCATTGTTTTTCTCAAAAGCATCAGCCAGTGCCGCCGCCCCGTCTATTGCCAGTGACCCACCACGGCCCGCTGCTGGCGAAGCGCAGTATCCGGCATCGCCCACAAGGGCCACCCGGCCTTTCGTCCACGATGGCATTTTCATTTGGCAAAGCTTATCAAAATAAAAGCCAGAGGTTTGTTGTACGGCTTCCAATAGTTCAGGCGTGCGCCAGCCAGTTCCCTTAAACTGATCCAGGATAATATCTCGCATTTGTTGTTCGTTTCGGTAATCGTATGGGATTTCGTTTTCCGAATAGAAGGCCAGGCAGATATCGGTTTTGCCGTTATAAGCATTCAGCATAACGGTTTTACCAGGTTCACTGTATAGCTGGGTAGTATTTTCGGGAATTAGTAATCTGTTTACAATGCTTATAGAGAAATAGGTTTTTAAGAAATGCGAGAACAAAGTTTCGTCCCCAAACCAGTGTTTCCGAACGGCGGAATGAATACCATCGCAACCGAATACCAAGTCGAAATTTTGCGGCGAACCGTCTTTAAAGCATACTTCCATCTGGTCGGCTGTTTCATTTAGGCTGGTAATGCTATCTCCAAAAATAAAGGTGGTATGGTCTTTAACAGCATCATATAACAAGTGTAGCAGAAAGTCGCGCTCAATCTCGTATTCAACCTCACCACGTTCGGCCTGGTTTTGCTGGTGGTAGTCCAACCGCTCGGTTACATCAGCCGCATTTTTAAAGGACATAGATTTCATTTGGAGTCTATTAGCAACAATCTGGTCGAGCAAGCCCATGCGTTTAACAACGTCGATGGTGTTTTCAAGAATGTTTACCGGGGTACCGCCGTTTTTAAGGCCATCAGCTATCTCAACTATAGTAACCTGATAGCCAAATTTGTTCATCCAGTAAGCGCAGCAAAGCCCGGCAAAGCTGGCGCCGGATATTAATATTTTTTTATTTGTGTTCATTTTGATCCATGTTTTATTGGAACAAAAGAACAACCAAAATAAAGGGTAAAATAGGCAGGAATAACGAAGTACTTGGACTAATCGTGGTTTTTCTGCCGGAAGGTTATTGGGGCCATGCCGGTGACTTTGGTAAACAACCGGGAGAAATAAGGGTAATCATCATAACCTAAAACGGCGGCTATCTCTTTCAACGATTGGTTAGAATGGTGAAGTAAACGCTTAGCTTCTAAAATAACCCGTTCTTGAATGTGATGGGAGACCGGTTGACCGGTTGTGCTTTTAACGCATTCTGTAAGGTAGGCTGTAGATAGGTTTAGTTTTTGAGCGTAATCTGTGGGGCGCTTTAGTTGGATGAAATGCTGTGACAATTCGGCACGGAAAGCTTTCGTCGCCAGTTCTGCCCGCGATAGTTTATCCGCCGGCTTGGTTTGCGAAGTATAAATTGCCAAAGTTAACCCAACCAATGTGTTGCCCTGATCGCGAAGGAGTGAATGATAAAGCTGATCTTTTTGCCGATCGGCAATTTTAATACAAAACGCTACCGCATCGGATAATAACCCGAATGTCTCTACATCGATGGAAACCGGAGCAGCGGGGTTAATAATTTCCAGCATTTGCAGGTATTCCGGTTTAAGTGCATCGTTGGTCAGCGCCCAGGCGCTGACGGATACATCCTTAAAGCCGATAATGCGGTGTACCTGGTCAGGGTGCATATAGATGACAGCCGGAGATTGAATTTGGTATTGTTCGAAATCAATTTCGATAGTTACGCATCCTGTTTCCACTAAGAAGAAAGAATGCCGATCATGACGCTCCGGTTGTTCCCACATCCCAAGATCCGGAAGATTTTCAAAAGCCAGTTTTTCAATGCTAACGCCCGAATCGGATTCGTCACCGAATTGATTAACAGGTATGGGCTGACTTTTTTTTGGCATTTTTTAATTTATAGAAGATGCCAATTTAGTAATTGATTTCAGTACCGAATAATTAAATATAAACCAGCCATACTATTACTTGGAGTTTTACTTTCGCGGGATCTCTCATTCACCGTGTAGCTGCAGAATTTTGACAAGGCTAATTTTCCTGCGCGGGTTTAAAACCCAGCGATACCATAATACCTTCAATTACCCGTTTGGTATCTTCGGGGCCACGCACTTTGATGCAGGCTACGCCTGTTTGAGACGCCGGATGATCGTTACCGCCTTCCATCAACGCATCACCGATGAAGATCATTTCAGCTATTTTAATGCCTAATTCTTTTTTTAGTTTTTTGATGCCGTAGGCTTTATCTATCCCGGGTTTGGTGATATCAATAGAGGTAGCGCCGCCCATATTAACAGCGAAGCCTTTTAAGGTTTTATCAAGTGTTTTTTTAATCACTTTACGTTTGGCAAAATCCGGATCCCAAACTTTCTTTTTGTCGAGTGGCGCTTCCTGCCCTAAGGCCGAAAACGTAATCTGGCTATCCCTGTCCTCCATTTGTTCGCCCCAGATTTTTTTGGGTTTAAAACCGGAAGCCACTACAGCTGAAGTTAGTTCTTTGATGATCAGTCTCTTTTCTTCCGTCGTAAAGTTTTCGGCGTAAAGTTTCTTCCAACCACCATCGTAATGGTAAAATTTTGTACCGCAGGTAGGTAAAATAGATAATTTATCTAAAGCATGATGTTTTAAATGCGCCAATACTTGTTTTTGAAACTGGGGCCAGTCACCGCCGGAAATCACCGCGACTTTGGCAACCGTGAGCAAATTGGTAAGGATAGCGGCCATTTCATTATCGATTGCCGCTTTACTTTCGGCGAGGGTACCGTCCAGATCAAAAATCACTAACTTCTTCATGGCAAGCTAACAGTTATTACTCTGAAGTTGTTTAAATCAATGTTTACTCCTGATCATGCTCAGAAAAACCGGCGTGATGCCAAGATAAGCCGCAATATGCTTCTGGGCGATGCGCTGTTCCAGCCCGGGATACTGGCGCTGAAAACGGGCATAGCGTTCTTCGGCGGGTTGAGAAAGATTGGAGTTGATGCGCCTTTGAAAAAAGCTAAAGCCGTTCTGGCTCAATATCCGAAAGAAACGTTCCAGCTTCGGGATTTCGATGTACAGCTCCTCCAGAATAGCTGAACTCAGATAAAAAACCTGAGTTTCTTCCAGTGCGGCGATATGATAAAAAGCCGGTGTCTGGGCCGAAAAACTGGCCATATCTGCCGCCCACCAATTTTCGGGGCAAAACAGAATATTATGTTCATCGCCGCCTTTGTCCCGGTAAAAAAGACGCAGACAACCTTTGTCTACGAAATAAATATTCCGGCAAATGTTGCCTGCATCCAATAAAACTTCGTTCTTTTTCACTTCGATAATTTGAAGCTCATTGCACAGCCGCGCTGTTTCGGTAGCATTAAGTTGTATGTGCATTGCAAAATTGGCCAAAATGAAATCGAACATCTGCGATAATACGTTTAAACCGGTAAAAATCCTACAATACGGGTGATCATGTTTTCGGCATTATACTCAACAAAGTCGTGGCCTTCTCGTTCAGGCATACCCGGAATATTCAAACCCCAGGTATAATAGCATTGCCCATCAAAATACTCCGGCTCAGTTAATAATGGAAAGGTGCGTCCCGGGAATTTCTCGTGGGAACCCATAATTAACTTTACCAATTCATCGATCCCTGAAAAAACGGGAGTGGTTTTATCAGTATAAGTTAAATCGGGAGCGCAGCAAGTTTCTAAAGCTGCTTTCACCGCGTCGGCGGTCATTTCGTTCCAGGCGCCAACATAGCGGCTAATGTTTTCTGTCATATTTTTCATATCACAAAGCACCGGCTTTGCTTGCAAACGAAAATTAAAGTAGTTTAATAAATATAATCCGTTGCCTGTTTTAGTGGCATATCTACCGGAAATAAAAAAGGAGGGAATTAATGTCCCTCCTTTTTTTATCTGCTACCGGTTTTAGTTATAACCCGGGTTCTGATACATTTTTACCGGATCAAGTTTATTCTCATCAAACGGAATAGGGTAGTACCTGTCTTTTGCTGTAAAGTTGTTTACAGTGGCGGCGCCAAAGTCGGCCTGTGGTTTGGCTTTACCACCGTGGAACAACTTCTCTTTCATCCGTTTGTCAAAAATTCAATAATTAGTCAATTTGATTGACAAATATAGTCAACTAAGTTTACTTTTGTGCTGTCCAAATAATTAAGCATGAAAATGGCAATTCTACCTCAACTTACTACTGCCGGCAAAATAGCAGGCCATCTGTTGCAAAGCGTTAATACAAATGCTGTACGCACTAAGGTATTACCCGTAGTGAGTCAGTTGTTTAAAGAGAATCTATTATTCTCAGGCCCTGAGATGGAGCTAATGGCTATTTTTTTAATCGACTATAAAAATACGGCTGTGGCAGCTGCTCAATCGGCCTTTTTATTAACGCTCGAACAATTTAAGTCTAAGCAAAATCCATGTGGACAGATCAATGATACTGCCTTCAATAATTTTCAACCTTGTATTTAACAAGTCTATTCAATCACAGAAAACCATCATGAAAAAAATATTCAAATCTAAGCTATATCAATTATTATTGATTCCGCTTTTTGCCTTGCTATCAGTCTCAACCATGGCACAAAGCCAAACCGTAGTAAAAGGCGTTATCACCGATGCCAGAACTAAAGAGACTATGCCATCGGTAACGGTAGTATTTGCCGGCACAACCACCGGTACCAGTGCCGATAATCAGGGTAATTATACCTTGCGGGGTAACGGTAATTACACGCAGATCAAAATATCCTTTATTGGTTATAAAGCCGTGGTGCGCGATATTAAACCCGGCGAAGTCCAAACGATAAATATAGCCCTAACAGAAGATAATCACCAGCTAACTGAAGTAATTGTTAAGTCGGGCAAGAAGGTAAAGTATCGTAATAAAGGTAACCCAGCTGTCGAACTGATCCGTCAGGTTATTGCGCATAAAGAGCAGAACCGGATGGAGAATTATGACTATGCAGAGTACAAACAATACGAAAGGATGTTTTTCTCATTAAGCAACCTGTCGGATAAATTCAGGAACAAGAAAATCTTTAAGAAATATCAGTTTCTGTTTCGCGAACAGGATTCCACTGCGATAGGTGGTAAAACACTACTACCAATTTACATGGAAGAGAAGCTTTCGGATAATTATTTCCGTAAGGCTCCTTACTCCAAAAAACAAGTTGTTGAGGCTACCAAAAAGGTGAAGTACGACGAAAACTTTGTAGATAACGATGGACTTAGCTCGTATTTTAACCGCATGTACCAGGATATCAATATCTACGATAATAATATATCCTTACTGGGTAACCAAATGTTAAGCCCGATAGCTGATGCTGCTCCGACCTTTTACAAGTTCTTTATTACGGATACACTTAAAGATGTTAGTCCGCAGTTGATTGAGCTAAGCTATACCCCGCGGAATACTACCGATTTGCTTTTTGAGGGTAGGATCTATATTACATTAGATGGGAACTATGCCGTGCAGAACGCCGTTTTAAGCACTAATAAAAACATCAATCTTAATTTTGTACGCCAAATGCAGGCGACGTTATCGTTCGATAAAAATAGCGACGGTCGTTATCACTTAAGTCGCAGTAACTTAAAAATGGACTTTGGCCTGAACAAAAAGAAAGGCGGCGGTATTTATGGCGAACGCGTAGTGACCTATAATGATTACGAAATTAACAAACCCCGCCCAAAACAAATTTATGATGGCCCTGAAGAAGTGATAGCTGCCAATGCCGATGAAAAGGGTGATTTGTTTTGGACACAACAACGGCCGGAAAGCCTACAGGCTACACAAGCAAACGTATACAAGGATATAGACAGCTTGCAAACCATTCCATCGTTCCGCCGTACTATGGACCTGGTGACCCTTGGCGTGGCCGGCTATAAAAACTTTGACTGGTTTGAGGTTGGTCCTGTAAATACTTTTTACAATTTTAACCCTGTAGAAGGTTTCAGGGTGCGCCTGGGTGGCCGTACTACGCCAAACCTAAGTAAGCGTTATTATTTTGAAACCTATGGCGCTTACGGTACCCGCGATCAAAAATTCAAATACTTTTTAAGCTCTACTTACTCCATAAACAATAAATCAATCTACTCGTTCCCACAAAATTATGTAAGGGCAAGTTTCCAGCGCGATACTAAAATTCCGGGCCAGGAGCTTCAGTTTGTTCAGGAAGACAACTTCTTACTGTCCTTTAAACGCGGCGAAAACGACATGTGGCTGTATAATAACATTTTCAGGTTAGATTATGTTAAAGAGTTTCTTAACCACTTCTCGTACAAGGTAGAACTTAAAAAATGGGATCAGAATGCAGCCGGCTCATTATATTTCCAACAAGGCTTCGGCCCCCGTATCAATAATGCAGGTACGGTAAGTACAACCGAGATAGCTACTGAGTTTCGTTACGCTCCGCACGAGAAGTTTTACCAGGGCAAGATCTATCGTATCCCAATCCCTGACAAGTATCCTGTTTACACCTTGAGATACAACCAGGGAATTAAAGGCGTTTTAGGTGGCGACTATAAATACTCCAACCTGACTGCCAACATCAGCAAACGCTTTTATTTGTCTCAATTAGGTTATGCCGATGTTAGTACCGAGGGAGGATACATTTTTGGTAAAGTGCCGTTTGCGTTGATGGATATTCATCATGCTAACCAAACCTACGCGCTGCAATTGCAATCGTACAACCTGATGAACTTTTTAGAGTTTGTGAGCGATCATTACGCCAGCATTAACGTGGATCAAAATTTTAACGGTTTCTTTTTTAACAAGATCCCGCTGTTGCGCTCACTTAAATTACGCGAGATCGTTTCGTTCAAATCATTATGGGGTGGTATACGCAGCGAGAATAATCCGGCTAACGATGCTTCGTTATTCAGATTCCCGGTAAACAGCAGCGGTGTGGCTACTACTTATGCGCTTAACAATGGCCCATATATGGAAGGCAGCGTTGGGGTAGGCAATATATTTAAAATTTTAAGGCTGGATATGGTTAAACGTTTCAGTTATCTGGATAATCCGGATGCTCCGAAGTACGGGCTTAGGGCCTTGGTTGTCATTCAGTTTTAGAATGTTATATTTGTAAACCCGGTTGACTTTAAATGTTATTTTAGCAATATGGAAGCAGCAGCAAAAATTCAGGATAGCAGTAAGATCTGCCTTAAACTGATTTACCTTTTAAAAAGGCTGAATGATGATTGGTTGAGCAACAAGCTTTGCCACTCGCACCATTGCGATTTTAATAACGCCCACATGCCCGTTTTTATGAGCATTGGCGCTGATGGTATATCGAACAATAAATTGGCTGCGCAGTTAAACGTAACCAAACAATCGGCCAGCAAAACTATTAAAGAATTAGAGAAGATAGGCCTGGTGCGCAGCGAACGCTCCAGCACTGATGCCCGCAGCGTGATGTTATACTACACCGCCGATGGGGAGCAATTTCATAAGCATATTAAAACACAGGTAATGGAATTAGAGGATCAGTACAAAAAGCTGGTCGGCCAAAAAAATTACGACACAACTATAGATGTGCTGTTAAAGATGATAGACTTTCACGAAGACCAAAAAAAGAAATTGGTGATAGTGTAATAAATACGGTCTGTATTTTTGTTAACTTATGTAACGTCATTTTCGCCGAACGCATTCATGGTAAAGCTAATTAGCCTGATGTTTTTTTAAAGATTGCATAAACTGCATGGGCGATTTCCCGTATTCTTTTTTAAAGATTTTAGAGAAATTTGAACTGCTTTGCAACCCAACCCTGTCGGCAACTTCACTCATCGTAATATCCTCATGCGTCATGATAAATACAGATCGTTTGAGGCGCACCGTACGGATAAATTCGGCTACCGATTGATCTGATATACTTTTAATTTTTTGATAAAGCTTTGTTCGGCTCACATATAAATGCCTGCATAAAAAGTCGACATCCAAGCCGGCATCTTCAATATTTTCTTCAATAACGTTCAGCAATTTATTAAAAAACGCCTTATCCTTTTCCGAGTGTACCAGTTCGGTAGCTTCCGATAAGTAATTATTGGCATAGGTTTCTTTCAGCGCATCGTGACGGTGGAAAATATTTTGTACAGTTAGTAATAACAGATCTACACTCAGCGGTTTCGAAAAATAAAAATCAGCGCCCGATTCCAGACCAGCAATTTTAGTTTCCAGCGCATCCTTTGCAGATAACAAGATAACCGGGATATGCCGGGTCTCAAACCGTTCTTTAATTACTTTGCAAAATTCAATACCATCCATCAACGGCATCATAATGTCGCTGATAATTAGATGTGGGATATTTTCGGCGGTGATATCGATAGCCGCCTGTCCATTACCTGCCTCCACTATCTGATAATCCTTTTCCAGCAGTTGTCTCAAAAATAAGCGAAGTTCCTGGTTATCGTCTACTATCAGAATTATTTTTGCTGCCTTTTGGGTTGCTACGCGAGGCTTTGCTTCAGGTAATGAAGGTGCCAGTACCGATGTGTCTACCAATTCTAACTGAGCCGACTGTTCTGAGTGTGGCGACAATCTTTCTTGGGCCGTGTAATCATCAGCCCCCCATGGTATTGCAATGATAATCTCGGTACCTTTATTACGTTCACTGTAAAAATAAATTCGCCCTTTATGCAATTGTGTAAGACTTTTAACCAAAGCCAAACCAATGCCTGAACCTAAATGATCGTTACTGATGCGATAATACCTGTCGAAAATCTTACTTATCGATTCTTCGGATATGCCGATACCGGTATCAGCCACCCTGAAATACATGTATTTAGCCGCTTCATGTTCTTCATTAACTAACTCAAATCCATTTTTGTAACGCGGCTGCAAAAGCGCGGGATCGGAAAAGATCTCAAAAATTACCGAACCCTTTACGTTAGTGTACTTAAAAGCATTATTTAAAAGATTGTAAATGATCTTCTCTAAAACCTGTATATCAAATAAGCCTTTCAATTCCTTGTCTTCAGGTAACCTGGTATGGTCAACAAACTGAAGATCGATCATTTTGCCTTCGGCAATATCTTCAAACTCTGCGGCAATGCCTTTACAAAATTCCCTGATATTCAGTTGCTGTACCTGCAATCTGATTACGCTGTCGGCAATTTTTTTAAAGTTCATCAGCTCTGTAATCAGGTTAATGAGTCTTTTAGCGTTCCTTAGCATCATGTGGTAAGAGCTTTGTACTAAGGAGTCTTCATTCTCTTTAATCAACGCTTCAAGCGGACCAATAATTAGGGTAAGTGGAGTCCTGAACTCGTGCGAAATATTGGTAAAGAACATCAGTTGTTGCTGATATAGTTCCTCACGGTGTTTATGCATTTCTTCCCGTTTGGCTTCATTAATGGCGCGTACGGCCACATCTTTTTTAAGCCGGTACCACCTTGCCTGGTAAATATATATTCCAATTAAAAAGGTAAGGATCAGCGCAAAGTAGATGATTTTAGCGGTGATGCTTTTCCACCAGGGTGGGGTAACGGTTAGCGATAGCGTAGCATCGGTCGTGCCCCAAAGTCCATCGTTATTGGTAGCTTGTACAATAAATTTGTAGTTGCTGTAATCTAAATTGCTGTAAAAGGCTGATGGCTTTTTACCATCTGTGTAAATCCAATCTTTATCAAACCCAACTAATTTATACCGATATCTGCATTTTAATGGATTGGGATAATGCATAGCCGAGAAAAAGATGACGAAGTTATTTTGCAGGTAACTTAGCTTCAATGGTTCGCCAAAAGTGACGGCCTCAGGCAGGATTGTTTCGTTTCCGGCGCCAACGAAATAAACCGGATGCTGATTATTGATCAGGATATCGGTAATGACAGGTTTAGCCGGGATGTGATTTGGAGTTATCTTATCCGGATCAAAAACATTTAAGCCATTAATGCCCCCAAAATAAAGTTTACCATCGGGGCCTTTAAAGGAACCGCCCACCTTAAAATTATTACCCAGCAAGCCGTCGTTTTTATCATATTTTACCAATATTTTTTTGGTTGGATTAAGATATTCCAGTCCGTTGCCACCTGCCCAAACATTGCCGCGGTGGTCAACCTCCATTGCCTCTACATCCTGGAAAATGTTGTACGTTTTATTAAGATCATCTATCCGATAGGCGCCACTGGGTTTTAAAGTCAAGCGATTTAAGCCACCTCCAATGGTTCCAACCCAGTATACGCTATCGTTTTGCTTGCTGATAGGGTAGGTATAGTTTGAACTTAACGAATTTCGCCCTCTGCCTGCCCGGTACTTGATGTCTTTAATGATGTTGCCATTGTTGTCAATCTGATATTGATCCAGCCCTTGGGTGCTTGATACAAAGATTTGTGGCTTCTTTTCATCGGGCAGTATAAAGTAACCCTCCCCAAAATAACGGACGTGGTAAGTTTGAGTTGCGTCTTTCCAAATTACACCAAAGTGGTTGGTGTGGTTTCCAAACCAAATGTTACCAAAACAGTCTTTAGCCAGGTTTTCAATCATAAACGCAGGGAAATCCTTTTCTCCGGTAACATGGCAAAGTTTTAAGTTAGCCTGATCTATAATTTGGATGCCCGAAAACGTACCTACCCACAAGCGTTTATCGTTATCCGCCACAAGCGAGATCACGTTATCGTTTTTAAGTTTTAAGTATGCCGTGCCGGTATTAAAATGACTGAAAACCTGTGTAGAGAAATTGTAACGGTTAAGGCCATGCCCCATGGTGCCTACCCACAGGTTATTTTCATCTGCCCATACCGACCGGATGTAATTGCCCGACAGTGAGTTAGGGTTTTCGGGATTGTGTTGGAAGGTGCGGAATTTTTTTTGATTAAGATCGCAGTAATTTACGCCGCCGCTAAACGTCGCTACCCAAAGGCATTGCGAACGGTCGATAAAAATTCGGGCTAACGAATTAGAATTCAGATCGTAGGCGCCTGTCCCCGAAATGATTACCTGTTTCAAATGAAGTTGTTTATCCAGCATTAAAACAGAGGGTGCCGCGTTTACCCAATAGTTTCCACGGGCATCCTGTAAAATCTGCCTTACGTTGTTATGATCGGGTACCGGGAAACGCTGAGTGATGTGGTAAGCTTGGGCATTGAATTTTTGCGACGCAAGGAAAATTTGATTATCGCATGCAAATAATAAGTTCCCTGATTGATCAAAATTAACGCTTGTTACAGATTTGGTTAACGGAGGGTCTATCTTTATTTCGATAGCTTTCCCATCAGCAGTAAGCAACCTTATTCCTTTTTCATTAGCCACATACAGTTCACCACGGGCGTTTTCGGTCATGTCAAATACCCGGAGATTTTGAAGAGCGGTTAAAGGTTGCCTAATTAAGTTATGGCCGAAGATTTTAAACTTTTTAAGCTGATTATCTGCAATGATATAAAGGATGTCGCCTTTAACCTTTATGATTTTTTCAGCGGTGGAATATTTGTCGTTAACCAACTTATAGTCGGCGTAGGTTTCCGTTCCAGGATCAAATAATTGTATTCCTCCTTCTGTCCCTAACCAAATTTTATCGCTGTCATCTGCAAAAAGGCAACGTACCCTGTTTTTAAACGCGTTGTTAAGCGGCTCGTTATGGTTGTAATACCTTTTTACTGTGTAACCATCAAACCGGTTAAGCCCAAAATAAGTGGCTATCCACATAAAACCTTTATTGTCCTGAACAATGTAATTGGCATCTGTATGTGATAGCCCTTCATCTACAGTCAAATGATTAAACCGAAACTGATCAGATTGGGCCGCTAACCTATGTGGGATAAGTACTGCGCCGAAAATTACCGTGCAGATAAACAAACGGCTTATGGCCACCCTGCACGATGCGACAATTTGGTTTAAAAACATTTTCAGAAAAGATAACTGGTTTATATCGGTTCGGAACCGGCTAAGCCGTCCGATTAATTAAAATTACTTTTTACAACGGGTAAAAGCTACGGTTTATGCCCGAAAAATACGCAGGCTCAAATTTTATGGACGAATGGACAATTTCGGTTCGATTTAGCTCTTTTTAAGGCTTAACAAGCGTGGTGTTCCGCTTTCTCAATCATGCATTTCTGGCCAATAAATATGTACAATTAAACAACCTCATTTTTTTGTTACCGCAGTTCTTTGTGCTTACCAATTACGCACCGTTTCCCGCAAACGGTATTTATTAACCTAAAAGTACAACTATGTAAAACCAGTTAGCATCGCAGCAACAGTATTAATTACTACGTTCCATTAAAACTAATTATGAAAAGAACCTTACCAAAAAAAATTCTTCATTACAAAAAATACAGCATCGGCCTGTGTCTTTTGTTCATCATTTCGGCTTATAACGTAAGTTTAGGGCGTCCGCTAAGCAATAATTACGCAATTAAAAATATAATTGCCGATACCATCACCATTCGTGGTCATGTAACGGATAGCTCAACCACCCAAACCATACCGGGCGTTACCGTTAAACTTAAGGGCACTACTATCGGCACCCAAACCAACGCCGATGGTGCCTACGCAATTAAATTACCATCAGCCTCCGGTGTGCTTGTTTTTAGCAATATCGGTTACGTTAACCAGGAGATACCGGTAGGCAGGCTGAGAGTGATCAATGTCATCCTTAAAGACAATGCCACAGGGCTTAACGATGTAGTGGTAGTGGGCTACGGGCAACAGAAAAAAATCAGCGTAATTGGTGGTATAAGCACCATTAAGGCAGAAGATCTGAAACAGCCTGTCGCAAATCTTACGGATGTTATTGCCGGTCGTGTAGCCGGTGTAATCGGCGTTCAGCGCAGCGGGCAGCCGGGGCACGATAATGCCGATATTTACATCCGCGGTATTTCAACGTTCACCAACAGTAGTCCGTTGGTATTGGTTGATGGAGTAGAACGCAGCTTTGCCAACGTTGATCCGGAGGATATCGCCTCGTTCAGTATCCTTAAAGATGCTTCGGCTACAGCAGTTTATGGGGTGCGTGGTGCAAATGGTGTAATTATTATTTCCACTAAAAAAGGAAAGATCGGCAAGCCGCTGATTAACGCGCAGTACGATCAGGGGATTACCCAATTTACCAAAATTCCGCAATTAGCAGATGGGGTAACCTATATGCAAATGGCTAACGAGGCTTACAAAAACAGTAACCCATCAGATCCATTGCCTAAATACACGCAGGACAGGATACAAAAAACCGCCAACGGTACCGACCCTGACCTTTACCCGAATGTGGATTGGTTTAAAGAACTGTTTAACAAGTTTGGCGAAAACCGTCGTGCAAGAGTAAATGCCAACGGCGGATCTCAAAATGCACAGTATTACCTTTCGGTAGGATACTATGATGAAACCGGTATGTATAAAACAGACGGACTATCTAACTACAATTCATCTATCAAATTTACCCGTTACAACTTTACCTCTAATTTAACGCTGAACGTTACTAAAAGCACTAAAGTTGATTTTGGTGCATCGGGATGGATCAGTAACGGTAATTATCCGGGAAGCTCGGTTAGTTCGATCTGGAATGCTGCTTATATATTGCCGCCAATCCTTATCCCAACCAAATATTCAAACGGGCTTTTATCGCAAATACGCTCGGCTGATATATTTAACCCGTATAACTTATTAACACAGAGTGGCTACATTACCGAGTTTAACAGCCAGTTGTGGAGTAATATCCGTGTAACGCAGGATCTGGGTTCGATTTTAAAAGGGCTGTCTATGACGGCGATGTTCTCTTTCGATGATTATAATTCGCATACCGTTAAACGTACCAAAACCAATAATACATATCTCGCTACCGGCCGTGATGCCCAGGGAAACCTGGTGATGGATCCTACACCTACAACCGTGGGTACAGGCTATCTTGGGTATGATAACGGTACCAACGGCGCTACCCGCCAATATTACGATGAGGCCGCAATTAACTACAAGAACACCTTTGGTAAGCATGATGTAACTGGTATGGTGCTTTTTAATCAGCAGGATAAAGAGAATCCTTTTGCCGGTGATTTTATCAGTTCTATTCCGTTCAGATACATCGGTTTGGCTGCGCGCGCAACTTATGCTTATGATAATAAATACCTGGCCGAGGTTAATATGGGCTACAACGGCTCTGAAACTTTTGCTCCGGGCCATCGTTTTGGTTTCTTTCCTGCCTTTGGCGGCGGTTGGGTAATTTCTCAGGAGAATTTCTTTAAACCTCTTGCAAACGTTGTTGATCTGCTGAAGCTGAGATACTCTTATGGGGTGGTTGGTAACAGTAATATCGGCGGTCGTCGCTTTGCTTATATTTCAACAGTTGGCGGCGGTAACGGTGGTTACTCGTTCGGGCAAAATGGCACTAACCAAACTATCGGGGGAGTAGATATTGGCGATTACGCAGTAGATGTAACTTGGGAAAAAGCCAAGAAACAAAACTTAGGTTTAGAAATAGGCATGTTTAACAGTGCGATTGCGCTTACGGTAGATGTGTTTCAGGAAAACCGCACCGGTATTTTCCGCCAGCGTGGCGATGTACCTAATAACTCGGGTTTATTGTCACTACCGTATGCAAATCTCGGCGAGATACATAACCGCGGTATCGATGCTTCGCTTGAATTGAATAAGCGTGTTGGGCAGGACTGGCGCTTAGGTTTGAAGGGTAACTTTACTTATAACAATGCCATCAATATCAACGATGCTAACGCACCATGGCCTTACCCATGGCAGCAACGTATAGGCCGTCCGGTTGGCCAGCGTTTTGGTTATACTGCTTTAGGGTTATTTACCAGCGATGCTGATGTAGCCAACAGCCCATACCAAACCGGTACCAACAAAGCCGGCGATATTAAATATAAAGACCTAAACGGCGACGGTAAAATAGACAGCTACGACCAGGGACCGATAGGTTACGGCAGTATCCCGCATATTGTTTACGGTTTTGGGCCTACTATTAATTACAAAGGTTTTGCATTGGCTGGATGGTTTAAAGGAATCAGTTCGGTTGATATAACCTTAAATGGCAATGGTTTACAACCTTTTAGTCAAGGTGGCGAACGGGGCAACCTGCTGGCACAAATAACCGACCGCTGGACACCGACCAACCCTGATCCACATCCGTTTTACCCACGTCTTACTTACGGTAATGATAATATGAACTATGAAAACAGCACCTGGTGGTTAAAAAACGGTGCTTTTATGCGCCTGCAAACTTTAGAGTTCAGTTATGATTTTGCCGGTGCTAATTGGCTGCCTAAAGCCGGAATGTCACATCTCAGTATCTACTTTATCGGCTATAACTTATGGACACTAAGCGGATTTAAACTATGGGATGTAGAGCTGGGCGATGGTACGGTGCCCAATATCCGTTAGTTAAAACCTATAACCTTGGGTTGAAATGCACCTTTAAATAAACAAACAGCGGTTATTTATTAAACAACACGACATGAAAAAAAATATTATAAAAAGCGGTTTGCTGGTTTTATCGCTGACATTACTTACTACCGGCTGTAAGAAATATCTGGATCAGGTGCCGAATGATCGGATCACCATCGATCAGGTGTTTCAGAAGAAAGCGTCATCGGAGCAATACCTGGCCAACGTATACAGTTACATCCCCGACGAATCGGAAGAAGAAACTGTAAACCCCTGGCTGGGAAATGCCGATGAGGCGGATATTACCTGGTCTAAATACACTATTTACCAGCTTAATATCGGTAACATCGGCGCCGGAAATCCTATTTTCGATGTTTGGGGTAAGTATTATAAGGGCATACGCTCGGCCACTTATTTTATGAATCATATTGACGGCAACGCCGAAATTCTGGCGCTGAATGGTCAGGGGCAGATTGATCAGTATAAAGCTGAAGCCCGGTTTTTACGTGCTTATTTTTATTTCCTGCTGATGCGTCAATATGGCCCGGTGGTGCTGGCCGGCGAAAAAGAACTGCCTGCAGATGCCGCCGCAGACGATATGAAGATACCGCGTAGCAGCTTTGATGATTGCGTAAGTTATGTGACTGCTGAATTAGATAAAGCTGCTGCTGTATTACCTAAAGTTCCATCGGTAAATGGTGTGGTTAGCGATGTTAATTACGGGCGGGCTACTGCTGGGGCTGCGTTAGCTCTTAAAGCTCGTGTGCTGTTATACGCCGCAAGCCCGCTTTATAATGGAAATAACGAAGTGGCCAGCTTCAAAGGTCGGGACGGTAAAGCGTTGATTAATCAAACTTACGATGTAACCAAATGGAAAAAAGCCGCCGATGCAGCGAAGGCGGTGATAGACCTGAACCTGTACTCCTTATACAAGGATGCCAGTGGCGATGCTACTAAGTCTTACCAAGGGGTATTTTTAACTGCCTGGAATTCGGAACAGATTTTTGTACGTAAAGATAACGGCCAGGTGGGTGAAGATAAAAACTCAATCCCACGGCAGGCCGGAGGCTGGAATGGTGTAGCCGCCACCCAGGAGCAAGTTGATGCCTATTTTATGAAAGATGGTTTGCCTATCAAGGAGTCATCACTTTATACCGAAACCGGTTTCAGTACAGTAAGCGGTGTGCAGGTTTCTAATATGTACATGAATCGTGAACCGCGTTTTTATGCTTCTATTACCTACAATAATGCCGTTTGGCAGGGTTGGAGCATGACTACTGCAGCGCCTATTTCCTTTTTATTCCTCGGGCCGAACGGGAAAAACGGGCACCCTACCGATTGGTCTAAAACAGGTTATCTGATCCGGAAAAATGTAGGACTGTCTTCAAGCCAGACCCGGCCTGAAATTATATTAAGATTAGGGGAAATTTATTTGAATTATGCCGAGGCCTTGAACGAAGCTGATCCCGGTAATCCAGATATCGTAAAATACCTAAACCTGATCCGTGAACGTGCTGGTGTGCCGCAATATGGCTCATCGCCAACTTTGCCCGTACCCGCAAGCCAGGATGCCATGCGTACTCGTATTTGGCAGGAACGCAGGGTAGAACTGGCTTTTGAAATGCTTCGCTGGTTTGATATCAGACGTTGGAAAATTGCACCACAGGTGATGGGCGATATGCATGGTATGGATATCAATAAAAATGATAACAGCTTTTACACAAGGGTGGTAGCCAGTACCCATATATTCCGTGCACCGGCATCCTATTGGTTCCCTATCAGTCAGTACGATTTGGATAGGTCTAATTTGCTGGTTCAAAACCCGGGATGGTAATCTGATTTAATCAAAAAAATACTTTTATGTTCACAAAAAATAACATTAAAATGCTGCTGCTCGTTGGAGTAGCAGCTGTTTTCGCCGGGTGTAAGGATAAATTAGATTTCTTGCCCGATCAGCCTTTAGATAAATACGTTCGCGTTTATATGCCACAGGCCGTAAATCCACCGGTAGTACAAACTTTAAAAATTACAGATGGTGCCCAAACGGCAATTTATGGTGCCGATTTAGGTGGTTTGGGATACGCGGCTTCGGATATCCCTGTTACTTTTAAGGTTAATAAAGCGGCAGCCGATAGTTTTAATCTTGCCAACAAAACCAATTACCCGTTGCTGCCCGAAAGCGCTTATACTTTATCATCGTTAAACGCAACTATTTTGCAAGGAGGCTTAAGTACCACGCCTTTAAGTGTTTCTTTTAAAACAAAAGGTAACGGTGCAATGGATGCTTTTAAAACGTATATTTTACCTATAAGTATTGCCGGTTCGGGTATTAAGGTTAACGAGAGTCTCCGTACAACCTGTTTCCTGGTTAACGCCCAGCCAAATTTCGACGATTATCCAAACTTCGACCGGACGCCTTGGGTAATCACCGGGTTCTCATCGCAGGAAGCCAACGGAGAAGGGGCTAATAACGGGCGCGCAATATTTGCATTGGATGGCAATATCAACACCTATTGGCATACGCAGTGGCAGGGTGCCGCGCCCGTGCCGCCTCATTATTTAATTATTGATATGGGTTCGGTGCAAACCATGCATGGCTTATCTTTTGTAGGCAGGCAGGGCACAGGCGCCGGAAAACCTAATGAAGTTAACGTGCAAATCAGTACCGATAACGTAACCTGGAGCGATGCCGGGACCTTCAATTTGCTGAACAATGCCAACTTGCAAAAGCAGTTTGTACCGTTAGGCTTCAATAAACAAGCCCGTTATTTTAAAGTGACAGTTAATTCTGCTTATAGCGCAACCTATATGCAGATAGCCGAGCTTAATGCTTTCTAAATAGTCATCTCTCTACCTCTAAAAGGCTGTTCCGAAAGGGCAGCCTTTTTTGTTTTATCCCGATTTTAAATGAGCGCTTAAAATCAGGAACAGGCCGTAATTGTATTAGAATAAAAAAGGCCCCGATTACCATATCAGGGCCAACCAATTATACCGTCTCGGGCGAGACAAGTATGGGGAGGGATCTTTTATTTTATAAAATAGGAGGGTTATTAATCCGGTCTCTATTCGCTGTTTTTTATTTGATAAGCCAAAGCGCTTTCATAATTTTGGTTTTTCGATTTAAAAATTGCTTACATTACTGTCGGTGTTTTGGGGTTAATTATCCCAAGGTTTTGAGCCATCAGTCGTAATAAACAGGCTCGGGCTTTGCTAAGGGTGCCATTTGGTTTGATAAAGGCATGTGATAGCTTTATCGCTCTTTGTTTTTTTTTATTTTATTGTTTGATAATGAGTTGTATGTGTGATTTATTTGCAGTAAAAGATCAGGAAATAAATGTTTTATTACCAACACAAATAACCTCATTTTAAAAAAAATGAGACGTCCTGCACGTACATATTTGTTGACCGGATGTACATAGATTATTAAATGGAGGGGTTAGCAGTAAATACATAAAAAACTTATGATTAACATTGCCTGTAAGTACAATTTTATGGTGGTTTTATACTTTCGGTCGATCTTAGATAAAATAGCGGGGTTTGTTCACCGTTTAGTTATTTGCCGGTTATTATATCTTCCACATTGTCGGCAGGCCTTGTTTTGTACAGCCCTATTGTTCATTTATAAATTTTTATATCCAGCATCATTCAATCTATTATTATATGTATAAGTCTACCTTAAAGGAAGGAATCAAATTCACGCTATTCCTGTCTTTTCTTTTCCTATTCAAGCAGAGCCCTGCGCAAGTTATGATGGCAACTCCATTACTGGCGAGCGATACGGCCAAAGTACCATCGGAGATAGAAAACCCCGAGAATATCGGCATTAATAAAGAAGCCGCGCACAGCACGCTGATGCCTTATGGCAGCTTGCAGGAAGCGTTGACAGCTAACCGCCATGCCTCCACCCTGAGCCGCAGTTTAAACGGCCTTTGGAAATTCAATTGGGTGGCCTGGCCGCAGAAACGCCCGGTGAACTTTTATCAAACCGGTTATGATGTATCGGGTTGGAAAGACATCAAAGTGCCTTCATCTTTCCAGGTGCAGGGCTACGGTACGCCCGATTACAGCAACTTTACGCTGATCTTTCAAAGCGATTACCCGCGGGTAATGAGCGACCCTAAGAATTTAAAGTATACTACCGTAGTGGAACGTAACCCGGTAGGAAGCTACCGCCGCGATTTCGACGTACCTGCAAATTGGAATGGCCGCCGAATCTTTGTCAGCTTTGACGGTGTGGATGCCGGTTTCTTTTTATGGGTGAACGGTAAAAAAGTAGGGTACAGCGTTAACAGCCGCAACGTGGCCGAATTTGACCTGACTAAATACGTGCATCCGGGTAAGAACATGATTGCCGCCGAGGTTTATCGTTTTGTATCGGGCAGTTACCTGGAAAACCAGGATATGTGGCGCCTGAGTGGCATCTTTCGCAATGTCACCCTATGGAGCGCGCCGCAGGAGCATATCCGCGATTTCTTTATTAAAACTGATTTAGACGCGGCTTATAAAGATGCCGATGTATTAGTCACTGCCAAAGTGAAGAACTACGGAACAGCAGCTACCAAAGCGCGCCAACTAAACGTTACTTTATACAATGGAACCGTGTTGGTTCCCGGCGCATCGGCTAAAACTGCTGTCGCTGCCCTGCAACCGGGCGAGGAGACCAGCGTAGAATTGAAGTTTCACGTTACTAACCCGCAGAAATGGACTGCAGAAACGCCGAAGCTGTATACCTCAGTTGTGACGCTAACGGATGGTTCAGGTACTATAGAAACCTTATCAGCTAAAACCGGCTTTCGCGAGATCGAAATCAAAGGCCGTCAGTTTTTAGTGAACGGCGTGCCGATCAAACTCAAAGGCGTTAACCGCCACGAGAATTGGCCGGATGACGGCCATGCGGTGACAGAAGAGCAGATGGTAAAAGATATTCAGCTGATCAAACAAACCAATAGCAACCACGTTCGCACCTGCCACTATAGTGATGATCCGCGCTGGTACGAGCTGTGCGATGAATACGGCATCTACTTAGTAGCCGAAGCCAACGTGGAATGCCATGCCCAGCAAAACCAGTTTAACGAGGAACCGACCATTAAAGCTGCCATTATCGACAGGAACGTAGCCAACGTACAAAACTTCAAGAATCACCCATCGGTAGTGATCTGGTCATTAGGGAACGAGAACGGCCGTGGCGGTACTAACTTCAGGGCTGCCTTAGCGGCTATTAAAGCCATTGATGACCGCCCGACCCATTACGAAGGTTTTGGAACGGGTAACGACCGCAATCCTGCTGATATAGATAGCCAAATGTATACCAGTACCGAAAATCTGGACAAAGCAGCTAATGATAACAGTTTAACCAAACCCTTTTACCTGTGCGAGTATGCGCATGCCATGTTTAACTCCATGGGTTCGGTAGATATTTATAACGATCTGTTTGATAAATACCCGGCGCTGTTAGGCGGCGCCATCTGGGAATGGCAGGATCAGGGACTGTATAACAATCGCGATCCGAAACGCCCTTATATCGCTTACGGCGGTGGTTTTGGCGAATATCCGAACGATCATTATTTTATTCATAAAGGCGTAGTCTTTTCCAACCGGACACCAAAACCCCACTTCCCGGAGCTGAAACATGCTTACCAGTGGATCACCATTAAAGCCAAAGATCTGAACGCGCATATCTTTACTATTAAAAACCGTTACCAGTTTATCCCACTGAGCGGCTTTACCGCCAAGTGGGAAGTAAGCGAAAACGGAACTAACATAGCTTCAGGTCCGCTGGCTTTCGGAACGATCAATCCCGGACAGGAGAAAGAAGTAAAAGTGCCTTATCAAATCGTACCCAAACCGGGTGCTGAATACTTTGTGCGTTTATCGTTCCAGTTAGGCAGCGACAAGTTATGGGCAAAGAAGGGTTTTGAAATTGCCGAACAACAGTTTGAGTTAGGTACACTTGTACCTGCGAAAGTAAATACAGATCAGGGCGATAAACTAAGCTTAGCCGACAGCAAAAACGAAATCAAAATCAAAGGAACCGGCTTTAACCTGGAGTTCGATAAAACCAAAGGCACGTTTACCAAGATAGAAGCCGATGGCAGCAATATCCTGCGCGATAACGGCGGGCCGATGCTGCACTTATGGCGTGCGCCGCACCAGATAGATGACATGTGGGCTTACCGCGACTGGGAGAAGAACGGTCTGTCGTCACTTACCTGGACGGCAAACGACGCTAAGGCTAAGCAAATATCATCAAACATCGTTCAGATCACAGCTGCTTTAACCGGCACCGGCAAGCAGGATTTTGTGGTACATCATACCGTAACTTATACCATTACTGGCAAAGGGTCGATCACCGCTAAGAACGAAGTAAGCTTTAGCGACCCTAAACTGGTGCTGGCCCGTATTGGGGTGCGGATGCTGTTAGACAAAGACGTCAATCAATTCGATTACCTGGGCCGTGGCCCGATGGAAAACTATGCCGACCGTAAACGCGGTTTTGATGTAGGCCATTATACCAGCAGTGTAGTCAACCAGATGACTGGCTACGAAAAACCGATGGAGCAGGGTAATCATGAGGATGTGCGCTGGGCTAATCTGTCGTCAGTCAAGGGCTCGGGTCTCCATATCGGCCAGGTTGATTCCTTATTACAACTATCGGCCCTGCCTTACAGTGACGAGGAAATGACACCTGTTGAATACAAGGTGGATTTGCCTAAAAGCAAGGGCACCGTGCTTTGTATCTCTCACAAAACCTTAGGCGTTGGTTCTAACGGTTGCGGACCAAGGCCTTTAGAACCTTACAAGGTTTATGCTAAACCGACTTCTTTTAGCTATCAGATTCAGGTGCTGAGGAAGATGGTTTAACTTGAGTGGTTTTTCGCAGAATAATATCAATATCAAAAGGGCCGTCTAACGGTAGTTGACGGCCCTTTTTTTTGTAATTACTTTGTGTTTCGACAATATCAGATAAATGAAATTGCTCGGTATTCCAAAAATACCAGTAGCGGAAAATGATTAGCTATATTTGTCAATATGAGATACTGCCTAATCATTTGGCTAACGCTATTTTCTTTAAGCATACAGGCGCAAAGCAATTTGCGTATTGTACTTATCCGCCACGGTGAAAAACCATCAGAGGGAGATAATCTGTCTTGCGCGGGCTTAAACCGGGCCTTGAAATTGCCGGAAACTATCAAAGCCAAGTACGGTATCCCTGATGAAATATTCGTACCTGCTCCAGGTACCGGTAAAGTCACCAAAAACGTCCGTATGCTCCAAACCATCACTCCGTTAGCAGTTAAATATAATTTATCTATCAATACTAATTATGCCGTTGACGAAAGCGATAAACTGGTCGACGCTTTGCAAAAAAGAAGCGGTACTGTTCTTGTCGTGTGGGAGCATAAAGAACTCGCAGCAATCGCTCAAGCGCTTGGCATTAATAGTAAATTGAAATGGGCGCCCGATGATTATGATAGTATCTGGTTGATTACTTTTAAAAACGGTAAACCTATTCTGATAGTAGATCAGGAACATATTAAACCTTCGGAAGGTTGCAGTTTTTAATGGTTGAATATCGAAATGCTTTTGGATAATGCATTCCTATCTTAAATAATTGACTGGGATTCGTAAGCTTTCTTTCAAAAATTACGCTTAGCTTTAAGCCTCATCTATTTGTTATGGAAAATGTAACTGTTGATTGGCTGCGTGTTATAGAGGCATTGAAAGATGTTCCTGATAATCAACTACAATGGCTGCTTGATCATAGTACTCAGTTGGCCGTTCCAGCCGGTGAGGAACTTTTTAAATTGGGCGAACCTGTACGCGGGACCTATATTGTTATTGAAGGGCAGTTTCGCTTATGCGTGCCGCAAGGTAATGAAATGCGCGAAGTAGCGGTATTTGAAGCCGGATCAATCACCGGGCATCTGCCTTATTCGCGCAGCAAAATTACCAATGTGGTGGCAGAGGTAACAGCCGATCTGAGCTATCTGCTTTTCCCGGTAGCAAATGCCGAGGAGATGATCCGGACACAATTTGAACTTACCCAGGCATTGGTACATATTATGGCCAACCGCATCCGCGATTATACCACCTTTCAGCAACAAAACGAAAAGATGATGGCGCTGGGTAAACTGTCTGCCGGTTTAGCTCACGAATTGAATAATCCTGCGGCGGCTGTAGTACGGGGATCTTCCACGCTAATGCAGCATTTAAAACTGGTGCCTGATGCTTTTAAGCGGGTAATGGAGTTAAAGCTGAGCGTCAGTGATGTAACCTTTGTTAGCGATAAGCTATTCGGGGTAATCTGTAAAGATTCAAAGCCAACCATGAGTATGATGCAGCGATCATCTCTGGAAGATGACGTGCTGGACTGGCTGGATGACCATAACGTAGACAACGGCCAGGAAATTGCTGAAAATTTGGTAGACTTTGGCTTTACGTTGGATGACCTCGAAGATTTTAAAGCCCATATACCTGCGGATGCGATGGCATCCGTGTTCGGTTGGATCAATAATAACCTGGTTACCGAAAAGATTGTTATCGATATTGAACAAGCCTCGCGCCGTATTGCCGATTTGGTGGGCGCTGTTAAGAATTTTACACATATGGATCAGGGTCACGGCAAGCAATATGCTGATATCCATACAGGCATCCGCAATACGCTGACCATGTTGCAGCATAAGATCAGGCAGGGCAAAATTCAGGTTGATGAAGAATTTGATGTGAGTTTGCCGCCGGTAAATGCCTTGATTGGTGAACTGAACCAGGTATGGACAAACCTGATAGACAATGCGCTTGATGCAATGGAAATTAATGGCAGCGGAGTGTTACAGATTAAAACCGGCCGGGCAAATGACTGTGTGAAAGTGACAATCACCGATAATGGAACCGGGATTCCCGATGATGTTAAAACCCGCATCTTCGACCCGTTTTTTACCACTAAAGCCATGGGTAAAGGGACAGGCCTGGGTTTAGATGTAGTAGTTAGCATTGTTAAACAGCACAAGGGTGCCATTAAAGTAAATTCCGTGCCGGGAAAAACGGAGTTTATCGTGGAGTTTCCTTTCAATGGCTAACAGTCATTGTGTATCTTTATATTTTTCTACCGAGGATTTTAAATGAGTTTACCTATTATATTTTGCATTGATGATGACGCCCAGGTGTTAAGGGCTATAACCCGCGATTTAAAAAGCCGCTATCGCGATCGTTATAAAATACTTAGCACCAGTATTGTACAAGAGGCATTAGATAGTTTGCTTGAACTGAATAATAAGGGCGAAACTATTGCGCTGTTTATTTCCGATCAGCGCATGCCTGAAATGGAAGGGGTGGATTTCCTGATGAAAGCCATGCAATTGTTTCCCGATGCCAAGCGTGCATTATTAACTGCCTATTCGGACAAGGATGCTGCTATCAAAGCCATTAACGCTGTTAAGCTCGATTATTACTTAATTAAACCCTGGGATCCACCTGAAGAAAAATTGTTCCCGGTGATTGATGATTTGCTGGATAACTGGCAGTGTGATTATCACCCGGTATTTAAAGGCATTAAAGTAATAGGTTACCAATACTCACAAAGCTCGCACGAGATTAAAGACTTTTTAGCCGGTAACCTGGTGCCTTATCAGTGGATGGATATCCAGGCTGATAAAGATGGCGAGAAACTGATCAGTCATAATAATCTTACCACTGCCGATTTGCCCGTGGTGTTTTTAGAGGATGGCAATTACCTGGTGAAGCCTGGTATTGTAGAAATTGCCGCCCGGATTGGTTTAAACCCACAGGTTAAACGCCAGGATATTTATGATGTAGTAATTATAGGCGCCGGCCCAGCGGGGCTTGCAGCAGGTGTTTATGGCGCATCAGAAGGGTTAAAAACCTTGCTAATTGAACGCCGCGCACCTGGAGGACAAGCCGGAACAAGCTCGCGTATAGAAAACTACCTGGGTTTCCCAACCGGATTGAGTGGCGCTGAATTAACGCGCCGGGCTATGACCCAGGCTGCGCGTTTGGGCACTGAATTCCTTTCGCCGCAAGCCGTACGCGCTATCGAACAAAAGGATGGTTATAAAAAGATCGTTCTTGACGATGCGGAAGATATTATTACCCGCAGTGTAGTGATTACAACCGGGGTAGATTATCGAAAGTTAGATACCCAGGGCATTGCAGATTTTACCGGGGCCGGAATCTACTACGGGGCAGCCATGACCGAAGCTACTGCCTGTAAAGATAAAGAGGTTTACATCGTTGGCGGCGGAAATTCTGCAGGGCAGGCTGCTATGTACCTGTCCAAATTTGCCAAGAACGTATATATCCTCGTCCGTAAAGAAGATTTGACGGCTACCATGTCGGCTTACTTGATCGATCAGATTGCCGCTGTAAAAAATATCCATCTAAAGCCTAAATCAGAAATTGTAGCTGCCCATGGCTCGGACAAATTGGAGAGACTGGACATCTGCCAGATAGAAACCCGCGAAGTAACCACCAGTGCGGCAGATGCTTTATACATTTTTATAGGGGCCAAACCTTTTACCGATTGGATAGCGCTGGATATTATTAAAGATGACAAAGGATTCCTGGAAACTGGCCGCGAATTGAAATCTTATGCTGACTTTGGTAAGATATGGAAGCAAAAACGCGATCCTTACCTATTAGAAACCAGCAGCCCTGGTATTTTTGCCGCAGGCGATGTTAGGGCAGGGGCCATGAATAGGGTAGCTTCTGCCGTAGGCGAGGGATCAATGGCCATTAGCTTTGTGCACAAATATTTAGCGGAGGTGAAATAATTTATGCAAGTGACAACGCTTGCTTTGCCGACCGTTTGATCAATAGCAACGCAAAGCCAACGCCGCATAAAGCCATCACCATCCCGATAAGGGAAGGGGAGTTATAACCCATACCGGCAATAATTGGCAAACCGCCAAAGAAAGCACCTAAAGCGTTGCCGATATTGAACGCTGCTTGTGTAACAGCTGCGCCCAGCATCTCTGCACCTTTAGAGGTTTTAATCATCAATATTTGTATCGGCGAAGCCAACGCGATAGATAAAGCCCCTGCAACGAAAGTCAGCGCGAGGGAAACCAATTGTATCCCCGAAAACAGGTAGATCAATAATAGCGTTGCAGCCATGGCCACCAGTAACCAGGTACAGGCAATTACCGGGCTAAAACGATCGGCCATTTTACCGCCAATAATATTTCCTACCACCATGCCAAATCCGGCCAGTACCAGGATGTAAGAAACACTATCCGCCGAAAAATGTGAAACTTGCGTCATCAACGGAGCTATGTAACTGATCCACGCGAATAAGCCACCTGTGCCGATGGCTGTAATGAGGATCACCAACCAAGCCTCAGCGCTTTTAAATAAACGTAGTTCCGACCGTGCGTTTCCGGTACGTTCCACCGGTAATGCCGGCATCCATAGCCATAAAAATAATAAAGTGATTAATCCAATAAAGCCAACTATCCCGAAGGTATAACGCCATAACAGATGGTGACCTACCCAGGCACCTAATGGTACCGTCGCCAGGTTGGCTATAGTAAGTCCGGCAAACATCATTGATATAGCCTGTGCCTGTTTGCCTTTTTCCGCCAATCGGCTGGCAACTACAGCACCAACGCCAAAAAATGCGCCGTGTGGCAATCCGGCAAAAAACCGGGCCAGCAATAAGGTAAAATGCGTAGGTGCAAAGGCAGAGAATGCGTTGAAGACCGTAAAAATAATCATTAAACCAATAAGCACCTTTTTAGGCGGATAGTTACTGCTGATAATAACCAACAATGGTGCACCAACCACCACGCCTAAAGCATAGGCTGATATCAGGTGACCAGCTTCCGGAATGCTGGTATGCAAGTTTGCAGCTATGTCTGGCAGTAAGCCCATCATCACAAACTCAGTTGTGCCAATACCTAAACCACCCAGCAATAAAGGAAACAAACTTTTTTTCATAGCGGTATACCTTTGCCACAAAGATAAAAGCCTCCGCAAGCCAATTGACCACGATAGTGTAAAGTTTACAATAACTAATTGTGGTTTAAATGGATTTATACGGCGGTTGTCCTATGCTGTAAACGTCGGGGCTGTAACACTATTTAAGTGCGACATAACGAAAACGCGATTAAGCTTATTCAATAAAATTTACTGGTATTGAATATAAATAGGGCTGGGTTTTAGCTCTAAAACCTCTTTTGGAGTAAGCAAACGGTTTGGCGCGTTCTTCAGGTCATTCTTGTAAAATAGTTTGAAACCGGCAAATTGTACAGGTTCCTGATTGATGAAATTTTGGTAGGTTTTCTTTTTCGATTCAGGGCTACCCCAACCGTCCATATCCATAACCACTTGTATCTCGCTACGCAGTTTAATGGCCCTGTAATTGGTGACCATGCGTTGGGTGAAACGGTGGATCACAAAAATTTTAGGAGGCAATTGATATTTTTTCACAAGATCAGCCAAATAACCGGTAACGTAATTAATATCCTCGGCATCGAAAGTGCCGATACGTTTGCCGGGTACACTCCCTTCCTTCATAGAAAATTCAGGATCGATACCAAAATGAACGTTGGGCATGCTCAGATACTTTTCCAGTAAAGGTAACTCGGTTTGTACGGTGCTGAAACCCACTTGTATATCCAAAAACACCAATGCGTTAATGCTTTTGGCCATACTTAGCACACTATCAATCTGTTTAAAAGGCATTCGCAAGTTATGCAAGCCGTTGCGACCGGCATCTGCCTGTGCAGTGACACAGATATAATGTAGCGCGGGTTTTACAGGTGTGGCAGGGTCGGCAGCTTCCCAATTTTTTACCTCCTCTATCAGTTTGGCTAACATTATTTGCGGTGGATATTGCCCTAACACACCCATGTTTTTCGAATACATATTGCCGTAATAGGCCACTACTCTGTTGTATGGTAATATTGCGCCGGGCAGGGGATAGGCGGTTGTTTTAACGGGCCATCTGCCGGTTTGATCTCCATTGGCCAGTCGCTTCATCAGCGTATCGTAATGTAAGGTATCTGTTTTAATCAGAGTATCAATAGTTTGGGCGGATGCCTGATTCCATAATCCGGTTAAAATGCTCAGAAATGTTAAGAAAATTAATCGGAATGCCATTTAAAAGAGATTGAATTTGCGTGCTAAGATAGAAATTGTGGGGTTGAGCGGTGCATTTCGTTTATCTTTGCCTGCAATTCAATATTTCCATACTGTGATTAATGTAAATAACATTTCCGTTTCATTTGGCGGAACAACTTTGTTTAGTGATGTAACCTTCTCTATTAACGAGAATGACAAAATAGCCCTGATGGGTAAAAATGGGGCCGGTAAATCTACCATCCTCAAAATTATTGCCGGTGAAGCCAAACCCACTACCGGGAACGTAACTGGCCCTAAAGATGCGGTGATAGCGTATTTGCCTCAGCATTTATTAACCCATGATAAGGTTACCGTTTTTGAAGAAACCATGAAAGCATTTGAAGAGGCAAATCAAATGCAAAAGGAGCTTGATGAACTAAACGAACAGCTTAATATCCGTACCGATTACGATACCGATGATTATATGAAGCTGATAGAGCGGGTATCAGAACTGAGCGAAATAGTTTATTCGATTGAGGAAGTTAATTACGATGCTGAAGTAGAAAAGGTGCTTAAAGGTCTTGGGTTTGAGCGTAAGGATTTTACGAGACAAACATCTGAGTTTTCGGGCGGGTGGCGTATGCGTATTGAGTTGGCTAAGATCCTGTTAAAGAAACCTGATCTTATCTTGTTAGATGAGCCTACCAATCACATGGATATCGAAAGTATCCAATGGCTGGAAGATTTCCTGATCAATTCGGCGAAAGCCGTGATGGTGATCTCGCACGATAGGGCTTTTGTAGATAATATTACCAACCGCACCATCGAGGTTACCATGGGCCGGATTTACGATTACAAAGCCAAATACACCCATTATCTGCAATTGCGGGCCGACCGCCGTGTGCACCAATTGAAAGCTTACGAGGAACAGCAACGTTTTATTGCCGATAATCAGGAGTTTATCGATCGTTTTAGAGGTACCTATTCTAAAACCTTGCAGGTACAATCACGTGTAAAAATGCTGGAGAAACTTGAAGTGATTGAGATTGATGAAGTAGATACTTCGGCACTGCGGTTAAAGTTTCCGCCTTCACCACGATCGGGCCAGTACCCGGTAATAGTAGAAGATTTAACCAAAACCTACGGCGATCACGTGGTATTTAAGAACGCATCGATGGTGATTGAGCGTGGAGAAAAGGTGGCTTTTGTCGGCAAAAACGGCGAAGGTAAATCTACCATGATTAAAGCCATTATGAACGAGATTGATTTTGAAGGAAGCTTAAAGGTAGGCCATAACTCTAAAATTGGATACTTTGCTCAAAATCAAGCAGCGTTACTCGACGAAAACTTGACGGTATTTGAAACTATCGATCAAATTCCTTTAAGCGATGGTACGGTAAAGATAAAAGACTTATTAGGCGCGTTCATGTTCAGTGGAGATGACACCACCAAAAAAGTAAAGGTGCTTTCCGGAGGCGAAAAAACCCGCTTAGCGATGATTAAATTGCTATTGGAACCGGTGAATTTATTGATACTGGATGAGCCCACCAACCACTTGGATATGAAGACCAAAGACATTATCAAAGATGCGCTTCGTGACTTTGATGGCACTTTGATACTCGTATCTCACGATAGGGATTTCTTAGACGGACTGGCAAAAAAAGTATTCGAGTTTGGAAATAAACGGGTTCGCGAACACTTTGAAGATATTAAAGGATTTTTGGCTTACAAAAAGATGGATAGCTTAAGGGAAATCGAACAACGTTAAAATTCAATCTCGGTTTAAAAATCAGTGCTTGTGTTATGCCTTAAAGCGGTTAGCGATGCGGGATTTTGTCCAAACATTTTTTTGAATGCTACCGAAAAATGTGATAAACTTTCGAAACCCAAGTCAAGATAGATGCCAGATGGTTTTTGATTTTGCGTGCTAATCATCAAATAGGCTTCCTGTAAACGTTTCTTTATCAGCCAATGGCTTGGTGTATCGTTAAATATTGCTTTAAAATCTCTTTTAAAAGCCGATAAACTACGGCCCGTGAGCAATGCAAAACGGTTAAGGCTTACATTGAATTTATAATTCCGATTCATGAAGTCTTCCAGATCGATTTTACCGGGAGTGGCGAAATCAAAAAATAAGTCGGCCAATTCGGGCTGATTTTTTAGTAAGATGATAAGCAGTTCTTCATATTTCAGATCTTCAAAAGCCTCGTCCAATTCCATAATCCCCTTATAATAAGGTTTGAGAGAGTTGATAAAATCAGAGATCATGCCGGTATTATTAATTTTGACTAAGGCATTTTTTAAAGATGCCTTAGACTGCAATTGGTGCTTTTTTTGAAAAGCACGCAGAAATGGTTCTTCAAAGCAAAATAACACTGGTTCAAATTCTTTGTCAGTTACTACAAACTTAGCCAGGTTGTTTTTTCGTGCAACGCCGCATTCGCCGGTTTTGAGCGTGTAGCGCTGTTCCCCGTCGAAAAATTGTATTGCTCCTTTAACCACGTATAAAAACACGTTGTCGGGTATAAACTGCTCTTTAAGCATCCCGGATGCGGTATCTGCTATAGCTCTCATTTAATAATGTGATACTTTATCATACTTTCCACCGCTGCTAATATCGTTTCTTCCCGGTTAGATAAGGGTTTCCAGTCTAATATTTTTTTTGCTTTGGCGTTGCTTACATTTCTATTCATGTTTAAAAATAAAGCGCCCTCCCTGGCCCGGTCATTAAATAGGGCGCCGGTTTTAACTATAAAATCAGGTAGTTTTTTTAATGATACTTTTTGCGATACCTCAGGCAGTTTGTTTTTTAGCAAGGTGGCTATTTCAGGCAAGGTAATTTGCCCATCGGCCATAGCTATAAATCGTTGACCGGCGGCTTCGGGTGTGGTCATTGCGCGGATATGCAGGTCGGCCACATCGCGAACATCAACAACATTCAAAGCGATGTTTGGAACTAATTTCATTTCGCCGCTGAGGAGGTTCGTGATTAAATGGAAGCTGCCGGAAATATGCTCATCCAACGCCGGGCCATATATCGCTACTGCGTTAATTGTTGCAAACTCCAGGGAACCGCCTTCTTTTCTAATGAAATTCCAGGCTGCCTTTTCTGCCAGTGTTTTAGATTTTTCGTAAACAGACAGTCCTTTTACATTAACATCTGTCCAGTCTTCCTCGGTTGTTTCTCTTGTTTTATCTGTTTGGCTGAATCCTACAGCGCCAAAGTTAGAGGTCATTACAACGCGTTTCACACCAGCCTTTGATGCAAATTTAAGCACCCTCAATATCCCATCAATAGCAGGGCGAATAGCTTCTTTTTCATCTTTAGGTACTTCAAAAAATACCGGTGATGCTACGCTTAATACATACTTGCATCCTTTCATAGCCTGTTCCCAATTATCATCGTTGGTCAGTTCTGCTTCAATAAAGGTAAGTTGTTCCAGGTTGCTGATTCTGTTGGCGCGCATTACTGTTATTACTTTTTCCGCACTATTTATGTTTCGTACCGTTGTTCGTACGTTATAACCTTGCTGCAGTAATTGCAGAATAATGCGCATTGCTACAAAACCGGTACCGCCGGTAACTAATACGGTTGTTGAATTTTCCATGCCACAAATTTCAACACTTATGCCACAGCAAGGTTTATCAAAAAGTCCAGACTTGCTTTATTGAGTAGTCCAAATAAACGGGAACTTTGTAAGCCTTTCTGCGTGTTTTATTTAATAATATCAGTTCTTGTCCAAAATAGCACGAGGTTCGGTTGATTTAATTCGGCCTAAACAAGACGGTAATAAAGCTGTTATTGAAATAATGAAATGTAAAAGTAAAATGCTGCTGCTTTTGGTCTCGTTCTTGTTTTCCTGCAAAGAAAAACTAAGGGTCGACCTTGCTAAATTAACTTTCACCGAAAAAGCCTCAGATATTATCAATTATAATGATAAATATGCCGGCGGCGTAAATACGGTGAACGCGCCTTTCTCTTTTGCTTTACAAGCGGTACGGTCCAGCTCATTTGCCTTTAACGGTTTAAAAATTGATAGTGCCGACATCATTTTCCAACTCCGATCTGACAAAATCAGGACTGATACCTCGTTATATCAGGGCGGAGCGATTGTAAATCAGGAGCATATTAATGACCGGACAGAGCTCAAAAACGTTATTGCCAAATTCCAATCTGATAGCGTAATTTACGCTTATCGCCTTGGCCTTAAAACTAAGCAAGTGCAATCAGCTATATTGAAAGAACTGATTAAACTATACGGCCCCGGCATCAAAAATCCCAATACCGATAACGGCTTTTATTGGGATGTTAAGTCCCTGCATCGCTTTGTGTTCTATGCTCCTGATTATCGCTGGTTGATAGTGGCAGATAATACTCATCTATACAAAAACTGCTTTTGGGATTCGGCCACCGGTAATATCGACTTTGGCGGATGTGATATCAAACAATACCAAAAGTTTCTGTCGGGGCGCTAAGGGATTAAAACTGCTTTGCCACCGTCAACATATGCAAGCGCGTCATTGATTTCTTCCAGTCTGAATCGTTTACCTATCCGGGTTTTGAAATGCGGCTGGTGGATAATTTCGCCGATAGATTTCATAGCCGCTGCTAACTGATCCAAATTGGTTACTGTGTCGGTACCGGTATTAGCAAAAGGCTTGATGGTTACATTTTTTACAGCTAAGGTACTCATATTAAAAGTGAAAGGAACGCTATCGCCGATATAACCATAGGAATAGATTACAGAACCTCTGACCAGCAACGGCAAAATACACGTTAAGATCTGACCGCCTATACCATCAAATATAGCTGTTGCCGAAAGTTCCTCTGCTAAAGCGCTAAACTGTTGCTCAAAATCAACATTTTCCTGAACGACAATATTTTTTGCGCCCAAAGCTTCTAACTCGCGTTTGCTTTTATCAGACCGAACCACGCTAAGCAAAGGAAAATCGTAAGCTAAACAAAAGCCCAATAAGGCCTTACCGGTAGCCGAACTTCCTGCTGTAGCTATAATTCCTTTATGCCCTTCAGCCTGCACTTGTTTTAAAAATGCGTAGGGGGTAATGGTATTAACAATAGAACCTGAATAGTCCTGCACGTCAACTTCAGCTGGCAACAACACGGCATCCAAATAATGTACCATCGCATATTCGCTCCACGATCCAACTATCGTTTCGCTGTAAACTAACTGGCGGTAAAAAGCCACATTGTTATTTAAATAATTGTCAGGCACACCTTCGCCAATAGCCAAAACTTCACCGGCTCCGGAAACGCCGCGAACATCGTACAAACTTTTAACCGTACCAGGCGGGGTTGGGAATTTTAAAAAGAATTTATCGCCATTGTTAATGGCCGAGGCGCCGATCTTAACGATCAGGTGGCCGGGCGCTGCTGTTGTTGGTTTAGGAACATCCTGTACTGTCAAATCACCGTTTGACAATACCACCGCTTTCATTGTTGTTTTCATAAACCAAATGTCAGCAACAGGCGCGAGGCGCGCCAATGAAGTAAATTAAGAAATACGCTTAAGATTTCTTAAGGGTTAAATCCTTACGCACCTTACTCAAAAATTCAGCGGTCATTCCCAGGTAAGAAGCCACCTGTGTATTGGGTAACCGCGCAGCTAAATTAGGATGCTGCTGTACAAAATTTAGATAACGCTGTTCGGCAGATGCGCTGATGTTTTGCAATACGCGCTGCTGTAGCCCGATATATTTATGTTCGATAATAATACGGAAGGTGCTATTAAACTTGGGGTAATTGGTATATAAATAGATAAGATTGGGGCGGCTGATTTGCAGAATAGTTGTTGGCTCAATCGCCTCAATATACACGGCAGATGCATTCTCATCGTAAAAGCTGGACAGATCGCTGATCCATTCATTTTCTACCGCAAATTCCAGGTTATGTTCCTTCCCGGCCTGATCAACAGCATACATTTTTACACAGCCTGATACAACGAAGGTAACATGCTTGCAAACATCGCCCTGATGTAAAATAAAGCCCCGTCGCTTAATCTGCCGTTCGGTAAAAAGCGACAGAAGCTCGTTAACCTCCTTTTCTTTTAATGGGAAAGCCGCGCTTACATAGGCTATCAACAATTCCTGGCTACTCATCAATGCAAATTAAGTCCTTTTTTTGATTTTCGGACAAATCGAAGTCTGATTTGGGGCAATCCGGTTAAAAATTATGATAACAGGTTCCTTCAGAATCATTAGTAATCGATCGGGCGGTAACTGATAGCGAAAGTATGGCTGCATTGGATAAAGTAAATAAATTGAATTTAACAAAGAATTTGTGGCGACTTCTAATAATTAAGTACATTTCGCTCATTGAAATTAGATAGGCCTTTAACTTATGAACGATATCCCCTGGCATCAATTATATGATCGCGCCGATGCAGGCGTGGAGATCGACCATTTTAAGCCGGGCGATACTTACGAAGAGGAAGAAACGCTTGGCGCCCATCGCGATGATCATTATATTTTCTTTCTGGTTGAATCAGGACATGCCGAACTAATGATCGATTTCAGTTCGATTGCCTTTGTGCCGGGTACCATCTACTTTATTTTGCCCGGCCAGGTACACCACCGTATCAACGCCGAAATGGCTTACGGCTGGTTTTTAGCCATAGATACCGGCCTGCTGAGCGCTGCGCAACGGCAAGTGTTTGAAGAACGCTTGACCTTACAGCAGCCATTAGTATTGAGCCCCGCCGAGCAAAAGCGTTACCAGCAAATGCTGCAGCCCTTGTACCGCCATTATTTGGAACAGGAAGGCCAGCCTTTTTACAGGCAGATTTTGTATAATCTGTTACAAGCATTCACCGGTATGGTGGCTGCGCATTATCAAGCTGCCGAGAGTTCTGGTGCAGCGCCTACACGTAAAACACAACTGACACAGGCTTTTAAAGCTTTACTGACTGAAAAATATAAAACAATTAAAAGTCCATCCGGCTACGCCGAACTTTTGAACGTTTCGCCATCGTATCTGAACGAGGCGTTGAAACAAAGCACGGGCCTGCCGGTAAGCTATTGGATTATACAAGAACTGATGCTGGAAGCTAAACGCCTCCTTTACTATACCGATAGCAATGTGAAGGAAGTTGCACACCAGTTAGGTTACGAAGATCATACTTATTTCTCGCGATTGTTTAAACAACAAGTTGGTCTAACACCATTGGCGTTTCGGGCTACTTACCGCGAATAGTCCAATCATTGCCCCGATGGATGCATTGATTTGCGGCACCACTTGCCGTTTCTTTGCATCTATGGAAACAGCAACCATCAACAGATTTCAAAAAGCGGCGCACCGGCTAACCGAACGGTTTTTAGATAGCGCTACGGTGTTAGATGTACGTCCCTGGGCAGGGGCCGGCATGACCGAGATAGACTTACACTTGCCTAAAGCCGACATGCGCCAATGGCAGGATGTGCCTTATGTTAAATTCCGCGTAGCGCCTTTTACTTACCGCGATTACACCCCTTTTGGCTGGGATGTCGAAACTTCTACTTGCTCTTTATTGATCGATACGGGCCACGCGGGGCAAGGTAGTTATTGGGCAAGCCAGCTAAAACCCAAAGACATTATTCAATATCTTAAAATTGATTTTACCCGCCAAAGTCCGCATGCTACCGATATGGTTATTGGCCTGGGCGATAGCAGCAGTTTAGCACACCTGCTGGCTTTACGCCAACTGACTTTACCGCAAAGTCGTTTTGATGGTGCGGTGGTTGTTAATAACCCAGAGCAAATCAGCTTATTCCGCGATTATTTCGGGCCGTTATTTACTCCGGTCCAAAGCTTGCAGCAGTTTGGCGAATGGTTGACAGCCCAACAATATTGTACAGAACACTCCCGGTTTTACCTTACGGGTGGTAATCAACTGGTTTCCAACTTACGAAAGGAATTAAGGGCAGCAGGATACGGACAGATAAGAGTTAAAGGATTTTGGGATTAAATTATAACACAATGAAAAACATACTAATTACAGGTGCCAATAAAGGCATCGGTTTTGAAACCGCTAAACAACTGGCACAAAAAGGCCATCATATTTTTATTGGCTGCCGTGATGCTGCTAATGGACAAAAAGCTGTTAAACAGCTGTACAAAGAAGGATTAACTAACGTAGAACTTTTGGTGATAGATATCACTGATCTTGTTTCGATACAGCAGGCGCGCAAAGAATTGCAGCAGAAGGTAGATACCCTGGATATTCTTATCAACAACGCAGGCATAGCCGGCGAAATGCCCCAAGATCTGGTATCAGGCGAAATTGCTAACCTGCGCCGGATTTTCGACACCAACTTTTTTGGTACGATACAAACCACGCAGGAGTTGTTGCCTTTACTCAGGAAATCTAAAGCTGCAGTAATTATCAATGTTTCCAGCGAAGTTGGTTCTATCACTTTACGTACTACACCCGGTCGTAACCTCAACCGTGATAAGTACAATGCTTACGGTACATCGAAGACAGCGTTGAATGCTTTTACAGTAATGCTGGCTAATGAACTGAAAGAAAGCGGCATTAGTGTAAATAGCGTGACACCTGGTTACACCGCAACCGATCTGAACCAGTTTCAGGGCGCTAAAACGCCGGAACAGGGGGCCTGGCCGATTGTGAAACTCGCATTAGAAGCGAACAAAGATATTACAGCTAAATTTTTCAATGATAGGGGAGAAGTCCCTTGGTAAGGGATGATTGATCTGATCTATCTTGACCATTTAGTAATTAGAGGTAGTTAACTAAGATTATTACAGGATGATAAAATGTTCGTCTGATATTTGAAATTTCCTTGATTAACCAGTCAAATAGGATTTTAATGTTTTTCTAATCTCTTCCTAATTACCCTCTAAGGTTAGGCAAATAGTTTTGTGGTGTTAATGTAGAATTATGTACACCCCATTTAAAACTATCGTTTGTGTATTAGCCTTTGGCTCCCTCACATACACAGCACATGCCCAAACAGACACCCTCCGGCTCAATTTTCAGGATGCAGAAAAGGCATTCCTGCAAAACAACCTGGCCCTGCTGGCGCAGAAGTATAATGTAGAAGCCCAGAAAGCTTTGATTGATCAGGCCAAACTGTGGGATAACCCAGTTTTAAGCACCGATCAAAACATTTACGACGGTACCAGCAAAAAATTCTTTTACCACAACCAGGAAGAAGGCGTTGGACAGGTATTTGTCCAGCTGAGCCAGGTATTCACTACTGCCGGTAAACGCGGCAAACAAGTACAGGTAGCTAAAGACGATGCCAAAGTACAGGAAGCCCAGTTTAACGATCTGATGCGCAACCTGCGCTACAATCTTCAATTAGATTTCGGTCAGCTGGCTACTTTGGTAGAACAAGGCAAAGTTTACCAGAATGAAATTTCCTCGGCCAGTAATCTGGTTAACGCCATCCAAAAATCATTCGATGTAGGTAACACTTCTATGAAGGACCTGGTGCGTTTAAAGGCCCTGCTTTTCGGCTTACAGAACGACATGATCGAAAACAGCAAACAGATCAACGATTTGCAAACTGAA
>Ga0116227_10000103_pt1 | contig 140392 bp, 105 predicted proteins | sample S1TSphgellanicum_FD_89693 | JGI IMG/M metagenome (GOLD analysis project Ga0116227, IMG submission 89693) | Host-associated microbial communities from peat moss isolated from Minnesota, USA - S1T2_Fb - Sphagnum magellanicum MG | ecosystem: Host-associated > Plants > Peat moss > Unclassified...
AACAAAAGTGCTTGTTGTTTTATTGACCCCTAATATTCCTCTCAGGAACATTCTATGAACTTGTTCTGCTTGTTGCAACCCTTTCGCCCCTGTACAACCTGTCCACACCTCGCATGCATAGCTTAGTACTGGGCGTACCAGTGAGTCGAACAACTGACACATTACTTCCGGATCTGTTATGCTCATATCATTGCATCTGCGGCGTAATGCAAACAGTGCCTTCTTCCCAGCAGCAGTCAATTTGGCTATGGCTACTACCATGCCTTTTGTACTATGTAACTCTAAGCCCAAGTATAGTCAAGACTCCAATATCAAATAAATAAAGAAATAAACCGTTGTGGGGTTGGAAACAACAATATAAAAAAGGACCAACATAATAGTCAACAAAAAGAATAAAATTAACCTTAAAAATAGAAAAAAAGAGTTGCAACACTACGACTTATCACAAAACACTCATCAAATTCCAAACATCCTCCAAAAATAGAAAAATCCCCAACGAAATTTTGCTCTTTTTAATTAAAAAAGATCACCCAAGTTAACCCACCGCCCAAGTTTGGGTTCAACAGTCAAACAGTTTGCAAACCCCGGGGCCGCCAATGTGGACGTAACTACGTAAACACGGTTTTACAATGCATACATACGTACATACATACATACGCAGTAACTTCCATGCAAACGTTTAAGTTGCCAGAACTAGAACTTACACCAGAACTTTACTTTTACCCACAGTGAGACCGTTTGTATCAAGACAACCAAAGAAGAAGCCTGTCGAAAAAACAAATTTAAAAAAAAAATTTAAAACTTTTTTTTTCTTATTTTTATTATTAGGTGTTCCTTTATTTCTGCTTCTAATTATTACAATTTCCATTTTCATTTAAATCTTAGTTTTTTAATATGTGACTCACACGTAGGTAGGTAGGTAGGTAGGTAGGTAGGTATTTCCTGAATTCCTCTCTTTTCTAACTTATTCTTTTATGGTGGATTATTGTCATTCTTATAATATAAGTCCTTGAAAGTTTCTATAATTTTCTTTTTTGTGGGTTTTGTGATCAGTTTTTTTCTCTTTTCTTTTTTTTTTTGGGGCAAAATTTTTGTCCTTACTTTGACAGAAAAATTGAAAAATATTGGTGTGAATTCACCTAATTTTGCTCCTTTTTTTTTGAGGGGAAAAGTTTATCAAATTGAGAAAAAAATTCCTGGTTGTAAATTGTGATTGATAAAAATCAAATGAAATTTGAGAAGAAAGAAAGAAAGACAGTACAGTACCTACCTATTTAAAAATATGGAGAGAAAAAAATAATAAAAAGAAATAAAAAGAAAATGGTGGTGGTGGTGGTGGTGGTGGTGGTGTACCACTTGGAAGCTTCTTGTCTTGGCTTTCTTCTTCTTCTTCTTCGTCGAAAGTGCTGAAAATTGAGAGTTTTGCGTGTTTTATTGAATGTGTTTTGTTTTTTGATGCGTTTGCATATACAATTTCCTTTTTGATTTTGCTTGTGTAATTGTGTCGCTCGCAGTCGAAGTTTCTAGACTCGGCGTCCAATCGCTCAAACCCACGAGACTTGCTCCACAAATCACCTCCTCCCATCCTGCCTGTAAATTGCTTTGTACACGATTGATTGATTATAAGTAGAATACGGAAAACCAATTTCAAGCTTTTAGTTTTTAAGTACTTAGCGCAAGCAAACAAGAAAGAGGGAGCAAAATATTTTTGGGATTTGGCTTCTCTCTACACTAGAGCTTTGTTGTTGTTGCTTTTGGGTTTTGTTGCTGTTTTTCTCTCTCCCCCTCTTCCTCATCGTCTCTTCTGCACCAAGTTACATCTCTAGGGTTTGATTGTTCGTTGTCTCTCGATGCGCTTGCTGTGGTTGTGAAGGGAGATCGAAGATGTGGGTGGGAGAGGAACGTGTTTGTGAATAGACTTGTAGAGTTTCCTTGGTTTTTTTTTTGGTTTTGTGTTTTGTTTTGTCTTGTCTTGTCTTTTTGGGGGTTTTTTGAGGGGGATGTTTGCCTTTCTTCTTCTGTGAGCTGTCGTTGAGAACAAGAGCAAGCGGAGGAGGAAGGAGGAGGAAGGAGGAGGAAGAAGTGATACGTGTGTTTGTGCTGGCGGGTTGTTGTTTCCTCCAAGCTTTGTGAATGGTTGGGGGAGAGATGGGTCTTGTGTTGGAAATGGGTTTTTGAGAGGCGCTTCGATGTGATTTCTGTGCTTCACAGCTGTTGAGCTTTGCTTGCAGCTGCCCTTTGTGTGTGTGTAGATGTATAATATTCTTGTAAATTTTGTATCATATTTTCTGTCGTGGTGGTAGTGGTGATGGTGGTGGTGGTGGTGGTGGTGGTACTGGCTTCTTCTTGGAGCAACAAGAATCATTCTTACTTGTAGTCTAATCGGGGGAAGCACCTTATTATGTTTTGTGAAAGATCGGTTTGTTTGTGAAGCATCAAGAGTTGATCGCGGTGGTGGTGTTTTGTGTGCTAAAATTGAAGAAAGATTTCCGTTTTCTTGACGAGAGAATGGAGATATTTACATGAAAAATCGAGAATCAGCCACAGGAATAGATCACAGTTGTTGTGAGTTTTAGAGGAGAACTTTCTTTTGCCGCAAATCGCAAGTCGAGTGTTTTTGTTCCTCCATCAATGGCGTCTTCAGGACTTGTGTTGAACCCTGTGGAACCACCGGTCACGTTCCACGGGCGGATGCCGCCAGTGGAGGCCATTCAGATCTACCTTGCAACTCTCGGCTCCAACGACAGCATGATACCCATGAGAGTGCTGACCTCCGATACAATCGCTTCTGTGAAGATGCGCATTCAGTCGTACAAAGGCTTCTACACCAACCAACAAAGACTTGTGTACAGAGGTCGCGAGCTCACTCGGGATGACTGCTTCGTGAAAGATTATGGTCTGTGCAACGGGGAGATCCTTCACCTCGTCTTACGCTTATCGGATCTGGTGGACGTGACTGTCAAGACTGCAGACGGCAAACAGTTCTTCAAAGTTGAACGGACACGAAATGTTAGAGACTTGAAACATCGCATACCCTTCACCAAAGATGGAGGAAGCTTGTACCTCGATCATCATAATCAACAACAACAACACGTGGTTTTGTGTGGGAAGAATTTGGAAGACAAGACTAGATTCATTGATGACATCTCCATCCAAGATGATACAGTTGTTCACCTCTTGGTGCGAAGGAAAACTGCCAAAGTTCGGTCACGAGCTCTACGAAAGGGTGTGGAGCTCTCAGTAGATGTAGATGAGGTTGAAGCGGTTGAGGAAGAGGAGCATGTTTCTGAAATTCTCCCTTACTCGGCATCCAAGTTTTTGTCCTTGGTTTCCTCTGACATCAATCTTGAACGGAGTCATGTTTTGGAGCCTGCAAGCGGAGTTTTGAGGTATGAAGTTCCAGATGTTCTTGCAGATTTGTTGGCCCAAGCTAGAGCTGGCCTTCACAGTGGGCATTCTCCTATGTTATCATCAGAGGGATCAGGAGGTGCTTACTTTATGAAGTGTGAGTATGGTCAAGAAAATATTGCTATATTCAAGCCGGTTGATGAGGAGCCTCTAGCTGTGAACAATCCTCGAGGGTTTTGTGATGCTTCAAAAGGTGAAGGGCTTAAGAAAGGTACCAGAATTGGTGAAGGTGCTGTCAGGGAGGTGGCTGCTTACATTTTGGATCACCCTGTAGAAGGACAAAGAGTGACTTCAGGCAAGAACTTGCAAGGGTTTGCTGGTGTTCCTCCTACCATGATGGTGCGTTGCTTTCATGAGGCTTTTCACTATTCTGGTGACAAAAACTGGAACTTCATCAGGAAGCCTAAGCTTGGCTCTTTCCAGCAGTTTGTGGCAGCGTTCAGCAACTGTGAAGACATGGGTCCTGCTAACTTTCCTGTAGAGGAGGTGCATAAGATTGCAGTTCTTGACATGAGACTTGCTAACACAGATCGGAATGGTAGTAACATTCTGGCTTGCCGAGACGCTAACAACTCCATCAAGCTTGTCCCAATTGACCACGGATACTGCCTGCCAGAAAAGGTGAGAAAACTCTGCATGTCAACAACCTGACCAACAGATCAAGCAGTTGCTATGATGGACTAAATCCCACAAAGATGGATCTCAAAGGATGCATTTCGCGATTTGCTTCATGGTCTTTGACGTCTTCACAGTTTCTGTTTTGGACTTCAAGTGCTGGTTTTGCTTTGGAACTTTCTTCTCCTCATGTGTGTTGCTGTCTGTGCAGTTTGAAGATTGCACATTTGAGTGGCTCTACTGGCCTCAAGCACATGTGCCATTTGAGGCATCTACTTTGGAGTACATTGCATCACTGGATGCGGAGCAGGATATTGCACTCCTAAAGGAGCACGGTTGGTCACTACGTTCTACTTGTGCTCGGGTGTTCCGCATCTCAACCATGCTGTTGAAGAAAGGTGCAGCAGCAGGCTTAACACCTTTTGCAGTTGGATCCATGATGTGTCGGAAATCATTTGACAAAAAATCACCAATTGAGTTGATGCTTGAGGAAGCTGAGGAGAAGATGCTACCTGCTTCAAATGAGCAATTCTTCATGACTGCTCTGGCTAAAATCATGGACTCATATATCAAGAAGGCTAAGTGAATAGGGATTGTGTTTGTATGTGTATAAGGTTATACAGTTGACAGCTCGATTGATGGGGGTAGGAAGTAGCTAGCTCTTTGTCAAGAACAGTATTTTAGCATTTTCAATTGTTTTGCTGTTGATGATCTGAATATGTGTATTCCCCTCCTCGGACTCTTGACATTACTCTGTTTTGCTTTGAGATTTGTGTCCACAGACTTCTATCAACACATTTTGTGGGGATCCTATATCAGATACTTTCTGGTTTTTTCACAGATTCTAGCTGGTTATCTAACAATCTGGAACTTGGTTTTACCTGGATGATACATAAGTGGAAAGTGGTATTGAGACATCAGTATCTGTTTTTGTCTTGACTTTGGGATGTTTATTTGTTCTCAAGATATTAGGTTCTAAAAATTCTCCTTGTTTTTTCTCCTCTTCCACTTTCAATGTTCCGGTTCTTTTTTGGAATTTTCTACTTGTTTGTCTTTCTTTGATATCTCCTCTTTTGTGTTGTATCAAGCAGTCACCTACATGGGTGAGTTATCCTGTCACTGCTTCTCTCCTGACAAATTCAGTATGTCATACAACTCGACTTCCACCTCCTACCAGGAGCTGATGATGTAGTTGGGGAGGCTATGATAGTTGGTGAACATTTTAAGCTGGGGAAATTCCAAATGCAAATTGTGTTTCATTCAAAGAAAATGTTTGGTATGGATTAGTATAAAAGCCACAAGCATGATAACTAAATGTCCACAGCGATAACACATCAGTAAAATGATTTGCACCTTCCCTTCTGCTATTCATGAATGGTCCAATTTGCAAGTAGATCAATCAACAAATGACTGAAGCTCTCACAGCAAGGCTTTTTTAAGGAAATACTGAGCAACATGCATGAGAACAATGAAATCTTTCTTTGTGACAGTTGACAGCTATAAGGGAGAAGGCAGCAAAAAGCAGGTGAGTTCTGACTGGATTAGCACACACAGGAGGTTTACAAACACAAAGAACCACCACTACAACAAGGAGATCCACCATTAGCAGTGCAAAAGGAGAAAGGATCATTGCCAAGCTAGAAACATGCAATTGAAGTACAATGGAAACATTGACAAATACGGAGTCAAGCATCCAATGTTTAATTAAGCAAGTTTCATAGCAAGTGAGAAAAATCATCTGATAATTGCTAGTATATACATAGCCACAGTAGGGGCGGTCCAGATTTAAGGAAAACAAGGTACATGCTCAAGCTAAGAAAAAGTTGTGCTTAGAAAGATGGTACAAGATGCCATTTTGCATTATTCTTGCTACTCTGGAAAAGTGACTATGATGCCAAGGAGCGAGTTCAGCCTAGAACTTGGTTTTCTGAAGCTTGAGCTGCACAGACAACTCACAACAGAGGTTGTTGGAAGATAAACTCACATTGGCCACAACAAGTAACATCCAGACCAGGGTCAAGGGATCTGTTTGCAGAGGTGAGGTTTTGATTTAGCACTGGTTGTTGATTGCATGAATTGTGAAAACTAGTTACATGAAGCAAACTACATTGAAGTGGGTAAGATTCAGCTTCATACAGATACAGACCTTTGCTTTAGCTGGTGTTCTAGCTTGTGCTCTGTTTGGACCAAACTCTTCATCCTGTGTCATTGCTGATTTAGTAGCCTCAGGTCCCTCTCCTTGGGTGTTGTGTTCCTGAACCACGATCAAAAAAATCTCAACTTGCAACAGTTATCAGGACAGAACAGCAGCTTCAAAACAGACTGAAGGCACTCTGCTTTATCCTCAGACAAAAATAAGTTAATAAAGGTTTTTAAAACAGACTGAGGAAAGGAGAGGACACAACTTTCAGAGCAAAAGTGAGGTCATGATGCTCAAACCTTTTCCAGTGCTGTAGGCCTGAGAGGCCTCAACTTGACAGACCTCTCAAACAATACTATCTGGAAAGCATTAACACAGACAATGAGAAGGTTAATGCAGGCATCTGCAGTGAACAGGGCTTGACCAAAATGCAAATAAACAGATAGCAAGTCATCTGTCTGACAGATGAACTGGAACATTCCCTGAAAGCTGCTGTAAATTATAAATATAATCTGCTTCATCTTTCTCTCTGCTATTGGAAGCAGGTCACTTACAGTGCCCATCAAAGATAGGTTTTCTTTGTCTGTTGCAGCAATCCGAACACCAACACAATTTCTTTGATTTTCACACCATGGGCAAAAAAGGGCCTCATACACACAACCATCCTCCTTCACCCAGACTCCACTCTCTGCCTCACTGTTCCTGCAACCTTGCAGTAATGATGCCCCCTGCCTGTGTATGGATTTTGTGAGTAAGGGATGGCAGGACTCAGTGCTTGTAATGAACACTGCAATATCAGGTCTTCTTTCTGGAAGTGCATTATCACTCTCAATAGACCTGCAAAGCTCCACCAAGTATGTCTTGCACAGATGCATCTTGTAGAACCCTAACCCCTTAGTAGCTCTAAAATAAAGGCATCCACATTTTGTGCAGCCAATTTCATGCTCCGTAAAATCCTCAAATTCACTTCTATAGCATGAAGTCCCTCCTGTTTCTGTTCTTTCTGTCAAGTCAAAGTTCTCCAAAATACCACTCAACCCTGGCTGACTGTGCTCTGCACAATCTTTACCCTTATCTATGCAGCAGAAGCTTCTGCTTTTTTCTCCCTTGCCAAAAGCTGTAGCTTTGGTAATATTACAAGCATCTTGCTTGTACTGTAGAGCCACCGGAGTATTCCTGCCACTTGTTGTAGTCATCAATTTGACACCAGTAGGAGAACTATTGCCTGTTTCACAAGAAACATTTTGCCTGTATTTTACCCTGTCCAACAAATCATTATCCTCCCCATTGTCACAAATCATTTGCTCACCTGGCTTTCCCGCAGCCACCGTTCCTTGGGCAGTTGTCACCAAATGATCACTTGCACTACTTGTCCAAGAATCGACATCCCTTATGATAGAAACAAAGGATTGTTGCATTGGAGGAATTCTATCTTTCTGTATAGGAATGCTATCTTTCTGTAGAGAAATGGTTGTGTGCAAATTTGGGACTGTATCTGTGGCATCCTTTTCAGGACTTGTTCCAAATGTGAACAAATCTTCCTGTACAGGTTGGAAACTTTCTTGACTTACTGATGTGGGGTGCTCAGACTGCACCATTGGAAATTGAGTGACAGTTCCTGCAACAGTGCTCTTCCCACTGCAATGCGGTGATACTCTAACTCGCAATGGAGTTGGTGCTGGAGAGTGACCTGAATTCCACTTACATATTTTGATGCTTGTGCCCTTTTCTACTGAAGGACTTTCTCCTCTCCTAGAACTGGAAGATTCCTTTTCTTCCTCTGTAACACTACCACTCCATGTATCAAGATCAAATGATAGTTGAACCACAGGGGAACCTGGCTTGATAAAATCTAGCCCAACATCCCCCTCAAGCTCCACTGCAATCTGCTGGCAAGCAGGAGTCTGTGTGGACAACTGCTCAATGACAGGCTCATTGTTTTGCATCAGAGTGTTACCATTACAGACCGTAAACTGCTCCCCAGACCTGTAGTTCACAGTAGCAGAAAGTCAGCAGCTGCAACCTGGAACACCACAGGTCATGTTGGGGACATATGCAAACTTCATGGCCAAGAGGCCCTGCAGAAGATACAGTAACCTAATGGATCTGTATTACTTTCTTAGCCTGAACATCCTAATTGAGGATGATTATATGGAAACACATGCACATGTGGGATACTAGTACCAGTATAGATATGCTGACCACAGTCTGAACAGGGAACAGTATCTCAAGTCACCTAAAATGTCACGAGCAGTACCCTGAATTGAAGTCCATAACTGGAACTGCTGGAGGATCAAAGTTGCTTTGTTCTTCCAACTTGCTACTCTTCCTTTTCAGGTTGATTGGAGCTCTTCTTGTATTTGCAGATGAGAAAGTGATAGGAAGCTTGGGTATCTGAGTCGATGCCAACTTCCCAACAGTGCTTATGATAGGAACTTGCAGACTTGAAGGTGATACCTGTTTAGTCTTATGCAGAATAAGAACAATTTTTATACTCCAAACAATTTTGGCCAGAGAAAAATGAATAAAATTCTTAAAACGTCCTCAAAGACCATCACAATGCAGTCACTAGGAAAATAATTCACCTCAAATTTCTTGAAGAATGTTTCCAGTCCTCTCAGGCAGTCTTTGAAGTTATCACATTGTCTGATAGACTTCCGCAGCCATTTTGACATGTAATCAATATTTCCTTGCTTCTTGAAACGTTCATCTGCATCAGCACACCCTGACGTACATTAGATATGACCATGACTAGTTTTCCCTTCTACAGCAATTTGGTTACTGTGAAGGAGATATAGAAATCTGGTGTGCTGAAACTCAGTGAGTGCATCTAGACCATCTTACCTAGCAGAAGTATGGCACCATAGTCATAGCGATGTCGAATGCAGCGACCTGCATAATGAACCGAAGTTGTTAGACTGCTATTATACAGCAATTACTGCTTGGAACATTAGATGAAGTGTGCTCACTCACCTACTGCTTGATTCAAAGCTCGGAAGGTCTGCTGACAGTACCACTGATCCCCACTGAGCAGATTTTTGCAAACTCGATTTTCTGTATTATACTGCTTTTTCAAGGTCACTTGAATGTCCTTCCTGTAAAAAATGAAATGCATTGTTGGCTACCAGCATTTTAGACATCTTGCAGGCAGTAAACAAGACAGAAGAAGAGAAAAAGAGAGGAATGGAGAATTCCTGACTTACACATTGGGAAATGGAATGCCAATGACAATCTATTTCCTCTTGTTAAGTAACATGATGGACTTTTTCCAGAAGAAAATCTCAAAACCTCTTCAACTGAAATTAAACTAAATTAAATGCATGTGCACTTCAGAAAATGACTTCTGCAACTTGTGACAAAATTTGTTGATTTTTGTTGCAAGCTACAGGAGTAGAGGTAGCAGAGGTAGCCTTCAAAAGGAGGATACAACAACTCGAGCATTCTTGTCAGAGAAATCAATTCCTTCTGAAACCTGCATTCCATCATCTGAATGTTGTCAGCATTGTCTCCGACCAATTAATTAAGACTTGAACACTGTACTCATATCTACAACCCTTTGAGATTGGAGCAATGCTGCACAATGGTTTAGAACCTAGCTTCAGGTCAGGAAAATAATCAGGCATTTTTCATTATCAATTGCTCAACATGCTATGTATTCACTAGACCAACTACAAAAGACAGGTGGTCGTCACCTGCATCATATCATACCACTCAAAGTAAGGTCCTTTACCTTCCCTCTGCAGACTGCTAGGAATGCAGCACCATGCTCCTTCTGTGCTTGGTGCTCTTTTGACTCCCCAAATTTAATAGTATGTTTCTGATTTCTTCCCTTGATATTCTTTTTTATTGGTTTGCTGGATGAGTTTATTACTTGGTAGTAGTTATTCAGGACTTGATCAAACTGATCACTGCTGCCCTTTGGCTCTGCAATTCACATAAAGCACTTGCATTGTAAAGAACCACACTGCACACCAGATCTGCTCAATGAATTTTTTTAATAATAGAACTGTTGAGTACAGTTCACCTGTGAATCCTGAATCCACCTGAGAATCTATTCCATATTTCAGAATGAAGCATGAGAGGGGTTCTTCAGCATTCAGGTCTGACAAGGGAAGGTAATGCATTACCTACAAACAGTTGTTTCTCTTCCAAAAGGCGGGTCCACTGTCCAGTAGCTTGCCACCGAGTGCAGAGTTTGTCCAGGAGCTTAAAACTTGGGAAAAAAATGAGAGCTCCATCAGGTACCACCTTGCAGATCTCCTCCAGCACAGTTCCCAATGCATCCTTACCCATGCACATAGCATTCCAAAGCCCATCAATAACAACATGGAATTTAACAAGCAAGTCACAATTGACTATTGTATCGTTGAGTCAGAGAATTTTGATGAGGTTGCTGTGTTGCTATAGCATACCTGAAAAGCATATCCATCAGCATTCTTGAAGCTGGCATTGAGAGGCACATTTCCTGGCCCTAGTGACAATGTGGCAGCCCAAACCTGTAATTGCAAACACAAGTAAAAACATAATCTTTGGCTCGACATCCAAAAACATGGAAAGTGCGACGACAATCAGCAATCAACAGACTCCAAGGCAAACAAAAAGGAAGTACAAGGGATTAGAATTCACAAGTGTAGCTTCTCTCATACTATATGCACCTCCTAACACAAGCAGATAGGTTTTTAACTATGCTTGTCCTGGTGGCTGATAACAGCAATTGATCAACAAGGCTAAACTTCACAAATAGCCACCATAAACAATTTCCAAGCAATTTCTCTCTCCTACACCGAACACCAAAGGGAGCTACCTGCTTGTCCATGTCAACTACATGAGATGCTTCCATTTGAATCTCGAAGGGGACTCCAAGCTCAGAGGCAAAAGAATCCATTGGTGACAAGGTCCTGCATTACATGAACAGATCAACTTAACATGAGATGTTTGGTTGTTGCTTGCTTGTTTTCTTAGGGCCTGCATGTCAAGAGGAGCATGTTGAACTTAATGATAAAAGGTGATCATGATCAGGAAAATCAGATTTGTCATTGATACCGCAGCATTCAACAGGAGGTCATAATTCAGTAATGCAGAACTGCAAATGTTGACTGAGAGGATTCCTTCCACTTTTGTCAAGGACATACCCTGAAGTAAGAATAATGGACCGTGCAGCACTAGAAATTTCCTCAAACACAACACCCGGATTTAAGCACCACAGGCTGATAGAAGTAACCCACCCTGACACTGCCATAGCTGCACAGGTGGCTTGAGGAAATAAGTTTCTGCTCAAAATATCATAAGAGGTGCCCAAGAACTCAACACCATCACATAGACATTGGAGCATCATACAAATGAGACCTCAGAGCATCACATGAATCAGAAGTACCTTCATTACGTTTGACATACTTCTTCACAACCAGCTGATAGTCTCCAACTCGCCTTCCATTGTCACCTAGCATGAACTTGAGTGCACAGAAGAGGCCTGAAGTCTTTGCAAAGTTAGACTGCTGATCATATGTTATCCATCAATAAGACAAGCAAATTGTGGCCATGACCTTATTACTCTACCACATTTCTTTACATCCACTGATTGCCTAGTTTGCCTCCAACAATGTCCTTCAGTTTTCACTGCAGATAGTATTCTAACACCAGATGTACACACAAAGTTGCGCATTTAATAAATGGACCAAGCAAAAGGAATTAATGCTGCAAGGAACCTCAGAGAATCTTGGAATTCTTACCCTCAAGGGCCTTTGCAGCACGCCCACTCAAGTAACTTTTGTCTTCGTCTGGATTTGAAGCAGCTCCAACAGCCTGAACAAAGTATACCAATAAAATTTCCCAGGGTAAAGAACACAAAGATACTTGCCAAAATTCAACAATTTCAGCTAGACAACTAAAGCTAATTAAACATAATGAGCCATGTCTGACCTTATTGGAGCACTCCAGCAAAATGTGAAAGGACTCTGGTGAGATGCCTGCAGATCGTAACTCCCGAACTGCTTCATCACCCCTCCAGCTGAAAAGAAAACATAAGGTTACACAAACAACACCACAATGTAATTATTAACTGTATGAAATTCTCCACTTACAAGGGACATTTGCATAGATCCTATAAGTCATATGCGATCAACACACTGGAAGAATGCAGGTTTACTTCACTAGATTTTTTTGTGGAGCAGATAGGTCATGGCACTAAATCAGGGCACCAAATGGGAGATGCCAAATGCACAGCTGGCCATGTTTGACCATGAAATGATAGAACACTCTGAACTAACAAATGTATCAGAGTGGCTACCTTGGTCTGCCTTAATGCATTGATGAACCTGGATACAGTTTACTCACCAAGATGCAAAGTGCTCAAAATCCAATTTTGTTAAGGAGTTTGACTGCTGGTAGATCCATGCTAGCAATTCCTGCAAGAAACAAATGGCAACTATTGAAGCATTGTATAGTAATTAAAGAAAACAAGAAATAACTATCATAGGGCTAGAGAAAAATGATGGAGATTACTGTACAAAGTCACATTACACACCTGCACCATCTGCAGTAGAGGTGAATAAATGTCAGCAATTTCATCCGGTGTACTCAGCTGCTCAAGCTCCATTCGCATGTCTGGATGGAAGCACAACATTATTGGAGCAATTGCAAAACACTCTCTATATAGGCCCATCTTATATGCAGTGTCTAGTGACAGATTTTCACCATAAGAGTGCATACAAAAGCATACCTTCTAGCACACTACTCTCAAGGTCCATGCTTCCTGCCTCACGAGCTACATCCTCAATGTTACTGCCAGGAGGAAAGAACTGTCATCACATTCAAGCAAACATGAACACCGGCCTATCAAGGAACTAAACAGAATAAGGGATTTACTGTTGTACATTTATGACACCAGTGGATTATGCTATAGCCAACTCTTTCATGGGATTGAAAAAATAGACAAGAAAGTGGTAAAGCAATTACTGTGCTTCATCAAGGACAATAATGGCCCCTTTTATGTTCACTTCCATGGCACTCCGAATAATAGGGTCCAGGATGTAGCTGTAAGGACAGAACACAATGTCTGCCTCAGTTGCCATTTCCCTGGCTGCAAAATATGCACACCCTGCACCCCAATTGTACTGAGAGCTTTGTGCTTTCAGAAAACTTCCACTGATGCAGAAAGTGCCATAAATCTTGCAGGTTGCATTGGTTTGCACAAAGGGGCTGCAAACTATGTCATACATGCAAAATGGAATCTCTCAGCACTCCAGCATCTAGTGTGTTTGACAAACCTTTTACTTTGTAGCCCAGGGTGACTAGGTCTTCGATATCATGGATTTCGTTACTACCTCCCTTTTGAAGAGAAGGGTCAGTCTTCAACCTCGTTACATTCCTGCAGACACTCATTACTGTCACTTCTGATTATTTAGCAATGAGCTTGATCTCCATTTAGTGAAAGAATTGATGGAGGAATGTCAAACCTGATGCACTGCATGACACACAGTTTGACATCTACTGTCCTTATGTGCAACCAAATGTGAAAACACTGGATGATTGTGGTAAACCTTAAGGGTTGCCACAAAGTGGATACCCTTCAAATATCATGTGGACCAGTCATTAAAGGCTCTAAATGACTGCGATTCCTCAGGTTTAGGGCACACTGCAGATGTAAAGCACAGGAGTTTTTCCATAGAACAAAGATGCCAGCTTGCCAAGTAGTTTGCTCACTTGAATTGAGGACAGCATCGATGCTCATCTTTCAATAACTCCTTGCTGCAGCACAAGAGGAAAAGCTTCCAATGTTAGTATGTCTGGAACTGTTGTCATAAAGTGGTGATGAACAAGGAGGAGTTCAGAAACACACCAGTCTTCATCCACATTCTTGTGCTTCAAGACTTGCTTGTTGGTACAGTAATGTTTCCTTGCTGCCTGCAAATACACAAATATGAGATATCTTTCATAAGAATAGAGAAATCTCCGTTCTCACAATGAAGAAGAAACAGCAAGGCTAACACTTCCTCAGGAATACACAAATATGAGACAGTAATTCATGTAAAACTTGCCTGACAAGAGTTTCCATAGCAACTTCATGCTAAACTAAGACTTCCAAGTTGTAGCTTTGAGATAATGAAGAATATACAAGATTGTTTGAAAGTTGAAACTTACCAGGACTGCCATGGGGACGTGGTACTTTGTCTTCCGAAACTCTCGAACCACTTGTGTGATCTGTGAGTGTGTCCTCCTGTGACACAAGAATTTATTTCATTCTACAAGCTGAATTATAAACCAATCCATAAGCACAGTCCAATCATGAACAACACACTGAAAGCAAATTGTAACGTATTGCTGGAGTGTTCAGTAGTTCCATTTCACAATGCAAAGGCATCTCTTGAAGAGGGGGCAAGCTGTGAAAGAACAAAGTTACTATTATGTTTGTCTGAGGCCCTCACGTAGCATAGTAGATAGTTGGCAGCTTCTGTTTCTTAAATGGTTGCTTGCCATGTCTCCCTCCTTTTGGCTGGTTAATACCAGGGGTGTTCACATTCTCATTTTCAGCTCCTGAAACCAACAACATCTTCTTCCCCATTGTGAAAGGAAACAAAACCTATGCCTCCCACATCCTTCTTCAGATTGGCAATTTTCCTTGTGCTTTAGCTTTGAAAGTCCACACTCACATCGTTCCGCTTGATACCCCACATTCTCAGTCCTCTTCTCATTAGGACATTAACTCTAAACAAGACTTAAAAGTAGAAATTGTACATCAAGCTCACATTCTAAACGACGCCCCCGCGTTTTTGAATGGGAATGGCGTCCTGATATTGAAAACCGGCATCCACACCGAGGGCAAACAAGCGGATGGAGCTGAATTACCTGAAACTGCAGCTTCCTCAACGATGAATCCACCACCTACAACCAGGGGGTCGCCGGGGGGCGGAGGCGGAGGCGGCGGTAATGCTTCATACTGCTGCTGCCAAGCCAGGGTGGCACAAAGCAACGCCAATGTCTTACCGGAGCCAGTGGGAGACTCCAGAAGCGCGTTGACACTGCCATCGCCAATGCCCTTGCTACGGGATCGCTCCAAAGCGGCCAGAACCTTTCCCATGTAGGCCAACTGCGGCCCATAAGGCTTGTAAGGAAACACCACCTCTATACCACAGATCTTATACTTCTTGCCGTCCCCACCACTAGAATCACTTGCTGCGGCCTGCGGATCTACAGCCATACCGCAACGACACAAACAAAAATCTACAACTGGAATCAAGCCCCCGTCTATCCCGTGGGTCTCTCCCTCTCTCGTCTCTCTCTCTCTCGCAAACACACGCAACACACGAAGCTCAAAATGCGAGGGAAACAGAAGAGTCTCATGTTCCCAGTAAGTACCATGTTCCCGCGTTTCGTTTGTATGTTTGGGACGGGGTTTCTTTTCCGTGTTTTTGGTTCATGTACCCACTCCATGTCTGCTTGTCAGGTTTTGTTTTTGTTTTTGTTTGTTTGTTTGTTTTTTGGAGAGTTTTCGAATTCGTCAAAAACTAGTGAACAAATGTTGTCACTTCTGGACTGCCTTCAAAAGTATGTTGCTACTTAGAGAAGACTTTGGGCAGTTTCTTAAAACTGTCACCAATAGGGTTGAATTGCCCACCGCTGAACATGCACCTATCGTTGAACACTTTTCAATATTTTTCTCATTCATTAACCAAATTGAGCGAATTTTGTGTCATTAGACCTGCAAACAAACTGAGGGCTACAAATGTTCTTTGTGCATCAGAAAACAAGGAGAAACTCAGAAAACACCAAAAGAGGATTAGTGATAGTTTGTTCCAAAAATTTTGAAAAATAACTCTAGACCCCTCTGTAGTTCCAATCGCATATCTTTCTCAATTTTTAGTTTGTTTTGAGTGATTTAAAACCTGATGAGTGTGCCAACTAAGGCTTTACATATTTCTTTGTATTCCAAAAGCAAAGATGCAACAATTAAAAATTTTAATTTCAGAATTTTTAATATGTTTTAATTCTCCCATCACTGAACATTGAACCCCCTTACACTAAACACCCCATATATTCCCCAGTCTTTTACTAAATTGAACAATTTTTATAACCTAAAAAAATGTTGGATTAAAAGTTACAAATTTTCTTTGAGCTTTAGAAGCAAAGGAACAATGTGTGAAGATTTGCCCTTCTTTGACATCTTAAATGTATGTTCACCAACCTATCTAATCTAAGTGATAAAACTACCTTGGGACACTTGCTTTTCACTTTTAATTCAAAAATTTGAAAAAAAATTGCTACTTGTTTTTTTTTCAAATATCTTAATCTTAAGGTCCACAAAAGTTTCAAAACTATTTTTTTAGTTTTTTCGATCTATCAAACTTACATTTTATTTTTAGAATAAAGTGTTCTCACATTATAATTGCAAGGCAACTTCATCATAAAACAAGTGAAAAAATAGAAGTTGAAAAAACCCTAAAATTATTGGCCAAGGTTGTCAAAATAAGGTGAATTCAATTTTTTTAAATGTCAAAATAACCAAATATCACATCACATGAATTGAAATTAAATAAAATAACATTATAAAGAAGTCACAAAAGTTCACATGCTCTACATGAACCCTTTGCACATTTAAAAACAAATCAAACTATTTGTTGAAAATTAATCCTATCTTGGAAACTATTTTGAAATTCAAGCACATTTTTCACAAGTGTGAAAGATGAATCACAAAAATTCCCAAGTGGAATCACTTGAATTTGAAAATTGAAATCTCATAATGTTGTGAACTTTTGGAACAAGATTTGAAGAAATAAACCTTATCAATTAGACCCTTTTAAAAATAAATTGTTAAATTTTTTCTTGAAAAAAAAAATCTAAAATGAGGTCACATTCCTTAGTTTAACATTTTAAATATAAATTATAATCATGAAAATGGTCCAAAATCAAACTAACAATTCAATACCGAACCATTAAAATGTACAACGAAGGGGTTTAATGACCTTTAATAATGAGAACATGTGGTATAACATTTGAAATTTTTTTTTGAATGCTTCAACTTTGAAAGATCTTAAGTTGGAATCCATATGTGATGAACTCACAAAATAACATGATTCATAACTTGGTAGTTTTGAAAATTGTGGGGATTCTTGTCATGGGAATTTTGTCATTTTGATGTAATCCTAACTACCATATAATCAAGAAAACAATGGTGACTTCACCCAAGTCTAAATGATGGTGATTTATGTGAATGTTTGTAAATCTCGTTATTTTGTCCATGCAACATTTTTGCTCCAATTTGTATTAACTATCATTTTAAAAAAATTATGCATGTTGATTTCATTTAGAGTTCAATTTTGTGAATTCATTTTACTCCCATCCCATAGTTTTCATGTTTTTTTCTTCATGGGAGCTAGGGAACACATTCTAGGTTTGTATTTTGTTATAAAACTAAAAATGATAATGTTATTTATCTCAATATCACTTGACAAACATAAGGGTGTTTCATTTTTCATGTTAAGATAATTCCCCCAATATTATGAAGCAATGAGACATGAGCTATTGATTTAGCTTAATAAGTTTTTACTCATTAAGTTTTATCCATTTGTCATTTTAATGGCCCATTTTACAACACATAATGTGACATTGTTGATCATTTCAGATTTTATTTTGACACAAAGCAAATGCTTGGATCTAGAATGCAAGACATAATATTGTTTGAAAGCCTCGTTCACAAAAAAATAACCACATTACTTTTAAATTGTCCTTGCTTTTAATAGGTATGTTTTTATAACATTGTGTTATGTTTGCCACGAAAATATCTATGATATTTTCAAGTGAATTATAGCAAAATCAATAATTGTATCCACCATCCAAAACATAAACATTTTGACCTTGAAGAAATTTTCATACACATCAAGCTTGAATTTTTCCATATTTTGAAAATAGGGATTAATTTCATTAATGTAGTTGTAAGTACATGTGCCAACATCGAAAGGATGGTATTTTGTGCATTAGTTAGCCGTTTATAACTATTTTTGTATATTTTGTAAATTGGCATAATGAGTGGAATATTCATGTTCATCACAAGAATTTCTAGTGCCAAATCATTTACTTCAAATAACACCATGCTTTTAATATGATCAATAGACCACTAATGTCCGTCAAGGAAACACAATATGAAATTTTTGCCTTATAAGTGGTTCCAAGCCTATAATCTAATGTGATGAATACACATTATGCATGCATTATTGGCTAATTTGTCAATCCTTGAAATGAATCATTTCTCGAATATCCATTTCAACTCATTTTTTATTGATTCAATATTGAATAATTTAGGAATATTATGCTTCCAAAAGTTTGAAGCAATGTTGCTTATTTTTCCAAGCATAAACCATGTATTTTTTTGGTCCATTTGTTGGATAAATCAAGGTTCAAACTATGTCCTTTCAATTCAAAGACTACTTAAAATTGTTACCATGCATTTTCCATTGCTAAAACCACCTCATTCAATCCTTGGGCGTTGAATGGGATAAGATATAATCCTCACATTAGGGCATGCCTGCTTTGTCAAAAAGTTTGTTAAGGTCAATTGTTCTCACATGGGCTTCCTTTCTTGATGAATCAAGATGGAATTCTTTCAATGTCAAAAGGTTTAAAAATTGTCTAAATCTTTTGAAAGATATACAACAATTTTCATTTTTAGCCAAAAGGTTTTTGAATCCAAAATTTTGGAATACAACAAAAGGTTTCTAAACTTCATTTTTTATTATGTCTTTGGCCCAAAACTATGGAATATAATAGACTTGTGAACATTCTTAATCCAAAAAATAAAAGTGCATCAAAGTAAATATTACATGATCTTATAAGTTCCATGGCTTTGTTCAAATAGTCCATAGTAATGTACGTTCTTGCCAATTTTTTAACTAGTGGGATGAGCACATTATGCCCAATCATGTTTACGTGATTCCTCCTATTCAAAACTTTTTGTTGTTGTTGTTGTCTTGAACAATCTTTTTGTAGCATAATCAATCCTCGCCTTAATTCAATATACAATATTTGATAGGTGATTTTTCCTCCTAAGTAGGTTTTTCCATTAGTAACGAAACATCAAACTTTCCATCAAAATTTGGAATATAAGAATATCCTCCTTTTGATGACACCCCTTTGCTTCTCCTATGCATGGACCGTTTGTTGTGTTAGCTACCACACCTTCTAGACACAAACATATGACAAATTGTTTATTGGAATTAAAAGTTAAAGGCATTGGAGGTGTCATGTTTACATTGATCTTGGACCATTAATACCCAATCAATAGTAGTGTGTTAGGTTTGTTGATTGAAAAATTTGGTGGCTTGGAAAGTTTTTCAATCTTCTTAACCCCATGAACATCATGGAGGTTTGGGAATATTTTAGCTTGGGGGTCATTTTAAAATGATTTTGCAACCCAAACCATCATTTTTCAAATAAAGGTGAATGCAATCAAAGCAATGACCCTTAGTATTTTAATAATGGATAACCAAGTTCCAGAAACAAATTATTTACCATGCAAAGATGGAAATTGTGTGCTAGGAAAGAACACCTCCAAATTATTAAAAACAAACCAAACATAATGGTTGAATTACATCATCATTCCAATGCAACTAGTAGCAAAACTATTTTTGTGTCAATGATCACGGTTTAGACCTATGGCAAGGTCCTACATGGTTATCATTGTCATCCCAAATGAAATAGAACATTTATTGTGATAAAAAAATAATAATGGAAAGGCTGCTAAAAAAATTTAATTGTTTTAATCAATAATGTGCCTTATTCAACCAACTTTTTGCAAACCATTACCTCCCCTTTAAACACAATTCCCCACATTTGCCACATATGCTTGGAAATGAAGGCAAGGAAATTAATATATGGCAATTACCACATCTTAGTTATGCATTAGACATGTCAAACTCCACAACCTTATAGGGTAACAAGGGAGTTGTTGGTGTCTTTTAAAAAAAATTTAAAGCAATTTGTCAACTTTCATATGTGTCATTGTTATCCCTTCCTTAAAATCCTCACAAACAATTTTTTTTGCTTGAAGTACTTTTTAAATAAATAGTAAAGGATTATGTTTAAAATGTTACTTAGGTTAAAAGTAAAGTCTTCTACGTTGAATGTGTTTGTTTTAGCTAATGTTGTGTCCAATTGAGTAGCAATCTTGGTAACTCTTTCTAATTCTTTTGTGTCATTTTCAAGCATTGCATACAATGTTCCATGCACCTCTTTGAACATGCTAAAACCTTTTTTAAAGTATATATTTGACATCTCCAATAGATGAGTCCAATCCATATAGCTAGCATTTAAAGAATAAGTGACAAGTTTCATTGTTTTTTACTACTAAAATTTATGGCCTTTATGTTTGTAGTTTGCACAACTTGGTGGAAATCCATATCTTTAATATAGGCCAAAATTGCTTGTATTATAGTGGTAGGAAGTGACAATAAATCACATATTTTAGTGATCCCAATTTCGACAACCATCTAGGTACATGTGATGACTTCTACCAAACCAAGCCCTCAAAGTTACTCACCATAAGTTTAACATGAATACATTCAACTAATAAGTAACATATAACCTTCACTTGTTATTCATGAATTGTAGATGAATTATTATTCAACAAAAGAAACCAAAGATGACAATATTTGCTCCCATATAGATCCTAGTTTCTTTTCAAGAAAAATTAATTTGTTTAGATCAATTTATTTTGATCTCTTGGGTTTTTTGGGTAAAATTCAAAGAAATTTAGATTAAATTACATGCTTGCCATTCAAAAGTTTAGATGCCATTTCGCAAGATCAAATTTGATCACTTCTAAATCTTAACATATTCATCTACATAAATTGACTTGCCAATTGTGGTCCAACCTTGAAGGAAATTCATTTGGTTCAAATTCAAGTTGTAAAATTAGAACTAGTTTTGGTTTGGTTTTTAGTAATTATGTTCAACGCAAAATTAACATGCAAAAAACCTTAGACTTGGGTAATTCTTCTTTCTTTGGAAAACATCCAAAATAATGTTACAAATAATAATTATTTAAAATTTCATTTCTCTTTTAAGTACACCCATTGAATAGGAATCTAGGTTTAGTTTATCTCAATTTACATGGGTGATTATGATGAAAAAATAGGGGGCTTATTCAAAAAAATTGTTGTTGTTTGTTCTTCCTTCATTTTCTTTCACCTTTTGCATGCAACCCTTATGATTGTAGTTTTATGGATGACAAATAACACAACACATTACACCAAGCCTTGTTTAATCCCAACACACCATTATCGTGTCAATTGTAATCTATTAAGTTACTATTGTATTCTACCTACCACTATTGTGTCAATTGTAATATATTAAGTTATTCTTTTGTTCTACTATTGTAGCCCATTTCAAACTATCAAGTTGACCCTAATCAACCAACATTAATTTCACCACACATTCGTTACTCCCATTTCACCTCCTACCTTTTAACCTTTCCCATCTTTATTTATTAAACAACAACCATTATTTGAAATGGAATTCTTCACCTATTTACTTGTTCTTCACCTCTTTCCTTTTGCCTATAGTGATATTTCTAATGGAAAATAATCCTTGAATTATTGGCACCACCTCTTATGTTTCCCACTAATGCCTCCACCTCCCTTTCTAATGTATTTTCCCTTGAGTTCACCACCTCTTATGTTTCCCACTAATGCCTCCACCTCCCTTTCTAATGTATTTTCCCTTGAGTTCACCACCTTATAGGTCTCATTATTCACAAATGAATAGCCACCTTTCATTTGGTTATTAGTGATGTTTTTATTTCCCTTTAAGCTTCTACAAATCTTCACATAATGTCCCCACTTCCAATTCAAGCTCATGAGTATTTTAACATCTTCACGTCTAAATGAAAGGTCAACAAAAAAAAATTTGACCAAGAAACCCCAACCTTTTATAACAATTCAACCCCCTAATATATGTTTATTTTTTACTTTTTAAAACTAATCTTCCCTAATTAACCCTTTTGCCCAAATAGATAATAAATTTAAGGTATGATAAATTGGCATTTTTAGGCTAATTAACCCACTTTATCCCATCCTATTTAGGCCACCATTCCTTAAAAACCTAAGGTAGCCAATAGTTTATTCTAACCTTTTTAAACCATGTTTTTTCCCCCTCCCCAAAACTTTTATCTTCTTTAATCTATTTTTAATCTCAACCAAACCCCTTCCCCACCAATAATAATCCCACAAAATGGGTCATACTTTTTAACAAAATTGGGTGAGGTTTTATTTTTATTCAACAAATTCAAATTAATGATTTTAATTTGTCAAAATGAATACCCACTCAACATTAGTCTTTATTGTACACGTAACTTCTTATTTATGTAATTACTTAAGGGTTATGTCGTAACCCTAGCCTTGGCTCAAGGCCAAGGCAAAAGGGTTGCAAGGTGCGGGCCTAATAGTAGACTCGGGAGTCACATCGCATGCTTCCGGGAGTGCAACTGCGAGAGAGAAAAACTCTAAGTGTCAATGAGGACATTGACCTCTTCTTCTAGTGGGGGAGAGTGTCGCAACCCTAGCTTTTGGCTTGCGACCAAGGCAAAAGGGTTGCAAAGTTGCAAGCTTAGTAGTAGACCCAGGAGGCACATCACATGCTCCTGGGAATGCAAAGAGTGCAAAGAGTACAAAGAGTGTGAGGGAATGAACCCTCACACTCCCAAGTGAACTCCCACATTGGGAGTTGGTGAGAGTTGGAGTCCCGAGGGGACTCCTGAAACTTTAGAGCGCGTTTTGAGGGGTCAAAATTCCATGGCTTGTTGCGCTCTTTATATCAATGAAAAGCTCTGAAAGTGTAAATGTCCAAAATGGGCTCGCATTGCTCATTTGGACATCTAAAACACAAGTTATGGCCAAAAGAAGGGGCGGAAGTCTCCCAGTTTTGACTCCCGACCACTAAAAGTCGGGAATCGACCCGAAATACTTGGGTGCAGAAAACATGCGACATACCGTTGGAAAGGTCTCGACGAGATCTACAACTTTGCTTCAAACGGCGAGCTTTGATACCAAATGTCGCGCCCCCAAGTTCCTTGTGGACCCACTCGAGGGTCCAAGTATGCGGCAATGCGGAAGCGGTCGGAACTTGGGGCACGATCCCGACTTCTAGCATTAGAAAGGGGTGAGAGGGACGTGCTAAAAGTCCCGGGAAAGACTAGGAAGAGTGGACAAGCTTGACTCCCTTTCACAGACCCTCCATGAACCATTCCAAGTGGTTAGCCCAAAGTTGGAACACCTTTGGTGCTAGGAAGAGCCACGGCCCGGACCTTGGGGATACCATCACCTTCCCCTTTAGAACTCATCATGGAACCTTTTGATGTTGGGACAAGCCACGGGTGAACTCGGACTCACTTTGACACACTACAACTCGGGCTCAAGAGTAAGCCATCACCTCACTCCCTTGGGTGGGGAAGCCAGCACCTTCCCCCTTGAGGAAGCCAACCACTTCCCCCTTATAGTATACTCTGTGACTCGCCGCGAGGGTGGCATCCAAATGGCCTTTCTGTCCCGGGACTCCCAGGATTCTCGCGTGGGAGTCCCGAAATCGCGCAACTTCGGGACTCTCGCGACTTTGAAGCTTCATAACTTTCGGAGCAGACCTCCGATTGACTCGCCGTCTGAAGTAAAGTTGTAGATCTCGTTGAGACTTTTCCAATGGTATGTTGCACGTTTTCTGGACCCAAGTATTTTGGGTCGATTCTCGACTTTTAGTGGTCGGGAATCAAAACTGGGAGACTCCCGGGAATTCGACTCCCGCCCCTTCTTTTGGCCATAACTTGTGTTTCAGATGTCCAAATGAGCAATGCGAACTCATTTTGGACATTTACACTTTCAGAGCTTTTCATTGATATAAAGAGTGCAACAAGCCATGGAGTTTTGACCTCTCAAAACGCGCTCTGAAGTTTCGGGAATTCCCCCGGGACTCCAACTCTCATCAACTCCCAATGTGGGAGTTCACTTGGGAGTGTGAGGGTTCACTCCCTCACACTCTCTGGACTCTTTGTACTCTTTGCACTCTTTGCATTCCTGGGAGCATGTGATGTGCCTCCCGGGTCTATTACTAAGCTTGCAACTTTGCAACCCCTTTGCCTTGGTCGCAAGCCAAAGGCTAGGGTTGCGACGGGTTAACTTTGGTAATTTATTAAGTGGCGGGCTTTTATAATTTAATAATGTTTTGGTGAGCTATCACCAATGAATCATGACTTTAATTAATGTACATGATTCCATGACAATGATTCATTAGAAAAATCTTTACATAAATTAATGTGCATGTTAAATCACATGGTTCACCATGTGACGTGTAAGACTATAGGAAATTTTTGTTTAGTTTTTTTTATTTAGTATCACTATTACAAAATATAGGTGTAGCTCACTAGTCCCCATTCACTAGATTAGTGAATTCATTGTTTTTTCATTGGTCACCATTTAATACAACCGCTGAATTCACTCAAAATCTAGTGAAATCATTTGACGTACAGGGACACCTTTTATTATAATGTATATAAGTGGGTGTTTGGGACCTTTAAATACACCTTCATTTTATAAGAACAAATTGTTGTAAAAAGGCAAAGTTTTATAAAAAAAATTTGTGAAAAAAATTGAAAGATTAATCTTCGAAGGTCTTGGCATAATTTGCTAATGTGTAGAATTTATGGTAGGAAGATGGTTGTCACATAATAATCATTTATATAAAATAGATAGGTGAATAAACATTTATGCAAACAAGAATATAAATCTTCATAGTTTTATAATACAATATATAGTTTTGGTCCACCTTCCAATTGGTTCACCTTCACCCCATTGTGTGTAGGTCCTAACAAACCGTTGTAAACTAACATGTGTGGCATTCAACTATGAAACACAAGAAGCAATCATGCAAGAAACAATCATGCATTTCCAAAAAAAATTGTGTGAAAAAATCCAATTTTTGAATTGTTACAAAGTTTCGCTTGTGATAAACAACTTGTTGAAAAGAAGCTCCAAGCTCATAACAACTATCTACAAAACATATTGAGACATTGAAAAAATTGACTACATACAAAAACTAGACAAAAAAAAATCATGTTCCCAACAATTTAGCTAGTTTTTTTGGTTCATATTGTGTTTTTATTGTTGCAATCTTATTATTATGTTGACTAAATAGTTGGGTGGGAGAAATGTCAAACTTTTCCACTTGAAACTTTTGTAACATTAGGACTTTGAACAATAGCACATTGTGGCAACGAACACCTTACTTAATTACAAATTTTGTAAATGATTTTTTGGGTGGTATCCTTTGTAGCACTAGAGAAAATTGATGCGACATCTTTTGTAATGTTCAAGAGAACCTACACACCCTACAATGAATTTTGCAAAAAAAATAATGTCACAAGGCACAAGCAAGGATATCAACAAGAATCTAGATCCCGGATTCTCTTTGCAATGCATCAACAATTCACCCCCCTCCATGTTGCTTCTCAAAAAAAACACAAAAACATTGATAAGCTTTTGGTGATGTTTGAGCTCCCACTTTTGTTCTCTATAACAACACCTGCATGGGTGTTGGTTTTCAAAAAGAAAGTGAACACCATGAAGCTGTCAACGATGCCAAAGCTTTCAGTTGTCTTCTCCTAGATGGCACTCTTATGGGTGCTATTTTTCAAAAAACAAACAACCAACCAATTATGATCCAAAAGGTGAATGTGCGATGCATATGACGGTCATGATGAAACTCAAACATGCACTTCAAAAAAAAAAACAAGCTGAAGTTGATGATGGAGCTGGTGCTGTTGTTGTGGTTTTGTCACACCATTGCTCTGCAGTAGCCCATGGCAACCCCTCGAGCCCTTGTGTTTGGGCTGATCTTTTTTTTCTTTAAAAGAAATAAAGTTTCAAAATTACAAACCTTGCTTTTTCTTTAATTTTGTGATATTAAGAATTTGGCAAAAGTTTTATAAAAAAATTGAATTTAGTTGAGCCTTATACATACATAATGGGTGCAAAAATTTGGGTGTTGAGAGTTTGGTGAAAATTTCCAATCTTATGTAATTTTTATTCAAAATTTTCAGGAAATTTTTTTACAAAAAAAATAATCCAAATTTGTGGTATTGAAAGATTGGCATTTTTTTCCAATTTGTTGTCCAATTCTTCTTGAATTTACAGTAAAAAAAGGAATGTTCCAATTCTTGCAAATTTTGAGGGTTTAAGAGATTAGCAAATTTTTCCAATTCTTTGTCAACTTTTGTCAAGTCTTTTTGAATTTGCAATAAAAAAATGGAATGTTCCAATTCTTGTAAATTTTGAGGGTTTAAGAGATTGGCAATTGTTTCCAATTCTTTGTCAACTTTTGTCAAATCTTTTTAATTTTGCAATAAAAAAAAAATGGACTGTTCCAATTCTTGTTCCAAACTGCAACCACACCCACAACTTGCCCCATCCCAAAGAAAAGAAAAAGAAGGCAAAACCAACAGCCAAATGTAACAAGTGAAGTCATCAAGGTTTGCTTTTGTCGACATTGTGTGAAAGCACATTGGATGTGCATCTTTGATCGTTAGTTTCTTTCTCATCCAAAGCTCTTTTTGTGCAATTTCTTTTCTGCCCACTTCATATGGATGCCTTCTATGGAAATTTTGCAATCATTGAAGAATGGTAGCTAGTTCAAAATCTCTTAAAAAGCTTGGAATTTCCAAGGCTGCCCAAAACCAAGAAGATTTCACTTTCAAGAGTGGGGGTTTTTCATATCTCAACGAAATAATCCCCAATTTTTATTTTTTTGGGGGGTACTGAAAGATCAATCTTGAAGTCTTTACAACTCTACCAGGTTGAATTTTCCAAAATCTGACATTTTATATGGCTCTTCTCGAGGATTGCAAGGGCTGTTTTTCTTTTAAAGTGGGTCTTTTGGGTCAAATGATGAACTATATAGAAGAACCATTTTTACCATAATAGGTCAACTTGGATCTTTAGGCCAAAAGATGGGACTTGTGTTGACAGCAATAAAAACAAGTCCTCCTTGACCCTTGACGGCTACAGTAAACCAGCACCCACCAGCAAACACCATCCACTAGATGCCTGTTATTACTCAGTTGTGGATGAACCCAACTGAGTTAATATTTAGTTTCACCTTGGTAACCAATTCTGCAAAAAAAAAGTCTCATATATATATATATATAGGTAGATAGGTAAGAAAATAGGTAATTATTAGGTAAGTAATTGGTTTATACATAGGTAAGGGCTATTTTTGCTACCTACCTACTTACTAGTAACCTGCTTGACTACCGACCCACAAGCAGGTTGTTAGTAGGTAAGTAGTTAAAAGAAGCACTTTGCTAACCACCATGGTTAGCTAGGGAACTGGAACCTAACAGAAAACTGTTTCTTACCACTTTCCATCCATCCTTCATGTGGGCTTCCTTGTGGGCTTCCTTGACTACCTTTTCCGTCTTGCTCCTTCCATCACCCATGACCCTTAATTTACGCGAGAAGGGCCAACATCTTGACTCCCGGAGAAGACCCAAGTATTTGGTGATTTTCCTAGCGAGCGTTAGGTTCTGGACTTTGACAAGCAAAATCTCCAGTGATTTGACTGGACCGTTTGTTGGCGTCAATTTTCGCGCTCCACCTTCCGCTCTTCGCACGACTGTTCGTAGAATTTGATCGCATTCGAGATAATTTATGTCTGAGAAGGTCATTTGCTCATATTTCTTGTTGGTTGGTCGTTTTTGGTAGAAATTTATCCGCTAAGATTCATTTTGTTGGTAGAAATTTTATGCGTCTGTGCGGACGGTTTTGGTGGTCTCTCGGGGGTCTGACGAAGGGGGAGTAGACTGTGTTTGTGTGTTGTTGTTGCTTGAGGGATGGGTTTGGCAACGACAGCTGCGGCAGATGCCTCCATTACGTTTCTGTGGGTGTTTTCCATGGCCTCTTTAGGGGCTGTGTCCTCGGCTGTCGCGCCCTTCCTCGGCCTTCAGGGCTCCGGGAAGCTTTACGTGGTCTTGGGACTAGTTACGGCCCTGATCTTCGGATTCTCGGCGTTGGGGAAAGCACTGGGAGGTGCAAGCTGGAATCCCACTGCGCTAGTGGCTTTCGCTTATGCGGGGGTCAGCAAGGACACGCTTTTCTCCCTTGGGGTTCGCATGCCGGCCCAGGTATAGATTCCTTAAATTCCTCTATTTTCTTTACTCATAAAGCGTCGAGAACACATTTTTTTTTCTTTCTTCCCCATTTTCCTTCCTCTGCTTGAATGTCGTAGTGCTCTTACTATTTCTAAGCAAATTTGCAGAATTGATGTGAAGTATGTTCTCTATCTTTCTCATCAGTAGGACAAAAGTTGAGGGTTAAAAGAGAAAAGATGCTGACTGATGATCAAGCTTCTACACATTCTCACTTGTGCACCAAATTGGTCACAAGTGAGACCGTGTAGAAGCTGATCAAATATGGTGCTCGATCTTTGTGTGATCAAAACATGTGCCACACCACCATAGTGCACAATTGAGAACTGTTCTTCTGTAGTCTGGTTCAGTTTGATGTGGGGAATACAATTCATGCACTGGTAGCTCTAGTGAAGTTAGCTGCAATAGTGTGCAGATGGAAAATTACAAGCAGAGTTGAAGTGTACTGGTTTCAGTAATCAAACCCTAAATGGAAACGATCTGACTGCTTGATGGATCAATTGCCAAGCAAAATGTTAGATGATCAATTGCCGAGCAAACTGTTAGATGGATGGTGTATCATTGCAGATGATTGGGGCTGTGGCTGGAGCGTTGGCTATACTGGAGGTGATGCCAAAGAAATATGCACATATGTTGGGTGGCCCCAAGCTGAAGGTGTCTCTATCAGTAGGATTGGTGGCAGAAACTGTTTTGACATTTGCAATTACTCTCACAGTTTTGTGGGCAATTTTGAGAGGTCCACGCAACCCCAGTGTAAAGACAGGAATAATTGTTGTGGCTACCATTGTCCTGGTGATGGCAGGAGGAGCCTACACGGGCCCTGCCATGAACCCAGCTAATGTAAGCTTTTTATTCACTTTGTTTCACTTCATGGTGAGGTTGAGGGATTGTAGATGAGATTCACATGTATGTGGGCACTAACAGTCAAATGTTTCATTGGTCAGAGTGGGTCAGGCTTGCTGCTACAAAAATAGCTCATTGGTCTCAGACAACCCTGCAATCATCCTGCAATATGTTGGCTACTAATGTGACAATCATGTACTGCTTGCATCTATTGCAATGATGCTGATTTGATTTCCTTGAGTGACTTCAGTGATTCAGATGAGGCATTGGATAGGTTTTGGTCAAGTTTTTGTGGTTCAAGTTCAGAGCTGAATTTGGAGATTTGAATGTTTATGCTGTGCTGTTGATGCCAACTGTTCATCGGGGTCTCTCTCTGCTTTAAAAACTTTGAGCAGAGAAGATGATGTATTTTGTCTTTTGGATTGGTGATGGCAGGCATTTGCATGGGCATTTGTGAGCAATGAACATACATCGTGGGAGCATTTTGCGGTGTACTGGATTGGACCTATGGTGGGCACAGTTGTGTCTGTTTGGGCCTTCAATCTTTTATTCCCACCAAAGAGACCTGTCCAGAAGGGAGGTGCTGTTGCTAATGGGCAGATTGACAAAAAGCCAGAAGTAGTCAAGGCTGATGGGTCTGTCAGAAGAAGAGCGAAGGGGGCAACTCAGGAAGAATCTGTTGCAGATGAATCAAGCAAACAGAAGGCATCTTAGGAATATAGTCCATTTTCTTTTAGGATTGCTGCTTTGCATAGAGTCTATTACAGTGGGCCACATTATTGTGCCATTTTGAAGACAACAACAAGCTGCCTATTATATGTCCTCAAATACAAATTGGCGTCTTCTATATTACCCTTTTATCTTGTACACCTGATTGGGGTTAGTGAAGGTGTAATTCACTTCTTAAGAAAATGAAGGTACCATTCTGTATCTACCCCAAGGTGTGATGATATTTCATGAATATACTCTGATCTCATTAAGTGAGATATTAGAAAGTTAAGAGATGAAATCTACTTAAGCTTTTGCTGCCTTTCTTTGTGTGATTCTGGACATCTTTTCTATTCTATACATATAATAGTGGAAAGATGTTGCCTTGTTTAGAAGTGAGCCTCAATCTAATGAAGATATCCAAGTGCTGATCAGGACCTCCATAGAGCATGCTTAGGGGTGCCTTCAGTTATGCCACATCCTTTTGAATTATGCATTCATGGAGCTGGAAAGGTAGTGTGTTTTGCAGCTCATATTGAAGGCCATGTTTTGAGTGCATCAAGAAATGCACCAGTCTGAATCCAAATACGTTTTGTTATGCTCTCTGTGCCATGAGAATTGGCTCCAAAGTATATGTCAACTTTGAAGCAATTTCAAAATAGATATTGTATAAATGTGTATTTCCACAAATGACCTGTTTCAAAACCTTGTCCAGATTGCTAGGCACCAATGACTGAGTACACTGGTGATGCACATGAAATATCCCGTTTCCCTCCTCAACAACAAGCTTGAAAAATTCTGTCAGCTTCAGCATGTCCAGCCACATCCATAATTGCACAAAATGCTGACTCAGGTCTATTTGGATCTCACTTTGTGCAAACAGCACTCTTTTTATGAAGCCAAGATTAATGTAGCCTTGACCTGTAGTGTTGATTGTGACACAGAGTATTGTCTAGTTTCACACATGTAGAAAACAACCATTGACTCTCTTGAAGTCCTGCATCAACCAATAATTTGCATTGCAAGTTCACAAAGAGATGATGCCAGCAAAAGCACAGAAAGAAACAGGTGCAGATCCTAGAATCAATAGAACAACTCAAGGAAACAAAGATCGAAAACTGAACTGCAAAATCCATCAAGCTTACCATAATCAACCCGATTTGGTCCAAAAATAGTTGGTCTCATTACAGTTCCTGAAAACATAGTCACATGTTATGGGTGCTCCTTTGAATATAGGAAACCCTAACTAAGGTTTTGAAGGAGGATTCTCGGCTCCTACAATAAATTATACTTGAACTACTCATGGAACATATTCTTTGTTTTTGCTTTCTAAGTTTAGGGATTAGTTGGTAGGTATGGGGATGATGGTAAAATTGAAAAGGAGTTTATTGATACTCATTTGATCTATTGTAACCTAAAACAGTGTCAAGCATTTTATGTGGATGAACATGGATGGAAGTGGGAACCCTAAGTCAGTTGGGTGGCAGATGATGCCAAATTACAAAGTAGTTATGCTTGGTTAGGAATTGAGGATGCCAAAAGTCCAATTTCTTGATTTTTTTTTTCTGCATTTGGCTTTGTTTTGTTGTTTTGCAGGATACTAAGTTTAATATATTTTTTTAATGGAGTGGTTTAGGCGAGTTGGTTTTAGTGATGGAGCAAAATCTTTGCTGCTCAATTGATGGTTTTTATGATGAGTGTGAGTCACAGTTCTTGGAGATGATTGGTACCATTGTTTCAAAGGAGCGGGAGGATGAGTTGAAGGATGGACTATATGAAGCGGGATGAGGAGGACAAAAGGTAGGCATTCTTCGGGAAAAAAGCTAAGTTACGATCTTCAAATTGTGAAGTTGCTAAATTTTTTAATAGGAATAATGAACAATTGGGGCATGAATGCCCCTCTAAGGTTCTCCTTTTCTCTGACTTGGTGCATGTGTTATGTTGTGCCATGAGTATTAGGAGGAGATTAAGAGGTCTAGAGTTTGTGGTTAGGGACCAATTCAAGGGAAGGGATGAAAGAGTCTTGCGATTTTTAGAGCAATTATGGTGGCAACCATCATTCTACTTTTGGGTTTTGGGACATTAAAGTGAAAGTGGTATATGGTTTGTTTTTTAAAAGAATACCTATGTTATAGTGGGAGCTCTAGGGATTGAAGAACAAGTGGGCATTTTAAGGTTTAGATGAAGGGTTTTCACAATCACCAACACTATTCTTAGTCTCTGTCCAACTTCTGAATGGGAATGATATGTTGATGAAGGGATAACATTTGTGAGGTTTTGTTGTTGAATGATGAATTGTCACATTCACTCATAATTAGTTGGTTTTGTGAGAAGAAATCAAGAGAGGTTTGATCCCTTGAGGTCCTTGTTTTTGAATTGTGAAGTTTTTCAAGTAGAAGGATCTTTAGTTTAGGACAAACACTTGTTGTAACCTTATTTCTATTCCTTAAAAATATTCAGCAAAACTTGGTGAATCTACATAAAATCTATTAGGGAGTGCCATGACGAAATCATTCCCCCCTCTTTTTGGTGACACTATTATATGGTATCATGTGGGTTTAATGATAGAGATCATTGTGAATGATTTGAGTGGGGTCTAGGTTGTTGGGTAATTTTTGAACTTTGGATAGAAAAAAGTTGGATCTTAAAATCTTAGATGGTAGCTTCTAGTTTAGACTATGGTCCCTACCATATGCCCTTGGCTAGTTTGTGAGCCTTTCCACTAGCCATAGGCTAGAATGTGACCCCTAGATAATGTAAAACCCTAGCCTTTGGTTTATTTCATTTTCTTCTCATTTGAACGTGTAGGACCTGGTTCTAAAGGTTTTTTTTGGGGCTTTTCATTTGGCACGACATCTTGTGTTCTAGTTGTGAAACTTTGTTTTTGCAATGTGATATGATTTGTCATTTGAAACATTACTAGGGTTTTCATGTTATTTCCTTGCTTGGCGAACAATAACCCTCCAACTATTTTTGAACTTTTTTTCCTACGCCTTCGACTTAGGTTTAGGTTTGGCTTTGAACCCCTTTTCAAAGCTTTTCATTTGAATTTTCCTTATTCTCATTTGTATTTTCACATCCCTTCAATTTTGAAGAGGGAGGTTCAACTATCTTTTTAGCTTCCTTTTGATTGTTTGGTTCATGGCCCATCCAACATGGCTACTTGGCATTTTTTCTTGTTGTTCATGGAATGGTGTCTTTTCCTCCCCCCCTTGTGGTGATTCAAATGGTCATAGAGAGACCATGATATGCCTACAATAATTTTTAGCCAATAATTGGGAAGATTTTTAATCATAACATGTTTTTTGAGTGCAAACATTTGTGGTGGTTCTTTTTTTAGTTCAAGCCCCCTTGGCAACACCCTTTTTTTAAGCTCCTTTTTGGTTTGGTCCCACCCTTGTCATGTTGATTCGGATGAAGTTTCTACTTTAGAGCATGTTAGGGAGTGTGTTTGTGTTACTAGGGTTCTTATCCCCCTTACTTCAGCCCGAGCTTCCTCAGAGATTGTTAATGTTTTGTAACCACTTCGCCCTTTGGGTTTATCTTTTCCTTGCTTGGATTCCTTGTTAGATTTTCAAACCAACTTGGATTTGGAATTTTCCTTGGATATTTTAAAATTAGCTTCATTCAATTGTTACATCTTTCAATTGGTGGTCTTTTAGGCATGGTTTTTGAGCATTTTCAAACCTTTTTTATTTTGAGGATTCAACTAATGGCTTCACACAACTTTTTTAAGTGAGTTCCAATGTCATTGCAAGTCATATCCTAAGGTCCATCATTTGGGTTCTTGGCATTCCTAGGCTTTTGGCTTCAACTAAACTTTTTGGAAGCATTCAATTAATTATGGTCATTGGTGGGTGAAATCATGTATTAGTTGGTGAACAAAACTTTATGTTTGTAGTTTCATGACATTTTTTTTGTTCACTTATTGTTTCATTAGTTTGGTATGGTACTCAAAGGTGGGTGTGAGGTGATGGTTCATGTTGTCGTTTTAGATGTCCATCCTAATTGAGTGGTGTTACAAGTGGACGTCGCAAATGTTTTCAACATCAATTCGTGGAAAACCATTGTTTAACAACTTCACATAATAAAAGGCTAGTTGTATCAACATTTTTATTGTTCGATCTTTTATGTTTAGTAAGTTCTTTTTTTTTTTAGCCATCATCCCCTTTGAGAAATTTGTCCATCATCCATTTTTCAAGAGGCATGTGCCAAGGTGATCTGCTTGGTGGGCCTTTTTTTACATTAGCCCACTTTTGTGCATTATGGTGTTATGTGGGGGTTTTCCCCTTTTGTATTTTCCATTCCTTTGCTAATGACATTTACGTCATTGGTTTGGTTTTTATTGTTTGTATTACTTTTAACCATTTTATTTTTTAGTTGATTTTTGTGGGGGTTCATGGTTCAATTTGACAAATGTTCAACTTGGTTGCCTTCGAGGCCACTTCTCAACTTTTTTCTTTCTACCAATTTTTGTTGCCATTTGGATGGTATTAGGGTTTTGGGCGTTCTATTTGGACTATATTTTCCACCTTCTTCCTTCCTACAAAACACAACATTGGATGAAGATGTTTGCCATGTAAATGTGCTTCCAAGGTTGGGGGACGTTCAAATAGCCTTTGGGATTTTCTTTTGATGTTTTCCCCAAAGACTTTCCTATTTGTTTCGTTCTTTTCCTTTTTATTAATCTTTTGGTACTAATTTGTTTCATTTAATGTGACCCTCATGTAAGTTTTTAAGAAACTTTTGGGCCTAGGCTTTTTGGATTGCCCATAAGCCTTTTGAATGCAATGATGAGTTTCTTTCCTCATTTCTTGTGGGGTGATTAACTTTATTCCACATAATTCATTGCACCATTGACCTAATTGAGGAATTAAACATTTGTTGCACATATCATTGCCACCAAAATTTTATGGAACTGTTGCCCATTCTTATCAAAGGTGATAGGTGCCAATAATTTTGGTTCCTCCTTGTCTATGCTCATTTGAAATTGGCATGAAAGTTCTTTCGTCATATGTGATGTTCTTTTTTTGTATAGTTTGTAGAGAGGGGATTAGATTGATTTCAAGAAAACATTTCAAACATATTACATGATCATTCTTTTTTTAATATCTTTTTTGACATGGTTTTTGATTTGCATCTTGCATGTTTGAGGTCATGTGTGGGCCCATGGGTGCCATGTGGGTGCATGACTTTTTGTTCATTTGGTCATCCATTTTTCAATATGGCCTTTGATGTTTTTCCTTATGTACTATACACTAGGTTAGACCTCCCCTATCCTTTAATTCTTGAGTTGATTCGTTACATTTGTGATTAACTTTATATTTAATAGGGACTCACCTTCTTCCTTGTTCCCATGGTGGGGAATGAATTACATTTCATGATGCTATTTGAAATGCCTTTCACTTTCATCACGAAAAACATGAGATTTCATGTTTCATGCAAGCAAATTCATGTCTTTCTAGGATCTTCCCTTCCATTTTTATTGTCAATGGGTTGATATCATGTTATCAACTAATGGCATTCACATCTTGGTCAACATGGTCATTGCCAATCCCATTTGAACAAATTTCATTTCACATATTATTTCATTTCGTGGGATGGTTGTGAAAATGGTGATTCAGGTAAAGGAAGGATTATACCACGATCAACATTCAACGGATACATTTTTTTGCCTTGCTAAAAAGGTCATTGATGGTCTATACCAACATGTAGATGGTTTTTTTCATTGATGTGTTAACATGACTTTGTTAGCAAAAGGCATCCATGGCTTTCCTCTAGTGGTTCTATGTGCCTTCAATAGGTAAAAGGTGTCAATAACTTTGTAGAGAGTGCAAGTTGCTTTTATTTTGAAGCATGCCATTGTTGCAAGTGAAGGCTTTTCTAAACTTATTCATCTTTCATGTTTCCCTTCCCTTTTTTGAAATGCTTTTTATGTTGGCAGGGGCTTTGGAACATAATTTGTTCCTTTGCCTTTTTGGACCCACTTTCCAATTTGCTCTTCTGGCTGAGACTTGGGTCCTCTCTCTTTGTTCTTCCTTCCCCCTTTGCTGGGTGCTTTGTTTAATGGAGCTTGGCAAGGCTTGATCACTAGAAAGAAAATGAAAGGAAAAAGATAAAATAAAAAAAGCAGCCAGTGCTTTTCGTAATACCACCCTGGTGCCTAGGCACCCAAAAAGGATGGAAGGGCCCCTTGGGCTACCCTCCTGCTATACAAGAGCTCCAGCGAGAGTCATCGACTACTATGAGACGATTTCTTCTTCAAAATTTCCTGCAGATTGATGAAGGACACGGTGCACTCTACTGTCTCACATCTGGATCATTTGTTGGGTCTGTGGATACTTCTGTTGAATCACTTCGATGTCTTCTTTGCTTCATAGGCGTAAAAAGTCCCTTTCACTTTCGCACCGTTTCCCTGTTGTCGTGGGAGGATTTTTGTACGTAGGTGTCATCAGGGCGCTTAGAAGTCTCCACCAATGTTTTTGTTGCAATATATTCTTGTGTTGGACTCCCCCGCGTGATGGATCGATTCGTCAGCGTAGATGTCATACCCAGAATAAGTGACGATGCTCCTCATTCTAATCATCTCGATCATGAAGCTGTCTTGTTTGGATTTCATACGGAATCGGTACATTCTTGGTATATTTTTCCGTAGATCGAGACGTAGGTTTGTAGGTCAGTCGGAGTTTGAAACGTGAAACAAGGGTGCCAGGGACATTGGCTTTTGGCGGTGTGGAAAGAGGATTCAATCCATTATGCCTGCACGGTCGTCGAAAAGTTGAAGTGCAGGCCTCCCTTTTGAGTGCAACTTGGGACTGTTTGCAGGTGTGCTTTCAGTTGAAAGCGACAATAACGTTGGTTTTCTGGCTCTCTACAAGAGTTTATCTTGCAGATCACGTTCCATACACTCCATGACTACTACCAGTGCAAACAAATGAGCCAATATCAGTAGTCATGGAGTGCATGGAATATGATCTACCAGATCTCATTGATCTCAAAATGGAAACGGCCAAGTCTTCTTTGGCGCGCTTCTCTACTTCCAATATCCGACTTGGGTCTGAAGAGGGATGAGCACGAAAATCGATTACTGCACAGAGATCTTCAGGCCTCTGATGGTCCAGAAGGTTTGATATTGCAGATCACCGCCATGATTATTAACATTGCAGGCAAATGAGGCAATATCAGTAGTCATCCAGTGCATGGAATGTGATCTACCAGATATCATTGATCTTAAAATGTAGATGTCCAAGGGTTCTTTGGGGGTCATTCTCAACTTTCGCACAGATATCTGATGTCACATGTGGTCCATCTGAAGAGGGGTGGCAAAACTGCACTCTTATGGATTCCTGCCCAGAGATTTGAATGCCTCTAGCATCCTTCTTGAGGGGAATCTGAGTGGGAAGACAAAAGATGAAGATCACAAGGCTTCCGGGATACTGATTTTGCTGCAATCTGGAGGTTGCACTTATTTTAAGACTTGATGAGCATTTATGTTGTACCTTTGTGAATTACCAGTTGGGAAAAGATGCTCAGTTTGGTCAACATCCGTCTTGTTTTTGTATTTCAGATGAACTTGATCAGTGAAACTGAATTCTCAACTTGGGAGCTGTGTTTTCCCTTCAGGTTGAAGTTATGTGGGTGTGCCTGTATATAATACACCTCATTATAGTTCCACTTTTGTTGGTAATTTGTGCTATGAAGGGCTTAAGCCTTAGACTTATGCTGCTCTTGAACTTTTGGTCACTACCCTCTCCAGGCCTTTCTACATACTTTGCTTAGATGCTTGCTTGGCTAAAATGAAATTAAGCTTACCCTCACAAGCTTGTTGCAGCTTAAATGAGGATACTATTGACTTCATTCATTAGCTATGTCACTTCAACATAGCAAATATCATGATGGAGTCTTCCTTCTGCTTCCAGAAATGTGACAGAAACTCGGGACACGGATATCATTATAAGATTTTGCCGAATATTGACAGAATAATTATATACTTACCAACACTCACCATTGGAAGTCAGTGGGGGATGAATAGCCACTAGTTACAGCCCTCTGTGATGAAGGTGATCTCATCCTTTGTGGGTGACATTCACAAGGTTATCAACACACTCATTCTTGTAATTTTTGTGTGGTTTGGTGAGAAACTGACACAATTGTTGGACCTTCAGAGTGTTATTGTGGAATTTTCTCCCACAATTTCATATATAGGTGACCTTTGTGAAATTCTTGTAAATGATGTCACATCTTGCTCTGATTCAATCTTGCTTGTTTCTTCAATTTGGAGAAGATGTAGCATTATAAAGGCAACTGACACCCAACATGAATTTATAACTTGCAAGTATATGAGAAAGGTGTTTATTCATACTGATAATACTTTACAGTCAACTTCTTGTTTCTTGAGTTTGTATTTGTGATCCTACCTCAAGATTTTGGACTTAGATCATATGCAGTGTGGCCAATACCTCTCAAACTTACATTGAAGCTGAATAAATCACAATACACTACATGTGGATCAAACAGGTTTCCATATAACTTGAAAAACAGTTTGCATGCTGCAGTGGAAGGCACCAAAGTATCCCTCGTCATGGAATGCATGCTAGGGGATCTAAGAACAATGATCAACACTTGTATGCACACTTTCAAAGATGGGCAGACACCATACTCATATCCAAGTGCCTTGTTTATGATGTTCATTGCAAAAGGAGTGAAGGACTTGCATGCAAATGGGATATTGCAGAAAAATCTAAAAGCCTCCAACATCCTTGTTGGGATCAGAGTTGAGATGTCAAATTGGGTGCCTGAGGGTCAGGCAGAATTGTTGGACCTCTTGGACATTAATCGAGTCAAGATTGGGGATTATGAAAACACAGAGGACATTGTAGGCTCAGCATTTTGGAAGGTGCCAGAAGTGCTCCAAGTGTTGAAGGAAGGAGCCACACCAGTGATGAAAGAGGAGGCGGATGCATACAGTTTTTCAATGCTATGTTATGAGATACTCACCAGACTTATTCACTTTTGATTCCATGAAAGTTCAGACTACGATTTCATACTTTCAGGGAAGAGACCAGAGCTTCCTGCTGTTGTGATTGAGGATTTGAGGAGCTTGTTGGAGAGTTGTTGGCACAAATCAAACAAAGGTTCAAATTCTCAAAGATCAGGTATGCTCTGTTTTGTAAATTATGGTATAAAATTGGCTTGCCTGATATGGCACAAAAGGAATCACTACCTCATGATCAGGTAATAATTTCGTTGTATAGATTGTATATGAAAATAAGAATCAGATGAACAAACCAACGAGTTTCTCATGCACAATATGAGATTTTTTTGAAACTTTGATAGGCAAATCCATATTCAACCATCTGCCTTACAACATCTTGAACTACTTTAGTTTGAGCCAATGATCACCAATAGTTTCAGGGTGCTCAACCTACTCGATGATGCAACATTTGTTGATCATCTCCACATCAAGGGTTATGGTTGTCTTTCTTCAATTGATACTTCCAGTTGTAGGTTCCATTTTTCACTCAAATCCTTGAATCATACAATGTTAATGCCAGGCCTAAGTTCTTGGCAAGGTCATGTAATGTTATGTTATGTCTAGACATTCATGTGGTGCACAGCACATTTATCTGAAGGTGTGACACTGTATTTGACATTCACATCTGCTGTTCTCTGTACTCTTTTGTTGTTCATCTTTCACTCTGATTGCTTCTATTCATGTTCGTGTTGTCATACAAATCCATCCTAGTAGGCCATATGTTATGTTAAGATTCCAAGAATTCAAGTATTGGAGCTGAAAGGAAAAGACTCAGAACTTAGAACGTGGAGAAACATCTGGGGAACAAGTCAGAGCAAACAAGAAGCCTAAAGTCTCAAGTGCCTCGGGAGCAGCACTTGGAGCATAGGAAGAGTTTCTCATTCATCAACTAAGACTGGCTTGAATGCTTTGATCAAACTGGGCTGTTGAGAGTGGCACTAAAAAATTGGACATTAACTCTTGCATCAAAGTCTTGACTGCAGCAGCTTTGGAAACATCTTCAAGTTTCCTCCAATGTCAGTGAACAATTAGCCTCTTCTATGCAGCCTGTCTCAATGAACTCTATACAACCATTGTAAGGGTTCACTTGTGATCCATGTTCCTCTGTATGCTCTCCTTGTGATAGTGTGTCATGCTGACCAACTTCAACAAAATTTCTGGATCAAAGAACCCAGGAGAGTAATGACTTTCGAGGGAAAAATAATGGCCTGGATGCCACTGGATTCGTGTTCTTCAAGCAAAGCTCCAAAGATTTTGCTGTGAACTCCATCATCCTTTTTGCTATTGACTTCCTTTTCCTCGGTTATTGGAATTTCTTCTCATTGTGGGCATTCCATAGACAGCATAGGCCATTGTGTTCATCACTGCCACGTCTGAAGTGAAAGGATGTGCACCTTTGACTGGACAAAGCCTGTTCACGTCCTCCCCATTGAAAATTTTCGTTTCTGAAAAGGATGGGTTGACTGTTTATGATAAGACTTTGTTGTAAATCTCTGATAGCGTTTGTGAACAATAAGAGAGAATTTGGGGTTCTTGTTTTTACAGTCGAGGAGCTTGTTGGAAATTGTCAACAGTTCTGCATGGTTGCTTGCTGCTTTGAACATATAAGCCTACATGCAAGACTGATATTTTTGTGCAATGGCGGAAGATTGTAACTTTGAGTTGCAAGGCATGAGGTTCAGACAAATTGCTTGTATTTAAAATGAGAGATTTCTATCATGAAGCGAGAGATTTCTTGATGATTATTGACAGAAAACAAGTTCCTCAGAAAAATGTCTTTCTCAGAACTGACTGACTTTGCATAGTCTCCCTGGTTAAACCCTCTGTTAGTTGAACATATTTTCCACAGTTTGCTCTCATTGCCTTCTACCATTGAGATTGTACATTCCTGAAGCAGCAGCATCCTCTGATTCAGTTGTTCAAACATTCATAGCAGAAACTGCAATATCATCACTCTGAAGATTTTGCACAAGGCTGTGTAGCCTTGATGAAAATCAATGGGAGCTTGCTGAAAACTGGTCAGATTTTCTGCAGCTTCTGAAGGCAGTACATGAACAATTAGGCTGGTGATCGGCAGTCCATTTGGAAAAACGTGTCAGATTTTTGTAGAGCTGCATGAAAGCTCTTGTTTTGAGATTACCCAAAACTCCCAATCCTCATACAATCCTGATCCTCATTCAAATTTGGCAATTCAGTAATGGCTAGAATCTCTAGAGATCTAATAATTTTGTTGTCAAGGTTTGGAATTGAGGAAAGCAAAACTTTCTGTCTTTGAGAACCCGGCTGCTTCGAAGCTCATAAGATTTGTTTTCAGAATTACAGGTTGCATTTGCTTGAGCATTCAAACTCATAACTATAATTCGCATGCTGCATATGTAATTTTGTGCACCCAACTGTCAATATGGAGAGCACAAACTCGAAGTTCAGCCAAAATCGAATCAACGGTTTCTGGCAACCCATGATAAAGAGTTTCATAGCTTTCTAAAGTTTTCTGGTTGCTCCTCTCGTCTTCTTAATCCACAAAGTTTCCTCCTCCTCCTCTGGATCATCATCAATCACAGCAAATTCATCGCCATACTGCAGCTATGGTGATGCATTCTGGAAGAAGAATTCTTATAGAACTTAAAAGGATCTTCAACAATCTCAGGAATTCATTCATCACCATGCTTCAGCAACTGTTATGCACTATGGAAGAAGCATTCTAGAACTGGAGGACAAGTGGTGGACATTGCTGCAAGCTACTGTAGCGATTGGTGTGGAAGTGTCGATCAGCCGACGTCTGATGACATGTCCGGTGCTCAAAAGTTCTCTGTTTGTGGTTCGCTTCTCGTTACCCCCACACGTGCTACGCGGTGGCTAGTCATGACAAGGCGCCTGCTGCCTCGTTCGTCTGTACTTTCTTCCTCGTTGCGAATCCTTTCAGCTGCGAGAGCATTTATGGCTCTCGTTGTTTGCAAATCTGTTTTATGAGCTCTTGATTCTGAGCAGAGAGATATTAACCTAGTGGCTCATTCGAGAGAGACCAGGTTCGCTGTGTCGTCCTCTTACTGCAAGATATTCCGGTGCGCTATCAGTTGCCGCGGCTCTTACAGTTTTGGAAGGTCGAAGAACAAGGAGGAGATTATAGAAATGGATACGATCCGCAGCTGGCTTGTCGAGCATAAGTTGCGTGCAGTTGGTATGTTTTCTTCCTACCCATCAATTTCTTTTTATTTTCTTGGGAGGAGTGCAAGGGGAGCAATTTCCTATGCCGTGAGTTCAAGATTCAGCTTGGTAAAGGAGTAGAAACGTAGTTTGGATTGTAAGTAGATTCCGCACTTCCTTTTGCTACAATCTGTGCAGGAGGTTTGAGAAGATTCATGAGTTTTGTTTTGAAGAAAGAACACACCAGTTCGCTTTGCTCTTTTCCGTGCGTGTGTAGACTGTTGTCCTCAGTTGTCGAATTGTTGAAGCCAGTTGTGAAGTAGAGGAATTTTAGGATTTTGTTGTCTTCTTTTGCCTTTGCACTCTCCTCAAGAGACGTATAGTCTCCTCTGAAGCAATTGGTGAGAGTGCTTGTACTTATAATGCTCTCAAGGCCTAGGTTTTTTTCCATCCTGTTGTACAAAAAAATTTCCTGTTTGTTTGTCATTTTATGTCAGCAGGAAGCTTAAGAGCTAGTATGATGAGCACTATTCTTGTACTGACCCAGTCGAAATGAGCACATATGTGGAGAAGGTTTGGAATGTTCTTTATCCTCAAGAAGTGCTCATTGTGTGATGGGCGGAGCCTTGTGCAGGGACACTGTGGGCTTCATCATTGATTGGCTCTTTTGCTTACAATTTCTCACAGCCTAACATGAAGACGAGTGTCAAGTTGATCCATGCCAGGTACAACAGAGATGTACTTTCTTGCTGGAGGGTTTGTGAGCTCTTGAAGATGTTTTAATCTCCAGGTTTTCATTATTGTTCTGTGTCCTCTCTCTTTTCTCCCTCCTTTCTTATATTTTTGCTTCTCTTTCTCTTTCTGCGTTCCTGTTTGTTCTTGGGTTTTTGTCTTCTCCTTTAAGTTTTGTTGAGTTAACCAGCATCATGGCTGAGTTTGCCAGTTACTGCTGGTCTTGTGACAGAAACTCAGTGGGTTGGTTGAGTGCAATGCTGGAAACTGGTGAGTGGGGCTGTCATGGTAGATGGTCAATAGCATACATTTTGCTATTGAAGGTCTCTGAACATGCTTATGACTGTTATTCAGACTGCTCCTTAGTTTTGTTTTTGCCTTTGCTTTCTCTTTTCTTCATGGTTGGGTCTCCTCTTTCTTATGCTTGCTGATTGGTTGCTGTTTTGTAATCAAATCTGAAATATCGATAACCTTATTATCAGGTCATCTCCCAATTCTTTTTGGTTGACGCAAATCACAAGTATGAAGAAGTTCTCAGTATTTGTAAAGATATGTAGCTTTACACACTTGCACAATAAGAAACTAATGTCATAACTCCTAAATACAACAATTCACTGCTCACCCATCCATGGGAGATTTGACTTGATTTCCCCCAGCACTCTCTGCATGCAATAGCAAAGTGAAAGAGGTTTGTGTGATGTGAGTCTCCAGATGATATGAAGCGCAAAGATATTTGGTGTACTTTATGCACTATGGGTTCTTTGTAGTAAGCAAATGTGTGTTCAGTTCAGGAACACCCAAGTTCTCAGAGCAGGTTCAGTTGTGCTAGATTATAGTAACACCACTTCAACTCCAGTAAAGCCTCAAAACTGATAGCCATTGCTATGGATTAGTTCTGACTTGCCATACTTGTGGCCAGGTTGCATGCGCAGGCGTTGACATTGGCCGCACTAGCTGGGTGTGCTGTTGTAGAATACTATGACCACCAAAGTGGGGAGAAAGCCAAGCAGTATGAGAAACATATCCAGTAATCTCCTGCACAAATCCAGTAAGAGGACTTGTGAATATACCTCAAATAATATGAAGGTGAGGAATTGGCCAGAAACATTGGGTCCTTATATTTTTGTAGATTGGTTCATCATAGATCCAACTTTTCTTTTTGGGAGAAATAGCAATTTGTCTGAATTCTAAAATATCTATTTCATCTTATAGAATGCAAAGGTTTTATGTTCATTTGCATCAAGTTCCGTTTGTTCATACTGTCAGTGTGATGCATGTGGGACTTCTAAAAGTCAGCTTATGTGAGTCCTTTGATCAGGTTGTCTACGGAGCTGGTGGATTTCAGTTATTGCTTAGGTGATGACTTTTGCATTCACACTTGTTGGCAGATGAGTTGTTATGCATTTCAACCTAAATATTCTGACCTTTCCTGAGCTAAGTAGTAAGTTGGAATGTGATCAATACTGCTGTGTTGTAGGTGGGCAAAACTTAGTTCTATTGAAATCGAAATGTGTTTCAGTGTATATTTTGACTGAATGGAGCACTCCAATTATTCCTAGGAGTGCAAACACAAAGCATGCCGGAAATTGATGAGATGATACCATCTCTCATTGTTTGGAAAAGCTGAAAACCTGGAACCAAGTTATGTAGAATAGAATGGAGTTCCAGTTGCAACTCAAAACTCACCCAGGCCTTTCCACTCTATAGCTCTGCTCTTAAGAGCGTCAAGCTTGCATTGCAGAGAACAGAGATCTTTCAATCATTTTGGTAGTGAGTCTAGTCACTGGGAAAAACAATGATCAAGATTTATTTTTGTGTAAACCATAAACCCATAAACTGTTCTGGAACATTACTTTCTCTCCTGCAAGATGTAGTCAGACATCCAAACACAATGTATAGGTACTGCTCTAAAGCTGGATCTTGTGATAGTCACGGTTGCAAGATAAATATGCAAGAAAACAATTAGCCCCTTATAAGAATCTTAATGCTGTTGTTCAATAACAGACCATATAACCCGCAAGTCAAATGCTGAACTCTCCTAAGAGAGATCATAGGGACCAAAAGACTAAAGAAATACAAAGCCCTAGACTGCAGGATGGAGTCCTCAGACACGCAAACAGCAAACTGCAGCAACAGTCAGAGCGAGAGCAAAATATCATAAACCCTAAAATCTTAAATCTACAAACATGAGGAAAGTAGCCAAAAAACTTCCAAAGAAAAAAAGAAGAATCCTGAAAAATCACCACTCATAATATAGACCAACCCACAAAATCAACCACAAGGACTTTAGGAAACTTGGATACAAATCAATCAAACCCTCTAGCCACATAAAATCACACACACACGCTATGAAATCAAGTTCGGCATCGGAAGTTTGACAGGATTCTGAGACTTTGCAAAGACGGAGAGATTCTGCAGCTTCACAGTAACAGTGCGAGACCAGAATGTAATCAATTTTGGGCTTTGCAACGCAAAATTCTGATCCCACACAAGCGTAATTCAGAACCTTCACCGACGAGAGGACAAACCTTAATGCAAAGACGGGCGCAAGCAAAGAGAGCTAGGGTTTCGAATGGCATCTCAGTCCAGATCGCCTAAAGAGATCTCTAGAAGGTACATAATCATTTGGTCCGTTATTGGATTTAGGGTTAGGGTTTGGGGGTTTTAGGGTTGCAAGAGAGCTTGCCATGCTATTGATTCTTTCATTATTCCTTCGCGTCTCGCGACTGACGATCTGTTGTTGCGTGATAGCATCTGTTTTTGGGTTGCGATTGATGTAGTTGTTTCGGTGGAGGGAAGTGGGGAAGTGGTGAGAGATGGAGAAGGTGTGGTGGAGTTTGACGGAAGTAGCACCATTGCTACTTTTGTGTCTAGTGTTGCAAACTCTGTTGTTGCAGGCTGTTGAAGGCGATTCCGTGGTGTCAAAGACCATGGGGATTGCGCCTAGAGAATTGGGTTTTTTCGAAGCTGCAACCTCCAGGTGCAAAGATACCTCCCAACGGTTTTCTGTGGAGCGATTGAATGACAACTTTTGTGACTGTCTGGATGGAACAGATGAACCAGGTACATCGGCTTGTCCTGATGGCAAGTTCTACTGCAAGAATGCAGGATACGTCGCACAGTTCGTTTTCTCATCTCGCATTAATGATGGCATTTGTGACTGTTGTGATGGAAGCGATGAGTATGAAGGGAAAGTCAAATGTGGCAACACCTGCTGGGAGGCAGGTAAAGAAGCTAGGGAGAAATTGCTCAAGAAATTAGCCGTGTATAAAGAGGGTTTGATCATTCGCAGGAAAGAAGTCCAGAATGCCAAGGTTTTGCGCCAACAACAGGAAACTGAAATTTCCTCCTTGAGAAAGGAGGAGAAGAGTCTGGGTAAACTGGTTCAGAATCTCAAAGTAGCTGTAGACAAGGTGGAAAGACAGGAACAAGCAGCCAAGGAGAAAAGAGAGAAATTGGAAGCAGACCAAAAAGTCAAGAATGAGAAGCTTGCCTCCTCCGCACTGGAGGAGGGCACTTCAGCTCATGAAGAGAAGGTCTCAGCATCTGACAGCTCGCCAAATGCTGATGTTGTAGAGGCAGATATTTTCGAGATTGATAATGATCATGTGGTAGATGGCAGCCACTATGGTGACACTGGATCAGGGGACGATTTTGGATTGGACAACTCAAATGAGTATGTGCCAGAAGAAGTAACTGAGGAGGAAGAGCCTGATGTAGCCCAGCTATCGAAAGAAGAACTGGGTCGCAAAGTGGCTTCACGGTGGACTGGGGAGGACACAGGATTGCATATATCAGAGGAGAGCAGCCACCAGCAGGAACAAGCAGTTGATGATTCTGAGAAAATTGAGCATGAGGCTGAGCATGACGATGAGGATGATTTTGATGGAGGTGATGAGGATGAGGATGTGTATGATGGAGACAATTACAGTAGAGATGAGGACACAATCTACACAGAGGAACATCAGCCATCAAAACCATCCGTTTCATCGAAACAGGATAAATCTGCTTGGTGGACACACATGTTTTCAGTTCCTGAGATGCTGCGAAAACTCTTCACAAGTGGTCCAGCTGACAAATCAGAAGCAGACCAGGTTAGAAAGCAATACACTGAAGCTACTGGAAAGCTGAGCAGTATACAAAACCGAATTTCAGAGTTGGACACAAAATTGAAGCAAGACTTTGGGAAAGAAGGAGAGTTTTCTTATTTCTATGAGCAATGCTTTGAGCTGAAAGTGAAGCAATATGTCTATAAAGTTTGTCCATTTAAGCAAGCAACACAACTGGAGGGCCATGCCAGCACACGCCTTGGCAACTGGGACAGCTTCCAGGATAACTACTCAGCCATGATGTTTTCTCATGGTGATCGTTGTTGGAATGGACCAGACCGCAGTTTACGGATTACACTGCAATGTGGACCAAAGACACAGTTACAGAATGTAGATGAGCCCAGCCGTTGTGACTATGTGGCAGAGCTGACAACCCCTGCTTTTTGCTCAGAATCAAGGCTGCAGGAGCTGCAACAGAAACTGGATCAGCAACTAGCAGGAGTCCATGATGAGCTTTGATCCAGGAAGCCGTTCTGAGGGCAGAAGGTCTGAAGTTCTTTTCTTTGTGGACATCTTCATTTTCCCCAGATTTAATTGGGATACTCTTACTTCAACTTCCAATGTCCTACAGATGTGGAAACTAGCTTGGAATCTATTCTGTCTAGCAAGGAATCTGATAACAATCACTTGCAAAGTGGTCATGGTACACAGTAAACTATAGGCTTGCTGCTAAGGTGTGGGAAAGCTAGGGGCTTTGGCACCCCTGAGAAGAATTGGCAACCACTTTGCCCATTTTCTGTGATGAAAAAGCATTACATATGTATCATCCTTCTCAATCTTAGCCTGCCTTGACTTGACACACAGTACTAATTTGTTGCATTTAAGACTTTCTTTACAATCTCAGAACTGTCTTGGAGCAAATTGCACTTCAGAGAATATGAAGCAGAAAGTTACTCAAGTCAATCAGAGCCTAAAGAAAAGCAATGGCTTGGTACCTAAAATATGTCGCTGCTGTTTTGCATGTTGTAAAGGGGCAGTTGGTATAGAATGATGGCAACACCAGGATGTCTGCTAGTGGCTATTTTTGCAAACCCAGACTTGTGGGAATGATGGGATTTGTTATTTAAGTTCAGAGCCAGCATGCAATTCAAGTTGAACAATTTCTAAGTTCTTTCCCATATTTTGTCAGTTCCTCTTTCACTTGATGGTGTTCTCCTGAACTCTATAGACCTGCACTAAACCTGATCACCTACCTTGTTTTGTTGAAGTGTTGTCTTTGTGACCTATTTTGTTGAAGTACTGTTTTTGTGCTTGTGGATGTTATGCTTTTCCTATGGTTTCTCTTCATGTCTCACCTCCCATCTTCATATTCATGTCTTTTCTTTACTTCACAGGTGTGTAACATGCATTACTCTCATGCTCTATTTTATTGGCTCTGCCTGTCAGGGAGAGACTACAAAATTGTGTAGATTTCATTTGTTCCATGTTTTGAGGAATGTGCATCTGTGAAGTGTGAGTTCATTTCCTATTTTTAACTGTTGCTGGTTTGCACTTGCCACAAGGGGCAAAGTCTTACTAGACCCATTACACAGGTATCTTCATCATTGAGGTGTAGTCACAGCACTGATAGTCTCTCATGTCAGTGTATTTTAGTGCCCATAATGTATAGGATAGATAGTGTTTTCATAAGTACAAAAGTGTAGATGGCTGCTCATCTCTGCTCCATGGGCAGCCTCTCACCAAAACAGCACAGCTCTGCTCTCCTTGACTAGCACCACAACCTTGGGCCTGGCAATCCAGACATTCAAGTATTCTATGACTGACACCTCAGGAGTTGTGAACTGGAGTTTTGTTTTGATAGTAGATTCACAACAAAATTTGGGGGACAACCTTAAAGGACAAAAGTCATCTACAAGTGATAGCAAAACATCAGTTTGAGCTTGAAATAGGATAAGGATTATTGATAACCAAAGAGGGCCAAGCACTTATTTAAGTAGGTGGCTTATGTGGTAGCATATTCTATTAACCACATTCAATGGAAATGCAGCAATTGAATCTGCCTATTCCTGTTTTGATTCAAGGCATATGTGTTGCTGAAATATATCAATTGTAGAAACCCCTCCTAAAAACCTTGAACCCACCAAAGGAGCAGCAAAAGTATGGGGGGAAAAAACAACAACATAACAAAAAGACAAAGAGAAGCAGATGACTATCTGACAAATGCATAACATCAAAGGTAAGAACTAAGTAATAAAAAGCGAAGACTAAAAAAGTGAAAAACAAGGCTTTGAGTTCGAGGAAAGGATGAACACAACAAACCCACAATCCAGAAATCGGGAGAAAGAGAGGAAGGAAAACAGAGTTTTGAGCACCGTTCAAGCTGCTCTTTGAATTTTTAGGATCTGAAATTGAGGCGACGTGGCCTCTTGTTTTGCCAGAAATTGCCGACGGCCTCTTTGGGGTAAGTTAACATCCGCTTTGTTGTCGTTGTTTGGGAAGCTTGTGCAGCAGCAACAGCAACGAAGGACAAAGCGTGGCCATGGCTAGCGTCGCGTGTACCTTGCCCGTTCTCGGCCTTTGCATCCACACCGCCGGCTCCTCATCTGTATCCGGACCAGCTGGTTGTTTTTCTTTGGAATTTAGAGCAAGTGCTGTGTTTGATCGCTGTGATGCGAGGAGGAAGCAGCATCAACAACAACGACGAAGACGACGACCCCTGCGGGCTCCTTGCTGCATGTCGGTGGACGTCGACAGTGAGCAAGAGAATGTGAACAGCCAACTGAAGTCGCCCCAAGAGCGAGACGAGGGGATTCCGGCCTTGAATCCTCGAAGAGGTGAGTTACCCCGTAGTGATGAATTCGTCGGATGTTTTGTAAAGCTTTGCTCAGTTGAAAGTTTTTTCTTGTGATTTTGGTTTTGGAGAATCTCGACTGCTTCAACTGTGCTGTTAGGGAAAGTTTCCACTTGCTCTTTCTCCGTAAATTTGAGTCTCTGCCTGCCTGAATCTTCTTAGATGTCTCCGTCTCGTACGAACCCCTTGCCTGATTGTTGTTGTAATTCCTTGCACTCTCTGATTCAGGACGAGTTGTTAGAAATTTTAGGAAAGAGTTGCAAAACACAATTGCGTTCCGAATTTGTGCATGAAGTACGAAGTGCAAAATGCAGCCTGATCCAAATCTGTGCAGGTCAGAGAGTCAAGCATTTGTAAGACTAATCCGTCTCAGGCTTGTTTGCCAGGCGCCCTAATTACCAATTCGCTCTGTGTCGTTACTTATTGCTAATTTGCATGATAGCCGTACCAACAGCACTGTATGAAGGCCGTCTGCCAACCTTGCATTACAGCTTTCAGAAACCCCCCTGCAGAGATGGCATTTGTCATATGAAGCAATACGCTGACATCAGAGCCCTACCTTCTTTTGCAGCTGAAAGGTTCCAATAGTGTAGAGGACTAATAACAAAATGTGTAAGAGTACCGTTGTTCAGAACTTCATTGTGATGAGTATGACAAAGGTAGTTTAGTATCTGAATCACCAACTTTGATCAATGAAATGATGACAATTCTTTTGAGAAGCAAGACTAGCATCATCTTTCAAAACACCTGGTAAAGAGAAGGGGCTATTAATGATGCAGGATTGGAGGAACGGTTTGCGGTGCTGAACACAGGAAGGCATGAGTGTCGCTCTTGTGGACATATTTATGATGAAACGAAGGGGGACATGTTGTACCCAGTGGCAGCTGGTACTGCATTCCAGTCTCTACCAGATGACTGGCGATGTCCTACCTGTGGTGCTGCAAAGACCTACTTCAGCAGCAAGAGCATTGAGGTGGCTGGATTTGCACAGAATCAACAATTTGGATTGGGTGGCAATTCTCTGACATCCGGCCAGAAAAGCATCCTCATCTATGGAACCCTACTTGTCTTCTTTGCTCTCTTCCTCTCTGGATATTTTCTACAATAATCATCTCCTGGTATATTGTGAAGTAACTTCTTTCAACTGGAGTCATGTGCCTCACAAATAGGAGGAATGGCCAGCATTATAAACTAATGCATTTTACACATGCAAGAAACTGACAACCATGGCTACTTGGTGGCCATATTGTACCACAAGAAGCATGGCAGAATTGTGTTCAGCAGAAGCCTTTGCTGCATGTTTTTTCTGTGTGTGATCCTTATCTGAGAGGCTGTGTTTTTAAAAATGGTACAGAAGACTTTTCATCACACATTTGCCAAAACAATGGATACCTTCTCTTTGAAAGGTGTGGCTCTATATGCTTGCCATGTTTGTGGCCTAACTCTCTTGGTCCACTATACACACCATGTCAACTGCTCAGGAAGTTAAGCAGAGCTTTTGCAGGCACTGAAATTTGAAGCCTGTTGTGCAGTTTGTTTGAGCCAGTGCCTTGTGTTGAAAGGTGGAATATGAATGTGAATACCCTCTGATGCTTTGAGATCTCTCTTCCCATTCCAGCATTCCAACTGCACTTGAAAAGGGTACAAATGTTCATGACTTATCATTCAAAGCAGTTTGAGCCTGAATTTTGGGTGGGTAATAGGTACTGGCCTCATTGACATATATGCAAAATAGTAATATTGAGTATGCATGGAGGGTCTTTGAAGGGATGCCCACAGAGGAATGCCCTGAAGTATGAACAAGAGGCAAAGCTATCAGAATTGTGCAACAGGAAAGGACACAGCCAGGAACATGTGTGCAAGCCTAGAAGCACTTGAAGATATCTGACATTAGATAGCTGGCATGCACACAAGCAGATCACTCAAAGTGGTTTTGAATGATGTCTTCGTCCATTGTAGTCTCTGACATTTTAATCTGAATCAGAGCGAAGAATGGGAAAGGTTTTTTGGATCTCCACATCTGAGCATTAATCTAATTTGCAAGTCCAAGTTGCATGGTAGGCAGGCATTCAGATGGTCATTCGTGCAGACCATTAGCACAGAGGGCTGCTGAGAAATCTGCCGAGTCTTTCACAAATTCACCAACCTTGCACATACATGGGTGATAGAATATCCTTTCATCATCGATGATTTAACTTTTGCAAGCGAAGTGACAATGTTTCCCCATATGAAAGAAAGATGCTTAGGACTCTGGATGTTGTACTAACCTTGTGATCTATATTGTGCCACTGGTATTCTTCTATGTTATGTATCAAGCAAATTTATACCCTCCTTTTGCAGTGCTTGAGTTGGGAAGCTTTTCCATGCTTCATGTTCCTTTTGACCTAGCATCAAAAGCATGTTACTCATGAGATTGTTGCAACATAGGCGATTCTTTGGTTTTTTTTCAAAACTTCCATCTACAAACATGGCCACATTTCAAGAGGATTGAGATTTTATTCTATCCAGCACCAATGTAAAAATTGGAAGGTAGTATTTTACTAGGTAGAAAGCTCATGGGGTTGTTTCTGGACTCTTTTTGCCAGAGTTGTATCTTGTCTTTTCAAATACCAATACTATCCAAAATAAAGGTTCATTCATACCTATAGATAGTTTAGTGTTAAGTCTGAGTTAGGAAAAACGGAATCACCATGCATGCACAGCTAATGTTTGGTTCAACGTTAATTCCTATGAAAAACCAAATTACTGTGCATGCACACTTAATGTTAGGTTAACATTAATTCCTATGTGGAATTTGATGTGGCAGTCAATGTTAAAAAAAGGTTAGGGTGGGTGTCATTATATCACCAAGTGTTAGCAACTGGATGTTTTTTCAAAATCAAAGCATAGATCATAATGTTAATCTACAGACTCAAAAACTGGAGACTAAAGTCCATGGTAAGCAACAGTGGTCTAGTTTCTACAATTTCCCCCCTCCTTAGTGCAATTGAGCTTCACTGAGGTTCTTATTGTTTGTGCTTCATCAAGCTTCATCTCTTGAAAAAATCATCTTGCATAGTACTGTACTACATTTAGAAATACAACCACCCAACAAGCTTGATCTTTAGACAATGAAAGATGCATTGCAAGATAGATGCAATTGCAACATAAGGTTTTTAGAAGGCAGAAAAATTGCTCAAAAAAAACCATTGGGCTTCATTCAATCAGGCTGGTCAAACATCATTGTACTTGGAAATGAGGATTGAAGTCCAGCAACTATTGCTGCTGCTGGTGCTTGAAGAAGAGAAATATTTGTAGCAAAAGAGTATTCCCAAACAGCTTACAAATCATGACCTCCACATCAACCCAAACTTGGCTGATTTTATTTACCCACAATAAAAACAATCTAGAAATTCTTAAGGTTTTGTGTGCGGATCTACATCATCACTGGAATTGTTCCTATCGCTGTTGCCATTTCTTCACAATTCACCATCTCCCACTATTGTAGAGAATTTCCAAGATTTTCTTCTATAATTTTTAAACACACGGTTGTAATGATTGATGCAGCATCCGGCTTCTTCAAGCCTCGGATCACTTGCCTGCCAGTCCAATCACTCTTCTCGATGCTTACACTTACTCTCAGAGGTTCCATGACAAATGGTGACTATGGATGGCTATGTCTCGAGGTTGAAGCTCAAAAATCTATATGACCTAAGACTTGATCACCATCTCTGATTTTCTTCTTGTGACCTACAGGAAATGCTCACTTATTGTCGTAGCATTTGCTGCCATGATTCCCCTTTGCAGTTCTTTGAAGACTCTTGCAATACAATGAACAGGAGAAGAAGCTACAAGAGAAGAAAAGAGGAGAGGAGAAGCTAAAGGAGAAAAAAAGAGGAGAGAAGAGAAAAAGGAGTTGAAGAAATGAGAGCTGAGCAAGAAAGGGAGAAAAAAACGTACCTTCAACTCATCATGAGAGGTGGTGTGGATGGAGGGAGGTGTCTCCATTTGTCCACAAACTTTCCCTAATTGTTTAACTTTACCTTTGCCTTGTCACGTTTCCCTTAATGAATATTTCACTCCATTTTTGCCCTTGCAATGTTGAAGGTTTTGTAACCAAAAAGAAAAGGGGTATGAAAAACGTCTCTTCATCACAAATCCAGACTCTGTACCTTCGACTTCTACAATATATATTCTGCCATTCAAGCATTGTTACAATACATTGGTGCTATTGTTCCAACAAAACATAAATCTCTATACCCCAAATGAGACTCCAGGCTCCACATACCTGTCAATCCCTTCTAGATCTCTATGTAATATCCGTCTAACTACTGCTAGGATAGTTCTTGGTATTGTTAGTACATGAATTAGTGGGATCTGGCTTGTCAAAACCCTTTGTGTTCATTTGGTCCATTATGAGCTGCTAATCCATCCCTCTACGCTAGGATATAATGCAGGAAGATGCTTGTCTTAGTTTTGCAAATCGGATGACTTCTGGATTTGAACTAAGGAGAAGCAACATATGCCACATTGACTTGCAACGACTTGAGAAAAACAGAGTTTTGTTCACAATATGGATCTAAAGATATTTCTGTAATTTCTCCCATTCTGTACCCACATTCTACCCAACCCAAGGATACCCTTCCAGGTTTTTGGCTTTAACTCATCACATGTGCCTTACCAAGGTCCCATATAAATGTAATCCCCCTACATGCTGCAGAATCTACATCTCAGACCTCCTTTGTGCATCATCAACCCTCAATATCAATCCCTTATACAGTTTACTACTAACAAGAACACAATGCTTACCATGATGTAACTACTAGCGCAAGGGAAATCAAACAATAATTACTTACTTTGGCAAGCTCCTGATTTTATACAATCTACAACATATGTAATACAAAAACTACAAACCTATCCTCTTCGCCTTCGAACTCCCCTTCTTATCATGGTCAAACCGCATTTCCTTCTCCTCTCCCTTGCATGCTTGAAGCACCCTTGGCCACCCATTTTTCTGCTACCAACCTATTTCACATAACATACAAACAACAAAGTTTCCTACTCACAACCATAAACAGATAGTAACAATATAAACCCCGTCACCTGCACAAAGAAAGTTGACAACAACTCAAAACAAAACCTAAACCCTAAAACGAACTTATGTTCACACTATGGAAATCCAAGTGACTTCCTGTCTAGTCACAGTTTGCTTTCAACTCCATCTTTTGATTTTATTTTAACCTTGAAAACAAGCCCAAAACTAAGGTTACAACCATCTACCTATTGAGGTCAATGTTGACATTATACTTGTTGTAAGACATTATGCTTTTACATTTTCTTTTCAAAATTAATTTTCCTTTAAAACTAATTAGGCTATAAACTTGTCGTAATCCAAACATAATTACTTCCTCAAGAATGGTCAACACATTTCTCAAATTTTCGCAACTTTATTTAACTTCATGTCAAGTTAAACATCCCCAAGTTTCAAATTAAAAATGAAGCATTAAAATTTTCATATAATAATTTGTGTAATCTAACTTGTCATTCATGGATTAAGTCCATCCATGAATTTTTAACTATTGTTTAAAAGGATAATATCCATTTTTTGTCACCTAAGTCATCGTTCATGTATGAAATTTATTCACCATCATTCATTTTTATATATGATTAATGATATTCATCCATCATCAATATTAGATAATGTTAAAAAAGTTCCTTGAATGATAAACCTTAGTGAAAGATGCTTTGAGGTAACTCCCTCAAATAGGAACATAAACAAAACAAAGTCCCATATTCCACATCCTTTCATGTATTCAAGATATGTTTAAAATACCTTACATCATAATCTTGTTCATCACATTGCATGTTCTTAAGCTTTCATATTATAAAACAAATTGAATTGCAAGGCAAATAAGTTTTTAATTACAAATGTTATCCCAATAATATTTTCTCTATGTATCAAGTAGTAACTCATTTGGGTATTTGGTTACATATTTCAATATTTTTTTGTGTTCATTATCTTGGGATGCTTGAACTTATTCTTTCAATTTATTTTGTTAGAAATTTTCATAACCCTTGTCCCCATTGAGAATTTGTGGTCATGACATTAGTCATTTATTAACAAGTCAAGGTCCATTTGAAAAACTTCAAGCCATCCTTCATAAAAAAATTTAATTTATTCATTTAAAAAAGTGGCTATTTATAAAACAACTCCTTCAACTTTGCCAAATTAGTTCCTAAAAACCATGTTACAATTTAACACAAATGATGAAAAAGATTACTTTGCCTATTTCATGAGCCTTGATCCCAATAATGAAACTTCATTACAAGTAGCCATTATGAAAAAGGTTTGGGGAAAGTTGTAAGTGATGCCTGCACATTGGTTTCAAAAGTGACTTTGAAAACTAATTTAGAAAGCAAGACATCCATCTTATTAAAGAAGGTAGAAGGTACATAGTTAGTTAGTTAGTTTTGTTTGTTACATTTCACATCTCCCAAACCATAATGTTTGTGAGATGCTAAACAACCCTTTCATGTTCATCATTGATAAGGGGTGCACTAAGGTGGAAATGTTAAACAATCCAAGGGTTTTGAATGCCCATGTTAGCATGACATCATCCTTCTTTTCACCCATGTAACCTTTGGGCCCTCCATTTTCCCTCCCTGTGTAACAAACCTTCTATTCATTGTCATCCCCATCCCCATAGTACTTTTGTGGCATGCATGCCATACCACCATGTCCTCTTGTTGTCATGACAACAAACCTTTTCGTTTTAAGGCATCATTGTCGTCCTTCATCGTTGTGTATGTTTTGCACTTTGTATCACATAGTCTTACAACATCTCCCTCCTTCATTTCTCTACGTGCTTGTGCCCATTGTCGAATGTTTTCACAACAACTTTTATTTTTCTCCAATGCCTTTGTCGTTGATCAATTACATCAACTAAATACAATTGTTATAGGTGCTCCTACAACATTCGATCCAAATGTGTGCATTGCCTACTTCGAAAGTCTTACATTGCTTGTAGTTTACTTGTAAAATTTACATGTTATTAGCTTGGTTGTAGAAATTATCTCTGTTTGGCAAGCTTGGATGCATGAATTGCAAATGGAAGATCACTTTTCATTCCCTTTTCAAAGCTACTAAACACACATTTTTGTTTGAATGTTGTGTGCTTGCATGGAGATGTTTCTTTCCTTCTTCATTGTTACCTTCATTAGTTTGTTTAAAATCTTCAACATCTTGCATCTCCCAAAGCGATCTTAGTTCCCCCTTCTTGATTAAATATCAACTCCTTGATCACTTATATTTTATATGTTTCTTGTAGGCGCAATTCTTGCATTTGATTTCCATTATGCTCAATGACATTCTATGAAAGATTTAGCTTTTCTTTGTGGTCCCTATAGTTGAAAAGGTATGCATTATTTAACAGTAACCCTTGTAACATGTACATACTATTAAGTTTTACTGTTTTCATGTTTTTTTTTTGCCTTTCTTGCCCTTTGTAACCTATAATTCATTTGAAACGAGGCATTCAATCTATGATGTCGTAGGCTTTCCCCTGTAACATGCATGCCCACAAATTGTGTGTAATTTTTCATTTTGTGCTAACAATGTCTTTGTGTTGCCTTTCTACAAATTAATTAAGCCACATTGTGTAACCTATAGTTCATCTCAACAAGGTACTCATTCCAAATAACCTCAATCTATCCTTTGTAACATGCCCACAAATTGTTTTAATTCCTTATCTTGCCTAAATTGCCCTATTTTGTCAATGCAATCCTAGTTGAAACATGACTTACTAAATGATTTTAATTCCAAGTAACATGTCCATGCCTTGTAATAAGCCCTTTCTTACAATATTTTACCTTGTGAGTCATTTGATGAAACTTATTTGATGGTGTTGTAACTAGGTCTACTTGTTGTGATAATACAATGATCCCAATTTGATCTAACATCTCACAACATGTCTTGGAACATGTCATTATTCATGAATTGTTCTTATACCTTGCTAGTTAGTCGATGTAACTTGTTTTGCCTTCTCTTGTAACCACTCCCACTTGCTTTGATGTGGGTCACCCTAATTTTTTCATGTGACATCTAACAACATTATAGTGTTATCCCTACAAATTCACTAAACCACAAGTTTGTAACCTACAACTCATTTCAATAAGGTATTCAATTTATCCTTTGTAACATGCTGACAAATTATGTTTTGAATCCTAATGCAACATGGATTACTAGATAATGTCAATCCCATCTTGTAATGTAGCTTTTAATTGTACGGGGAAAGTTGTATGATGTTGTTGTAATTAATCCCATTTACCTTAATAATACAATAATCCCAAATTGTTGTAACATTGATATGTAGCTTCTGATTCTATTTGATTCCATGTACCTTGTGAGGGCAAACATTAAACAAGTGCAACAAATTAATTGCCGCACCAAGTTTGATGCATCTACAATACAATGCCCAACATGAAAAAAAAAATGGATTTTTTTTTATTGTATCCACACAATGATTAATGTTGTAAGTATCTTTGTTACGCAATAGTTTCAAAGAAGCATGTGATGTATTGGTTGTAATCCTCCTTTCAACCCAAAGGTTCAAGGTTCAATCCTTTTCCCAATTATTTTTTTCAACAAATGAAATGGATGAAAATATCCATATAACATCTAAATAGTTTTTTAAGTTAATTGCCTTTAGGAAATAACTTCCCCGGGGAAAAAAATACTAAGTGCCAATCCCAAGCAAATTCCCCATGGAAGAAACAAAGGTTCCATGGTGAAAAATACAACTTCCCCAAGGAACAATGAATTTTCCTTGGTGAAGGCTCGACTTCCTTAAGGAGAAGGGCACCTTTCTTGAGGAACAATGTACTTTCCCTAGGGAAGGGCCTAAATTCCCTAAGGAAACATATGTTCTAAATCTTTTTGCAATTACAATTATCTCGTTTTTGTTTTCATATTTTCTTGTGACCTATCATTGGAAAGGTTTTGAAGAGAATTACAATTTTGTAAGTGGAAATACTTCAATCAAAATTCATATGCAAAAATTTCAATCAAACACAAATTCAAACACATTTGTCCCTTGGGACAACTTAAGCTCCTTCTCCTTAGGGAACATGATTGTTCCCCAAGGAAAAAAAGGTTTAAGTTGCTCCTCGAAGCAACTTAAACTCTTTCTCCCTAGGGACATGAATGTTCTTCGAGAAAAGGCCCAAGTTCCCCAAGGAAACATATGTTCTGAATTTTTTTGTAATCATGGTCATCTCACTTTTGTTTTTATATAGGCTTGTGACCTATCATTGGAAAGTTCTAGAAAAGAACTACAACTTTGTAGTTGAAAACATTTTAATCAGAACTAATATGCAAAAATTATGATCAAACAAAAGTTTAAACACAATTGTTCCCTAAGGAACATGGTTGCTCCCCAGGGCAACTTAAGTTCCTTCTCCCCAAGGGACATGATTATTCCCTAGGAAAAAAAAAAGGTTTAACTTTCTCTCTAAGGCAACTTAAACTATTTTTCCCTAAGGACATGATTATTCCCTGGGGAAAAATCAACTTACCTCAGGGAAACACCCAAGTTCCCTAAAGAAACATATGTTCCAAATCTTTTATCAATCACAATCATCTCATATTTTTTTATATAAGCTTGTGACCTATCATTGGAAAGGTTTTGAAAAAAGCTACAACTTTGTAGTTGGAAGCACTTCAATCAAAACTCACGTGAAAAAATTATGTTTACACAAAGTTTGAAACACATTTGCTCTTTGGGGAACATGGTTTAGGTTACTCCTTGGGTAGCAAATGTGTCTAAAACTTTGTGTGAGCATAATTTTTTCCTATGAGTTTTGATTGAAGTGCTTCCAACTACAAAGTTGTAACTTTACAAGAAACCTTTGCAATGACAGGTCACAAGCCTATATAAAAATAAATATGAGACGATTGGGATTGCTAAAATATTCGAAACTTATGTTTCCCTGAAGGAAGTTCATTATTTTCCAAGTTGGTTTTTCCTTCAAGAACAATAATGTCCTTAGGGAGAAATAACTTTAGGTTACTTTGAGGAGCAACTTAAACCTTTCTTTCCCGAAGAACAATCATGTCCTTAGAGAAAATAAGTTATTTTTCCTTTGAGAACATGGTTGCTCATTAGGGAAACTTAAGTTTTGTTCTTTTAGAAACATGGTTGTTCTTCAAGGAACAACTTAAACCTTTTTTTACTTTGGGAATTTGTTTTTGTCCATATTTTTTGTGGATGAAAAAAATAATTCAAGAAAAGGTTCAAACCCAAGACCTTTAGGTTGTAAGGGGGATTCTAACCATTACATTAGTTTTTTTCCTTTGAAAATAATATTTTAAAAAATATTTCAACCATTCCCCATTGTGTAGGTATAATAAAAAAAAATCTGATTTTTTTTTCATGTTAAGCACTATATTATATTGTATTATAATTGTCACTTGTATCGAGTTCAATACCACATTAAAATTGTTGCACCTATTTAGTGTTTACCCCTTGTGAATCATTTGATGGAACTTGTTTGATGGTGTTGTAACTAGGTCCATTTGCTATGGTAATACAATGATCCCAATTTGATCTAACATCTCAGAACAAGTCTTGGAACATGTCCTTACTCATGAGTTGTTCCTATACCTTGTTAGTTAATTGATGTAACTTTTTTTGCCCTTTCTTGTAACCACTCCCACTTGCTTTGATGTGGTCACCCCAATTTTTTCATGTGACATTTGACAATGTTATAGTGTTGTCCTTATAAATCAACTGAGCCGCATGTTTGTAAGTTACAACTCATCTCAACAAGGTACTCAATCTATCTTTTGTAACATGCCCAAAACTATGTTTTGAATCCTAGGTGTAACATGGATTACTAAATAATGTTAATCCCATCTTGTAATGTAGCTTTTAGTTGTCTAGAGAAACTTGTATGATGTTGTTGTAATTAGTCCCATTTACCTTGATAATGCAATAATCCCAATTTGCTATAACATCTGATAATGTCTCCTAACTTGTGAAGGCTTTTTGTAACATGTTAATTTCATATTATTAAGTTAGTTTGTCATGTACATATATAATGTATCCTTGCCTTGGCTACATTGGTATGTAGCTTCTGATTCCATAATGTTTTTCTCCATATGTATACTTAATGATATCTTGGAACATGTACATGTATTTGTTGTAACATGTTAATTGTTTTACTATAATGTCTAAGTGTGGGTTGTAATCTATTGATATCATGTTATTATCTTAATGTATATTTTATATTGTCAATCCATGTTTAGTTATTATTATGTATCTCATTCTTACATGTTCTATATATGTGATGATTAACTATTAGAAAAGAATTTGATTATGGACCTTTCATGTATAAAAGTTGAAAGACAAGTTCCAATCATCAGTTTAATATCCTCCTCTTGCACATGGTTTTGTTGTTTGTTTGTGCAATATTAATGTGATACATTTATGATGTAACTCCTTCACATGAAGTTGTAGCCAAGTTTAATTTTTAAAACAATTCTTAGTATGCAACATTTCAGTTGGCAACTTGGTTCAAATATGCATATTTACTTTAACCCATTACATTGTAACATGTTTACAATTATTCTGGCGGGAAAACTGTATCATCATTGGGATATTATGGAACCTTAAACTACAACAAAACCTTTAGTGAGTTTATTATTCCACAATTTTGCAAAGAGAATGTGCATAAAACTTTGCAGTTTGTTGGGGTTACAATGCTACACTCTGATGTTGTTTGTATTATTTATTATAATAGCAATGGGTATAGATTTAGTCCTTTGGAAGCTTCAATCAATTCCTAACAATGTTGTGTTGGGTTAATATTGCAAGACATACCAAAATAGTCTTTCATAATCAAAGTTTTTTGTGGCATGTATTTTATCAATTATGGCTACCAAAAAAATCAATGTGATGGTGTTAAGGAACGTTTTGAAGGCTTGTTGACGTATTATGTCAAAATGAATGTGGGGCAATTCATAAAACAATGGGTGACCCCTAAACTTTATCATGAATTACTTGAATAGACCCAAACTACTCAAGTTCCTTTGCTACAAGAAGAGAAGGATTGCCTTGACTTCCAATGCATATATTGTGGAGGAAAATGGTCTAGTAAGTTAAGGTTGTCTGACCATAGGGTTAAAGGGTGTGAGTTTGGTCCATTCACCCAGGCACAAAAAATCGAATCCTTCTTCTTGTTTTTCCCAACCTACATCATGCCCAAATGTCTAAGCTTATGAAGTGCACAATGGAAAGTAATAATGGATGTGCAAAGCCTTTCAAACTAAGGACACAATTAAAAGTCGATGCAGAGCACGGCCTAGTTAAGGTTGCCCCTAAAATTGGAAACCATGTGGATGTTTGAATGTGCAAGTTCAAAAGTTTCAAGGGGCTATTTCTAGAACTTGTCTATAGCAAAAATAATCATAAACAACAAGCATCAACATATGATCCAAGGGCGGTTGTATCAAACATTAGGTTGTAATTGAAATCCATAAATGTTGTGACAAATCATCTACAAGTATCCAAGGGTGTTTCACCAAAAGCAAAGCTCAAATTGAAACAATTAAAGGCAACCGAATGCTTAGACCTTAGCTCTTTGTGAATAACAACTTTCCACCATGGTGTGCTAAGTTTTTGCACATATAATACTTGTTGCACTTGCATTGGAAACACGTATGGTTCATCTATGTCTGCCTTCAAATGGCGAAAATATGCCAACAAAAACCCATCTTCATTTTGTTTGTAGGTTGGATTACCCCATCTGTCATACCCAAATGTAACCCAATCACATTTAAAGAGTACCATTGGTTGGGATACAAATCCATAATCTAGCAAGATTATGTCCTTTAGTACCCCCACATATTGGATAAAGCTAAATGTAGTGCCTTCATGTGTTGCTTGTGGCTATTGGAATATGGATGCAACCGCAAAATCATATGTTGGCATTGTGGTTTCTGCACCACCTTCATTGACCAATGATCTTGTAACTCCAAATGTGATCCAAAGCTTAATGCAATTCTCCATATAAAAATGATTGTCTTCGGGTCCAATTTTTTTAAGTATACCAAAATCTTGTCTCAATGTTACCTTTTTCTGTTTTTTTTATTTAGTCCCTTTTTACCATGTAAATACACATTTATGGATGATTATGATGGAATCTAGAATTGTAATGGTCCAAAATATAATCATTCTAACATTTTTGACAACTTTTGACTCATTTTTTATGGGGATCAAAATATAGGGTAAAAAAGGACTGCAATAACGATTAAGCCCTTTTTGTCTTGTGTGGTACACCTTAAAGGATTTTCACCCCTTACAAATTTTTTATTGCAAACATTAGTAAACTGGATCAACAACTATGCATTTTTTGGTGACATCAAGATTGAAGGATCTCTAATCATTTTGAAATGTCATTCAAATTTACATGCATTTTTTTACATTGAAATAGTCAACGTAATACCATTGACATCCATAACAGTTTGATTCAATAGTAAAAAAACTTATTTATACATTCATGGAAGTCACTCTAGTCACTTATTTGAAAGCTAGACCACTTTTATTATGTACAATCCAAATCATCACAACAATCCCCATTACAAAGATGAATCTTTTGCATTACATCTATCTTCACTTTCAACCCAAATGTAAGTACACTACAAAAAAGAATAGGTATTTTCAGCTAGTGAAGATGAATTATGAATTGACGAGTAACACTTCAACTGATATCAATGAAGGCCAAAGTAAAATTTAACTAATTTGGAAGATGTAGAAAAACCTACTTCAAGTGGTGCACCAAGGGTGAACAAAACAAATGTGAAAAACCAAACTTGTAGCAAGCAAGAATGAAGATCAACCACTGCTAAACTACTTATGAAAAAGCACAACATTAAAGAGGTGGAACAATTTCATGATTACAAACGCAAAATATTTGCTAAAGTTATTTGCTTCTATAGTGTGCTTTCATTTTGCTCCACCTCACTCATCTCCTAATTGGCAAAGGGACATTAAAATGTAAGAACCATATCCCATTCCCAAGGTTTGCATCAGGGTGTGCACTCCTTTTGCTTGAAGTAAAATTGGAGTAAGAAGTTCAAACTAGGGAGGTTCGAGTTCCTTTCAATCTTTGAGCTGCATGTTGGGAATTGCCATAGTTGCAAGATAGTCGCACGCTAGAGCTTCATGCTAGGAATCACCATACCTGCAAGACGTTCATGCACTAAAGAGAAATCAAAGAGGGGATTAGGAGTAAAGTCAAGGGGAACTTGACCCACGCGTAGAGAGGAGAGATAAGGGGGAGTGGGAATTGAGGTGGAAAGAACTTGACCCATGCATAGAGAGGAGATGAAAAGGGGAGGAGAAGCTAGGTTGGTGACAAGAAATGCGTTCATGGGAATCTAACATGCAAAAAGGAGACGGAAAGAGGAGGGGGTAAGGGGTTTCTAGGTTGGTGTTGCTTGGGAGAACATTGACTAATTTAGGGTTTGATAACCAAACACTATTTTGTCAATTTTTAGGGTTTTGATTCCAACCTTTGAATAAAGGTGTCTAGTTTTTTCAACGAACATGATTAGTTTGAGCATGAGATTGTTTGGTGATAGGGTGGATTTGTAACACATGTTAGTGCAAGGATGTATGTTGATAAAATTTTCATTGCTTGAACATAGATTAAAAAAATGTTTGGTGACTTTTTTTCGGACAATGAGATGAAGAACTTCAAGAGGCCATATCGTTTGCATCTCTAGTCCAAATCCAATGATCTAAAACGCACTAGGTGCACCAGAGCTCCTTTACAACTCATCTTTGAACTCCAAAGCCAACCAAGGTTTGGTCAGATCACAAAGTTCCTGTGTGTTTTCAAGTGTAGTATGACCAGCCAGTTTACCCTGGCCTACATGGAAAATTGTAAAAAACAGAGGGAGGGATATAAATTTTTGACAGTCAGTAAGATGAGCCAATAGTCACTTCAATGGGACCAGCTTTTTTTCCTTTTAGAGGGTGGGTCTGGGATGTGAGTTTCTCCTTGGGGGGAGGTTTGAAGGGAGAGGCAATTGAGAAGCAATTTGATTTCCACACGTTAAAGCAGCTACTGGTATGTCCAACATTTCTCATCAAAAGTGTTCTTTGCATATTCAAGAGCGCAATGCAATTGCAATACTTTCTCATTTTATTGCATATCCTCTTGCAAGCAGGGAAGATTATAATATATCTATTTGGATGAAACCCTGCCAAACTTTATAAAAAGAAAGCACCCAAAAAAAGGGAGAGAAAAAGAAACTAGGGGCAAGGACCAAGTCCAAGCAAGCAAACAGCCAAACGAGGCTGGCCACCAGAGGGAAAGGGAATGACTAAGAACCGAACCCTCCACTAGTTGCATTAAGCATATCAACTAAAGAAAGGAGAGGTAAAGCTTTTGGGATTTTCCAAAGCTTGATTTATTTATTTTTTGTGAGGGTCAATCAAAGATGCCCTTCACGAAAGGAAAGAATTTGAACTTTCGAAGTCCTCGCAACTATTTAATACAAGTCACTATATATTACCATAGTACAATAGATGTTCATAGAAGAATATCTGAAAAGAAAAATCCATGCACATTACATTGTGAACTAAGGGCGTGGGTAAACCAGCACCTTCAAGTGTAAGTAAGGCACTCAAGGATATTATCTAGTAGTTTTGGAGACCACCTTACATTCATGAATACCCCTCCTAGAAAAGAACAGGGATCTTACACTTGCACTTCAAGAGTGGGAGGGAAATTACATAGGTATGATTTCCATCCCACTCTTAAGGAGTTGGTGTGTGAACCCCACTTCTCCCAGGAATCTAGGCATGTTTAGGTTCATGATAATTTTAACCTCATGTTTTACAATGGATAAAGCTCTAGGGTGGGTGACTTCACAAAATGCATGGGGAACAGACTAGGCTACTGCCTCACCCAATGGATGTTTCATTTCTAATGTCCTGGATTTAGCCAAATGGAACTTTTTTGAAGTAACAACATTATTGTTCACCAATGTCTTTTTTCAATTTTGTGATGTAGATTAAAAGGCAATCATCCATAACAACTCAAGCATCATTCTATATATATGACTAGCTAATCAAACAAATATGGGAATTTTTTCCAAAAGAAATTCAATTTAGGTCTAAAACATAAACCCCCAAAGATCAACAATTTATAATGGTGATTCTATTATAAAATTTTCACAACACAAAATTTTGAAGAAATAAAATGATTGGTGACTCGCAGCATTTTTATTTCTTTTTGAAAAAAAATTTTGAGAAGTTTTTAAAAGTGTAAATGCAACTAAATTTGCTAAAAATTTGGAAGATTTTGCCAAACTTTCAAAGCCAACAAATTTGGGGGGGGGCGGACTCCTAGTGAATACTCCTATCAAGTAGGTATACATGGGTTTTCTATAAACTTTGACTCAGGTGTTAAATTAGTCTGGAATGTTTTCCCCCATCAAACAAGGATGTATCACAAAAAAAAATCCACCCAAGTCAAATCTGAATATACAGAAGATAAAAGACCTATTCCACCAGTTTGAATCTAATACCAAATATATGGTCAGTATTTCTTTTTGGGTGACAAAATTTTTCATTTTTTAGACCTGAAAAATATGATTTTGGCATTAAATACCAATGAGTTTTGTGAAAAAAGGCCATAATTCATTAGTTTTTGAATTTTTAAAAAAAAAATTCCCAGATTTCTACAACATGTTCCAATAGGTAGCTAAAAATTAAAAAAAGCATTCTTAAAATTTTCTACTTTTGAACCTAATGAATAGCCAAATTAATCTTCTTGTGGATGATCACTAGTTTGGATACATCACAAAATTGAAAAAAACAAATCCCAATATATATCTTCATGTGAAGGTAAATAATGGGTGTAGACTACATCTGACATAATTTAGTTTAGTGCAAACTGAATTTTTTAGGGGACCTCAAAAATGACATACCTAGTTAGATGACTCAAGTGCAAAATGAACTTTTTACGATATATATGCATAAATTCAATTATTTCTTAATGTGTATTGTTTAGATCAAGTTGTGGCTATTTTTGGGTCATTGTTGACTTCATGTCAATGATCAAGTTTTACATTTCCTGATTCACATGTGTTTTAAAAAAAAAAAGGGGTTGTTGGATGATGAGTTACATTGAACATGACTAGTAATCCTACATAGGGGGCCTCAAATGGAAAGAAATCCATGATATGACACTGACATTACAAAGCACAATTGGAAAAAAATACGCACACATGCGCACACACACACAATTTACAATGAATTTGGTGGCTGACATCTTGTGCTAAACAACATTCTAAATATACTGATTTTCCAAAAACATTGTTTGTTTTTATAATATTATGAATGAAAGTTAATGAAAGTCAGTGAATGAATGTGATTGTAATGGGATGACTTTTCATGGAATAGATCCCATCAGTAAATTAGGGATGATATGTGATACATTAGCTCGCCAAATGAGATGAGTTTCTATGAATGTGATTCAATGGAAATCATACAACATTATCAATGGAAATGGAAATGAAAAATAATCCAAAATTTCCCATGCCCAATATCAATTTTATCAATCTGTCTTGTCAAAAACAGTAATGTACAACAACCGTTATGCCCTGGCCTATCTTTTTCAAATCTTCTTCCCATATATGTTAGTCCTTCAAAAAAGTCCACATGCATTGCATGGTGACCTAAATGCATTTTCTTTGTGGACAACCTGTTTTACAAATTGCAATAAATGTGACAACAACAACAGTGCAAACCAGGGAAACAAACTCCTTAGAAAAAGTGAAGGTTATTCAGCCCATAGCTATCAAACACATGAGATGGAAAGGATCTCAGTGCTCACCCAGTCCTATGTCTTACTAGCCTGATTTCTTTACATCACCAAGTTTTGTTCCTTTTTTTCCTGGCATGAAAAGAACAATGCAACGAGAAAACACAACACAGTAAACTCTCAAAGCAGGGGGTGCACCATCATGAGCTCAAAACAGTCAATGGATGAAACCCTGTAAAACCCAACACCACCAAACAAATCTGTCAAATCCGACACAAATAACGTAATGACTACAAATAGCCACGTATCGAACTTCTCAAGAAAAAGTTCTTGTTCTCACAACAGGGGTCTGTTTAATTAACCTAACACATCTATTCCAAGCTGCCCTACCATAATTTTGTGGACTTTATGAATGTTCCACCTTCTGTTGTATGACATCACCTCATTCAAACAACATCGCCTCATTCTGTTCAAGTTTTCTAATTTACATTGTGAAAAGGTTAGAAACCTCCCCCTTTAAATTACATGTGGAACATCACCACTGATTGCTTACACGATGTGAAGTTAACTACTTAAAAAATGAACATACAAAATTAAATGAAATGCACGAAGGTCTAGATACACACTTTTTAAACTACCCATTTTGACCGTTGTACTCTTGAGTCTTCACCCACTAGACGACATTCTACGCTGTTGCTCTACGCGCACGCTTGCCCTCTTCACCTACTAGACGACATTCTACGCTGTTTCTCTCCTTGCGTGATTGCCCACATTTTGTGCTGCAGTTTCGCTGTATAAGTATCTCGCTCTAGGTATCTTCAATTCACGGCCTTTCTTCAGTTCAAGGGAGATTGAAGATCCTAGGGGTGCTCTTTGCCCATTATCTATCTTGCTTTTCATGTTTGTTATGCTGTGTATTGAGCGAGGAAGTTGTTGATTTGATAAGTTACAGAGCTAACCCCTTTTTTGCATGTGGAAGTTTTCTCACTTCAGGGTTTGTCTGTCTGTCTGTCTGTATTCATCTTTCTTCTCTTTTGTGGTTTGTATTGCTTTCTTTTGTACCTTCCCCGCTCTTTTCTCGCGGTCGCGGTTTGAGTGTTATAATTAGACTTCTTACTTGGTTTTCAAAGTGTGCCACCAACCCATTTCTAGGAGCTACATCATCTAGCACAAGCCGCGATGGGTAGCGGGCTGTCGACGGATATCATATCTGTAGACAGAGGAGACATCTCCTCCCATCTAGATCCTTCATCCCCTCTTCTAGCGCAAGCGCACTGCACTGTCGTCCTACAATCGGAGCAGGAGCAAAAGTTGGTGCTCAGATGGTTTAGCTCAGACGACACCGATACAGAGTCGACATTCTATGAGGAAGTACTCGAGCATCTCTGGTCGGAGAAAGAGTATTTTCCTACATCTATTACAGCGTATTTACCTAGATCTGTAACTAGATCTATTAGCCTAATAGATCCATCTACGCTTAGTTCAATAGACCTATCTGAGATTGAAATTGGAAAGCGATTCGCAGTAGGGGGAGAAGCACATATGTATTGGGGTGTTTGGAAGCCTTACTGCATGAAAGTGGTTGTTGATGTGTCTCTTGTCAGCATCGTTGATTTGCAGATGTGGCGGAGGCAGATGCAAAAGATGATCTCATTGGGATTGTCTGGTGAACCAGATTTAGCGTATGTCTGCAGAGTGTTGGGTTTCTGCATCACAAAAGACTATCGTCGCTATGTAATCCTGGAGCCTTTGGGCTGTGATCTACGAACGCTCATTGATGTTCGAATGAGGACTTTGAGTGGTGAGCAGATGCCATTTTCCCACAAATGCACTCTGGGTTTGATGCTCTTCATTGCATTAGGGGTTCGTGCTCTCCACAGACATGGAATGGTGCACGGAGATTTAAAGTCCGTCAACGTTCTCTGCAAAGACTCAATGCAAATTCATGACATTGCAGACTTGAATATAGTCATAGGATTGCCCAGCCTTATGAAGAACGGAATTGTGCACTGTGATGACTCAAAGGGTTTAGTTGGCACTGGGTTTTGGAGGGCACCAGAAGTGCTGCAAGGGATTAGAAATAGTATCAGAAAAGACATTACACAGAAGTTAGATGTGTATGCCTTTGCAATGCTATGTTATGAGATACTCACTGGACACACGCCCTTTGAAGGTCATCCCCAGGTTTTATCAGGGAATCGACCATACCTCCCTCCATATGTTAGCAAAGATGTGAGAGAACTACTGCAGAGATGTTGGCATGGGGATCCACACAAACGGCCCAACTTTTCAGAGATAGTCTCTGCAGTAAACTATCAACTTTTGAATTTGTGTCAAGCAGAGATGTACACAATCACATCTGTCAGGGAGTCTACAAAGGAAGACACATCTGGAACTTTTACAGAAACATTCAGAATATTTAACCCTCCTCTTCCTTCACAGGTTTCATTGGAAGAAAGTAAAGATAGTCAGGAAAGTAGTGATGCAAACTCAGAATATCAGAGAGATTCAGGAAGTTACTCATCAATATATGATGGAGATGACGTTCCTGTTCCATGATTGTTACAGATTCTGGAACTTTCCTGGAAATGTTATTTTCCATGTTGCCCCCATTATAATAGGTGAAAAGTGTCCACTTCTGAATAGAGTTAGTAGCCATATGGGTCAAGAGATGTTTTGTCATTTCTGGTAAAAAACTTCACATCATTCTTCTGTTTGTTTGCCAATGTGGCTCTTATCCCCCGAGCCCTAGGTGCACCTACTAACAAGTGTAGGTGAGTCTGTTGTCTCAATATCAACTGTGTTGTTTTCCTTGTAGCATGCCAAGCATCTAGTGCATTACTTGTATCTAAGGTTTAGGAGGTGACTATCTTGATTCTTAACTCTGATACAGACCAAACACATCAAACAAACCACACCTGAAGGATGCCAAGAAGCTATTTCACAGTTTTTGACCCTTGACGTTTGAACAACACTTTGCAAAGTCCCGGTAGCAAGGTAGTCAGGCATTTGTGTGCACCGTTACTGTAAAAGCTTAGTTACAAATGGCTCAGAGGTGGCCCAATTCCACAAGTCCTTACACACTCTTGAATCAGCAGTTCAAAATGAGTGCAAGAGCTTCCTCAGCAAGCCCATGAACGGCAGGCCAAGAGACTCCATCATGTGTGCCCATGCTGTAAGAAACTTTCTGCACATCCTCAAATGCTGCCATGTCTGGCATGCATGTTGACCAAACTAGTGCCCACAAAATCACAAATCCATCAGATTTGATGAACAAGGTTGACTAGGGTAGATACGCCTATCACCGAACAGTTTGGCAGATCTTTCTCAATTCTTCTCCATTTTGAGTGATTTAAAATGTTATAGGAGTGCCTTCTCCAGGTGTACAAATCATCTTTGAAATGCAAAGCCAAAGGAGCAGCCAAAAAAGAGCAGTCAAGAAAATATGTTTTTTCAATTGCAAAATGCTTTTTTTTTCATTTTTCTTCATTTTGACCCCTCCTACTTCATCATATCAAGATAACTTTCTTGTTTTTTTTGGTTCAAATTGAGCAATTTAAACCTCTTTGAAATCGTCATCTTAACCTTTACAAATCATTTTGTAACTCTAAAGGCAACAGAATAATATTTAAGATTTTTTTGAGGGGCTCAGAAATCAGCTATGAGCAGTTTGATCGAGAATTTTCTGTAAAAACAACTCCCCTTACTGGGGGGGGAGGGAGGCGGGGCAGTAACTTTCTCACCTCCAGTCTGTTTTTCCCCCTTACTTAGGAGGGTCATAATTTTCTCACCTCTAATCTTTTTTTTGTTGATTTTTAGTGCGACAGATGCACCAAAAGGAGGGCTCCATCTACTCTTTGGATACCATAAACAATGGGGCCCCTGTGCAAAAACAGCAATGAAACCATACCTTAAGTGTTCGGACACCGGCCTGCCTACCCTAATTCAAATCCTGATACACAGGCACATTTCATTAATGTACTTAGAAAAGCTCTAGAATTTTGATGTGATCATATTTCATTTGTTGCTGTTAGGTCCAATAGCATACATGTTTCAAGAGAATGACAGTCATCCCAGGAAGATTTAGTCAAATTTGGCTACAAACCACAAATTTTAATCATCATTCTATATATCTGGCTACTTACAGGAAGCAAATATAGCAATCTGGCAAATTTTCCTTTTTTTTTTCTGACTACTAGTAATTGAAACCTTAAAAATAACTTCATTTGTGAAATATTCATTTTTACTTTGGCAAATTTTGCTGGTAACAAAAAGACTGAAATTTATGAAGGGATTACCATTAGGACTAGTGGACCAAGTACATTAAACCTCTTGTAAGGTGACCCATCCCCCTTACAATTGACGTCAAAAGTGCTTAGCTTCAATGTTCATAAGGAATCTTGCTAAATTAATTGTGAAATAACAATGTTCAAATATTAAATTACTTTCTAGAGATAATAACCACTTTAAATTCAATAACTTTTGCTCCTGGATAAGTGCAAAAACTACAAATTGTGCATCCTCTCATTGAAGGCTTTCTGGGGATACTGAAAGCAAAGCAAGGGCTCAGGGTTTGGAAGGTTACACATCCAAACAAAAAATATAACCTCGAAATATAGATTGATAAATATACCAAGTCCAAGCAACAGAGACCATAGTACAAAGGATTCAATGTGGTAAGCGCCAGTACATTGAGCCCCCAACATCTATGAATTGGGATGCCTTCAACCCAGAACTGGCAATTATTTGCCCAGACAAATTAGGGTGTACAATACAAGTACTGTAAGCTGAAACATTAAGAACTGTTAGAGCACCAACAGCGGTTCACTGGAAAATGGCCTGCACTCAAATTTTCGATGAAGCAATACACCAAAGTGGTGTAAAAGTGGGTGTGAGTACACCAATTTGTTGCAGGACACTGGGGTTTCAAGAGACATGGGAAACAAAAAAAGACTGCTGCTAGTTGGGTGTTTGCATTTACTGGCCACAAACTTCCTGCTACTGATTGGCTGATCGCACTAATTGGCCCGCATGTGAGCTTTACATGATTCCTCAGTCTTTAAAGTTTGGTATGTGGAGTTCATGGGTGGGGAGGGAAATACTTTTGATTAAAAATTGGATGTGAAAACATGGCGTGCAGACCACTTTCCAGTGAATCGGTGGAGATGCTCTGCCCAGCTGTGCCACTTTTGCAGAGGCCTCCAACTGCTCCTGTATAACTGTTGCCGACATCAGAAATTAGAGAGCACATTGGTGATGAGCAAACCTTTACGTATAATCCTGTAAAGAATCAGTAGGAGTTTATTAGGTGGTAAATTAGGTGGTAGAATATCTAAACATTGTTATCCACATGTTGCTCAAATTTTTTTTCATTAAAGACACTTTCCCTTTCTAAACTACTATTGCAATTTGGAATGACAACGACAAAGTCAAAATTGGAATGAATGCATAAGTGTTGAAGGTTATAGTTACAATTTGCTTTTCGTTCGTTGCAATTATTTATATGTTTAGACATGTGCAAGTTGGTGTCAAGTGCTTTACAATTTTGTTGTGATATATGTAAGTTTTTCAATGTATTTTGAACATGGTTAGCTATGCTCTTACAAGTTGTAACTTTTTTCTCATAGTATCTATTATCACATGTATATTTACATTTTGATATATGATTTTGGTAACTAATATTTTGCAGACTATTTCTATGATATTAACTTATCACTGGTTATAGGTACCTTATGTTACAATGGGCAGGGTCCTTCTGACAGGGGTTCAAATCCCCTGCAAGGTGGTTAAAATTTATAGTTATATTCAAATCTTTCTCTACTTGCAAATGCTGCATATTGATTAATTGCATAACCAATTTGCATAAGCTTAGAACTTGAACAATTGTATAACCTTAGAGCTTGTTTCTGCTCATTAAAAATGAAACAATGAAATACGTATTAATTTATGTTCCTTGTTTTCAACTCTTCTAACTAAGTGAGCTCGCGATTGGTCACTTTTCGGGGTTCTTTCGTGCACTTCTCGGCGGGCTACTCCTTCACGGTCGCTGCTCTTCGCATTGGTTATTTTTATTGAATGAGTGTTCCAACTGTCAACAAATGTTATAGGAGCAATACCTCACCTCCAGTTGCTCGGCGATCATTCTCAACACTAACGCGACTAGCCAGCGACGAACAAGGCAGCGCGCAGGCCCTTGCTTTGCCTTTTCTCCAAGCATCTTTTAGGATTTTCACTGCTGTCTCCTTCACGCCTCCGGTCCTCTCCTGGGACGTCGACAGCTTCTCTATCAACGCCCCGTTGACTACCGTGAGTGGGTGAATTGCTCCCTCTCTGCTGGTAGACCTTATCTCCTTTCGAGGTTTCGTTATCTTTCTCAGTTTCTCAGCTTCCAACTGTTGTCTTTTCTTTGCTTCACACGTATTCTGTACTCCTTTCTTTCACGCGATTTAAATGGTTTTCTAAGGCTTCTGTTCAGATTTCCCCATTAGTAAGACTTAGAAGTGCACCGCGAACCGTCTCTCAAAGCGGCTGAAAGTCTTCCTGTGATAGTAATACGTTTCCCCTGATCATCCCGTCTCCTTCCAAACTCAACTGCGCAGATGTCGGAGCAAAACCAAGAAGTCGTGCAAATTCAAGGAATGACCAGTTCGGTGAACATGACTCCAGAACAGACGTACTACGGGTCGGCACCCGAGCAGTTTTGGGCGGAGGTTATTCCGTTGGATATGCAACAAAGTGTGGAGGACACGTTTGAGGAGGACAGGGATCTTAAAGATTGGGTAATAGATCCGTCTGAGCTTGAAATAGGAGAGATGATTACAGAAGGGGGCCAGGGGTCTGTGTTTTTGGCTGTGTGGAAGAAGCCTGATGCTACTCCAGTGATCGTTAAGAGGTTTAAATCGTACGATGCCTTGCGATTGAAGAGGCAGCTGCTAAACGTGATGAGATTGCGATTGACTGATGCAGAATCACAATATCTTTGCAAAGTGCTTGGTGTCTCCGAGGATGAAAACGGTGTCTTTATAGTCATGGAGCGAATGGCGGGTGATCTCCGAAATGTCATTGATCATCGGATGCGCATCACGGACGCAAAGATACCATTTCCGTACGGCAGCTCGTTGCTTCTAATGTATTCAATTTCATTAGGGGTTTTGGCCTTACACAACAATGGAATATTGCACAGAGATCTCAAAGCCGCAAACATCCTAGTTGTTCCAAACAAAGACTGGATGAAATCTGAAGAGGAAGGTCTAGTAACATCTTTTGAATGGTGCAATCTCAGCATTAAGATTGGGGACTACGAGAGGTCAGAGGATGCAATGGGCACCGGATTTTGGAGGGCACCAGAAGTGTTGCCAGGATCAGCAGATAAACGAGGTTGGACACGGGAGGGGGACGTTTACAGCTTTGCAATGGTATGTTATGAGATACTCACTGGACGTTTTCCCTTTGAAGGTGAACCGTTGTCCGTTTATGAACCGGTTCTTTCAGGACAGAGACCTGAGTTGCCTGCATACGTGAGCAAAGATTTGAAAATGTTATTGGAGAGGTGTTGGGATGCAACTCCAGACAAACGGCCTAATATCTCAGTTATTTCTTCCGGCATAATGTATATTTTTGCAAATGAGTATGGGTTAGAACTTGATAAATATCGCCAAGAATGTATAAGAAAATATGAAGATCTTCAGCTACAAGTTCATCTTGACAAGATCAGTAATGCTAAGTCGCAGTTGCAGAGATTTCAAGCAGACATGGATATTCTTCTTAAATTATCTCACATGGTCAGAAACTTTTGAGAACCATGCTTTACTTGTGGGGCATCCATTGATTGTTAGCTCCTAAAGATCATGGTAATTCTTCCTGTTTCCAGATGGTTTATGAAGTACTTTTTCTTTATTGGCCTCTTCTCACACAAGGGTTCTGGAGTTTAGGGTTGCTTGGTGGTTTGTGTATCATGTTTCTTTTCCATCTTTTGTGGTAGCTTTGCCTGATCATCTGATTCCAATTCAGCCTTAATATCAAGTCTTCCTCCTCCAACTGGTAGCACAACGCTGAAAAGATGTATTTTAAAAAATGGAAAATGGTATGTGATAAATTGGAATCCTTTCCATCCTATGGTTGCTGCTATTTCACTTAGACATGCATGGTCTCTTTGTAGCAATGCATGAGCTGGTCCACAATGAACCAAGTTTATTTCTTATACTCCTTCCTTCAGTCCCATAAGCTCCTATTCCCATGCCCAAATCTGAGACAGCTAGGTGTAGTTGCAATGTAGATAGGAGAACTCCGAGTGTGAAGAAGCTTCTTTGTGCAGCAGTCTCCTTCAGCATTCTAAAAAGCAGAGTCGTACATAAACTTGCAAGAAGGTAATTATGAAGTCATCAAACCAGGCAACTTTGCTGCAAGGTCTCTTTGGCCTGTCAATTTGCAAGTTCAACATGACTTTGGTGCTCTCCACAAATGTCAAATCCCATCAATCAATTGGTCTTGCAGAAAAACCAGTGTAATGTCTGTAAAGCTAGAAAGAACACACAACCATCCCAACAAGCTTGAGAACCTGAGATTAACACATTTTGACAGGATAAAGCATTCAGAAGAAAGACCACTTTCTAGACAGGGAGTCCTGTCCCTGGTCCTCAAAGAGATGTCTAATGGCAAAGTTGTGGACAAATTTGAGGAGTTCCTCTTGGTCAATACACAAATGTGCTCAGTTGAAAGTTCCATATTGCTTTTTGTGATTTTGGCTTCCCAAAAAATAAAGTACCATACCTATGCTGTGTACACATAGCCATGTCCTAAGTCTGCATCTTTTTCCCTGGCTCCTATATACTGCTTGCCATACTCTCCTGTTGTGAGTTATTTTCACACTCAGACTCACAGGGATTTTGGTTTGCAAGGGCATCCACCTCCAGATCCCCCAACCCATGTTTCAAAACAGAACTAATGTCCAAATTACAAATTGTGAATTTATATCTAGGCCTAATGACACAAGGATCAATGATCACTTTTGGGACTTAAACTACATTAACCAAACTTCCCAAAAGGTTGGGGAACCATAGCTTCAGAGAACCCCTACCACTTCCGTAGGTGATTTCAGGTTCTGTTGTGCCGCATCCCTGTCCTTCAGTCGCATAAGCTCTTTGAGGTTATGAATTCCAGTTCCACACCAAATCCCATATGACTAGATGGCATTGAGAATTGGCAGGTCCTTCCAGTTTTGGGCAATTCCTTGCATGGAATACCACAATGTACACATGGACAGGCAGCAAAGACTTGCCAAGTGACAGGATGGAGATCTTTGTTAAAGATTTCTTGTACAAAGGACAGCAGAATAGTGGAACTTATCAAGGGGAATGCACAATTTGTAGCAACTTTGACCAATTGTTACAAGCATTAGGGGAATCTTGGTCCCTTGATGAATTTTGGCCATTTGAGGGTGTTGGGAAAATCATGTCAATGTCAACTTGCAAGAAGGTAAGTGTTAAATCTGCACACTTGACAGCTTGCTGACTGACTCTTTTGCCTGTACACTGAAAGCACAGAAGGACTTCAATGATGCCAACAAGGATTTAATATCATTAGCCAACTGATGCACAGAAAATCAATGTTACATGAGGAAAGTGAAAGGAGGAGCCATCTTATCACTCAGTAAGCCCAGCCAGAATGTGATAATCACCACTTCAAATGGCAAAGCTGCCTGGCCAACACTTTCCCATCTCCACAGCAGTCTGCCCTTAAATTCAGTATCAGTTTGTACTCACTGAAAATGTTCCAATGATGCTAATTTAGATCACAGTTACACACCAAAACATCCACCTCTAACTCAATGGATCACACAAAGCCATGTCTCCGTTGTAGTCTTGTGCTGTAAATATGGCTGATTTCTTGTACAGATTCCAAGTATGAGACTGGCAATATGTTGCTTATTTCCTTTCCCATAACTGATAGCCATCTCTGTCGACACATCGCTCCCAGCTACCTGTGAGGTTGTTTTGTTTGGATGGGTTCCAATCCAGGTGCCCTATTTTCATGACTAGGTCTTCCCCAACCTGGGCAACATAGCCTTCAAAATTGGCTTGGAAGATCTTGGCCGTGCTCCGGCAGTGGACACCAGTACGAGTTCTCACTGCAATCAGCTCTGCAATTTGGTCCCGTAGACCAAAGTCGTAGAAATGATCATAGAAAATCACAGGCTGTTGCAGCAAAGAACAATGTCAGGAAAGAAGAGATTTCTCTCATGAGAGCATTGTTAAGACATCTGTGAAGAAATAAACCAGAAACCTGTGCTCCCAACCCACCAATAAAACCACATGGGTATCACATGAGGTCCAAACCTGGAAACTTACCGTGCCTGGGTGAGTAAGGATATATGCGTATCCCATCATAATCTTGTCACGGGGGAAGGGCCAATGTCCCTGGAATAGCAACAAGTCAAATCAGAGTGTCATGACCAGTTTTATTATCAATCCTCAGCATGTCATTACAGGACATTAATTTCTACATTTTTCTTTCTGTCTTCAAATTTTGTGGACCAACATTGAACCATGACTTTCCTTTGGAAATTGCACTGAACGTGAGAGCCTGCACTTGCCACAGCTTTTGGGGGCAACAGTCTCTTTGAAAGTTATGTTGGAGTCAGAATGTGTTCATATATCTGTGATGAATTTGAGAAACATTCATTCAAAAACATTCAAAAACAAGAAGGCTACTTTCCAACATATCTCTTCCATTGTAAGAAAGACCTGGCATAGCTAGTACCATCCACAAAGGGCACCTGTGTGGATCCAGTATCATGATTCTCAAGAAAGGTGACTGCTCGTGAAGGCCACCATCCCATGACCCCAGGTGGTTTGCCTTGAGGGTCTATAAGCCTCCAAAACTCACCATGTAGAGCAGAATGTAGTATGCCCTGCAAAAAAGGAACCCCAAATCCCAACAAGCTTTTTACTTTGGAATGTAATAAGAAATATGGTGCCAATATTGACACCCTTTGACAGCATTGTTTCAAAAGAAGACCACCACCTAGCAGGGCGTCTCATGAGTAATTTTTCATTACCTTGGTCGTCACATCAAATGCTGATGATGTCCCACCAGCAGCATTGATCCAGTTGATAATGCGCTGTCTGTGAGAATCTGTATGCAAGACATGCTAAGTGATTCAACCCTCAAGGGTGGGCACTGTGGCTTAATACATGCCACATAACAGAAGTCTAGAATCATCCAACACTTCAAAATGTACCCAAGTCTCACTTCAGTTCTTCAAGGATATGATGGAAGTATGAACCTTGATTGTAGCATACTTGTCCACCCTCATAAGCCAGACTGTCCCAGTATTCACCAATTGCAAATGCTGGTTTGGTGGTCTCAATGTATTCCTTTACATAACCACCCCAGAATCCCCTGTTCCAGAGCATTTTGAATTGCATCAACGAATCGCAGGCAAGACAGACTGGAGGCAAGAATGGTCCTAACTCAAATTTGACCTGAGAAAACTCGCACAGTGGCATCATAGTCACCAGTCATTTTCTAGGACAAATTAGCAGTAGACCTGACAAAGTCTAGTCGCCAGCCATCAAACTGAAAATCATGCCGCAACCATTTCATCCACTCCTTGATGTCCTTCCTCACAAATGCCTGGGAATGATCAATATTTGGTGCTGCATGAAAAAAATCCCCTGCAAAAGAGACATAAAACCCCAAGATCTCTACAATATATTAGTTTGTGTGAAGGCTATTCACAGTCAGCAGATGCTGAAGGCATGCTAGCCCATGTTGAGAATTTTGACCTTCCTTAACAGTTTTTATGCACACTTGCCATCAGATAATCAGCAAGCTGCATAAAATCCAGGGGAGTCTCAACCTTTGCAAAAACTTTATGGCTGACTTGACGAACTACTCATGTCAAAATGCTCCGAGGAACATAGTATTTCCATGGTACTACTACACCAGGAAAGGAAACATTACCACTAGAAGGATTTCCATGACCTTGGAAGTTAGGGTCATCTCTCACAATTGCCTCTGGGCCCCAATCAAGTTTACCTCCAAACACATTCCAAACACCATTTGGGCCCTACAATTTTTCATCCAGCACACACCACCACAGGTACTGATCTCTAGCATTCAGTCTCAACTATTCAGCTCTATGCATTTCCAACCAATACAGCAACAGGGTGGAGGTGAATCAAAATTTATCCATACAAAGCTCTCATCCCATCATACTCTTTGAAGAAACTATTTCAAGCAGTGCAGCATAGAGTAGTGTCATGACAACTAGCATAAGATAATCCCATATAAAGTACATATGAAATCAGTAGGCAGTCAAAAGAGCAGCCATCACCTGCTTCTGAGCACAGCGATGATTCAGAACCACATCCCCAAGAACCTGTACCATCACAACTGGTCATCTCAAAAATCAGGCTGGGGTGTATAAAAGCTCCCTCTCTCCAGCTTTTGCTATTGCATGGTATCCATCCTATAACTTCTCAGCCTATTGTACAAGGTGCAATGCAGCTATGATTTTTGGGAGAATGGTATTCCTAACAGAGGGAAACTAGTGTAATCCAAACATTTGAACTTTCCTCACTGAAATGTTAGCAAATTGAACAACCCCAAGAGAGATGTGTACTATCTACTATGGGCCGAACATACCAGAATATTGTGGTTGTGCATTTCTGCTATACATTGCTTCAACTCATCTTCTGTGCCATATGCTGAGTTCATGTTGTATAAGTCCCCAGGCATGTACCCTGCATGGATCCTCCTCATGTAATTTGAGATATTGGATTGCATGGTTTGTCTGTGCTATCCAGTTTCAACGACACCATGAAACTCAAATGAGTAAGTACCCCTTGGAAGGGTAATTGATGAAATTGGCCATGACAGCTTCACTATAAGTTGCTGGAAGTTTCCAAACAGATGACGACATGCACAATATAGAGTAGAGCAGTGTGTTGGTATACCTTGAGGGGCAACTGAGTGTGTAGGAGGAGGTAACCATATAGTAGTAATACCGCACTGAGAAAGATCTGCTGCCTTTGGTGAAAGTTCCAACCACCAGTCTCTTCTCCAGCTTTCCCAGTTGAAGCCTTGGAACTAGGAATAGAGCCAAACAATCAACTTCAGATTCTTGGGAGAGTGAGTTGTCATTGTCTTGGTACTCTCTTCTGCTCACATTTGAGGATATGAAAAGAAAAGAAAATGCTAGCAGCTAAATTTGACAACTCACTCATGCTACAAATCAACATAGCACAAATCATTGACACAAGAGAGTGACATCAACCTTCTGGACTGCTCTCAAGAATTGTTCCATGAGAATGCAAATTGTTTTGTTTCAGTATACAATTCCAATCAACAATCTGGGCAGGAGAGTAGTCAGAACCTACCACAATTTCATGGCCTGTTCCAGTGCCTGATGCTGCAAAACAAGAGAAAGTCATGCACATATCAGGTCAAGCTCTGCAAGAAAATGGAAGAACCACACACTGAAAGTCACAAGAGGATTTCTTAGAAGGTTTCATTACAGAATCAAGTAGATGGCATTTTGAAACAATAACAGGCTTCAATGCATGTGAAACCGGAATAGATTTGAGAGACAGACCCAATTTGCCTTCTGCTTCTTCTGGATCTTTCACCTGCTTCTTGACAGACTTTCTTTCAAGAGCTCGTTCCAGCACCTTCCTCTGTAGATCAAGGGCCTGCTTGTCTGTTGCTTGTGCAGTATAGATGTCAGCCTTCACCTTTGCATGGGCTATGGACCATACATCTTCTGGGGATGGAAGTTCCAATGGCAGCATGGCCTTGACATCAGCAGAGCTTGGCAAAGACTCCCTTGGTGGCAGCCCGTGTTGTCCCACATCAAGTCGCCGTTTCATCCATTCTGGAATTTCCCTTCTTGGACCATTTGATAGAAGGTCCCTTCTTCTAGAATCTTTCTCCAGAAGCATCTCCATGCGCCCCCCACCTGTTATCTGCTCCACAGTACTCTTGCTGCTCAGGGTTTCAATCCCAAGTTCTTTGGCCTGCCTGAGAATACCCTCAGCATTTGTTGCTCGGGTCTTCCAGGCTTCAGCTGCAACTTCAGCTGCTGCTAATGATTTCTCCAGGATTGTATATCTGAGCAGGTTTGCCTCAGCTTGCACTTTGTTAGAATTTTTATCTGAAACTTTTATAGCTTGAAGAACTTCTGACTTTGCATTGAATGTAATCTGTGCAGACTCTTCTCGCACAGCTGCAGCATTCATGAGGACTTCAACTGAATGTCTTGAATTGTTCTCAGATTCATCTGCAGCCTTATCAGCAGCAAGCTGCACCTCATGCATTGATGGTTCAGCTGCTATGATGCGTGCCTCCCCAGCTTTTGTCAAAGCTTTGGCAGCCTCAAGCTCTATCTGAAGATGTTCAATAGCTGTGTTGGCCACCTCCAGCTGATGAACTGCAGAGAGAAGACTCTCTTCCACTGATAGAACCTTTTTCTCAGTACAAGATAACTCATGCAGTAACCCAATATGTTCAAGTAATGTTGCTTCTGCAATTCGTGCCCGCTCTTTGGCAGTATCGGCAGCAGTAAGAGCAGTGTCAATGGCAAACCTTGCTTCCATGACAGCAGATGCAGCATCATCATCCACTGCAAGCTGCAACCTTTCTGACAGCTTGAAATGTGAACCATCAGCACCTTTTCCTGCGACAGATAATTGATTGAGCTCACCCAACCAAGCATTGGCGCCAACATCATCTGATATGCGACTCCTCTGAGAAAATCTGGTTCCCTCTTGGCTCCCAATTCCATGAAGAACATCTGCATTCTCTCCCTGCAAGTAGACATCACCCTGAGAAAAGTACACACTGCAACAATGGGAGACAGACAATGAAGAGGTTTGGAATTGAGTTTTGTGGGGGTGATATGGGAGCAAGAGGGGGAAACGGGGTTTTGCACCTAACCTTTTTCACAGCAGCAATAAGGAAGGGAGAACCAGAATTGTGTTGAAAGTGTTTCCTTTGGTGCTTTTCAATTTGCAAGTTCCTGCAAGGGAAAATCTTCGATCTCTTTGTCACATGTCCAAAGAAAGCAATCAACATTGACACATATGTGGCATTGGACAATGTCTAGATATCTGATTCATATACCTCTCAGCAATATGTGAACTCCTTAAATGTGGGCACAAATTGCTGTTGTGAACAGTAGATCGGGGATAAGGGCATCTTGAAGGAATCGCCTGCTGTAAAAGGACTAATGCTGTGTGATTTGCAAGTGGACTTGCTGCCATTTTCTCCTGTGAGGCAGAACCACAGAATATTGTTGATCAATGCTGAGGAAACTAAAGACAATGCTTGGTTCTAGTTCAGGACATCTGAACAACAAAATTGCTCAGCAGACATCAAGAGGAGAGAATTGCGTGACCATCAAGACAGTCTGATCATCCAAGTTCAGCAATAATTGGAAATACCTGACCTAATTCATTGCATCCCAACAGCGATCTGATGGGTCCTACATCTCCTAAAGATAATCCTACTCAAGAAAGATTATATCTGCATAAGTACCCAGAATTTCTCCATTCTTCTGATTTAAGTCAACCTGGAAGACATTGAGAAATGACCCAGTAGTAAAGGTTACAGATATTTCAGATCTGACAACATAACAGCAACCAATCAGCAAGCATGCAAAAGAGGAAGCCCAGACCTAAAGAAAAAAGAAAACAAGACCAAACTTAAAACTGAGGAATGGTTGGAATCATAGCAACAGTCATGCAGGTATTCAGGGACTTGCAACAGCAACATGTATGGTACTGACCACCAATCATAACATCCCCACTGACTTCATCAACTGCCGACAATGGCTGGAGGTTAATGACAAGCATTAACCAACATACTCAGTTTCTGTTGCATGACTGGCAATAATGTCAAACTCAACCCTACTGCTAGGGAAGTGAACAAAACTAAAAGAGAAGGAAAAGACTTTTAAAACCCCAAGAAGAAGAGGGACACCAAAAATGAAAGAGAGAAATAGAAGAAGGCAAGAAAAGGAAAACCCAAAACAAAGGAAAGAGGAAGGAAAGAGGAGAAACAAGATGGAGAATATTTAGAGAAAAATCTGTGGAGGACGAGGTGGGCATAGAAGAGGCTTCCCACTTAATAATAAGAAGCCTTTCAAATGATCATTTTGGAGATTCTGAAGAGAGAAACACATGAACAGAAATCTCTCTTTGTTAAGCAAATGTGTGCTCCAATTTAAAAGAAACTATGAAGAATAGACTTTTTTCCATCAGCAGACCAATTACACTTTCAAGTTCCCATTTGAGCTACAAAAGACTCTTTGGAGCTAAAAGAACATCCTTGAGAGCCTACAAAGCTGCCTTTTGAATACTCCAAATTTGCAGAATCTGAGATTCTGATTGTAATCTACATCAGGTGACAGGCATACAAATCAAGTTAGTACCTGCATATTCTGGCTGAGAACACTTGTAAAAGATGTCAATGCTTAAAACCTTTGGAATCTTCAGATATTGCTACATCCAAGAAATTGCAAGGGAAGCCATTAGAAGTACAATGAAGCTCACAAAAGGATTTAGGGTGTATGAGAGTGCGAATTGAAATCTTTATCTAGATATCTGGAGTTGGAAAGGACAATCTTTGTAGGCAAGGCTGCTCCCATGGGTAGTTCAACGAGGTCAGTCAGTTTTGCCACTATAACAAAAGAAAGAAACTCTTGATTACAAGTCCACTTCCATATCATCTTTGACCCAAAACATGCAGGGAGAATGCTTCATACATATCTATATGGGTGCAAGAAGATTTCACACTTAGAATGATGAAACGAACTGAATCAATCTGACCTTTACTGACATCAAAACATTTCTCTGCAATTGGTTTTGACTTTTGACCTACTAGGTAATGTGCACTGGAAGGACATGCACACAACAATTCTTAGATAGGGAGTGGACATGGGCTGCAACTTATTCCAGCATCCGAAGCTCTGCAGGGCAGCACAGGTGTAAGAAGTCGGCGATCTGACAAAACAAACAATGTTCCAGGGACTCTCTTTTCAAGGAGAACTCAATCTGAGAAGCACTTGCAAGCCAACAAAGAGTCAAACTTTCTTATTGCAATTGTCGACCCACAGAGCGTTCTGGTTGCTGCCCACACCTGACACACCTACTACATACTTCTAAATGTAATCTCAGGAGACCACCGAGCATGTTGCTTACTCTTACTGTGCAGCGAGTCTTTGCCTGTGGACAGAGGTCACGGATCTGTAAACCATGAGGCAAGGTCCATAAAACATCCAGTGCAGAGTCCTCCCAATTTATTGTACTCCAACTCCCTTCTCTCTACTTGCCCATTTCTTACTGCACTAAGGGGAGAAAGAAGAGTACTCTTTGGGGTCACCTGGACGTTAAAAAGTGTTTCAGAATCTTCAGCTGCAGCGCTGCATCCACGACACAAAGAAGATCCCGCTAATTCATTTCTTCTTCCATCTGCCACACGAGGAGACAAACAACAAGGTCTCATGTTCAATTCCAAAAGATTCAAAGAACTCAAAGCTGGTGCCCAGAAGAACTCTCCAAATGTTCAATAAACAAAAACCGCTCTACCCGAGTCATCATTCATTTACAAGAGAATCGAATCAAGATCTGGTACACTCTCCCACCATCTCCTCCATGCTATGATCTCATTCTACCACAATACAAGCTCCCTATGTTACATTTCCATGTCTTGAATCTAAACTTAGCGCCCCAAATCTCGCGTTGAATTCACCTTCCTCTCATACAATATATCCCTTTCCCCCTTCTTCTCCCATGAGCTCCTCTCTCCTTGCATCATTGCTCCCCTGCACAGTCTCTACTGCTGACCAACATAACTCAGTATCCTTAAACTAAACACACAAAAAGCTCATTAAAGCTCACAAAGCTTCTAGATCTGACCTCAAACATGACACCATCTCTTTCAGTTCAATGGAGCTCCTGCCACAACACCTCACCAGCTGCTCCTGCTATGATTATTATTATTACTGTTCCAGTCTCTTGCACCTCAGCATACACCAACACGAGCACCAATCCCAACTCCAAATATAGATAGCCAGCGAATCTTCAAAACAAATTCCAAAATCCAACAACTCCGAAATGGAACAAAATTAATCCACAAAAGAGCTTCAAACAATCCACCAACTCTCGAATCTCAAATCAAAATCCACAATGTAAGTTTCAACAACCCACCAACTCAGAATGTGACAGAATCTGAAAAACTTTTTGATGTTACTATTCTCACATCACATGAACATAAATTTTTCCCAAGTCCTCTTTACCTCTTATGTCTCTTCTTTTTCCCTTTCTTTCTTTTCTTTGTTTTTTTCCCAATTAGCTCTTGTTGCTTCTCTGATCATTCACCTAGTTACTACTATAGGCTAGTTGGACAGACCCCCACCCCACCTTATAAGCAAGCAGTCAGTTAGGAAAGTGCTTAGGTACCTTTGGTCTCATGGTCACGTTGGCTTTGCTTGATTTTTTTCCTCCTTTGTGAACAGAGCTCCAATTAGAGATTTTTTCTTATTTTTGAAAAAACATGCCAGTTTGTCAGTGTTGCAAAAGTGGAGAATTTTTGCTGAAAAAACACGTTTTACACTTTAAAATACCTTTTGCCAATTTTTTTTCAAAAAAAATCACCACAGAATAATTACTGGGCTCCAACTCATATTTCATTTCTGGGCCGATTTTATTCTTTTTTGTGGCTACTAGGTACCCTTGAGAATAGGCTCTCATTTATGTCGTGGTTTTGGTTGATGTTTTTTCTATGAATACTTGAATACACTGATTGGATCGTTAAATCTAGCCTTTCAGAGTTCGGTGATGTGTGTTCCTCCACTCTTTTGGTGGTCCTGAGTTATCTTGTTTGAGTTGTGGGTATTTGTCATCAGATGTCTTTTTTCCGTTAAAGTTAGTTAGGTGAGATGATGCCTGTTTTGCTCTTTTTCATGTATTTTATCTTATGTCACTTTATTGGCCTTGCGTACCGAGGCAAGGATATTGTGTTTAGATTCATTATAGAGTATAGTAGCTTAAGGAATTTTGGCCCCTAGGTAATTATAATAATAGGTCTATTTTTATATGACTATTATTGAAAGATGATATTTTGGATTGTGTTGAAACTTGAGATTAGTTATAATATCATAATGGCTTGAAGGATTTCGGTTTCTTTTAGGGGATTTTTTGAAGATTTTCTTCTTTTTTTGCATGGTGGTGAAATTTTGGAATTTCCATCATTCTTCTTTTGCATTAAGATACTTTTTACTGTAAATGGCAAGGCCCCAGCGTGACACACCCCTTGTTATATTCTTATTGCAATAGGTATATTTTGGCTTGTGTTCTACCATTGTTGACTTATACTTTTCACGTGCTTTAGGATATGCCTTTCTAGTTTTTATTTTGAAAACTGATAAATGGGTTATGCTACTCAGATAAATTGGGGAGTTCTATGTATATGGGTGACACTTTAGGATCTTTGGAGGATATTTTTGGTGTCCACACTTTACTCTACTTTTTCACCCTTTCAGTTTGGACTTGGGAGAGTTTTGTTGGCATTGCCTACCAAGGCAAGGACATTGTGTTTAGATTCATTATACAGTAAAGTATAGCTTCAGGATTTTGACCCCTAGGTAATAGGTCTTTTTCTTATATGAGGATTTTTGAAAGATGATATTTTGTCTTGTGTTGAAACTTGAGATTAGTTGTAGAGTTATAATATCTTGAAGGATTTTGGTTTCTTTTAGAGGATTTTTTGAAGATTATATTTTTATATGGTGAATTATTTGAGTTTCCATAATTTTTCTTTTGCCTTAAGATATATATTTTAATTAAAATGGGAAGGCCAGAGTGTGACACACCCCTTATTTTTCAATTTTGTGATGTAGCCAAACTGGCAGTCATCAACTCAAAGATTTAGCCAAATTTGGCTATAGACCAGATATAAAACCAAAAAAAGCTTAAGAATCCTTTTATATTTTGGCGACCTACTGAAACCTGTTGTAAAAGCTGGAGATTTTTTTTTTAAATTCAAAATCTGGCTAATTAGGGTCATTGTTTCAAAAAAATAATCCTTCAAATCTGTCAAAATCATATTTTCAGGTTGAAAAACTGCGAAGTTTTGCCAAATAAAAAACCACCGGTTTCAAGTTTCATGATGTCCATGGGTGTTTGATATAAAAGAATGTAATTGTGTGAGATATTTTCTTGTAAGCAAGCACTAGTGCCAGCCAGAGCAATCGATATTTTGCATCCAAAAAGTATGGAACTATGTAGTCAGGAACAAAAAGAACTTTGGAAAAGAATGCATATGGAAAAAACTACAGTGAAGAATCTTGCCTTACTTGACAAATGACTACCAAACTCTCCACCTCGCCATATTACTACATAAAAATTGCTACAAACTTACAATGATACATACTCCAGAGCCCCTAAAATGAGCTGCCATGAACCTGAGGTTAGCATTAATGTCAATGAATGGAAACCCTGGCTTCCACATTGAACTTGTTGCATCTGTTTAGGATCTGACCTTTTCTGGCTTCCTGCATTGCAATTTCCAACAGCTCTGTTGTTTTGTTCATTTTACAAGTTGAAAATATTTTTTTGAATATATATATAAGATAAATTAATAAATTAAGATTTATTAAATTAGAAAAAAGGTTGTATGTTTGTGAAGAGTATCTGTAAGACAGTAATAATGAGGTTTAAAGACTCATGAATTGCAATGGATGGAAAACTGATACTTCATCGCCCCTTCTCTTCACACTCTGAGCTGTAGGCAGTGGAGCAGATAACCACAGTGCTCTCAGAGTGGGATGAAAAGTAACATCTTTCAAGATGAAAATCACAGCTGAATCTAGAGGGAAAAGTGACATACATACATGTCCTAAAAAAGAAGGTAGAAAAAGGAAAGAAATGTGTAGTGGAATAAAACAATTTTTAAAAATATATATGAGAATATTAGAACTTTTTTAAATCCATGTTCCAAGGTCTTGTGTCTATAGTTTCAAACCTGGCAAGGGGCTATTAATACTCTTATAAGTGGCTCTATTCAACTTCTAAACCATCAAAAATTAACTTGGAACTGTTTGAAGATTAGATGTCATTTTGAATTAATAACCCTTTCATTCTATGTAGTTGTATTTCTGAAAATTGTGAAAATCCTTGGCCAGATTGCTTGTCTTGACATTGTCCTTCAAAATTCTCATTGGTGAAATGAATGATACAAGCTTGGTGCATACTTAGGCTATAATAACATGCGATAAATGAAGGGTGTAAACAAGTTACAAACCCTGTAAGCTCAAATTTTACAACCTTGACCATTAAGTCTCCTTGAGGTATATTTCTGTTTTCTCACCAGGAGGAAGGTCAGCAGACTGAGAAGAGAGAAAGTTTGCAATTTCACACTTGATTGCATATGATTCCACTCTCTAATGCTCTTTCAAGTTCCTCGCACTTGATTGTATTATTTAAGAGCATTTCCACTATGAGATACAAAGGGTTATTTTGTGGAGTTGACTTCTCTGATTTTGCTATTTTGCCAAGTTCACATTTCTTGCTTGCCAAGTCCACTTTGCCAAATGCTAACTTGTAGTAGAAAGTGGGATGCACGCACTACTTTCAAAAAGTACAGCATCTAAATATTATGAAACTGAGTTTGAACTTTGCACTGTCAATTTGAACAAAATGTAGTCATTTCAAAAATGGTCAGTCAAAAAAATTGCTTTTCATTGGTTGGCCATAATCATTGGCCCAGTTTATCGGATCTAAATAGTCATTCACTTTACACTATCCAATTATCCATGTTGATGGGTGGGGACGGGAAATGACATGAAAAAGTTATTCACTTTACACTCTAAAGTTGGTTGTGGTGAACTCTTGTAGAGGCTCAAATAGGGGGCATGGGTGCAGATGTTCCTAAAAGTTGAACCTATATTTGCTTATATCATCCTTTGGAAAGCCCTATCCTGCCTTTTTGCATACATAATTCTGATTGGTGCTTTGTTGTTTCCACACACATAATTTTTTTCATTAACACAACATCCAATTATTCCAGTGCATATGTACTATTGTGGGATAAGCACGGCACACTGACAGTATGTGCTGAAATGATAGGTCAGGGCCACCAAGTCCCCAGAAGTTCACAAGCTTTAAGTCAATTCGCCCAATAGTGGACGAGATAGGGACAAAGTTTGATGGCTAGGTTCTGAATATTAAAGTAATTTGCAGGCTGGAGAAGGTTGGTTTGAAGTATGGGTACTGGAGCAAACTTTAAACATCTGCACAATTCAGTTTGGATTACCAGCAAAGATCCAGGGAATATATATGTTAGAGCCCCGCATATAGGGTGTGTGTGGGTAGATCTGGACTACTAAGCCACGATCAAATGCCAGCGATGCCATCTGGCAGTGTGGTTGAAATTTTGTTGGAACTCACAATGTCATTTTGTTATGGGTGCTCGGAAGAGGTTTGTGAAAGCATGGCTTAGGCAAGGACTATGTATGCACTTGAGTTTTCAACTCCACAATGCTATACATATTTTTTATCAGTGTTGTGGGTTTACACTAATCCCTTGTGTAGAGTTTTTTTTTTGCACTTAACACTTACCATGCATGTTGTGTAAATAACATTTTTTACACACCTAGCGCATCTCAAACAGTGCTCAGTATGTAACTCTGGATAGTAAAATTAAATGTTTAAGTTTAGCTTTTCTTTTTTTGGCAACCCCACCAATAAACTGAAACTGCATATACATGGGGGACTACTAATAGCAAACCACCTGGACCAATCATTGTGATCGACCAATGAGAAATACTGAGCCGCAGTCAGGTGCAATTTATTACACTCTTTTTGGGAGGTGCACAACTGTATTGCACCTTTTACCAGCCACGGCAAGCTGCACGAATTTGGTGCAGAAAAACTAATTTCCTGAACTGAACCGGCACATTTTGACTTTTCACAATAAATTTCACTGTCTGGAGTCACATACTGAGCACCGTTGGAGATGCTCTCATGCAAGGAAAGTATACAAAAATTTCAACTACATTCACAGAATTCTCTTCTGTTTTCTTTTTGGCGAAGGAAGTGTGTATATTACATATCCTTATCAATTATACCTATTTTCAACCCACATTAATTAGTTATGGGTGCATACCAAAGGTCAATGGTTTTGATCAGCCCATCAAAAAATATTCAAATGTTTTTAATGCTTCCAAATAGAAGGTTCCAGTCTCAATAGGGCAATGTCGAAGTGCTTCCACTTAGCCTAACTATATACAATACATGCCCACACTTTCGATGGACAAATTGTGATACTCTCAAGTGCACATATTCCTGAGTTTATATTGGGTGCATGTTGCCCCATTTCATTGCTTGAGTAAAACTTCCCATTCCTAACCTTGTTCATTACCATTACCTTAGGCGTTTACAAGAAAGTATATGGGTACCTATTTGTGATTCATTTTAATTATTTAATTAGTTGTGGTGTATTCCAAAGCTCTAAAAAAAAATGCTGGCAATGGGTCATTCTGATTGGCCATCTTTTATGTGGATTACACAAGGGGTAAGTGTAAATCATTTACATTTACATAATTCTACACTTACATGTTCAAGGTTAAGCATTTTCACTTACACACATGTCGATGAGAGGATTTACACTTACATTAAAGGTCTGCCTAAAACCTAATACATGATGCACAACATTGGTTCAGACCTTACGTGACAAGACCTTACATGACAAGAGGTTGATCTTCAAGCACAACTACAAAACATATTAGTAATTTAGAACTAGATTAGAATTAAGGGCTTTAAAAGTAAATAAGACCATGCAAATGATTTGATACTTCATTCATTTATTTACTCAATTTTTGTTCTCTTGCAATGTTTGGTTTGGTTTGGTTTGGTTTTTTTTTGGGTGATTTAAGTTGTTGTTATTTACCATAACACTTGATTTTTTGTCAAAATAATAAAAAAATTCAACAAAAGAAGTTTCACAACCCCATTTTTAATTTTTTAATTTTTTGTTAGTAGTTAAATAATAAGTACAAAAGGTGCACCTTCATTTCATAATATACAATGTTAATATAGGGGGAGGAACATTCGTTATCTTGCAAGAGGTTAGGAGTTGGATTCCATTGTTTTGGGGTATTGCCGCTTTTGAATTTTCTTTTTCACTTTTCCCTTTTGAAAGTTATTTAACACCAAACCTTAGTGGGAGGTTCAATATATATTATAAATAATCTAGTTTGAAGTGTAATTATAATTTTTTTAAAACTAAATTATAATGAGAATGATTCATTTAAGTTGATTTAGTTAAAACAACTTTAGGTTCTATAAATTGTATTTTGAGATGATAATTCTAATCTAGAGTGGAATTTGTTTGATCGATTCCCAAAAATGCTGCTACAGATGTGACCTAGGAAGTGCTTAGGTCTACATCTGACTAATTTAATTATTTTTATTTCAAAAAGTGGCCCAAAAAACCCGTAAAATTCACAAGTATTCTGTGTTTTTCTTTCATTTTCTGAAATTAAAAAAAAATCTCCAAGTGGTGAAATTTCACCCAAAAACAAAAACTGGCCTAAACTGATCAATTTGAGTAGTGAATTCCAAAAATGAATTTTTAGTAACAACAAAGCAATATTCATTGGATTCCACGATGATGAATACACATAGGTTCTACATACAAGACCATCTAAGTATTTACGAATTAAAAAGTGTTTTGAAACCAAAATGAGATTTGGAGAGCAAAAAGAAAAGGTACAAAGATAAATCTTCCCAAGTACTTTGTGGAATTACTCAAGCTTTTCAATCATCCATATTTTTTCCAATTGAAATTGATTAGATCACATATCAAACCTCTGAATTCATGCAAATTCTCATTCTCGATTTTACAATCTTTCAAAGTCGAAAGTTGTCAATCATGACCTCATTTCTTTTAGCATGGTAAGCATATTATGGATGGTGCCGCTTGCCATTTCCAATATTCTACTTAGTTATTATTCACAAGCACATGCCATCTAAGCCTACTTTGTTCTTGATTTTCTAGATTAGAGCCCATGGGACAATTTCCTTGGTCGTTAAAACCACCTTGGCCTTTCACAACTAATTTAGTCCATACAAATTGCAGGAAATCAAAAACACTAGTTCCATACCATGACAAGATTCGTACAAAGATAGAAATTTGACACCAAAACTTCCAAAAAACTAAGGTCTCAATGGCCTTACGATTAGTAGCATTGGCCACCAAATGGGTTGGGAGGTTGATGTCTAGCCTTTCTCGTCAACCTTTAGTTTCTTTACTTTTTGGTTGGGTAACTTGCAAAACCACACAATTTTCTCATTAAACTAAATCAGTCTAAGATTATTATTTTGAAGGTAGGTCTAGTATAGTTACATTGGTCATTTAGTTTTAAGTATTGTTTCGATGAGGATTTCAACCTTGAGGATGTTCATTGAATTCCTTGCCAAATTTCATAGAAATATTTTTTCGAAAACAAGTAAGCATATTTGTAATAGTTATTCGGATTTATTTGTTCCTAAATGCAAGAGTTGAAGAGCATTATACAAATTTAATCAAAATCCTTTCATTTGCTTTGAAAAATCACATAAATGGTCTAGGGTGACCTTTGCCAAACTCTAAATTGAGTGATATTAATATCATTGGAAATATATAAATGTGAGCTAAAATATAGTGAGCTTGCATTCAACATTTTCTTTCTTTCATTTTTCTATTGTAGCACATTAATAGCAATACCTTTTTTTTTTAAAAGGTACCAACTATGAAAACTTGGTGACACATTTATCCCAAAACTAAAAGCAATGTCACAATTTGACAACTCTTTTGAATTTTTAAAAACATTCTTCAAAACTGACAAGTTTTCTCCAATACAAAAAGGGAATGAGCAACCAACTATTGCTATTTTAATTGTTTTGGCATCACAATACTAAAATTTGGTTGCTCACATTATTTGTAATATATATATATATACACACCCTAATAATTATGAAAGTTTGAATGGTCAAGGGTCAAGACAATATTTGTCAATATGATTCTCAAGCAATTATAGAGTGATCACTATGATGTGGAGTGGCAATGCCCATTTAATTGCAGAATTTGATATGGCATAGAGCAGATCTCAATGATGATTATACGGCAACGCATGAATTTCTTGATAATTTTGAGCCAATGACATTATGAAACAAGTGTCCCACTTTAGAGAGCTGAACTTTGAGAATTTTGAGACAATGCCATTGAGATCCAGTTCCTAGGGAATGAAAGTATGTTGTAAAGGAGAATAGTTCCTCCTTCATGGGCTAAGTGACATTAAGGTTCATTCTAGTCTCAAATTTGGTGTGAGCTCAAGTTGTACTAAATGTTTTTCTTTTCTTTTTTTTGGTTTTTTTGGGTGCAATTGAGGCGATTGAGAGTTGTCCATGAACATTCATCTCATCTTCCATAGCTTTCAATACTTCAACCCAAATAGCCAATGAATGTGCACTAGGTTTGGAAAGTTTTATTACATTTAGATTTTAAAACTACCTCAGATTCCTCTTGATAAGCTTTAATGGTGCATAATCAAACAAATAATTGAAATCCTTTGTCTTTCCTTTTAAGAAATTGCATGATTTTTATATGCTAAGAAGAATTGTAAAGGGATAATTTTAATTTACTTATTCAACTTTGCACATTAGTAATTCTTAGTTGAAATTTAGTGGAATTAAAAGGTATCCTAACTAAAGATCCAACAAACATTGCATGTTCATATCTTGAATGATACATTAATACACAACTCTACAATGACAACTTTCCATCTTACACATGTGGTCTAAAATGTATGGTTAAAACAAGTTGAATCCCCATCATTATAAAGCCAAAACCACAAAATATTTTTGACAAGCTCCATTACATATGCTTACATTAGTCCATCATGCAAAAGAAAAATAATCATATTGTATTACCTATATCCTTGGAAGACAAATTTTAGTCGAATATTTTAAGAATACATAATCATTCCCTTTAAATAAATGGCAAAACCTAAATCACAAGGCAAACTAACAAGCCCTTGTACATATATGTGCAAAGTCCATTATCCATTTGAACTACCTTTTTGCTTTTCACAATGTAATGAATAAGTCTTGGCCACAACTTTAAAACTAAATTACAAACATACGGGACTCTCTTGTGTACAAGCTTATGGCAACTTTTCTTGTGTTTAAAACAGAGATGTGAATTATAGTTTATAATGTGCATGGGCCCATGATAGTCATCATTGCTTGCATGTGTCCAATTATTATAGTAGTTTTCCTTGCCAATAATTCACAACCAAAATCCACATAGGTTAATTAAGATTGAATTGGGTATAAATAAAAGATACCATTACATTATATGTATTTTGGTGGATTTTTTATATTTATCAAATGCAGGGAAATCATTCATGCACAATATGGATTTACAAAGTATAAATCCTTCAAGATTTTCAATCATAATTCTAGTATTCAATCATGTGTAAGTTTGCTTTTTGAATTAAAATTTATTGGAATTTTTCCCCCAAAGTTAACAAATTATTTAGGCGTTGGACAGACGTATTAAGTATGCATTAAGTTGTTTGTGCATTTTAGATTTTTCATAAAACTGAACTAGACAATGCATATTTTTAAATTGTATTCGTAAGAGGTTTTACTTAACACTTTTGATATTAACTTTTTGAAGTGGATTAGAGTCCAACTCCTCAATTGAATGTTTCAACCTCCAAAATTACAAGCAAAAGCCTCCAATTTTAAACTTCAAACCTTTTTTGGAATTTATTAAAACTTTAGGATCAACTTATGATTGTGAATTGCCCTCGGTCGTTTCAATTATCATGTGCTCAAGTTTATAATTCAATTAGCACACTAGTTATGATGCTTCTTTCCAAACATTGCAAACTCTCACCTTGTAATGTATTTGAAGTTCAAATTTCAAATTGGCAAATAAGAACACGTATGTGAAAATTTTAAAGGTTGAGTGGCCTACATTTGCTTATGGTCTTTTGAAAAAAATTTAAGTTCAATTTTTATTCCTTGTTTTTGGGTCCTTTTGAACATCAGTTGGAAAAAAAATCATAGTCAGTGGTCATAAATTACAATGTTATTTCTTGAACAATGATCCAAGGCCATTTTTGTTTTTGTGCTTTTTAAAATTATTGTCAGCAATCTTAATTTTGTCTTCATTATCTCCTTACTCATAGTACTTGAATTATAGTGTTACTCATATTAATTAGTTGTCACGACCCCCAAAGTTCCAAAAAATAAAACTTGATCAACATCTTTGTTTGGCATCACAGAAATAATTCAATCAAGCTTTGAATGATCTCAAAATTGATACTATAGGACCGTGTCCACTTCGACACATGTTTGTCAAATAACTTTAATCAATTCTGAAGATTCCAATAACAAATGATATATTTCAAATATTTCATCAGAATCTTTATTTTCCTTCCCAAAAAAATTTCTGGATTTTTTTTTTTTAAATTTACATTTGTGAAAATAATATAATTAGTGTTGAACTGGCCCATGTGCTACTGGCTATGGCCGTCTCCTCCTTTTGGTCTATGTATGTGGGTTACTGGAGTAGAACATAATGCAATGGATATGCGATAAAGTAAGGTGCTATTGGGAACATGTTTGGGAACACATTTGGGAATTAGGGAAACATTTTGGAATTTCATTGGGAACACATTGGGAACAACAAAATCCAAAGAATCCAATACCCAAATTGGAACAAATGCCAAGTGACAATGCTAACTTGGATAGTCAAGGTCCATGCACTCCTAAACACATGGCTACATGTGTAGTGACCTTTGAATTTTAAGGCAAATCCTTTAATCTAGAGAAAGAAGATGGTGAAACTTTTCTTAAGATGTCAAATGGTTATCACTCAAAAATGAAGGTACTCCAAGTGTGGCTATTAGTGATGGATGCCACAATCTAAATGAAGGTATGACCCAACAACACTTGCATCCATGTGTCCATCAGCCCATTCAGTGCCTCACATTTGTGCCAAACTTTGCAAATCACTTGCTAAACATATTATACAAAGGGTCAATCGAATAGGCAATGTGAGGCAGTTCCAAGCATTTGATTGTCGCACAACATGCAAGGAGCATCCAGTACAAGTTTTTGTAACCAAGGGCCAACATGAAGTCCCTAGTTGAGCATCAACCACAAAAGCATTGCAATTTTTCTAGGTCTTGAGTTGTGTTCTAAATTGAAGCCAAGGTTGTGTAATTGTTGCAACAATGTTGTGTGGTTATGGTGATCTTGAAAGTTCAGTTTATATCTATTTTTGGATGCGTATCCAAAGAAGGAGGTTGAGCCCAACCCATTGACTTCATCATGTTGCTAAACTCAAGAGAATAGTAGTTGTGGGGGTTAAACGAAGCATTAATTGGATTGAGCATTGGAACAAACTTCCATAGCCTCAACCATGTTGGCATGCACCTCCTTTACTATGTAGTTCCATTGCAAGTTGATGGTGAGTTCATTATTTAGGGGGCTAACCCAATTGCCATTGTTAAGCTAGATTTGCATTGCCCCACAATCCCAAATGATGACTTGGAATAAGCTCCCCCAAATGTCAAGCCAGGAGCTGTTTCTCATTCCAATCCTTGGTTGCCTCATTTGTTTTCAAGCTAATTTTAACTTATCCCATAAGTATATTCTAAATATGTTTTCATAATCCAATTTGAAGCACCTTATTTAATTATCTATTATAAAATTCATCTATTTTGATAAGTTGCAGCTTATTATTTTTACATGTCATTTTTTTTAAAATGGAGGTAACTTCCCTTAGTGCCTTGTAGAAATGGCCAAGGATTTTTTTGGCTACTTATAGGTTGTAAACCTACATGTTGAGATACAAGGTTCTATTGTCCACAAACAATTAATCACATGTTATTTCACCTCCTGACAAACAGGGCCTTGGATTCCATAACTTGGATTGTCAAACAAATAACCTAAAATACCAATTGCTAAAATGAATAAGTATATATGGAAATAAAGGGCAACCTTGTCTAGGGTCTTATTAATCTAAAGAGGCAGAAAGGTTAATTCAATTTTGCATTTATTTCGATTGAAAAGGTAACATGCTTCAATATAAAGTTTAAACCCGCTTGGTCCAAGTCACATTAAACGTTATGGCTTTATTAGAAAACAAGAATTCCCAATCAATTTTCTCAAAAACCTCAAAAGTCTAGGAGCAAAAGAATAGGTCCTTGTTGTTTTCTTTTACCCATGCCATAACCTCTTGACCTAGAAGTAGGTTGCTGTTGAAATGATGTTCCTTTGTGACTAGACAAAAGTCAGTTGGATATCTATCATGTGAACACTACTTTGTTTTAGGGTTTAAGTTTTTGTTTTGAATAGCCATTAATTTTTCTGGTGCAAATGGCGGAGTTTATGTTATCACTGTTTGTTGATGGTTATAATGATTGCTTGGAAAAGACTTGTGAGTTTAGGTAGGAAACTTTGTTTGTTTGTGTTATGTGAAACATGTTGGCAGCAAACAATGGATGGCCAAGGGCATTACAAACATTCAATGGAGAAGGGAAGTAGGATGTTGCAAGATGGATATAAGAATGGGAGTTCAAGGGCAAAGAAAGAGAGGTCTGTTGTTTTTGTTGAATTTGTTGTAGATTGTGTAGAATGAGGAGTTTGCAAAGATCGATAGTTGCTATTTGATTTCTAATGCGCCAATGATTACATCACAACATGCTTTGTGTTCTTGCTAATGTTAGGCTATATAAGGGGTTGATGTTAAGGGTTGATGACGCACAAAGGAGGTCTGAGTTGTAAAATTAGAAACATGTAGAAAGATGCATTTGCATGGGATCTTGGTGGAACCTTTCCTAAAATCAAATGAATAACACATGTGTATGAGTGAAAGTTAGAAACCTTAGTGGGGTATCCTTGGGTTGGGCAAAATGCAGGTAAGAGAGGAACAAAATGGGAGAGATTACAAAAAATATCCATAGACCCATATTCTGCACATAATTTTGTTTTTCCTAAGTGGTTGCAAGCCAACTTGGCATATATTGTTCATCCTTGGTTCATACCTAGAAATCAACTTGTTTCTGAAACTAAGCCAAATATTTCTATACATTATCTCATATGGTAGAGGGATGGATTAGCAACTCATAACGAACCAACTGAACACCAAGAGCTCTGACCTCAAGCCAAACCCCAATAGCTAATGCATTCACAATTTGTGGAATTATTCCTAGCAGTAGTTTGAAGGATACCACTGTAATAACCTAGAAGGGATTGATAGGTATGTGCCATTTGGAGATTCACATGGGTATGGAGAATCATGTTTTGTTAGGACAATAGCACCAAGGTGTTGTAATAGTGCCAGATTAGCAGGATATAAGTTGCAAAAATTGTTGCACAAAATTTGGATTTGTAATTAGGAGATATTCTTTCTACCCCCTTCTTTTGTGGTTACACCTTCCCTCCATAAATTTGGTTTGATTAAATCAATTATTCAAGGGAAGAATTCTTGGAGTCTTCATGTAAACACCTTTGCCATGACCTTGTACACATTGCCCAAAAGGGTGATTGGGTGCCAATTACCAATCTTGAATTTGTCCCCAATCTAGGTATGAATATTGTGACCCCTTTGTTGAATGTTGGAAGCATGCATCTTCTATCTAATATTTCCTTCAAAACCTTTAGCAAGTCTAATGCTATGGAATCAATCATGTTTTGAACAAAATTAATGTGGATTCCATCAACTCCCTTGATGCTTTTCCTTTTGGCAAAAATGAGATAAATTTAGTGAGCTCTTCCAAAGTGATGTCCTTAAAGTTAATGTTTATCATGCTATCCATTTTGATTGGCACATTTTGCCAACATTCAACATTAGTTACTAACACCTCCTCATCCAAATATAATTAACCTTATATAAATTTGCATAAAATTCATTGATGAAGAAAAATAATTCTTTTTGTGTTGTTAATGTTTTACCATTGTCCATTATGCTTTGAATCATTGCCTTTCTATGTTGACATTAAGGAAGTGGAAGATAGTGCATGAACATGTGTCCTCAAATCTTTACCAATTCAACTCTATGGCAGTGATAGGTAAAAACAAGCTGCAGTGACCCCTTTTTAGGCTTTTGGGATCTCCCAAAACATAATGTGGTTTATTTTGGGTTTAACTTTTGGTATTTGAATCTTAATATTATGATTTTCATAAAGTTAACTATTTAATATTATTTGAATTTATGAAAAAAATTGAATTTAAAAAACCATGGCTATATTTATGTTATATATAATATAACATAATTTTAAAAAAATTGTCCAAATCTAAGTAAATGCTTGAAATGAATTTTATGCATTGGCCCAACTTACAATGTTTGTCACCTTTCATTTCAAAATGATTGTTTATCAAAATTTTAATTTGTCACATATTTATGGTTTATGGTCTTTAAAAACTTCCTTTATGAATTGAAAATGATCAAAATTTTCACACAATTCACAAACATGATTCACATTGGTTCAAATTTGTGTTATCAAAACAATTGTTCACATTCTCTTGTCCCTTGGATTAACTTGAATTGGTTTATGCTATAACGAAGGTTTCTTTGAATGGTTGCAAAAAAACCTTTTTCTTTTTCTTCCTTATTATAATTTTTTTGACATTACATTGTTTCATTTGGTCAAGTGTTTTTTCAAAGTGTGTCATTGGACTAAGGTGGGTTTGGGAGGCTAGGGCTCCTTTCCAAACCTTGATCACTTGTCTTTTGTTTTCCTATTTTGTGAGAAGAGAAATATCAAAAACTTGGTTTAGGGTGTTTTTGTGTAGTGGCATTGGTCTAATGCAAATGCCTATTAGGGAGTGGTCAAATACGTGCCTTAGGGAGTTTGAGATCTTTGTATTCCTTCCTTTTTTATCTAACCTTTTAAAGACATAGAATTGGTCAATTCTTGATATTGTTGATGATGCACCCCTAGGTTTATCAAGTGGTGTCAAAAGTAAATAACTAGATTTTTTAAATTTTATAATGAATTGCAAACATAAGGCACTTTCTAGTTTTAATAGAAAAAAAAGTGGTAGGTTTAAGTTGGAACTTGAAGAAACTCACATGTAAGACTTCAAAATGAAGTCAATTCACATAAATTGAAAAAGAAGGTGGTCAATTGCTAAAATGAGAAAAACATTTGGGAATTTTGGGGCTCATTTAATGTGTTTGAATCTCGGGATACTCTTTCAGTCCACTCCCTCTTTTATGCCTTAACTTTGATTGCGAAACCAAATTTAAGGTCATGACAAATAAATGGGTAATAAACTTCTAATTGTCAAAAATGAAACTTTTATTTGAAGCTTGCATAAAAAGTTCAAATTTCATACATATTGAACCCCAAGTTTTAAAACAAGTTGATGCCATGAAACCATTTTTGCTCTCTTGATGTTGGGGTTCACCCATGAGGTGAAATTATTTAGTTGGTCACACATGTTGGAATCACCTCCTAACACCCATTGATTTACAATTATGTTTTGTTTTTCTAGTGACTTCCATAATTAAGTTCTTTTTGTTAAGGTGTAAGTGGCATAAAAATATTGAAAATGCCAACCATTTCATAATGCCAAGATAGTTTGACCACCATGTATTAAACTTTACCTTCCATAGTATGCTTTTGATCAATTACTAAAAAGGTTTGATTGGCGAAGACTAAGATGGTCATGCCAACAATAGTTTGACAAGAGGCTTCCATGTAGATTCCAAGGTGCCAAAAATCCATGCCACTTCAAAACTTTTTGCTAGAGACATTGTTTCTACCCTCAAAGATGAATCAAATGGTGTTATGTAGTAATATCACCTAAGGGAATGACTCTAGTTTTTGGAGCCACATTGGAGTGATTTTTATTTATTTTTTGTCTTTCCCTATGCCCAATACATTGAAGGGTCCAATTACCAAAGATAGGCTATTCATTTCCAACAAATGAATGGGTGGCTTTGGGGCTAATCTATCCCTAAACTTATTCTTGCCCTATGTTTTTAGTCTTTCAAGTTGATTAAAAGGGGGCAAGAGAATTTTACTATTCTTGTATTGTGGGTTATTTGTGGGGAGCCAACACCTACACTTGCTATCCATTCATGTCCCCATTAATTAATGCTTGACTAGTCCACCTTATCATTTGTGCTTACGAATGATGTTACAATTTTTTTAGTGTATTTTCAAGGCTCATTATCCTTTATAAAAATTCAACTCTAATAATCAAGGCACCTTACACATAAGGTTCCGCCTCTCGATAGTTTTTGAGAAACATTATTATGTGTAAGGTGTTTCCTTTGCTTTTCAAATCAATAATAACCATTTAAAATGTTACTAAATCTTCAAGCCATGTAAAGACATTGAAGGGGCCTATTATGGACATTTAGGTTCCATGCATTGAACCTTCATTCCCAAAATGACCCCATTCTAGGTCTTTGCCCCACACCTAAAAAATTGGTAGAATTTTTGTAGTGTAGTTGGAGGGTGCCTTAACCTCAGTAAAAATTTTGCTCCAAAAGAAAAAGGAGGCACCTTACTTGTAATGTTCCTAAAAAAAATGAAGAACCTTAGGTGTAAGGTGCCTACTTCCCTATTCAAATGAATCATAACCATTTAAAATACTACCAAAGTTTTATCTTGGGTAAGGATCTTGAAAGGAGTTGTTCTGGAAAATGGGTCTTGTTTTCAGGCCCCCATTCCCAATGTGGTCCCATTTTAGGTCCTTACCTTACACTTAATTGTAGTAAGGTCAATAACATGCAATCATTCAACTACCCTTTTCCAAAGTTATTTAGCTTGGGCACATGAAAATGACCTTAAATCCCATCAATTCATGATCGGCCAATAATCAGGAATGAGTGGGTCTGTAACTTGATGTGTAACTTGATGTAATTACACAATTACTTAGGTAATTGTTTAAAGGGGTAAGTTGAGTGGTAGGATTCTATAATTCGGTCATGGTGCATTGATTTTCACATATTAATTTATGTGGAAGTTATGTGCATCATGTGATTATGTTTCCTTATGATTAATTGTGGAATCACATGTGCACCATGTGATTATGTTTCCTTATGGTTAATTGTGGAATCACATGTGCACCATGTGATTATGTTTCATTATGATTAATTGTGGAATCACATGTGCACCATGTGATTATGTTTTTTTGTGATTAATTGTGAAATCACATGGGGGGACCATGTGATTATGTTTCTTTGTGATTAATTGTGGAATCACATGGGGGGACCATATGATTATGTTTCCTTGTGATTAATTGTGGAATCACATGGGAGGACCATGTGGTGAATAAACTTTAGGAAGTTTCTTGATTAATTTCCTTTTGGTTGGTATATAAGTGAGTGTTTGTGACCTTGAGAAACACCTTCACTTGTACAAAGTTATTGTATGAATGTAAAGTTTGTTAGAATGAAAGTTTTGGTTTTTGAAAAGCTTTTGGTTTTGAATGGTTTTGGGTGTTATTGGTGTTTAGTTCATGATAGGAGAATGGTGAAGCTTGCACAGACAAAAAAAAGGTGAGAGAATAATTTTGCAACCAAGAACATAGATTTCATAGCTATGTAGTAATCATACATAGTTTCGGTTCCAAACCCGTTTGTGTTGTACAAGTCCTAACAAAATCATTTAAAACTTAAATATGCCCAAGGTGAGTTTTTTTTACATAGTGCATTTTTTACCTATTGTTGCTTGTAGGGACCAGATAGCCTCTAGAAACATCAAATCCTTTACAAACTTAAAACTTCAAAACATATTCAGTGCATAGTTCTTATGGAATGGATTTATTTTTTTCTTGTTGATGTGGGTGTTTTTTTTTTTTTTCCAAACATATTTTTGTGGAAACTCTCACAACATATTCTTAGTCTCCTATTATGTTGTGAATTTTTTAAATTTGGGTTTTCATTGTGAATGTGTTTTATATGGTTGTTTTAAGGTTCTTCAAAATACACTATCAATATGGATCAAATGTTTATTGGGAAAAATATATTGATTTTGATGTTATTTTCAATTGCACTAAGGAATTATTTCTTCTATACCTCACAAGGTACAAAGTTTTTGTATTCAAATGCATCATCATGTTTTGACATGGGTCCAATTTTGTTTGTTTTGTCAAAAAAAAGGAACAATTATTCTTCTTGCATGTTTTGGATTGAACTAAAACAAAAAATTCATTGGGAAAAAGTTGAAACCATTGTATGGCATACAACACCAAAGATGAGAGGTAAGAAGTATTTGATGCATTACAAAACGTTTTTTCATTTTTTAACCTAATGAAGTCACAACTAAAAATTAGGAAGATTGTTGCAATTGTGTTGTATAGGTTTGTTCATGGGTTTAATCCTAAACATATGTTAGATAGGTTTGATGTTGGGACATCTATTATTCAAAAAAATGTAGATATAAATTGTGGTGTTTTTTGTGACACAAAATAGTTTTTTGGCAAGTACATAAACACACCTTTTAGAGAATGATTATTAGGGATCATTCATTAATTTTAAGAATTCACATGTTTGCTAAACATATGTGGTGCCATTGATGGTACCCATATACCATTAACTAAAAGGCCAAGTAAAATATACACTCTTGCAATGTCAAATTACTAAAATCGAAAGAAATTTCATAGCATTATTGTACAAGCTATATGTGACACAGAAAAGATTTTTTGTAATGTTTATGCTGGATAATTTAGATAAGTTTATGATGGGGTCAATTCAAATCATATAAGGAATCGAAGATTCAACAAATTTTGCAAGAGTGGAAGGTGATTATTCAAGGCATGAAGATGACCCCTTATTTCATTAATGATTATGCTTATCCCATATGGACTTATTTACAAAAGAATTGGAAGTAGATTTGTAATCCAAATGATGTAAATAAGAAAAGATATTAAAGTAATATGAATTTTGGGAGGGTGATAATTGAAAATGTTTTTGGGTCTTTGAAAAATTAGTAGAGAATCTTGAAATTTTCAATTCAAGTGTTAATAGGGTTCATGCAATTATTATTCAACTTGTTGTGTATTACATAATTATTGTGAGATGTGAAAAATTCTAGAATTGAACAATGTGAATGATACAACAAGGAAGGATAACCTTGTTGGATTTAGAGGTGATAGGTTGCCAATTTTGAAAGATGGAGAACAAGCAAAACAAGAAGGAAAATTGATGAGGACAAAAATATTTGAACAATGGTTATTAGACCACCCAAGGGTTTAGTCATCCACATTCTACTTTCATAAAAGATTTTAAAATAATGGAATTTATTTCAATTGTTATGCACACAATCATGACAATGGTATGATCAAATGATCTTGCTATCATATTTTATGACCTAATGAAAAGCTAGGCCCAAAAAGATTTTTAAGCTCAAATAGTTCAACGAAAAAAACTGGCCATTTGCAACTATCCTTCTTACCTGCTTGCCCATTCTCTAATATTTGTTTTGTAATGTTTTGTGTCATTTCCATTTTCAACATCTCCATTTCCTTCACAATTTTTGTATATTATTTAATAGCTCCTAGCAACCAAACCATAATCAAACTAGAGATCCATAATTGGGCAAATTGGAAGCCTTTGTTGTAAGTGACACTACACCAACTACTTGTTTGGAAGCTTGATTAGGTGTTACATGTTCATTCATGTCATAAAAAAATTGGAGTTTGACATTTAGGATTCTGATGTCGTTGTGTTTTTAGAATAATTTCAAAAAGATCATTTAAGTTTACCACTTGAGGTTGAGGCATCCAAACACCCTAATCAATGTCACCAATTGCATCATTCATTTTTGTTGTGCCACTTGAAATGTTATGACAATGTTCATACCATGACCATGAAGAAGAAGGAGCACACGTGACACTACAAGTTTCATCTTCTTCATGATATTTTCCTTCCATTTTGTTGATCCTGTTTCGACCTTGTTTCCAAGTTCCCAACACCTCATTAAAAAATGCTGCACCCATTTTGTTTACAAGCTCTTTACAATCCTTTACCGTCAAGGCCTGCATGTAATACTCCCAATGCTTGTCCTCCCATAAATCGATCATCATCTCCAATTTGACATGTGTTCATAACGTCCTATCAACTTGAGGTCTTTCAAGAAGCTGAGGTACCCCTAACCCCACATTGACACATTAACCTTAAACCCTAAAGAAAAAGAACTTGATACCCCCAAAAGATTAGCCCATGAATGAACTTGATAAGTTTTCATCCATTTTCAACCTTCAAATAAAGTCAAAATTAATAAAGATTATTAAAAAAAACATCACAACAAAAAAAAATAAAAAATTTAAATTAAAAAAAAATCTTGTAGACTCTTTGGTATGCTCTGTTGCTCTTTGGAGCCTCTCCTCTATTGCTCTCTCGAATCTCTCTGGGACTGTGGTCTGTTGTGGCAGCAGCTTTTTAGTTTTTTACAAAGTCACTTGCAATTATAATTTTACTTTCACCGCGTACGCTGTCGTACGCGACGGTGCGGGGCGTCTGCTTCCGGGCGGTGTGCTCACGGAGCGTATACGCCCTGCAGTTGCCGCATGTACCGGAGGCAACTGTCGCGGTCAGCCATCTGTGCGCCTTCTACAGTTTTCTAGGGTTTCCTTCTAGGGTTTTGCTCCTCTCTTCTCATCAGCTGGTTTCTATGCTTTTGACTGCGAAGGGCACCATGGCTGCAGCAGCTGCAGCCAAAGATTCAGCGGGTTGTCGTCGTGTTGAAGAACGTGATGCAATAGCAGTGGAGCATGGGAGTAGTGTCAAGACGATAGCAACAAGAGGAGGAGGAGACGACAGCGATGTACGCGACATGCCACCGTGGGAGCAGCATGGGGGCGTCATCAACATGCCTCGCTACCTCTACGGCGCCAATGCTGCTCTGCTGCAGGGTTCCCATCCTGGTTTCCTCATCACTTGCGCTTACCGTAAGCATTTTATGCGCTTTACACATTCCGTGGTTTCTCTTTCTCTTTTCCTTTTCTCTGGAGTCCCGAAGGTTGTTGTGTGGCCGATTTTTTTGATCGCTCAGCATTATGGTAGCCTCTTGGTGGTGGTAAGGAATTGTGCTCCAATTCTACTAGACTTGTTTTAGTTGCCACCCACTATAGACAAATTCCATGCTCTATTGCTACAGCTGGGTCAATGGTAACCTATCTAAAGTAGAGGGACCAATGGGGTTTTCAACTCCTTGAGAGGGGAAGAACTGGGGACCCAATTTTGAGTGCAGTCTGGCAGTCAAAAATTGCCATTTTTGAGAACAAGGCAGTAGATCTAGAGACAAAGAGGCACTCTAGTCACAGTCATGTTTTTTTCCCTACTATGCAATATCTGATGTGCCTACAGAGATGGAAATTTTAGTTGCATTGATTCTTTGTGACTGTCCAGTTTCAATTAGGTGAAAAGGATTGTTGGGTGCATCATGTCAAGCTCTGTTCATTGTCTGCCATTTTTCTGCCAGTGTACTAGACCAATGCTCAGAACTTGGAAGGGATGTGGCGGAGGGTAGGACGTGAGAAAAGTACCACGAAAGAAGCCATGGCTCTTCTTCAAGAGGTTTGTGTCAAAGTCATTTGTACCTTTCTTCTTCCCGTGATGGTTCTTTCCCCTCTTAAATCTATCCTCTATGCTTCTGGTCTTGAATTGTGCAACTAAAGGCTCTACTCTGTAATGTTGAGCTCAGCAGTTTCATGAGAAATGAATGCTGGAAAAGGCAATTGGTTGCATTGATCACTGCACATCATAAGAACAACAGAAGAAATGAATGCTGATCTTTCCCTGGGATTCTTGGATCTCCTTCTTCATCACTAGTGAGTGGAGCTCTTATAGCTGTCTCATTTGCTTGGTCTGATGGATTCATGTGGAAATCTTCTCATTGGACATTGATAGATCAGTGTAGTGAACACATTTAAATTCTTGAGCTCTAACTTGAAACTTCTTTCTGTACAGTACATGGAATTATCCAAGGGCGGAGGACCATTGAAGATCACTGACGGTAAATCTATCAGCAATTGCACAGGTGGTTGTAAGAATACTGGGAAGCGGATGAAGACTGAAGCTTGCAGAGGATCACAGAATCTTGAAGAAGACCTACCAGACCCTGACACAGTTGAAAGGGAGTCTGAGGCAACCAATGCATTTGAAATGCAAAAACAGGATCACAAGGTTGAAGAGACTGAGAAATTGGGGAGGGCAGAAGCACCAGATAAGGATAGAATTGCTGCAATTCCAGTGACAGTTTCTAAAGATGATCAAGATAGAAAAGACTTTGAGAACTTGGAGGAAAGTGGAAGGGAGCCTGAAACATACAATTGTGGAGAAGATCAAGACCTGACAAAAGGCTTGCTGGAGTTTTCCCTCGTGAAGTTAGCAAGAATGGGTATGGTGTACTTGTCAGTATCTGGTAGGACGTCAAGGGATATGGTGACAGTTCTGTCAAGGCTTCTGGCAGACATTCATGCAGGACTGAGAACATCTCCACAGTAGGTACCCCTTTGTGTTCCTGAAAAATGCTAGTGTGCTCATGAGGGCCAGGCCATGAAAGATCAGAGAGTACAATTGTTTACATTGGATTGGTAATGAATTTGCCTAACCTTGGAGGTGGCAGTCGTGTTCTCCTTTTGCTTCTGTACTGGTCACATCATGTGAACCTTCATTGTTGAGAGGTTTTAAGGTGTTTTTACTGTACAGAACATGTAGTACAATTTCATTCACCTTTTGTGGATATGCTTCAAGATTTTGACCTCCTCTGTGAGCAACATTGCACCTTGGATTCCATCCATAGGACCTGAGATTTCTTTAGATATTAGTGACTGGAGTTCTGAAGTAGGTTTGTCATCTCATTGCTGCAGATGGTGCCATCGAATTTTTCCTGTACAAGCAACTTGCTCATTGACAAAAGGTGATTTGTGTGCTGTTGTCATGCAATTGGTAAAAGACTACTTGGGAAATCGTAAGACCGGCACTGATCAGCCTCTCAAGGTAACTGTGGTGCTGTTTTATTTTTGGTACTTAAGCTATGCTGTTACCCATCAGACAAGAAGGCCATATGGACCAAACAAATCATTTATAGAAATTTTACAATTTGTTTGTGGCTTCTAGGTCTTCTGGTAGTGCCTGCTCTAGGTTGATCCATCATAGAGTCCTGCAGCAGTTTGTTGATTTAGGCAAATATGATCATTTCACTTTAAAGGACAACAATATTGTATCTTCAGCATGCCTTGGATGATCACTCTTTTCTCTATTATACGCTCTGTTTGACTATGGATGTCAACAGAGGATCTTTCCATGTTGTGAAGAGGACTGAGTTCTTCTTACTGGACTTTGTGTTGGGCAGTATGCTGTGGCATTCAACAGACGGGGAGTTGAGGACAAGCACAGTATCAGCAGTAGCACTGGTGATACTTCTGTGCAGGGCGGCACACTTCGCAAAATCGAGTGTATTGATGTGATTGCAGGTGCAGTGCAGACTGTCACATCACATACCGTTGTTGACTTAATTAACCCTGAGGTATTTGACAGACTCAGTTGTGACTCAACTCGGATGTTCAACTCATTTACACATGTTGTTCCACGTTTGAAGTGGAACATTTTGTCTGCTTAACTGCATATGTAAGCAGTGTTTCATATGCTTAAACTACAAATCAGAACAGTTGAACATCCTATATATCCAAGTCCTAAACTAAGAGTCATAGCCAGACTTTTCAGATGGTCATGTGAAAGAAGAGTTTTCTCCCTGAGAACCCATATGGTGACCCTAAATGTAGTAGTGCAGTACAGAATCTTTTACTTGTATTCCAACCCTACAAGATATAGTTCACACCACCACATGATTGCTTGTTCCTCTTAGTTGCTCAACAGTGTAGAATAGGGAAATACAGATCTGTGTGGGGAACAAGGGTAGAAATGTTTCAGTAGCTTTGGCATTGTGATCTAAACTAACTCCTGTTTTATGGTTAGCAGATGGTGGTTATGGTCGAGGTTCTCCCATTGGTTGGTTCTCAAAGCTCGCTTGTTTGTGCGTTATCTGTGTTGCCTAAAGAGCTTGTAGTTACCAAGCCAAAACTAGTGGTTAAACCCTTGGTACAACCCAAGAAACGGAAGCGTACATCATAAGTAGAAGTGTTGTACATGCATTTTCATTTCTTTAAAACATGTCTGAAACACAGGATACATTTTTTGTAAAATTGTTTGCTGGGAATTGTGAGCAGATTATGATATACTTGTCATCATGAGATGGCAAGTCAGTGGTGATTATTGGCAGCTAGTCACCCCTGTTGAGGATCAGAGTCACAGTCTGATGCTTTGTGACAGAAGGTCACGAGTCATGAGCACACTCATTCTTGTTGTGATTGTTTTGATTTTGCTGGAACTGACACAAAGGGTACCCTCAAAATGGTATTTTGAACTTTTCATACTAGGATGACAATGGTACTGCTAACCTAGTCTATGCAACATGGAAGTCATTACTTGGGCTTGAAATGCTAAGTTTATCACACTAAAAAACACAATGGAAGTACCTATTATGGACTTTAGGTGAAGTAAGCAATTTTAGAGCACACTAAACACCAGAAAGCAAAATAAAACCCACTAATGTTCTTAAGTAGAAAAAACCATGTGAACTGTGTTTCACTGTGTCTGGAGTTATCTAGTTGGAGTGCATCACCCCTAAACATGAAGTTCAATGGGTTGGGGATGCACTTGAGCAAGTCTTAAGTACCTGTGCAAATCTTGCAGGTAGATTTAACTTATTATCTTTCATTGGGATGAGGGGTCAGTGGATGATATAGGCTCTTGTTTCATTGATTCTACAGCGTTCTTGGATCTAGTTGGATATTTGATCAGATTTTAGACTCCACAATGCTTTGTATCCAGGATTTTGAAGCCTCCAATTTTTGTGAAGTCATGAGGAAATTTGATTATCGGATCATTTGTTATCAATTACTAAGACAAAAGAAAAGTTGAATTATTAGTTTGCCAACTAGGAGTAAATCAATGGTTCTCCACCTTTAGGGCAACCCACATGACTCTTGCCTCCTTTTAACAGGTTCACAATCCAACCTGTGTAATGGGAAGTTGTAACTTGTTTCCTCACATGCTAAGTCTATATTTCAAAGTTCAAGGATTAAGGTCCCCAATCTAGACTATAAGTCCAAAGTTCTTACTCCATTTAGATTGCCAATTGAAAGGCAGGAATCAGTTGCCTTTACAAGGTGGATGCCTTTCATATGACTCCCAAGTCCAATTGAAATCCAAAGTCTAAAGTTCCACAAAATCCTTGGTCCAATTACCTGATCAAGTCTATCTAGGAATCATGTCCTAATAATAGAAAGGTCAAGGAATCACATGGTACATGCCATTTCAGAGCACTCAATCTAGACCCAAAGCTTAAGGTTCTAGAGTCTCCAGGCCAATCATATTGCCAATTCAAGGCAAGAATCATGTAACTTTATGATAAAGAGGTGGATGCAACACACGTGACTCCAAAGTCCAAGGCTCCAACGTACCCAATTTAGACCAAAAGTTCAAAGTTTCAAAAGCGTGTGGTCTAACAAAATTGTTGATTCTAGCTGGGAATCGTGTATGGTAACAATATGGTATGCTTCAGATGCTGGATGCTGGTTCTAGACTCCAAGATTCAAACCTTGGACCAAGCCCAAGATTGCAACTTGTGAAGGAACCATGTATACATAGTAGGTAGACTATTTAATTTATTAGCTTGTGATGTTAACTATGAAGTGAAGTTCTGTCACTTTCATGAAAAGAAAGAAAACATGGACAAATGGAGAAAATGAGATAAATGGGAGTTAGAAGTGGGAGAAAAGGAGGACCTAAATCCTACTGATTCTAAGGTAAATTAGCCCATTTCCAAATGGATAATAACATTTTTGGGGGACATTATTTCAAGGAGATGACCTAGAAAAATCTACCTCAATCATATGTTGGACTCTTGATGCATTTCTACTTTGTACCTTGCTATTTGGCCATCTAGTGGGTCTCAAACATATATGGTGTTTGGTATGCTTGGAAAGTATGATAAACTTTGTTCCTTACTTATTTGCTATCTGGGAAAATTCCAAGATTATATCATTTGATGTTGTACGAAAAGTGTACAATCCTTTGTCTTTCATCTGACTAGATCTCTGGTTAATGACAAGGTATTGTAGGAGTTATTCTTTTCATATTTTTGTTTAATGGTTTCACTTCAATATAATTTGACATTATTGATGTCAAATGAACTCAACCTACTTCCAGTAGTCACCAGGCAAGACCAAATAATTTGATTTTTCAATCAATTGGACAGGTCAATCAAGGCAACTGTCTCATTGAGAATAGGTGGATGCAAGGAATCACTTGAATGCTGTGAGGGAAATCATTGCTTTGTAAATGAGTCACTGATGAACAGAACCACTGTTGCTCAGGCCCCCAACTTGTTCAAGGTCTACCATACAATCACACACTCAAAACTGTACACCTGTATAACAACAATCTTGGTCTAGATGGGTTGAAAATGTCGTTGCAACCATTTCTACAAAATGTTATAAACTACCAATTGACCAGCACAATAAACAACCAGAATGAAGGAATTCCTAACAAATATGCTTGTGACATATACAAGCTTGACTGGCATTCAACATGGTGGGGTCAAATTCTCAGTTCAAGTGCAAAGTCATTATCATGCTATTGATTACCCAAAAACACAGTAATAATCTTAGGAACCTTGATTATTGTAATGGTGTTGTTGGGAAGGTGGTTCTTGCACCATCTTGGATGTGTTGCTCAGTAAACTTTCTTCAACAGAGACTGATCCAAAAGGAACAACACCCTAGCCTTGGCACTTGATGGAAGTGAGCAAAAATGCAAGATGAATTTAAAAAATGAATGTACAGGAAATAACATGGACATCAGTGAAGTGATTTGTGACAAACTGCTGTGCTGAATTCAAGTGCAAAATAATGGCACATCTCCACTAAGTGTGTAGAACATGTTTTTCTGCTCCTTAATCCAAATGTGCAGATACCAACTTTTGATCCAGTTTGCTATGTCCTGCTACTTCTTATCTTCTGAATTGTCTGTAAGAAAAAAATCATAGCACAGAGAAAACCTACTGAAAGATCATTTAGCCAGGAGATAGAGTTGCAATTACAGAAAGAGCGGGCAACTTGAGTGAGAATGGTCACCATTTGTGCAACTTGGTCAAATTCCTCAATATAGCTTATGTTTGGACAAGACAGCAGACTGCAAGCCCCAACAAACACCAATGCACATTGTGATTACTTCATACACTCTCAAAATCCACAATATCAGACTATCACCTTCATGATAAATAGCAGTAGCTAGCTGCCAATGACTCCCCACAGACTTCTTCAGCTCCCAATAGTGCTTGTGGATATGTGAATAGTAAACTGGCCATAATGCGGGGCAAGCAATTATACAACAGTCTGCATCCTGAATTTCTGGCAACCTTCTGGAAGCAAGGGGAAGATTCAGTCAGGATGTTGCCTATAACTCAAGGGACATAGCTAACAAGAACAGTCAATAGTATAAAGGTTAGTAAAGTGGCAACAATCTTGTGAGAGAAAGCTTTCACTTTATCGTAGCAGGGGCTCAAGCAAGCATCTACTAAGCCTCAATAGTTTCCTCATACAAGCTCCAACAATCTTGTGAGGTTAAGCTTCATTCCACTTTAGCTTGCCATGAAAGCTTCATCTCCTGCACCCTGATCATATCCTGCACTCTGACCACATGCTGGTTTTCACACACACTTGTTGGTTTTAACTTGGCAGACCTGAAACCCCTTGAAGGAAAGGAAACTCCTTGACAGAAAGTCTCATGTGCAAAAATTCATTGAAAATTTCTGAGATCATGAAAAGGAGAAAAATTCAGTCTTGCAGGTGCTGTCATCAGAATGCTACAACAACAACCATCTCTCAAGCTCCCATCTCTTTCCCTCACTGTGACAAGAGTGCAATGCTGGCCTCTCTAATCAAACTTTGATATATGGATGGTGCATTTGCCAAGCAATTGGGCTGCTCATCAAGACTTTACCATGCTCCCCAAATCTAAACTTGGGGAAAGCTTTATCCATTCAAGTGGGATGTCAGATTTGAGTGGGATTCCACATGACAATGATGCTGCTTGTGAGGCAGTTGGTCAGCAGCATTTGTCCTGTCATTAGCTCCACATTCCACACACATCCTCCACACCATCTTTGCTCATCAAAGTCTGTTGTAGATTTCTATTTTCAGGCTACCAACTAAGTGGACTTTCAGCAACCAATATTCATTGGTTCCATAGTTGTCAGCAGTATCTTATGATAATCAAATTCTTAAAGAGATCAGGAAAAAATTTCCAAGGCAATCTGTGATGAGATTTGGTTTTATTTTACTGTTCAATCTTTCTAGTACCAGAAGAGACTACCAATGCTGAATGCACAGTATGTTACAGGTGGTTAGGTAAACATATGTGCCATCTGCACAATTTGTCTCCTCCTCAACTTTTCTGCAATTTGCAAACACAAAAGCTTTTTTGACTGTGCACCATTAGTGCTTCTCTTATCTCAAACCCTAACCTGTTGCACTTTTAGGTGCATTTCCTGAAGCAGAGAAGCCATGCACCTTCATGGTCTCACTTTGGAGGCTGAGCATCAATTGGATGATGGATGTGGAACATGATCTGGTTGCTTTAGGAACATGATGACAGGCACTGGTAGCTCCATGGTGGTTGGCTTTGATGATCCTCCTACCTAGCAGATTTCACTAATCTAAATCCTGTACCCAGACCTGAAACATTGATAGAGCACACTATGCACCATCAACCTCATTGCTTGCATTGTGAGGCATCTTGCCCAGGGTGTCCAAGTTGCGGTGAGGAGATGAATAGTAGTGGGTTTCCAAGTCTCCAAGACATTCTGCAACCTCATCTCCTATGGTAACCAGAAGCCTTTCTGTTTCTTCACTTTGCTCTGCAAATTTCACAATCTGCTGGTTGATGTGACGATTCAGAGTCAAAAAGTCTGAAAATACTGCTGCTTGCTTCAGCTCTGACACCAGCTTAAGTAAAGAGTCTGCTGCCTGCACCTGTTGACAAATACCTGATTACCAGTGGTCTCCATTTGCGATGAGACATTGAAAATATTTCTACCCTCACATTCAGAATTGATTGGACAATTGGGGATGGGCTCTGAGTCTGGAGACAGTTGCCATGAGTTACAGAATTCTACAATCAACAAAGGAAGACTGCAGAAAATCTCTATCATTGAGTCATCCACAAAACACGTGATAAAAAGCTTTGTTAATTCTCTTTTTTATTGCTCCAGCATCAACATCTGGGCAGGCTCAGAATCAAGACTCCAACCCTTTTCAGTCCTGACATGCACTTCTTCCTAACATTTGACAAGACTAAACCCCCAACACATTCATTGAAGGATGTAAAAAGCCAGGAAAGTTAACATACCACACGGGCTGCATGCACTTCCATTTGGAATGCCTCTTGGGCATTCCTCACTGGATCATTTATCTGCAATCCCCATTCCAGAGTGACCCCTGTTTCATCAATCACCATCCTTAATCTCACACACAACATAAAATGTCAGAAAAGGCTCAAAGTCACTTCTTGTACTAACAGAAGCAATTGTCATTTGGAAGTAGCAGTAGCACATCTGCTGCTTGGAGCAAATCAGCAATACAATCTACACTCCTTGTTTCGGTTCAATCATGGTCCCACTACCCAGGGGACAGCATTAGATTTGGAACAATGCTATACAAACAGAATGCACATGCCAGAAGCCCTAACACACCGCATCATCAGTTCCCTCGCAGCCATCATCATAGTAAGAGAGAACATTTTGAAACAGAAGGCTTTGCATTTCTTTGGTATATTTGTTTCCTGGTAGAATCTATATCCACCGCGGGTGACTCGGATGCGAGGAAAAGGAAACCACTGGGCTGGCTTTTACAGGCTTGGAGTTTTCCTGAAAGAAAGAGAGAGAAACAAAGCGAGGAGCGGGTGGAAATGAGTACACGAGCTGCTTTGAGGAGGTGAGAGAAGTTGTCAAGAAGGCTGCCAATATCCGCATCTGCACGCTGCAATAAAGAGCGCTGCCGCTGTGCTGCCTGCGCAGCTGCCGATACTGTTGGGCCTGCCACTACTGCCGCGGCCCCTGCGAAGCTACCGGACCCTCCACCCCCGCCACCACCACCAACACCACCACCTCCGCCTGCCCCAACTCCCTTGCTCATCGCTTCGTCGAACAAACCCACGTAAAACGAGCCACTCGGGCCTCAAGGACCCTCCTCTGCTGGGAGAAGGAGCCCTATATGGATATGGGGTAGTTTAGGTCTTGGATTGCTAAAAAAAATTTCAGCTGCTATTTACTCGTCTCCTCAATGACTACTCGCCCCTCTTCAGCAGAAAATTCCCACCCCCGGAAACACACACTCTTCGCTCGCCCTCACACTATCTCTCTAATCCTTTGTCTTTTTCTCCCTTCCTGCCTGCAACACCTCAAGAGTGCAATCCAAGAAATTCCACTCCACCAAACAGACTCTCACTCCTTGGCAGCTCAGCTCCGAGCATTGACGTTTCTCTCTCTCTCTCTCTCTCTCTCTCTCTCCCCTAAACCCTAATTTACATCCTTGCTACACACTTCCTCACAGTGTTTCTTGATCAAAACAATCGAGCTTTGTCAAAGCCACAAATACAAGAAAACAATTGTAAATCTTTCTCACTTTCTCACCCATTAAGCTCTGGGGTGGCAGATTATGTCATTTTCTTGACCACATTAGATGACATAATCTTCCAGTGATGATCAAACACTCGTAATTAGTGACCAGAATTTGATGATTAAGGTCTGGGGTTGTAGATTATGTCATTTTCTCAACCACATTATATGATATAATTTTGTGGTGCTGATCATACTCTCCTATTAATCATCAAACTGTGTCTGTTGAACATGACTTTTAAAAAAATCATTGAATCTGCCACCCCAGACCTTAACTTCATGGAATCAGCCCTGCCCCTATGTTGGGTTTGTTGCCTAGCTTACCCAACATAATGGGCAGGGGTTTGACCATTCCATGGTGTGTAATCCTCATGGATGTTAGAAAAATTCGAATAACTTACGAGGTGATTTGTAACATGTCCAGGAATTTATAATATGATTTCAATATTTTTCATAAATAGTTTGCAATAAATCATTAAAGAGTATCACAATCCTAAGCTTGACAATAGTTGAACCATTAATGGGACACATTTTAGAACAAGTTTGGGGATGTCCAAGTTTTGTCCTGTTTGGATGATGATTAGATAGTTTTAACTTGAGAGTTGATACCTATTTGTTGTGCTAATGCAATTTTGTACTATTTTTGGCAATGTTGTAAGATGATATTTTAGGTTTAAATTGTTGAATCTAACCAATATATTCATCTCTTGTTTTTTGAAATTTGGCAGTACTTGTTCTCTACACCCGCCTTTCTTTTATTGGCGAAATTTCACTAAAAAACGAATTAAAAAATTGAAAATGAATTGGTTTTGGATAGTTTCAATCACTAGAAGTGAGAAAAATTAACAGAAATCACAAGATTTCTATATCTCACTTTTAATATGTAACCATAAATATAAATGGTTCATTAAAGATTTATATTTCATGTCAGCTTTATAGCCAAATTGACAAAATCTTCCTAGGGATGATCACCACTTACCATTCTTTAAAAAACACTACTGTACACATTCAAACAAAATGTAATGAAAATCTACCTTGAACTATCAATAGTATAACTTGTTTCAATTGAATATATAAATTACAATCACATTAGCAAGATTGATATTGAAGTAAATGACCTTGGTGGAATAAATCAACCATTAATATTAACTTTTTTTTTGGATAAGTTGATGAAATAAAAAATGTGCATTTCATCTCCAACATAAATGGAACATGTTGTAAATTGTCACATTATAACATTATTGTAATATCCATTTGAAAAAAACCATTATGTGAAGTCACATAAAACATTGCATAATTCATTAGTGGTACATCGTATTCATGCAACATTCCAATTAATTTGTGAATCATAAGTGAAATGGAAGTTGCAAGATTGCATTAATAGTACACGTGTATAGTACATGTTTCTTTAAGGAAACAAATCTAATCAAGGGATAATAGTTTATGTCTATCCCCCCTCACTAGTTTTTTCAGTTTGTGTTTGTATGTCTTTAGTAAGACTAGTGGGTGCCCGTGACCTTCGGCCACTGTGAAGTCCCCGGTTTCTTTAAACTTAGTTTGCGTTTTAGTTTATTTTAGAAACTTTTAATTTTTTAATTTTTTAAATTTTTATGTGTTTTCTATTTTTATTATTATTTTGTGATCATCAAGCCGGACGGACATTTCATCCATCCCCTTAATTGGGACGGACAGTAGCTAAAAGAAAAAAAACTTCCCCAAAATTCGTCTTGTCATCAAGCCGGACGGACATTTCATCCATCCCCTTAATTGGGACGGACAGTAGCTAAAAGAAAAAAAAGGTAATCTTGGTCAATACCAAAAAAAAAAAAAATTGATTCTGGGCTGTCCAAGGCCTAAATATTTTTTTTCTGGTCTTCCCCTAAATTCGTCCCGTCATCAAGCCGAACGGACATTTCATCTGTCCCCTTAATCGGGACGGACAGTAGTTAAAAGAAAAAAAAGGTAGTCTTGGTCAATACAAAAAAAAAAGAAAAAAGATTCTGGGCTGTCCAAGGCCTAAATATTTTTTTTCTAGTCTACCAAATCTTTTACCTCAAAAAATCAGACTGCCCTGATTTCTTTTTTCTCTGGAGTCAGTTACATCTGGGGAAGTTACATATGGGGAAGCTCCACAGGGAACGGGTAGTGACTAGAAGAATCTTCCAGACACTACCCACACAGATAGACACCACCACTGTTACTTTTTCAAGCGTAACTGAAAATGACCTGCTGTGGGCGGGTGTCTGCCTTGACCACCCTGCCCTGCCCCTGCCCTGCCTTGCCCTGCCCTGTTTGTCACCACAGACAGACACCATGTTTGCTTTTATATATAAGATGGTGATAGAACTCACAGCAATCAGAGAAGTGCCAAAGAGAGGGACGAACTTCATTTAGATGATGACCCAAAAGATCAAAAAAACTCTTTTAGCAGATCTAATTTGAATGAAACATCATTTGCCTACAATTTAGGAGTGCACCAATGAGGGTGACAAGGATGTGGGTAGTAGGCAGCTAATTTTTAAAACTCATTTATGAAATGAGTCATGAGTTCCAACATTCTAATTAGCATAGATGGCCTTTGAAGCTGATGCTCATTTTGAAAGCTCCTCACATTCACATTTAGGAACCTATAATGCTTTTTATTATTTGAAGAATCACATTTTGATCTTGATTTTTTAAATGAGTGACCAAATTGGTCATTGTGAGTGTCACATTACAATGCATGCATTAGTCTCATGTCATGATGGCCATTGAAGCTTTAGATATGCTTGTGAGCAATTTTTCCTTAGTTTTTTGTGAGCTCAATCTAATTTGTTTATCCCATCATCCTTCATTTGATTTAGGTTGAAATTTTTATTAGAAATCTATGAATATAAACTTTGAATCCAAGGGTAACTCAATGTTCTGACCCGAGTCATGGATGAGTAAATGGATTTGGACTTGCTTTCTAAATAAAACATTGAATAGAAGTAAAATAGTCTTTAGGCCAAGGCTTTTAGGGGTTAACATACTTCCACACTTGGGATATAATATATTGTTGAAAAACCAAAATCAATGTGGCAATCAAACATTTAACTCACCAATTGTTAGTCTTTCTTTAAAGATTTGAGCACTTATTCTCTAGCAAAAACATCCTTTTAATTTACATGGTTAACCAAGCCACAATCTTATCTTATGTATTTTTCATAATTGTATAGAAGTATTTCATCTCTAATTATCATCAATTGTGCTTGGCACGAGTTATAGCACTTGTATGAATTAGTTGTTAGAATATCTACATAGGTTCTAGTGGTAGTTAATTAAATGCAATATTGATGATATCTAATTAATAAATAGGTTGTCAATTTCGAAATGAGATTATTATGAGATTCATAATGCCAATTAAAAATATGATTCAAAACAATGTAACATGGATGTTTAATTTGTAATGCTAGGTATTTGTCCCTTTCATTCCTTGTTAGTGCATGAATGATTCATGAGTATGAACACTCTTATATGAACTATTGGTTAAATGTTATTTTTTGGTAGAGAGACAATTTTTCTAGCCATATGTTATGGGAACTTGTGTTGTATGCAAAGTGTTCAATAAACCCAGGATCTTTATTGTAATTGCTTAAATTATTATTTTTGTATGTGTTAGTTTTTCATTTATTAAACTAAAATATTTGTATGGGTAGAACTTTTAGAAAAATAATGACTATTGAAAGAAATGTTGCTACTAAAAACTTGAAGAGAACCCATGAATTAGTTAAAGTTATAATTCAAATTTTTCACAAACTATTTGTCAAAATTTGTGACAAAAGGTCAAAGTATGGTTGAGGTACTTAAAAAAAAAATCATCTCTTTTTGTATCCAATGGACCCTTTCATTTAAAATATATTGTAATTTAATGGCACATTCATATTGAAAGTTTGATTTTTGTCATGGATATATACATTACTAAAATATTATTTTATGCATAGTATGTCAAATTAAAAAAAAAAAAAAAGGATTTTTATTAAGTCTTAAAAACAAATCCAAGACTTTGTTTTCTAAGAAAAAAAGGGTCAAGGATTCATAAGGAATGTTTAAAAAAAAAATTTGGCCCAAGATTCTTATTACAAACATTTTAAATACTAATGTACATAAGATATATGAGTGTGACAAAAATCAAGTGCTCTATTGCAAACGTAAAAAGTTTCAAAAAATGAAAATTTTGAGCAATAGATAAAACACGGCCCATATTGAATAAATTTTTACTATTATTACTTTCATAAATGAAATATATATATATTTTAAATGCTTGTATAAAATTCGAACAAAATTATTTCATTTGACATGAAAAAAAAAAGAAAATTTTAAAACAAGTCATAAGAAAAGTTTTTTAAAAAATGAATTTGAATATTTAAGAGTGAGTTCTTAATGTTCCTAAAGGGGTACCCCAATCATGCTTTGACCCCAAAGTCAAGGAAAAACATTCCCTCATTTGGAACTTTGCATTGTGATAATAGTTTTTGAAACTTCTCCTTCATATACTTGTCAAAACAACTTTATGACAAAATCATTACTATTAAGAAAAAACCAACCATGAACTATGAAAGGACAATTACTTCTTCAATCACACAGATATCAAAGAAAAAGACATGTATCTTAGAGACTAGGGTTATGACACCTAGAATAAGATTGCATATACTGGAATTGAACCAAAGTTTTCACATAAGGTTCCAACAACTTCCAACCATGTTAGATATTTGTGTATCAACTTAAGGTAGGTGCAACGTTCATAGGAAAAGTTGAACTATTGAAATTACAAGAAATAATGATCTTTGGTGCAACAAACAAATCATGCCTATCATATCCATTACCAAGTTGGTTTACCTATTCAAATTTGTTTTACATCATAACCTATTGTATTAAAAAGAGATTGGGAGATGTCAACCTTTGTTTAAAGAGCCTTGCATTCCCATTCATTTTCTTGGACTACATTAGGAATTGTTGAAGTTTTGCACTGAAATCCACATTCATCTTGCCTATGGAGAAACATGCCAATCTTGGACCCAAACCTAATCATCCTAAGTATCTCAAACTAGTGAAAGAGCTTGTAGATAATTGTTTTGGATCAAAGGCCAAAGAGAAAAAAGAAATTCAAGCCATATAATAATAATTTTGAACATTGCTAAAAAAATGCATTATGTGTGATGAGAAAATCCAAATTGAAGAACTCAGACACCTAACAATTGTAGTCTTTCTTAGGCAAGGTCTATTATTACATAATTCATAGTAAATTGCAGCTAAATGATGATGGGAAATAATGGAACGTGTGTAAAGTCCTTATAAATAGTTCAGATCTTTTAGAAACCAAAGTGCAATATGACTGAAGGTCATCTTACCAAGAAAGCTTGATGAAGTTGCAGAGAAATCTCCACAACAACAATTGAAGGTAACACGACAATGAGTGCAGTTATAACATCATGAGAGTTGCTCACAAAGTGACAGACCATCACCTTCATCATGAACAGCAGTGACGAGCTGCCATGACTACCCACCAAGTTCATCAGCTCCCAACAGTGGGTGCAGATAAGCATATAATAATCTTCCCAAAAACTTGGGCAAACCATTATACACAATCTGCGTCCTGAGTTTCTGTTGCCTTTCTGGAAGCAATGGGAAGACTCAGACATGATGTTGGCTAGCACTCAAGAGACTTACCAAGAAACTTTAACATGAAGAAGGTGATTTGAAGTTTTGCAAATGCATACCCTTAGAGCATCTGTACCAGCACAATTAAGTGGTATTGGACCTTCCGGCACATTCCTAAAGAGGGTACTAAAAACAAAGGGAGATAACCGAAGACCGTATCAAGTATCAAATCCACAAAACATAACCTTCTGTTTCTTCAATCAAGCAAGAACTGAAGTACCCACCTGCTCTTATTTTCCATTCATGAATTGGAGAACCTAACAAAGTTGTATCTTCTACAAGCCTCAGGATACCATGCTTGAGTCTTCTTGTGCACACATTTCTATATACCCAATAAGAACACAATCACAAAAGGAAATACCCAAACAAAGCAAGTCAAAAATCTAGAATATGCAACTCAAGTTCTTCTCATATGTAGAGAGATTAGAAGCAACCAGTTGTAGGAGAATGATATATAAATGCAATAGAAGATACTTACCAGTCATTTTTGGTGTGACACCTTGCCTGGAGCATCAAAACAAGCAAATTGAGGCACACTATTACCTTGTTGATGACAGATCCCTCTCCAAATGCAGGTGTGATGTCTTAGCTAAAACATGTGCCTTCATGAGTACTGATAATTTCTCTATATGCTTCAACCTGAATAGACTTGGGAGATGACCAACTAATGAGGCTACAGAGTACACAGACATCAGATCCACAACACAACAGCAACAAAGCAGCATGCATGAAGAAGAATCTGAACCCTGCAGAACAGATAACTCAAAACCAAAAGCTGAGGGGTTAGATGAACAGCAACTGCTGTACACATGTTCATGTTTAGGAACCTTCAATAGCAAGAAGTGTAGTACTGTGCCTACCATAACATTCCCACTGCTCACAGCAGTGGGTGGAGACCAACGAGCGAACCTTCACAGAGGTGATTTGGGAATTCACATGAGCTTTCTAAAATGGCCAAATAGTCTAACACACTGACTGCCTACCAAAACATCTCTGCTGCTTGCAGCAGTGGGTGGAGAACAATGAGAGAAACTTCATAAAGATAATTTGGGAATTCATATGAGTTTTCTAAAATGGCCCAATAGTCAAGTGCAGTGGCAAATTGACAACTCTGCACCAATAATTTATTCCAGGCAAGAGGGCCACAATTGGTAATGTAGCAGAAACCCTAGGAAATGTCAGTATAGTCTCAAATGTGACTCAGTTTCCAAATAAGTCTCTATATGAGAGGAAAGAGGCACCAGACATAATGGTACAGGCAGGAAATCAAAATGATGGGAAGGCTCCATGGCCACTATTTCAGTTGTAAAACATCTGACAATGGTGTCCAATTGTGGCAATCTAATAATACCACTAGACATGCTACTAACAAAATGACCTTGATGTAGTGATTGACAAGACAGACTGCTCGCATCACCAAGATTCCATGCAAAGAACAAGCACCATCCTCAAAGTGATGAAACCAATTGGCATCCCTCACCATGATTGCTCTCCCAACTATTTTTGAAATGAACTTTGTGGAAGTTTGGCAATCTTCACAAATCTGCAGATTTTTTCTTGTTCAGGAGTACCAAGAGCTGGATTGATGAGCCCCAATGCAATAGCCAGTTTCTTGCTATGGTGACACAAATGAAACACCTTTTCTTCTTCTTCTATGTCATGCAAAACAAATTCAGTATAAGGCATGTATCTCTCATCATGCATGAGCCCTGACAATCTCTGCAGTTGCAGTTCTGCAAGGATTTCAATTATCTGAGGGTGGTCCTGATTGTCTGCTACAAACATATGAACTTCATTATTTACTTCAATCCAGGTGTGACTCAGTGGTTACCTCTTTCTTTGCCCTGCCATTCAACATTCCCACAGAGATGCCTGTTATCAGCAGCACCATATATGTTTGATAGCAGCACATAACCAGCAGCATTTTCAGGCTCCAGTTCAAGAATTCATTTAACAACACGTTCTCCCATCTCCACATTATGATAACATCTGCAAGCACTGAATAAAGCCTTCCATACAGCCACATCTGGTTTACAAGGGCATTGCCTTGATCACATTCTCTGCCTCCTGTAGATGGCCAGCATTGCCAAGAAGGTCAACCATGCAGTGTAATGTTCCAATTTTGCAGAAATCATATATTCTGTGATCATTGAAGCACAACAGCAAATGGCTTCATCCACCAAACCAGCACAGCTACAAGCTAACAGAAGACAAAGAAAAGTGATATCATCTGCCTGTACACCTTCTTCAAACATCTGTTCAAAATGTTCAAGGGCTTCCTTACCATGTCCATGTATGGCACAAATATGGCATTCCAAGCAACCACATCCTGAGATGGAATCTTGTTGAACACTTTCCAAGCATCCTCCATGCTCCTACATTTTCAATACACATTGACCAAGCTACTCCCTACAAAGACATCTGAATCCCATCCACTTTCAATGATCTACTCATGAGCACACCTGCCCTCTTAAGGGCAACTATGCTGGCATATGCGTTCAACACCCCCACCATGGTAACAGAGTTTGGCTGCACACATTCCTGTTGCATTTGTTGAAATAGTTCCAGCACCTTTTGCCCTTGTCCACATTCCACAAGTCCCAATATCATGGCAGTCCAAGTGACCACATCTTGTGACAGCATCTTGTTGAACACTCTCCAAACATCCTCAATGCTGCCACATTTTGCATATTTGCCAACCAAGCTACTCCTCACAGAGACATCAGACTTGAAACCACTTTGAATGAGCTGTTTATGAACAAGCTTGCTGTATTCAAGTGCTCCTAAACCAGCACATGCATTAATCACCTGAACAAATGTGAATTTGTCAGGACTCATTCCTTCTTGTTGCATTTGTTGGAAAAGCTGTATTGCCTTCTCAGGTTGCCCACCATTGACATATTTTATAAGCTTCTTATTCCATGAAAAAATGTTCAATTGCACTGTGCCTGGGCCATTGCAGCCATCTCTGTGACCACCTGTGGCAGGTTCCACCGGTTCTCAATCCAGAGTGGTTCCTGTATCTTTTTATGTTTGAAATCTGGGTACCTTTCATTTGTCTGGGTACCAGAAATCCAGGTAAGCTGATCAGCCATGTATTCTCCACATCCCAGGCATAAATGGTATCACAAGAAGAGAGAAAGCCGGACTGATCTTCTCTCCATCAGCATATTGTATTCACTTACCTTCTCCAGCCTACTACTACTGTCCCGCCAGTGTAAAGGACCTGAAAAGAAAGAGCAACAAGATTGACACCAACAAGAGCCATGGCTCCATTGACATGTCAACTCTGACATGCGATTAATGTTCAGTTACCTCCACTGATCTGTGATTCCACCATTGGGAAGGATCCAAAACTAACTCACGCCAGAGTTGCTCTCTCTTACCTCCAGGGACTGCAGAAAAAACTCCTGTCTAATCATGTCCTTTGATCACACGGAAGCCACCATGAGTATTGCGTCGTGCATAGATTATGCCGAATCTTTTTATTTGACTTGGAAGACATCACTATATAATGAGGTCCAGATTTTAGGCAAACAAAACACACACTTACTGTGAGAAGTCGGCAGTAGACAGAGAGGAACAAAACAAGGAAAAAAGCTTACAATTGCCGGGATCTCTGAGTGCCGCCTCTGTTTCTATCCGGTGAGCTCTTGGGAGAAATTGCGGTTTACTGCAAAAGTTGGTGATGGGTAAATTGCAATTGCGGGTGCAGCACATAACACGTCGCAGCAAGCTCCTTCTGGTCGACTTCCCTCTTCCCCATGAGGCGGAGGAGCTGCAGCTGCTGCATACGGCAGTTGCACTGATGATGATGAAGACATATTCCTCCGCAAAACCCTTGGCAATTGATCTCGCTCCTCACAATCTAGTTCACGAGAAGAACAACATGGGAATTAGACCCAAATGCAAATCGCTCTCCAGCATCCGAAATGGACCCAAAACCAAATCCCTTCTCGAGCATCCGAAGTCGACTCATATTCCCCACACTCACTCACTCACTCTCTCTCTCTCTCTCTCTCCACCACCACAGGTGCTTCTCAGTGGGACAAATTCCAGATTGAACGTTGTCATCGTGAGGATTCATACGGTTCCAATTGCCCTGAAACCGTCCAGAACCCCGGCACCTTAAACGCTTTCAAGCTGAGGGGTAAGCAGGCAGGTCTTAGTACACTTAATCACTCAGAAACGATTCCTGATCTCAATTGGGGTCGTCTGGATTTAGGGTCTGAAGATAGATTGCCAAGCTTCTCTGGGCGGTTCTGTTGCCCTTTAGATCGCTTGATTTGGTTAAGGGATGCCCAACATATGACCACCAAAATACAGGGGTTCGAGTGAAGGCGTTCGTTGCTTTCAAAAGAATCTTCATCAAACATGGGACATGAGTTTCCCTAACTTCATCCTATGTAACTCCTATTCTCATATACAAGGATCCCACCTTTAATTTACATTAAAAGGCGACTGTCCTAAGCGGACAGTAGAGTCTAGGCGAGCTACACGGACTCATTGTCTAAATCTGGTTTGAACATTCGCACCGTCTGTATTCCACTGTTTTCTTTGCCCTGTCGGAGTAAACAGACCATGACGGGACGGATGGATGACAGGATGGACGACGGGACGGATTCAGAGGAAGCTTCATTTCTCATCCCGACGTCCTTTACAATATATGATGTTCCTACTGTTTGTTTGTTTGGTCGTGGGAAACTGTTAAATCAGGACAAGGGTCTTTGGAGGTACCGAAAATATGCCACGTCATCACCACGTCATCAGGTTTCCTGCCTCCTATATCTGTCCATTTTTCGAGCCAAAGTGAACCAGCATCCACCAGTGCACCAAGAAGGATGGATGTGTGTGTGGTGAAGAAACAGTTTTTGGTTGGGCTCTCTAGCTAACCGTGGTCGTTATCTCATTTGCTTTTTTTTTCTACTGACCTACTAACATGCAAGTGGATTGTTTGTAGGCAGGTAGTAAAAACAGCCCTTACCTATGTATAAGCTATCTACGTACCCAGTAATCGCCAGTTTTCCTCCCTATCTACCTATATATAGGACCTACTTCTTACAGAATGGGTTACCTTCGTGAAACCAGATGGTAACTCAGTTGAGGTTCATTCCAACTGAGTCATACCAGACATTCAGTGGATGGTGAGCTGGTTGGTGCTGGTTCACTCCGGGCCATTTTATGATCCATGTCACACAAGCCATGATAATACTTTGGAATAGATTAGGTCGGTAGTGCTCTTCTCAAATTCTTTATACATATTGGAATAAGAGTCAAAAGTCAAAATGCACACTCGTGAAGCATGAACAAAACATGAACCATAATGTGTTATGATATTTGGTAGTGAACTCCACTTGCAAAACATGAGAAACATTCATTCTTGGTCGGCCATCAAGAAGTATAACAATTTACACAGGTGTAACATTCATGAACGTCAATGACCAAAATACAATCCATATCATTTTGCAACCACCATTATCATCAAGTCATTTGCTCATTACATATAAAGTTAATTGTTTCACCAAAAAACTGAACTTTTTTTGAAGACTTGGTCAAATATCTGTCATAGGGAATTTCAATCTTTCACTATCACATATTAAATTAAAAAATCAGTCGTATTGCAATAATTCATGAAAAGGCATATTATGACACTACACAATTTGCAAAGACTGCAACACTATGTAGGTCCCAGACTGATCATTTATTTCTCATGGCATTATAATCATCAAACTCTTAAACTCCTCCACATTTGGTACATTGACATTTTACCATACATAATGTCAAAGACATATACATAAAGTGATACATCATATATGTTCAAGATTTGGTACATCTTTTAATATCATCCTAGTGAACAAATCCTATCTTAATATTGGTATCTCTCCTTGTTTTGAGGTTTATTGGCACCAATGGCTAGTAGGCATATCAGAGAAAAGTTTAGTATATTGATTATTCCATCATTTTAAAAGGGGCACTCTCTTCATGTATCTAGAATAATCGAGGTCCAACCTTTCATGTCTCTGATGCAGCCTTTTCTTTTTTCAAGGTGGCTACACAACTCATGTATGGAGTAGCATGGCTGGATAAAATTGTGTGCGAGGTGATGCTGAGATGGCGATTTTTTCCAACTAAAATTGGCTATGATGGTGAGTTGTAAATTGACAATATCCACAGAGTGGCGACAACAGTCAAAGTTATGATCAACAATATTCGTGACATGTCCATTGCCAAGGGTATGTATTTCATGACGGCGCTATTGCTGAAGGGGGAATTCTTGGGTCCATAAAATTAAGATGCTTCTTTTATAATTTGTACGACTATACTTCAAAATCTAAATTCCAAAGTTAAGATGATTGCTTCAAGAATCAAATTGTAACCATCCTCCTGCAAAATTCAGAAATGAAGAAATCTAGAAAACCTTAAAACCATAAAGCCATGTACATTCTCTTACAAAATCCAGATTTCAAATAATCAAATTAAGATGCTTGCTTCATAATATGCCCAACTATACTTCCAAAGTTTGAAACAATTAGACTTTGATACATACCCTTCTAAAACCCTAAAGCCATAAAGCTATGTGTGTTCTCCTAGTGCAAAATCCAGAGATTCACACATTTTCCACCAAAATCCAAAGACTAAAAATCAAAAGGCTTGCTTCACAATTTGTACATTCTCCACCAATTTCTCTACCAAGCTTAAAAGCCATGCACCACTGAAAAGAAAAGAAAAAAAAATTAAAAATAAACCTTGAAGTGCAATGTGAACAAGAGAAATATGAAAATAGAAATTGATGTAAGAGTTACAAAAAGGGTAGTTTATATTTCAAAAGTTTGCCACATCATTATCTACCACTCAACTTTTCTTTGCAGGTGCAAAATCCTCCAAAAAACCTAGAGAGCTTCCATGAATTTGCTTGTAGCTATGCATTGACACAATAGTGGGTTTTGCCTTGCCACTTGGCAATGGCTTGATTGTAAGGAAAGTTATGGAGTGTAAAAAATTATTGGCTATAAAATTGAGTGCAAAGATCCAAATGTGTGTTGAGCTGATTTCGCAACTAGTTTTTCATAAAATTGAAAATGCTAAATGTGCACTCATTTTTAACAAAACCAAGAACTTGAGCAGTGATGATTTCTGTTAGCTTCATGTAATTTGAGAGCTTTTGGTTGAGTGTGGGAGATGCGGTGATTTTGCACCAAAGCTAGGTCATTGGATTCAAGTTGTTTTCAGAATCACGCATGACAACCTCATAATTATGGTCATAGTCATCTTGAAATGGGAGCATTGCAAATTCAGATTGTGAAATGACAACAATGCAAAAATGGTTTTCCCATTTTGACCAACCTTGGAAGGCACACAAAAGGTTGCCTTCAAAACATTCAAATGAAAGTAAAAATTACTTTTTGCTTCTATAGTGTTTGTAGCCCAAAATTGTAGGTAGATGACACCTAGAACAATCATCACCTCATGCTATGGGAATTGCTTTTCCAGCTTTCACATCAAGCCCTAAATTGCACCTTCACATTCATCTTTCACCTTGTTGACTACCCAGCTTAATGCAAGTTTGGTGACATGTTGAAGACCACCAACACCATCATCACTATTCAAGTATATAAAATATTTGTGGCCAACAAAGGAAAATGTCAAGTAATCCTTTCCATCGTTGAGATCAAAAAACCATTCCATGGGAAGGTTGGAATTGGTTAGGGTTTCAATAACATTGAAATCATCAAAATATAAAGTTAGGTCTTCAAATTCCGTATATTAATTAGAGTAGAGCTTGTAGAACTCTTGTTGGGCTACCTTCACAACTTCCACAAAATTGCAAATAAAAACATCTCTGCATTGTGCAACCTTGATCAAGGCATGAACACACTAAAGTAACGGAAAAATGTAAGGCAACCTTATAATTACTTCCACATCACACAAAGAATTTAAATTCTTCCTTGCAACATCATTTTGTTGACTCTTTGCATGCATTTTGACCGTGAGAGGATGTAATTTTGAATATAGTCGCTTGGTTGGAGATAGCATGGAAATCCAACAAGTTTTCACATTTTAGAAGAATTTGTTGCCTTTTGTTTGCAACAGATTGGCCAACTTTTGAAATTTAGCAAATTTCTTTGAACTTTGTGTGAAAAAGATGTACAAACTATGCAAAAGAAACTCCAATTCATGCATGAGCGGGACATTAGACAAAGTGATGATGGTGAGATTCATCTTGTGGGCAAAACAATGGACCCTCATAATGAAGTGAACCAACTTCTCCTTGAATTATTGAATCACCCTCGTCTTATGACCTTGGAACACAATGCTGCCATTGTAGCCAATGCTAACCAACTTCCCAACAAGGTCCTTTAAACTTAATCCACCAAAATCAATCACATTTCAACATTAGCCCAAAATGGCAGACACATCCATTCTTTCCACGTAGAGCAAAATTAGAATCCTTTTCTATTGTTGCACCACCTATAAGTGGATAAACAACCACCAGGTGTTGTTAATTGTAATAACCTCATCTGCACTAAATGTAATAAAATAGGTAATTGCAAATGTTGTTTTAGTGGCTTCCAACAAAACCCCATGCTTCATTTCTGCCATCCCCTAGCCCAACCCGTGAATCTAATGTTTTTGGGTAACAAATTTCACTTTTAGTAATTGAGAAAATTCTTTCAAGCTTTCATAATCATACATAGGATGTCCATGGGTAAGGAGATGGAAAAAAACAACAAATTGGACATATTTTTGTCGTTGTTTCAGATGAAACATTAGCTTATAGTTGGTCCAAGATTGAAAGGTGGTTGGTAGTTGTGTAACACCGTTCATTCTCCACATGGACAAAATCTTTGTTGAAGTAAAAGCTGCTAGCATTAACCTCGGATATGGAAACCTTAGCCTTATAGTGGCCTTGGTGTTTTAACAGACTATTTAGCTTGGGGGCCAACAATTGTTCCTTCCTTTCCACAAATGTATGCACCATACAATGAACTTAATGCATTTGGCCCTTCTCATCGAACATCAACTTTGCCCATGGCAAGCAAACAATCCACACATCTTGAAACTTTCGTGCATGCTCATACAATTTTTGATTCTTTGTTTAGACCTATTTTAGTTGAACCAATAACATTTTTGCACTTATCATCATCAAGTGACACAATAATTGTCGCAACCCTAGCCTTGGGCTTGTAACCAAGGCAAAGGGCTTACAAGGGTGCGGGCCAAGACTAAGCCCGGGAGTCGCATTCTCATGCCCCCGAGAGTGCAAAAGAGTGAAGGAAAAAACCCTCATACTCCCAAGTGAACTCCCATGTTGGGGGTTGGAGTCCCGGTGGACTCTTGAATGTTTAGAGAATAATTGCAAAGGTCAAAACTCAATGGCTCGAGGAGTTCTTTATACCATTGAAAATCTATTGAAACGTAAATGTCTAAAATGGTCTCGCATCACCCATTTAGACATCTAAAACACAAGTTATGGCCAAAAAAAAGGGCCGGGAATCAAATTGATAGTTTGACTCTTGACCACTAAAAGTAGGGAATCACTTCGATTTCCTTGCATGTAGGCGACGTGCAACATACAGTTGGAAAGCCCTTGACGAGGGCTACAACTTTGTTTCAGACCTTGTTTCAATCGGAGGTCTACACACAAAATTATGGGGCCCCAAATTCGCGAAAATCCCAACTTTGGCAATTTCGGGACTTCCACTTGGGAGTCCCAAGACAAAAAACCATTTGGATGTGGGCCTTGTGGAGAGGCACATAGTATATTATAAGGGGGAAGGTGGTGGTTTCCCTCAAGTCCGAACCGTGGTGAGTCTTGTGAGTCCAAGTTGCCCGTGGCTTGTCCTAGCACCAAAAGTGCTCTAATTATGCACTAACCACCTTGTGTTAGTTTTGTGCAGGTTCGTGTGAGTAGTTGATGCTTGTCACTCTTCCTAGTCGCATCCCGGAGTTCCAACATGCCCCTCTACCCCTCAAAGTGCTACGAGCCAAGGAGTGTGCCCTGACTCCTTGCTCTTCCGTTGTTTTAGTTTGGACTCACATTTGAGTCCATTAAGGAGCTTGGGGGTGCATCAATAATAGGAACAAAAGGGGAGGATTCAAGGGTAGGGGGGAAAGGGTTGTGAGCCAACCTCATTTGAGGGGTTGAAAAAATTTGGGAAAATGGGTTAAAATTTAAACCTTTTAGGCATCTATCAAAGGGCCATGAATATGAATTCTAAATTATATAGTAAGTTTGAAAAATTGAAAGCATGATCAAATATACATTTCGTGATCCTTAACAAGAAAAATTTAAAATAATTATAAATCAAGCTTTAACATATTAAATTTAAAAATATTATTTATTTTAATGATCAATATGAGCATATTCTTTGAAATTATGTCAATGATACTGAATAATCATATGTTTAAAATAGATTTAAGTAGATTTCTCAAAAACGCAAATAGATTTTTTTTCACTTTCCAAATTATTCGAAAAATCAAAATAGGCTTCAAATAGATGAAATATTGGAGTTTTTTTCTTTTTTGGTTAATGGACATCTAAAATTTATTTATGCACATTCAAATTCCAAGGTAAAAATGATAATATGTCAATCTTTTAATTTAAAAGTATTTTTTAACACAATTCCACCAGTCAATTTCAAAAATACTTTTGACCTATTTTTTGTACATTAAAGTTTTCCAAACTTTGTATATAACATACTATAAACTTAATATTGTGCACCATGATGGTTTAACAATGATTGAAAAGGTTCTGAATCCACTTTCTTGCATTTATGTGTAAAAACATGACTACAATTACTTAGAGCCACTTTTTGTGTATATTTGATCATACTTTCACTTGAAAAGAAAATAAAACCAAAAATCTTGAAAAATAAAAAAATTGCAAAGGCTAGATAGAAGGAAAAAACCTCAAATTCAAAACCACAAAAACTTGGGGAAAGTGGACTATTAGAAACTATTTTTAGAGATGGAAAGAAATTGAGAAATAAGACCAATTTGAATCCTAAAAGATTGTAGATTTGCAAAGGCTTTAAAGAAAAAAGAAACCCTCAAAGCCACAAAAAACTTGGGAAAATGGAATATTGGAAATGGATTCTAATGGCTGAAAGGAATCAAGAAATAAGACTAAGAAAATGTTAAGATGTAGTGAATTTGCAAAAACTCTAAAAAAAATAGAAACCTTAAATTCAAAACCACAAAAACTTGGGAAAATGGAACTTTGGAAATGGATTCTCAAAATTGAAGCAAATCAAGAAATAAAACCAAGATTGAACCTTAATTTGTTGTGAAAAAAAATAATTGGAAAGTTTGGATTTTGGTCCTTGGACATTGGAAATTGTGAGGAGGTTTTTGCCTTGCAAATTCTTAAGGTTGTGTAATTGTAGTTGTTTAAAGTTAAAGCTTGGAAGTCAAAACTCCTTAGCAAACCATAACTTTTGTTTATACACCATATCTCCTTTAAGCAACCATAAATTTTCAAAATCCATAAACTTGCTGAAAAGTAAACAATAAATGTGCATCATGAATCCAAAACAATATTATTACCATCCATTTTTAAAATTATGAATGCCCAAAATCCAATAAAACCCTAAAAATATTTATTATTATAACAAATGCTAACGATTTGCTACTATGCTTGCATTGCCATTGTTGGCAATGGACATAGACATGTTGTAGAAAGCTTGACAAAAAGCTCTTAGCACTAATAGTAAAGGTGGCAAAAGCAATGTTGTCGTGGGAGAACAATAAGTGATTTAGGGTTTGAAGATGCAAACAGTGTGGCAATTTTGCCATTTGGCAATCGCATTAGGTGAATTTTTTAGAATTTGGGGCCCATTTTTTCAACAAACTTGTTGTTCACCCTTTTTCTATGTCACCTTTGGGCGATTTTTTGCAAAACAAAAGGTTGGTTTGATGGTTTTGAGCTAAACTACTTGCATGAATGAACTACCTAAATGAATAGTCATTTTGATAGTTGAAAAATGCAGTTGTGGAATAGAAGGAGACATTTAAGTTGAGAAATAAACATTGTTGGCTAGCTAGCCCATGGCTTGCATTTTGGAATTGCTTGTAAATAAACATATCATATAACTTGTAAAGTTATTCATTTGTCTATTTATATTTTTGTGAGTAGAACAAAAAGATTTGGTAGATAATTTTTAGTGTATTTGGAAGGTACATTATTTGACATAATATTTCCTCTAGAAAGTGAAGAATATTTCAAAATGACAAATTTAATTTCGAAATGTTTCCTGGTTTTAAGTTTCTTTTGTAGTAAAAACATCTTTATGGTTATATTGTTGGACAAAAAATTTCAATTAATAGTTAATAAAATCTATTAAATTCAAATGCATTTTTAAATTTACAAATGAATGAAAAATCGCATAAGATGTGACAAAGCACAAAAACAAGTTTATTGCCATGGCCAAGACAAATGAACCAAGTTTTGTTTCAAATGGGACATCATCTCCCAAAGTTAACATCAAATTGAATTACAAAGAATCTAACTGATATAGGAAATGAACACCATTCCTTATAAAGATCTTGGATGCTATGAAAAAGAAAAATTGTTGAACATTAAGATTAGAGATGGAAAATGTAATGTTGCAATTTGTTAAGTTCTAGAACTTTCGGTATCCCACATGCACAACATTAGGTGGAATCCTATCATGTTTGAAACATCTCTTGTGATGGAGTAATATAATGCCAATGCATAATTTATTCCAATGATGATGGTACATCAAGGCTAGTTTACAAAGAGCAACTTTACTTTTCACAAATCATCCTTTTGGATAATAATTCCAGGAGACAATTTCACTCCAAAACCTTTTCATATCATTTCACCTTCTAATGTGAAAATTGAATGTTTTTGTATTTTCAACATAAAATTGTCCTGTGAAATAAATATTAAGCAACATAATTTAACATAAAATTGCTTTGCAAGATGAATATTAAACAACGAGGAAACACAAATTGTTTAATGCAAGATGATAAAGACAATGCAAAATTCAAATTGTTTTGCAAGACTATACAATAATACAAAAACACAAATTGTGGAAAGCAATATGAGTATCAAACAATGCACAATTTACACAAATTTGAAATTAAAATGACAAATTTGATTGCATAATTTCACAAATTGTCAAGACATGATGGATAAACATAAACAAAACAAAATGTCATGAGACATTATTCAAAAACAAAAATTACTATCATTGACATAATCCAAAATTTAGGTTTCCAAAGCAAGGATTCCACATATGAGTTTATTGTGTCATATATTGAGTCCCTATAAATGGTTTGAAATGAAATTCAATGTCACGAACTCAATCTAATGAGTGTACATTTTTTGAAAAAAATTTATACATATATATTTATAATCAAGTTATTAATCTACATATAATGGCCAATTGACAAATCTAAGCATATATTTTTTGCCATTGGTGTTCACACTAAGGGTACCTTGCAAAAATCATGTGCATGATGCACAAAGTGAGCCACCATACCATGCATTCACCTTATAGTTGCCTACTTTGACTTAGCTTAGCTTACATTAGGTAGTTGTCATGATTATACTATTTTTTGATTATAAAAAATTAAATTATTATTTATTTCCATGTGTACATCATTTTCTAGACAAATTTTATCCAAGTCCAATGGACAATTTTTTGTCATGTGTATACATCCTTGTTTTTTGTCATACGTGACTACACATTTTAGTCGTAAATCCAGTTACAAATGGTCATGTCACATATGCATATGCAACTACAAATTTTAGTAGTAAAAATGAGTCGCAAAATAACCATGCCACATTAGATGGATGAAAAGTTGGTGTTAGTCACATATTGATGTGATTGTCCTTTTAATTGGGCTTTGTGTTTTTTTTTGCAACATAAATTCTATGCAACTTGTTCAAGGTGATTAAACATTGTAGCAATTCACATGTGTCATTTATGATTGAAAATCTGTCATTAATTTACAAATTTTTTATAATGATAGATTATGCAAATTTGAGCGATAATAGAGAGAATGATTGAGTTCAAAAGACAAACCCTAAACTCACCTTCCAAATCATCCAAAATAAAAGTTGTAGTTTAATTTAGGTATTATTCCTTAACAACACAAGGTTTTTTATTTCTTAAAAAAACCACCATTCTAGATGAATATCTTCCCCACAACCCTTGAACAAACATTTATTAAACATGGAAAAATGACTTTTCACAAACCATGAATGATAAACATGTTTACAAAAAACAATCTTGCAATCCTAAGTAGGCTTGACAAGATTGATAAAAGGCGTGTTCAAAAGTCAAGATAATCATCACTTTTAGTACACAATAATGACAATGGTGATGGGTTCAACATTTTGTGTTCATTCCCATTTAGCATGGATTTGATTTCAACACAAAACATAGCTTTATGTTGCTTCCATGTAGTTAGTTGGTTTGACGTAAAACACCATGCTTCCTTTACTAATACATGTTTGGTGCATATTCGATTGTGTTCACTATCACAAAACCATGTTTTTATGTTGGTTTTTAAATTGATTTTAATCATATTTTCAATCATATTAGACATTGGACAAAAGTGGCTTTAATAAAAATAAATTAGTTTTGACTAAAATGAATACATATGACAAAGATGATTGAAAATAATTGTTGATGTGGAATTTCTTTTTTTTGTTTTGGTATTACATTAATGGTTTAACATTTATTTAAAAATTAGAATAATTTTATTAAAAATTATCTAAGAAATCTCATAATGAAATGGATTTCATTTCTGAATTTTTTCAATTAAAATTAAGATATCTCAAATTTTATAAATTTAATTAAAATTTATAAGTTTCATTTAAATACATTAAACTTATTCAAATTTTTTATCTAATAATTATTTTCTATTTTTTTGGTAATAAGTTAGAATTTTAAAAAAATAATTTGATTTACATTTTTTCATATGTCATTTTGTTATATTTTAATTGAATTATCTTGTATTTCTATTTTCATTGAATAATCATAAACAAAAAATGAGAACATGACACCCATAATTTACATGCAATTTTTTTAGCAATTTAGTTGAAAAATAAATGATATATTTTAATATTAACACATCATCAAAATTAACATTACAATTTTAATCAATCATATTTAGGTGACTGATTTTAATCACATTAATCACATTAGTCAAGTTGGATAATTTCACATAAATGCCATATGTTTTAACTTTTACAAAGTGTTTGTTTTGATTAAATAACTAGTTTTTAAAGTCAAAACAAACATACCTAGTTTTGATTTTAGTTAAATCACACATAATTAGTCATTTTAGACAAATGAACTTGTATATTGGTTGAAAATGATCTACAACAATATTTAAGTAATGAGAAAAATTTATATTTTGGGTTTTAATTTTTATAATTCATGTGCACATTTATATATACAATGTATATTTATTCATATATATATGATACATGGCATATGTTGTTAACGAGAATTGAATTTTGATCTCCATGACGAAATGCCAATGTCTTTGCCAACCAACCACCATGTTTTTGTTACACAATGTGTCAAATAATGAATATAACTTGTTTATTCCAAGTTATTTTACAAACCTAAAATTTGATTTGCATTTTTTTCATTTTTTTTCTATTTACATACCTACTTATTACTACCTACTTAGGTACCTATTATTAATTAAACGATTCAATAAGGGTAAGTATGTGATAAAATGGGTCTCTACACATGTTACCATTCCCAAACAACACATTTGTAAATTTTCAACTTGACAAGTAAGACTCAATATTTTTCATATAACCTACATGTTGTGAAATATAAATTCAAGAATGATGTATAAAAACATGAGTCATTCTATCAACATTTGAGAGTGAAAAAACATAAATTTAACATTTACAATCATTTTTGAAGTCTTGAATGAATCAAATAATAATTTTTGAAATTGATCCAATTTTTTGGGGGACTATTCATATTAATAGAAATTGAATAATTATTGCATTTTACTTGGTTTGGACTCATCATTTGGATTCAAGTAAAAATAAATTGTAAAATTTGCAATTTGCATGTTTCCCTTCCATAACCCATGGATAAATGTAAAAATAAAATTGGAAAAAAATGGTAAAACAATAGAATGTAATTTAAACATAAATTTTGTGCAATGATTGCATGTTGTGCACCCTCCAATGTCAATTCGTTATTGTTATGCTATTGGAAAACGAGTTGGATGTGGTTCATTTTCCCATGGATTTACCCAAAAATATTTTTCTAAAACAAATATGCTTTCATGACTTGAATTAAATTTTATATCTATACATAGTTACAACCTACTTACCCTCTTACAACTTACCTTCCTACAACCTACATGTGCCTACCTAACCTAATAAATATTAATGCACAAAATAGTAATACTATATATTTATTATCTATCTACTTCCCTACCTTACCTTTGTACCTATCTATCTACGAGGTACCTATATAACTAAGACTTATTTATATAATTTTTTTTCCAAATTTTATGACCACATGTCCTTTTCGACTAAATGTCAAATAGTGAAAAAAACAATTTTAATTAGTTAACCCAATAAAAAAAAGCTTGTGACTTCAACAATCTAGGGGCTTTAAGTCAAGTTGACCAAATTCATATTCAAAACAAATAGGGCGATCAAGTTGGACATTCAAAAAATCATGAATCCTTTTGTATAGACAATCAATTAATCTTGAGGAATGTATACAATTTGACATATTTGATGATGTTGACAATTTCTAAAAGTTTGTGACCAAATTTCTAACCACTAGATCAAAGGCATGCTTTACATTGTTCATCAACACAATGATATCCGTTTTATTGTGACAATTCTAGATTAGTCAAACAATGCTCAGACAATCATTAAACAATGTTTTTACATTGTTTCACTATTTTTAAAGTAAAAACATTATTTACGAGTTTTTAAAAATGTTGAAAGATATTTTTTATTTATATAGTTATTTTAAAACTTATCCAAATGTAAAATTGATATATTAAAAACATTATTGTATAAATGCAACACACATTTTCAACATTAACTAAATTTTTTAGACTTGTAAACATGTTAAAATAACATTAGTTATGCATGCTTCAAGTGGTTCCAATTAGCATGGTTGGACTTACATTTGTCTTTTTCAAATTGTCATTGTTACAATATGTAATAGATTTTGGTTCTTTGGATGTAGCTTTGATTTTGTGAAAAACATGTTTTACAAAAGTCAAACATTCAATCTTTTACATAAACATTTAGATATTTGTGTTCGATGTTTTCCCCTAAATTAAAACGTCATGGCTTTTATTGCTATCCAAATTTCACTAAAAGTTTGTTCTTTATTTTTCACAAATTTTGTCAAATCTCAACTATTCATTATGGAAATAAAATTTTCACTTTTGTCTTTACACATGGTAAGGTTCTCAAATGTAGGCATTTACCAACATTGAGTTTGTGCTTGACTATCATCTCATGTGTGCCCTCATTTTGGCAATGCTCTCATCCACAAGCCTTACCCTATACATAATTCATAATACTACTCACACCATGTAGGTTGCTACATGTGCTTTTCCTCTTCTACATCATGGACTCAACTTGTGGATGGATACCAATACTTATTGGAAATGCTTAGAAGGAATTATTTAAAACAAGTTCAATATTTTTTAATAATTTTAACATATTTTGAAGATACCCATTTTATTTTATACATTTTTAACACATAAAGGTGTAAAATGTGCACCTATGACTTTGTGGCAAGTACATAGAATATATCAAGGATATCCATTTGATTTACAGTTGTCCATACCAAATGTACCTTTTCAGATGTGGTACCACTAAATGAACCCTTGCATCTTGGAAAATATGCCAGCTTAGAATTATCCTATTAACAAGATATTTGACTTTGAGTCATATGGAAATTTAATGAGTCCATTTCCCATGTCAAAGGTGAGCTTCAAGTTGTCTGGCTAGGATGAAGGGGCAGATTCCTACTTTTCTAAAAGGGCAGCTACGATTACAAAGGGAAAAAAGAGGGGGTTAATAATTTAAAATCGCCTAAAAGGGACTGAAAACTGTTTTTTTTCTGGGGAAGGTGTCGACACATTTATGTCTACTAACTACAGTTTTAAAGAGTTCCTTCATTAAAGTGGTTCTTCATTATGATGGTCTTACCTCCATTTTGGAGATGTTTTCTTATTAACTAACTAGTCTGGAAACCCATTTTGCAAGCAAAATGATCAAATAAGCAAAAGACTAAAGTGTTATGTGTCAAAGTCCATTTTGTCCACTTTTACCCATCAATTATTTTTAAAAATCAAATGTGCCCCAACACTGAATAAGTGGGGTGTTCTTTGCATGGGGCGTTAGCCCATGCCAAAAATGGTGATGAAGTCTTTTGGAAAGAGAAATTTCAT
>Ga0116227_10000104_pt1 | contig 140010 bp, 117 predicted proteins | sample S1TSphgellanicum_FD_89693 | JGI IMG/M metagenome (GOLD analysis project Ga0116227, IMG submission 89693) | Host-associated microbial communities from peat moss isolated from Minnesota, USA - S1T2_Fb - Sphagnum magellanicum MG | ecosystem: Host-associated > Plants > Peat moss > Unclassified...
CAGGCCTTCAGGTAAAATAAGGCGGACTAGGGTTTCGTAAGCGGATCTCAAGTAGTTCGTATTTGTTTACTAGCGCAAATCAAATACTTTTTTTATTCCCCCACAACAATGCCGCTTGATCCTCTTTTATCCCAACACACAACTGCTTATAATTTAAAAAAGTGGGGGTATGTTTGACTATAAAACAGATAAAGTTAAACAGCCTAACCGTGGTGATAGTGCCGCGTGTTATTATCCGGAGAATTCAGCAGAAAAACAATCCCGACAAAACACAACACAGCCGCCACATACGGCCACCAATTAATTGGATTGTCTGTTTGCATAATTAAACTTGGCCCCAGGTCCATTTTATGCTCAGCATCGGGAACCAGATAGCCACTTCCAATTAGCGCACCTATACCCCAAAGTATAAGGGCGATACCTATTCGTCTGTTCATGATGTATTTGGTTATAATTGGTAATATAACAAATCACAGAAATCTTCTGTGCTATCTAAATTAACATTTTTTTAACTTTTGTACAAAAATTTAACATTTTATTTTAACACGCCAAAAGCCATTATTTTACTGATAAACAACAGCTTGCCTGATCCACATCGAAGCGAATACACAGATCTAATTGATAATCCTTAATTTAGCGCCATGAAACATGAAGAGGTAGTTGCAGCACTTAAAGTAATTGCAGAAAAGGGATTGGCTAAAGGTATAAGTGCAGAGGATTTGCAAAGTTTAAAAGCATATACCCTGATCGATATTATAGAAGACGCAAAAACTAAAAAGACTACTTACGCCCTAACCAAAAAAGGCCGCGTAATGCTTAAAGCAAATTCTAAAGATCAACAACCTCCCCAAGAATAATTCAGTCAAATAAACCGTTCTCTATTTACCTTATCAGTTACCCAATGAAAGCATTGTGTTTCGATACCTTTGGCAGCCCCGAGGTTTTATATTATGGGGATGTAGCCGAACCAACCATTAAAGCTGATGAGGTATTGGTAAAAACCAAAGCTATTGGCTTAAACTTTGCCGATGTTTACCGTCGTAAAGGTAATTATCACTTAGTTGGCCAGCCACCATTTATTGCCGGGTACGAGGGCGCGGGTGAGATTATTAAACTGGGCAAAAATGTTAAGCATCTAAACATTGGCGATCGGATTGGTTTTGCCGATGTGCCCTTAGCCAATGCCGAACTGGTTGCCGTGCCGGTAAGTCACGCCCTTCCCCTTCCGCAAAATATTTCTTTCGAAACCGCTGCTGCCATCCTTTTACAAGGTTTAACCGCCCAATATTTAACAACCGATAGCTATCAGATAAAACCCGGCGATGTTGTACTGGTACATGCTGCAGCAGGTGGTATAGGGCAATTATTGGTACAGCTGGGTAAGCATTTTGGGGCTACAGTTATTGGCTTAACATCATCCAAAGCTAAAAAACAAGCAATAGTAGCTGCAGGGGCTGATGATGTTTTTCTATATGGCGATAAAACAATAACCGGCGGCGATTTATGGAGCTATTTAACATCTGCCGAAGAAAGGGTACGCAGATCAACTATCTTATTTGATTGGGTGGCCAAAGGTATCATCAGCGTGGATATCAGTAAGCAATTTGCCCTGCGAGATGGCGCTGCTGCCCATGCCTTTTTAGAAAGCAGACAAAGCACCGGTAAAATTTTGCTGATTCCTTAAATTTCATCTGCAATCCAGGCTTTGAATTCGGCTACGCTATAAAAGATCCAATCGGGGTTTAGGGATTCCAGTTCTTTTGGATTAGCTGTACTTGCCCAGGCAGCCGCAGCGATGGGTACGCCAACTTCCCGGCAGGCTAAGATATCACTTGGGGCATCGCCTATGTAAACACTTTCGCCAGCGTTGGCATTTAGTCGGCTTAGTACACTGCGAATCCCGTTCACCTTATTCGGTCCCTCGGGCGATCCTGTTTCCATAATTTCAAAGTATTGTTCCAGGCCGAATTGCTTTAGCGACAAACGTGTGCTATGAATGCCCTTCCCGGTAACCATAGCCAGTTGCACACCTGCATTTTTTAAATACTCCAGCAAAGCTGTAATGCCGGGAAACGCCGCACTACAGGTGTGGTGCATCTCCTCATAATATTTAAGATAGGCTTTAACACCTTCCTCTTCGTGCGCCGGGATTAGCTTGCGGATCGTTCCCTCTTCCGATGGGCCGAAAGTGGCTATAATTTCTTCCTCCGTAATTTCCTTTTGCAGCCATGGTTGGATGCTTTTTTTAAAGGCAGCGATGCAAAGTGGCAGGGTATCGGCAATGGTTCCGTCGAGGTCGAAAATGACAGTTTTAAACTTCATAATAGTAGAATTGATGTGCCTCAAATTAAACTTTGTTAAAGCTTTATTCAAGCTAAATCGAGTATAAAATCGCCCTCCCATCAATTTACCTTATCTTTGATGCCAATCCATAAGGTACATGATCAAGCAAGCACTCGAGAATTTAAAGATAGCCACCCTTAACCCCATGCAGGAAGCTGCCATTAATGCCGCCAAAAAAGGCGACGTAATACTACTATCTCCTACAGGTTCTGGTAAAACATTGGGCTTCTTATTACCGTTATTGGGCTTGCTGGATACTAAGGTGCCTACCATACAGGCTATAATCCTGGTACCATCGCGCGAACTGGCTTTACAGATTGAGCAGGTTTTTAGAACTATGGCCAGCGGCTTTAAAGTAAACTGCTGCTACGGCGGGCATGATGTAAAAACCGAACGCAATAATCTTTCCCAGCCACCGGCCGTTTTAGTTGGCACCCCGGGCCGCATAGCCCACCACCTGCGCCGCAAAAGTTTTGAGACCGCAACCATTAAAACGCTGATATTGGATGAGTTTGACAAGGCGCTCGAATTTGGTTTTCAGGAAGATATGGATTTTATCATCGGCCAAATGCCGAATATTAAAAAACGGATATTAACCTCGGCCACCCAAATGGACGTGATCCCTGCTTTTACAGGCATTAACAGGCCTATAAAGCTTGATTATCTTTCTAACGCAGCATCGGCCCCGGCACTTAAACAAAAAGCCATTGTGGCAGAAGCTGCTGATAAGCTGGAAGCCCTTTTTACCCTGATCTGCAAAATTGGCGACGAGCCTACCCTGATATTCTGTAACCATCGAGAAGCTGTTGAACGCATCAGCGACCTGCTTTACGATATGGGTATTTACCACGATATCTTCCACGGTGGTATGGAGCAGGATGATCGCGAGCGCGCGTTGATCAAGTTTAGGAACGGAAGCCACCGCATATTAATCACTACAGATCTGGCCTCGCGGGGTTTGGATATACCCGAGATAGAACACGTGGTGCATTACCAATTGCCGCATAACGAAGAAGCTTTTACGCACCGTAATGGCCGCACTGCACGGATGCATGCAACAGGTACATCTTACCTGATGCTTACGCCAGATGAAAAACCGGCTTATTTGAAAGAAGTGCCCGAAATAGAGGATTTATCTGCCGAACCTGTGATACCGCAACCTTCGCCATGGGCAACCGTATACGTTGCAGCTGGCAAGAAAGATAAGGTGAACAAAATAGACATTGTTGGGCTGCTGCTTAAAAAAGGCGAACTGGCTAAAGAAGATCTGGGACTGATCGAAGTTTTAGATCATTCATCATACGCGGCCGTAAAACGCAACCGCATAGAGCGCGTTGTTGAAATACTAAAGAGCGAAAAAATTAAAGGAAAAAAAATTAAAATAGAGATTTCCCGATAACATAATAAACATAACACCATGAGCAATAACGACATAATGAAAAAGCTTCGGGTAGCTTTGAAATTTACAGACGATGATATTATTAAGGTTTTAGCACTTGCCGATTTTAAGGTAACTAAAACAGAGATTGGCGCTATATTCCGCAATGATGACCATCCTAATTTTAAACCTTGCGGCGATCAGATACTCCGCAATTTTTTAAACGGACTGATCATTTACAAACGCGGACCGAGACCTCCAAAAGCACAACAGCCACCTGCAACAGACAGTAAATAATAAAAGATTAAAAAAGGAAAGCCCCCGATAATACCGGGGGCTTTCTTGTTAACTATAACTTGACTTACTTATATTTTTATACGACAGTATCTCTTCTCAAAAATCCTAAAATCAATGATATAATAGCGATTACTAATAAGATGTGAATTAAACCACCTGCTGAATAAACGAATTCTCCTAGTACCCATCCTATAATTAGGATAACGGCTACGATATATAATAAAGATCTCATGACTGTTTTTGTTTTTTAAAGGTAAATGATGATGTTTTTAATTGTAATAGTTTATACAATATGCATACCAGTCCGTTTATTAACCGAAATACATATTAAATACACGATTTCGAATTAATTAAAACAAAAATTTGTATCAAATATTAAAAAATAGCTTAGAAATCAGGACAGTTTGAGGACATTGGTGTGACATTCTGATCAACGATTACATACTCTTTGTTTACTAATGTAATGACGTCGCTTTAAAGACAACACTGTTGATTGATCAATTGAATTTACCAAGGGTGCTAGATCTTGCAGAGGTATGCAAAATTGCTAAAAACTGAATACATTAAAACTAATGAGCCTCTCATAAATTATTATGAGAGGCTTGCTTAATTATGATATTACAATATTAGGTAAAGAGCAACGGCTATTTAGATTCTGCTTTAGCTTTGCTTGGTGTGTACCTGCTCGATTTACGTTTCTGATTTGCATCAGCCGCGTCGATAGAGTGTGTGCAAGTCAGATCATCTTCTTTCTCGGCCAGGTCTGATAGTCTTACATAAAATTTATGCAACTGATCCAGTTCAGCTTCGGTCAAATCTTCTATATCAACCATTCGGTTACTAGAGCCTTCGTGCGAAGCCAGGATTTCGTTTAGCTTTAAGTGGATTGCTTTTGAATCTTTATTCTGCGATTTCTGGATCAGGAAAACCATTAAAAAAGTAATGATCGTAGTTCCTGTATTTATAATGAGCTGCCAGGTATCCGAATATTTAAATACCGGTCCGGATATTAACCAAACCACAATTACCGAAATTGCGATGATAAATGCCGCCGAGCTACCGGTAGCTATTGTTGCCCAGTTTGAAAACCGTTCGAACAGATTCTTTTTCTTTGCCATAGGGATATAATTTATCTCAAAAGCATTTCACACCTATATTGTTTGCATTGATTTTAAAAAGGACTATAATCCTTTTCAAATTACTAAAATCAGGACAGTCTTTTTATCGATGATTATTCACCTAAGACAATCTTATTATTTTCGTTCGACTCCATATCGTCAATAGTTTTGTGAATCTGCTTAATATCAGTCGGCACCTTCATTTCTTCCAACTGTTGATCTGCCGTGGTGTTAATACCCAGGTGTTGGTGTATATCGTGCACCATATTCAGGATTTTGGTAATTTCTTCTTCCGCACGCACGTTCACCTCAAACTCTACTTGCTGACGGATAGTTTCGATCCTACCCTGCCGGTTCTGGTTAATTAAAACCAAAACCGATAATATGATAGCAAACAGGGACACCGCCATTTCTAATACCGGAAACGGAAATGGGTCAAAAGGTTTTAAAAGCGGAAACAGGTTGACATTCCAACAGATCCAAACCGCAAAAATTATAAAGCACGACAACAGAAATTTCATGCTGCCCAAAACATTAATTATAAATACGGTAATATGGTCGGTACGTGTCTTGGTAAAATCGAGCGAAGATTTGAGTTCTGGTTCTGTGGTTTGCTGGCTTTTCTTTTCCATAGTTGGGGCTTGCTATAAAAAACAATTAATATTATTAATTAATACTATTATTGTGTAATTATAAATCATTTCTTTCTATCACAATCATTATACCCCTATTCTGATGAAAATATTTTTTACGCTATATTTTTTACTGGCAGCGGCCTATGCGTTTGCACAGAACCCCTCCGTAATTCCCAACATGACTAAAGCCGTGATCTCCCACTCACAACCGCCACCCAAGAAAACCGGGAGAGATACCGTAATAGAATCAGACACATCAAAAGAAAATAAAGAGCCTCGTTACTTTTACATTACAGCAAGCGCCAATGTATTTGTTAATGCCAAAGGCGGCTTCGCGCAGCGCTTTGCCCCATCATTTGAATTTGGTAAAACCTACGGCATATTTGATGTCGGCCTGGCTACCGGCAGGTTAAACTCCATCAGTTCGGGAAGCGATACCTCGCGGTTTATTGAATTTAGGCCAACTATTAATGTTTTCTCAAAGGGCCGGTTTGCAGAGAGCCTATGTCTTGGTGCAGGCTATGTGATCAAAGCCAAACAGGGCCTAATGACCGAGATATGCAACAGCATTAACTTTAACGTTACAGAAACGGTAGCACTGGCTGTTGTACAAGGCTACGTTTTTTTAGATGGCACTAATAGCAGCCGAAACACGCAATACATGGGTTTTAATATAACCTACAATTTCCTGAAAAACCACAGCGTAAACAAGCAGCGCAAACGAGCCGCAATTGTAAGCGATAATTAGTTATAATCTGCAATTACCAGGCGCAACGTACAGGTAAAAGTCGGTGCTGTCCTGTAATGCCCAAATTTCTGATCCCAGGCACCAGATTCCAGATCATCGGCCAGGCGTTTAACGATTTGCTCTTGCTCATCATCCGGGATAAAGCCCCAGGCAGATTGTGCCTTACGAACGTCTTTATTCAGAAATGCTTCGGGCCTGCCATAATAGGCTTCCTGAAAACCATCCACACAATTCAGGGGAATGGGCACGGCTTCTACCAGCATCTTCCCTCCCATGGCTTCCATTAAAAAGTCGATAGTTGGATAGCGTTGGCGTTCTACCTCTACCACCTCGGGGAAATATTCGGCGTTCCAGAAACTACCAAGGAAATCGGGATCAAAGGTCATCACGATAAGCCTGTTTTTGGTTACTCGTTTCAACTCTTGCAAACCCTTCTTCATATCTGGCCAGTGATGCACGGTGACAATGGCCATGGTAGCGTCAAAGGCCTTATCATCAAAGGGTAAGCTATCTGCCGTGGCAATAATTGCGGGTGCCTTGTTATTGGCAACACGTTGCGCACGCATAGCGATAGATGGCTCTACTGCAACCACATAACGATCTTCTGGCTCGTATGAGCCTGCACCAGCGCCGATATTCAATACCGTTCTGGCATCTCCCAATGCTTCATTGATAAAAGCTGCGATACGGGGATCGGTACTCCGTTGCCCCGAATATTGCTTACCATGTTGATCGTAATTAAAAGCGGGGTTAATGATTTGCATGGCAATATTTTAAAAGCAAATTAATAGATAATGATCATCCTATAAAAATAATTACGGCCTGTTAAGTTATTGTGATTGAACTATTAAGATTTACAGTACGTAGAAAGGTAATTGTATCTTTTATCCCCGATAAGCACACCAACGCCCGTATCCATTACGCATCGTTATCAAAAGCGGTTCAGGATTTATTGGCTACTTATAATGAAGATCAATTAAAGCTGCTCATTAACCACACGCAAGCACTTAACCAGATATACCAGGAGCAGGTGGTTAAGATAGACGAAGCGAAAAAGCAATAAACACTACTGTTTCTCGAACTGCATAGTATTTGATTTAAACTTTATTTGTTCTCATCCGGCGACCAACAGGGGGCCGTATTTCATAAAGTGTTTTTTTTAAATAAATAAACAAACCATACTTATATTGAGTCGGCCAAAAACATAAGCGGATTTATTTTGCAGAGATGACATCAAATAAAAAAGCCCGGACCGATTAACAGCCCGGGCTCTACTTAAAACACTTAACAAAAAGCCTCTATAAATCTGTAAAACTATTTGACAGTCAATTTATTAATATCAGATATACCGGCAGCTGCGGCAGTAGTGAAATAAACGTTGTTACTCAGTATAGGCGTGGTAGTGGCCTGCTGATTCACGATAAAACTATTGGGATTTGGTGCGGGGAAATTAAAGCCCACATTATCGTAAACATTACAAGTACCTCCAAATAAATCGTATACATCCACAATAACACCATACCAGTCTTTACTCAAATTGAGGTTTCCGCAGGTATTATCATATATTTTGGCATTAGCGAAACTAGTTACTCCTGGCGAAATTTCTGCAGCAAACGACTGCACTTCAAAGGCAGAATACTTCCTGGAGTTTACAACCACATTGTTATAGATCAGCACATCCTGCGGTATAGTACCAAAGCTCCTGATCCATGCCCTAATGGCATTACCCTGATGGTTTGTAACCAGGTTATGGTGAAATGAGCCACTTCCCTTAATCATAAATATACCATTGTGGTTATTGTTAGTTTGGTTAATGTTTGAGATGATATTATTATGTATATCATAGGTATCTGCATTGGCTGCAAAAACTACAATACCACAATTAGAATTAGTAAAGTTTAGCCCGGCAATCTCTAAATTCTTAATTAACCCGGTAATTACACCATTTATTACATCGCCACCAAATTGGATAAAGGTAGATGTGTTGGTGCATACATTATTTAAAATATGCAGCCCGTTTGTGTAAGATGCAGTAACACCAGGTGTATAAACGTTGGTGCCCACATTGTAAATCACGATGTTACCTATATTACTGAAAGAGAAATTCTGAATGGTTAAATTCTGTGTAGCCCCGTTTAAAATTATAGAATGATAATCCGGATTATCACGCGATACAAAGCCCTGGGCTATACCAATTGTACCATCGCCAGAAAGAGTTAAGTTGCTTACATTGGTAATATGCATATGGTCGCCGTTACCTGCAATTTGAACCAAGCCATCATTCTTGATATAAATAGGGCAACCGGCATTAATATTTTGCACATCGATGCCGTTATAGGTACCCCCTTTCACCTTAATAAGGTCGTTACATTTAAGGCCCATGGTGCTTCCATCAATCACCAAATTACCGGTACCTGTGCCAACGGCAAGTGTTCGCCCAACAATGGGTATAGTTGCCGTAGAACCGGTAGTTGTGGTAGTTGTATTAGTAGCGCCCGAGCCGGGCGACAAATCTTGTGCCTTTTTACATGAGGTAGACAAGAAAATGGCAACAATTGCGGCTATATTAAAGTATATCTTTCCCATTCTATCTCGTTTTTTGTTGATTTAACGAGTGTTTCATTGTTTATGTTGCTGCATTTTCAATAAAAGTAATATTTATGTTACAACTTTATGTAAATGAACACCATAGGTTGTAATGATTAAAATGAATGTAATTTTTCGCCATTTAAATATTATATTTACAATAACATACCCCTTATTTGTGAACAGAAAAAAAGCTATTCAAAGTTTACTCGCTATTACAGCCGTTGGAGTATCATCAGTTTCTGTTTATGAATGCGCCGGTACCGGCAAGCCCGTAAGCATTGAAGCACTTCCTCAAAAAAAACAGCTTCTGGCAGAACTTGCCGAAACCATTATACCCCGTACAGATACGCCTGGCGCTAAAGATGCCAAAGTAGAAGAGTTTATTATTAAGATGATAAAGGAGATTGACCCAAAGACCCAGCGTAACTTTTTAGCTGGTTTGGGCAGCCTAGAAAAGTACACTATCGATAAATATGACCACCCTTTTACCGATTGTACTGCCGAGCAAAAAAATGCAGTGATGAAGCATTTTGAAAGCAAGGCAGTTTATTCTATCGGCATACTTAATAAAATAAGCAATAAGCTTTTAGGCACTCCCTTTTTTACGCAATTAAAAGACTTAACAGTAGAAGGTTACTGCACTTCTCAGCTAGGTGCCACACAAGGAATGGCGTACGATTATATCCCTGTAAAATTTAATGCCCTGGTTCCGTTACAAAAAAATCAAAAGGCCTGGGCCACTAAATAAATGATGATTAGCACTGGTGATTCGCAAATTAAAGCTACTTATGATGCCATTGTAATTGGATCTGGTATTAGTGGTGGCTGGGCAGCCATGGAACTCTGCAAAAAAGGCCTTAAAGTTTTATTACTGGAACGAGGCCGTAACGTAGAGCACGTGAAAGACTACCCCACTGCCATGCTAAACCCATGGGATTTTGATTTACGCGGCGATACACCAGCCAAATATAAAGCAGAAAACCCGGTTCAGTCACAAGGTACAAACGCCGGTAACGCTCATTTTTTTGTGAATGATACCGAGCACCCATATATCCAACAAAAGCCATTTCATTGGTTTAGGGGCTACCAGGTAGGCGGCCGTTCATTAACCTGGGGCAGGCAGTGTTACCGCCTAAGCGACCTGGATTTTGAAGCTAATTTAAAAGAAGGCGTAGCTGTGGACTGGCCTATCCGATATAAAGATATTGAACCCTGGTATGGTTACGTAGAGCGCTTTATCGGCGTAAGCGGGAAGAAAGAAAATCTATCCCAATTACCCGACGGCGACTATTTACCTGCGCTGGATTTAAACTGCATCGAAAATCACCTCGATCAATCCATCCGCAAAAACAGTCACGACCGTTTGTTGACCATTGCCCGCGTGGCCAACCTTACCCGTGGCTGGGACAGCCGAGGCCCCTGCATGAACCGTAACTTATGCTCGCGCGGATGCCCTTTTGGTGGGTATTTTAGCAGCAATAGTTCTACCATTCCGGCCGCTATGCAAACCGGTAATTTAACCATTAGGCCATACTCTGTTGTAGCCGAGGTTTTGCTTGATGAGCAAAAACAGAAAGCCAAAGGGGTACGCATAATCGATACCATATCTAAAGAGAGCTTTGAGTACTATGCTAAAATCGTTTTCATCAATGCTTCTACTATCGCAACAGCAGGTATTTTACTAAACTCTAAATCGCACCGTTTCCCTAATGGATTTGGTAATGATAGCGGCGAACTTGGCCATAACTTAATGGACCACCACTCGGCCGCTGGTGCACAAGGTGCTTACGAAGGTTATAAAGACATGTACTACAAAGGCCGCAGGCCTTGCGGTTTCCTGATACCTCGTTTCCGCAATTTAAAAGGCGGCGAAGGACTTGATTTTACCCGTGGTTACAATATCCAAGGCCACGGCGAACGATCTGAATGGATGGATACCCGCACTGCAGGTGGTTTTGGTGCTGACTTTAAAAATACCTTAACCCACCCCGGTCACTGGACGGTTTGGATGGCCGGCTGGGGCGAGTGCTTGCCTTATCACGATAACATGATCAGCCTTAATAATACGCATAAAGACAGCTGGGGATTACCATTGATCAATATCGATTTCTCGTTCCGTGAGAATGAAAATAAGATGATGAAAGATATTAGCAAAAGCTCGGCAGAAATGCTGTCTGCTGCTGGCTTCACCAATATTGAAACCTTTAATTATGGCAAACCGGGCGGCGACACTGTACACGAAATGGGTACCGCGCGCATGGGCCGCGATCCAAAAACTTCGGTATTGAATGGTAATAACCAAATCCACGCTGCTAAAAACGTATTTGTTACCGATGGTAGCTGCATGACATCATCTGCAAGCCAAAACCCATCTTTAACCTATATGGCACTAACTGCGCGTGCTTGTGATTTCGCTGTTGAGGAATTGAAGAAGGGGAATATTTAGATTCGGATATTCGATTTCGGATTTAATTTAGCGTACTAACACACCCCGTTAGCGTTACTGCAATTAGCAGTGCCATTGTTTCCCCTCTCGAGAGGGGATTTATTGTGCAGTAAATTAAGCACTAACTTTAATAAAGGGTGTGTTCTTCGAGAGCTTGTAGCAGAAAGCCTTGCCCATCATGCGTCGGCGTCTGCGCTATGTTCACATCGCATTTTAAGCCAAAAACAAAAAGCCCAGTCCCGATTTAACATCGGGACCGGGCTTTCTATTAAAATTTAAATACTCTTATTTATTGGCTAAGCCAGAGGCTGCAACTTCATCTACCAAAAACACCAATTCGCCGTTAACCGGTTTGATTAACTGTGATGGATATTTTGTTGGATTATATTCACCTTCCAATACTTCTTTCAAAGCATGGATCTTTTTCTCGCCGTATAACACAAACGCTATTTTCTTAGCCTTGTTAATTAATGGCGCGGTAAGCGTAATGCGGTACATATCTTGCGGAGCCAGGAAATAGGCATCAACCCATTTATCTTTCTCGCCCAATACAGCCTCACCTGGAAATAATGAAGCCGTGTGGCCATCATCGCCCATACCTAATAAGATCAAGTCAAAGCTACCTTCGGGGCCAAGGTTATTTTTCAATAACTGCTCGTACTTGGCGGCATAATGTTCTGGCTCAATATCGGCAGCCCACATAAAGTGAATTTGTTCTGCAGGGATTGGTACATGGCTCAACAGCGTTTCTTCGGCCATTTTAGCATTGCTTTTGGCATCGTCTAAAGGCACCCAACGCTCATCTCCCCAGTAAATAGATACTTTTTCCCATTCCACTTGCTCTTTAAAAGGCGCTGCAGCCAGTAATTTATAGAACTTCTCTGGCGATGAACCGCCTGTTAAAGCCACATTAAATTTACCGGATTTGGCCACGCTCTCTTTTGCAGCATCAGCAAATAGTTGAGCGGCGGCAAGGTTTTGTTCTTCTGTATTTTTAAATACCTGGATAGCCATATTACTTTTTCTTGTCTTTTTGGTGTGCATTCACTGCCCAAACGTGTCCTTGGCGAGCTATCAATGCCTCGGCATCTTCTGGCCCCCATGAACCTGCAGCATAGTTAGGAAAATCAAGCGAATCGCGAGATTCCCATGCGTTTTGGATAGATGTAATTACATCCCAGGCTTCTTCTACCTGGTCGGCACGCATAAACAAGGTTGCGTCTTTGCGCATGGCATCAAGCAACAGGGTTTCGTATGCTTCTGGTGTTTGGGTTGAGCAATCATCATAATCAAAGATCATTTCGGCTGGATTCAACTCCATTTCCAAACCTGCTTTTTTGGTGGTAAACCTTAACCTGATATCCATTTGTGGTTGGATATTGATGGTTAAACGGTTAGCCATCATATTATCAGCAGCTGCGTCCTGGAAAGTGGTGTGCGGCACCGGGCGGAACTGAATAGTGATAGACGAGGTTTTATCCTGCATCCTTTTACCTGTACGCAGGTAAAACGGTACGCCTTGCCATCTCCAGTTATCCAAATAAAATTTGATAGCCACAAATGTTTCTGTGTTCGATTTAGGGTTCACATCTGGTTCCTGGCGGTAGCCCGGTACTTTTTTACCTTGCAACCAACCTTCGCCGTATTGACCTCTAACTGCATAGTGATGCACTTCGTCTGATTTAATACGGCGTACAGCTCTTAACACATCAACCTTACGGTTACGAATTTCTTCGGCATTGAAAGATATAGGCGGTTCCATGGCCACCATGCAAAGAATTTGCAACAGGTGATTCTGGATCATATCTTTCAGCGCACCTGCACTTTCGTAGTATCCGCCACGCTCTTCTACCCCAACCTGTTCGGCAACTGTAATTTGCACATAATCAATGTAATTACGGTTCCAAAGTGGTTCAAATAAAGCGTTGGCAAAACGAAATGCCAGGATATTCTGCACGGTTTCTTTACCCAGGTAGTGATCTATACGGTAGATCTGCTGCTCCTGGAAAGTACGTACCAACAGGTTATTTAATTCGATAGCGGTTTCTTTATTGTGGCCGAATGGTTTCTCAATAATAATCCTGTCTTTATCAGCATCAGCAGCAATACCTGCAGCGTTGATGTTTACAGTAACCGCCTCAATAAAGCGTGGCGCTACCGACATGTAGAACAAGCGACTTCCGCGAGCGCCCCATTCTTTATCTGTAGCATCCATCTTTTTACCCAATTCAACAAACGACTTAGCGTCGTCTATATTGGATACAAAGTAAGAGATAGACTCTTTGAAAGTAGCCCATTTATCAGCATCGGGTTTACCGCTTCTCGAAAAATCGCCTAACCCTTCGTATAATCTTTCGCGATACTCTTCATCATCCAGCTCGGTACGACCAAGGCCAATGATCGAAAACTTCTCGGGCATCCAACCATCCAAATACAGGTTGTAAAAAGCCGGAATCAATTTTCTTTTGGCCAAATCGCCTGTTCCACCAAAGATAACGATGATGGTATTGTCGGCTTTTTTTATAGATTTCATAATGATGTATTTATGGTAACGGCTTTATTGATTAGTCCCATTTGGTATGGAAAGTACCTGTTTTGTCGATACGCTCGTAAGTGTGCGCACCAAAGTAATCGCGTTGTGCCTGGATCAGGTTGGTAGCCATTCTCTCGCTGCGGTAAGCATCGTAATAACCTAAAGCAGTTGCAAACGCCGGCGTAGGAATACCTTTATCAATAGCTAATTTAATAACGCTACGTGCGCTGGTTTGTGTAGTCACTAATGATTTACCAATTTCGTCATCCAGCAAAATATTTGGCAGATCTGCATTGCGGGCGTAAGCCTTACGGAAATCTTCTAAACATACCGCGCGGATAATACAACCACCTCTCCAGATTTTAGCTACATCCTCCAATTTCAAACCGTAGTTATATTCTTTAGATGCAATGTGTAGTTGTGCTAAACCTTGTGCATAGATATTGATCATGGCGAAATAGTAAGCCTCTTTCAGGCTTTTTAAAATTTCATCATCACTACTGGTATGCGCAGTTGGAGTATCAGTTAATTTTTTAGATGCCGCAACACGTTCTTCTTTATATTTAGATAGATCGCGCATGTTTACTGCTGCATCAATAGTAGGTATTGGTGCCTGCAGGTCCATTGCGTTTTGTGAAGTCCATTTACCTGTACCTTTGGCTTTAGCCTGGTCAGAGATCAGGTTGACTAAAAGCTTGCCGGTTTCGTCATCAGTTTTCTTTAAAACGATGCCGGTAATCTCAATCAGGAATGATTTTAATTCGCCTTCGTTCCACTCAGCAAACATTTGCTGCAATTTCTCATCACTAAAGCCTAAACCTCTTTTCAACAGGTCATAAACTTCAGAGATTAACTGCATAATACCGTACTCGATACCGTTGTGTACCATTTTAACATAGTTACCGGCAGAACCGCTACCTAAGTAAGTAACACAAGGCTCACCATCAACCTTAGCAGCAATGGCTTCAAATACTGGGCGTAAACGCTCATAAGCTTGCTCATCGCCACCCGGCATCATGCTCGGGCCAAAACGTGCACCTTTTTCGCCACCAGAAATACCCATACCGAAGAAATGGATACCTTTTTCTTCCAGCTCCGCAATGCGGCGGTTAGTATCAGGGAAGTAAGAGTTACCTCCGTCTATAATAATATCACCTTTATCTAACAAGGGCACCAGGCTTGCAATGGCAGAGTCCACCGGTTTACCAGCTGGTACCAATAACATAATTGCTCTTGGTTTTCTCAGCATACCTACAAATTCTTCTGCTGATGTTGTTCCTTTTGCATCCTGGTCAGGTTTTGCTTCTGTTGCTAACGCAGATGCTTTTTCGGCATCAAGGTCAAGGCCTGCAACAGCGAATTTATGATCCGCCATATTTAAGAGCAGGTTTCTGCCCATTACGCCAAGGCCTACAACGCCAAAATCATGATTTTCCATAATTTTTATATTTATTAATTGCTTTAAAGTATTCTGTGTTCGGTTAAATTTCTTGCTTCCAGCCCGTGATCAGCCAGTTTTTGCCGTGTGGTTTCGATATCAACGTGATGGAGGCCATTAATGCCCAGCACCGCTGCTGCTTGTATAAATACAAGCCTGTCGTCCAGGTAAAGGGTCTCTTCGGGCTTAACCTGTGCCAGGTCTAGCGCTATTTGAAAAAACTCTTTATCGGGTTTACGCATGCGGACTGTACATGATGACGAAAACACATCGATGAAACCTTTTAAATGAAACGTTTTTACACGGTATTCATTTAACTCTTTTCCTTCGTTATTTACGGCAATGGTACGCAATTTGTATTTATGCTTAATGTCGCTGATCAGTTTGATCATGTCCGGAAATGGATGAGATACGCTGGTCATGAACTCTTTGAAATCTTCACGTGCAAAGTCTCTTTTTTCATAGAAAACAAGCAGGTTCAGATATTCGTCCAAGCTGGATTTACCCGACTCGTAAGCGTCGAATATAACCCGGTGGCGGCTGTTCATCTCTTCAAAATCCAGCCCAAATTTTACGGCTGCATCTTTACGCGCCTGTGTATCCCAGCCATTGGTTAAAAGCACTCCTCCAATATCAAGGAAAAGTGCTTTTATAGAAGTACCATGGTTAAGCATTATACAGCGGCCTCCTGGCGTTTTTGTGCAAGCACATTCATTAAGCTGCCAAATGGTTTGATAAATTTCTCAATACCTTCTTCTTCCAGTTTTTGGGTAATGTCTGATAGTTTTAAACCTACCACATCCTCTAACTGGTAAAGTGCATATTGTGCATCTTCCAAACCATCTTCTAAACGTGATGCCGGGTGACCTTTTTCGCGGTAGATAGCCAAAGTATCTTTAGGCACTGTGTCAACGGTTTCAGGGCCGATCAATGCTTCCAGGTACATTAACTCATCGTATGCTTTATTTTTAACACTGGTACTAGCCCAAAGCAAACGCTGTGGTTTTGCACCTTTGGCTTCCAATTCTTTAAAGCGTTCTGAACGGAAAACTTCTTTGTAGATATGGTATGCTACGCGCGCGCTGGCAATAGCCACTTTACCAAGCAATTGTTTAGCAGGAGTAGCGCGGTTGCTATCTGTTTTGATGATATCTTCTAACAGCGGATCAACCATTGTATCAATACGGCTCAAGAAGAAACTAGCTACAGAAGCTACATGTTCTATCGATTCGCCTTTAGCTAAACGGGCTTCTAAACCTTCTACATAAGCTTCGGCTACGGCACGGTAACGCTCCAGGCTAAATAGCAGGGTTACGTTGATGTTGATGCCTTCACTGATCAGTTCTTTAATAGCTGGTATACCTTCTTTAGTACCAGGAATTTTGATCATTACATTTTTACGATCCAACGTTTTCCATGACGAACGAGCTTCGGTAATAGAGCCTTCTGTATTCAGGGCAAGGCCTGGAGAAACTTCTAAGCTCACATAGCCATCAAGAGCGTCTGTTTTTTCGTAAACACCTTTAAACAAGTCGGCTGCAGCTTGAACGTCTGCAATGGCCAGTTTTAAAAAGATATCCTCGGTCGACAGGTCTGTTTTGGCCAGCTCGTTAATAATATCATTATAGTCATCACTGTGTGCAATAGCTTCTTCAAAAATTGCCGGGTTAGAGGTTACACCTCTCAGGTCATCATTATCAATCAGTTTTTTTAATTCACCTGATTCAATAAATGATTTTCTTATATAGTCGAGCCAAATGCTCTGGCCAAAGTCCGGGATCTGTGCTAACGGATTTTTCATGATTTTATGTATTTATTTTCTATTGCTATTACTTTATCCAGGCGGCGTTGAAAACGCTCGCCACCATCATATGTGGCTTTTAGATAGGCTTCTATTATCTCCCACATCAGTACTACGCCGATAACCCTGCCGCCTAAGCAAAGCAGGTTCATATCGTCGTGCTCAACACCCTGATGGCCCGAGTAAGTTTCCATTACCAGGGCAGCGCGTACGCCGGGCACTTTATTGGCCGCTACAGATACACCTACCCCACTGCCGCAAACGGCAATGCCTTTGGTGATCTCGCCACGCGATACAGCTTCGGCCAGCGGAAGTACAACATCCGGGTAGTCGTCCACACTATCGTAGGCATAAGCCCCAAAATCTTTCACTTCATAACCGGCATCGGCAAGGAGCTTTAAAAGCTCGCCTTTTTGCTCAAAACCAGCATGGTCTGCTGCAATACCTATAGTCATGGCTTATTTGCTTAAAAGTGCTTTAGCACGTTTGTAAACATTATCTACTGTGAAACCGAAGTGCTCTAAAACGGCCATTCCTTCACCACTTTCGCCGAAAGTATCGATACCTAAAACGTCACCTTCAGCAGTTACATATTTATACCATGGTAAGGTTACACCGGCTTCAACACCTAAACGTTTGTGCTGGGTTGGCGGCAATACAGAATCGCGGTAAGCCTGATCTTGCTGATTAAACAGCTCGAACGATGGTAAACTTACCACGCGTGCATTGATACCTTCTTCGGCCAGTTTAGCTTGCGTATCCAGAATCAAATGAACTTCAGAACCGGTTGCAATCAGGATGATATCCGGTGCACCTTTAGAGTCGCTCAGGATATAGCCACCTTTTTGTACGTTACCGGCAGCTGGTGCATATTTCTGCTGATCAATTACAGGTAGTTTTTGACGCGACAAGATCAACGCTACCGGGCCTTTTAAACGGCTCATGGCTATTTTCCATGATTCAACAGTTTCGTAAGCATCAGCCGGGCGAAGTACTGTTAAGTTAGGCAGCATACGCAGTGATGAAACATGCTCAACCGGTTGGTGGGTTGGGCCGTCTTCGCCTAATGCAACGCTATCGTGGGTGAATATATAGGTAACCGGTGCTTTAGTTAAAGCAGCCAGGCGGATTGATCCGCGCATATAATCAGAAAAAGTTAAGAAGGTAGCACCGTAAACACGGGTACCGCCGTATGATGCCATACCATTTAATATAGCGCCCATACCGTGTTCGCGCACACCAAACCAGATGTTACGGTGATAGAAATGACCCGGTTGGAAACTGTCCTCTGGTTTACCAGGAGTTTCGTTCGAGCTGGCCAAATCGGCAGCACCACCAATTAACCATGGGATACTGGTACGTAAAGCATCTAATGTTTTACCAGATGCCTGGCGAGTTGCCAATTGATCGCCTACATTAAATGTTGGCAGGTTGGCATCCCAGCCTTCAGGTAATTTACCGTCTTCGCTGGTTGTAAATTCTTTGGCCTCTTTAGCGTAAGACTTAGCGTAGGTATCAAAATTTTCGTTCCATGCTGCTTGCAGCTCTGCACCTTTTTTGCCTGGTTCTAACAGGTAATCTTTAACCTCGGCAGGTACAACAAATGTTTTCTCTGGGTCGAAGCCTAAAAATTCTTTGGTCTTTTTTAGATTATCTACGCCCAATGCGCTACCGTGTACCTTGTTGGTACCTTGTTGCGGGCTTCCGTAACCGATAATGGTTTTAACAGAAATCAAGCTTGGTTTATCTGTAACCGCTTGCGCATCCAAAATAGCCTGCTCAATAGCTGCCAAATCTGTACCATCTTCTACAGTTAGCGTGTGCCAGCCATATGCTTTAAAGCGAGCGTCTCTATCTTCGGTAAATGCAAATTCGGTTGAGCCGTCTAACGAGATCGAGTTATCATCGTATAAATAGATTAAACGGCCTAGTTTTAAGTGGCCGGCTAATGATGCAGCTTCAGAAGCAACGCCTTCCATTAAATCACCATCACTTACAATGCTATATACGTAGTGGTCAATTAAATCATGACCATCACGGTTATATTTAGAGGCCAAAAACTCATGAGCCATAGCCATACCTACTCCGTTACCAAAGCCCTGGCCTAACGGGCCTGTTGTAACTTCAATACCCGGTGTATGTGTTGACTCTGGGTGACCCGGAGTTTTAGATCCTAATTGTCTGAATTTTTTCAACTCTTCCAATGGCAGGTCGTAACCGTATAAGTGTAGCAAGCTGTACAACAATGCCGATCCATGGCCTGCTGATAGCACAAAGCGATCACGGTTCGGCCATTTTGGTTCTTTAGGATTGAAGCGCAAAAAGCGGCTCCATAATACATAAGCCATAGGCGCTGCACCTAATGGTAAACCAGGGTGACCTGAGTTAGCTTCTTGAACCATGTCTATCGACAGGACACGAATGGTGTTTACACTTAGTTCGTCGATTTCTGTAAAGGGCTGTTTATTCATTTTGCAGATGTATTTTTATAAATACTAAAAATTTAATTATTAGTGTAGTTATTTAAGCTGTACGGCGTACAAAATCGCGTCGAATGCTATTTTTTTAGCTTGATAATGCAATTATAACAGGTTAATACATTACTTGTTTATAGTTCTGGAAATAGTTTAACAATTATGACTATTTTCTTTCAAAACTACCATCTTTACGTATTAATAAATAGTTAAATATCAGAATTTTAACTATTAACATCTGCAAATAGTAATACAATATCAAGTTTTTTGTGACTTTAACATTACCATAAATCTCGCCATCCAAACAACTAGGCCATTTTAAGAAAAAACTTTAACCCAGAACATAATTTAACTACACAAAAAGGGGACGATTTGTAATCGGAGTATCATTTGGCTTTCTGGTTTGTGTACTTTAAGATAGCTATTTAATGCACGACCGATATATTAGCAAAATGAAAATGCAAAAATTGCAGACCATTTTACAAAAGTTTAAAAACAAACGAAAAACAACAGAGCTACAACTTGAACGAGCGCAGACCGAACTGGCATTTCTAAAATCGAGACTTAATTCAGGCTTTTTATATGATACATTGAATTATATGCATTCGATGGCCTACCCTGTGTCGGATCACTTAGCGGAGACTATCTCCAAACTGGCGGATTTGACGCAATATATATCGGCAGATAATTTCATTAAAAAGGTTAGCGTGCAACAAGAGGTTCTGCAATTACATAACTATATTGAACTCTACCAAATGCCCTTTAGCGACAATTTTTATGTTGATGTTAAAATCAATGATCCTATCGACAATATTCAAATACCACCATTATTGCTCACGAGCTTTGTAGAAAATGCTTTTAAAAGCGGCGTTACAAACGATGCAAAAAGACCGGTTAAAATCTATTTACAAGCCTACCCTCATCGGTTAACATTTACGTTAAGCTATAAAGTTAATCATATTAGAGATGAGGCCATGACTAATATACGTGGCAGGCTTGCGTTATTTTATCCCGAAAAACATGAGTTATTAATTGCCAGCAACGGCGAAACTCACAAGAGTACGCTGATTATTAACCTAGACTAACTATTTTAAAATCTGCACACCACCATCGGCATTGCAGAGCATAAAGAAAACGAGGTAGCCTTAATGTACTCGGGCGTTGGCCTGGACGTAATGGGGGAAGGCTACGATAACCTAAGCCAGGAAAACCACGAAGAAATTATCACTGCATTTCCGCGTAATAATTTTAAAAAGAAAATCATCCCACATTCTTTGGTGGCTTTGAGCATAAAACAGAAACTACTTTCGGTAATATTAAAGCCGATGTATGCGCGTTTATGATTCCTAACTTCCACCGCAAAAATTTCTGTGATTGTATTTTGCATTCGCCTTGGAGCGAGTAATTTTGCTTAAATATGCTCATAACAAAGCCTGATGAGGCCAAATATCAGGCTTTGTTATGAGATGAGTATAGCTTAAGTAATGCCTTATAAGGGTCCCCGTTTAAGCGAAGCGCTTGTGCAAACGCTGGTTCTGTTTTTAACCCGGAGTTTTTAAGGTCGATGATCTGCTGCTTAAAAGCCTCTCCTTTTTCCTGTAAAAGCTGATTCTCAACAATCATGTGCCTATACGCTTCCTGTTCAGTAACCGGTCGATTTTGGCCAAAAATCTCCAGTTCAACACCGTCTATAAAGAAATTAGCGATAATGGTATCATGATTGGCCAGTGTTGTTTTTCGAATAGTAAAACGGTCGTGGTTACAAAACAGAACAATTAATAAATCCTCAAACTCTTCCTCATTCTTAAAGCAACAAATAATATCCAGATCGCTGCCTTCAATATCAATTTCAATGGGAACGGTACCGGTTAATACGGGCGAGTAAGGCTGCAGCGTTTCAAACACAGCATATTTGGTCAATAACCGCCAGGCTTTTTGCTGCCTGCTGTTACCGTTTTTCAAGTACATGATATTATTTAACTTATCCATCTAAAGCAAATATAATAGCTTGAACGTTTGCCAATAAGAATTGATTTTTTTGATCAAAAAACGTTCGTTGCAAATTTCTGATAGCTTTGTAATATGGAATCATTATCAGGAAAAAATGCATTAATTACCGGTGCAGGTAAAGGTATTGGTAAAGCGCTGGCAATTGCTTTAGCTAAAGAAGGTGTTAACCTGGGACTAATCGCCCGTAACCAAACCGACCTGCAACAGGCTGCTGCAGAGGTAGAAAAACTAGGCGTTAAGGCATTCATCGCCACTGCCGATGTAGGCAACTTAGAACAAGTAAACAGTGCTGTAGAAACTATCAAAGCCGGGGTAGGCTTCATCGATATATTAATCAACAATGCAGGTACCGCAAGCTTTGGTAGTTTTATGGAGCTTGATCCTGCCCGTTGGGAAGAAATTATCCGTATTAATTTGCTGGGTGCCTACTATGTAACCCGCGCTGTATTGCCAGCCATGATTGATAAAAAAGTGGGTGATATTGTTAATATCGCATCTACTGCCGGCCAACGTGGTGCAGCTGTAACCAGTGCTTACAGTGCATCTAAGTTTGGCTTAATTGGCATGTCAGAATCATTAATGCAGGAAGTTCGCAAACACAACATCCGCGTAAGTACCTTAACCCCAAGTACTATTGCAACAGATATGGCTATGGATTTAAAACTGACCGATGGCAACCCCGATAAAGTAATGCAAGCCGAAGATTTTGCAGAATTTATTGTAGATAACCTAAAATTAAACCGCCGTGTATTTGTAAAAGAAGCTGGTTTATGGTCTACTAATCCATAAAAACACAAAAGCCCAATCTCATTCGATTGGGCTTTCTGCTTCTATTTTACTTTATACCGAAGCCAGATGATATCATTTTTTAATTGCTTAACTTCAAGCAATTTTAGATGAGTGGCTGGGCCTTTCTGTAAATCTTTACCCACCTCAAACAGCGTAGGTGTATTGGGCGATCCATCTGCTACCGGCATGTGCAGAAAGCTCAATTCGTCTATCAATCCTTCGTTCAAAAGCGAACCGTTCAAATGCCCGCCGCCTTCGAGCAGTAACGTCTTAATACCGAATAGTTTGCGCAGCTTATTTAACGCGACTTTAAAATCAACTTCCTTATCGCCGGCAAAAATATAGGAAATTCCAATTTCTTGCAGATGATTAAGATAATCATTGGGCACATGCTCCGTAAGTACAGAGATGATGTGGTCACCATCAATGGCCGACTGTTCCCAATTAAGTTTACCATCCTTATCAACCGCTACAGCGAATGATTTAGCTTTGGCTTTGGCGATATAATCTTTGCGGTCAATTTCCTTTTCTGCAGGCTTTAAATGCAGGGGTTTATCGCTGGCAAAGTCGGTTTCCATCGTTATCCGGCCGCACATCCAGGCATCTGCTTTGTGCGAGCTGCCAGTTTGCTCATAGCTGCTTATTCCTTTAACCTTTCCCCATTGTTTGGTTAGTGTTCTTCCATCCACGGAGCTCATCATGTGGCATATTACGTATGGTTTTTTCATGATATAATGCAGGAAGAACAGTAAAGAACTGCCTTTTGTTTATGATCTTAAACCTCCATCAATTGCTGATAAGTCTTCACAAACCGCCCTACATGAAAACCATCGCACAAAGCGTGATGAACATGAACTGATACCGGCAACCAAACCTGCCCATCCCTAAAATCCAGTTTCCCGAATACAATCTTAGGTACGCTATCTCCGGCCGAAAGCATTTGGGCATGCTGCATACTGGTAAATTTAATATCGGGCAGTATCGAATAATGGATCAGACCGTCGGGGCCAAATTTGAGATCTTCTCCGGCAGCTGTTTTTTCGGCATCAATAGCATACCTAGCCTGTTGTGCAAATTGGCCGAAATTGGTATTATAATCAAAATAGGCAAAGCCAAAAGTTTCATCGTTGCGGAGGACAGTGATTGAGCCCGAGATTTCGTCATAAGCCACTACCCCATCATCATTAATCCTGTACTTAAACTCCTTAACCTGGTTAACTGCCAGCAGTGATTTATGCAGGTAAAACATTAAGAATGAATGCTTGTAAGCTTTACAATAATTGTAAGCCGCGGTACAATTAATCTCGGTACAAATGCCCCAAAAAGGCTGTTCAAAGTTTTTAAAGAAATTATAATGATGCCTTCTTTTCCAGCTGGCGATATCTATTTGCGTATATTTGGGCGGTTGTTCCATGGGCGCAAATTTGCACTAGCAATCCCAGCCCGGATATGCCCAAACGGATTTAAAATATACCCAAACGGATTATGTTTCAACTGGACGGAAAAGAGTTTGCCAGCCTCATTAAACGACAGTTTACGGCCAAATTGATGACCACAGAAACATCTATCGCCGTAAAAAACGTATTTGAATGTCGAACCAAAAGCCTGCGCGACGAGGACTTTGATATCCTCAATTTCACTTCCAGCTTTCAGGATGATTTTAAAATCAATAATTTACAGGACACCACGCACGTAAGCCTTCACTTCCAGCTATCGGGTAAATCTGATGCCTATATTTCTGGCTTCGGTAAAATTTTACCGATGAATAAAGGCCGATTTAACCTGCTCAATTGTGTTGAACCGATTAGCACATTTGTATTCCCCAAACAACAGGTTTATGAGTATTTATGCGTTGGATTAAAGCCTTCCTTTTTCAGATCGGTGTTAGAAGATTGCGGACCAGCGTATGAAAACATGTTAGCGCAAAGCCATCGCGGCCAGGCTTTTTCTCTCTATCACCCCAACAGCACAACCGGCCATCTGCAACTCGACACTTTAAACCTGCTCCGACGGTCGCCCGTGGCAGATAATTTAAGAACACTTTACATCCGGTCGAAAGTAAAAGAATTGATTTTGCTTACCATTGGCGGTGGTGCAGAAGATAAAAAGACTGTTATCACTATCGATATTGATAAGTTAAACGCTGTTAAAGCATACTTGACAATTAATTACCTATCTGTCTTCACGTTAGAAAGCATCAGTAGAACTTTCGGACTTAATGAGTTTAAGCTGAAGAGTGGTTTTAAAAAGTTATTTGGTTATACGGTGTTCGGGTACATCCATCAACTGCGAATGGAGCATGCTTGTAACCTGCTAAGCAGCGGCGGCTTTAGCATTGGCGAGGTTGCAGCCATCATCGGCTACACGTCCGATTCGGCGTTTATCCGGGCGTATAAACTTCAGTTTGGTTACACGCCCGGTAAGCATCAATTATTTGCCTAAGCCGTCGGGCTGAAAATCGAGCGAAACAGAGTTCATGCAATATCTTTTGTGCGTTGGCGCTGGCCCGTCATCAAAAATGTGGCCCAGGTGCGATCCGCAACGGGCACAAAGCACTTCAGTACGGTCCATACCAAATGAGCTATCGGTTTTGTAAATCACACTGTTTTTACGAACAGTTTCAAAGAAACTCGGCCAGCCGCAATCGCTTGCAAACTTAGCATCAGATCTAAATAACTCGTTACCACAAACAGCGCAGAAATAAGTACCCTTGGCATATTTGTTCCAGTATTGGCCAGTGAAAGGTCGCTCTGTAGCCGCTTCGCGGGCTGTAGCATATAAATCAGCAGGCAGAATTTTCTTCCATTCCGCATTTGATACGTTTAGTTTCTTAGTATCCGTATTAGAGTAATACGGATTATTCTCATGCCCTTTGGCTGATTTGATCTGCTGCGCAAACGCCCCTGTAAAAGAGATCAGCAAGGCAGCTATAATAACTATTGATTTCATGGTTGATGATGCTTTATTGGTGAACCTAAGCGGCCTACCTTTAGTTTTTCAATTTGTCTTTAAACGCCCTTTTAAAAGCCTCAACCTCTGGTTGTATTACATATTTGCAATACCCCTGGTTTGGGTTTTGGTTAAAGTAATCCTGGTGATAATCTTCGGCTTTATAAAAAGCTGTGTATGGCGTTACCTCGGTCACAATTTTGCTTTTGTAGGCTCTCTCGGTGTTTAATTTACCAATATAATAGTCGGCCTTTTTCTTTTGTTCGGCATTATGGTAAAATATGGCAGACCGGTATTGCGTACCCACATCATTACCCTGGCGGTTTAATTGGGTAGGATCATGCGCTACAAAAAATGCCTGAAGCAATTCATCATAAGATATCACCGATGGATCATAAATAATATTACAAGCCTCGGCATGGCCAGTTGTACCTGTGCAAACCAATTTATAAGATGGATTAGCCACATGGCCGCCAGCAAAACCTGATACTACTTTCTTTACACCTTTTAATTGCTGAAACTTGGCTTCGGTACACCAAAAGCAACCGGTAGCAAAAGTGGCAGTATCAACAGTTTTAGCTTTTAAGTTATGATTAGCCGAGTGCGCAAAAACACTAGCAAAGCTTGTGAGCAATGTGATTATTAAGACTATTTTTTTCATATTTAAATTTAGGGGTGTAGACATATATCTCTATTAACGTAAAAAGTGACTTCTTGTATTGCTATCAACGTCACAAACATACTTCTTTTGTATAAATGTGATGGATTGTTGACAAATACAGACGCTTAAATGGTGGCCTGTTATGTTGAGGCACTTAAAGCATGCGGGCGAGGCCTCTGCGCCCACTCTTTCGAGCCTCAGGGGGACAGCCCTTTTTAACAACTATACGCATCAATCCACAAAACCGTTGCTATCTTTAACATATTAAAACAACTATGGCACAATTAAAACTATTTATGATACTGTTGGGCTGCAAACCTAAAGGAAGGCACGTAGAACAGCACGATTTCTTTTTCGGTATTGCACCCTCACTTAATGATTTGGTGGGCGAAATGAACGCCTTTTGGCCCGAGGCTGAGGGCAGAATCCATATTGATGGCTGGCGCGAGGTAAATACTGTAGAAGGTTACCAGGTTAAAATTGTGCATAAAAACGACGCAGCAACTCAACGCAAAAAGCTATTCTTTATTAACCTGGGTGGTTATCAACCCAACAGATTTGAAGAGCAACATTATGTTTTGCTTACCGCGAAAGACAATAGCGCTTTGGCTTTAAGAGATGCAAAATCTACTTTGTTTTTTCAGAATAGCAATTCATCGCATGTAGATGATAAATACGGTATTGATGTGGATGATATTTACCAGATCGAAGATATCCTATCACCCGTATTTAAAGAGAAGTACCAGATCGAATTAGCGCCGACTGATAACCAGGTAGAAGATGAGCTCCATTTGGGCTATTTAAAGATGAGTTTGTTGGCATAGTACTTTCAGTACAGAAATCCATTTTCCGCTTTATTAAAATATTAAATTAGAAGGAAACAATAAGTTACTACAATTGGTTGTAAACACACACATATTACCAACCAGTTATGGCTAAGAAAACTACTAACACAGAAGTTAACACCGAAGACAAAAAATCGAAAGACCTGGCACCCGATAAAGAGGTTAGCGCCGGTCAATTGATGACAACCGATCAGGGGCTAAAAATTAATGATGACACCAACTCATTAAAAGCCGGCGAACGCGGAGCTACCCTGTTAGAGGATTTTATTCTTCGCGAAAAGATCACTCATTTCGACCACGAACGTATCCCCGAAAGAATTGTGCATGCACGAGGTTCTGGTGCGCATGGATATTTCCAGGTTTACGAATCAATGGCTAAGTATACTAAAGCAGGTTTTTTACAAGATCCATCTGTAAAAACACCTGTGTTTGTAAGGTTTTCTACAGTTGCGGGTTTCCGTGGATCAACAGATATGGCCAGAGATGTTAGGGGCTTTTCGGTTAAATTTTATACAGAAGAAGGTAATTATGATTTTGTAGGCAACAATATGCCGGTATTCTTCATCCAGGATGCTATTAAATTTCCCGATCTGATCCACGCTGCCAAGCCCGAGCCTCATAACGAAATACCACAAGCTGCCACAGCCCATGATACATTTTGGGACTTTATTTCGCTTACACCAGAGTCTATGCACATGATCATGTGGGCCATGTCCGACAGGGCAATACCACGCAGTCTGCGTATGATGGAAGGTTTCGGTGTGCATACATTCCGTTTTATCAATGCCGAAGGCAAATCGCACTTTGTAAAGTTTCACTGGAAACCACTATTGGGCGTTCATTCTGTAGCATGGGATGAAGCACAGAAATTGTCAGGTAAAGATGCCGACTTCCACCGCCGCGATTTATACGATGCAATTGAAGCAGGCGCATTCCCTGAATGGGAGTTTGGCGTGCAGATTATCCCGCAGGAAGACGAACTGAAATATCCTTTCGATTTACTTGACCCTACCAAATTAGTTCCTGAAGAGCTTGTTCCTGTACAACGTATTGGTAAAATGGTGCTTAACCGTAACGTAGATAATTTCTTTGCCGAAACGGAGCAGGTAGCTTTCCACCCTGGCCACTTGGTTCCAGGCATCGATTTTAGCAATGACCCGCTTTTGCAAGGGCGCTTGTTTTCTTATACCGATACCCAATTGTCGCGTTTAGGTAGCCCTAATTTTCACGAAATCCCCATTAACAGGTCGATAAACCCTGTACATAATAATCAGCGCGATGGGCACATGCGTCAGCAAATTAACGTTGGCAAATCGAGTTATCATCCCAACACAATTGGCGGCGGTTCACCAGCCCAGGCTACTATAGCCGAAGGCGGTTTCTCATCTTACGAAGAACGTATTGATGCTAACAAAATCCGCGCACGTAGCAAAAGCTTTATGGATTTCTTTAGCCAGGCCACACTGTTTTTCAATAGTCAATCAGAGGCAGAACAAAACCACCTTATTGATGCTTTACGTTTTGAGTTAGGTAAGGTAGAAACTATTGCTATACGCGAACGTATGGTAGGTTTATTATCAAAAGTAAGCAATGTTTTAGCCCAAAAAGTAGCTGAAGGCTTGGGTATGGAAGTACCAAAGTCGCAGGAACCATTGAACCATAACTTTGGGGCAGATGCTAATCCATCCGACTATCAAGATCAGCCTAAAAAACAAGGCATTGAAAAATCGGCTGCTTTAAGTATGGCCAATACTACTAAGGATACGATAAAAACACGCCAGATTGCAATACTTGCAGCTAATGGTGTAGACGCGAACTCGTTGCGGGTAGTAAAAGCTGCATTAGAAGCACAAGGTGCCCAAACCAAATTAATTGCACCAAAAGGTGGTTTTATTAAAGACAGCAAAAGCGGCGCACTGAAAGTAGATATGAGCTTTTTAACGGCAGCCTCTGTAATATTTGATGCTGTTTATATACCGGCAGGTTCACAAAGTATTACCGCATTAGTTGACGAACCGGATGCCATTCATTTTATTAACGAAGCCTACAGACATTGCAAAGCCATTGCAGCTGATGGTGAAGGGGTTGAGCTGATAAAGTTAAGTTATGTAGGAGCTAAACTGAAAAGTAAAGGTGATGCCACAGCGGGTGTAATTATTAGCGAAACATCCAAACCAGATACGCTGGCTAAAGATTTTATTCACGCCATTGCCCAGCATCGTTTTTGGGAACGTGAAAAAAAGGACAAAGTGCCCGCATAGAACAATAGCTATTAATACGCAAAGCCGGATGTTATCACATCCGGCTTTTTTGTAATCAACTAACCCTCATTCTCTCAACGAAGTTCTTATTTATAAAACATAGTATACTGCGGTATTATTTACGGTAACCAAAGGCCTTTCGACTTCAACCGGCGACTCATCTTTGAGCAGCATTTTCAGGTCGCGCTCAATGTTACGGCTAATGGTTGTTGTAGGTGTATCAGTCGGTTTATTCTCAAATGGGTCCTGCAAATGGATGGCCATCTTCTCAATCAAAAAGAATGATGATGATATGGCAACCACCAAAGGGATTTGAAATACACCAAAGAACTCGATCAAACTATATGGTAATAACATTACAAAAAGTAAAACCATAATGTGGATATAGAAACTGTAAGTAACCGGGAATACGGTATTCTTGATCCTTTCGCAACCGCCCATCGAGTTGGCAAAACGCGTTAGGGTTTCGTCCATAGCTACTTGCTGGTATTCGTTGATCCAGTTCATACGAAGTAATAAGCGTAGGTCATTAGCATGATGCTCCATTAAAGCCAGGGGCACATGGTGTACATCGGAAACAGAGTTGCGCTCCTCTTCAGACAGTAACCTGTTTAATTCTGGTCGTGAACTTTGCCCGCGCAGGTGCTGACTTAAACTATGGCACCAAGCTATTTGCCGTTTAATCATTTGCACTTTCATGGCCTTTTTATCAGGATCGTCATAACTGTTATCAATAAACGACAATACTTGACGGGCAAAGGAGCGCGAATCATTTACAATGGCTCCCCAAAGTGTGCGTGCCTCCCACCAACGGTCATAAGCCTGGTTAGATCTGAAAGCCAATAACAATGAAATGATAGTACCCAAAATGCTAGGCACCGCAATGGGGATAGATACAACCGGAATATGGTAATAGGTATGTACAACATATACAGCGGTAGAATATAGGGCCAGCAGTGCCATTTCCAGCTTTATCTTCCCCAAAACATAACTAACCGGCACATTCTTTTTTAATAACATAATCGTGTCTGCTAATAATTAAATACTTTGTTCTTCTAATTCTTCTTTCAGTTCCGGCTCGGCAACCACGCTTGGTAACACGGTATCGATACTTATAACCGGTAACCCGCTACGGCTCATTAAAAGTGCAGGGTCGCTGCTTTTTTCGGTTAGTAACTCGTAGTCGTAATTTTCCAGATCAATGATGGCATCTACTTCGTTAGCTTCTAAGAAATTCTTAAATGCGGCTACGGTGTTTCCGTAAAAAAACTCAATTCGTATTTCGTTAATGCTCGTTTTATAATTGTGCTTCAGTTGGTTGCAAGCCATATAAAATGCATCCGGGATATGGCGATATTCAACAGAGCGACGCGACAGCATCAGCAATTCGCTTATCGAATCTGTAACACCAATGGTATGCACCAAAATGATATTTAATTTATGCGGATAAAACTGCTGCGTAAGTTGCGGTATGCAGTTGAGCGATCTTAATTTAAAATCGGTTGGGATGAGTAATGTTTTCATGGTGATTAATGTTGTGGTAAATACTTTTGTTGATACAATAGTAGGCCGCAATCATTAATAACCTCTAAGAGAGTTATTAGAATTTGATTAGAGTTTTCTGTTTATCAGAAGCTCCTCTTAAAGATTCTTCGCTATCGCTTTGAATGACAAAGGAATTAAGGACTCGCCGAAGGCAGAAACACCTTAATCTCCGTCCCCATATTAACCTCAGATCTTATACCTATACTGCCTTTATGTAGCCTGATGATATTAAGTGCTAAGGGTAAGCCTACGCCATGCCCCTTAAACTCGTGCGTGTTTGATGCGCGGAAAAATGGCTCAAAGATGTGCTGCAACTCGGTTGATGGGATACCGATGCCGAGATCTGTAATGGAGATGATTAGCTTCTGGCTTTCTACGGTTAGCTTTACGATAACCAGCTGGTTTTGTGAATACTTACAGGAGTTACTGATGATGTTACTAATGGCCAGGTTAAGCAGATTGCTATTACCATTTACATTCAGTTGTTCTTCATCGGCAGGCAGGCCCGCAAAATCAATTTCTATATTACTCTGTGGATGAATTTTTCTGATAGATTCTATCGCTGTGAAGATCAATTCGTCAATGCGCGTCTTTTGCCAGTTTTGCTTTTTGCCATCGTACCCAGATTGTGCCAGTAGTAAAAGACTATTTAGTATCTGTGTTAGCTTATTAGTTTCTGATTGTATGGTGGTTAGAATTGCCCGCTCATCGCTGTTGGCGGCTGTTTTATTGAGGGCCAGCTCAACTTCGCTATTGATGATGGTAAGTGGCGTACGCAGCTCGTGCGAGGCATTGCTTACAAAATTATTCTGGGTTTCGAAGGCTGTTTCGAGGCGATTAAGCATATTGTTGAAGGTTTGCGATAGTTCGGCAATTTCATCTTTGCCATTATCCTCCAGTCGCATGTGTAAATTACTGGATGTTATGGAGTTTACCCTATCCGTAAGCTTACGTACCGGGGCAAATGTATAATGTGAAAATGCTTTCCCCACAAAAAATATAATAATAAGCGCACCGAAGAAACCATAAAATAATACCTCCTGCAATTCCTGTATCTCCCGCAAGCCGTACGGGTTTTGGGCTGATACCACCACCATATATTTATCCTCGCCGTGATCTACAATCTTACCAGCGTAAAACTGGTTATCTTTCTTAAACTCGGCATTGCCGCTTTTAATAACTTCATTAAAAAAGGCCAGCGGCAAGTCTGTATTGGTAAACTTACCATTTGTATCCGATCTGATCAGTTGCTCCCGCTCTCCATCCAGCTTTTCTAAATAACGGTTACGCACTTCCTGGTAAGCCTTTGTTTTTTCGTTGGGAAACAGGCGGATATCTGCCGTGATATTTACTCTTGCCTCAAGCCGTTTAAAAAAATCTTTGTAATTAAACTGATACTCAAAATATAAGATGAAGGCGTTTAGCAGCAATAAAATTGCCGTCGACAAAGCCAAGAAGTGCAACGTTATTTTGGTCTGAATCTTCATTTTAGTCTTTATCCTTCATGATATACCCCATCCCAAAAACCGTTTGTATAAACCGCGCAGGGTTTGTTTTATCCAACTTTTTACGCAGGTAATTAATATATACATCTACCACATTGGTACCCAGGTTAAAATCAATATCCCAAACATTTTCGAGGATTTGAATACGTGAGAGTACTTTTTTCTGATTCTTGATAAAGTACTCCAGCAAACGGTACTCCGTAGATGTAAGGTTAATCGGCTCACCACTTAATGTTACAATTTTGGCATCAGCATCCAATTCCAATCCTGCTATTTTGTAGGTATTGCTTACCGGTTTCGGCTCGCCTCCCCTTCTGCGCATCAGTGTTTTTAAGCGGGCGGCCAGTTCTATCATTTTAAAGGGTTTCACCAGATAATCGTCAGCACCACTATTCAAGCCATTAACAATATTTTCAGTTGAATCCAATGCAGTTAACATCAGTATAGGCACGTTTTCGTTATGCTCACGAATTCGTTTACAAATCTGTATGCCATCCATATTAGGCAGCATTAAATCAAGAATAATGAGATCAAAGGGATAATCAATGGCCATTTGCAACCCCGTTAATCCATCAGTAGCCACGCTAAGCTCGAAGCCGTGCTCGGCTAGTCCGCGTTTAATTACCGATACTACATTGGGTTCGTCTTCTACTAATAATACTGTCATTAGAGTATAATACTATGGATCGAAAAAATGGGTGGGGTATTAAGAACTTCCCCAAATCAACGAAAAATTAAGCTAAAGATTACAAATCAGCCGAAACCATTTTTAAAGGCCTGCAGACCAAACATCCTAACAGGCATTATGCCTCTTGCATTTTTTTTGCGGAAACACTTCAGCGATAGGCTTTGGTAGATGGGGTGAGATGATGATGGACAAATTGGCCAAGTAAATGTTTAAACATCAAATTAGTGTCATTTATGTAATACTAATTGGCATATCGGGAATTTCCGATATATCTTTGTACTATGGATCAGGTAGAGATTTTTAAAGCGCTTTCTAACAAAACCAGGTTGCAGATCCTGAATTGGCTGAAAGATCCGGATTTGAACTTTCCGGCTCAAAAAGAACATGCCAATTTCGATCACGGGGTTTGCGTAGGACAAATTCAGATTAAAGCCGGACTTACGCAGTCAACTGTGTCCGAATACCTGTCTACCCTGCAACGTGCAGGCCTGGTTAAGTCAACGCGCGTTGGCCAGTGGACTTACTATCAACGGAACGAAGAAGCCTTTGAAACTTTGAGCAAATTGATACAATCAGACATTTAATTAAATACACATATTACAACAAACACATGAGTACAGATAGTTTATTCAGGCCGTTTAGCCTCAAATCACTAAACATAAAAAACCGCATTGTAATGGCGCCTATGACACGTTCATTTTCGCCTAATGGTGTACCCGGCGACAACGTTGCCACTTATTATCGCAAACGCGCTGAAGGCGATGTTGGATTGATCCTTTCTGAAGGAACTGTGATTGATCGTGTATCATCATCAAACGATGCCAACATCCCCCACTTTTATGGTGCGGAATCATTAGCAGGCTGGCAAAAGGTAATTAATGAGGTGCATGCAGGTGGTGGCAAAATGGGTCCGCAGATCTGGCACATGGGTGTTATGGATAATCACCATTCTGGCTGGGTACCCTCACAACCGTTTGAAGGCCCATCTGGCTTAAACCGTCCGGGTTTTAACAATGGTAATACCATGACCGAGAAAGACATTGAGGATACAATTATCGCTTACGGTAAGGCTGCTGCAGACGCCAAACGTTTAGGTTTTGACACGGTTGAAATTCACGGTGCGCACGGCTATTTAATAGACCAGTTTTTCTGGGAAGGAACTAACGAGCGTACCGATATCTATGGTGGTAAAACCCTGGCGGAGCGTAGCCGTTTTGGTATCGAAGTAATTAAAGAAGTACGCAAGCAAGTTGGTGAAGACTTTGCGGTGATTATTCGTTTATCGCAATTTAAACCATCTGCCTACGATTATAAACTGGCCAAAACTCCACAAGAAATGGAAGCCTGGTTAACACCATTAGCCGATGCTGGTGTGGATATTTTCCATTGCTCGCAACGCCGTTTCTGGGAGCCCGAGTTTGAAGAATCTGACCTTAACTTTGCAGGCTGGGCTAAAAAAATAACCGGCAAAGCAACTATCACAGTAGGTTCTGTTGGTTTAAGCGGCGATTTCTTCGGTGCTTTTGCAGGCCAAAGCTCAGACCCGACGTCATTAGATGAATTAACCCGCCGTATGGACCGCGGTGATTTTGACCTGGTTGCCGTTGGCCGCCCGTTATTATCCGATCCATCATGGGTTAAAAAGATCAAAGAAAACAAAACCTCCGAACTAAAAGGTTTCTCTAAAGAAGCCCTTGGCGAATTGGTTTTAGACTAATATAATCAACCCTACATATACCGAAAGCCTGATGTTTTAAGCATCAGGCTTTTTCTGTTTTCATAGGTATTTGCTCGTAACTTACAATCCTATTAGCCATCCCCTTAAAAATAAACACATGAAACGGAAACATCGATGCCCAATACAAGCGCCCCAGTAAGCCATTTGGGCGAAATGTTGCGATCTGGCTCAGAAACTTTTTCCCGGCGTGTTCTACAATTTTAAACTCCAGCCAGGCTTCGCCGGGGAGTTTCATTTCTGCGTAGAGCAGCAGGCGTTTGTTTACTTTATCAGCAAGTAGCACACGCCAAAAATCAATCGTATTACCTGCAAATACATCTACGCTGCTGGTGCGGCCCCGGCGCAGACCCACCCCGCCTACCATCTTATCCAAAAAGCCTCGGATACCCCAAATCCAGTCCCAGTAGTACCAACCGCGGTTACCACCAATGGCCCAGATATTGCTCATCACGGTATCGGTATTCTGCTTAAAAGGTAGCTTCACTTTATATTCTACAGTTCCCTTTTGTGGTACTTTAATCTGATCCATAAATGCAGGATTAAGATACCCTACATTTAAAGCGTCTTTCCAGCTGGAAGCAATAGAATTTTGTTCGATCTTGCTAAAGGCCAACCGCAAGGCTTCTTCATAACTTACACATTCATGCGGAATAATGTCATTAATAGCGTGATCTTTAGCAATGGTTTCGTTCTTCATACTATCCACCAAACTTTGCGCAAGCGAATAACTGGTAGAAGTAACAAAATAAAGCCAGTAAGACGAGATTTTGGGCGATAGAAAAGGAATGGTAATGATGTGCCTGTTTAACTTGCGTACCTTGGCGTAACCGAGCATCATATCTTTAAAGCTCAATATATCCGGGCCGCCAATGTCGAAGGTTTTACCAAATGTTTTATCGTTCAGTAATACATTTTCCAGGTAGAATAATATGTCGCGGATGGCAATGGGCTGGCATTTGGTATTTACCCATCTTGGTACGGTCATAATGGGGAGCTTCTCGGTCAGGTCACGAATAATCTCGAATGATGCACTGCCCGAACCAATGATGATAGCGGCTCTTAGTACAGTTAATTGTGCTTTACCAGCCTCTAAAACATCCTCTACATGGCGGCGCGATTTGAGATGATTCGAAAGGTTTTCATCATTAGTGATGCCGCTGAGATAAATGATTTGCTTGCAATTAGTTTTATCTAAAGCACCTATAAAGTTTGCTGCTGATTGCGCTTCCATGTCAGAAAAATCATTGGCCTGCGCCATGGAGTGCACCAGGTAGTAAGCAGCATCAATATCTGTAGGGAAGTTCTCGATAGTTTCGAGCTGTAGCAGGTCGCCGGTTATCAGCGTAACCCTGTTGGCATAGTCACTATTTTCCCTAAAGCGGCGTTTATCACGCACCAAGCAAACAATATCGCAACCTTTCTCTAATAAAACAGGAATTAACCTTGTACCGATATAGCCATTAGCACCTGCAAGCAATACTTTCATACTGTTACAACAGGCAATTGGTATAAAGGTGTTTAATTGATTACAACGATTATGGGTATAAAAAAGCCGGTTTATCATTTAAGACAAACCGGCTTTTACGTAAAAAAAAATCTGACAATTATATATTAATAGCGCCCTGACCAGATGCCATCAGATAAGCATCTTTCAATGCTTCTGAATAGGTTGGGTGGGCGTAGCTGATACGATACATGTCTTCGGCAGTAACCTCGTACTCCATACCTACAACAGATTGTGCAATTACATCTGCAGCACGTGGGCCAATGATGTGTACACCCAATACTTCACCGTATTTAGGTGAAACCAATACTTTTACAAAACCATCGGTATCCATCGAAGCCCTGGCACGTGCACTGGCCGAGTACGGGAATTTACCCACATTATATTCAATCCCCGCAGCTTTTAATTGCTCTTCGGTTTGGCCAACAGAAGCAACCTCCGGCCAGGTATAAACCACACCAGGGATTAAGTTATAGTTGATGTGTGGTTTTTGTCCGTTAATAACTTCGGCAACAAAAGTACCTTCATCTTCTGCCTTGTGGGCTAGCATCGGGCCGTCAATTACGTCGCCAATGGCGTAGATGTTTGGTACGTTGGTTTGCAGTTGTCCGTTCACCTTAACCTTGCCATTCTTTTCGGCTTCTATACCAACAGCGTGTAAGTTTAGGCCGTCTGTATATGCTCTGCGGCCTACGGCAACTAAACAGTATTCAGTGATGATCTCTTGCTCTTTACCATCTTTATCCAAAAACTTAACAGAAGCTTGTTCGCCTAAATTAACGGCAGATTGTACTTTGCTACTCAATAGCATTTTAATATTCAGCTTGCCTAGTGTTTTAAACAAAGCCTTACCCAATTCGCGGTCCATAGTTGGGATCAACGAATCGGTATATTCAATAATCGTAACATCCGTACCGATGCGGGCATAAACCGACGCCAGCTCTACCCCTATTACACCACCACCAATGATGACCATTGATTTTGGCTGGGCAGGTAACGACAAACTTTCGGTTGAAGTGATAATCCGCTTCTTATCAATAGTTACACCCGGGATTGACGATGGTTTTGAGCCGGTGGCAATCACAAAGTACTTGCTGGTTAGTACGGTTTCTTTATCGGCAGCGGTAACTTTTAAGTGGGTATTATCTACAAAGCTGCCCAAGCCCTGATGCACGTCGATCTTGTTCTTTTTCATCAGGTAAATTAACCCGGATGTATTTTGGCCAACCACGCCTGCTTTACGTTTAATGAACTGCGTAAAATCGAGGCTGATATCACCATTTAAATTAATGCCGTGTGTTTTAAACTGATCTTTAGCCTGGTGAAAATGTTCTGTACTGTCTAACAAGGCTTTAGCCGGAATACAGCCCACATTGGTACAGGTACCGCCAAGGGTGCTATATTTTTCTACAATGGCCACTTTATAACCCAATTGCGAAGCGCGGATAGCGCCTGTATAGCCACCCGGACCAGAGCCGATAAACACTACATCATATTGATTTTCCATGAGATTGATTGATATATTTTTTGTTAATGATTCAATTGCTATGCACAATAACCCGACTATTTAATCGAGATACAGATTCCATTTCGGGCTATTGTAACCTGCACGCAATATAACAAAAAATGTACCGATTGGTATATTATGTCATTTTAGCAGAGATTATCTGACAAATATTTTCGAGAAAATTATAATGGAGGAAATCTATTTAACAAAAAATGAGATGATAAAAATCCCCAGTAAAATACCTACAATCATAATTACATATAACAATATCTCGTTGCCTGCAAATTGCTTGTATTTGGTCCAGAAACTTACATCCAATTTTTCTTTCTCTTTCATCGGGTCACATCAATAACAGCGCTAAATTGCATTTAATTCTTTTAAGTTGTGGCTGCAATCTTCAATCTCCATGTGGCATGGATCCGTTTTCTCGATCTTAAATCCTGTAATTGCTCGCCGGTGGCGCTTTGTAACATGTAAGTTAATGACTTCAGTTTATCACGATCGGGCAATGCTTCTTTATCAACTATAAATCCATTTTTATTAAAAAATGCTTCGGCTTCCTCAAAGCTTTCAAACATTTGTTCGTCTATATTATGTTGCTTAAAAAATTCCTCTAAATGGTCATTCAGCATTAACCGCTCCCTGTTTGCCCGCTTAATGTAAATATCGGCAGTAATCCAATATCCTCCCCTTTCTGATAAAATGCGGTGAATGATACGGCATAACTTTTCTTTTTCTGACAAGCCGAGATACATCAGTAAGCCCTCATTTACAATAGCCACTTCACCTTTAGGAAAATGGTTTAGTATTTCTTCAAATGCATTTTCATCCAAAGCGTTAAGCGGCTGTACTTCTAAAGTCCCCTTTACTTCGGGTTTAATGGCCTCCATTAATTGTTTTTTGGTGGCTATAACATCTGGCAAGTCAGTGTCGATATAATGAAGATCGGCACGCTCCGCAACTTCGGCCAAGCCACGCAGCGAGAATCCTGATGATAGTTCAAGCACATTCTTTATAGATAGATCAGCCAATAATTGGTCAATGCTCCAATACCGGCTTTCAAAATGTACCACACGGGCCCAAAATGCAAAATCGCGGTTGGTAAAATCGGGCTCATATTTATCGGGCAGCATCATTTGTTCGGCTGCAGCTTTGGCAAACGGGATATTGGTATGCCCCTTTAAATAAAGCAGTGCTTTTGCGGAAGGACTGATGGTGCTGTAATCGCGGTTATCTGGTGAGTTTTGCATTACATAGCAATATGATGCGGTTAAAATTAGCGTTTTAAAACAGGGTTTCAAACCCCCAAAAATAGCTTTACAATAGCACTATATTAAAATACCGATTGGTATTTTAATTATTTTGTACATTTGCGCAAATTTTAAAATAAGAACATGTTAAAAAGAGTGGTAGTTACCGGCCTTGGCGCTTTAACCCCTATCGGTAACGATGTAAAATCATTCTGGCAGAATATCGTGTCAGGTAAAAGTGGTGCCTCGCGGATCACTAAGTTTGATCCTAGCCTGTTTCGTAGTCAGGTTGCCTGCGAGCTTAAAGATTTTAATGCTGCCGACTTTATAGACCGTGCAGATCTTAAACGTACAGATTCATTTACACAATATGCTTTTGTCGCTTCGGACGAAGCAATTAAAGATTCTGGTTTTGATTTTAACAAGATGGACCCATTTGATGTGGGTGTAATCTGGGGATCTGGCCAGGGAGGTATGGAAACCTTCGAAGAGCAGGTTACAGGTTACGCCCTGGGCGACGGTCACCCGCGTTTCAATCCATTCTTTATACCCAAGATGCTCGTTAACATGGCATCAGGCATGATCTCCTTGCGTAATGGCTATATGGGTATCAATTATACCACGGTTTCCGCCTGCGCAACATCTAATACCGCTATTATGGATGCCTTTAATTACATCCGTTTAGGCAAGGCTAAAATCATCATCACTGGTGGTTCTGAGGCTCCTATTACTCAAGCTTCTTTCGGTGGTTTTAGTTCGATGAAAGCGATGTCGACCAACAATACAGATCCAGAACATGCATCGAGACCATTTGACGTAAACCGCGACGGTTTTGTGATGGGCGAAGGTGCAGGCGCTTTAGTTTTAGAAGAATACGAACACGCTAAAGCACGTGGCGCACATATTTACGCAGAGGTTACCGGCGCCGCCATGACGGCAGATGCTTACCACATGACAGCCACTCATCCAGAAGGACTAGGCGCTTCGAAAGCAATGGAACTGGCATTAATAGAATCGGGCATTACAATTGCCGATGTTGATTACCTGAACATGCATGCCACGTCTACCCCAGTTGGTGATCTATCAGAATTAAAAGCAATCCTGAACCTCACCAAAGGGCAGCAAAATAAAATGCAGATCAGTGCAACCAAATCAATGACAGGCCACCTGCTGGGTGCTGCCGGCGCTATCGAAGCTATTGTTTGTTTAATGAGTATCAAAGACCAGGTTATTGCGCCTACTATTAATACAGAAGTACTTGATCCTGCAATCCCGGATAGCTTGAACATTGTGTTGAAAGAAGCCATTAGCCATAAAGTTGATTTCGCTATGAGCAATACATTTGGCTTTGGTGGCCACAATGGTATCGCAGTGTTTAAGAAGTTTTAATACCGAATATATTTTAAAAAAGGGTTGGGCAATATGCCCAACCCTTTTTGTTATTTAAAACCCCGCAGTCGCTCGGCTCTTGCCGAGTGACGATTATTACCCGGCCTCCGGCCGTTGTTAATAAAGGCCAGAGGCCCATTGATAGTCGTCACTCGGCAAGAGCCGAGCGACTGCTTTCTTTATTGTATATTTCTTACTCTCCTCTCGAGTTCAATGCAATCAGCGCTTTCTCTGGTGATGAAAGATACAGCTTATACATATCAGCAGTTTGGCCAACATGTATTTCGGCTACATCATTGGTTAAACCATCCAACAATTCTTGTGCAACTTGTAATGGTGGGATACCATTATGGCCACCAATTTCTTTACTAAGTTCGGTATCAACCAGCGGTGGCATCAGTTCAAATACTTTAACGCCGGTATCTTTAAGTGCATAACCTAATGATCTGGTGTACGAGTGCAATGCAGCTTTACTTGCGGCATAAGTTGGCAACGAAGCACCCGGCGCAAATACTACGATTGAGGTTACGTTAACAATAGCAGCTTCTTTTTGAGCTTTTAGTAATGGTAGCAGCTTCTCGGTAAGGTTAACAATGGCTAAATAGTTAGTCAGTATCTCTTCGCTTGCAATGTCAAATGCATTAGGGCTATCGGCAAGGTTATGTATAATGGCACGCCCGGCATTGTTGATCAGTACGTCTAGCTGAGGGAAATTTTGATTAATGTAATCAACCAATTTAACGGTATCGGCTTCGTTGCTTACATCTCCAACAAAATAACTTGCACCTTCAATTTGCGCAGCGGCAGCTTTAAGTCGGTTTTCGTCGCGACCGGTGATGATCACTTTATTACCTTTTGAGGTTAACAGTTTTGCGGTTTCAAATCCTATACCGGCACTACCGCCAATAATGAGGACTGTTTTATTACTAATATTCATTTAAATCTGTTTTTATATTGTTTGTAGATATTGATTCGTGGATTAATGATCAGATACGACTACGCCCGGAGGTAGCTTTTTGGTACGCCCCATTACAAATAACAGCAGGGGTAACGCTAGTGCGAAAAGCAAACCTATCAGAAAATAAGAATCGATGTAACTCATTAAGGTTGATTGTTTTACAATTGACAAATCGATGATTTTCAAGGCTTTTAATTTGGCATCAAACAGCCCGATTCCTTTTTGTTGAAAATAGTGGGTGTATGAATTTAAGCGATCAGAAGTTGGCGTGTTATCGTTGGTCACATGGCTAATCAGATCAACCCGATGCGAAGCTGTTCTGCGGGCCGAGTAAGTATTGATAATAGAGATACCGAACGAACCACCCAACTGGCGCATCATGTTATTAAGTGCTGTTCCCTGCGGCATGTCCTGCAGTTTTAACGATGACACTGCCAATGAACTTAGCGGAACCGTTAACAAAGCCATACCTAATGCCCTGAAAATAAGCTTGAGTGTGATATATCTGGCCGAAGTATCGAGGCTGATTTGAGACATAGACCAGTTGAAGTAGATGAAACATAAAAAGCCAACAAAGATGATCAACACTGGCGACACACCTGCCTGTAATAACTTGCCGGATACAATTAAGGCGGCCACAGCCAAAATTGCTCCAGGCAAAAGCAGCACTCCGGTTTGTGAAGGCGAAAAACCTAATAGCCGTTGTGCAATTATCGGCGTTAAAAATATGGAAGTAAACATGCCTAAGCCGGTTATGAAAGTAAGTACGGCTGCAATGCTCAGAGATTTACTCTTCAAAACCCTAAGATCGACCACAGGGTAATCAATGCTTAACTCGCGGATGATGAAAGCTGTTAAAGTAACTACCGCTGTAATGGTCAACACCAAAATATAGGTAGCCGCAAACCAATCATCCGTTTGGCCGCGCTCCAGCACAGTTTGTAAGGAGCCGATGCCAACGATGAGGAAGATGATGCCCCACCAATCTACCTTATTGGTTTTGGTTCTGACGGCTAGTTCGGGCAGTAAAAAGTAACATGAAATAGCTACTGCAATACCAATGGGTACGTTGATATAAAAGATCCATGGCCATGAGTAGTTTTCTGTAATATACCCACCCAACGTTGGGCCGATGGTTGGGCCTATAAACACGCCTATGCCAAAAAGCGCACTGGCTGTTCCTAATTTCTCTTTCGGGAACATCTCATAAACCACAGCGGCCGAAACCGATAACAACGCACCGCCGCCCATCCCCTGCCAAAACCTAAAGAAAACCAGCATCCAAATACTGGTAGCCTGCCCGCACATTAACGAGCAAAATGCGAATATGATAATAGAACCAATATAATAATTACGGCGGCCTAACCGGTTGCTCAGAAAGCTGGTCATGGGAATAACAATTACATTGGCTATCGCATAAGAGGTGATTACCCAAGATGTATCTTCCAGCGTTGAACCCAGGTTACCACTCATATAATTGAGTGCCACATTAACAATTGAAGTATCTATCAGCTCCATAATGGCAGCCAGGATAACAGTGAGGATAAGTAGTTGACGTTTTAACGGACTCATATATTTTATACCAATCGGTATATTTTAAATTGTAGCGATAATTTTTATTCTTTTTTTGACGATGCAATATTAAGACATAAAATATACCAAATGGTATATTTTATGTCAAAAAAAAAGCATTACACTTTTATTTGATTAATCAGCATCTCTACGGTACGCATCACTTTATCCAAATTGCTTTGGCTGTTGGTTACTTTAGCTATCATAATGCCACCCTCAATTAATGCCACAATAGATAATGCCATTTGGGTACGATTTATATCTGCTTTAAACTCGCCGGCGTTGATACCGCCCTCCAGTAGTTCTTCTATACTACTTTTCCAATTAATAACGGCTTTTGCGGCGCGGTCTTTCAATAAACTATTGGTATCGTCAGACTCGATTGCCGTATTGAGTATCGGGCAGCCACCTTTTGAGAAAGCCGAACTTCGTGTAAACTGATCATATACTTGGGCGTAAACCATCAATTTATCATAATAGGTATTGGCTTTGTCCATGCGTTGCTTAATGGCAGCTTTTACCTTACCATGGTTATAATCAAAAACCGCCAACGCCACTTCTTCTTTATTGGCAAAATTACCGTAGATGCTCCCCTTGGTTAGGCCGGTAGCATCTGTAATATCAGACATGGATGTACCCGCATAACCCTGCATATTAAAAATACCCGAAGTTGTTTCAATAATAAACTGGCGGGTGCGTTCTGCTTTTGACAATTGATGATCCATGCCGCAAATATACCAAATGGTATTTATTAATAACAAAATTATTGTAAGCCACAAAATTATTGTGTCTCAATCCAGACAGACTGGTATTAATGCAGATATTTATCCAGACACCCACTTTTCTTTAAAAAGTCGTGATAGTCTTTAACGTTTAAAATATCATCAATAGCTTGCTTTTTATCAGTTGCCTTTTTGTAATAAGCTGCCGTTATTCGATAGCCCATCCAGTAGCCTAAATCATTAGGTCGGTCATCTTTTTTTGATGTGCCATACAACCAGTCATTATATTCAGTTTTGTCCATTTTCTCAATAAACTCCCGGCAGAGTTGCTCCTCGTGCTTATTACCATAATTATTTGCTTCGGCGTTAATGTTACTACCAGAAATTAGCCCGCCAATAAAATCAGCACTGCCCTCTAAAATACTTTGTTGTAATAAAGTTGGTTCATTGCTGGGCCAGGTTTGCTGAAAGTGGATCAGCTCGTGAGCCACGATATAGGGCAAACCATCAATATCAGTTTGTTTTTCTGCACCAATAATCAGCCCGGCGCTGTTGGATGTCCCGCCCGAATTGTAGGCTCCAACAACAAAATAAACCGGCGGAAATTTAGCTTTGGGATATAAATATTTAAAAGCATAAAAAGTGCTTCGGCACTGTTTCTCTTTTTCTTTAATCCTCAGGGTGTTAGGCCTAACTTTAACATAGTCGGCTTTATGTTTTTTAACAACCGCATATAAATGCTCGGCGCTTTGTATGCGGTTTTCGGTAAACCCTTTAACACCTGCGCTACCAATGGCTATATATTTTGTGCCGAAGTTGTTTACTGTCGAATCCTTTTCAAAATCGTCAAAAGCTTTCCAAAAATTATCAATGTCGCTTGTTACAAATTTTGCACTGTCGGGCGATAGCGTAAAATTATTCTGTGCATAGCTGCGAATAGAAATAATTATAAACAGCGTAGTTAGTTTAAAGAAATTGCTCATTTTAGATAAGTTTAGTTGATGAATTAACTGGTAGCCTTTTGCAGAATAAGACGTAGTAAAAATTCGAAAGGTTGCAAATCTTAATAAGCTTAAACAATTTTAAAATAGCGATAGAAATTTTATCTGGCAATTATTTTGCAAACGCCCGAGCCAATGTATTAAGCTGAGCTACAGAAGTTGTTGCTTTGCCATCTTCGATTACTATCCTGTACTGAAACGTAACCGATTCTCCCTTATTCAAATGCAGGTTTTTGGCCGATTTACCATTCGTAAATATCTTTTCGCCCAAAGGATTGGCGGCGAACAAACCATAACCCCGCGCATGCCAAAAGGTTGGATAATTCGGGTTCTTCGGATAGTCAATTATGGCAATACTGACCGAATCGGCTCCCATTTTGCCGTAAACTTTGCACCATACACCGCGTGTGCCCCAGGCGCCATCGCCTTGTTTACCTTCGCTGGTGAGGTAGTTTCCATTGGCAATTTGGCGGTCAATTACTTTTACGACAGTAACATTGCCTTTGTTATCGGCAAAATTTTGGTCTTCCTTTGATGGGATCTGCAATTCATGAGCCAGGCGCACTCCAAGCATGCCATCTTTAGCATCGGTAAACAAACATTCTTTAACTGCCTTTAAAGTGGTTACCCTATCAATAATGCGACGATGTGCTGTTCCACTAAATTTAAAGTGCGTAGTTTCTTCTAGCTGCACCTCGTTTTGCTGATTTACCCAATTGGCGTGGTAGCCGAGTTTACCAGTTGTTCCGCTTTGGATTTCGAGTATCTTGTCCGTTTTAATCCAACCGTATAAATGCTTTTTATCCTGAGGGATAGCATACGAGTTATTCCAGAAATCCAATCCGTTTAAATTCTCATAATTAAACCAGATACCAATATGATGCGGATGATCTGTTGGTTCATGAGGCATTGGATCGAGCGGAAAGCCTCTGGTTATTATCGCTCCATTGGATGCATGCACCGGGTAAAGCACAGGCTTTTCCAAGCTATCGGGGTATAAAAAGCTGGTAAACGGCTTACCTGCAATACTAATATCGATCTCATTTTTGCCAACAGGTTTTAAAATGGTTACGCGCTCTTTTTGCTGGGCAAACAGTAACATTGGAGTTAATAGAGATAACGTGGACAATCGTAGTTTCATCAGATTAAGATTTATATATATATCCGCCAGTTCAAGCGTGGAAGCTTGAACCGGCGCTTTCTATCTCAGATCTTAAAAATTCTTCCATTCACCATTACCTCTTGCGTATGCTCGTCAAAAGTTGCTTTGGCACCCGTATGCGAAGCTGCGGTAGTCATAATATTGGCGATAGAATGCGCATAGCCCACCTCAACCGGAGCATGTGGTTGTTTACGACTTCGTACACACTCCATCCAGTTGCGTATATGGTTTGATGTGAGTATATCTCCGCCTGTATTAGCTGCAGTTTCTACTTTGCCAGTATTAGCTAAATTGAGTTCGGGCAATAGGTTGGGTTTCATATTCATGGCGGCGGCCATTTTTTCGGTTAATCCTCCCCTTGGCGAAACCTTGTTAGTGTTCAGATTCAGTTCACCGCCATTACTGTAATAGATCTCGGCCGGGTTTTCATCCCCATTATCCATCCGCGAAGCAAACGTAACCTGGAAACCGGTTGAAGGATCGTTCAACGGACCATAATCAAACACTGCCGTTATCGTATCCCAATTTTTGCGGCCATCCTTCCACATGTAAATACCGCCGTTGGCAACTACGCTGCGCGGATGTTTGAGCCCGCTAAACCAGTGTACGGTATCAATCTGATGGCTCATCCATTGGCCGGGCAAACCCGACGAGTACGGCCAAAACAAACGATACTCCAAGTATTTCCTTGGATCGAAATCTACATATGGGCGATTGATCAAAAAGCGTTTCCAATCGGTATCTTGCTCTCTAAGCTGGGCAACCAATTCTGGCCTGCGCCAACGGCCAGGCTGGTTTACATTCCAGGTGAGCTCCACCATAGTTATCGGCCCAAATTTGCCCGATTTAATAAATTCATCAGCAGCCATGTAATTAGCCCCGCTTCTGCGCTGCGACCCAATTTGCACAATACGGCTGCTTTCTTTAACAGCCTTTAACGCTGCGCGGTTATCCTCCATGGTTTCGGCGAAGGGCTTTTCTACATAGGCATCGCAGCCTGCTTTAACGGCTTCTATTGTGTGTTGTGCATGCTGAAAATCGGCTGTACTGATAAATACAGCATCGACCAATTTCCTACTGTATAGTTCATCGTTATTCCGGCAAGCAACTATATCGTGCCCCATCTTATCTTTCCAAATGGCTGCGCCTTCGTCGCGGCGTTTGTTCCAGATGTCTGATACAGCTACCACATCAAAGTTCAGTTCTTTGTAGTGCTGCATAAAACTAGGCAAATGCGAATTTTTATGCCGGTCTGAAAAGCCGACCACACCGATGCGCACCCGGTCATTTGACCCGATAATCCGGCTATAACTTTTAGCCGACCATGCCACTTTAGAGGCCATAACACCGGCACTAAGCAAAGCAGTTTGTTTTATAAATTGACGACGTGAGTTTTCCATAGCCTTACAATTCTTTAATTTTTATACTGCGAAACGATACCTGGTTACCATGATCCTGCAACAGCAAATGGCCCTTAGGTGCCATACCGAAATTTGGCCATACTACATATTTACTGATCTTTACTGCATCTAAAAACTCCTGAGACCCGCGTTTATATTCTAATACTTTAACGCCATTTAAATAGTGCACTACACGGTTATCGGGATACACCACAATACGGCCATTATTCCATGCACCTATCGGGCGAATAAAACGTGCCTGCTTATTTGCCGGAAAAAGATCATATAGCGAAGCCAATTTGCGATCTCCATTACGGCCCAGTTTAGCATCTGGGTGTAGCTCATCGTCCAAAACCTGATACTCCAGGCCTATGTTAGATCCATCAGTTTTCTCGGCCAGGGTTACAAAATATTTCACCCCGCTATTGGCTCCTGGTGTAAGCTTAAATTCGAACGAAAGATCGAAAGCTGCATATTCTTTTTCGGTAACAATATCGCCTCCATTCTGGGCTTCTTTCCCTTCTGATGATTGTACGGTCATTGTACCGTCGTTAACTGTCCAGCCTTTGGCGGGGAAAGTATTGGCTTTACCGCTTACCCACCCCTGGGGCGTTTTACCATCATATAATAAGTTCCAGCCATTTTTCTCTTCATAACTATTTAAATGGTTGGGCACATAATTAACCACATAAATACCAGCAGGGAATGTTGAAGGTTTGAGGTTTTCTGTTTGGATTTTGATATTTTTAAAGTATACGTTTTTACCTGCTTCTTCGGGTTTGCTTACCGCATGAACTTGCAGGCCGATAAAGCCTTTATAGTCTACGGTATCAACCACATAAGCTACGGGAATATCATTAATCCAGGTTTTGGTTTCGTTACCGATACATTCAATTTTAATGTGATTGTACTCACCCAACTTAAAGGCAGTTTTAGCTTCGGGATGCAGATCTAGCGGGTAAAGCCATTCGCGGCGGGCTTCATCATAAACCCCTCCCGACCAAGCACGTTCAGACGGATCTATCTCTACCTGGCGGCCATAAACTTTATTAGCATGGCCAGGTGTATTAAAATGGCTACGTGTTTGGATGCCAGAATTGCTGGTTGCCTGATCAACCTTAACATCTAGTTCCAGGACAAAATCGTTATATTCTTTCTCGGTCACCAAAAAAGTATTGCCGGTGTTAGCTACCGTAGTACCTACAATTTCGCCGTTTGCTACTTTATAAGTAGCGGTTCCGGCAACGCGTTTCCAGCCTTTAAGGGTTTTACCATCAAATAAATTATGCCAGTTAGTATTGGTTTGGGCAATTAAAGCGCATGGCTTCGCCAGTAAAAATAAAGCCAGGAGGGTGCCTAACTTTACAAATTGGTTTCTTCTCATAAGTAAAGGTTTTGCTAAATGTAGTATACTTTACTTAATTAAAAAAGCAGGAAAAAGTTCTATGTAATAATAAACTAGGTGATGTTTATTCGGCTGGGGTCGAGATTCTCACAATCTCTCTAACTTTGTTATCTAGCTCTTCCACCGCCCGCTCCATCATCATTAATTCTTCAGGAGTAGCTTGGTAGCCTTCATGTTTAAAAATACCCATCAGGCCCATTATTGATGCAACCGGTCTGCGTAATTCATGAGATTGGATATGGGCTATCGTTTTTAACGAGCTATTTTGGTCGAGTATTTTGCGTTCATGCCTTTTACGCTCGGTGATGTCCATCGCGTTATAAGAAATACCCACTATTTCGCCTGCTGCATTATAACCAGGCTCGAAAGTTACATACCACCAGATCGACTTTTCATCGTACGCCACTTCGCGCTCATACATAACAGGTGTGCCGCCCATTGCCTTTTCGTAATCTATCATAAAATTATCCAGAGCCGCACCCTTTAATATTTTATCAACGTTGATACCAGGATATAGGGTAACATAGTGATGGCTTTCAATAAACTCGGCCATATTGCGGTTAAATACAATTACCTCCAACTCTTTACCAATTAGCAAATGGCATGCGGCCGAACTCTCGAAAAACGATTGAAGCTTAATTTCTGTTTCTTTGGCCGCGGCATGCTGGGTTTTAACCACATGCAAGCTATAGTCAAATTCGATCAAATGCACGATACGTTTAACCAGCGTTTTAAGCATCTCTTTCTGCGTTTTTTTTAACCGCCGTGGTTTATAGTCCAACAACAGCAAATTGCCTGCAGAAAGGCCATCGTGCGTAATTAATGGAATGCTGGCATAAAAGTTTATTTTACGCTTTTGAATCAAAACAATCTGATCTTTTAGACTTTTTTTATCGGCAATATCTTCAACAATAATAATTTTATGTTGCCCAATTAGAGACTGGTATAGTGGCTGCTTAACCAGATGTTCAAGATTCTTTTTGGTAAGTTTATTGTTTGCGTATTGACTGCCCGCGCCTGTCAATGTAATCACAGCAAAAGGCACTAAAAAAGCTACAGTCGCCAACTCCGCAATATCACACAGTTCCTCATCCTGGTTAATATTGAAGTTTAAAAACCTATTTACAAGCGATAGTTGTACTGCTGATGGGGTCGGCATTTATAATATACGAGTTAATTTACACTGCGGATTATTTCTTTCTGGAAAAAAAATTATAAAATGTTAAGATATTTTAAGCCGCAACTACTTTCCAAGTTGATGTATATCCACCGAGTCTATTATCTGTTTGATGTATCCACTAAGGGTAACGTTAATCATGGATAGTCCCAGCTCTTTCATGGTACAAAAACCGTTGGGATAAATAGCCCTGCCGATAGGATATAACCAGTTGATATATTTGTAGAAAGCATGTGCATTTTTTAAACCCAGCGTTGGTTTTATAAAACCAGGCCTAAAAGCAAACACCTGCTTAACTGGCAGTTTCATTAAATCATTCTCTGTTTTGCCTTTTACCCTGGCCCACATTGATTTGCCTTTCTCTGTACTATCTGTGCCATCGCCAGATACATAACAGAGCGTCATGTCCGGACTGGTCTTAGCCAAAATTTCAGCCAAGTGCATCGTAAGCGTGTAAGTAAGCTTATAATATTCGGGTTCTTTTTTACCTACCGATGTTACGCCCAGACATAAATAAGAAGCATTATAACCTAACAGTTCATGCGCTATTGGCGACATATCAAAGAAATCTGCATGGATAATTTCTTTCAGTTTAGGATGGGTAACACCAAGCGGTTTACGGTTGATAATTAATACCGACTCCACATCAAGGTGTTGCAGGCATTCGTGCAGCACGCCTTCTCCTACCATCCCTGTTGTACCTGTAATTATTGCTCTTATTTTTTGCTCTGCTGCCATTGGGTTTGTTTTTCGGATTGATGTTATTTTACTTTCTTACCAGTACCTAACCAAATCAAGGCATTTAATACCAGTTTACTTTCGTCGGCACTGTCAAAGGTGTGCGAAAGATCTTTGTTTGTGTGATGCTCGTAATCAATATCGTTATGGCCCATATTAAAATACACCATTTTATAGTTTTTGTTAGTCCACACCACCGGATAATATCCGCTATGCCAAATTTCGCTTTGTTTAGGCCCGGTTCCCAGCGGAAAACTAGCAGAATCAATAGCCATCAAGATTTTGATATTAGGGTTTTTGCGAAGATCCTTTTCCCAGCGGTACCATTCATTTGGCGCAGTTTTGATCGTATTCGGAATATTTTTAGTGACCGGATGATTCTTGTCCTCCACCCGCAAAATAGCCGATGTTGGCCGCCAGGTGTTGCTGCCATATTGGCCAGAACCTAAAAACTCGTTGTGGTACCAATCCCAGTCTTGAGGATAGGTTGAAGGCGTAAGTGCAAAGGCTGAAAAGTGGAAGCCTATCCAGCCGCCGCCATTCTCCATGTATTTTTGAAATGCAGCCCGTTGTGCGGGTTCCTCTGGCCGGGTATCTAAAAAGATGACGACCTGGTAGCGCGAGAGGTATTCGGCGTTAAGATTAGTCCAGTTACTGGTAGAGTCATAAGTAAAATGATACTTCTCAGCCATTAGCGGAAACCATTTATTGGCCTCGTGCACAAAACTGATATGTGCCTGATCATTTTTGGCCGTATAAAATGCAATTACTTTAAACTTCGGTTTATTGTTTTGTGCTGATAGATTTAGATACGATAAAAGCACAGCAAAAAGCATTATAAGTCTTGTAATTGCTTTTGACATACTGTTTAACATGTTTATAAAAAAGTTGTTGGTGTTTGGATAAAGCTAAGTTATTTTTCAATAAATGAAACAGGAGTTTCTGTTAGCAAAACCCTATAACAGAACCTCTTTTAGTAAACAAATGCCTACATAGATAGTTACTATTTTAGAAGGAGACCAAAAAAAATGAAAACCGACTTAAATAAGAGTAAACCCTCGACAGTTAAAAGCAAAACTAAAATTGAAAACGATTTGCTACTAAGCGAAAAAGATGAGGTAAAAAAAGCTGAAGAAAAGATGCGCCAATCAACAAAAGATACTAAGAAATCTTAAATATATCTTTCAGTGCGCGTTTGGCGGCATAATAACCACACATACCATGTACACCGCCACCCGGAGGGGTTGATGCAGAACAGATGTACAATCCCTTAGCCGATGTGCGATACGGCGATAACCTTAAAGCCGGCCGGGTAAATAACTGCGCTATATTTTGTATGCCACCATTAATATCGCCGCCAAAATAATTGGGGTTATAAGCTTCCATTTGGCGGGCGTCCATTACATGCTTAGCTAAAATGCGTTCGCGAAAGCCGGGCGCAAAACGCTCAACCTGCTTTTCTATCGCATCGGTCATGTTCACTTTAGAGCCATTAGCAGTATGGCAATATCCCCAAACCACATGTTTGCCCACTGGCGCGCGGGTACTATCAAATAAACTTTGCTGCGCTAATAATAAAAATGGTTTATCGCATACCTTACCTCTCCATGCTGCTTGTTCACTGGCGGCAACTTCAGCATATATCCCCCCAATATGCACTGTACCCGCTTGTTTACAGGCATCTGCAGTAAAAGGAATAGGTTCGGCCAGGGCCCAGTCTACTTTATAAATCCCCATGCCATACTTGTACCTGTTTAACTGCCATTTATAAATGGAAGACAAGCTATGCCCGGCTATCTGAAATAATTGCCGCGGACCAACATCAAACAAAACCGTTTTACTCGATGGTAACTGCCCTAGCGAGGTAATCATATTTCCAGTCTCTATTTTCCCACCCAGGGATATGAAATGAGCAGCCAATGCATCTGCAATTTGTTGCGAACCTCCTTTGGGTATGGGCCAACCTTTGTCGTGTGCCGCTAATAGTAAAACGAGTGCCACTGCGGCAGTAACCGGCTTATTTAAAGGCTGCATGCTATGTGCTGCCATACCTGCCCAAAGTGCCTGTGCCTGCTCTGTTTTAAAAATTTGTTTGGCAATGCTTTCTGCACTTCTAAATGCCTTCAACCCAAATGATGTCAGCTTAAAAGGTTCTGCCGGCCACTGTAATGGCGCTAAAACATCGGGTAAAATATAAGGCCAGATTTTCAGTAATGGCTGTAGTAGTTTTTGATAAGCTTCGGCATCACCTCCTAAACCCGCAGCCGTATCTGATAAAGAATTTTGCAATACACCCGCCGTACCGTCGTCGAGTGGATGTGCAGCCGCATAGGGCGAATAAATAAACTCAAGCCCATATTGAGCCAAAGGCAAACTTTTAAAAAAAGGAGAACTTACAGCCAGCGGATGAATAGCAGAACATACATCATGCTTAAAACCGGGCAAAGTAAGTTCGGAAGTACGGAGACCACCGCCTATGGTATCCTTACCCTCGATTAGCAAAACAGAAAGCCCCTGCTGCTGCATAGTAATTGCGGCAGCAAGTCCGTTTGGCCCCGAGCCAACTATAACGGCATCGTAATCGTAAGTGGTCAAGTTTGTGATTTAAGATGGTGAAGTTAAGCCATGCCGTTTAAATAACATAATCTGCTATTATTGATGCGAGGCCACTCCCCAGTAACAACCGTTACGAATCCTCTTTAAGGCAATTGTATCTACTTTATCCATCTCATCATATTGATTGCTACTATTGATATAATACAATTTAGCATCCTGATTATTATAAATGTATGAGCCGATCTTATTTTTGGCGCCAGATGATTTATCATTTACCACAACCTCAATTCCGTTGGTAATTTTACTACCGTTTGATCTTATTTTAGGCGTTTCAGCTTTAACCCAATTAATCGTATAAGTAATGTTCGAAAGCGCTTTGCCTGCTGTGATATTCTTAAAGCTATCGCTTGCCTGTATATTTTGCAGCAACAACTTAGCACAAGGATCTGATATGGTAGCTGAGCCATAGTTTTTCTGCGGATTATTAATTACGCTATCCTTTTTGTTGTTAACTACGACCGTGGTTTTGGTGATATTTTTTGATACCGGTTTGGGTTTATTTTGATTGCAGGCTGAGGTTAAAATAATTGCAAGCGATAGTAGAATTAGGTTATGTATGTTCTTCATCATTATTGGTTTATGATTATACACATAGAGCTAAGATTTGTGTGAGTGATATGACATTGCGCGGTCTTTCCCCTCTAGAGCCAAGCATGCGTGTGTTCTTTATGCAGTGTAGCCCTTCCCCATTTCACAATCCGCCCCTTCTCAAGAGGGAAATTTTACTATTCGCAGTCGCTCGGCTTTTGCCGAGTGACCGCATCAGGGGTGGCATTACATTTTATTACATTCCCTCCAGAAACAATAGCCTAACTAAACTGGTTTTTGGTATTAAATATCAGCTTTAAAAAAAATTAAGCAACATTATTGTAAAAATGCAATCGAATGTAATCAGCTCTGCAAATATTTTATTAATTATGCAAACCGATTGAATGTACATTTGAACGTTCAAATATAAAATGAGTACCCAAACATCTATAAAACAAGAAGCTGACGTAATTTTAATTGGTGCAGGCATCATGAGCGCAACACTGGGCTCTATGCTAAAAACCCTGCAGCCCGACCTCACCATCGAGATCTTTGAACGACTTGACGTAATTGCGGCAGAAAGTTCGGACGCGATGAATAACGCGGGCACGGGACACTCGGCTTTTTGCGAATTAAATTATACGCCACAGCTTCAGGACGGAACAGTTGATATTTCAAAGGCAATAAAAATTGCCGATCAATTTGAGATATCTAAAGAATTTTGGGCCTATTTAATTGAACAAGGGTTCATTAAATCTGCCGAAACCTTTATTAGTTCTGTGCCACACATGAGTTTTGTTTGGGGCGAAGAAAACGTTGATTACCTAAAGAAACGCCACGAAGCGCTGACCAAAAACCATCTTTTTAAAGGGATGGAATATACCGAGGACAGCACACTGTTAAACGAGTGGGTTCCGCTGGTAATGGAAGGCCGCGACCCTAACGAAAAGGTATCTGCCACTAAAATGGATCTGGGTACTGATGTTAATTTCGGAGCGCTAACCAACAGCCTGTTTAATCACCTTAAAGTACAGCCCGGTGTAAATATGCACCTGCAGCACGATGTTACCAACATTAAACGTAAAGGCAGCAATTGGGTAGTTACAGTTAAAGACCATGTGAGTGGCAAAAGCCGTAAAATAACTACCAAGTTTGTATTTGTTGGCGCGGGTGGTGGTGCATTGCCATTGCTACAAAAATCGGGCATACCAGAAAGCAAAGGCTTTGGTGGTTTCCCGGTAAGTGGCCAGTGGTTGGTTTGTAAAGATCAAACTATTATTAAACGCCACCAGGCTAAAGTATACGGTAAAGCGTCAGTAGGTTCGCCGCCAATGTCTGTACCGCATTTGGATACCCGGATGATTAATGGCACCAAGGCCCTCTTATTTGGCCCTTATGCTGGTTTCTCTACTCGTTTCCTTAAAAAAGGATCTTTATTGGATCTTTTCAAATCAATCAAGTTAAATAATATACGCCCGCTGTTATCAGCAGGTATAGATAATATTCCGCTTACCCGTTATTTGATCAGCCAGGTGCTACAGTCGCCCGAAGATCGTTTAAATGCCCTTAAAGATTATTATCCTAACGCCAAGGCCGAAGACTGGGAACTGGAGTTTGCAGGTCAGCGTGTGCAGGTGATCAAGAAAGATCCCCGTCGCGGTGGCGTGCTCGAGTTTGGGACCGAAGTAGTTACCGCTGCCGATGGTAGCATAGCTGCATTGTTAGGTGCTTCACCGGGTGCTTCAACCTCTGTACCGATCATGATCCATCTGATTGAGCGCTGCTTTAAAACACAGGCTCAAACCCCTGAATGGCAGGCGAAATTAAAACAAATGATCCCGTCTTACGGGCAGTCATTGTCTAAAAATGTGGAGTTGGCTAATGCTACAAGGGAGCGGACTAGTAAGGTTTTGAAGTTGGTATAGTAATTTTCTATCTCTTTGTCATTTCTGTAGGTAGCAAGTGGTGATCTCGTCGCATGTCGATCCGCTTTTCATTAGGTACGGGTGTGCTTCATTTATCGTTAGTGGATGTACTTTTTTCTTTTCTCTCAAAAAAAAGTACCAAAAAAGAAAAATCGCAGCAGGGTTCTGTTGCTATGTTAGTGTTGTGGTTGGGCAGGGATTGTGGTTGCCGCAACATTATCAATGCTGCCCGAAAGACGGTATTTGAGGTAGTGGTTGATTCGGATTAACTTGCTCAGTTCTCAAATTAGGAGCGGCGGCCAGACAGAAACGCGGGCCATGCGCTGGCCTTGTGCGGCGAAGCATTTTTCTGTCTTAAGTTATTCACTCTTTAATTGTTTTTTAAGGTGTTCATGAAATCGCTACGCTAAGTATTGGTTCATTTTGGATCAAGCCAAAAGAACTAGCCCCTGCGGCAATGAGCAGACTGACGGAAATCATTTCACTGCCCTTACTTAATAGCAATAACTTTAATCCAAGCACAAACTTCTTTACAGTTCGCGATTGCTTCGTCCCTCGCAATGATTCACTTTAACTGTTGACAATAAACCCTTCTCCCTTCACGTTTACCTCCACAAGCAAAGCATACTATAAATCCGAAATCGAACATTCGATTTCCGAAATAACTTTACCTTTGCCCATTATTTATGAAGATATTAGTTACAGGTACCGCTGGGTTTATTGGCTTTTATGTAGCGCAGAAACTGGCAACACAAGGGCACGAAGTAGTAGGCGTTGATAATATTAACGACTATTATGATATCGCCTTAAAATATGGCCGCTTAACCGCAGCAGGCATTGATATTAAACAATTAACCAGCACTGCTCCTATACCAAGCTCGATACATCCCAATTACAGCTTTATTAAGCTGGATATTGCCGATAAAAACAAGGTACACGAACTATTTGAAATTTATAAGTTTGATGTAGTTTGCCACCTGGCGGCACAGGCAGGTGTGCGCTATTCGATCACCAATCCTTATGATTACGCTTTAAGCAACCTTTCGGGCTTTTTAAGTATTTTGGAAGGATGCCGCCAGTCGCAGGTTAAGAACCTTGTTTATGCCAGCAGCTCCAGCGTTTATGGGTTGAATGATAACGCCCCTTTCTCTGTTCATTTGGGTGCCGATCACCCGGTTAGCTTGTATGCGGCCAGCAAAAAAAGCAACGAAATGATGGCGCACAGTTACAGCCATCTGTACAACTTACCAACTACGGGGTTACGTTTCTTTACCGTTTACGGCCCATGGGGTCGCCCCGATATGGCCTATTTCAGTTTTGCTGATGCCATCATTAAAGGCAAGCCAATCAATGTATACAACAATGGCGAGATGCAGCGTGACTTTACTTATATCGATGATATTGTAGAAGGTGTTATCCGTGTAATTAACAAACCGGCTACTGCCAACCCCGATTGGGATAATAAACATCCCGATCCGGCTACATCAAGTGCGCCGTATCAATTATATAATATCGGCAACTCTTCTCCTGTTAAGTTATTGAACTTTATCGAGGCCATTGAAAATGCAGTAGGTAAAAAGGCTATTAAAAACATGTTGCCTATGCAACCCGGCGACGTATTATCTACAGATGCCGATATGAGCGACTTACAACGCAACTTTAACTATCATCCCAAAACTGATATACAAACCGGCATTAACGAGTTTGTAAAATGGTTCAGAGAGTTTTACTCTGTGTAGGGAATCAGGAATCAAAGTATTAAACTGCCGCAAGTATTTGACTTGCGGCATTAACTGTTTAAGGTTGTACCTTATCTAAGCTTATTGTAAGTAACAATTTCGAAATCAATCCACAGCCTGCGGGCTAATTTCGAATTATGTTTATATTGGCCCTATGAATAAGGGTCTACTTTTTACAATCTGCCTTGCCTTTACTTCGGCGGCTACCTTCGCACAAAAAGTTCAAAAATTAAACGATTATTTTCCGGCTCCAAATATCTGGCAGCAAAAAACACCGTCGCAATCAGGATTGGATGATGTCGGCATTCAAAAAGCGGTAAGTTTTGCTATCGCTAACGAAGCTAAGTCCTCGCACGATGGCGTAATATCACAATACCAAAGCTTCGGCAAAGAACCCATGAGCGAAGCCGTTGGCCCGCTTACAGACCGCACTGGTGCCACCGGATTAATTATTTATAAAGGCTACGTTGTTGCCCAATGGGGCGAACCTAACAAGGTTGACATTGTAAACAGCGTAACCAAAAGCTTGCTTTCTACTATTATCGGGGTGGCTGTTGATCGGGGCCTAATCCGAAGTACCAGCGATACAGTTGCCAGTTATGTACCCTTTGTAGAACTATACTCCCCAAACAACAGCACTGGCTCAGAAACCAATCAGAACGATATTATTTACCCTTTTGCATCGGTACACAACCGCAGGCTTACCTGGGAAGTGATGCTACGCCAAACCAGCGACTGGGAAGGTACCCTCTGGGGTAAACCAGATTGGGCCGATCGCCCGCAAGGAGATATTGAAGAATATAAAAACCGCAAACGTGCCGAACCAGGCACCACCTGGAAATATAACGATGTACGCGTAAATGCACTTGCCCTTGCAGCCACCAACGTATGGCGCAGGCCTTTGCCACAGGTACTTAAAGAAAACATTATGGACCCAATTGGAGCTTCATCAACATGGCGTTGGTATGGTTACCACAACTCATGGATTGTGCTAGATGGCCAGCCTGTACAATCTGTAAGCGGTGGTGGCCATTGGGGTGGCGGCATGTTTATGAACGCTTATGACATGGCTCGTTTTGGCCTATTAACTTTACATGGAGGTAACTGGAAAGGTAAGCAACTGATTAGCAAACAGTGGATTGATCAGGCACTTACCCCTACTACGGCTAATACAGGTTACGGTTACATGAATTGGTTTTTGAACACCGATAAAAAACTACTGCCGTCGGCACCAGAAAAAGCATGGGTACACATTGGCAATGGCACCAATATGATTTATTGCGATACAGAACACGACCTAATTATTGTAGCCCGCTGGATTGATAATAAAGCAATGGATGGGTTGGTAGGCGCTGTGCTAAAGTCGATAGTACAGTAAGCCTGAACCTCAGCAATGGGCTGGAGATTGGTGCGGTAACTTTGAATTTAAACCTTTAAAACAATATAAATGGCACCATCAAAAAAAACAGCTTTTAACCCCCCCGCCAATGTGCCGGGTTTGTTGGTTTTCTTTTTATTGCTGATTGCAGCTCCCGCCTTCGCGCAGGTAACTATCGAAAACCTGTTAAGTGTACCTTTTCCGTCAGATTTGCACCGATCACCCGATGGGACTTTTGCCGTGTGGGTTTTTAATGATAAGGGTGTACGTAATATCGAACTGTATAATTCGGCCACTAATAAAACGCAGGCGGTTACCAATTTCAAAGCTGATGATGGGCTGGAGATCACCAATGTTTCCATCACACCCGATAACCGCAAGATCATTTTTATCCGCGGAAACGATAAAAACCCAAATGGCGAACCTGCCAATCCCGCACACTTACAGACTTCAACAGCGCAAACCTTATATGTAGCTGATGTTAAAACGGGTGCAATAAAACAAATTGGCACAGGCACACAACCAGTTATCAGCCCTGATGGCAAGCGCATTGTGTATGTAGATGCCTCACAAGTATGGACTTGCGCCATTGATAGCGTTAAACCGCATCAGCTTTTTAAAAGCCGCGGCAGGGCCGGTAATTTAACCTGGTCGCCCGATGGTAGTAAGCTCGCTTATGTAAGCTATCGCGATAATCACAGCTTTGTAGGTATTTATGATTTTACTACGCATCAATTTTCATTTGTAGATCCCAAGGCCGATTATGATGACAATATTGCCTGGTCGCCCGATGGTAAATATATAGCCTACACCCATGTGCCTGCTACAGAAACCGTTTATCCATTTGTACCACGCCGCAGCGGTTTGCCATGGTCTATTAAACTATACGAGGTTAGCACAGGTGATATCAAATCCATCTGGACTGCAGATGAAGGCAGCGGTAGTGTATTGGTTGAAGATATCCCTGATTCTGATACCCATTTATGGTTTGCCGAGAATGGCAATATCATTTTCCCCTGGGAAAAAGAAGGATGGGTACATTTGTATGCTGTTAACATTACATCCAACAAAGTAACCCCGCTTACACCCGGCGAAGGTGAAGTTGAGAAAGTAGTGCTTTCTGCCGATAAAAAGGCTATGATCTATAGTGCCAACATTGGCGACATTAACCACAGGCACGTTTTTAAAGCTGACGTGGCAACAGGAGTCAACACGCCAGTAACTAAAGGTGATGGTATTGAATATGGCCCTGTTGATCTTAAAAACGGCATAATCGTGCTGCATAGTTCCGCGCAACGCCCGATGTGGCCTGCGCTTATCTCTTCTTCCGGAACGATTACCGATCTGGCTACCGATCAATTTCCGGCAAGTTTCCCTACAAGTTTGGTAACACCAAAGGTAATTACCTTTACCGCTACAGATGGTTTTAAAACACCTGCACAGATCTTTTTACCACCCAACTATAAGCCCTCACAAAAATATCCGGCCGTGGTATTTTTTCATGGAGGATCACGCCGACAAATGCTACCTGCTTATAGTTACATGTTCTATTATTCTAACGCCTACTCTATGCATCAATATTTTGCAAGCAAGGGCTACATTGTATTAAGCGTTAATTACCGTAGCGGCATTGGTTATGGCCTAAATTTTCGCGAAGCAGATAACTACGGGGCCAATGGTGCCAGCGAGGTTAATGATGTAACGGGTGCAGGCGCTTATTTGAAATCCCGGGATGATATCGATAGTAAACACATTGCCATATGGGGCGGCTCATATGGCGGCTACTTAACAGCCTTCGGTTTGGCTAAGGCATCGGATGTATTTTCGTGCGGGGTTGATATCCATGGCGTACACGACTGGAATAATGAAATGAAAAACTGGGTAACCACCTATCAGCCCGAAAAAGCCGATGCATTTGCTAAACTGGCACGTAAATCATCGCCCATCGCTTATGTAGACGGATGGAAATCACCGGTACTTTTTATCCATGGCGATGATGACCGCAACGTACCATTCGAAGAAACAGTAAACCTTACGCCGCTTCTTCGTGCCCGTAAAGTGCATTTCGAAGAACTCATTTTGCCCGACGAAATTCACGATTTTTTATTGCATAGTAGCTGGATTAAAGTTTATCACGCCACATTTAATTTTATAGATAAACACTTGAATTAGAAGCAAAAAACAAAATAAACACCAAACACGCGCAGTCGCTCGGCTCTTGCCGAGTGGCTTGTATTCTTAGGCCTCTGGCCTACTCTACGCCAAAATTCTGTCTCTTGTTTCTAGCTTCTTGTCTCTCCCTACTGATTAGCCAGAAAAGGATTAAAGTTCCTCGTTCCTATCTCCATACCGGCGGCGCGGCAAATGGTTTTGTCGCCATATTTAAAGTTGATATTGTCCATGGCCTGGTAAAGTTTAATCTGCTCTTCGTTATCATCAAACAGGTTAATCTGATAAGTACCCTGTGTAAGCTGGCTTAGTTTAACACCAATTAAACGTACGCGTTTATCTTTACTCCAGGCTTTTTTCAGCAGGTTTTTAATACCAGGGATCAGGATATGTTCGGCCGCGGTGAGGCTGATCTTTTCTTGCAGCGTATGCGTCTCAAAATCCTGGTACCGTAATTTAACAGCCAGGCAACCGGCTACTTTATTTTCTTTACGTAATTTAAAGGCTAGCTCCTCGGTCATGGATACCAGGATAGTTTCGAGAGTGCGCAGATCAGCAGTGTCGGCATCAAAGGTATGTTCTGTCGAGATTGATTTACGTTCGGATGAAGCTACAATTTCGCTATGATCAATACCTCTGGCCTTTTCCCAAATATATAATCCGGCACGGCCAAAAACAGTTTGTAAAAACCGAAGCTCTACCTTTTGCAGGTCTCCTATTTTTTCGATGCCGTAACTGTATAATTTCTCGCAGGTTTTTTCGCCTAGCATGGGTATTTTACGGATAGGTAGCGGTGCCATAAATTCCATCTCTTTGCCATGCTCAATATGAAGCTGCCCGTTGGGCTTGGCTTGGTTAGTGGCCATTTTAGCAACTGTTTTTGTTGATGCCATACCGAAAGAGATTGGCAACTTTGTTTCACGTATAATGCGCTGCCTTAATTCCGTTGCCAATTGGTATGCATTGTAAAAACGATCCATCCCCGTAAAATCGATATAGAACTCGTCTACCGATGTTTTTTGATAAAGGGGCACACTGTCATGGATTATCTGCGTTACCTCGCGTGAGGCCTCGCCATAGCGCCCGTGCGTGCCGCGGATCAGTATGGCATCGGGGCAAAGCTTCAAAGCCTGCCGTGTAGGCATAGCCGAGTGTACACCAAACTTACGCGCCTCATAACTGCACGAGGCCACCACTCCCCGATCTGCCGAACCACCGATTATTACCGGCTTGCCAATGAGCGAGGCATCAAACTTTCGCTCCACAGAAACGAAGAACGAATCAAGGTCAATATGCACTATACACCGCTTCGAACTCACTTTACAAATGTGGAAAAATTAAATTTAAAAATACTAATAATTTTAGCAAATTCGTTTATCTAATTTTCATCATCATGACTGAATATGCCGACTACATGCTACTGCTGAGACCCGACGAAAGGATCTGTGCCGAAATTGCGGGTTATAAAAAGTTCGCCGCCGGGCTAATCGGCGACTATCCCTCTATGGCCTCAACCGCACATATTTCTATATCAAAGTACACGCGTAAAAAGTATTATGTGATGCGCCCGGCTATCGAGAGTTTACAACCCAAGCTTAAAGGCATGTCATCCATTATGCTACAGGTTAACAACTTTAAGTTTTTTGTACATAAAAACAATACCTACACCATTTATGCCGCTATCGAGGCCACTTACCAAAGCGATAATTGGTTTGCAGCATTAGGCAAACAGCTGCATATCAGCAAAAGCCAGTTTACACCACACATCACCATTGCCCGCAGTATTAATGAAAATTGCTTTTATAAACTGTGGCCGCACTTTAAATACATCACCCTAAAGCATCAGTTTACCATTAATAGCTTAACCGTGCTCGAAAAAGAAACGCTGAACAGTCACTCTAAATGGAGCATTTTGCACGAATTTATGTTCGAACACAAAATGGCTCCCAGTTTTGCCTAGCAAATGCATTTTATTGGCCTCATTCTCAGCAGTTCAATGCCTAATCGCAATTTTGTTTTCCAAAAGCTGATAATTTCCCTACATTTGCGGTGGGTAAGTCTTTTACGACCAGCTCCTCTTGAACTCCCCCAGGGTGGGAACGCAGCAAGGGTAGAGGGTTGTAGCGGTGCGATAAAAGTAGCTTACCCACTTTTTTTCTTTAATTTGTTGATTTGTCAATTTAGCAGGCCCGCTAATGACAATGTTAAAGTCCTCCTCCTATAAGTCAATATTAAAATTGACAAAAAGCTTTCAAACAGCAATTCAAATGTTAATTTCGCGCAAGTGTTATTACAGCCTGCTGTTTTTAATGCTTTAAATCTAAACGCAATTAATAATTCATTAAACAAATAGACGAATGAAATTTTTCATTGATACCGCCAACCTGGCACAAATACAAGAAGCACACGACCTTGGTGTACTTGATGGTGTAACCACTAACCCATCTTTGATGGCCAAAGAAGGCATCAGCGGACAAGAAAATGTAATTAAGCATTACCTGGCTATCTGCGATATTATTGGCGATGGCGCTGTAAGTGCTGAAGTTATTGCAACCACTTTCGACGAGATCATTGTTGAAGGCGAAGCATTAGCTAAATTACACCCAAGCATCGTGGTTAAAGTACCTATGATTAAAGATGGTGTTAAAGCCATTAAATACTTTACAGAAAAAGGTATCAAAACTAATTGTACACTGGTATTCTCTGCTGGTCAGGCTTTATTGGCTGCTAAAGCAGGTGCTACTTATGTATCTCCGTTTGTTGGCCGTTTAGATGATATCTCTACAGATGGTATGCAACTGATTGAAGACATCCGTTTAATATTTGATAACTACGGTTACGAAACTCAAATCTTAGCTGCATCTGTGCGTACACCAATGCACATCATTAACTGTGCTAAAATTGGTTCTGATGTTATTACTGCACCTTTATCAGCTATCACTGCTTTATTAAAGCACCCATTAACTGATAGCGGTTTAGCTACTTTCCTGGCTGACCATGCTAAGGCTGCAGCTGTAAAAGTATAAGTTGCTAAACATTGTCTTGCCTTTGTTGCTTTATTAAAGCAATGGAAATACAACACGAACTAAAAGATACGGAGGGCTTGTTTTACATAACTCAGGGCGACCACCATGTGGCCGAAATGCGTTACAGTATGACAAGCCCTTCTCTTATGGATATCTACCATACCGAAGTATCCGAAGATTTACAGGGCAAGCACATTGGCCGCCAACTGGTAGAGGAAGCAGTAAAATTCGCCCGCCAACATCATTACAAGATCCATCCTACCTGTAGTTTCGCACAAAATGTATTTGAAATTACAAAGGACTTTAATGATGTATTGGCTTAAATTTGCCAAATGATCGCATTACCCAAACCGACTGACGACTTATCTTTTTTTGAAGAAATAAAAACTCTATCAAATCAGCATTGGGCTGAATTTGAAATAAACCCTAACATATATGGGTTTCAAATTCAGAAATGTTCTCAGTGGAGAAAAGGGCTGTCCGATGAGCAAATCCTCAACTTCGAGAAAGGCTTGGGTTTTAAACTTCCCATCCCGCTGCGTAATTTTTATGCAGTGATGAACGGATTGAATAAACCCGGAATCAATATTAATAGTAATCCAGGAAGCAACGAAATCTACAAACCTATTTTTTATTCTTTTAGTGACGATTTAGAATTAATTAAGAAACTTATTGATCAGGTTCTCGAATCTTTCAATCTCCAAAAAGGTTATATGGAGGCTAATAATATCTCCAGAATTTTCCCAGTATGTGGTCACCGTTTTATGCTAATTGATGAACCTGGTCATCCAATTCTGTCCATTGCGGAAAACGATGTAATCTATTGGTCAGATAATATAAGTAAGCTCCTGGTAACTGAAATATTTTCTGATATTTATAACCCGTGGGACTTCGAAAGCAATCCCCAAAATTCCGGATCAATTAAATTTTGGCTGGATTAATAAATTACAGTATGCTCGATATTTTAATTATAGGCGGTGGCCCTATTGGTTTGGCTTGCGGATTGGCTGCACAAAAAGCAGGTTTAAGTTTTGTAATTGTAGAAAAAGGAACGCTTGTTAACTCGCTTTACAACTACCCTTCTACCATGACTTTCTTCTCCACTTCAGAGAAACTGGAGATTGGTGGTGTACCGTTTGTAACAACTCATACCAAGCCCAACCGCGCCGATGCATTAGAATATTACCGTCGCGTAGCATTATCAAACACGCTCCCGCTTCATTTATTTGAAGAAGTTACCGGGGTTGAATGCGTCGACGGGCACTACAAAGTGACCTCTACTAAAGCAGTTTATGAGGCAAAGTACGTTATCGTATCAACCGGATTTTATGATGTGGCTGTAAACCTTAATATCCCCGGCGAAGACCTGACCAAAGTAAAACACTATTACCAGGACCCGGCATTTTTTACGCTACAAAAGGTTATTGTAGTAGGTTCGAGCAATTCGGCTATCGATGTGGCTTTAGAAACTTACCGCAAAGGTGCCGAAGTAAGCTTGGTAGTACGCGGCAGCGAGATCAGCGAGCGGGTTAAGTACTGGGTACGCCCCGATATTATTAACCGGATAAAAGAAGGCAGCATCAAAGCTTATTTCAACTCAAATCTAAAAGCCATCCGAGAAACTGAGGCTGATATTGAAACGCCGGAAGGCATCATCACCATACCCAATGATTTTGTAATGGCTATGACGGGCTATAAACCCAACTTCATTTTCCTCAAAAATATCGGGATCGCTTTGTCAAACGATGACCGTTTTATTCCGCAATACAATAAAGATACCATGGAAACCAATTTGCCTGGGGTATACTTAGCAGGTGTGGTTTGCGGTGGAATGGATACCCACTTATGGTTTATTGAAAACTCGCGCATCCATGCCGAAACGATTTTGGATGATATCGTAAATAAGGAGCATCAACGTAAATAATTTTTCTTTCGGATTAAGAACAATAATAGTAAATTGCTGGTTACTAACCTTTAACTAAGGCCAACCAATCACACGTACTATAGCCAGCAAATGAATACCATTGTAAATGACCCAATCAAACAGATACATTCTCTGCTGGATGAAGCCTATAAAACACGTGTTCATAATCTAAAAAAAAGCACTCAACTTGCCAGCAAAGCACTGGAACAAAGTCGTGAAATAGACAATGCCGAGCTAACAGGCCATAGCCTTAACCGCTTGTCGTTGTTTTACATGATTATGGGCGAATACAAGCAGGCCATTGATATGGCCCAGGAAGCCATTAAAAATTTTGAAAAGCTAGCCGACGAACGCGGGATTGCCGATGCCAAATACAGCATAGCCGGGGTTTACTACAAAACGGATAACTATCATTTGGGCTTGGTGTACCTGATGGATTGCCTGATCATCTATCGCAAATACAACGATTTCCATAACCAGGCAAGGGTTCAAAAATCGCTTGGTACCATCTACGAATATATAGGTGACGTAAAAAACGCAGTAAAATCTTACGAAAGTTCGATAGAAGCTGCCGAGCTGATAAAGGATAACAGCCTTATATCCAATGCCTATAACCCTTTATCCGGCATTTACCTCAAGCAAAATAACATTCAAAAAGCGATGCAGCTCATTGAGGATGCCATCGAACTAAAAAACGAATCGGGTGATATCCGCGGGCTTGCTTTCTCTATCTATGGGCGCGGCAAGGTTTACACCAAAACTGGTGAGTACCACAAAGCCGAGCGCGATTTTAAGGAAGCATTAGTTATCCATAACCGCGAAAAAGATAACCTGGGTATAGCCATGGCGCTCTACAAAATGGGCGCGCTCTATGTAGAAATGGGGCGAAATATTGAGGCTAAAGAAGTTTTACAAAAAGCCCTGACGATAAGCACAGAGTACAATATCATCTTCGTTAAATTTAAATCGAACCATCTGCTTTACCAGATCTATAAAAAGGAAAACAACACGGAGAAATCATTGGAGTATCTGGAGCTTTACTTAGAACAAAAGGAAGGCGTTATCAATACCCAGACCCTGCAGGTGATCGAAAACTATGAAATGATTACCAAAATGGATGCCCTTAAAAGTGAGGCTAAGGCCCAGTTAGAAAAGGCAGAGATTTTGGAAAAAAAGGAATTGGCAGAGAAAACCGCCAAAATGAAGCAGGAATTTCTATCGACCATGAGCCACGAGATCCGCACGCCTTTAAATGCAGTGATCACCATAGCCACGTTACTTGGCGAAAGATCTGATTCAACCGAAAAGGATTTAATTGATTCACTAAAGTTTGCATCCAATAACCTGTTACTCATTATTAACGATATTCTGGACTTTACCAAGCTGGATGCAGATAAAGTGCAACTGGAACCCCATCCCTGCGAATTTAACTCATTAATAAAACGCATAACGCGTACTTATGATAACATGGCTACCGAAAAAGGCCTTACTGTATCTGTAAAACTTGATCCGTTGATATGGGAAAGTTATGAGATGGATGAGACCAAGATATCGCAGATACTGGGTAACCTCATTAGTAATGCGATTAAATATACCGAAGAAGGCAACGTACAACTCGAAGTAAAAAAGATAAACAGCGACGAGCAAACCGACACGCTGCAGTTCATTATATCCGACACGGGCCTTGGCATCCCTCCCGAATATTTTGATAAAATGTTCCAGAGTTTTTCTCAACCTAAATCAATTACCACCCGCAAACAAGGCGGCTCGGGTCTGGGTCTTGCTATTGTGAAGAAGCTTATACAATTGCACGATAGCGAAGTTTTTGTTGAAAGCGAAGTAGGCAAAGGCTCTGTTTTCCAATTTGATCTTAAATTGCAACGGTGCGTTACTACAGGTAAAACACCAGTCAAAAACCTTAACGATATTCGCAATTGCAATATACTGCTTGCAGAGGATAATATGATCAATGCTATGGTGGCCCGCAAGCTGTTATCTAAATGGGGCATTACTGTCGAGCATGCTAAAAACGGGATCGAGGCTATTGAGATGGCTCAGCTTAAAGCCTACGATTTTATTTTAATGGATATCCACATGCCCGAGATGAACGGCTTCGATGCAGCGGCACATATTCGCAATAACGAAAATCCGAACATTAATACCCCAATATTCGCCCTCACTGCAGATATTACCGCCGAACATCAGACCGAATACGTAAACTATTTCAATAGATTTTTGCGTAAACCAATCGAAGTTGACAAGCTCCACGCCGCGTTGATAGATTGTCTATAATAAATTTAGGCTGTCCAGATATTCTTGTTTTAAGCCAATACTTGTTATTTTGTGCTATAACACTTAATACTACATGAAGAAAGGACGTTTAGAGGCATTTAGCGATGGTGTGATCGCCATTATTATCACCATTATGGTACTCGAACTTAAAGTACCGCACAGTCCCGATCTGCAAGCGCTGCAACCTTTGCTTCCTACCCTATTCTGTTATGTATTGAGCTTTATTTATGTTGGCATTTATTGGAATAACCATCATCATATGATTTACCTGGTTGATAAAATAGACGGTAAAGTACTTTGGGCTAATCTTAATTTACTGTTCTGGCTCTCACTCGTACCCTTTGTAACTGCCTGGACCGGCGAAAACCATTTTGCACAATGGCCGGTAATTTTTTACGGTGGAGTACTTGCGGCTAACGGTGCAGCCTACACCCTACTTGCCTATTTGCTTGTTAAAAGATCCGGCAAAGGATCACTATTGGCGCAAGCAGTGGGACACGATTGGAAAAGTATAACATCTGTAATTATCTATGTTGCGGGCATGGGCGTTGCTTTTTATAATCCCTTGATCAGCATGGCCCTGTATGCATTTGTGGCGATGATATGGTTTATACCTGATAAACGTATCGAGAGAAAAATACTGGGCGAAGAAAGCTGTTAAACGCCAATTTAAGACCCTTTATCTATTCAAAATTTTACATCCTGCGCTAAAGCGAGGATATGAATATTTCCTAACTTCATGTTGTACTAAAACTTTACAACATGAGAAGATTTACCCTCTATTTTTTACTGATGCTGCCCGCTGTTTACGCCAACGCGCAAGACGCTGTAAGCTATCAGTTACCGCCCAAAGACATCACCGATCTGTTGCTGGCAAAGCCAACACCGGCCGTTAGCATCGACTCTAAAGGTGAGTGGATGCTATTGAGCGACCGTAACTCCTACCCTTCTGTAGAAGAGCTTGCCCGCCCCGAGCTGCGTATTGCAGGTTTGCGCATTAACCCGGCCAATTACTCATTAAGCCGTGGCAATTACATCAATAACTTTACGCTTAAAAATATCAAGACAGGTCAAAGCTACCCGGTTACCGGTCTGCCCAGCCCGCTTTTTGCAGGCAGTATGACCTGGAGCCCCGATGAAAAGAAGATCGCTTTTACCCAAACCGGTTCTAAATCGGTAGATCTTTATGTAATTGATGTGCTTACCCACAAAGCCGTTAAAAGCAATAAACAGCCATTAAACACCGTTATAACCGGCCAGGGAGGCGCCGTTGTTTGGGCTGATAATAATACACTGCTTTACCGCATTGCCACCAAACCGGCCAGCGCTGCACCGCCAAAACCAGCCGTACCTAAAGGCCCAACTGTACAACAGAATTTAGGCAAGGTTGCGCCAAGTGCCACTTATGAGGATCTGATTAAAACACCATACGACGAGCAGCTGTTCGAATTTTTCGGCACGTCGCAATTGGTTGCTAACAAAAACGGTGTTGAGACTGCGATAGGTAAGCCGGCTATAAACAGCGGCGTTACTTTATCGCCAGATAAAAAATATCTATTGTTACGTACTATCAGAAAACCGTTCTCTTACCTGGTTACTGCGCAGGGTTTCCCATCTACCGTTAGAATCACCGACCTGAGTGGTAAAACTGTTAAGCTATTGGCCGAACTACCATCGAGCGAAGCCACACCGTCTGGTTATGATAATACACAGAACATCGACCGTGCGTTTGATTGGCGAGATGATGAACCGGCAACTATTACCTGGGCACATCCATTGGATAGCGGCCGTATCCGTAAAAAAGTTGACTTTCATGATGCTGTATTTGCTTTGAGTGCACCATTTACTAGCCAGCCAACTGAGCTTTTTAAAACTCAACACCGTTACCGTGGTACAGAATGGGGCAATGCCGAAATTGCATTGGTTAGTGAGGGTTTACGCTCTAAACAGCTAGAAAAAGTTGATCGTTACAATACCACGACACAAAAGCTGGAAAAACTGTACGAACGCAATACCAGTGATGCCTACAACGACCCAGGTAACCCTGTAACTACCAAAAACAAATTTGGCCGTGAAGTAATACTAACTACCGATAACGGAACTAAGCTATTAATGAATAACACAACTGGTGCATCACCCAAAGGTGATTTACCATTCCTGGCGCGTTTTGATATCGCGACCGGTAAAAATGAAATACTGTGGCGTTGCAATGAGGGTTACTTCGAAACCGTGGTTGATGTAATTGACCCGGATAAACTGGTACTGGTTACCCGCCGCGAATCGCAAAAAGAAGTGCCAAACTATTATATCAAGAATTTGGTATTGCGCGTTGCCGACCGACCGGTTACTGCCTTCACAAATCCATACCCGCAATTAGTGGGCGTAAGCAAAGAAAAAATCCACTACAAACGCGCCGACGGTGTTGACCTTACCGGCGACTTATACTTGCCAAAAGGTTATAACAAAGAGAAAGATGGCCCATTGCCAGTGTTGATCTGGGCTTATCCGCGCGAGTTTAACTCGGCATCAGATGCGGCGCAGGTACGTGGCTCGCAAGATAAGTTTACCATTATAGGTGGCGGTAGTCCGGTGTTTTTTGTAACGCAGGGTTACGCCATTTTAGATAATGCAGAAATGCCGATTGTAGCCAAAGACGGCAAAAAACCAAACGATACCTTCGTAGAGCAATTACAACTAAACGCAGAAGCAGCCATCAACAAGCTGGCAGAAATGGGCGTAGGCGATCGTAACCGCATTGCAGTAGGTGGCCACAGCTATGGTTCATTTATGACGGCCAATTTGTTAGCGCATACCAACCTGTTTAAAGCCGGTATTGCTGAAAGCGGTGCTTATAACCGTACGCTTACCCCGTTCGGTTTCCAGAATGAAGACCGAACTTATTGGGATGATCCTAAACTGTACTACGATATGAGTCCGTTTAGTTTTGCGGATAAAATTAAAACGCCAATCCTGTTAATCCACGGTGAGGCTGATGATAATCCAGGCACTTTTCCTATTAACAGCGAACGTTTATTTGCTGCCATTAAGGGTTTAGGTGGTACCGTACGATTTGTTTATTTACCTTACGAGGCACACGGTTATCGCGGTCGCGAAAATCTGTTGCACAAGCTTTGGGAGATTAATACCTGGTTAAATACCTATGTAAAAAATGCCAAGCCGGTTGAAAGCGCAAGCAAGTAATATCTGCATCAAAACAAGAAAGCCCATCGATAATCGAAGGGCTTTCTTGTTTATTATTTACCGTAGAGACACAATACTTTGTGTCTCGCATGAGGTCAACTGATAAGAGACACAAAGTATTGTGTCTCTACGGCGAGTATTTTTTTAAGCTTCCTCGCTCCAGCGATAACTCTGATGATCCAGACCGATCAAATCTACCACCCTATTTACTACCGTTAAAGCTACATCCTCAATAGTTTTAGGCAAGCTATAAAATGATGGTACGGCTGGGCAAACAATCCCACCCGCCTCTGTCACAGTTTGCATATTGCGGATGTGGATAAGGTTCAATGGTGTATCGCGCGCTACCAGGATCAGTCGGCGACGTTCTTTCAGAATCACATCGGCAGCGCGGCAAATCAGATCGTCGGATGTGCCTGCAGCTATGCGGCCGAGTGTGCCCATTGAACAGGGTACAACCACCATGGTATCAAACCTAGCAGAGCCGGATGCAAAGGGTGCAAAAAAATCATTCTTTTGATAAAAGTCGAAGGGGTAATTTTTGTATTCGTCGTTCTGTAACTCATATTTCCAAACTTCTTTGGCGTTATCAGACATCACAACGGCTACTTTATTAATCTGACCTTGCAGCTTTATTAATTGATCAAATAATACTTTGGCATATATAGAACCACTGGCTCCTGTTACCGCAACAACAATTTTTTTCATGCTTTATGGCAGATAAACAAAATTTACTGGGGCAATGTTACGGAATATAAATAAAAAAAGGGTCGAATAACTCGTACTCGACCCTACATCTACCTATGAAAAACATGCCCTTTAGAGGGGCAATACAAATGTAGAAACAATTATTTAATTTATAAACAATTATTTTAAATTATTTTAACCTTAGGTTCTAGCCGTTTTTCTCAATCAAAGTCTGGATAATTCCATCAACCATACCTACGCTGGGCACGTAAATATTTTTAATATCTGCCCATTTCATAACTGTAAGGTATATCTCGCAGGCCGGTATAATTACATCCGCCCTATCAGGGTTAAGGCCCAAAATATTAATCCTATCCTTTAATGAGTACGAATTAAGGTTGTTATACAAGGCTTTAAGTTTGCTTAGGCTCAAAGGCGAGCCATCTTTTTCGTCGGATAGCTTATATAATTTATTAATATTACCGCCCGTACCAATGCCCGATACATTTTTAAGCTTACGGGTATGATCTAAAATAAATTGCTTCATTTCATTCCAGGTTTCATCCTTATCCTGATTATCAAGCATCCGGATGGTACCAATGTTAAATGATTGTGACGCAAACAGGCTGCCTGATGAGAATAATGAAAGCTCGGTGCTGCCACCGCCCACATCAATATAAAGGTAGTTTTTAGTATTATCTATATCCTGCTCAATATGGCTGGCGTAAATAATATTGGCTTCGCGCTCGCCATGTACAATCTCGAGGTTAATGCCGGCTTCTTTTTTAATCCGTTTTACAATATCCTGCCCGTTGGTTGCTTCACGCATGGCCGATGTTGCGCAGGCCATATAATCGTCTACCTTGTAAACATCAATCAGATTTTTAAACGCACTCATGGTTTTAACCAGTTCATCTGCCTTTTTAGGCGATATCAGCTGATTTAAAAAAGCATCATCGCCAAGCCGCAACGGTACCCGTATCAGTGTGTTTTTTTTGAAAGAAGCAGTAGTGCTGTGTTTGGTAACATCAGCAATCAATAAACGTACTGCGTTTGATCCGATGTCAATGGCGGCGTATCTCAATTTTATAAATTTTTAGCTTTCAAATAATTATAAATCTCTATCTGTGACCGATGTAATACATCCGACTTAGTTTTGTGGTACTTATTAGTGCCTATGCCGTTAAGGTCGCGGGCTTTGGTATTGTCTTGCAACTGGATGTCGATAATATCCCTTATCTGCTGCTTTAAGGCCTCGTCATAGATTGGGAACCCAACCTCTACCCTGTTATCAATATTACGCGTCATCAGATCGGCCGAAGTTAAGTAGATCTTTTCCTTACCCTCATTACCAAATATCAATACCCGTGCATGTTCCAAATATTTATCAACAATACTAATCACCCTGATATTTTCACTGTAGCCTTTCACTTGCGGAATTAAGCAGCACATCCCCCTAACAATAAGGTGGATTTTTACACCCGCGCCGCTAGCCTGATATAATTTGGTGATCAATTGCTCATCTGATAAGCTATTCATCTTTAAGATCATATAGGCAGGCTTACCGGCTTTGGCCGTTTTAATTTCCTGGTCTATCATTTTATAAATAGCCGGGCGCGAATCCACAGGCGATACGATCAGGTTTTTCAGCCCTTTAGGCAACTGGCCTCGTTGCAGATCCTTAAATACCAGGATCAGATCGTCTGTTATCTTTTTGTTGCAGGTAAACAGGGTATGATCGGCATAAATATGGGCCGTTTTTTCATTGAAGTTACCGGTAGACAGGCAAGCATAATAAGCGGGTTTACCTTTTTCAATCCGGGTAACCAGACAGGTTTTAGCGTGCACCTTGTAATTCGGGATGCCATATATTACATTCACGCCCTCTTCTTCCAGGCGATTGCTCCAATAAATATTATTCTGCTCATCAAAACGGGCACGAAGCTCAATTAAGCAGTTCACCTTCTTTCCATTTTTAGCCGCGTTGATCAGAGCGTGGATCACGCTCGAATTTTCGGCCAGGCGATACAAGCTGATGCTGATCTCTTTTACCTTAGGGTCGATCGCTGCTTCGCGCAAAAAGTGGATCGTGTAGTCAAAAGATTGGTATGGCGTACTCACCAGATAATCTTTCAACATAATCTGGTTAATCAAACTTTTTCCGAATGACAGGTCTTTCACCGGTAACTGCTTGTAACGTTTGTACTCCAGTTCTGGCTTATTGGTATTAGGAAAGTTGATAAAATCTTTAAAATTATGGTAGCGGTTACCCGGTATCAGGTTTTCGCTATGCAGATTGAGCTTTAGGGTAAGATTATTTACCATATCCGCGGGCATTTCTGCATCGTAGAGCAAACGCATCGGTTTACCTTTGCGGCGTTTTTGCAAACTTTTGCTTAGCGCGTCAATAAATTTTTCGCTTACTTCTTTATCCAGGTCAAGCTCAGCATCACGGGTAAGCTGGATTGAATAGGCTTCGATGCTATCGTACTCAAAAATAAAGAAGATCTCGTCCAGGCTATAGCGGATCACATCATCCAGCAGGATAATAAAGTTCAGATCATTGGTTTGCGGCAACACCATAAAACGAGGTAAGTTATCCGGAAACTCGATCAATGCCAACCGAGTTTTCTTTTTGGTGGTGAGCTTTACAAAAAAGTAGATTGCCCTGTCGCGCAGTTCTGGTATTGGCGAATCCTCATCCAACATAATGGGCACCAGCGTAGGTAATATTTTAGAACGAAAATACTCGTTTACCGATGCACCGCGGGTTACATTTAGTTGCTTTTCGTTGAGGATAAATATCTTCTCGGCGGCAAGCTGTTTAATAATTATATTCTCATAGAGGTTATTAAACTTGCGTTCCTGCTTAATAACAATGCTTTTAATTTGGGTTAAAACCTTTTTTGGGTTATAACCCAGCAGGTTCTTAGCCTTCTCGTTCAAATTAGCAAGGCGCGAAAGCGTAGCTACCCTAACCCGGTAAAATTCATCGAGGTTGGATGAGAAAATGGCTAAAAAGCGTATACGATCTATCAGCGGCACTGTAGGGTCGGCAGCTTCCTGCAAAACCCTGTCGTTAAAGTATAACCAACTAATTTCTCTGTTTACTAAAGGGATCCGTTTATCATGCGGCATATCAAGTGCTTCGGCAATTAGGCGCTGTATGCAAAACTGCTCATTTATTTGTTAATTTAATATTAACTTAATTTAAACAAGTAGGTTTTAATTACCTTTTATAAAAGAGCTATTTTTGCCCTTGCAATTATTGCAATACAATTGTTACATTTAACGTATAATAAACCACACCCATGCCATCATTTGATATAGTAAGCAAGATAGACGGACAAACTCTGGATAATGCTATTAACGTAGCCAAAAAGGATATTTTGAACCGTTATGACTTTAATGACTCTAAAAGCACAGTTGAACTGGACAAAAAAACCAACGAACTAACCATAGTTACCGAAAATGATATGCGCTTAAAAGCGATTGAAGATTCGATTATAAGCCGTATGATGAAACAGGGATTAGATCCTAAAGCGCTTGATTTTGGTGAAGAACAAGCCGCCTCCGGCAATATGATACGCAAGGGGATTAAAATTAAAGAAGGCCTGGATAAAGAAGCTGCAAAAAAAGTAGTAAAGAAAATTAAAGACAGCGGTTTAAAAGTGCAGGCAGCCATTATGGACGACCAGGTACGTGTAACTGCTAAAAAGATTGATGACCTGCAAGCGGTAATCAGCCTTTGCCGAACGGAGGACTTTGGACAGCCTCTTCAATATATTAATATGCGTAATTAGCCCCCAATTATTAACCTAATATATAAACCTCCCCAAAATGAAAAAGTTCTTGTTCACTCCATTACTGCTTTCAACAGTACTGGCTTGCTCATGCATTGCAGTTAAAGATAAAGACGTCGTCGGGACCTATAAGGCGGCCTTTTTAAAGTCGCAGGACACTTTAATTGTTAACCAAAACCACACTTATATTTACAGAGACCAAAACATGAGCCATACCGGCAAGTGGCAGCTAAAAGGCAATTCTCTTTATTTTAATGATTTTAAGTTTAGCCCGGCCGGGTTAAACAGCATTTGGGTTGCCAATGTGGTGTTACAAGACAACGAGGTGAGGATTATGTATGCCGATGAAGAAGGCTGCTATTACGATAAAATTAAACCGGCAACAGAAAGTGCAAACGTTGATTTAAAACAGAAACAGCTCCCTGTTACAGGAGCTGTTCCAAACTAAACCAACACTGTTATGAAAACAAACTTTAATTATTTAACAGCTATTTCTCTTGCTTGAAATTTAGCTTCTTCTTTTTTAGCAACGTTTAATTTTAAGATACCATCAATATATTCGGCATCAATTTTAGTGCTGTCGGCAATTTCTGGCAAAGTGAATGATCTTACAAAAGAAGTGTAAGCGTATTCTTTTTTGCTATATTTTTTGCCTTCTTCAAGGTTTTCAGATTTTTTATCTGCAGAAACACTTAAAACATTCTTGTCTATGTTAATTTTAAAGTCTTCTTTGCTTAAACCAGGGGCAGCCAATTCAATTTCGAACTGATTTTCTGTTTCGGCAATGTTAACTGCAGGGGTTTTGTTAATTAATCGGTCGCTTACTTGCGAATCATTTAATAATGATTGAAAAACGTCGCTAAAAAATGGATTAACTGCGTTTCTGTGTCCGTTGTTGAATTTTACTAATGTCATTTTATGTTCCTCCAGAATTTTCTTTTATTATCTTCGTTCCATATAAGTCAACTCTTATACCAAGAGCGAAAATTTGTTAATAAATGACTTTTTGTCGGTATAAAATAAAGACACAAGACAAAATGACACGCTATGCCTGAAAGAATTACTGATTATAACTTCAAGACTCCCATATCAATACGGTTTTCGGATATCGATGCATACGGAAACGTGAGCAACACCATTTATTTAACCTATTTCGAAATAGCACGTTTAAGCTATTGGAAACAGGTAACCGACTGGGATTTCTCAAAAGCTGGTGTAATACTGGGCAAATCGGAGATTAACTACTTAAAACCGATCAGCATTAATGATAATATATTCTGCTACGTACGCACGTCGCGCATTGGCAACAGCAGTTTTGATATGGTGTACCTGCTAACCCGCGAGACAGAAGATGGCGAGGAAATTTGCACCGTAGGTAAATCTGTATGCATCAGCTATGATTATGAAAGCAATAAATCAATCCCTATTCCGCTTAAAGAGCGCGAAAGCATGATTAAGTATGATGAGCCGGGGCTTATTACAAATACACACTAATATTAGAATCAAGAGACAAGAATCAGGAATAAAGACCTTGTAGCATATTACCGAAAGCTCTGTTGCGTTGCAATGGAGCTTTCGGTCTTAGATACCTTGATGAGTCATAAATAAACCCAAACTACACCTTATTATACGGTACACATTTAGGCTCATAAGCTAACTAACTGTTTTAATAGATATTCATAACCAAATTATCCGTTAAAAACGTTATTTTTGCGGCTGAAAATGCAGCACATACGTAATTTTTGCATCATTGCACACATCGACCACGGTAAGAGTACGCTCGCCGATAGGTTGCTTGAATATACCAACACCGTTACCAAACGCGAATCTCAGGCACAACTGCTTGATGATATGGACCTGGAACGTGAGCGTGGTATTACTATTAAAAGTCACGCTATCCAGATGAATTATACGCTGGATGGACAGGAATATGTATTGAACTTAATCGATACTCCCGGACACGTAGATTTCTCTTACGAAGTTTCACGCTCTATTGCTGCCTGCGAAGGCGCTTTATTGATCGTTGATGCTTCGCAAGGTATCCAGGCGCAAACTATATCTAACTTGTACCTGGCGCTGGAGAATGATCTGGAGATTATTCCGGTATTAAACAAAATGGATCTTCCCGGCGCTATGCCAGAAGAAGTTAAAGACCAGATTGTTGACCTGATTGGTTGTAAACGCGAAGATATTTTAGCAGCATCGGGCAAAACAGGTCTGGGTGTATTAGATATATTACGTGCTATTATTGAGCGCGTACCAGCCCCGGTTGGCGATCCTGATGCGCCGCTTCAAGCCTTGATCTTCGACTCCGTGTTTAACTCGTTCCGTGGTATTATCGCTTATTTCAAGGTGGTAAACGGCGAAATCAGAAAAAATACCCGCGTTAAGTTTATGGCTACCGGCAAAGAGTACCTGGCCGATGAGGTTGGTACCCTTAAACTGCAACCCTTCCCTAAAGATGTTATTAAAACAGGCGATGTAGGTTACATCATTTCCGGTATAAAAGAAGCCAAAGAGGTTAAAGTTGGTGATACTATTACTTTAATTGAACGCCCTGCCGCCGAAGGCATCCAGGGTTTCGAAGAGGTAAAACCAATGGTATTTGCCGGTATTTATCCTGTTGATACTGAGGATTACGAAGAACTGCGCGACTCGATGGGCAAGTTGCAGTTAAACGATGCTTCGTTGGTTTTCGAACCCGAATCATCTGCTGCTTTAGGCTTTGGTTTCCGTTGCGGTTTCCTTGGCATGCTGCACATGGAGATTATCCAGGAACGTTTAGAGCGCGAGTTTGATATGACGGTTATTACAACCGTACCCAACGTATCTTACCTGGCCTATACCACCAAAGGCGAAGAATTATTGGTAAACAACCCATCTGATTTGCCGGATCCAAGCAAAATGGATTATGTGGAAGAGCCTTACATTAAGGCCAACATCATTACAAAATCAGAATTTGTTGGGCCGATCATGTCCTTGTGTATTCAGAAGAGAGGCACTATCGTTAACCAGTCGTATTTAACATCCGACAGGGTTGAGCTGATTTTCGAATTGCCAATGGGCGAAATTGTATTTGATTTTTACGACAGGCTGAAAACCATCTCTAAAGGTTACGCCTCGTTTGATTATACCCAGATTGGTTACCGCCAGTCGGATTTGGTACGTTTGGATATCCGCCTAAACAGCGAGCCTGTTGATGCTTTGTCATCACTAATCCACCGAAGTAACTCTTACGATTTCGGTAAAAAGATCTGTGAAAAGCTGAAAGAATTAATCCCTCGTCAGCAATTCGAAATCATTATACAGGCTTCTATCGGTGCTAAAATTATAGCCCGCGAAACCGTTAAAGCTTTACGTAAAGACGTAACCGCCAAATGTTATGGCGGTGATATCTCGCGTAAGCGTAAACTGTTAGAGAAACAGAAAAAAGGTAAAAAACGCATGCGCCAGGTTGGTAACGTAGAAATACCACAATCGGCGTTTATGGCGGTATTGAAATTAGACTAAGCCCCCGCCCCCCTAAAGGGGGAGTTAGCGCGGATGGCACATAAGATATAAACTTTTATTCCCCCTTTAGGGGGTTAGGGGGCTACATGAATTTACTCGACGGAAAATACGTATCAGAAAAACTAAAGCTAGAAATAGCTGAAGAAGCAGCAAAAATATTAGCTAACACCGGCCGCAAGCCGCACCTGGTTGCGGTACTGGTTGGGCACGATGGAGGCAGCGAAACTTACGTGGCCAGCAAAATGAAAAACTGCGAAGCCGTAGGTTTTAAATCATCTTTGGTACGTTATGAAAGTGATGTTACCGAAGAAGAATTATTAGCCAAAGTAGCTGAACTGAATGCAGATGCTGACATCGACGGTATCATTGTTCAGCTGCCCCTACCTAAGCATATCGATCCGGAGAAAGTAACTGAGAAGATTAACCCGGCCAAAGATGTCGACGGTTTCCACCCCGTTAACTTAGGCCGTATGCAGCGTAACCTGCCTTCGTTTATCCCGGCTACACCATATGGCATTACTTTAATGCTGAAAGAATATGGTATTGATACAGCAGGTAAACATTGCGTGGTTGTTGGCCGTAGTAATATTGTTGGCTCGCCAATGAGCATCCTGATGGCGCGTAACACCCAACCGGGTAACTGTACTGTTACTATATGTCACAGCCGCACACCAGATATTAAGAAATTCACACTGGATGCTGACATTCTGATTGTAGCCATCGGTAAAAAGAATTTCATCACTGCGGACATGGTTAAAGATGGTGTTGTGGTGATAGATGTGGGTATGAACCGCGAAACGTCAACCGTAACCAAATCTGGCTATAAACTATTCGGCGATGTTGATTTTGAAGGCGTTGCCCCAAAATCATCATGGATAACCCCGGTACCGGGTGGCGTGGGTTTAATGACTATCATCGGTTTATTGAAAAACACACTGGCATCTGCTAATAAAGAAGTATATTCTTAATTGAGTTATCGGTTGACTGTTGTCAGCAAAACAAAAAGGGATCAACATTAAATGTTGATCCCTTTTTGTTTCTCATATTTGCCCATTGAAGCGTCCACGCTTCAATGATTTCTTCGCTTGAGCGTCCACGCTCAAGTTTAATGCTGGGAGCGCGGACGCTCCATTAAAACCAATTTCAAGCGAGGGCGTTTGAAATGGCGACGTGTTACTATTTTCTCCGGATAACTAATAACAGCCAACCGAAATCTACCTCCCGATATGATACTCATGCGGTATCATATAATTCTCGTTCTCGTCCTGCCATACCATTGATGCGATCAGCCATTTATTATCAGTCTGGATGCATTGTATATAACTGATTCCTCTTGGTATCCTGCCCGACTCATGATCTGTGAACGAATACTCATAAACGCTTACCCGCTGGGCTATTTTACCGAAGGTTTCCGTTTTAGAAAATAACTCCCTTTGCACAAACTGTTCCATACTACCATCGGCAACCTGGGTTTGTATGGCATTGGTAAACGTTTCTGCAGTAAAGCTAAGCGGCCGACCGAAGGTGTTGTTAATTAGAACGGCTTCGTCAAAAAACAGAGCTTTTAAACTGTCAAGGTCAGGTGTTTCGCCCGGTTGAAAGCTGAGTGCCTGGTAAAAATCTGTCACTAAAAAATCGATGTCGCTGCTGCTCATATGTTAACTGCCTTTTAATTGATCCCAAAATGAGGGAATACCTACAAAAATAGCTTGGTCTCTAATCTCTACCGGATAGGTCGAAACGAAATCATTTTGTCCAGGATTACCCCGGCCAGTAGCCAGATCGTAACCATAACGATGAAACGGACATATCAATTTTTTGTTTTCGCACCAGCCGGTACTTAGATCAGCCCCGGCATGCGGGCATTTGGATGTCAGGGCATAAAACTCGCCTTCATCTTTTACCAAACATAGGTTTTTACCGCCAGCCGTAATCTTAGATACCGGGGTTTGTATGCCATCAACTTCGGCAACCTTGTACCACTTCATTAAAACGCTTAGAAATCTATTTTAAGGTTCATTACAGATGGGTTTTTAATCACCTCATCCATATTGGTAATCAGCGTAACAGTTTTACGATCGGCGGATACGATGGCCTTGCTGTTATCGATCTTTTTAACCGGCTTTGCGAAACTGAGTATCAGCTTATATGGGGTTTCTATCAGAAACGCTTTTGCCATTACAAAGGTCGACTGTGTTTTTTTCAGAAAATTATTGAACTTGGTTTTATCAATAATGCGATAAAATTTGTGCGAAGTTATCTCGTAATCGTAGTAATCCTGCCCTACTATCATCTGCCCGGCATCAAAGCCTTTTATAGCCTTACTGCCTTTTGTCACCGAGCTTAGCTGGCTGGTGTTTGCCACCTCGTTAATGTGCTCTACATAATATTTTAAATCGGCAGCATCTTTAGCCTGGTGGTTGATGCTTATTTTCATCAGGCTTTTACGCAGGTTCATCTTGATATCCAGGTTACTGCTTTTGGCCAGTTTAACTTCGGCAGGGGTGAGCTTTTTCTGCGTAGTGTCTGGAATGGCGCTATAAAAATTAATGGAAGTATCCTTAGCCATGGCAAACTGCGGAGTTGCAGCAACCGAATCTGACATCAGGTTCATAAGTACCGCAACGGCGTGACTCATATCAAAATCGTAGACCACATTGCATGATCCGTCGGCTTTAAAATTGTAGTGTTCTTCGATATCAACGCATGAACTAAGACACGTTAATACACCAAAAAGTATAATTAAAACGTAAAGTTTTTTCATACGCTGAATTTCAAGTAATTATAGATAATAATATTAACATTTAAAAGCCCGGCATCAGATTAGTTATTTTTATATTTGCAGATTGAAAATGACAGCACAGGTTCCGGAAGATGGCACATTGCTCCCCCTGATGGAGGAGTTTTATACAATACAGGGCGAGGGGTATAATACCGGCAAAGCCGCATACTTTATCCGCCTTGGCGGATGCGATGTAGGCTGCCATTGGTGCGATGTTAAAGAGAGCTGGGACGCAAGTATCCACCCATTGACCACCGCCGACCAAATTGTTACCAATGCGCTGCAATTCCCGGCTAAAACAGTAGTTGTTACCGGTGGCGAACCGTTGATCTACAACCTCGATTATCTTACCGCGCAGATGAAAGCAAAGGGTGTAACCACTTTTATTGAAACATCAGGCGCATACCCGCTTTCGGGCCATTGGGATTGGATCTGTTTATCGCCTAAAAAGTTCAAAGCACCTCAACCCGCCATTGCCAAACAAGCGCACGAGCTTAAAGTGATCGTTTTTAATAAATCTGATTTTGATTGGGCCGAACAATATGCCGAACTGGTATCGCCAGGCTGTAAATTGTATTTACAACCAGAGTGGTCTAAATCAAAAGAGGTTACCCCACTCATCATAGATTATGTAATGGCGAACCCTAAATGGGAAATTTCCTTGCAAACGCACAAGTATTTGAATATCCCATAAAAAATGTAAATTAGGCTCAACCGAATATATAAATCTAAATGGTCCGGGTTCTATTTACAGTGCTACTTTTTATTGCTTTTCCGTGCGCGTTGTTTGCCCAGCAAAGAGCATACACCACACATAACGAAACAGCGATAAAATACTATGCCATTGCGGGTTCGGCCTATGAATCCCGAAAAATTGACGATGCCATTGCTTCCCTCCTGCAATCTACCCAAGCCGACGATAATTTTATCGAAGCCCACCTTTTTTTGGCCGATATGTATGGCCTTAACAAGCAATATAAAGAAGGCATAGAGCAATATCAAAAAGCAATTACCCTTAACCCCGAATTTAGCCAGGCCGTTTATGTAAAAATTAGCGATATGGAAATTAGCCTCGGCCATTACAAGGATGCCCAACAGCACCTGCTTAAATACCTCACCTACCCTTACGTAACCGATAAAGACCGTTTCCGCGCTAAAAAAATGATGGGCGATTGCGATTTTGCTTTACAAGCGATGCAGCATCCGGTACCGTTTACACCAATCAATTTAGGCCCAGAGATTAACACCAAAGACGACGAATACCTGCCCACAGCTACCGCTGATGAGAGCATGCTGATATTTACGCGCAAGATTAATAACAACGAAGATTTTTATAAAAGCGCCAAGCAAAACGGTAAATGGCAAACGGCTACTTACCTCAGCAAAAATATCAATACGCCCAATTACAATGAGGGCGCCCAGTCGCTATCGCAAGATGGTAAATACTTATTTTTCACGGGTTGTAACCGACCAGACGGTTTAGGTAAATGCGACATATACGTTTCGCAAAAGAAGGGAGATGACTGGTCGACACCGTTTGATCTGAGCCGACCGCTTAACTCACCAGGATGGGAATCACAACCATCTATCAGTGCCGATGGCCGTACGCTTTATTTTGTAAGCAACCGTAAGGGCGGCTATGGCGGTTATGATATTTGGAAATCAACCCTAACATCAAAAGGCTGGGGCGAGCCAGAAAACCTGGGGCCCAATATCAATACCGCTTTCGACGAGCAATCACCGTTTATTCACCCGGATGATAGTACACTATATTTCTGTTCAAACGGCTGGCCAGGCATGGGCAATAAAGACCTGTACATTAGCCGATTAGGCCAGGATGGTAAATGGCAAAAACCGCAAAACCTGGGCTATCCCATTAACTCAAGCGGCGACGAAAACGGCCTAACTATTGCGGCCAATGGTGATTACGCGTATTTCGCTTCAAACAACCTGAATGGTATTGGCGGTTATGATATTTACATGTTTGAGTTACCAACTGCTTTAAAACCCAAGTTGGTTACATACGTTAAGGGCAAAGTAACCGATGCCAGAACCAAGCAGCCTATTGAAAGTATTGTAGAAATTATCGACCTCGAAAAAAACGAGATTGTTTATCACGATGTAAGCTCATCTACCGATGGCGATTTTCTTACAACACTAACCAGCGGCAAAAACTACGGCCTAAATATCTCGCGCGAGGGTTATTTATTTTACTCAGAGAATTTCTCGCTGGAAGGCCACGCGCCTACTCAACCTTTTATCGTAAATGTAGCACTCTCACCTATAGAAATTGGGCGAAAGGTGATCTTAAAGAATATTTTCTTCGATAGTAACAAATACGAACTCAAAACAGAATCTAAAGCCGAGCTGCAAAAGATAGCGGAGTTTTTAACCGCCAACCCAACGATTAAAATCGAAATATCCGGCCATACAGATGATACCGGTAATGATCAGCTGAATCAAACCCTGTCAGAAAACCGGGCCAAATCTGTTTACCAGTATTTAGTTACCAACGGCACCAATCCAGCTAAGCTAGTATTTAAAGGCTACGGAAAAACGCAACCATTAGCGCCGAATACCTCCGAAGAAAACAAAGCTAAAAACCGGCGCACAGAGTTTAAAATTATCGCTAAATAAAAAAGGCTTCGATATTAATCGAAGCCTTCATATATTATTTAAGAACCCTTAGTTTCCTAACTCGCTCATAAACTTAATACGCATTAGTTGCAATTCTTCGTGGGTATAATCTTCGCCACCAAGTTCGGCCATGGCATGTTCAATAGAGTCGTCCTCCGCAGAGCGGAAATAATCGAATACTTCATCCTGTCTGTCTTCGTCGATAACCTCGTTTATGTAGTAGTTAAGGTTAAGCTTAGTACCAGAGTTTACAATGGTTTCAATCTCGCGCAAAATATCCTCGTAGCTTAAGCCTTTTGAGCTTGCAATGTCTTCGAGGTTAAGGTGTCGGTCGATATTTTGGATGATATAAACTTTAAGGGCCGATTTATTGGCAGCACTTTTAATCACCAGATCAATCGGGCGGTCAATATCATTCTCTTCAACGTATTTCTTAATCAGTTCGATAAAGGTAGCGCCAAATTTGGCGGCCTTACCTGCACCAACGCCCGAAATCTGTTTCAGCTCGTCCATGCTGATCGGATAATGCGTACACATTTCCTCTAACGATGGATCCTGGAAGATAACGAACGGTGGCAAGCCTTTTTGCTTAGCCAATTTTTTACGCTGATCTTTCAGCATTTGTAGCAAGGCCGCATCTAGTGCGCCACCACCACCTTTACCGCCTTCTTCGTTATCATCATCGTCCGCATTTTCAATTGGCCGGTTTAAAATGAAACGGATACTATGCGGGTTATCTATAAAGTTTTGCCCTTTTGCGGTCAGATGCAACAAGCCGTACTGATCAATATCTTTTGACAAATAGTTATCAAGTAATGCCTGGCGCAGCAACGATTTCCAAACATTTTCGCCCTGTGCTTTCCCAGATCCAAACTCAGCGATCAAGTGATGCTCATAATGATGCACCTGTGGGCTATCCTCGCCCAGCAAAACAGCAATAACATGATGATCATCAAACTTTTCGCCCAGTTGTTTAATCAGGCTTAAAGCGCGGTGTAAATGCTCTTCACCATCAAAATGTTCTTTGGTTGATGCGCAGTTATCGCACATGCAGTTACAACCGGCCTCGTTAAAGTTTTCGCCAAAGTAATGCAAAATCTGCTTACGTCGACAAACTGAAGATTCGGCGTAGTCGATTACTTCTTTCAAGATCTGCGTACCGATTTCGCGTTCAGAAACCGGCTTATCTTTCATAAACTTTTGCAGTTTATCAATATCTTTTTCTGAGTAGAATGCCACACAAACGCCTTCGCCACCATCACGACCGGCACGGCCAGTTTCCTGGTAATAGCCTTCCATGCTTTTAGGCACATCATGGTGTATTACGTAACGAACGTCTGGCTTGTCGATACCCATCCCAAAGGCAATGGTAGCCACAATAACGTCTACATCTTCCATCAGGAATTTATCCTGCGTATCTGCACGTACTTTGGCATCGAGGCCAGCGTGGTAAGGCAATGCCTTTACGCCATTAAGGCTTAACGCCTCGGCAACCTCTTCTACCTTTTTACGGCTCAGGCAATAAATAATACCAGATTTGCCGGTATGCTGTTTAACAAATTTTACAATCTCTTTAAGCACGTTGCGTTTTGCACGTACTTCATAAAACAGGTTACCGCGATTAAATGACGACTTATAAACCGTCGCATTATTCATCTGCAGATTTTTCTGTATATCATGCTGCACCTTAGGTGTTGCAGTTGCGGTTAAGGCAATGATTGGGATATTCTCGCCAATGTTGCTGATCACCTGCCTTATTTTACGATACTCTGGCCTAAAATCGTGGCCCCACTCAGAGATACAATGCGCCTCATCAACTGCCACAAATGATACCTGGTTTAAACGTAAAAAATCGACATTCTCTTGCTTGGTAAGTGATTCGGGAGCAACATACAGTAATTTAGTTTTACCGCTAAGTACATCTTCCTTAACTCTAAGTATATCTGTTTTCGTCAACGACGAATTTAAGAAGTGGGCAATGCTGTCTGATCCGCCGAAAGCCCTTAGCTGATCTACCTGGTTTTTCATTAACGCAATAAGCGGGGAAATCACAATCGCTGTGCCATCGCTCATGAGGGCCGGTAACTGATAACACATTGACTTGCCCCCACCAGTAGGCATAATTACAAATGTGTCATTACCAGCCAGGATGTTGGTAATAATCGCTTCTTGCTCTCCCTTGAAGTTATCGAAGCCGAAAAAGTTCTGGAGATTATCAAAAAGCGACTTTTTTGTCTCAATCATTTTTGGTGTATTCTATGCATTCTATTTAAACGGACAAATTAGCAAATTTTTTCCATATAGCCTATTAAACTAGCATAAACGTAATAAAATGATATTTTATTGAACATTTATCTTACATTAGTTGTCGTATACTGGAAATATAAACTAACACTTAAGATACGTTAAAAATTTAACTTTTATTTTACGTGTTAGCAAATAAATTACAATGCACACAGTAATACTTTTGCGTAGATCTTATTAAACTCTCCTTATGAATAAAAATTATTATGCCATCATTATGGCTGGTGGCATCGGAAGCCGCTTCTGGCCGATCAGCAGAACATCCTACCCGAAGCAATTTATTGACATTCTGGGAACCGGAAAAACGTTGATCCAAAACACCTACGATCGCTTCCTGAAAATCTGCCCGCCAGAAAACATTTACATCGTTACCAATGAAAATTATGCCGACCTTGTAAAGGAGCAATTGCCCGGCATACAAGACAATCAGATATTAACCGAACCAGTAATGCGCAACACCGCACCTTGCGTTGCCTATGGTTCGTACAAAATTGAGAGTATGAACGAAGATGCAATTGTAGTGGTTGCGCCTTCTGATCACCTGATACTAAACGAACAGGCTTTTGTTGACAGCATAAACCTTTCATTAGAGGTTGCTACCCAACAAGATTGCCTGATTACCCTGGGTATTAAACCATCGCGCCCTGATACAGGCTATGGCTATATCCAATACACAGATCAGCTTTTACATAACGATTTTCACAAAGTGAAAACCTTTACCGAGAAACCAACCCTTGAAATTGCCAAGACCTTTTTACAAAGTGGCGATTTTTTATGGAACGCGGGGATCTTTGTTTGGTCGGCTAAATCAATTGTAAAAGCATTTGGCAAACACCTGCCAGATATGCACGATATTTTCGCCGACGCACGCAGTGTTTACAACAGCGAAAAAGAGCGCACGCACATCAATACCGCTTACCAGCAATGTATCAATATATCAATCGATTACGGTATTATGGAAAAAGCCGAGAACGTTTACGTACTCCCATCTGAATTTGGCTGGAGCGATTTGGGTACCTGGACTTCAGTTTACCAATTAGCCGAAAAAGATTACGTGGGTAATGCCGTTATCCCATCAGAAAAAGTGATCATGTACGATTCATCAAACTGTATGGTAAACGTACCAGAAGATAAACTGGTAGTACTGCAAGGCCTGCACGATTTTATCGTGGTAGAAGCCAACAACACACTGATGATCTGCCCACGCGACCAGGAGCAATCTGTTAAACAGATCGTAGCCGATGTAAAACAGAAATTCGGAACTAAGTATATTTAAGCAATTTTGAAGGAGTGAATGATAGAATGAGTGAATATTTTCCCCATTCTATCATTCATTCATTCATTCATTCATTCATCAAAATTAAAGCCCCCTCTGTCTAATTGCTTCGTAAACAATAACAGCGGTTGATACAGACACGTTAAGCGAAGCGATCTCGCCAAACATTGGAATTTTGGCCAAATGCTCTGCATTACGGATCAGCTCGTTACGGATACCTTCATCTTCAGAACCCATGATGATCACCGTTGGCGGGGTATAATCAACCTGGTAAATGGTATCATTGGTTTTTTCGGTACAGCAAACTACTTGCAGACCAGATTCTTGTAAAAATTTAACCGTTTGCACCAAATTATCATGGCGGCAAACCGGGATGGTAAACAATGCCCCTGCCGAAGTTTTAATAGCATCCGGTGTAATTTGTGCCGAACCTTTTGAAGGGATTACAATGGCATCAACACCGGCACATTCTGCGGTACGGGCAATTGCGCCCATATTACGAACATCAGTTATACTATCCAGCACCAGTACCAAAGGCACTTTGCCGGCTTCGAAAACCTGCGGAATAATATCTTCTATTTTTTGATAGATGATTGGCGAAATTACACCAATAACGCCCTGATGGTTTTTGGTAGTGATGCGGTCCAGTTTTTCTACCGGAACCTGTTGCGCGCTTAGGTTGTACTCTTGTAACAGTGCTTTCAGCTCCATAACAAGGCCACCACTTAGACCACGCTGTATATACAAAGCTTCAATCTCTTTACCTGCTTTAATGGCTTCTATTACGGCACGGATACCGAACACCATTTGATTGCTTTCGCGCTTTGTTGAGTTATTATTACTAAAGGACATTTACTGATGAATATTCGGCAAAAATAGAAATTTTAATCCAGTAACCGGATTTTATTGAGCATCAGCACTTTCGCTTTCATTCGGGTTATTAACACCACGAACATTTATACACATACGTGTAAAAATATCGCCAGCCGCTTAATTTTCTGTTACTAACAGATTTACCAACATAAGGTGTTAACAATCAAATTGATAAGCACCCATTTTTTGCGTATATTAAGCCATACATTTTTTTGCCGAAATTTAAGTGTAGATTTTTTACATCTTGAAGCCGCATTTTTGTATATTTTTGTTCCCCCTCGAAATTCAACGCAATTTGAGGAAATACGGAAAGCTACAATGGAGAACGAAAACCAACAATATAACCGAACAAATTCAGACCGACGCAACAGGGGATTTACTGCGCCACAATCTAACGGACTTGTTGGGAAACTCCCTCCACAGGCACGCGACTTAGAAGAAGCCATCCTGGGTGCATTAATGCTCGAGAAAGATGCCCTGTCATCTGTTATCGACGTGTTAAAACCAGAGATTTTTTATGTAGAAGCACACCAGAAAATCTTTAAAGCAATCCATACCCTTTTTGAGAAAACTTCTCCGGTAGATATTTTAACAGTTACGGCACAGTTAAGGACACAAGGCGAACTGGAAATGATAGGTGGCGCCTATTACATTACCGAGTTAACCAACCGTGTAGCATCGGCAGCCAACATCGAATTTCACGCCCGTATCATTATTCAGAAATTTATCCAGCGCGAGCTGATCCGGATTTCTACCGAAGTGATCAGCGCGGCTTATGAAGATAGCTCTGACGTGTTGGACTTGCTGGATAAAGCAGAAAAAAACCTATTTGATATAGCCCAAAACAACTTACGCCGTGATTCGCGTAAAATGGACGAAATCTTACACGAATCTTTAAAGGAACTAGAAGCATTAAAAGATAAAAAAGATGGCTTAACCGGTGTGCCTTCTGGTTTTACAGATTTGGACAGGATTACATCAGGCTGGCAAAAATCGGATCTGGTCATCATCGCGGCTCGTCCGGCGATGGGTAAAACAGCGTTCGTACTAACTTGCGCCCGTAACGCGGCAGTTGATTTTACAAAACCGGTTGTGGTGTTCTCGCTCGAGATGTCCTCTGTACAGTTGGTTAATCGTTTGATCTCGGGCGAAACCCAGATCGAGCAGGAAAAGATCCGTAAGGGTAACCTGGAGGAGTGGGAATGGCAACAGATTCACTCTAAAATTGGTCGCTTAGAGCAGGCACCGTTAATTATCGACGATACACCATCACTAAATATATTTGAGTTTAGAGCCAAATGCCGTCGTCTGAAATCGCAATACGATATCCAGTTAATCATCATTGACTACTTGCAGCTAATGCACGGTAAATCTGACGGTAAAGGTGGTAACCGTGAGCAAGAGATCGGTAGTATCTCACGTGCACTTAAAACGGTAGCTAAGGAGCTGGAAGTACCGGTAATCGCCCTATCGCAGTTAAGTCGTGCGGTAGAGAGCAGGCCGGGTGGTTCTAAAAGGCCAATGCTATCAGATTTACGTGAGTCCGGATCTATTGAGCAGGATGCGGATATGGTATTATTCCTTTACCGCCCTGAGTACTACGGCCTGGAGTTTGATGAAGACAACAACCCTACCCAAGGCGTTGGTGAGGTAATCATTGCCAAGCACCGTAACGGTGAAACCGGACGTGTACGTCTGAAATTCGTTGGTAAGTATGTTAAGTTTACCGATTTGGATACCAACATCGATAGCTTCGGCGCTGCACCAAATGCATTTACCGGCTTAACCCCATCCCAAGATTTCGAAAAACCAAACAACTTCATCATTCGCCCATCACGTATGGATGATATGGAGGATGACGCACCACCGTTCTAATTTTGGATGAGTGAATGATAGAATAAATGAGTAATTCGCCGTTCTCTTAGACAGAATTTTGAATGAGTGAATGATAGAATGAGTGAGTAGTCAATATCTTTGATCACTTGCTCATTTTCGTTTCCGCCCGTCATGCCGAACTTGTTTCACCCCACAGGATAGGTCTTAAACATTTCATTTCATATACTTGGCAAGTGGGATGAAATAAGTTCGGCATAACGATGAGGGCATATCTTCTCTCTCAAAAAAACCACCCCACCAATACCCCAATCACAATAATAACAGGCGTTTTAACCCGGGTAAATTTCAATAGCATAAAGGTGGCCAGCATAATACCATAAGCCAGCCAATTAACGCCAAACGGCCTTACCAGCAAAATAAATGCGGTGATCATAAACCCAACCGCAACAGCATTAATTCCGCTTAGCGAATTACGGATCCGGGTGATCTTTTTCAGATCTTCCCAAAAGGGAACTATGAAGAGGATAAGGATTAATCCTGGTAAGTTCACCCCGATAACGGCTACAATGGCACCACTAATTTGACCTGCCAGGCCGAAGCCCTTATTGGCCATGGTAACCGTGCCCAGAAATGATGTAAAAGCAAAAGTTGGTCCTGGCAAAGCCTGCTGAATGGCGTAGCCAGATAAAAATTCGGTATTAGTGAGGTAATGTTTCAGTTCTACAAATTCGGTAAACATCAGCGGCACCAACACCTGCCCTCCACCAAATATCAGGATACCGTTACGGTAAAAGTTTTCGAACAAACGGATAGGCAAACTAAAGGGCGAAGTACGATTGATCAAAGCACCCAAAGCCGCAAACAGCAACAGGATACCAACGAAGTAGGCGATTTTATTAGGGTTAACGTTAGAAAATAACTTTACCCGCAACTCGTTTTCCTGCGGCTGGGTTTCTAAAGCCGAGGATACGATCCCTCCCATTAAAACCAATAATGGAAATGCATACGGATTTTGTAAGATCAGCGTGGCTATGATTGATCCAATAGCCAGCATCACACTAACCCTGGTTTTTAAAACCCGTTGCGCAAAGGTGTAAGCTGCGTAGGCCACAATCCCTACAGCGATGGGTTGAATATATCTGATGATCTCTGCAAAGTGATTCCCCTTAGCCAGCACCTTAAAGCTGACACCGGCTATGCACATCACCGCCGCAGATGGCAATACCCAGATTAAGAAGGTAATGAGCGCTAGCGGCAGCTTACCCACCTTCCAGGCTATACCAACCAGCGTTTGGGTTGATGAGGGGCCGGGCAACATTTGCGACAGGGCATTAAGCTCCATCAGCTCATCTTCTGTTATATACCTGCGTTTCTCTACAAATTCGCGTAATAAAACTGCCAGATGCGCCTGCGGGCCTCCAAAGGCCGTAAACGTATAAAGCAGCGCGTCGCGCATAAAAAGCAGGTGTCGCTTTGTCAAAATTCAGGGTTTAAAAGTCGTCATCATCCTCATCACCATACAAACCACTGGCCTGCATATAGGCCGACTGTAACTCTGATAAAGCATGATTATTTTTGGCTGCACGTGCGGCATTCATCCCGTTTTGGTAAGTAGCAATGGCATCTTCTTTACGGTTAAGCACTTCGTAAAGTTTGCCTAAATGATAATAAGTACCCACATAACCGGGGTGGTTGGCAACCAGGCCTTCGTAATAGTTTAATGCCGTTTCTTTATCATCCAGGCGCAAATATTCTGTGGCCAGGGCATATTGTAAAAACTCGTCATTAGGCTCATTTTTAATGAATTCCAATAGCTTTTCTAAACGGGATGGCTGCATTTTAAACTGTTCCTTTTTTAATTACCTTTGTAAAAACCTATGATATAATGAACATCTTAGTATGTATTAGTAACGTACCAGATACCACAACAAAAGTAACCTTTAACGCTAATAACACCCAATTTAATACAGCAGGCGTACAATTTATTATCAACCCCTATGATGAAATTGCACTGGCCCGCGCTATTGAGTTAACAGATGGCGGTAAAGGCGCAGTTACGGTTATACACGTTGGCGAAGCTGCTAATGAACCCACTATACGCAAAGCCCTGGCTATTGGTGCAACAGATGCAGTGCGTGTTAACGCCCCTGCACACGATGCCTATTTTGTAGCAGCACAAATTGCAGAATACGTAAAGCAACACCAGTTTGATCTGATACTGACTGGCCGAGAGTCGATAGATTACAATGGTTCTAAGGTAGCTGCGATGCTTGGCGAACTGCTGGACATCCCATCCGTATCCATCATTAAGAAATTGGATGTAGACGGCACACAGGCAACTGTTGAGCGCGAAATTGAAGGCGGAAAAGAGATCCTGACAATACCTTTCCCATTTGTGGCAGGTACCGCCGAGGGTGTTGCCGAACCCAAGATCCCGAATATGCGTGGCATTATGTCGGCACGAACCAAACCTTTGGCTGTGGTTGAACCAGTTGAGGTTAAAACTTTCTCTGAGATTATCAGTTATGAAACCCCTTCCCCACGTAGTCAGGTAAAACTAATACCGGCAGATGATGTTGCCACACTGGTTGATCTGTTACACAACGAAGCCAAGGTTATTTAATCTATCTATTTAAACTTACAAATCAACAATATGTCGGTTTTAGTATATGCAGAAAACGCGGGTGGCAAATTTAAGAAATCGGTTTACGAAGCCGTTTCTTACGCCCGTGCCATTGCAGATCAAAATAATACAACACTTACCGCCATCTCTATCGGCGACGTAAGTGCTGACGAGTTAAGTGCCCTGGCAACCTATGGCGCAAACAAAATTCTAAACGTATCTGCCGCAAATCTTAAAAACTTTGTAAACCAGGCTTACGCTTCGGTAATTGCCGAAGCGGCCGAAGCAGAGCAGGCTGATGTAGTGGTGATATCCAATACCTTCTCGGGCCGTGGATTGGCTCCGCGTGTGGCTGTAAAACTAGGCGCCGGTATTGCAGATGGGGCAGTTTCGCTACCAGAAACTACTGGCGGTAAGTTCATCATTAAAAAAACTGCATTTTCTGGCAAGGCATTTGCATTAGTTGAGCTGACTTCGACCAACAAAGTAATTGCTTTGATACCAAATAGTTATAAAGTTACAGAGACTCCAACCGGCGCAAAAGCAGAAGATTTTTCGGTAGAAACTAAAGAATCTGACTTTAAAGCGATGTTAAAAGAGATCATAAAATCGGCAGATAAAGTATCTTTACCAGACGCAGAGATCGTAGTATCAGCCGGACGAGGGCTTAAAGGGCCAGAAAACTGGGGCATGATCGAAGAACTGGCAGGTCTTTTAGGCGCGGCAACGGCCTGTTCAAAGCCTGTATCCGATGCAGGCTGGCGGCCGCATAGCGAACACGTAGGGCAAACTGGCATTGCTGTGAGCCCAAATTTGTATATTGCTATAGGAATTTCGGGAGCGATACAGCATTTGGCTGGTATCAGTTCATCTAAAGTTATTGTTGTGATCAACAAAGACGCCGAAGCGCCGTTTTACAAAGTAGCCGACTATGGTATTGTCGGCGATGCGTTTGAAATAGTTCCAAAATTAATTGATGCAGTAAAAGCATATAAAGCTTCGGCATAAAAAAGGATTTTTTGTTGTGATGGGTAATAACATGAAGAAAATTAAGCTCGATATTGTTGGTTTATCTTACAGCCAAACGCAATCGGGTGCGTATGCCTTAGTTTTGGGCGAAGTTAGCGGTCGCCGCAGATTGCCTATCATTATTGGTAGTTTTGAGGCGCAGGCCATTGCTATTGAGATAGAAAAGATGACGCCCAGCCGCCCCCTTACCCACGATCTTTTTAAAAGCTTTGCACAGGCTTACCACATCAATATACAAGAAATCATTATCTACAATTTGGTTGATGGTATCTTTTACTCGAAACTGATCTGCTCTGACGGTAAAAAAGTAATTGAGATTGATGCCCGTACATCTGATGCCATAGCCATGGCTGTACGGTTCGACTGCCCTATTTATACTTATGAGTTTATCCTTTCTACCGCTGGTATTGTGATAGAGGGCAATGATTTTGTATATCTCGAAAACCTGAACGAGCCGCAAGAAGATAAAACTTCTGTATCTGCTACAGGCAACTACGGCTCATTAAGTGAAGATGAGTTGCGCACTAAGTTACAAGACGCCCTTAATGATGAGGCCTATGAAAAGGCTGCAAAGATTAGGGATGAATTGACCAGGAGACGGTCTTCATAGTACATTCATGACAGCCCTTTATTGCGAGGTACGAAGCAATCTCAGCCCGATTCACTAGCTCTAATAACGCACAATCCGTTTTTCATAAGGAATGGTAATGATTTATTCATTGTTAGTGGATGTTCATTTCTTTTTTCTCTCAAAAAAGAAATGAACCAAAGAAAAAAGTCGTGGCTGCTCAATTTCCATTAAAGGGTGTACTGACGCCAATGTTGTGCTTTCCGAAAATTAATATGCTACAATTATTAGATTATTAAAGGTTCCCATGAGCAATTTCCCGCTTTAACCCCCTCAATTTATTTTACCGAATTTCCGCGTTAAGGATAGTAGTGAAAAGCCCGTAGCGTAGCGAGGACTTGTAACGGATAGCCTGACCCGGAGGGGAACGCCCACTTTAAGAGAATAAAGAGACGAGAGCCAAGAACAAAGATACTTTTCTTACAGCGCACTTCCTCTTAGCTAACCTCTCCACCGTCATGCCAAACTTGTTTCGGCGTCTAACAGGACGGAGTCCGGGCTTTTATATATTAACCCTTATTAGTCATAAGCGGACGCTTGCGCCAGATTAATAAACCATTTTCCAATAATCCCAACAAATTCATAAATCTCCTGCCCTTACTTAAGCAAAAAACCAACTTAAAATACATTACTATTAATTTATCCGGCAATCTTTCAATTTCTCATGCCATTTCGCCGTAATGTATTCCACATTACTTTCTGATTCCGCAATATTTCAGTACTTTTCACCATTAATTTAACACTGACTATAACTTGTTTTAAACCCGTGCTGTATGAATATTAAGTTTCGCTTAATACTGATGAACTTTATGCAATTTTTTATTTGGGGATCGTGGCTGCTCACTATTGGGGCATACTGGTTTCAAAATAAACACTGGTCGGGTGCACAGTTCGGAGCAATCTTCTCTACCATGGGTATCTCGGCTATATTTATGCCCGCCCTTACCGGTATCATTTCAGATCGGTTTGTTAATGCCGAGAAGCTCTACGGCATCCTGCATATTTTAGGTGCACTGGTATTATTCAGCCTACCGCTGGTTACTAATCCTACTACGTTTTTCTGGGTAATATTGCTGAATATGATCTGCTATATGCCAACGCTGTCGCTATCGATAACAGTTGCTTATTCGGCACTAAAAAAGAACAATATGGACGTGGTGAAAGACTACCCTCCTATCCGTATTTGGGGGACCATCGGCTTTATCGCTGCACTTTGGACGGTTAGCCTTACACATAACGAAATTTCTGTCAACCAATTTTACATCGCATCGGCAGTGGCATTGGCACTAGGTATTTATTCCTTTACACTTCCAAAATGCCCGCCTTTAATGAAGGGTAAGAGCAACAAGTCTTTTGTAGATTCATTAGGTTTAAATGCCTTCACACTATTTAAAACGCCAAAGTTTGCCATCTTCTTCGCTTTCTCTATGCTATTAGGTGCAGCACTGCAATTAACTAATGCCTATGGCGATACCTACATTCACGATTTTAATAATATACCAGCTTATAAAGATTTAATCGCGGTTAAATATCCGGCTATCATTATGTCGATATCACAGGTTTCAGAAACGCTGTTTATCCTGGCTATTCCATTCTTTTTACGCAAATTTGGTATTAAGTATGTAATGCTGTTCAGCATGCTGGCATGGGTTCTACGTTTCGGCTTATTTGCTTTCGGTAACCCGGCAGAGGGCTTATGGATGATCATTTTATCATGTATTGTTTACGGCATGGCATTCGATTTTTTCAATATTTCGGGCTCATTATTTGTTGAAACCCAAACCACACCCGAGATTAGAGGCAGTGCACAAGGCTTATTTATGATGATGGTAAATGGCTTTGGCGCTTTATTTGGTAGTTTCACCAGCGGTGTAATTATTGATAGGTTTTTTACCCACGCCGATCAAACTAAAGACTGGCATGGCATCTGGCTTACTTTCGCCTCTTATGCGCTGGTAATTGCCATCATATTCCCATTTGTATTTAGATACAAGCATAACGCAGCACTTGAGCGCGCCATACAACACGCTTAAAATATAAACACTATAAGTTAAGCAGCCCATTCGATACCGTCGGACGGGCTGTTTGTTTATACCGAGATTACAATCGCAAGCTTTCGGTTATTATTTTATGTTTTCTGCAAAAAAGGGAGGCATTTTTCTTATTTTTAGTGGCAAACACATTTTGATAACAAATGTACCTTATCCCCATTTATTGGTGGGAAGCAATTTAAAAGTATGAAGAAACATTACCGCCATGAGAATGACTGCCTAAACTGCGGAACGGAGTTGGAAGGAAAATTCTGTCATCACTGTGGCCAGGAGAATTTACAGATCAAAGAAAACTTTGGTCACCTGATGAACCACGCCATAAGCGATTATTTCCACTTCGACCATCAGTTCTTCCATACCTTAAAACCACTGTTATTTCAGCCCGGTAAACTCACTAACGAGTATATGGCCGGCCGTAGGGTTCAATATCTGCACCCTATAAAAATGTACATTTTTATAAGTTTAATTTTCTTTATTCTGATATTTAAACATAACCAGGAAGAGAAGAAAGAGGACATTAAACAACTCAACAAGACGGAAAAGAATGCTATTTTAAAAAGAAAACTGGACGCAAATCCCAATCTTACCGACCTGCAAAAAAAGAGTATAGAAGCCATAGTGACCCACGCTCCAAATGCGCTGGTTATTGATACTAATGCCGTTGCTACCCGGCCAATAATTGATATCCACACGGATGACAGTGCTAAAAAAAAGACATTAAAAACTAAATCAATCAGTTCAGATACGACTATTCAATCTGGCCTTACCAGTGTTAAGATTAAAAAGCACAAGCATGTTGATGATGACGATAATGATCGCGACTTTGACGACAAGGGCTCATTTTTTTCACGTCTGTTTGATAACACCGAAGACTCTACCTACAACGATTATCTCGTTTCGCAGCAAAAACTTCCCGCAGCAGAACGAGATGGCTTTTTTGAGCGCCAGGCAGTGAAAAAAGAATTTGCTTACAAAAAATATGGTAGCCGCGCAAGGGAAGTATTTTTAGATGAGTTGAAGCACAACGTACCTAAAATGATGTTTGTGCTGCTCCCTTTATTTGCGCTTATTTTAAGGTTCGCCTTCTGGAAAAACAAGAAATATTACGTAGAGCATTTGATATTTTCATTCCACTTACATTGCTTCTTATTTCTGTTTCTGATAGTTGTAATGCTCATCAACATGTTACCAGATGTATATCATATACATGGCTGGGCTAATTTTGCAGCGGTTGTTGGTATCACACTCTATATTTACAAAGCGTTTCGATCTGTTTATCACAGAAGCCGGTTTAGAACCATTAGCAAAATGATAGGTATTTCTTTTACTTACTTCTTTGCCTTTACTTTCTGCATGTTAATACTGGTATTAATTACTGCTGTAACAGCAGTGTAGCGCCTGCGGCAGATGTGAGACATTAGATTTGAGATAAGACCTAATTATAAAAAGAAACGCTCCGATAATAATCGGGGCGTTTCTTTTTATAATTTATAGTATATCTATGCCCAGGGATTTAAGACGACTTTAACACAATCCTCTTGCTTATTTTTAAAAATATCGTAAGCATGAGATACCTGGCTTAGTGGTAGCCGATGCGAGATAATATCATCTAAAACAACTTTCTCTTGTTTGATAAGATCTATAAGATGGTCTACATAGTTTAACACCTGTGCCTGGCCCTGTTTAATGGTTATCCCTTTGTCAAACATTTGCCCTACCGGGAAATTATCAAACGGTGTACCATACACGCCAACAATACTTACTGTACCACCGCGTCTTACTGCCCTAAAGCATGTTTCAATCACCTTCATGGTTCCTTTTTCGAAATTGATGGTTGCTTTAACCTTGTCCAGGAAAGAGCGTTCGGCTTCGAAACCTACGGCATCTACGCAAACATCGGCACCGCGGCCGCCTGTCATTTCTCGGATCGCTTCTACCACGTCAACTTCATGCGGATTTAGCGTCTCAACCTTATTTGCTTCTTTCGCTTTTTGTAAACGGTAATTTAAAGGATCGATAGCTATTACGCGGCTTGCACCGTTTATCCATGCTGCTTTTTGTGCCATTAAACCTACCGGTCCAGAACCGAAAATAGCCACTACTTCGCCGCCTTTTAGCTGCGCCCAATCAATTGCCGACCAGCCTGTAGGGAAAATATCAGACAAGAAAAGCACTTGCTCATCCGTCATATTATCGGGTACTATACGCGGACTTATATCTGCATAAGGCACACGCACATACTCGGCCTGGCCGCCACTGTAACCGCCATATAAATCAGTGTAGCCAAATAGCGCTCCACCTTTTTGATCTACCAAGCCGCCCTCCGGACCGTAATGCTCGTGGTTGGAGTTTTCGCAATGCGGTGATGCGCCATGGGTACAAAAGAAACAATGCCCACATGCAATAGGGAAAGGTACTACCACCCTATCACCACGTTTTAAGTTTTTTACCGATGGGCCAACTTCTTCTACAATCCCCATAAACTCATGGCCCATCACCATATCCTTGGCCTGCGGGATGCCTCCGTCAAGAATATGCAGATCAGACCCGCAAATTGCGGTTGAGGTTACTTTAAGAATTACATCCCCTGCATCTTGGATGGTTGGGTCGGGTACTGTTGTACAGGTAATATCACCCGGTTTGTGAAACACTGCTGCTTTCATAAAATAGATTTAATGTCTATAGATGTTTTATGAAAGACTAACAGCAATAGTTACCTATAGTTTACAATATTTAATTAAAAAGATAATTAAATTCTCTATAAATAAAAAAGACCACTCTGAATTAACAGCGTGGCCTTTGATTTATAGGTGATTGGTTGAATGATTACAATTTTCCGGCTCTATCTGGCTGAACATTCGGTGCAACATAGTTAAAGCGTTGGGTTTGATCACCAAGCTGAATTTTAAACTCGCCTGGCTCTGTTACCGGTTTACTTTGATCATTAATAAAAGCCAGATCTGCAGGCGTGATGTTAAAGCTCACAGTCTTGGTCTCGCCCGGTTTAAGGCTGATCTTATCAAAGCCGCGCAAACGTTTGGTATCAGGCGCTATACTTGCGTACAGATCACTAATATAAAGCAGTACAGACTCTTTGCCTTCACGCTGGCCGCTGTTGGTTACATCTACCGTGATCTTTAAAGTTTGTCCATCTTTTAACTCCGGGCTGCTTACATGTACATTATCGTAACGGAAGGTGGTGTAGCTTAAGCCATAACCAAATTCATACAGAGGGTTGTAACCGTGTGCATCGTCAGAGTTACCGTTCTCTAAGTTTTTGCGGTAATAGTTAACCAATGCATTGGCATATCTTGGATAAGTGATTGGCAGTTTACCGGATGGGTTTACATCACCAAATAAAATGTCTGCCAGGGCATCACCACCTTCATTACCCGATAGGTAGGTCATTACGGTAGCAGCAGATAAGCTTTCGGCTTTAGTTACAATGCGTGGGCGGCCTTCTGCCAATACCAATATTACCGGTTTGCCGGTTTTAGCCAGTTCTGTTGCTAATTGAATTTGTGCATCAGGCAGGTTTAAATCATCGATATTACCTACGTTTTCAGTGTATGATAACTCGCCTAAACACAGCACAATTACGTCAGATTTTTTAGCGGCTTTGATGGTTTCTTCTACGTTGGTTAAGCTATCAAACTTAGAACCTTCCTGATAAGTAACGTTGCTATTGCCAACCTTTTTTTGGATAGCCTCCAGAATGGTATTTTTATTGGCAGCAAATTTATCGCTCAGGTCACCTTGCCAGGTATAGCTCCAGCCGCCGTTTAATGAGCGCATGGTGTTGGCAGTTGGGCCGGTTACCAATACCTTGATATCTTTTTTAAGCGGCAATACATTATTGTTATTCTTTAAAAGCGTAATGGCTTCGCGGGCTGCCTGTACACTTGATGCACGGAACTCTTCTGAACCAAATTTTGGATAATCATTAGGGTTGCCTACCGGGCGTTCAAATAAGCCAAGCTCATATTTCACTTTCAGAATGCGGTGTACAGCCTGGTTAACGCGCCACATCGGCACTTTACCTTCGTGTACCAATTGTACCAGGTAATCAAAAAACGAATACTCATACGGCACCATGCTCATATCTACACCTGCATTAACGGCAATCATCACGGCTTCTTTTTGCGATGATGCTACATGGTGACGGGTAAACAAGTATTGAATATCGCGCCAGTCGCTTACCGCAATACCATCAAATTTTAATTCCCCGCGTAAAACATCGGTTAATAAATATTTACTGCTGTGTACGGGTGTGCCATTAATTTCACCCGAGTTGATCATCAAAGTTTTTGCGCCGGCTTTAACCGCGTCGGCAAATGATGGCAAAAAGTACTCGCGCATATAACGATCAGGAATCCAGGCCGGGGTGCGGTCTTTACCGCTTAATGGTGCGCTGTAACCCAGGTAATGTTTCATACAGGCAGCAACGTGGTATTTATCGCCCACATCATTACCCTGATAACCTTTAATCATCGCTGCACCCATGGTTTTAACCACGTATGGGTCTTCGCCAAAGGTTTCGTAAATACGTGGCCAAAGCGCGTTTTTACCTAAGTCTAATACCGGCGAATAATTCCATGGGATATAACTTGCGCGGGTTTCGTAAGCGGTGATCTCTCCTGCTTTGTGCGCCAGTTCTTTGTTAAAAGTGGCCGCCATAGCAATCTCTTGTGGAAACAGCGTACTACCAACGGTGTAAGTTACCCCGTGAATGGCATCAATACCATAAATTACCGGAATTTTCAACCTGTCTTTCGCTGCAGCCGTTTGTATGGTTGATACAATATCGTGCCAGTGCTCGCGACTGTAGGCCGTGCCACTTACGTTTAATATAGAACCTACGTGGTATTTGGTGATGGCTTCGTTTAGCTTGGCTTCGTCCAGCTGATGGGTGGCGGCACCTGTTTGCGATACCACGTCGAGTGTTACCTCGGTCATCTGCCCTACTTTTTCTTCGAGCGTCATCCCGGCTATCATGGCATCAACTTTTTTGTCTAGCGGAGTTACCTGCGGTGATACAGCCGCCTTTTTAGGCTGCGCCATTACACCAACTGAGCCGACTAGCATTAGGCCACAGATTTTTGTAAATCTTTTCATTGTTTGGTTTTGATTGAGTTTATTGAGATTGTTGATTGAGCTTTATTATTTCTTCTGCTTACCCTCTGATGCCTGGATCGCGTTAGCTAAGTAAGCAAAAGGCGCATTCCAGTTAATGGCTATTTCGTTTACTGCATAGGCCTGGTCATTATCGATATAGGCCTCATCCGGAAAAGATGATGTAGTAGCAACCTTATCCTGCCGACCCGGATTTGGTCCGCCTGCCAGTAAACCCGGTACGGGTTCTTCTATCCCATCGGCAACAGATGGCCTGTGGTGCGGGTGCATTACTTGTCTATCGCCAAAGCCGGTTATATAGCAATAACCGGTACCATTACGGCCAAGCAGGTAATCGAGGTTAGCGAGTGCGTTATCGAGGTATTTTTTATCGGCTGTTAACTTATAAGCCAGCATTAAAGCTGTACCCTCATTAGCCGCAACTGAATTACTACCCCAGCCAAAGTTTTTGGCTATTTTATTCATCGGGGTTTGATAAGCATTGTCGCCCGAGTTGGCTATCAGGTTATCGGCAAATTTCAGGAAGTCGGTTTGTAAGCCTGGTAGTTCGTTAAAAGCGGTTTTGTTAACTACATCCGGGTGTTTTAACAAGGCGTAATAGCCCAGGGTGCGCACATCGCCCCAGGTTGGCACGGTGATAGCCTCAGAAGCAACCAATTTAATATAAGGTGCGTAGATATTGCTCCGTGTGGTTACCAACAGCTCACAGGCCGCCCACACAAATTCATCATCTACTTTTGGATCACCATAGGCACCTGTAGATATTTTAGGCTCATGGTTTTTATTCATCTTGTCCTGGTTGTAAAATACCGCCGGGTTTTTAACCGCCCAGTCCCAGGCTTGTATTGATGCTTTCTGGCAAGAATCTGCCAGTCCTGGTAATTGCTCTGGAAACTTGGCGAAGATCCGGCTTGCTTGTGCCATTACAGCGGCAAAGTCGAGCGTAGCAACTGTTCCTTTTTGTACTACGTAGCGTGGCTTAGTAGCTTCATAAGGCATAATCATCCCGTCGAATGCGGCGTTGGTTAGTTTATGATAAACGCCTCCATCGGCAGGGTCTTGCATGGTGAACATCCAACGCAGGTTCCAAAGCACTTCATCTAAAACATCGGGTAACTTATTACTGCTTTCGGGGATGTTCAATTTTACACCTTGCATGTAGGTCGGGTAATCTTCATACAACGACAATAGTGTCGCTGTCGAAATTCCGCTGTTAACAATATATTTGTTGTAATCGCCGGCATCATACCAACCACCGGGGGATGAAATCAAAGTGCCCTCTGGACGAATTTTTGTCGCTGCCGTTGAATGAACCAGTACCCTATCATCCGGGTGACCTTCGGTGCGGTGCCATTTGCCGGCATATTGTTCTTTAATTTCTGTGGAAGCACGGATATAATAGAACCCTTTAATGCTGCCATCGGCCACACTTTTAAGTGCGCTGTTTGCGATGATAATTGGATATGATTCGCCTTTTTTAGGGATAATCAGTTTATAAGTACCGGTACTATTTAATTGAGAGAAGTTTGCGATACCAGTATATTTACCGTTAAAGCCTTTAGTTACCGACTGGCTGATGGTACCCGTAAATACCTTTTTGCCCTTGGCATTTTCTATATAAAAAACACCATGGTCGGCATTTAAAATAATGGCTTTTTTGGGGGCATCGGGATAAAAACCTATTTGATTTAAACGGATACTGTCTGCGCTTTGACCACTGGCATGGTTAACTATGAGCAGGCATCCTAAACAAGCTGTTATAAGCGAGAACTTGCTTTTAAATTTCATTGCTATTGTACTTGGTATAGTTTTTCCGGAAGGCTAACAACATAATTATCAAACCGGTATTAATTGGTTGATAAATATAGTGTAAATACTACAACAAGTACAATAGCATAAATGTAAAGTATAATAGCACAAATGTATATCTATGCTACTTTAACAATGTATTATAGGCCGAATAAACGGTAAGCTACAGTAAGGTTAAACATGTTGATTTTGGCATGGCCGTCATCAGTAAAATTATCTACTTTGCTTAAGCCAAGCTCGTAGCGCAAATCAAAAGAGATACTACGGATATCTAAACCCGCGCCAAATTGCCATGCATAATTTTGATCTTTGTAATGCAGATTGTAAACATCATTGGTAACGATACCTGATATGTCTTGAGTCTTGTCAACAGCAAATGAAACCAGCGGACCTGTATTAATACGCACACCTAATGCAGGAACCCCGAAGCGTGTACCGATTAACAACGGTACATCGATACTCTTAAATTCGGCTTTGTTTTGTACTGCGCCTTCGGTAAACGTTACATTTTTACTGGTGTAATAAAGCTCTGGCTGGAAGTGCAAGCCTGCGCCACCTATCCTGGCCCAAACACCGCCTAAAAACCCGGCACGGTTATCGGTATTTAAATTATTAAACACATTGCCCGATGTTGAGATATTAGAAAGGTTTACCCCTCCCTTAATACCAAACTGAAATGTGGGTAAAAGTTGCGCCGATGCACCGCTGATGATGCCCGTAATTGCAATTAGTAATAGTGCGATTTTTTTCATAGTGATTTGTATAAGTTTATAATTAACGGCTTTCGCCGTTTTTTGTGCTGCAAATATATAATAACTCAAAAAATCGGTCTATAGCATTACAGGCATTTAATTTCTCTTCAAAATATATTATTTTTAATAAATAAACCCCTATTGTAATGCCCTCCAATTTATTAGTAAAAAACAAGCATCTCTTTTTATATGGAGCGTCATTGGCTGCTTTACTAATATTGTTAAAGTGGTTAGAGTACAGGCTGATATTGGTTGACTACGCATTCGAAGCATACGCAAGTGCCATAGCCATAATCTTCACCGCACTTGGTATATGGCTGGCCCTAAAGCTTACCAAACCTAAAGTAAAAACGGTAGTGGTTGAAAAGCCGGTTTATATTGAAAACTCTCCGGACGAATTCTCCATCAACCTTCATGAACTAGCACGGCTAAACCTGAGTAAACGCGAACTTGAGGTACTACAATTAATGGCCAAAGGCTTGAGTAATCAGGAAATATCCGATAGCTTGTTTGTTTCGTTAAATACCATCAAAACACACTCATCCAAGTTATTTGAAAAAATGGAAGTGAAACGCAGAACGCAGGCTGTTGAAATGGCCAAACGGCTATGTCTAATACCCTAGTTTTACTCATACTTTAGTAGTAAATTGTAGCTAAATCAGCAAAATCACCCTAAAGTATGAGGCCGATGAATATTGTAGCGCTCAACTTTGTATCATCAAATCATTAATAATTATAAACGATATGAAAAAGATTGTATTTGTTTTTGGATCAATAGCCGGGCTTGTCTTTATGGTATGGATGGTTGCCATTTACGCCTTTTACTATAATACCAACCGCGAAGAAAATTACTGGCTGGGGTACGGTTCTATGATTGTGGCCTTCTCCTTTGTGTTTGTTGGGATAAAAAATTATAGGGATAAGTATCTTGATGGTTATATCTCCTTCGGCAAAGCATTTCAGGTGGGGCTATATATCATGCTCATTGCATCTACTATTTACGTACTGGCCTGGCTGGTTGACTTTTATGTATTTATGCCCGACTTTATGGATAAGTACGTTGCCCATGCCCTGGCACAAGCCAAAAGCCACGGCGCAAGTTTAGCAGAGCTCGACAAGCAAAAAGCCCAAATGGCAGGCTACGTACAAATGTATAAAAGCCCGCTAGGGGTTATTGGCCTTACTTACCTTGAAGTTTTGCCGGTAGGTTTAGTAATAACGCTGATTGCCGCATTAATATTAAAGAGGCCTAATACCCAACAAGAACCTGCTATTGCTTAGTAGGGCATTAATTATTTTTCTTCGATTTTTATTTATTTACTTAATCTTATAAAACATTTAAATATGAAAAAAGTAACAGGCATCGGCGGCATATTTTTTAAATGCGATGATCCGAAAGCTATGAACGAATGGTACACCAAAAACCTTGGATTGGATAACAAAGGATATGGAGCAACATTTGATTGGCGGGAGGATGAAGACCCGTCGAAAAAAGGATCAACAACGTGGAGCACTTTTCCGCAGGATACCAAGCATTTCAGTCCATCCACCAAGCCATTTATGATTAATTACCGGGTAGAAAACCTTGTTGAGCTTTTAGATGAACTAAAAAAGGACAATGTTACCATTGTTGATGAAATTGCCGAATATGAATATGGCAAATTTGTTCACATACTAGACCCCGAAGGGAACATTATAGAGCTTTGGGAACCAGCAGATGAGGATAACGGCTAAGCTATGACCCAGAACAAAAAATAGGCTTATGGAAACTCCATAAGCCTATTTTAATATGATTGTTTAAGGCAATTACAAAGCCAATCTGCCTTGGTAATAGTCTAATATTTTAACGCGGATAAAGTAATCATAACGGGCGCCAATTAAACTTAGTTTGGCGCGGTCAATATTGCTTTTGTAAACTATAAAATCTACAGATGTTAACACCCCTGCATTGAACTTAGCCTCAGCTACCTTAAATGATTCGGTGTAGGCATCAACTTCTTCAACCAGCATTTGGTAGCGATCGTAAGCGGCCCTCATATTAACGTAAGCCAGGTCTACGTTTTTCCGCAGGGTGATTTTTGTATTTTCGGTAGTGTAACGTGCAGTCAGCATATCAATTTTAGCCAGGGCCACGTTGTTGCGCGATTGGAAAAAATTAATGATCGGGATATGCAAGCCCACATTAAAGCCATAATTATAGTTATTGTTAATCTGACCATGATAACCTGTATTATCCGCACTCGAGTAATAGCTCGATAAACCGCCACCCACTGATAAAGTTGGATAATAAAGCCCTTTAGCGGCTGATACTTCTTTTTCGGTGCTTTTTAAACGTAAATCTGCAGCTTTTACCATTGGGTAGTCGTTTAGTGCATTGGCGTAAACCTCGTCTACCGTTTGGGTATATTGTCCGGGTAGCTGATCTGCCGGCAGGCGTTGTAATTTAACGTTCCGGTTGTAAGGCACATTCATTAACTGCAGCAGATTTAGTTTGTTGGCAAAAATGGCGTTACGGGCATCGATAAGCGAAACCCGGTTAGTAGCCAAGGTCCCACGTAAATCAGACAGATCTGATGGTGAGATGCTACCGTCCTTGTTTAATATTTTCAAACGATCAACCTGTTGTTGCGAAACTTCTATCTGTTTTTCGTTCAATGCAACCTGGTCTTCACTTTGCAATACCTGTAAATAGGTTGTTATTACATTTAAGGTAATATCATTTTTAGCCTGTTGAAAATCGAGCTTACCTGCCTGGTAAGCCAATGATGTTTGCTTAACACTATTTAATAGGCTTAAACCCCTTAACAGTACCAGGCTACTGGTAAGGCTGTAATTATCAGTTGTAAGTTGCTGATTAGCGTAGGTATAAGTAGTGGGGTCCAAAGTACGGCCATTATTGATATTGCGCGATGCATCACCATAAACCTGTGGCAGCATGTTTTCGCGTGCCTGATTCCAATATATCCGGTCACGATCCATTTGCAGCTCGCTCTTTCTAACATCGAGGTTGTTACGTACAGCAATATCGATACACTGTTGCAACGTTAAAAGGCTATCTGTCGCCTGGCTAAAAGCCGGTGCCGACAAGCATAAAGTAAGTGCAGTAAATAAGAGTTTAAAGTATTTCATTACTGTATTAAAGGTTTCGTGATGAGTCAATTTTTCCATCCAGCACATTGATAATGCGCGATCCGTACTCGGCATTTTTCTCACTGTGGGTTACTTGTATAATGGTAACCTTATCCTCTTTATTCAGCTTGCGGAAAAGTTCCATAATCTCATCCCCTTGTTTAGAGTTAAGGTTTCCGGTAGGCTCATCGGCCAGTATAAGGCGTGGTTTGGTGATCAGCGCGCGGGCTATACCTACCAACTGCTGCTGCCCACCTGATAATTGCGCTGGGAACAGATCTTTTTTACCTACGATATTAAAACGATCAAGTATATCGGCAACCAATGCTTTGCGTTCTGAGCTTTTAATGTTTTGGTAGATCAAAGGGGTCTCGATGTTTTCGTAAACGGTAAGCTCATCAATCAGGTGGTAAGCCTGAAAAACGAAGCCGATATATTCTTTATACAAGGCCGAACGTGCTTTCTCTTTTAACTGATGCACGGCTTCTTTCATAAAGTAGTGATAGCCTTCAGATGGCTCATCGAGCATGCCGATAATATTTAACAAGGTTGATTTACCTGAACCCGAAGGGCCCATAATGGATACAAATTCGCCGGCATCAACATCAAGACTTACGTTATTTAATACATAGGTTTTGTTGCCGCCTGCCTGGTAGTATTTAGAGATATTTTTTAAGGATAACATATACAAATTGTTTGTGATCTGTTGTTTTGTGGTTGCTTAACCATACACTAAAGTATCAATAACATACCAAACATTTAAAATATTGATTATCAATGTTTTAATATTGTTTTATATGATAAAACTGTTCGATTGTGTAACACGGTGCGTACGGTAATGATACAATTTTATGTTAAATTATTGCAAATGCTATTTTACATAAAAAAAGCAGGCCGGGTAATAACCCGGCCTGCTTCAGTATTCAATTATGGTCTGAAAGTATATTCTTAGTTGAATGATAAATTAACTCGACCACTGCCCGCATCTGCACGTACTACTGCACCACCACCATTAATGGTACCGCGGATATGCTCTTTATCTACGTCGCCGCTAAAGTTATTTAATTGGCTTTTAGTTATATTACCTGCACTAATGTCAAGGTTTAGCGCTTGTTTAACCGGCAACACCAAGTCTATATGGCCCGAGCTTACATCAAGCTTTACATATTTACCAACTTGCTTAAATTGAGCGTGCAAACTCCCCGCACTGGTTGATGCATCTAAAGCACCATCAATGTTGGTGAGGTTAATACTGCCGCCGCTGGTACCTGTAATCAGTTCGCCAGCTATATCATCGCCATGTACACTGCCGCCGCTGGTATTGGCTTTAACGTTACCGCTTAAACGGGTAAGGTTTAAAGAACCGCCACTGGTTTCTAAACGGATAGTTCCCTGGCAGTTATCGGCTGAGATACTACCGCCGCTGGTTTCCATGTCAATATTATCTTTAGAATTTGATACATGGATGCTGCCACCGCTGGTACGCCCCCTAACTGCGCCTGTTAAACGATCAACGTGTAAGCTACCACCACTGGTTTCAAATTTTTCGTTACCGCTCAGGTTATCCAAATGGATGCTCCCACCACTGGTATTTAAGTTGGTGTTGGTTTTTACCGGCACATACACTTTAAAAGCGATGCTGATGTTATTATCGCCCCAACCCCAGTTAGTCCTTTTTGATTTGGCCGTGGCATGCAATTCGCCATCATGCACGTCAATATCAAGCGTATAATCTTTATCAATACGTTTTTGAGCCTCTTCTTTGCTTAGCGTTTCGCCATGATTATTAGTAACGTATACTTCTACCCTGGCAGAGTTATCGGTAACGCCGCTCACACTAATGCTACCGCCCGAAGTATTTACAAACGCCTGTTTAATGCCATAGCTGGCAAGCGGTTTGGTTAAAAATGGAGTTTTATTATCGTTTTGGGCCGATGCAATAGAACTGCCCAGGCAGAGCATGGCTAAAATAAGGTTGATTTTCATGTGTGTTGAATTTGGTTATCTATGAGACGCAGCTTTTTTATAGATAGTTGCATGGTTTGGAAAATAATTTTGAATGATAGAAGGAGTGAATGATAGAATTGCCATATGACTGAATTATAGGGCTTTAAGTTTTATTCATTCTATCATTCACTCCTTCTATCATTCACTCATTCATTCCCTCACAACGGTCTCTACTCGTTGTGCAGGCTTTTGATCGGGTTAGTTAACGCAGCTTTGATAGATTGGAAACTGATAGTTGCCAGTGCAATAACCAAGGTGATACCACCCGCAAGCGAGAACACCCACCAGCTTACAGGTGTACGATAGGCAAAATCCTGCAGCCACTTATTCATGGCAAACCAGGCTATCGGGAACGAGATAATGGAGGCCATGATCACAAGTTTCAGGAAATCTTTAGAGAGCATGGTTACTACATTTTCGATGGATGCACCTAATACCTTGCGGATACCTATTTCTTTGGTACGGCGTTGGGCAGTATAAATAGCCAAACCCAATAAGCCCAGACAAGCCACAGTAAGCGATAAAAAAGTAAACACGCTGAACACCTGCCCTATGGTTTGATCTGCCCGGTAAAGCGAATCAAATTCAGCATCGAGGAAGCTGTATTCAAACGGATTATCAGGCATAAAGGCTTTCCATTTGCCTTGTATGGCAGCAATGGTAGCGGCATAATCGCCCGGTTTTATCCTAACGGTGATGTATGATGTTGACGAGCCATAGGTTTTGGAAGTTTTATAAAACATGGCAAAAGGCGCAACTACATCATGCAGTGATTCTACATTAAAATCTTTAACCACGCCCACCACTTTAAATTGCTGGTTATTACCACCCGGGTAAGTCATTGTTTTGCCGATAGGGTTTTTCCAGCCAATCTGTTTTGCGGCAGCTTCGTTGATCACCACCGATGCCGAATCGGCAAATGCGGTAGAGAAGTTTCTTCCGCTAAGCAATTTTAAGCCCATTGTTGGGGCAAAAGCCTCATCCACAATAAATGAGGATAGCAGGATATTATTTTCGCCACTCCGGGTATTGCCGGGTTCTAATTCAGGAATGTAAGTATCAGCAAATTTATTCTGTGTAGGGATACCTGTAGAAATAGTGGCATTAGCAACCTGCGGTAAGCGTAATAGTTCCTGGCGCATACTTTCTTCGCTCTGGCCTAAGCGTTCAGCGTTTTGCACAATCAGTACGTTCTCTTTGTCAAAACCAAGGTCTTTGGTTTGGGTATAGCGTAATTGTTTGTATACAATGATGGTACAAATGATGAGTACAGTAGATACAGTGAACTGGAATACCACCAAGGCATTCCTCATCAAAAATCCGCTCGAATCTTTAAATATGCCACTGCCTTTTAAGATGCTTACCGGTTTCAGAGAGGTGAGGAAGAATGCGGGGTAACTACCTGCAAGTATGGCTGTAATTAAAACTAAGCCTACAATACTTGCCATCGCCTTAAACCCAAATAATACACCAATATTAAGCGATTTTTGCGCTAACTGGTTAAAGGCCGGTAAGGTTAAAGCTACTATCACTACGGCAACAACCGCAGCAAACAGGCAATACAGAAAAGCTTCGGCCATAAATTGACCGATCAATTGTTTGCGTGCTGAGCCCAGTACTTTACGAATCCCTACTTCCTTAGCACGTCGTGCAGATTGTGCGGTAGATAAATTCATGAAGTTAAAGCAGGCCAGCAAAATGATAAACAGCGCTATAGCCGAAAATATGTATACATACTTAATATCACCCGGATTAAAATAACGGGTACCTACGTTGTTAGAATACAAATGCAGCTGAGCGATAGGTTGCAGATGCAAATCCCAGTGGCCGCCTTTCTTTTTAAACTCATCCCAAGGCTGGCCGATACGTTTAAATGCACTGGCTGCCTGCTGGTTTACCATAGCGGGAAATTTACCTTCCAGGCGTTTTATACTAGCCTCGTCGGCAGCTACGTTAGTTTTCAGCTTTACATAAGTTCCCATTTGCAACCACACCCAACTCCAGCTAAAGTGTTTTACCGGTGGGATACTTTCGACAGACTGCAACATGTCAAACTGCAGTGTTGATTGTGTCGGAAGATCTTTCAAAATAGCGGTAACCGTAAATGGCTTGGCATATTCATCAAGCACCAATGTTTTGCCAATGGGCGATACATCGCCAAAGTATTTCTTAGCTGCTTTTTGGGTTAGTACAATTGAGTTTACACCATTTAAGCAGGTTTTAACGTCGCCTGCCACCAAGGGATAACTTAATAATTGTAAAAAATTAGAGTCAACTGCGAGCAGATTTTTCTCTGTCAGGGATTTCTTCTGACCATTATTTTCGAAATAAACAATCTCATTATTGGGTTTAAAAATGCGGGCGTAACTTTCAATCTCGGAGAAATTATTTTGCAGCGCAGCACCCACAGGCGGCGGTGTATGGCCAAGCAAGAACTCCTCGTTGCCCATTTTACCATCGAGGTTAACACGGTAAATACGGTCAGCATCGTTAAAAAAACGGTCGTAACTCAACTCATCTTTTACGTACATACCGATAAACAACACGCAGGCCAAACCAATAGCTAAACCACTAATATTTATAATGCTGCTTACCTTGTTACGGGCCAAATTGCGCCAGGCAATTTTAAAGTAATTCTTAATCATAACTAATGGGTTGTCGGTTATCTGTTGTCGGTTCTCGGTCGTGTCTTTTATCTTTTGTCCGCAATTCCTTTATCCAAAACCTATTCGCTTTTTAAACTTTTAACCGGGTTGGCCAATGCGGCTCTTACGGCCTGCACGCTGATAGTCAGCAAAGCGATAACAAGTGCAATTAGTGCAGATAATGCAAAAACCCACCATTGTATAGTTATACGATAGGCATAACCTTCGAGCCATTTATGCATCACCGCGAAAGCAACCGGGAAGGCGATAACAGTAGCGATTAATACGAGTAATGCAAACTCTCGCGAAAGCAGGATTACGATATTCCATATGCTTGAGCCTAGTACCTTGCGGATACCAATCTCTTTGGTGCGCTGCACAATAACCATGATAGAAATTGCCAGCAAACCGATACATGATATAACGATGGCGATAACTGCTGCGCTAATAAATATAGTTGATAGGCGTTTCTCGCTTCTATATTGCTTCTCTGTATTCTCGGTTAACCAAGATCCGGTAAACTCAATATTAGGGAAAGCCGCATGCCATTTCTCTTTAACGCGGTCAAAATCCTGCAACAGGTTATTTGACTTAACCCGTACAAATATGTAGCTGATCGGGAAATCCTTTTTCATGGTAAGGGTTAGCGGCTCTACTTCTTCGTGCAGCGATTTAAAATTATAGTTTTTAAATACACCCACTATCTGCATTGGCGGCTCGTTTTTACGCATTGGCAAATAAGTACCTACCACATTGCCTTTGCCTATCTCGGCAGCCATTTTTTCATTGATCACAACGTTATTACTATCGGCTGCGTAATCTCTCGAAAAATCGCGACCGGCAACAAGTTTGATATCCAGCGTTTTTAGGTAATCATAGTCAACTGTTTGCTCATGCGTACGTATTTCATGCCCTTTATAGTCAAAACTACGAACCGAATTTGTGGCCGAACCATCTTTACCTCTACCCAAATTAGTATAAGCGCCACTAATGCCCTCAATACCGGGAAGCCCAGCCATCTGATTACGGAATAATTGTAAGGCCTGATAGCCGTTTATGCTACTCCCAATCGGTATGCTGATCGCTTCATTTTTATTATAACCCAATGGCTTGGTTTGCAAATAACTAATTTGTTGCCAGGTAATCAGCGTGCAAATAGTAAGGATAGTTGCCAACGAGAATTGAACTACTAGTAGTATATTACGCACCTTGCCTGGCTTTTGGGTGTTTACAGATCCTTTTAAAACCTGGGTGGTTTTGTAACGCAACATCAACAGCGCCGGATAAAAACCAGCTACCACGGTTATAAATAAAAACAAACCTATAATGGTAAATAACTGTGCTGGTTGCAAAAGCATGTTTAGTTTAATACTGCTCTGAAAAGCAGCTTTAAAGCCCGGTAAAACCAGAGCAGCTAAACTTAAGCCTCCGATAAGGGCAATTAAACAAACCATTACGGTTTCCGTCCAAAATTGGGTTAATAATTGCCATTTGCCTGCACCCAGGGTTTTACGTACGCCAATTTCGCGGGCACGGGTAAACGAGCGGGCAACAGATAAATTAACAAAGTTAATGCAGGCAATAATCATGATAAAAATGGCGATCACAAGCAATGCACCTATGTAAGTCTTGCTCACCGTCGAACCATATACGGCCCCCATTTCTGTATTAAAGTGATTGTCTTTGAATGGGTAAATATTCATCATTTCTCGCTCGCCATTAGCTAATGGTTTGGCACCATCGCGCTTTAACGCCTCAAGATCTTCTTTAAGGTATTTTTTTACAAATCCTTTTAGGCCACCTTCAAATTTAACAGGGTCTGCGTTGGCGTTAAGTTGTATGTATGAAATATGGGTACGCGAGCCCCATATTTTTATCAACTCATTATAATATTCAGAATTTTCGAAACGGACAGTCAGGTCCGACCCCAGGCTTGAATTAGTGGGTGCATCAGCTGTAATACCGCTCACTATAAAGTTATGGGGTTGTTCTTCGTATTTTACTGTAATGGTTTTACCGATAGGATCTGCGTTCCCAAAAATTGCTTTGGCCGAAGATTTAGTTAAAATCACATCGTTTAACCCGGATAAAGCATTTTTGTTGCCTTCTATAACCGGGAACGTAAACATTTTAAAATAATCAGGGTCAACAAAGTTAACATCCTGCTGCAAGTGCTTATCGCCATAAGTTACGGTTGCAGGCGGCCCTCCTGATACGCGGGTTGCATACTTAATATCAGGGTAATCGGCCTTTAAAGTAGGTGTTAAAGGCACCGGCATCGAACCTGTTCTTTGCGGCGTGCCCGGCCTGCTGATGGTAAAATATACCTGGTAAATGTTATCAATATTTTTGTGGAAGTTATCGTATGATGACTCGAAAAACACTGTCAGCAACAATAGCGTAGAGCTTGCTATCGCCACAGAAAGGCCCACAACGTTCATGCTGTTAAACACGCGGCCTTTCCACAAATTACGCCAGGCGGTTTTAATGTAGTTTTTAAACATAATTTTACGTTATTTAACCGATAATGAATCTGTTACATGCTTTACAATAGAATCCCGTTGCATTTTAGTCATCCCTTTTATATTATAGGTACGCTCAAATTTAACAGGCTGATTTTTATTTTTCACACCCTCAATTGCAATGTGCAGCGTTTTGCCATCATCGTCTATTGATCTATGGTAAACCGCAGTTACATCTTTGTGTGTAGTTTGTGCCGAAGCATTAAGCGCCAACCCTAAAATGCAAACGGTGAATATGTGTTGAAGTGTTTTCATATATCTAGATACTTGTTGTACCATACACCATAGTACAAATCCATACCAAATACATAAGTAATTAATTATCAAGTATTTAAACCAAACAAAATGCACTTCAGTGTACGATTGTGTAACATACTGCGTACGGTTTTGATACACTATGTAATACGTTGAAAATTAGAAAATAAAGCATAAAAAAGAGCAGCACGCCTTGTACTACTCTCTAAATATCTTTATAGAAGTGCTTAAATAAACTGCACTTTCACCTCGCCAGATATAGCATGTACCTCAACTGGTACTCCTCCGCCATAAACCGCACCCGATAGCTTTTTGCCATCATTGGTGCCCGAGAATTTCTTCGGCATGTCGCCAGTGATAGATTTGCCTTCGCAATTAAGATTAAACCCATCTCTCGAGGTCAAAATAATATTGGCATCGCCTTCGGCTGCGCTTAGTTTGATGGATTTGCAGGCTTTTGATAACTCTGCGTTAATGGTGCCCGAGGCTGTTTTAGCGCTTAAATGGCACGACATCCGTTTCAGTGTAATATCACCTGCTGTGGTTTCGGTATTAAACGTACCATCAATCTCGTCCGACTGGATATTGCCTAAAGTAGTGGTTGCATCAATAGTACCCCGAAGGCGGCTCAGGTTAATTGCTCCTTTGTCGGTTTTTAGCTTAAGCTTACCCTGGCAGTTCATGGCAACAATATCACCGCCACCGGTAGAAATATCAATATCCGGCCCTGAGTTAGACAAGTTAATATCTCCGTTGCCAGTACGGCCTTTAACTATGCCGCTTATTTTCTCCAGGTTTACCGCTCCGTTAGTATCAAAGGTTTGATTGCCTCCCAGATTAACCAAACTAACACTACCAGTTTTAGATGTTAAATTGCAAACCACCGAGTTTGGCACAAATATTTTAAAAGAAATACTAATAGCCTTTTTCCAGTTGCTATCGCCATATTTACAGGTTGCAGATACGATCAATTGATGATCCCTTACCATCATATCAATAGCGTAATCCTGCGCTATCAAACGTCTTAATTCGGCTTTTGATGGGGTTGCTTCATTAATGGCATCAACATAAACCTCTATGCTCGGTTGTTCGTTGGTGCCTATCACAGCAATATTGCCAGACAAAGTTTTAACACTAACACTACGTATAGTGGGACCTTTAATCTGTTTGAGTATTATAGGTTCATCGGTCCAGTTTACCTGGGCAAATGTAATGCCTGATAAAAACATCAAAAACAGTGTAATGATGGGGACTCTCATGTGACTGTGGCTGAACCCAAATATCCGACATTTTTTCGACTATTTCACACACTTCTTTTAGGAATATGTTTCGTTTTTTAAAAATAAAAATCTGATTTACATCAAGTTACAATCACTCACTTCGTAAACTTTTAACCGGTGTGGTAATTGCCGCTTTAACAGACTGAAAGCTAACTGTTACAAATGCAATGATAATGGTAACCAAACCAGCCAGCACAAACAGGTACCAAGGGATATCAATACGGTAAGCAAAATCTTGCAGCCACTTGTGCATGGCATACCAGGCAATGGGCGAAGCAATAATAATGGCCATAAGAACCAGTTTCAAAAAGTTTTTAGACAGCATTAGTGTAATGCTGCTTACCGAAGCGCCGAGCACTTTGCGAATGCCGATCTCTTTAGTACGGTTAAGCACAGAGTAGGCTGTAAGTGCAAACAACCCTAAACAAGCCAGCAGTACGGCCAGTATAGCAAATGTTTTAAATATTGCCGCTGTACGCTGTTCTGTAACATAAATGGCGTTATAATCTTCATCCAGAAAGTGGTATTGGAACGGGATATTGGCGGCTTCATGTTTCCATATAACCTCCAGATCGTGCAGTACTTGTTGTGTATTATTGGCCGATACTTTTAAAAACAGTTCATTAGTATTCTGGTTATCTAAAAATATGATCAGCGGCGTAATAGGCTCGTGCAATGATTTAAAATTGAAATCTTTAACAACCGCTTTCACCACCCCATCCTGATTTTTGGAGATTGTTTTGCCGATGGCTTCTTCCGGAGTCCATCCTAGCGCTTTGGCTGCTGATTCATTAATGATGAATGAATATTTGAAGTTCTTTCCATTATTAGTGGTATCCATCTGCAGTAAATCTGCTTGGGTATAATTTGTTCCAGCCAACACTTTTAGCTTAAACATAGGCACAAAGTTTTCGTCGGCAGGTATGGCGTTTACCATTACCTTTTTACCATCGCGGGTGGATATGCCATCGCCCCATCCCACATTAACCGGTGACGAATTGGCCACACTTACCTGTTGCACCTGTGGTACCGCCGCCATCTGTGTTTTAAGCGTATTGATAGCCGGGTACATATTATAATCAAGCGGCAACACAATGATGTTATCGCGATTGTAACCAACATCTTTGGTTTGGATGTACCGCAATTGGCGGATGATAACCGCGGTTGAGATAATTAGAAAGAATGAAATTACAAACTGAAAAATAATAAGCGACTGGCGCAGAGACGCATTCCCACTAAATGAAAATCCGGATTTTAATAGCTTAATCAGCTTTACGTTGGATAATAACAAAGAGGGATAAGCCCCGGCGACAAAACTGATTATAATACTCAACACAAACAGCAGCGTTAATACAACCGGATTAAGCAGCTCTTGCGTGGTAAAGTTTTTACCGGCCATGCTATTAAACTGAGGTAATAACACATAAGCTAATACTATAGCAAGCAAAGTAGCCAGCGTGGTAAAAAAGAACGATTCACCGATAAACTGCCTAAACAATTGTAAAGCGCTCGCACCAAGCACCTTACGAATGCTAATTTCTGCGCTCCTGCCAGCCGATTGTGCAACCGCCAAATTTGTATAGTTAACAGCTGCAATAAACAACGTTAATAACGCAACACTAAACAAGATATAGATATAAACCAGGCTGCCATTAGGCTCAAAACCCGAAAGATCAGAGTGTAGGTGAACACTTTTTAACGGCTCCATGTTAAGTGTCATGTACTCTTTACCTGTCATTTTAAGCTCGCCGCTATCAACCTGTTTCATGTAAGCAGTTACCTGCTTTTGTAGAGATGCTATATTACTTCCGGGTTTTAACAAAAGATAGGTAACATAATTGGCCGAAAACCATTGTTCGTCCGATTTAGCGGCCGAAAGGATATTGAAAGGCAATACAAAATCAAACTGTATTTGCGAGTTAGATGGCACATTTGCACATAAACCGCTCACCACAAAACTTTTAGTGCCAGATTTTAAGGTTTTACCAATAGGATCTGTATCTCCAAAATATTTTTTTGCTGCCGATTCTGTCAATACGATGTGATCAGGAGCAGCCAAAACCTCGGCTGCGTTTCCTTTTAAAAGGTTGAATGAAAATACTTTGAAAAAAGTCTGATCTGCGTACAGCACATTTTGCTCATTGAATACTTTACCATCGTTATCAAATAACCTGTTTGATTTCATGGTACGCACAGACTCCTCTACCTCTGGGAACATACGCTTAAGCTGCGGGCCACTTTTGGTGCCGGTTAAGGCAGTTTTTTGCGTATTACTGCCATGGCCATAATCCATCGTTAACCTTACTATACGATCTGCATTTTGATGGAAATTGTCGAAACTCAACTCATTAAATAAATACAAACCGATAAGCAGGCAACTAGCTAGTCCGGCGGTTAAACCTAATATATTTACAAACGAATAAAGTCTGTTTTTCTGCAGTTTGCGCCATGCAATTTTGAAGTAGTTACGTATCATAGTTATTAAGTTATCTGTTGTCGGCAGTCGGGCTTGTCTTTGTATCTTTCATCTATAAGTCATTCGTCTAAAATCCTATTCGCTCCGCAGACTTTTAATTGGGTTAGTTAATGCCGCCTTAACCGATCTATAACTAACCGTAATAGACGAAATAACAATAGTAATTAGTACTGCCGAAAAGAAGATCCACGGACTTAGTGCTATCCGGTATTTAAAATCCTGCAGGTAATGATGCATAGCCCACCAGGCCAGTGGAGCGGCAATTACAAAAGCCACCAATACCAGCATGCCAAATTCGCGGCCAAACAACCAGATGATGTTTTGTACCGTAGCTCCCAATACTTTCCTTACGCCAATTTCTTTAGTCTTACGCAGTGCCATAAATGATATTAAGCCGTAAAGCCCAAGGCAGCCTATTAAAATAGCAATGCATGCAAATACTTCAATCAGTTTTAACATCATATTATCCTGATCATAAAATTTGGCCAGGCGCTCGTCTAGAAACTGGTAATTATAGATCTGATCGGGATATGTTTCATTCCACAATTTTTCGAATGCTTGCAAAGCTGGTTTTGTATTTTTAAGATCCAGTTTAACTGCATAATTATCGTAACTGCGATAATTGCTGGTTAAAAACACCGGCGCAATATCCTGGCGAAATGAGGCATTGTGGAAGTTTTTAATTACACCTACAACCGGCCCTGTATTACCTCCGGCATGTATTATTTTACCAATAATATCCTGTGGCGAACGTAAGTTAAGTTTAGCAACTACTACTTCGTTCACCACAAATTCGCGCGCAGTATCAGACGGAAAAAGGTTTCTGCCTGCTACCAACTTCAGGCCAAAGGTTTTTATATATTGATCGTCGGCATCTTTTTCATTAATTTCCCATAGCTCGTCTTTAACATTATTGCCGTATCGTATACCCGTTAAGTTATTGGATTGAGAAGCCGGCGGCTGGTGGCATATCGAAACGCTCTCTACACCAGGTACACTAGCCAGGCGGTTATGCAATGTTGTCATTTTTACCAAATCCTCATTGGGCACGGGCATTAAAATTATCCCGTCTTTAGTAAAGCCCAGATCTTTTGTTTTCGAGAAATTCATCTGGCTGGCTATCACAATTGTGCCAATGATCAGCACCTGCGAAATAGCAAACTGTGTAATAACCAATCCTCTTCGTAACGAAAACCCACCTACACTTTTCTGCGACATCTCCCCTTTTAGGGCAAATACCGGCTGAAACCTTGCCAGCACCAAGCCTGGATAAGAACCCGAGAGAAAGATAACCACCAGTGATAAAAGCACAAGAAAGATTCCCAGTTCTATAACAGCATTGGTATTAAATTGAATTTTTGTGCCGAACAGATTGTTAAGATAAGGTAACGAAACATAGGCCAGCACACAAGCCACGGTTATTGATATTAAAGTAATAAGCGCTGTTTCTGAAATGAATTGCCAAAAAAGTTGCTTCGGCACACCACCCATTACTTTACGCACGCCAACTTCTTTGGCCCGGTTAAGTACTTGCGCAGTGGCCAGATTAATAAAATTAACACACGCCGTTACTATCAAAAACACGCCGATCAAAGCAAATGCCCAAAGTAATCTCCTGTCTACATCGGCATCATAATCTGTATTGAAGTGAATATCTGCCAGCGGCTGTAGTTTAAATACCGTGGCCTTTGCATCTACCGGATTGAAGTGTTTTTTCGAAAACTCGATAAAATTACGCTCTACTCCTTCTTTAGTTGCGCCAGGTTTTAACAGCACAAAACATTGCATACTGCTCGAAACCTGGGTCCAGCTATCATCTCTGGCCAAATCTGGAAAGGCATCTTTCAAATTAAGATACGACAAGTACACCTCATTCTTATAATCGGTATTGTTAGGGATATCTTTTAAAATACCGGTGATCTTAAAGTCGATTTTATTGTTATACCTGATCACTTTACCAATAGCATCTGCAGTACCGAAATACTTGGTTGCCATTTTTTGTGTGATAATAGCCGTATTAGGCTCAGTTAACACATTTTTCTTATCGCCACGTAATAACGGAAAGTTAAATATCTCGAAAAATTGAGGCTCTGCAAACGCCACCTTTTCATCTTCATTAAATTTTTTCACCTCTGCCTCGCCGGGTAAAGAGATCAGCACTCGCCTGTTAGATTTAATTCTGGCAATCTGCTGGGCAAAGCTATAGTCACCACGCAGCGCCTTACCCAATGGCTGTGGCGTTCCCGGTTGATGCTCTATAGACTCCTCGTGAAACTCGGTAACTACCCGGTAAATACGCTCCTTGTTGGGGTGAAACGAGTCGAAGCTTAAATGGTAGCTCACCAGCATAAAAATGAGTATACCGCAGGTGATACCCAATGATAGGCCAACCACATTAATAATAGCATAAGCCTTATTATGCCTTAAGTTTCTTAAAGCTACCTTGATATAATTTCTTATCATTTTAATAGGGTTATTAACACTTAAACTTCTAACCTTACACTTTAAATTCTTCCAACTTATTCGCTTCTTAAACTCTTAACCGGATTGGCCACTGCCGACTTTAGTGCATGGTAGCTAACTGTAACGATGGCAATAACAACCGCCGCCGAACCCGAAAAAGCGAACATCCACCATGATATAGTAATACGGAACGCAAAGTTTTGCAGCCAGTTATGCATAGCCCACCAAGCTAGCGGCGATGCAATTACAATGGCCAGCACTACCAGCTTTAAAAAATCCTGAGAAAGTAAAGTTGTAATAGAAGTTAAACTGGCTCCCAGCACTTTGCGGATACCTATTTCTTTGGTCCGCTGTTCAATAGTAAACGCCGAAAGCCCAAACAGCCCCATAGCAGCCAATGCTACCGTTATAATAGTAAAGACACTGAATATGGAAGCTAGGCGGTCTTCGGCCTTGTATTGCTCATTAAACGCCTCATCCATAAACGAGTAGCTAAACGGCGTATCCTGATCATATTTTTTATAAATGTCGCTTATGTTATTGAGCAAGCTTGGCAAATTAGTGTGCGGCTTAATTTTAATAAACAAATTGCAGCCAATTTTGCCCCAAAGGGGGCTATTTTCATCTGCTACAATCAAACCCAAAGGCTGTATAGCATATTCCATCGACGTAAAATTGAAATTTTTAACTACGCCGGTAATCAAATATTTACTATTGCCGGTATTAAGCATTTCACCAACCGGATTAGCCGGTAAACCGAGTTTACTTATAGCGTTTTCATTAATAATAACTGTTTTTTGTCCCGCACTATACGCAATAGGCTTATACTTCCATCGCAAGCCTAATGTCTTAACAAAGCCACGGTCAACCGATAATGCCGAGAGGCCGACACTTTCATTTTTAGTTTTTCCTTCTATAAAATACATATCATAGCCTTTAAACATGGCGTAATGCGATGTCGCCGTGCTGCTAATACCGGCAAGCGCCTGTATGTCTTTTTTAAATGCCGGGTAATTATTGCCGAAGGTATTAGCAACAGGTATCATCACCACGTTATCGCGTTTAATCCCCGTATCGGCATGCCTAAAATAATAGAGCTGCCGGTCTATTATAATTCCGCAAATAATCAGCGCTACAGATATGGCAAATTGCAGGGTGGTAAATACCTTGCGCACTGTTACACCACCAGCCTGTTTACTCATTTTACCTTTTAAAGTAACCACTGGTTTAAAGGCCGATAACACCAGTGATGGATAACTGCCTGCTATTAAAATAGTAACTAATAATAGTGCCGCCAACAGCAACAATACCAACGGACTATACAGAAATGAATTATCGATTTTAAGCTGTAGCACATTTAAAAACCAGGGCTTAAACATATAAGATAAAACATAGCCACCTATAAATGAGAGTAGTGCAAACAAAGTAGATTCAACGTAAAATTGTACAGCTATCGTTTTACGGCTGGCCCCGGATACTTTACGCACGCCAATTTCTTTTGCCCTTAGCGTAGCCCTCGCTGTTGAAAGGCTCATGTAATTTACCAGCGCCAGCGATAAAATGAGCAGCGCCACCAGCGGAAATATTTTGAGATATTTTATAGCCGGCTCATCAAAACTATCTGAAAAATGGGCATTTAGAAGGGATGTAACCGCGTACTTTTCGTTAACGTAATCTTTGCTCTTTTTAACCATTAAATTTAACCCACGTCTTAACGCGGCCGTATCTGCGGCGTGTTTTAAAAGCAGGTAAGTATTAAATGAGCCACCGGCAATACGTGGTTCACCTATATATTCGTTTGCTTCTTTCGTGGCAAGCAAGCTCGAATTAGATGCCACGAAATTAAATTTGATTGACGAATTGGATGGGCTATTCTCGGCAACGCCGGTAACCTGGTAAGTGTAAGTGCTGTCTGTTTTGATGCTGAGCGTTTTGCCTACCGGATTCTGCTTACCAAAATATTTTTCGGCCATATCTTTTGACAAAACCACAGAGAAGGGCTTTTTAAGTGCATCACCAACCTCACCCGATATCAACTTAAATGAGAAAAAATCAAAGAAATTGGCATCAGCAAATAACAACTTCTCATCTGCAAACTTATGCTCTGGCAACGATGTATTATTTACGATGACTGGCTTAGTATAAGCAAGGGTACGCATGTAGCTTTGCACCGTAGGCTGGCCTTGCTTCATCAGCTGGCCCGATGCATAACTCAAAAAGTTCATATTCATAATATTGCCACCAATATTGACTTGCGCATGCGGCATATAAATACGATCCCCGTTTTTGTGAAACTTATCGTAGCTCATCTCGTGGGCTACGTAAAGCATTATCGTCATACAAACGGCTAAGCCAACAGCCAGCCCACCAATATTAATGAGGCTATACAGTTTTTGATTACTGAGATTACGCCAGGCTATTTTAATATAGTTTTTTAACATACCATTTTTAGGTTATCCGTTATCAGTCGCTTTATTTAGCCTTTCAATCCGCCGTATCTCCTCTTTAATCGAAAAATTATTCACTTTTCAAACTCTTAACCGGGTTAATTAACGCGGCTTTAACAGATTGAAAACTGATGGTTACAAAGGCGATGACAATAGCGCCGACACCAGCCAACGCCACTATCCACCACTGTATATTTTGCCTGTAAGCAAACCCCTGCAGCCATTTTTGCATAATAAACCAAGCCAACGGTGCTGCTATGGCTATCGATATAATTACCAGCTTAATAAAATCTATAGAAAGCATGGCCACAATTGATGATACACCGGCACCCAAAACCTTGCGAATGCCTATCTCTTTATTACGTTGCTCTGCGGCATAGGCAGCCAGCCCAAATAAACCAAGGCAGGCAATAATGATAGCCAATGAGGTAAAGGACACAAATATTTTGCCCATACGCTGTTCAGTACGATAGGTTGCATCAAAATCCTGATCCATAAATGAGTAATCAAATTGTTGATTAGGGCTCATCTCTTTCCACTTATCTTCAACCTGGCTAATAAAGGCAGGCATGTTGCTTGTTTTTACGCGGATATTTAATGCGCCACGCTCTTCGCCAAGCACCAGTGTTAGTTGCGAAACATTTTCACGCAGTGAGTTGAAGTTAAAATCCTTCATCACACCTACAATATGATACTGTTTAATGATTTTGGCTTGTTGATCTTGCGGTATATACAATGATTTGTTCAGTACATCTTTATAGCCCAAACGCTTTGCAGCAGTTTCGTTTAGAATAATGGCCGACGAATCTGTTAGCATTTGCTTTGAGAAGCTACGACCGGCAACCATCTTAATCCCCAAAGTGTTGATATAATCTTCGTCAACATACCACATTTGGGTGTTAAGCGCGTTCTTGGTATCAAGCGTAGGTGTCTGAAACATGGTATTACTGTTACGATAATCCATCGTCGGTGTGTAACCTGTCATGGTTGCGTTGGCTACACCGGGCAACAGCTTAATTTCGTCTTTAAAGGTCTTGGCTTGTTTTCCTAATGCGTACAGGTTTTTAACCACCAGTACATGGCTTCGGCTGTAACCCAGATCTTTATTTTGGATAAATTTTAACTGATTATAGATAACCAGCGTACCGATAATTAAAAATATCGAGATCGAAAACTGAAACACTACCAGGAAACTACGTAAAGCACCGCCTTTAAAACCCGCAGCCAGTTTACCTTTTAACACTTCTATAGGCTGAAACCCCGACAAGAAAAACGCAGGATAAGAACCCGCTAAGCAACCTATAACCACAACGATTGTAATTACCGTTGGAATTAGCCAGGTTAGCGAATGCACTGTAAAGCTGAGTTCTTTGCCCGACATTTGATTAAACACCGGCACCAAAGCGAAGGCGATAATTAATGCCAATGCGGTGGCCACCATGGTTACGATAATAGATTCGGCCAAAAACTGTGCAATCAGGTGTTTACGCGCCGACCCCAGCACCTTCCTAACTCCTACCTCACGCGCCCGGTTTGCAGAGCGTGCGGTAGACAGGTTCATGAAATTAACACAGGCTATCAGCAGGATAAATAAGGCAATTGCTGAGAATATATAGATGAATTGAATATTTCCATTTTGGCCTAATTCGGCCTGGCGATTAGATTCTAAGTGGATTTTTTTGAGCGGGATAGTATTCGTGTGTATATAGCTTCCGCTTTTCTCAAAATCATCATAACTCATGTGCACTACAGCCTGCATTTGCGGGTCCAGGTGCTCTTTCATCAGTTTTACCAACCTCGGTTCAAAGGCTTTCATCTCAACACCCGGCTTAAGCAGTATATAGGTCTGAAAATTGTTATTCAGCCAACTTGCTTCCTTACTATCAGCAAGGGTTATCATTGATATAAAAATATCGGCTTGTATGTGCGATTGTTTAGGAAGATCTTTAATAACACCTGTTATTTTGTAATTAACATCGTCATCCGCTACCAAAGCTTTACCCACCACATTTGTGCTGCCAAAATACTTATTAGCAATGCTTTCTGTTACCACTATAGCATGCGGGTCTTTTAATGCATTATTAGGGTTACCGTTAATCATAGGGAATGTGAACACAGAGAAAATTTCCGGATCAGCATAAATTACCCGGTGCTCCTGGATATTCTGATCGCCCTTTTTAATACGCAGGCCTCCATTTTGCCTAAACCTAACGGCATGCTCAACATCAGGCAACTCGCTTTCTAAAGCAGCGGCCAGAGGTGCCGGCGACGTTGCGTACGAAGCCTCGCTTCCACCAAACTTAATATCATTATTTACTCGATAAATGCGATCAATTTTAACGTTGTAACGGTCATAGCTTACCTCATCGATCACATAAAACACGATCAACAGGCAAACAGCCAGGCCAAGCGCCAGCCCTAAAACATTGATGGCGGTAAAGCCCTTATTTTTCTTCAGACTGCGAAACGCAGTTTTAATGTAATTCCTAAACATGACGCTAAAATTTAGTGGTCGATTATCTTTTATCAGCTATTAGCCTAATTCTATTATCCTTATTCGTTTGTAATTAGTCCATTGCGCTATTCGCTCTTCAAACTCTTAACCGGGTTAGCAAGCGCAGCTTTAATTGATTGAAAACTGATAGTTACAAAAGCAATTCCCATCGCGGCCAAGCCGGCAATTACCACGGTGTACCAATGGATGTTTACCCGGTAAGCAAAGTCCTGCAGCCACTTGTGCATCAGATACCAGGCCAGCGGCGATGATATGGCGATAGCAATGAGTATCAGCTTTATAAAATCTTTAGACAACAGGCTTACAATTACGGTTACACTAGCACCCAATACTTTGCGGATTCCAATTTCTTTGGTGCGTTGTTCGGCAGCGTAAGCAGCCAGCCCAAATAAACCTAAGCAAGCAATTAAAATAGCCAGCGTGGTAAATACCACAAATATTTTCCCGATGCGTTGCTCTGAGCGATAGGTTGCGTCGAAATCCTGATCCATAAATGAGTACTCGAAATGGCTGGAAGTTAACCCGCTCCATTTTTCTTTAATCTGGGCAATTAACGCCGGTAGGTTTGATGCGCTTACGCGGATAGCCAGATCGCCAGTATCTTCACCAAGGCGTAATATTACCGGGCTAATGTTTTCGCGCAGAGAGTTAAAGTGAAAGTCTTTAACCACGCCAATAATGTGATAAACTTTAAAGTGTGTACGGCTGCCATCAAGCGATTGGTAAAGCAGTTTATCAACCGGGTTATCAAAGCCTAAAAATTTGGCCGCGGTTTCATTGATCACAACCGCGCTCGAATCTGTATTCATCGAACTCAAAAAGCTACGACCAGCAAACATTTTCATGTCCAGCGTTTTAACGTAATTCTCGTCAACAGACCAGGTTTGCGGGAAGATGGCGTTCTTCTGATCCGTCATACTGGCCTCCTTGTAAAAGATGGAAGTGCTACGGGCCTGCTCGGTAGGTAAAAAGCCCGTCATAGTGGCATCGGCTACGCCGGGCAGTTGTTTTATTTCTTGTTTAAAGCTTTGCGCGTGATTGCCCAGCTCGAAAGCTTTTTTTACCACCAATACCTGGTTACGGTTAAAGCCCAGGTTTTTGGTTTGGATATAGTTAAGCTGGTTGTATATAACCAGCGTGCCGATGATCAGAAATATGGAGATCGAGAACTGGAACACCACCAAAAAGCTACGCAGCCAGCCGCCCTTAAAACCAGTTGCCAGCTTCCCCTTTAAAACATCAACAGGCTGAAATGCGGAAAGAAAAAACGCGGGATATGATCCCGCAAGGAAACCAATAACCATCACTATAAGTAATGAAACCGGCAAAAGCCAAACGTAGGTATGCGCATTGATCACGATCTCTTTACCGGCCAGCTGATTAAACGCAGGTAATAATACAGATGCAGCCGCAAGTGCGATTGCTGTGGCAATTAAAGTGACCAGGGTAGATTCTGCCAAAAACTGAATAATCAGATTACCTTTTGACGAGCCTAGCACTTTACGTACCCCTACCTCACGCGCCCGGTTTGATGAGCGTGCGGTGCTTAAGTTCATGAAGTTTACACAGGCGATAAATAGAATAAACAGGGCGATGGCTGAGAAAATATAGATGTACTCAACCGTAGAATTATTACCCAGTTCGCCGCTTCTGTTAGAGTGTAGGTGAATATCGGTAAGCGGCGTTAAATTCATTCGAAAAAAGCTGCCGCTCTTTTCGAAAGCATCAATGCTGGTGTTCAACTCTGCCTGCATTTCACCTCCGGAATATTTGCGTAAAAGCGCGGGGAATTGAGCCTCCAGCTTTTTAGGATTGGTCCCCTTAAGGAATAGCACGTAGGTGCTATAATCACTTCGCAACCATTTATCAGACCGGCTATCAGGATTCGTTGACATCGACACTAAAAAATCGAAGTTAAAATGTGAAGTCTTCGGAATGTCTTTAATTACCCCGGTAACTTTATAACCAGCTTTGTCATCTATCCTTAAATCGCGGCCAACTACATTGGTGGCGTTAAAATATTTTTTGGCTGTAGTTTCTGTAATTACAATGCTGTTTGGTTCAACCAGGGCCGTAGCGGGGTTACCGTCAATCATGGGTAACGTAAATACGTTAAATATTGAAGGATCAGCAAAGGCTGCGTTATACTCTAGGATATTCTCTGGTCCTTTTTTAACGTGAAAGGCCACCTTTTTTATTCTTACCGCATCCTCTACATCCGGAAAGTCTATTTTTAAAGTTTGGGCCAATGGTGCCATGCAAACAGCGTAGTTAACACTATTATTACCCAGTTTCAGATCCTCATTTACGCGGTAAATACGATCTGCTTTGGTATTATAACGGTCGTAGCTTAACTCATCAACCACGTACAGCACAATAAGCAAGCAAGCCGTAAGACCCAATGCCAACCCAAAAACATTAATAGCAGTAAAAGCTTTGTTTTTCTTAAGGCTCCGCCACGCGGTTTTTATATAGTTTTTAAACATGATTGCTTTAGTTAATAGATCATAGTTGATAGTTAATAGCCAAATGGATATTAACTATCTGGCAACTCAACATTCACAGTTAGCTTTACTCGCTGCGTAAACTCTTAACCGGGTTTGATAACGCCGCTTTAATAGCCTGGAAACTTACCGTAACCAGGCACAGGATCATACTTATTGAAATGGTTAGTACAAATACCCAGATACTTATAGATGTATGGTAGGTATATTTTTGAAGCCACCCGCTCATATAATAAAAGCTGATACTGGCACCTATTAAAAATGATATCATCACCAACACAATAAACTCTTTAGACAGGTTGAACCATAAGCGGCTTACACTGGCGCCTAACACTTTACGCACGCCAATTTCTTTTCTGCGCTGCTCGGCCGAGAAGGAGGCCAGGCCGAACAAACCAAGGCATGATATAAAGATAGCCAAGCCTGTAAACCAGGCTGATAATGTACCCAATAGTTTTTCTGTACGGAACTTGCTTTCAAAAGCCTCGTCAACAAATTTGTACTCGAACGGGTAATCCGGGTTGTATTTTTTATAAACTTTTTGCAGAGTGGCAAGGTCTGAAGAGATAGATTTATTAGGATTCAACCTTAACCCAATACTGCCTTTCCAGTCGCTAAACCCAATAATGGCAGGCTTAACCGGCTCGTAAGGATTTCCCCATACAAAATCCTTCACTACGCCAATTACGGTTCTCTTGGTACCCTGCCACTTCACTATCTTCCCTAGGGGCTCTTTAAATTTCATTAATTTAACAGCAGCCTCATTTAAAATAATAGCGGCAGAATCAGCAGGCCTGTTTATTGAGAAATCGCGACCTTGTAATAAATTAAGTCCAAAAGTACCTACCATGTGATAGGTACCAACAAGCTGATCTATTGGGATTTTTTCTTCTCCAGCAACCTGGCCCGGCCAATTAATGCCCCATGAGCTACTGTAATTATTTACAATACTCATAGATGTTAAAGCACCGTCTGCAATGGCGCCTGCATCTATAGCATCCCGCCTAAAGTTCTCGAAGCTTTTACCAAGTGTACCGTCTATCCCGGTTTCTATTAAACCAGCTTGATTGTATCCTGTAGGCTTGTCTTTGATAAAGCTAATTTGTTTGTAGATAAGTATACTGCAAAGAATAAGGCAACTGGCAAATGTAAATTGTGTAATTACCAATATTTGCCTTGGGCGAAGTGCGCTTTTACCGGAGTTAGTTAAGCCCTTTAAAACTTTAACCGGTTTAAATGATGACAAAAACAGTGCGGGATAACTGCCGGCTATAAAACCTGTTATAATAGTTACCAGTAGTACGCCTGCCCACATCCACGGCTGTTGATAAGGTAACTCCAAGTTTTGGTTAATAATTGTATTGAAATATGGCAACAACATAGTAACGAGTATTAACGCAATTACCAATGAAACCAAGGCCATTATAATAGATTCGCCCAGAAACTGTTGAATAATTGTAAACCTGCTTGCGCCAACTACTTTACGTACTCCTACTTCGCGCGCTCTCTTTTCTGACCGCGCTGTAGAGAGGTTCATGAAATTAATGCATGCAATAAGGAGAATACCTATTGCTAAAAACAAAAATAATCTTACATACTCGATACTACCACCAACGTTTACGCCATTTTTATAGTCGCTATGCAAATGCCAATTTGAATAGCGCGACAAAAAAATTTGATTTTGCTTATTGTAAGGATCATGACGCGCTATAACATTTTTTAATGATGCATTCAGCACAGCTAAATTTACGCCTGGCTTTAAAAGCACGTAAGTGTTAAAAGAATAGTTGCCCCAACTAGAATTTTTAAGTCCGGGGTCATTCGATTCTGCAAAAGCCCATGATATAAGCGCCTTAAATTTAAACGAGGAATTTAAGGGCTGATCTTTCATAACCCCGGTTACCTTTACCGGCAAACGATTATCGTATTTAATAACTTCCCCTATTGGGTTTTTAGAACCGAAAAGCGCTTTAGCTGCTGATTCTGAAATAACTATCGATGCCAACTGATCAAATGCATGATACTTGTTACCTTTAACAAAATCGATAGTGAAAATCTCCAGAAAAGATGGATCAACAACCGTTAACGGGAACCTTAACGTATTGTGATTATAACCTAAAAGCGTTGCCCCCATTTCGCCCGCGCGAGCTGCCTTTTCAATACCCGGATAATCTTTCTGTAAAACCCCGGCTAATTGTACCGGCATGTCATCTCCGGTTGAAATTTCGCCCCCTGTCGGCTGATTTTTCAGTACCTTATACAAACGCGCGTCATTAACATGGTATTTATCAAAACTAAATTCGTTGTACACATATAATAAGAGTATAAAACTTACAGCCATACCAATGGCAAGGCCACCTATATTAATAAAGCTGTATAATTTATTCTTAGATAAATTACGCCAAACAATTTTTATATGGTTGCGGATCATGGTTTATAATTTAATACCTGTTAATATTTGCCTGATATCTACTTTCTGTTAGGCGTTACCTGGTTTAGATCATAATATTCTCCATAACAGTATGACCATCCAGCAAGCGAATAATGCGGTGGCTGTAACGGGCGTCATGCTCAGAGTGCGTTACCATGATGATGGTGGTGCCTTGCTCGTTCAGGTCTGTTAATAGTTCCATTACATCATTACCGTTGCTGCTATCCAGGTTACCGGTAGGCTCATCTGCCAAAATCAGTTTAGGATTGTTAACTACAGCGCGGGCAATAGCCACACGCTGTTGCTGACCGCCTGATAACTGTTGAGGATAGTGATTACGGCGGTGCATGATCTGCATTTTATCTAAAACAGCCTCTACCCTTTTAACACGGTCGGCAGCGGCAACACCGGTGTATATTAATGGAAGTTCAACGTTTTCAAATACGGTAAGCTCATCAATCAGGTTAAAGCTCTGGAAAACGAAACCAATGTTATGCTTACGCAGGTCGGCACGTTTACGCTCATTAAAGTGGGCTACCTCAATATCGTTAAATACATAACTGCCCGCATCCGGATCGTCCAGCATACCCAGGATGTTAAGCAGCGTAGATTTGCCGCAACCCGATGGACCCATTATGGCAACAAACTCGCCTTTGCGCACTTCCATGCTTAATTTGTTAAGTGCGATGGTTTCTACCTCTTCTGTACGATAGAATTTTTCCAGATCTGTAATTTTAATCATTTGGCCTCCTCAACCCTCGGTAAGGGTTATTTTTGTTTTAATTGTGATTATATCTTTATTTAAAAAATCTCTTCTTTTTACACCCTATATATAGGACGCTATTTTTTGAGCACTAGTTCCTGCATATCGCCATAATTATCGTAGCCCGATGTTACCACCTTATCGCCAGGTTTTAAACCTTGCAATATTTCGTAATAATCTGGGTTTTGGCGGCCTAACTGTATATCCACACGGTAAGCAGTTTTACCATCTTCACTCAGTTTAAAGATCCAGTTACCGCCTGTTTGCTGGTAAAAACCACCTTTAGGTACCAACAGTGCTTGTGTCTCGTCGCTCAATGCCAGTCTGATTTGTAAGGTTTGGCCTTTACGGATGCCTTTAGGCACTTCGCCAACAAAAATCATATCAACCTGAAAACGGCCATTAGTTACCTGTGTAAATACTTTATTGATCTTTAGCTTGTAGGTTTTGTCAGCGAAGCTAAAATCACCCATTAAACCGGTATAGATACGAGACAGGTAATGCTCATCAATATCCACACGAACTTTGTAGCCGGACAGTACGTCGATCTGCCCCAGGTGTTCGCCCTTGTTTTTATTCTGACCAACTTCTGCATCCATTGAAGTCAGCTGACCATCAATAGGTGCCCTAACGGTTAGGTCTGAAACCTTTTTACGCATCAGCTCCAGCGTTTTCTTCATTTGCACATATTGCTCACTGGCTTGCGCATCTTGCTGACGGGTTAACAGTGTATCTTGTTTCATGATCTGCGCAGTAAGCTTTTTACGGCGAACCTGATAGTCATAATCATTTTGTGCTTTCTGAAACTCTTGTGAGCCGATAGCTTTTTGCTCAAATAAATGTTTATCTAATTTATAGATACGCTCAGATTCGCGGTAAGCGTTGTCAACATCAGCAGTTTGGTTAAGCTTGCTGATGGTGTTTTGCTGCGCGTTGTTGTGCGATATCTGCATTTGTGTTTGTGCAGCATATACGTTGGTTTCTTGATTAGCCAGGCTTAACTCTAAATCTGTGTTAGACAATTTGATGATCGGATCGCCCTTTTTAAGATTGGCACCGTCTTCAACATATTTTTCTTCAACACGGCCACCTTCAACCGCGTCCAGATATATTGTGGTAATTGGCATTACTATACCATTAACCGGTATAAACTCCTGAAAAGGGCCTTTTTTAATATCGCTAATTGTAATACGTTCTGTATCAACATTTAATTTACTTTTTCCGGAAGTAAACAAAATACTGCCCCCAACAAGTATTACAACAGCTGCAATACCGGCAATGGTCATAATACGTTTAGTATTCCATTTCTTTTTTTCAATTTTTCTGTCCACAGTTATAAATATAATTTCCAAATACTATCAAAAACGCATGCCACAATATAAGTAATTGATTATCAGTAGTATATTGTCAATTTATAGTAATTAAGCGTACGCTTCTGTTACAGCATGTGTACGATATCGATACAACTCTGCTGTACACCCATTACTTGTTAAATTAACAAAGCAGATAATAATACCAGCCTAACAAAATCATATACAATGATATTTAATAACAAAGCAGGGTAAACAGCATATTTTAGTTTCAAAAAGCACCTAAATTTTGGTATTTATTCAAAATACATCTCAATTATTTCAACAAAAAGTTAAAAAAGCACCTATAATTTCAAACAACTATGCTTTTTTTTAATAAAAAATCAAAAAAACCTTATAATATTTTAAATATGATACATACAAATACGTATATTTAATTATAATTTTAACAATTAAATAATTCAATATTAACATAATGATAAATAATCATAATCATTATACCAATTATTTGAATATTTCCTAAAAATTAGAAGCCTTATTGTAATTAAAATGTTACACCATATCTTGTTATTGTTAATCTAACTAACTGACTTAATGATTCAAGTATGAAAAAACACTTACTCAAGAACTTGCTTTGGGTTTTGATGTTACTGACCGGCAATTTGGCCTGGTCACAAACCCGTACCGTGTCCGGTACCGTAACAGCACAAGACGATGGCTTACCGCTTCCTGGCGTAAGTGTTACTGCCAAAGGCACACGCATTGGTACACAAACATCTGCTGAAGGCAAATTCTCTATCTCGGTTCCGGCCGGAACCACCGCAGTGGTATTTAGCTTTATTGGCTATAACACCGTTGAAGTACCAATCACCGGCGGCCCAATCAACGTAAAGCTTGCAACCAACAACAAACAACTTAATGAGGTTGTAGTAACCGGTTCTGGTGTTGCAACCAGTAAAGCTAAATTAGGTATCTCTGTTGAGGCTATTTCTGCTAAAAACTTACCAGCAGCGCCAACTGCATCTATCGACCAGGCTTTGGTTGGTAAAATCCCAGGTGCTCAAATATCATCTGTTGATGGTACACCAGGCGCAAAAACCAACATTTTATTAAGAGGTATAAACTCTTTGCAAAACTCTAGCCACAATGGTGGTGGCGGCGCAACCTCACCAATGATTTTGGTTGATGGAGTTGAGTCTGGCGCTACAGACATTAGTTTATTAGATCTAAGTAACGTTGATCACATCGAGGTTGTACAAGGTGCGGCTTCATCTACCATTTATGGTGCTCAAGGTGCAAACGGTGTTATCCAGATCTTCACTAAAAAAGGTGTACAGGGTAAACCGCAAATTAATGTATCAAGCAGCGTTGCTGCTAACAGCATTATTAATAACGGCGATGTACATCAAGCTAAATTTAACAGTTTTAAAACTGATGCCAACGGTAACTTTGTTGATAATACCGGCGCTATTATTAAATTAGATCAGGATGGAACTTTTCAGGGTGTAACATGGGCTTACCCAGCTGATGCCAACAACCCTACTGCAATGTCAAACCCTTTGAACATTGACAATAAACCTTACGGCACCAACCTTAAATATTACGATCACATTAAACAGTTATTTCAAACTGCTTATACCACCAACAACAACGTAAATATTTCTGGCGCTACAGATAAAGTTGACTACAATGTTGGCCTTGCCAACAACCGCCAGGAAAGCACTATCCGTACCGCTGGTTATAATGATCGTACCAACTTTACCTCAAACTTAGGTATACAGCTGTTTAAAGGTTTCACTTTAAGATCAACCACGCAGTTAATATATAACCGCAACACACTTAACCCATCATATGGTGTAGGTAATGCAGGCGGTATATTCTCGGCATTAAACGCATCTCCTTTCTATGATTTTAATCAGCGTTTGCCAGACGGAACTTATCCAAATTCATTAAACTCTGGTACAGTGAGTGTTAACGGTTCAAATCCATTTTACAATACAGAGTATTCAAGCAACCGCGATAACCGTGTAGACATTTTACAAAACTTCCAGGCTGATTATGTACTTAACCATTTTGTAACTTTAAACGCTAAATACGGCCTTAACCACAGTAACGAAGAGAAAAACTACATTTACCAAAATCAATCTGGTAACGTAAACTCTAACGATACCGAATCATGGGCATCTTACAACAACGGTAACGATAACACGGGAGAGGTTGATAAATTCACTTACACCAGAGATTTCCGCAACATTAACGCTTCTGCTACCATCAGAACCGATTTTGAAAAAGATTTCCATATCAAAGTACCAATTACCACTTCTACATTATTACAATGGGATTATCGTAAAGCAAAAAACACAGAGTTTGATACTTACGGTTACGGCTTACCAAGCTACCCTATCTACAATTTCCAACAAACTAAAACGCAGCAAGTATTTTATGATTACGTAGAACCATTTGTTACTTATGGTTATGTAATCAACCAAAAAATCGATTATGGCGATTTTGGTGGTGTGTCTGGTGGTTTCCGTAGTGATTATTCATCAGCATTCGGCCAAGGTTCAAAACCATTTACTTTCCCTAACGTAAATGCTTACATCCGCCCTTCATCATTTGGTTTCTGGAAAAACAGCAGCTTAGGTAACAGAATACCTGAGTTTAAATTGAGAGCTGCTTATGGCGAGGCCGGTATCCAGCCAAATCCATTTGACAGATACCCAACACTTGTACCGGGTAACTTAGGTACTAACCTTGCTTTCTCGTTACAAAATGCATCAAGCAACCCTAACCTTCAAGTACAGGTATCTAAAGAGTTTGAAGCAGGTACCGACTTCGCTATCAAAGGCCTTAGCGGTAACTGGTTATCAAACTTAAACATCAGTGCAACTTACTGGAACCGTAAAGGATCTAACGTAATTTACAACATCAACGTTCCTGTATCTGGCGGCTCAAACCAATTATTGACCAATGCTATTGATATATCATCAAACGGTATCCAGGCTTCGTTAAACCTAAATGTTTACAAAACATCAAACTTTAACTGGAACTTTACTACCAACTTTAGTCACCAAACTTCTAAAATCAGCAAAATTAACGGCCCGCCAATCATCTTAACAAGCGCTGCGGGTAGCACCAGCCTAACCTTAACTCCAGGTGCTAAAATCGGCCAGATTTATGGCTACAAAGTTATTACCAGCCTTGATGAAAAAAATCAGGAAGGTGTAGCTTACATTTCACCTGCTGACTACAGCAAATATGAAATTGTAAACGGTGCTGTTGTTAATAAAACTACAAAAGGTATCCAATTTACCAACGAAGCTTATTCTTTTGGTGATCCAAATCCTAACTTCAACATGTCATTCATCAACTCATTCAACTACAAAGCTTTATCATTCGGCTTTCAATTTGACTGGGTACACGGTAGCCATTTATATAACCAAACCAAAGAATGGATGTATCGTGACGGTATAAGTAGCGATTATGACAAACCGGTAACCATTAACGGTACTACCGCGGCTTACACTGCTTACTACCGCTCTGCATACGCAGATTATTTTGGTGCACGTAACGGCCCGGCACGTAACGGTACTAAAGATTATTTCTACGAAGGTTCATCTTTCTTACGTTTAAGAAACGTAAACCTGGCGTATGATTTCTCTAGCATTATCCATAACAAAATATTTAGAAAAGTACAGTTAGTGGCAACCGGTCGTAACATACTTACCTTTACTAAATACACCGGTTTCGATCCGGAAGTTAGCTCGGGTACTTCAAACTCTGCATTTGACCGTGGTGTAGACAACAGCTCATCACCAAATCTTAAATCTTATCAATTAGGATTAAATCTTGGATTTTAATTGAACATTTAAATTGTAAGCAATGAAAAAACATAAACTAATAATATCAACCTGGGTTATTGCGGCCGTGCTAGGAGCTACATCCTGCAAGAAACAGCTGGATGTAAAGAACCCCAACTCCCCAACACTAGACCAAGCGAAATCAGAAAGCGGGATAATTTCATTGGCATCGGGTGGTGTTTACACCACTGGGTTTAATGGTAGCAGTCCGAGTATTTTGAGTGGATTAAATGCACTGGGAGATAGTTATTTTTCTCAAGGTATTCAGTTTCATGAATTACTGGGCGATAACGTAAGTGCAGAAGCGTCAAATCAGAACATTAACGTGGTTAACCTTCCGGATTATGCAATTTTTGATAACGGCACCAAATATACCAACAGTTCGCCATCAAAATCTGTTTTACGTATCAGTAATTCCCGTGATAAACGCCCAGCAAATGCGTTTTACTACGAGTGGACTTATATGTACAGCTTAAACAATGCTTGTAACCAAGTATTAACGTTACTTCCTTCGGTTACTTTTAGTGGTGATGCAGCAACTAAGCAAAATACAATAAAAGCATGGTGCTACTGGTGGAAAGGCCTAGCCTATGCTAAAATCGGTTCACTGTACTATGCTGGCTTAATTAACAGCGACCCTAGTTCAGAAACTTCTAATTACGTGAGCAGCGCAACTATGATTGCCGAATCAAACAAAAACTTTGACGCAGCAGCTGCTATCTTAAACGGTATAACCAACACAGCCGATTATACTACTGTAATGGGCGAGTTACTACCTAGCTTTGTGCAGGTTGGCAAAGGCCAGGTACCTACCCCTACCATGTTTGTTCACAACATTAACAGCATGAAAGCACGTAACTTACTGGCAAATACAAAGGTAAGCGCTATGAGTGCTGCTAACTGGGCAACCTTGCTTACCCTAACAAATGCTGGTATTACTGCAACTGATTATGTATTCACCGGCCGTACAACGGCAACAAACGGTTTCTTCTCTGCCGGTTCGGGTTCTGTTGCTGCATTAGCTACAGGTTTGCCTAAACAGGTTACGTTTAAAATCAGCGAGCGTTTAATTCAAAACTACCAACCTGGCGATCAGCGTTTGGCAAATAATTTCCAACAAGATCCTGCTTATTTAAACCAGGTAGGTGGTTTTACTTTCGCCACCCGTTGGGAACTACTTGACGGCGGTAACGGCTTGAAAGGTGTTCAGGTATTGAGCGATAAAACACCAGGTAATTATGAATTATTTATTGGAAGCAGCTACGAAGAAAACGAGTTGATGAAAGCCGAAGCTTTAATCAACACCGGTAACATTGCTTCTGGTTTAGCTAGCATTGACAATGTACGTAACTATCAGGGTGCAGGTTTGGCTCCATTGGCGGGCCAGTCATTGTCTCTGGCAGCTGCTACTACTCAATTACGTAGCGAACGCCGTGTGGCATTGGTATTCAGAGGTATTGCATTTTATGATGCCCGCCGTTACGGTGTGATATATGATGTATCACAAGGTGGCGGTATTACAAATGCAGTGGCGATTGATAACGCAACTGGTATAGTAAATACCAAAGTAGCAATCAATTACAACTTCCTTGATTACTGGGATGTACCTGCAGATGAGTTTGTGTTGAACCCGCCTGCAGCCGGTAGTGCTCCAATCAAGAATCCAAATTGATCATCTACCTCGCGTTAATAGTTAATAGTTAAGTTAAAAGGCCGCCCGCAAGGGGCGGCCTTTTTATTTGCGGCAAAGTGTAACGTTTGCAGTTTAAAGTTGTCATTTAGTACAATTGATGTCTTTTTAGTATTTTAGCCACAATACCTTATTATAAGCTTAGAATGATCTTAAAAAAAGCGACCGTACTTGTAGTAGACGATGACCCGGATGTGTTAACAGCAGTAAAATTGCTGCTTAAAACAGAGGTTCAGGAAGTTATTACTGATAAAAACCCCGAAAACCTTAACTGGCTACTGCAAAAAAACCAGGTTGATATCCTTTTACTGGATATGAATTTTAACAGTGCCATTAATACAGGCAACGAAGGCATATACTGGCTGCGCAAGGTAAAGGAATGGAAACCCAACCTTTGCGTGATCATGATTACGGCCTATGGTGATATCGATTTAGCTGTACGCTCGCTTAAAGAAGGCGCCAATGATTTTGTTGTAAAACCATGGCATAATGAAAAATTGATTGAAACCGTTACCGACCTGCTCGAGAAAAAAGACGGTGGCAAATCAACCAAATCATCAAGCAAAGGCAAAGGATCAACCCTGATATTGGGTGATTCTGAAGCCA